>Ga0209915_1000051_pt1 | contig 569146 bp, 492 predicted proteins | sample ThiBiot_750_plan_FD_183952 | JGI IMG/M metagenome (GOLD analysis project Ga0209915, IMG submission 183952) | Wastewater bioreactor microbial communities from Cape Town, South Africa - Thiocy_cont_750_plan (SPAdes) | ecosystem: Engineered > Bioreactor > Thiocyanate-remediating >...
TCGCGCCGCCCGTCTCCGCCAGAACCTTGGTGATCGCCGCCGTCAGCGACGTCTTGCCATGGTCCACGTGACCAATCGTCCCAATGTTGCAATGCGGCTTCGTGCGTTCAAACTTCTCTTTGGCCATCTATGTCCACCTCTTACGGCCGGGCATCTGCACGGCTCCGAACCGGCGGCTGGTTACTCAAAAAAACGGCCCTGTTCAAGTCGTAGGTTCTGAGCCAATCTTGCCAGCCGCGCCATAAGACGCCTCATTTAGTCAGCCAAACAAGAAGATCAATCGGGAGACGCCCATGAACCCGCCAGCGAAGGCACAAGCCGCCACCCCCGTCAGCCGTCCGACGACCCCGTCGCTGCCGGAGGGAAAGCCGGAAGCGCTGGGCCTGTCCCGCACCCGCCTTCAACGGATGTCCGACGCCTTCAAGCGCGACATCGACAAGGGAACGACCCCCGGCGTGACGGTGATGGTGGCGCGGCGCGGCCAGGTCGGCTGGTTCGACGCGCTGGGCCAGCAAAGCCCCGCCGCCGACGCCCCGATGCGCCACGACAGCATCTTCCGCATCTTCTCGATGACCAAGCCGATCGTCTCGGTAGCGATCATGACGCTGTTCGAGGAAGGCCGGCTGCTGCTGGACGATCCGCTGACCAAATTCATTCCGGAATTCGCCGACCAGAAGGTGGCGGTCGAAAAGGACGGCAAGCTGGAGTTGGTCCCCCTCGCCCGCGCGATCACCGTTCAGGACCTGCTGCGCCACACCTCCGGCATCACCTACGAGCACACCGGCAACGGGCCGGTCCACAAGATGTATCAGGAATCGCGGCTGCGCAGCCGCAAGATCGACAACGCGGAACACGCCCGCATCGTCGCCTGCCTGCCGCTGATCTGCCAGCCGGGCGCGGCGTGGAACTACAGCCGCTCCACCGATATTCTCGGCCGCGTCGTCGAGGTTGTCTCCGGCCAGACGCTCGGCGCCTATCTCACCGGGCGCATCCTTGCGCCGCTGCGGATGACCGAGACCGGCTTCCACACCAGCGCCGACAACAAAGATCGCCTCGCCGAGCCGTTCGCGAAGGATCCGTGGACCGGCGACGCGGTCAAGCTGTTCGACATGACCGAGAAGCCCGCAATGGAATCCGGCGGCGGCGGCCTGGTATCGACGACGATGGACTATGCGCGGTTCTGCCAGATGCTGCTGAACGGCGGCACGCTCGACGGCGAGCGCATCATCGGCCGCAAGACCCTCGCCTTCATGGCGTCGGATCATCTCGGGCCGGCATTGCCGCGCAACGGCACGCTGCTGACACCCGGCCACAGCTTCGGCCTCGGCTTCTGCGTCCGGACCCATGAAGGCATGGCGTCGGTGACCAGTTCCGTTGGTCAGTTCTTCTGGAGCGGAATCGCTGGCACGTTCTTCTGGATCGATCCGAAGGAAGACCTGTTCGCGGTGTTCATGTCGCAGGGACCCGGCCAGCGCGAATACTTCCGCAACGTGATCCGCAATCTGGTCTACGCGGCGGTGGAGTGAGCGGCTTGTGTGCCCCGGACGCAGCGCAACGTGGAACGGTGCGCTGCTGAGCCGGGGCCGTCACGTAGCTCAGAGTTCGTAACGGTCCCGGTTCTGCGAAGCATCGCTGCGCGATGCGTCGCGCCCGGGACACAAGCACCTCAACTAATCGTCGCGCCGCCGTCGATGACGACGGTCTGCCCGGTCATGAAGTTGCCGGCGGCGGAGCCCATGAACACGGCGGCGCCGGCGATTTCGTCCGGGATGCCGATGCGCAGCAGCGGCGAGCGCGAGGTCGAGGCCTTGAGGTTCTCCGGATTGTCCCACAGCGCCTTCGCGAAGTCGGTCTTGATCAGGCCTGGCGCGATGCAGTTCACGCGGACATTGTGCTTGCCGTATTCGCAGGCGAGGTTGCGCGCGAGCTGCATGTCGGCGGCCTTCGAAATCGCGTAGGCACCAAGAATAGTCGAGCCCTTCAGGCCGCCGATCGACGACACGATGATGATCGAGCCGTCCTTGCGCTCGATCATCTGCGGAACCACCATGCTGATGAGCCAGTTGTTGGCGACGATGTTGTTGCTGAGGATCTTGTTGAACTGATCATCGGAGATGCCGGCGAGCGGACCGTAATAGGGGTTCGACGCCGCGTTGCAGACCAGCACGTCGATCTTGCCGAACGCCTTGTTGGATTCGTCGACGAGGTTCTGCAAGTTTTCCTTGCTGGAAATATTCGCCGCGATCGCCACTGCGGTGCCCTTGCCGAACTTGTCGTTGATCTCTTTCGCGACCTGATCGCAAACGTCCTGCTTGCGCGACGAGATCACCACCTTGGCGCCGTGCTCCGCCATCCGCTCGGCAATCGCGCGCCCGATGCCACGCGTGGAGCCGGTGATTACCGCAACTTTTCCCTTCATGTCGAACAAGGTCATGCATGTCTCCTTTGATGTTTCGGTGCGTTGTTGTGATCGAGGTTGTTCGTTACGCCAGCTTGGTGGTGCTCGCGGGTTCAGCACCGGACGGCTGATGCATCGCGGCGTGGGATGGATCGGCAATCCACGGCTGCTGATTGACCATCGGAATGCGCCAGCCGCTATGGCCGTCGCTTGAGAGATGATCGAGCCGCGTCACCGAGACGTTGTCGATGGTGAAGGCCAATCCCCGCTCCGGCTGATCGTTCAGCGCAACGCCGAGCGCCGCCTTGATGGTGCCGCCATGCGCGACGACGACAACGTCGCCGCCGGCATGCGCCGCGTTGATACGCTGGATCGCGCCTTTGACGCGATTGTAGAGATCCATAAAACTTTCGCCGCCCGGCGACGGCTCGTCGATCGGCGCGAACCAGTACGTGCCGACGGCAATCGGGCGGCTGGCGAAAAATTCCGCGCGGTTCAATCCCTGCCATTGACCGAGATGCTGCTCGGCGAACGCAGCATCCTGCGTCATCGATGCGGGTTCCGGATAGCCGGCCTGCCACAACGCGTTCGCGGTCTGATGCGTGCGTTTCAGATTGCTCGAAAACCACGTCGCCTGGCGCGGCAGGATTTTCGCGACCGCATCGAACACGACACGATCGCTGCAATCGCAACCGATGTCGGTCTGTCCATAGATGCAGCCGCCATCCTCGCGCACCGGCGCGTGACGCACCCACCACCATCGCGTCGCCACCACGCCGGCGGGAACGCTGTGCTGAGCCACGAATGGCTGTTGCGGAGGATTCGACATGGCGAGAGCCCTTCAATAGTGTTTCGCGCGGCTGTAAGTGAGATATAGCGGGATCATAAGTCAACGCCATGTCCAGCATGGCCGCCTGCGCCGCACGTTGCTTCAAACATTGTATGAATTCCATCACGCGGCAAACATCGATAGTCACGCTCAATCACGGAGAGTTTCATGGGTCGCCTCGAAGGCAAATCGGTCATCATCACCGGCGCGGGCAGCGGCATCGGCCGCGCGGCCTCGCTGCTGTTCACCAAGGAAGGCGCCAAGCTGATCGCCGTTGACCGCACCGAGGGCGTCAAGGAAACCGTCGATCAGGTGCGCAAGGCCGGCGGCACCGCCGAAGCCGTGATGGCCGACGCAGGCTCGGAGAAAGACGTCATCGCCTATATCGACAAGGCGGTCTCGACCTATGGCAAGCTCGATGTGATCTGGGCCAATGCCGGCATCAGCGGCGGCCTCATCCCTCTCAGCGAACAGACCGTCGAGCATTGGCAAGAAATCCTACGCATCAATCTGATCGGCCCGTTCCTCGCGGTGAAATATGCGATCCCGCACATGACCAAGCAGGGACATGGCTCCATCGTCTGCACCGCATCGGTTGCCGGTCTGAAATCAGGCGCCAGCGGCCATCCTTACGCCGCGTCGAAAGCCGGCGTCATCAGCCTGGTGCAGACCACCGCCTACTCGCTCTCCGGCACCGGCGTGCGCATCAACGCGGTCTGCCCGGGCCTGATCGAAACCGGCATGACCAAGCCGGTGTTCGACCGCGCCAAGGAGCGCGGCACGCAGGACAAGATCGGCCAGCTCAATCCGTTGAAGCGCGCCGGCCAGCCGCATGAGCTGGCGGCGATGGGACTGTTCCTCGCCAGCGACGAAGCCTCCTACGTCAATGGACAGGCATTCCCGGTCGATGGCGGCCTCACCGCTTCGATGCCCTACACCGGCAAGCCGATCTGAACGCGATCAGTCCGGCGGCTGGCTCGATGCGCTCGCCGCCGGGCGCGCATTGTCGCGGATACGCTCGCGATAGAGCGCATAAAGGCCGGAGCCGACGATGATCGCGGCGCCCACGATCATCGCGGCGTCGGGCACTTCGCCGAAAACCGCGTAGCCGATCAGGGTCGCCCAGATCAGCGCGGCGTAGCGGAACGGCGCGACCGCCGAGATGTCGCCGATACGCAGCGACAGGATGATGCAGTTGTAGCCGATCGGCAGCAGGATCGCCGCAGCCACCAGCAACATCATCGTGCGCGCCGACATCGGCGTCCAGCCGCCGAGCGGATGCAGCAGCACGGCGCCTGCCGTGCCGACGGACACCGTCGTCAGAAGCGTGATGAACAGCGACGGGATTTCCTTCGGGATGCGCTTGGTCGCGAGATCACGCACGGCGCAGAACATCACCGAGCACAGCGCCAGCAGCGAAAACTGATTGAAGCCCGCGACGCCGGGGCGGACGATGATGAGCACCCCGATGAAGCCGGCTGCAATCGCGAGCCAGCGCCGCCAGCCGACCTGCTCGCCGAACACCATCACCGCGCCGAGCGTCACCGCCAGCGGCAGCGCCTGAAAAATCGAATAGATATTGGCCAGCGGCAGATGCGTAATCGCCGCAAGAAAACAGACGGCGCCGCCGATCTCGCCGATCACGCGCAACGCCACCGGCGCGATGAAGAGCGTGCGGACCGGCCGCATCGCCCCATTGCGCGCGGCAAGCGCCGCGATCAGCACCATTGCGATCGCACCGCGCACGAAAATCACCTGTCCGAAATTGATCTCGGACGACACGAATTTGGTGATGGCATCGTTCATGGCGAAACACGCCGTAGCGATCACCATGAACAGATTGCCGCGAAGATTGGGAGAAAGAGCCACGGTGAGATTCGGGTTCGGCGCGTGGGCTGCGCGCCAACGGGCACATCAGAAAGCGGAGGCGGATAGAATCGAGGTGCGATCCGGATCGGACCGCACCTCGGAATGTCGCGTTATTTCGCGCCGGCCTTTTGCGCGTATTCCCAAGCCGCCTTGGCGAGAGGGACCGTCCGCTTGGCGGATTCCATCGCCTTGGCGCTGGCGGCTGTGCCGTCGCGAATCCGGCCGGCGATACCCTGCGTGATGCCCGCGAGGCGGAACAGGTTGTAGGCGAAGTACCAGTTGAACTCCGGCACCTCGTCGCCCGTCACCTTGCAATAGATCGAGGCCGCTTCATCCATCGTCGGAATGTTGAGCGCCTTGAGATCGATGTTGGCGAGACCCGGCATGGTCCACTGCATCAGGAGATACGTGAAATCCGCCATCGGATCGCCGAGCGTCGACAATTCCCAATCCAGCACCGCCTGCACGCGCGGCTCGGTGGCATGGAAGATCATGTTGTCGAGACGATAGTCGCCGTGAACGATCGACACGCGACGCTGCTCCGGCATGGTGCTCGGCAACCACTCGATCAGCCGCTCGACTTCCGGAATATGCTGCGTCTCCGACGCACGATACTGCTTGGTCCAGCGATCGACCTGCCGCGCGAAGTAATTACCCGGCTTGCCGAAGTCGCCGAGGCCGATGGCCTCGGGATTATATTGATGCAGCTTCGCCAGCGTCTCGATCTTGCTGGTGAAGATTGCGCGGCGCGCTTCCGGCGGCTGGCTCGGCAACGCCGGATCCCAGAACACCCGGCCCTCTTCCATCGACATGATGTAGAATGCCGCGCCAATCACCGAATCGTCGGTGCACAGCGCGTAAGCGTGTGCGACAGGAAAGCCTTGCTTGCTGAGCGCCGCAATCACGCGGAACTCGCGATCCACCGCATGCGCCGATGGCAACAGTTTACCGAACGGCTTGCGCCGCATCACGTAGGAACGGCCGGGCGTATCGAGCCGATACGTCGGATTGGATTGGCCGCCCTTGAATTGCAGGACCGTCAACGGTCCCGCATAACCCTCGACATGCTCCTTCATCCAGTTGTCGAGGCGGATCTCATCGATCCGATGCCGCTCCTCGACAGGCTTGGTGCCGGAGAACTCTTCGTCTTTTCTAACGCCGTCTGCCAAAGTGGCGCTCCGTTTGGTTTCGCCCGACTTGGTTTCGTCTGACTTGATTTCGCCCGACGGGATTTCGTCCAGCGGGAGCGCCACGATGGCTGACCCGCTACTTCGAAGCCGCCTGATTGGCATACTTCCGAAGTTCAAGTCTGGCAATGGCGCGATTGTGCACCTCGTCCGGACCGTCCGCCAAGCGCAGAGTGCGGACATGGGCGTAGGAGTTGGCGAGACCGGCATCGTCGGACACGCCGGCGGCGCCGAAGGCCTGGATCGCGTGATCGATGATCTTCAATGCCATGTTCGGCGCGGCAACCTTGATCATCGCGATCTCGAGTTGCGCGGTCTTGTTGCCGACCTTGTCCATCATGTCGGCCGCCTTGAGGCAAAGCAGCCGGTTCATCTCGATATCGATGCGCGCTTCGGCGATGCGCTGCTCCCACACCGATTGCTCGATGATCTTCTTGCCGAAGGCGGTGCGCGACGACAGCCGCTTCACCATCTTCTCCAGCGCTTCCTCGGCCTTGCCGATGGTGCGCATGCAGTGATGGATGCGGCCCGGACCAAGACGGCCCTGCGCGATCTCGAAGCCACGGCCCTCGCCGAGCAGCAGGTTGCTCACCGGAACGCGCACGTTCTCGAACAGCACCTGCGCATGACCGTGCGGCGCGTCGTCATAGCCGAACACCGGCAGCATCTTCTCGATGGTGATGCCTTTGGTATCCATCGGCACCAGGATCTGTGATTGCTGCTGATGACGCGCGGCATTGAAATCGGTCTTGCCCATCAGGATGCCGATCTTGCAGCGTGGATCGCCGGCGCCGGACGACCACCACTTGCGGCCGTTGATGACGTAGTGATCGCCATCGCGCTTGATGCTGGTTTCGATGTTGGTCGCATCGGACGAAGCCACCGCCGGCTCCGTCATCAGGAACACCGAACGGATCTTGCCGTCCATCAGCGGACGCAGCCACTGGCGCTTCTGCTCCTTGGTGCCGTAGCGCATCAGCACTTCCATGTTGCCGGTATCCGGCGCGGAGCAGTTGAACACTTCCGAGGACCAACTCACGCGGCCCATCTCTTCGGCGAGCGACGCATATTCGAGATTGGTCAGCCCGGCGCCACGGAATTCGTCGTCCTCATGCTCGGACGGCGGCATGAACATGTTCCATAGCCCTTCCGCGCGGGCCTTCTCCTTCAGTTCCTCGAGAATGGGAATGACCTTCCAGCGGTCGCCGGTCTCGTCCTGCTTCCGATAAATCGGCTCGGCCGGGCGCACGTGCTTGGTCATGAACGAGCGCACACGGTCGAGCCATTCGCGCTGGCGATCAGACATATTGAAGTCCATCGGAGGATCCTCGCGGTTGTCTTGAAAAATGAGGGGTCACGCTACCGCCCCGCCCTCCACGTACACACGCGACATCGTCGCGCATGTGCCGCGAAACCGCGGATCAACAGCGACCGCGAAACGCCCGATGCGGATACGCATTGACAATTCGCGACTATGAAACGATAGTTTCATACAACTGTTTGAATTACAACCGCCAGATCACATCGGGTCATGCTCATCCCGCATGGCCCACCCGACAAAGCGAAGCCCGGCACCGATGGCGACAGATCGAACCCGAACGGCGATCCTCAACGCCGCCGAACAACTCTACGCCGAACGGGGCTTCTCCGAGGTGACGCTGCGCGACATCGTCGCCGCGGCCGGCGTCAACCTCGCCGCGGTCAACTATCACTTCGGCTCCAAGGACGAATTGATCGCCGAATTGTTCGTGACGCGAAGTATCGCCACCAATCGCGAGCGGCTGAACGAACTGAAGGCAGCCGAAGAAGCCGGCGGCGGCCGCGCGTCCATCGAAGCGGTGATCCGGGCACTGGTCGGCCCCACCCTGCGCGGCTGCCTCGGCCCGGATCGCGAAGGCGCCACGGCGGCGCGCTTCATGATCCGCGCCTCGATCGAAGCCGTGCCGCCGATCCGAAAAATCCGCAATCGCGAGATCAGCCATCTGCGGCGGTTCGCGAGCGCAATGCAGCGCTCCCTGCCCGACGTTCCCGAGGTGGACATTTACTGGGGCCTGCACTTCGCGCTGGCGATGGCGCACCAGACCATCCGCGACAGCGAGCGGCTCGACAAGCTCTCCAATGGCCTATGCGACCTCGACGATGTCGACGGAATCATCGCCCGCGTCGTGACCGCCGCAAGCCTGGCGCTGACGACGAAGCGAGCCGGAACAACGGCCGCCAAGGCACAACGGACCTGAGCAACCGTAGACGGCTTGTTTAAGCCGGGCGACGAAAAGCGGCTGGAGCGGGTGAAGGGAATCGAACCCTCGTATTCAGCTTGGAAGGCTGCTGCTCTACCATTGAGCTACACCCGCGCTGGCGCGATGCACTATCACGCTCGCCGCGAAGGCTCAACCGGCAACACCGGATTCCCGTCGGTGCCGGGTGACTTGTGTAGGTCGATCAGGTCAATCGTCGGCGAATTCGGAGAACATCGCCCGCGTCAGCCGCCAACCGCGCGGCTGGGCCCGCTTCGGCACTTCGCCCGGCTGATGCTTCATGATGACGGGTTTGCTTTCCTTGGCGCGATAAGGCGGCGGCCAGTTGGCCAGACGCGTCTGCCCGGTCTCCGCAGGCCGCAGATAACTGCGCGCGGATCGCTGTCCGATGCTGGCATTGGGATCGCGGGCTTTGGCCACGGCGCAACCTCCTGTCGCGACAGGCTTCCGCAAAGACGTTGACGGGGCGTTAAATATTTCCGGCAAATTCGCCGGTTGCGACGTCGGGGCGCACCCGCCTCCCGCCGCTCAGGAGACATGCTGGCCGCTCTTGGCGGCTCGTTAACAGTCGGAAAAACGGCTCAGGCGCGGCCGTTGTGCCCCGACCGGTAGCCGTCGATGGCGTGGGCGAGGAAAATACCAGCACTCAGAAAACCGAAAATCGCAGTTACAGTCTCAAACATCGTCGTCGTCCTTGGCCCAGCGCGCTCACGTAACGCCATGCAACCCCGCACAGTCAAAAGGAAAACCCGGACGTTCACGATTCAGCGAGACGCTGATGACTTTCGGCAACAGATTTGTGGCGGGACGGTGCGCAAACAGGGTCCGGACGATGGCCGGGTATCGGTGCCCCATCACCCATCGCACAATCGGCTTCACAGGTACGAGCCTCACCATCGTCCGAGCGGCGAGTGAGTCTCGTTCAGATGTATCCAGAGTAACCATCAATATTCCCGCCGCCCTTGGTTGACTTTGCCATGGCGTTTCCGTCATAAACCCGCCCAGCCGAACACCCTTCGACAGGGTGCTCGTTTTATCGTCACCGGCCAGTCGCCAGCCACCTCTCGGTGGAGGCGTCGCGTGTTGGCGAGGAACGGGGGAGTGTCCCGAGTGGCAAAGGGAGCTGACTGTAAATCAGCCGCCGTATGGCTTCGAAGGTTCGAGTCCTTCTTCCCCCACCATCCTTCTTCTCCACCGTTCTGATCCCTTTAGACAATTGATGATCTTCCGGCCCCACCGAACCCGTGAGACAAGGCCGCATGACCGATCATGATCGAAAGCCGCGATTTCAGCGCTCGTCCGGCAAATCCTCCCGTTCCGGGCCGCCGCGCGGTGGGAACTGGCGGGAGCGCAATCCTCACGGCGACGTGGTGATTCTCTATGGCTGGCACACTGTAACGGCCGCCTTGGCCAATCCTCGGCGGCGCATCCGCAAACTGCTGCTGACCGAGAACGCTGCGCGGCGGCTGGCGGAGGAGAAGATCGAAACCCGCATCTCCCCCGAGATCGTCCGCCCGCAGCAGATCGATCATCTCCTGGGCCCGGATGCGGTGCATCAGGGACTGCTGGCTGAAGCCGATGCCCTGCCCACCCCGAGTATCGAGACCCTGCCGCAGGACGGTATCGTTCTGGTGCTGGACCAGATCACCGATCCGCACAATGTCGGCGCCATCATGCGCTCGGCCGCGGCCTTCGCGGTGAAGGCGATCGTCACCACCGCCCGGCACAGCCCGGAAGCCACCGGCGTCCTCGCCAAGTCAGCATCCGGTGCGCTTGAACTGGTGCCGCTGGTGCTGGTGCAGAATCTCGCCCGCGCCCTCACCGCGCTCAATGAACGCGGCTTTCTCACGGTCGGCCTCGACAGCGCCGGTAGCGAAAATCTTGCCGCCGTTCCGTTGCGGCAGCCGCTGGCGCTGGTGCTCGGCGCCGAGGGCAAGGGCTTGCGGCAACTCACCCGCGAAACCTGCAACGTGATGACCCGGCTCGACATGCCCGGCGACATCAAGAGTCTGAATGTCTCCAACGCCGCCGCGCTCTCGCTCTACATATGCGCCAGCCAGCTCGGCCTGATGCCATAACGAAATGCCCGCACGCCGGAGAGCATGCGGGCATAGCGATTGGCTATCGCGACCGATCAGGAGTGCCGCAGATCCTCGTCGTGGACCAGCGAGGTACGGTAGGTCTCCGGGATACGCAGCACCACCAGCAGAACTACGACGGAAACCGCGCACATATAGACGGCCGGCGCGAGTTTGCTGCCGCTCTGCAACACCAGCCAGGTGCCGAGCAACGGCGCGGTGCCGCCGAAGATGGTATAGGCAAGATTGTAGCTGACGGCCGAGGCACTGTAGCGCGTGCGGGTCGGGAACAGTTCGAGCAGCGCGATGCCGACCGGCCCCCAGAACAATCCACAACTGAACGCCAACAGGCTCTGGCCGATGATCGCGGTCGCAAGGCTCCCTTGCGCGGCGATCAGATAGGCCGGAATGCAAGTGATCGCGTTGAGCACAAGGCCGGCAATCAAAAGCTTCTTGCGGCCGAAGCGATCCGAGAGATGGCCGCCGACGATCATCGTCACGAAGGCGACGAACAGCGCAACGCTATTGGAGATCAGCGCCGCATTGCTGTTGAGGCCGACGGTGGTGATGAGATAGCTGACGAAATAGCCTGCGAGCGTATAGAAGCCGAGGCTGGAGAACGCCGCCAGAGCGAAACTGAAGCTCATGGCCTGCTTCTGGGTGCGCACCGCATCGCGCAGCGGCGACGTCGCCACCTTGCGCGCAGCCTGCGTTGCCTTGAACGCCGGTGATTCATCGACCTTGTGGCGGATGTAGAGACCGACCAAGGCAAGCGGACCACCGATCAGGAACGGAATGCGCCATCCCCAGGAGGCATAGTCTTCGCCGCTTAGAACGTTGGTCAGCAGCAGCACCAGCAGAGCCGCCGCGATCGGCGGCAGGTTGGCGAACGAATAGGTGAAACCCACGAACAGGCCACGCCGGTCCGACGGCGCATGCTCCGCCACGAAGGCATTGGAGCCGACGGTTTCACCGGCTGCGGACAATCCCTGGATCAGGCGGAACAACACCAGCAGGATCGGTGCCATCAAGCCGATCTGGCTATAGGTCGGCAGCAGGCCGATGCCGAGCGTGGCGCCGCCCATCAGGAGAATGACCAGCGACAGCACACGGCGGCGGCCAATACGGTCGCCCAGGCTGCCGAAGACGAAACCGCCCAGCGGGCGCATCACGAAGCCGACTGCATAGATCCCGAATGTCGCCAGCAGCGCGGCGGTCGGATCGGTGTTCGGGAAGAACAGCTTGGCGATGATCGCCGCGGAGTAGGCATAGACGACGAAATCATACCACTCGACGAACTGGCCGATGGCGGCCGACGTCAGCACGCGACGCAGACCGCTCTCTGCTGCAACCGAGGAACGGGAATTCGGCACCATGCCAGCGCTTGACTCGATGGTCATCAGACCTTCTCCACAATGTGCTTGGGGGTTGAAATCGTCTCGTGCGGCGGAAGCGAAACGTCACGCGCGCGCTCGGTCGCCGGCACGACGGCATAGCGGCGATGCTGCAGGCAGGGCAGCACCTCGCGTACCTCCCGCAACCGCGCGGCTTCGATCTTCGCGACCGTAACGCCTTGATCGCCGACCACCGTGGTTGCGATCAGGCCGCTCGGATCGACGATCATGCTCAGTCCGACCGACAACGGGGCCGGCTGACAGGCCGCGGCGATATAACAGGTGTTTTCGATCGCGCGGGCACGGATCAAGGTTTCCCAATGCAGTTCCTTGAGGGGACCCGCAACCCAGCCGGCGCCGAGCAGCAACACGTCGGCGCCGCGATCGATCAACACGCGCGCCATTTCCGGAAAGCGCAGATCGTAGCAATTCATCACGCCGAAGCGGAGACCGCCGAGGTCGAACGTGCACAATTCGGCGAAATTCTCGCGCAAAGGTGCGCGCTCGTTCTTGCCGGATTCCTGATAGTGAAATGCATCATAGAGATGCAGCTTCTCGTAGCGGCCCCGGATCGTCCCGTCGGCGCCAGCGACGATGAACGTGTTGCGGGACAGCGGGCCGCCGCCATCGGAATACATGCCGATGACGAGCGTGATCCCGACGCGCTTGGCGATCGCGAGAACCATCTGTTCGAAATTCTTGCCGTCGCGGCGGGCGACGGCGGCCAGTTCCTCGGCCGGCGCGGTGAAGGCGTACATCGAGGCCTCCGGGAACACCGCGATTTCCGCACCGTCTGCCCGCGCTTTCTCGGCAAGGCGCTCGATCGTCTGAAGATTTGCGGAGACATCCGTAACTGCGGCGAACTGTGCGACAGCCACGCTGACCGCAGGCGAAACAATCGAAGATGAACTGCTCATGTGTCGGGTTCCGGACTTGTCGCGCCGTCGTCACGAGACCCCTCCAGTCGGCGAGGACTGCAATTACATTTTGGGGTCCAATGATGAGCGCCCTAAGTCGGCAGCTTGACCAAAGCCGGACACACAAGTCTAATATCAATCGCATATCAATTGATAATTCAAACGCATCAATGTCGGTCTACGACCTCACGCAGCTTCGCTATTTCCTGACCGTTGCCGAGACCCTGAATTTTCGGCGCGCCGCCGAACAACTCAACGTCGCGCAACCGGCCGTCAGTCGCGCAGTCCAACAATTCGAAAACCGGCTGGGATTTGCCCTCCTCCACCGGACAACGCGACGCGTCACGCTGACGACGGCAGGCGCAGCCCTTGCCAAACAGGCGGGCGATGCCATGCAGCAACTGGAACAAGCGGTTCGGAACGCAAAGCAGATCGCAACCGGCAATGCCGGCGAGATTATTCTGGGTTATTCCGCCCAGGCGGCGAACGGCGTGATGCCTGAACTTGTCGTCCGTTTCCGCACCGCATTTCCGGATGCGCAGGTCGGGCTCTATTCGCTGGCTTCGGATGAACAAGTCGGCGCGCTTCTGTCGGGCCGGATCGACATCGGATTCATGCTGACCGACGCCTGCAAGGCGCCACTCGAACACATGACCATCGCGAGCGAACGCTTCGTCGTGCTGCTGTCGAAGTTTCATCCGCTTGCGAAGCGGGCATCGATCAATGTTGCCGACCTTGCCAGCGTCCCGTTCGTGATGGGAACGCCGAAGCGCTGGGCTACGTTTCGATCGCTGATCGACAACGTGTGCCTCAAGGCCGGCTTCCTCCCGGTTGTCAGGGAGGAAACCGACGATGTGCCTGTGCTATTCCAACTGTTGTCTTTGCAGCGGGGCGTGACGTTCTATGGTGCGTCGATCGCCCCGTCCCTTCCGCCGGATCTCAAGGCCATCCCGATCAAGGATGCTTTTGCCAGTTTCAACCTCGGGGTTGCCTGGCGCCGGGAACCGCCGCCTCTTGTAAAGGCATTCATCGAGGTCGCGCGTGCTTCCAAACACGTCAGAGGCAAGCGCTGACCTCGAATATCCTTGGTGGACAGTTCAGCGATACTGATGCGCGCGCGGCCTATGGTGGAAGCCGCTGCGATAGGAATAGCTGCCGCTGTCCCGGAAGCGCGGTGCGTGATTCATCTGCGGGTTGATGACGCGCTGGGCGCTGCGATGGATCTCGTAACCGTGGCGCGGCGCGTAACCGTAGCGGACGCTGGACCGCACGCCGTAGCTGTAGCCGTGACGGTAGCGGGCGCTATAGCCGTAGCGAACGCTCGGCCGGGCCGCGTAGCGATAGGAGTACGGACGGTAGCCGTAGTGCAGACGCGCCGGGCGCACGCGATGGCGCCAGCGATAGCTTTGGATCGCCGGACCACGCCACGCGACGCCACCATAGGGATAGTGGTTGATCGGGTTGGCGTAGGGACCGCCGGTGTAGCCGTAGTAACGCGGCCAACCGACGACGGTGCGCTCTTGATAGTACGGCCGCGGCGCGAACTGGCCGGGACCGTCGTAGACGGGTCCCTGATTGACCCAGTAATATTGCGGCGACGGATCGACCAGCCGTTGATAGTGGCTGTAGCCGGCGTAGCCGTAACCGGTGGCATAGCTCTGGCCGCATGGACTCACGTAAGTCTGACACGGCGAGCACGGGCTGGAAAACAATCCAACCCCGCCGCCGCACGCCATCGCCGGCGCGGCGCTAAGGCCGACGACGACAACGGCAGCCGCCAATCCTGAAAACATCTGACGCATAACGCTCTCCTGTTAGGTTTTTCTTGAATGCTTGTTGGTGTTCGTTGTTCGATCATCTAGGGGCGAGGAAGCAGCCCGCGACGATGCCACTGCGGCCTCTGGTCATCCGGCGGCGCCTCGATCACCGACGGGGGATAGAACGGAACCGCGGCGGCGGCCTGCGGCGGCGCGGATCGCGCCGACCACGACCGGCTGTAGCTTTCGGCCTGCGGCGGCAGCTTGCGATTGGCGGGCGGCTCGCGTTCGAGGCGGCCATAGCCCGGCATCTTGCCGGCGCTCGGATAGTAGTGCCCGACACCCGGCTCCGCTTCGATCCTGCGACCGCCATAGACAGTCGGCTGGATATGGATGTTTTTCGCCAAGCCCCAGTCACTCTCGACGACGGCATAGGATGCGTCGATGCCATTAATGATGATCGGGACGCCCGCGCGCCCCGGAATCACGACGGAAAACCCATCATTGGCCGAAGCCGCCAATGGCATCCCGACCAGCATCATCAGTGCGTAAACCGCACGCATCGCCAATGTCCTTAAATGATGGATCACCGTAACCGAACAGCGTGCGCCAGGGGTTAAGATCGCGAGGCATTCTGCCGGTAAGCCTAACGCGTAAGGTTTCCACACCGCCCAATTGCAACCAATCGGGCGAGAAATCCTTAACGCGGTGGATGACGCACCGGTGCAAACACACCGGTGAAAATCGGCGTTCGGACTTGTCGCGCCGGAATTGCGCTGCTAGCTGTCACCCTCAGGCGGCCGGTTTAGCTCAGCGGTAGAGCAGCGGTTTTGTAAACCGAAGGTCGGGAGTTCAATCCTCTCAACCGGCACCACCACCTCCGTCCGTGTGACGTCGGGTCACTGACAATTCACTCCGCATCACGTTATGATCCCCATAGGCCGCCAGCCGGCGCGGCCGATCGGCACAACCGGCCGGGACAACCGGCCCTCACGGAGTCATTGCCGTGACACACGTTTGCGCACGAAAGATCGCCTGGCGGGAAGTCGGTCAGGTTGCGGAGCCCGGCCGTTACCTTTTCAGGTTCGGTTGGCTGACGGTCACGACCGAAGACATCGCCATCTGGCGGGATCATCCTCATGCGTCGTTCACGCTGGTCGCGGTGACGCCGCTTGGCGAAACGCCGGATGAGTTCCGGCTTGGCGCCTTCGATCTCGGCGACACCTGAGCCTGTCTCGACGACGCCGTTGTCGCGCGTCATGCGAACAAAAGGCCGGCACATCCGGCCGGCCTTTCGTCAAAGATCGTAGATGTCTCGAAACAGTTAGTAATTCGACGGCGCCGGTCCGCCCCAGCCGAAGCGGTAGTTCAAGCCGGCCTTGACCGTGTGTTCGTCGTTCCGGAAGCTCGTGCCGATGATATCGGCCGGACCGCCGGTGAATGTGGTGTTGCCGAAGTTGTAATATTGATACTCAACTTTGGCCGACCAGCTCGGCGCGAACATGTACTCGAGACCAGCACCGACGGTGTAGCCGTTCTGATGATTGCCGGTGGTAGTAAACGGTTGCGAAACGCCGGCGACGCTGACGTCGAGATTGCTATCCCTGAACGCATAACCGCCCTTGGCATAGAGCAGCACCGGCCCGGTGGTGAAACCAAGTCGGCCAGTGACCGATCCAAGGCCGCGATTGTCCAGCGAAGCCACCGACCCACCGGGAAATACAACGCCGCTGCCTGCCGAAGCCAGCCAGCTGTAATTCGCCTCGATGCCGAGCACCCAGTTGTTGGCGAACTGGTAGTCGTAGCCGCCCTGCACGCCGCCCATGAACCGGGCGTCACTTCCTTGCAGGCTGTTGTCGCCGGAGAACGCACCGCCGAGATGGCCGCCGATGTAAAAACCGGTCCAGTTATAGACAATTGCCGGCGCGGTGACCGGCGGCGGCGCTTTCGTGTAAGGCCGTGGCGGTAAATCCGCCGCATTCGCTACCCCACTGACGGCCGATACAGCCAACGCGAACGATGCAGCCGTCGCGAACACAAACGTCTTCATGGCAGGTCCCCTTGTTGTGACGAAGACCCTCTTGAAACAACGTGGCATCAATTTGGTTGCGTGATGGCATTCAAATAGCAACGTTCGTACGTAACTGTGTCAGAGCGCCACCCCGGGTTCCATCGGAACCGATCTGTCTCTACACTGTAGACGCAGCCATCCAATGTTCGCACGTGCGTGATAGCGCGCAAGGCGAGCCAGGGAGACAACATGATCGCCAAAGACCTGATGAACGATTATCCGCCGACCCCGGACAAACAAGTGACGCTGGCGAACTGGCGTCAGTCGCCGTTCAATAGCTGGAGCTATCGCAACGTGCGCCGCCTGCTGCCGACCGCGAATATCGCGGCGACGCAACCGGGCAAGCCGTTCGAAACGAGTCTGGAGAGCATCGAGGATATCGAATTCGTCGGCATCGGCGATCAGCCTACAACCTTGGCGAAAGCGTTGCGCGCCACTCACACCGACGCGCTGGTCATGTTGCGGCGCGGGCGCATCGCCGCCGAATGGTACGCCAACGGCATGGATGCGCGGACGCAGCATATCGTGTTCTCCGTCAGCAAATCGATCTGCGGTTCGCTCGGCGGCATTCTGACCGATCGCAACCTGCTCGATCCCGATGATCTCATCACTGACTACGTACCCGAGCTTGATCGCTCGGTTTATGGCAACGCCACCGTGCGTCATCTGCTCGACATGACGGTCGGCATCAAATTCGTCGAGGACTACGACGATCCGGATGGCGACGTGATCCGTTATCGCTACGCAATGGGCTGGGACATTCCCCCGCCCGGCCGCGAAGTCACGGACGTGCGACGCTTTCTGGCGACGATGCGTCCTGACGGCAAGCTGCACGGCGACACGTTCCACTACGTCTCGACCAACACCGACGTGCTCGGCTGGGTCTATGAGCGCGCCTGCGATCAACCGCTCTCGGATATTCTCGGCGAGTATCTCTGGAGCCCGCTCGGCGCGGAGCACGACGGCTATGTGACGGTGGATTCTCACAATGCGATGCGCGCCGCCGGCGGCATCTGCGTTACGCCACGCGACCTCGCCCGCTTCGGCGAAATGATGCGCCGGCGCGGCGTCGGCGCCGATGGCCGTCAGGTGGTGCCGGGCTGGTGGATCGACGACATCAACGAGCACGATAGCAGCGCGGCGTGGGCGCGCGGCGATTTCGCCGAACTGTTCCCCGGCGCCAGCTATCGCAGCAAGTGGTATCAAATTGATCGTACCGAAGGCGTGCTCTGCGCGCTCGGCATTCACGGCCAATGGATCTACATCCATCCCGAGGCCGAACTGGTGATCGTGCGGCTGGCGTCGGAAGCGATCCCGCTCGATCCCGATCATGCATTGTCATGGCGGCGCGGGTTCGACGCCATTGCCGATGCATTCCTGTGAGATGACATGACGAACCCGAGCTTCACGTCGAGATAACGTGAAGCCAGGGCTTTGAATGCGACAATTTAGAGCGAGATAAATTGAGGTTTTGATCGCGCTTTTGTTCGTCATTGCGAGGAGCATTAGCGACGAAGCAATCCAGTTATTGCTCTATGGCTTTCTGGATTGCTTCGCTAGCAATGACGATTTAATCTCAGTTCGTCACGCCTTAGTGGCGATGGCCGCGATGCATCACGATCGGCTTGTGGGCGTGATGCCCACGCAGGTGGCGATGATGGCGCACCGTGCGATGCTTGTGCATCCGGGCCTGCGCGTTCAGCACTTTCGTACTGACATGGGAGTCGCTGACGGCGACCGACTTCGCAGGGGTATGCGACGGGCCGGCAGCCATGGCGGGCGCGGCGAGCATGGACACGGCGAGCAACGCGGCGGAAAGTGTCTTGATCATGGTCATCTCCTGTTCGATCACGAAGTTGACCGGTCGAATGGCCGGGCTCGTCGATCATGGACACGAGCCTAGCGATCCGCGGCTGAACCCCGGCTGAAGCCCGTCGGCGGACTTCGTTCATCTGGATGAATTGTTTGTCATCGTCGGGTGGCGGGAGCCTTCCCGCCCCTGTCGCAAAACGGATGACAAGAATGCGTGGCCGTGATGGAATATTTCCGTCGCCGGGAGGTTTGATCCAAGGCCACTCCAAGGCCCATTTGCATCAACCCTGACGAACAGGAGCAACCATGAGCCAATCTATGATGAAATGGATGGCCGCCGCGGTTCTGATAACGGCACTGGCCATGCCATCGGTCTTCTCGCCCGCCTTCGCCGCCGGATCCGACGAACCCTCGGCACCGCCGGCCACCAAGTCGGCCCCGAAAGACTCCAAGAAAGCCAAGACGAAGAAATCCAGCGCCGACGACCCGGCATTTCTTCAGGGCTATCGCCACGCCTACGCAACGATCTACGACAACCACGACTATGCCGGTGCGATCGAACAGTTGAAAGCGCTTCGCCACGATGACCGCGCCGACGTCGCCAACCTGATCGGCTACTCATATCGCAAGCTCGGCAATTACCAACTCGCCCAGACCTGGTACGAACGCGCTTTGAAGGCGGACCCGAGCCACGTCCGCACCTGGCAATATTACGGGCTGTGGCAGATCGAACAGGGTAATCGCGAGCAGGCGCAATACCACCTTCATCGCATTGCCGAGTTATGCGGCACCGGTTGCGCCGAGTATCGCTCACTTGCAGCCGCGCTCGACAAGACCTCGGCCAACGGCCTGGTGTATTGAAGCCGCGCGATGTTTCCATCAAAGCCGGTGCAGCATTTTCCTGCACCGGCTTTTCGTTATTCGACAGGCATCCGCGAGTTCACGGATTCACCGATAAAGATTGATCTGCTCGACAAATGCGGCAAAGGTCGTATAGACGACCCGAGCGGCGCGCTTCCTCGCGCCACGCGCCTCACACAGGCCGATTGTTGATGACGACACCCAAGCGATACGACCGGATCGCCTTCGTCGCGGGAACGAGCGCCGAAGCCCAGCAGGCTCTCGATGCCCTGGTCAAGACCTATGGCAATCATCCGCCATCGAAAGCCGACGTCGTCGTGGCGCTCGGCGGCGACGGGTTGATGTTGCAGACGCTGCATAAATTGATGCGTTCGGGAAAGCCGATCTACGGCATGCATCGCGGCACCGTCGGCTTCCTGATGAACGAATATCGTTCGGAGGATCTGTATGCGCGGCTCGCCGCCGCCCGCGACACTGTGATCCATCCGCTGCTGATGCGTGCGACCGACACCAGCGGCAACGTGCATCTGCATCACGCCATTAACGAAGTCTCTGTCTTTCGCCAGACCCACCAGGCCGCGCGGCTACGCATCCTGATCGACGAGCGCGAGCGGATGGCCGAGCTGGTCGCCGACGGCATCATGGTGGCAACGCCTGCCGGTTCCACCGCCTACAATCTCTCGGCGCAGGGGCCGATCCTGCCGATCAACGCGGCATTGCTGGCGCTGACGCCGATCAGCCCATTTCGGCCACGCCGCTGGCGCGGCGCCCTGCTCCCGGATTCGGCCTTTGTGGTGATCGAGGTCCTTGAGAGCGACAAACGACCGGTCGCGGCTGTCGCCGATCACGACGAAGCACGCAACGCGGTGCGGGTCGAGATCCTGTCGGACAAGACGATTTCGATGCGGATGCTGTTCGATCCCGGCCACAGCCTCGAAGAGCGCATCCTGAGCGAGCAGTTCGGCTACTGACCGGGGCACGCCCCTCGCCCGGCCGACGCGCCGGCAACCATTCCTTAACGGCCCAAACCTATAGTTAACGCCGCGTATATCGGCCCCCGCCGGCGCCGCGTCCAGAGCCGTCTGATGTACCGGATCGATTTCAACAAGCTCCGCTTTCTCGTCTCCGACGACAACCCGCACATGCGCCGGATTCTGCGCACGCTGCTGCATTCCTTCGGCGCACGCGAAGTCTATGAATCCGAGGATGGCGCCACCGCGCTGGAAATGTTCAGCCACTACGTGCCCGATATCGTCATTACCGACTGGGCGATGCCGATTTTCGACGGTCTCGAACTGGCCCAGATGATCCGGCAGCCCGACTCCAACGGCAATCCCTACGCGCCGATCATCATGCTGACAGGACACTCGGAAAAGCGCCGCGTCACGCTGGCGCGCGATGCCGGCGTTACCGAATTTCTCGCCAAGCCGATTTCGGCGAAAGCTCTGCATCAGCGCATCATGAACGTTGTCACCAATCCGCGCCCGTTTATCAAGACCAAGAATTACTTCGGGCCGGACCGGCGGCGCAACGCCAACAATTCGTATGTCGGCCCGGAGCGCCGAACCGGCAACAAGGCCGATATCATGCAGCAGCCATCGTTGATGGACAAAGCACGGATGCCGGGATAACCCGCTCAAGGGATCGAATGATGGCCAAACCGAAGCCGCCCGCGCCGCAGGTCCAAGCGTATGCCGACCATCATGTCATCACGCAGCCCAATCCGCTGCGCCATGCGGTGCGGCATGTCGACGACAAGGACGCCGACGATCCCGTCACCCGCGCCGAGCAGGCGCTAGCCGATCTCTCCGGCGAGTTCGACAACTGGATGCAGGAGGAATGCAACCGGCTCGCAACCGCTTACGGCATGATCCTCAAGGCTGGCTTCACGCCATCGGCGCGCGACGAACTGTTTCGTGCCGCGCACGATATCAAGGGCGACGCGGCGACCTTCGGATATTCCGCTGCCGGCGCGACCGCCGACAGCCTGTGCCGCATCATCGAGCACGCACCCGATATCGCCACAGTCCCCGCCGACCTGATCGCCCATCACGTGCAGGCCATTCAGGCTATCGTCCGCGAGCAAACCAGCATCGATCGGATCGGCGTCGCCGAAACCTTGAGCAAGCACCTGCGCAACGTCGCCGACGACTATTTGAAAGCCGTCAACCACGACCGCCCCGAGCATCTCGAGGCCATCCTCGCGCCGAGCATCGTGCCGCACGACTAGATGCGAGCATGATGGGCTCAAGTCAGGTATGACCGGCTCATTCGCCCGTCATTGCGAGGAGCGATTCAACACTGATCCATATTACTTTGGCAACCGCCGCTTATGCCGCGATGCGCTGGTGCTCCGGCGCGATATCGATGACGTCTGCTACAAGTTGGTCGCAGAACACCCGCGCTTCTTCGCGCGCGGATTCAGTGGCGAAGCGGCGCAGCAGGATCAGCAGTGGCTCGGAGACATCCGGGTCGGCTTCACACCGCGTCAGCACGCGCTCCACCATGCGGCGGCGCAGCCGCGCCGCACCGTCGACCGTTCCGACAAAACCGATCTCGTTGGTCGCATCCAACGCCGCGCGGAACGCCGGGAACGTCGACGACGGCAAACCGGCACGCGTCAGCAACGCGTCGAGACTCGCGCCGCCGCGATCGTAAAGCAGCGCTGCGACACGCTGCGACGGCAGCCCCGACAGTTCGATCAGCGCGCGATCGAACAGTTCGAGATTGCCCGACAGCAACGCACGCAGGATCAATCCCGCCGTCAGTTGCCCCGTGGCGCGCAGGTGCGACACCAGTTGTCCCGTCTCGGCGCCGCGCGAACGGGTCGCGAGATTGATGGCCGAGCGCTCGCGGGCTTCGACGACGATCCGTTCGGCACGATCGGAGCTCAACCACCGACGCGCGACCACGAAATGCGCCAATGTATCGGAGAGTTTTGCGATCAACGCCAACCGTGTCGCCGGCGGCAGATCGTCCAGCCCCAGCATCGACTCGCGAATGGCGGCGAGATGACCGTGGCGTTCGACAATGCGATCCCAGGAGAACGGCGCCAGCACCGCGTGCGGATTCTCGATCAGTTCAAGCGCCGCCGCCGGAGACCCGACCTCGGCGATGGCGGCACACACCGACGCCGGCAGATTGACGCGGCGCGCGATCGCGCATTGCGTCTCGGAGTTTCCGGTTGCGACGAGATCGACCAGATCCGCGTCGATCAGCAGCGGCGAATGTTCGAGGATCGGTAACGCCACCGACGATTGATCGAGCGACAGTGCGCGCACAATGGTGGCCGGCGCATGCGCGCTGCCAGCGAAGACGTCGGCCATCGCCTGGCGCACGAGCGGCGACGGATCATCCAGCAGCATCAGCAACGCGCCTTCCGCTGCCGCGCGATCATCTTCGGAGAGACTGGAAATTAGCCAGGCGCGCGCCAGAGATCGTGTGGCCTCCGCGCGCTCACAGGCAGGCGCGGTGCGAACCCAGGAAATAAACTGCCGAACGATCATGCTTGTTCAGGCCTACGCAACATCAAGACACCAGACGCGATGCCACTGTCAGACAAAATAAACCATGACGCTTAATAAAGGGTTCACCATAACCCGCTGCATCGATTGAGGGTTTGTTAAGGATCGCGGGCTGGCTCGCTCATGCGCGAACACTCGCGTCAGCAGACAGCTTCTCTAGCTGCTGAAAGTCCCGGCGCGATCGCTGAACAAGTCGAACGGTCGCGGCGCGCGCACTTCCGGCGTCGTCCGCAATGCATTCGACGCCGCAGCCAATGGCGATTGGCCGTTGGCCCAGAGTTGCTGCACGGCCGGCGATACCGGCTGCACGCGGTCACCGGTTTGGAATAGCGTGCGAAACGACAGATCTTGCGACGGCTGCACCGCAGATGCCGGCTTCACCGCCCGGGCATCCGGAAAGCTGGACAGATAAGCCGCATTGTCGATGGCAGCCGACGCCACTCGAACCGGTTGCACCGCGCTCGCGGAAGCGACGGCCGTGCCGGGCGCGTTGGAATGCGCGGCGCTGGCGTAGCGCGACGACAGGACGGAATAGACCTCGGATACGCTGCGCGCGCGCCCGCTCCGATCGTAGAAGATCGAACGGTTGGCCGCGGCTGCGCTTGGAAACAATTGGGCGCCGTTCGCGCCGGGATTGTTCTCGGCATTGGTGATCAGCTTTGCGGCACCGCCGACGCCCATGAAGTGAGCCATGTAAAGCTCGCTGTCGGTCGGCCGGCGACCGATCGCGCCGACCAGCTTGAAGCCGTTCGAATGAGTCAGCACGCCGGCCATCGCAGCGCTGGCGGCCGGATCGTCGCGCAGATCGAGAACGGCCTTGCGCATCGCCGGATCGCTCACGGAATAGGTGCCGGAGGACGAGCGCGTGATGGCATCGGCATATTGGCTGTAGCCCAACGCCGCGCCGGCTTCCTTGACGGTGCCGAGCCAGGTCTGATCGATGAATTGAAATAGACCCCGCGCCGATGACGTCGTCGCCACCGCGCTGGGGTTGAAGTTGGATTCCATCTTCGCGGTGGCCAGCAGATATTCGAAGCTGGTGCCGGTGGTGGCCGCCGCCTGCTGAATCGCACCGGTCACGCGGTTCCGCGAAGCATTCGCGGCCATCGTAGTGGCGCTCGCGGCATCGACCGACATGACCTTCTGCCCTGCTCCCCGCGACATGATCGTTCCGCCGGCGAAGCGATCATCGCGCCGGACGGCCCTAGCTGCAATGCAGCCGCTCTCCCAAACGGCACACCTTCGCTGAGGATCAACCCTGGGCGATCATGGTTAATGGCAGGTTAAAAAAAGGGCCAGCGGACGTCAGGACGACTTGCTGTAGACCTGCTCGGGATCGAACACCTTGTCGGCGTCGACGAGGGCCAGCCTGCCGTCACCGCCACGGATCGCCGCGCGATAGAAACATGAGTGGCGACCGGTGTGGCAGGCCGCGCCGCCAACCTGCTCGACGCGAATCCAGACCGCATCCTGATCGCAATCGACCCGCATTTCGACAACGCGCTGGATGTTGCCGGAGCTTTCGCCCTTGCGCCACAAGGCCCCGCGCGAGCGGCTGTAGTACCATGCCTCGCCGCTGGCGATGGTCCGGCGCAGCGCCTCGTCGTTCATATGCGCGACCATCAGCACATCACCGGTGGCGGCGTCGGTGGTCACACAGGTCACCAGCCCCGCGGCGTCGAATTTCGGACGTAACCACAGCCCCTCTTCAAGATCATACGTATCGGCGGATGTGGACACGGCGGAACCTCAAGAGCAGCACTCTGGAACATTACAAATAGAAGGTATTCCAAATAGATCTGCGGAATTCATTATGTTTCAGATGATTCAGGTGAAATTGCCGCGCCCTTGCATCGGCATTCTGATTCGGCACATGAAGACCCGCCCCCAATACACCTTGATTTCAGGTCGCTTCTGCTCGAACACTCAACGCTGCAATGCGCTATCGCTGCGGGCCGCGCACCACCGACATGAACCGCGCCTGCTCAGCGTGATTGTCCCGGAAGATACCGGTGAACCGCGTGGTCAGGGTCGAGGCGCCGTGCTTGCCGACGCCGCGCACCGACATACAGGTATGCTCCGCCTCGATCATCACCGCCACGCCGCGCGGCTTCAACACCTCGTCGATCGCCGCCGCCAGTTGCGCCGTCAGATGTTCCTGGGTCTGAAGCCGATGGCCGAAGATATCGACCAGCCGAGCCAGCTTGGACAGACCGACCACCCGCTCCACCGGCACATAGGCAATGTGCGCGCGTCCGTAGAACGGCATCATGTGATGTTCGCAGTGCGAGGTGAACGGAATGTCGCGCACCAGCACGAAATCGTCATAGCCGGCCGTCTCGCCGAAGGTCCGGTTGAGGACTTCCGCCGGACACTGCTGATAGCCCTGGAACAATTCGTCGAAGGCTTCCACCACCCGGCGCGGCGTATCCAGCAGACCTTCACGCCCGGTATTCTCGCCGATGTACGAAAGCAGCGTCTTCACCGCCTGCTCGGCCTCGTCCCGCGACGGCCGGGGCTGGTCGGGGCGAATCGCTGCCTCGAGATAATCCGACGGATCCAACTGAGCAGGCCGGCCCTCGGGCGCGCGCAAATCCGTGGCCTTGGCCTCAGTGGGACCAGGCGTTGAAGATTTGTCGTCGGCGGCCTTGCCCGCGCGCAGCGGTTTGATCAATGCGTCCATCCTCACTCCGTTCGACCGGCCCAGCGGGCCGGAGTGTCACCGGGCAGACGGGGCGACCAAAGGCCGCCGGACGCCTGAGTCCGACCACGCTAACATCGCCATCGCCGGCTTTGATCGCTCGATTTTGCGGCGGAAGGCTGACGAGACTGTATTTTCCCGTTCCGACACTTATATAGGGTAGTGAACCGGACCGCCAAGGGCGGATACCGGAGCGATCGACCCGATCGGCGCAAGTCCGGGCTTCAACTGTCATGCTCAACGACGTCTACAATCAGCGCATCATCGCCCTGGCCGGAAATATTCCAAGACTGGGGCGCCTGGCCTCCCCCGACGCCACCGCCACCGCGCATTCCAAGCTCTGCGGCTCGACCGTCAGGGTCGACCTCAAGATGGACGGTCCCGTGGTGACCGACTTCGCCCATGACGTGAAGGCCTGCGCCCTCGGACAGGCCTCATCCTCGATCATGGCCCAGCATGTGGTCGGCTCGACGGCGGATGAATTGCGCGAGCTGCGCGAAACCGTCCGCCGGATGCTCAAGGAGAACGGTCCGCCGCCGGACGGTAAATGGGCCGATATCGCATTTCTCGAGCCGGTACGAGACTACAAGGCCCGCCATGCCTCGACGATGCTGACTTTCGACGCCGTGGTCGACGCCATCGGCCAGATCGAGGCGAAGGCAACGCAGCTCAGCGACGCCGAAAGCTGACGGACAATCTCTGCGCTATTGAACCTGCGCCTGACCAGGCGTCGCGGCACCGCCGACCGGGGCCGCCGCCTCCGCCGTTTTCGTGGTTTTGATTGCTGACAGCGTCGGCGTCGCACTTGCGACACCGCTTGAGAAGCGATCCTGGATCGGCTTGCTGCCCGCCGCCGCAACCGGCGTCCCTGGTTCGCTCGTCCGTGGCGGCAGCACGTCGGCAACCGCATCGGTGGTCACGATATTGGTCTGCCGCAACTCTGCCTGCGACAACTGGTGCAGCGCCTCCCACGGCGGGATGCTCAGCGCCAATTCCAAAAGATCGCCGGAGCCGCCCATGTCGAAGGTGTATTTGGCAAGGCGACCGATATCGCGCTCGACGATCATCAGATCCTGCGCCGTGTAGTTGGCGGCGCGGGCGTCGTTGGCCCGATCGCCCATCCAGATCTGATGGACACGCACCCGTGCACCCGGCGGCACGTAACGCACCTTGCCGGACAGCAACAAGAAAACGCACATCGACTCGCAGGACGCATCCGGTATCACGGCGGCGGCACCGGTCGCCGACCTCGGACTGTCGATGGTGGCGCCCACCGTCGTCAGCAGACCAAGACCTCGCCACACGCGGCCAAGCGTGATCGCATCATTCACCGACCCGCCGCTTGAATCGAGCACCACCGTGGCGCCGGCCAGGTCGTGATCGCGAGCAAAATCCTCGAACGCTTTCGGCGTCTCGGAGGTAATCACTCCCGTCGCGCTGACCCAGCCACGACAATGTTCCTGGCAAGGAACCCACTCGAACCGCATCGGCAGTTTGCGAACGTCGACGACATCGCGGGCACGCGCCGGCCACGCAGCGATGGCAATCACGCCCAGCGAAATCGCCGCGAGCGCGATCATCAGCGTTGTCGAAATCCTGGCCTTCAGCGAAACGGCGGCGCTCACAAAATCCCCTCCCCGACCGCGACGTCAATTCGGCCGGACGATAAAGCGCAATCAATTTGTCACGAACAAGCCTAGTCGGGCGCGCACCACACTCCAACTGTCTTTTGCTGCCTTGCGGTACCAAACGTGCGATATTTCACTAAGTGTGTCGCAAATGCCAACCCGGACAGTTCCACTCGCGCAACCCGCCGATCAGGAAGATTGAACGCCGATGACTTCGCCCTGCCCCCGCTGCGCGGCAACGCTGCAAAACCTGCCACGTCGGACCGGGCAAGCGGCGATCTGGTGCTATCGGCATACCCTCTCGCCGCTGGTCGGCTACAACTGCCGTCACCTTCCGACCTGCTCGGTTTACGCCGACGAGGCGATCGGCCGCTTTGGCCTGTGGGCGGGCGGCTGGATGACACTGGCGCGCCTGCTGCGCTGCCAGCCCTGGGGAACGTTCGGCATCGACAACGTTCCGTCGACGCGACCACCCGCGGCGAAATGGTATCTGCCGTGGCGCTATGGGCGCTGGCGCGGCGTCAATGATTCAGAATCCTAGAGGCTTTCCGCTTTCGATGGAATCATCGGTCGTCATGCGCGGACTTGATCCGCGCATTCATCTTCTTCAAGAACGATGGATTGCCGGGTCAAGCCCGGCAATGGCGTTTCCGCCTAAACAGAAAACGCCCTAAATCCGCCTCGCGCATCCGGCTCATGCCAAGCTGATACGCGGTATCCACCTCGCCGCAAATGCGCAACGCTTGAAAACAGCATGCTCTACAACTTCTGAATTGTCCTCCGCCCTCTCACGCCATAGGATCGCTTCGGGTATCATCACATCCGGCAGGCAAGCGTGCGCAACGGACTCTATTCGGTCGAGTTCCACACGGTTCATGGAACAGGCTGCGGCGTTATTTATGCCATCGACGGCAAGGTTCGCGGCGGCAATTCGGCGTTCGCGTTTATCGGAAGCTACAGCGGCCTCGACGACGATATCTTGGTCAAGGTTTCGACCCAGCGGCACAATCAGGACCCGAACTTCAAACCGTTGTTCGGCGTCGACAGGGTAACGTTGACCCTGAAGGGCACGATGGCCGACGACATCGTCGAACTGCAAGGCGACGCGATGCAGCTTCCCGGCGTCAGTTTCCGTGCAATGCTGATTCGCCTCTGCGACTGACACGCGAACGCTTCAGGCGTTCCCGTTCGTAACATCCATCGTCTCGAACCGCCGGGTCATCATCACCACCAGCAACGCGGCGACGACGAACACGACACCGACATAGCCGGCCGCCTGAAGCATGTCGCGCGCGAACAATGCGCCACCGATGGCCGAGCCGATCGCCTGTCCCACATACAAGACTGACGTGTTGAGCGAGACCGATGCGCCCGCGAACGGCGGCGCCGCACCGACCAGGCGGACTTGCTGCATCGAGTTGGTCGATGCAAATCCGACCCCCCACACGCTGACACCGACCGCCATGACGGCGAGCGATCCCGCACCAACCGCCCAGATCGCCATGCCGGCCAGCAGCACCACGACGAATACCAGTGACGTTCGGTAGCTGCCCCAGCGGTCGACCAGTTGCGTCGCCATCACATTGCCAATGAATCCGAAGATGCCATAGAGCGCGAACACCACCGCGATGGCACCCGGCGTTGCATGCGCAAGGCGCGTCAAAAGCGGCGCCATGAAAGTGAAGATGATGAATTGGCCGGACATCTGAAGGATGGTGATCAGCAGCAACATGACCACCAAGGGATTGCGGCCAAGCGACACCCACGTCTTGAGTTCGACTGCGACGCCGCTTACGCGCGGCGGCAATCGCCAGATCAGCAACAGAAAGCTGATGCATGACAGGGCCGCGATGCAGAGATAGGCCGTTCGCCAACCGGCATAACTGGCGATGATGGTGACCATCGGCAATCCGGCCGCGGCCGCCAGCGACCAGCCGAGAAAGATGTATGCAATCGTACTGCCGCGCTTCTCGACCGGCACGATCAAGCTCACCGTGCCGGCGGCTTGCGGCGTGAATGGCGCCGCCACCGCCATCATCACCAGCCGGATCGTCATCAAGGTCGCGTAATCCGACGCGAAAGCGGACGCGACATTACACAGCGCCAACAATACGATGAGGCCGCCGAGAAATTTGCGGCGATCGAAGCGGCCTGTCAGCCACGCACTGAGCGGTGAACAGATAAACAGCGCCGCCGCGCCGAAGGTGATCAGCAGCCCGGCATCGCGGATCGAAACGCCGAGACCGGACGACAATTCGCCGAGCATGCCGCTCGGCCCCATGATCGAGGTGCCGATGACAAAATTGCCGAGCAGCAGAGCGGTGGGGGCGAATGATGATTTCACCCCGCCCTCATATCATGATTTTGATGCAATTGCATGAATTATCGACAAAGCGTCCACAACAACCTTGGCGCCTGCCTGGTGGCGTCGGGCCGATCCTATATGGGATCGGGTCGATGCTTTTCAAACGTTGCAAGTCGCCGGGCGACTGCTATACCGCTGCTTTCCGCTTACCTGCGCTCGTTCGCAGGAGTGAGCCACAGGAGATCACAATGTCAGACGACAAGAGCAAGCCCGCCTCCGGATTCCAGTTTGGCCTCGCCAACCTCAAGCCTGCCGAATCCCTGAGCGTCACCCTCACCTTTCCCGACGGCGCCCGCCGCGATGTCACCAGGGGCGTGACCGGTCTTGAGATCGTCAAGGGCATCTCGCCGTCGCTCGCCAAACGGACCGTCGCCATGGCGTTGGACGGCGTGCTCACCGATCTCGCCGACCCGATCGAGCAGAGCGCGCGCATCGAATTCATCAACCGCGACGATCCCCGCGCGCTGGAATTGATCCGCCACGATTGCGCGCACGTGCTGGCCGAAGCCGTGCAGACACTGTGGCCGGGTACGCAGGTAACCATCGGCCCGGTAATCGAGAACGGATTCTATTACGACTTCTTCCGCAATGAGCCGTTCACGCTCGACGACTTCGCCGCCATCGAGAAGAAGATGCGCGAGATCATCGGGCGCGATCAGCCGTTCACCAAGGACGTGTGGGATCGCGAAAAGACCAAGCAGGTGTTCCGCGACAAGGGCGAGGCCTTCAAGGTCGAACTGGTCGACGCCATTCCCGGCGACGAGCCGATCAAGATTTACTATCAGGGCGACTGGTTCGATCTGTGCCGCGGCCCGCACATGACTTCGACCGGCAAGATCGGCAACGCCTTCAAGCTGATGAAGGTGGCCGGCGCCTACTGGCGCGGCGACAGCAACAATCCGATGCTGACGCGCATCTACGGCACCGCCTTCGCCAGGCAGGACGAGCTCGACGCTTACCTGAAGCAGATCGAGGAAGCAGAGAAGCGCGACCACCGCAAGCTCGGCCGCGAGCTGGATCTGTTTCACTTCCAGGAGGAAGGTCCGGGGGTCGTGTTCTGGCACGCCAAGGGCTGGTCGCTATTCCAGTCACTGGTGGCCTACATGCGGCGCCGCCTCGCCGGCGATTACGACGAAGTCAATGCGCCGCAGATTCTCGACAAAGTGCTTTGGGAAACCTCGGGCCACTGGAATTGGTATCGCGAGAACATGTTCGCGGCGCAGTCGGCCGGCGACGAAGCCGAGGACAAGCGCTGGTTCGTGCTCAAGCCGATGAATTGCCCCGGTCATGTGCAGATCTTCAAGCACGGCCTGAAAAGCTATCGTGACTTGCCGCTGCGGCTGGCGGAGTTCGGCATCGTACATCGCTACGAACCGTCCGGCGCGATGCACGGCCTGATGCGCGTGCGCGGCTTCACGCAGGATGACGCGCACGTCTTCTGCACCGAGGAGCAGCTCGCCGAGGAATGCCTGAAGATCAACGAACTGATCCTCTCGACGTACTCGGATTTCGGCTTTGGCGACATCGTGGTCAAATTGTCGACGAGGCCGGAGAAGCGCGTCGGCACCGATGAGAGCTGGGATCACGCCGAGCGCGTGATGGCAACCGTGCTGCGCGAAATCGAAAGCAAGTCGGGCGGCCGGATCAAGACCGCAATCAATCCGGGCGAAGGCGCGTTCTACGGGCCGAAGTTCGAATACGTGCTGCGCGATGCCATCGGCCGCGACTGGCAATGCGGCACCACGCAGGTCGATCTCAACCTGCCCGGACTGTTCGGCGCGTTCTACATCGACGCCGACGGTTCGAAGAAAGTGCCGATCATGGTGCATCGCGCGATCTGCGGCTCCATGGAACGCTTCATCGGCATCCTGATCGAGCACTTCGCCGGGCACTTCCCGCTCTGGCTCGCGCCGGTGCAGGCGATCGTCACCACTATCACCTCGGAAGGCGACGAATACGCGAAGCAGGTCGCGGCGGCTGCAAAGCGCGCGGGGCTGCGTGTCGAACTCGATCTGCGCAACGAGAAGATCAACTACAAGGTGCGCGAACATTCGCTCGCCAAGATTCCCGCGCTGCTCGTGGTCGGCAAGAAGGAAGCCGAAACCCATTCGGTGTCGATCCGCCGCCTCGGCCACGAAGGCCAGACCGTGTTGCCGCTCGCGGACGCGCTGGCGGCGCTGGTCGAGGAAGCGACACCGCCGGACGTCAAGCGCGCCCGCGCCGAAGCCGCCGCGCACGGCGTTTAAATTGTTTCGAAGTGGCAGCGCCCGGCCTTGCGCCGGGCGCTTGCGGCGTTACATCGATTGCAGATTCAGCAATGGCTGCAACCATCGGCCGCTTCCTGCCTGAAACATGATCCCTCAAAACCGCAGTCCGAATAAATGTCCGACATCATCAATTTCCTGAAGACGCGCCGCTCGGTGAAGCCGCGCGATATGAACGGCACAGCTCCAACCGAGAGCGAACTTGAAACCATTCTGACCCTCGGCGCTCGTGTCCCCGATCACGGCAAGCTGGCGCCGTGGCGCTTCATCGTTTTCCAGGGCGAAGCGCGCGAGCGTGCCGGCGATATCATTGCCAACGTTTTTGCCAAACGAAATCCGGACGCATCGGCTGAAGACATCGCGCGCGCACGCGCGAGCCTGACCGAAGCACCGCTGGTGATCGCGGTGGTGAGTTCGCCGAAGGCGCACCCCAAGGTGCCGCCGTGGGAGCAGCAGCTTTCCGCCGGCGCCAGCGCGCTCAATATCGTCACTGCCGCGACCGCACTCGGCTATGGCGCCAACTGGCTGACCGGTTGGTTCGCCTACGATCGCGATGTGCTGACCGGGCTTGGCCTCAAAGCCGACGAACAACTCGCCGGCTTCGTCCACATCGGCAAGTCGGAGAAGGCGAACGAGGATCGCCCGCGCCCGGCGCTGGCGGATATCGTGACGAAGTTCTGATCGGATATGTCGCGCGACTTATCGCGCGATGACTTCGACTTCCCGGTCGACGCCGTTGACGACGTTGAAGGACTGTTCGAACACCTTGCCTTCGTTCTTGGCGATGGCGCGGTATTCACCCTCGGCCAAAATCACGCGCGGGAACGCGCCGATCGATTCCTTGACGACGTCACCGCCGGGCGTGATCACCGACCACGCCGTATTGGCCAGCGCCTCGCCGCCCTTCTCGCCGACCAGCTTGAGCGTGATCACTGCCGCGCGATGCGTGATCGTCGCGTCCGTTAGTTTGCCGGCCTGGATGCGAATGTCGGAGCGCACCACCGAATTGGCATCGCCGTAATTCGAAATGATGTTGTAGGTGCCCTCGGGCAGGATCACGACATCGCCGGGTGTCGCGTTCGGCACCAGCGCGGGGCTTTCGCCGCCGGAATCGAACTGGCTGCCTTTGTGAACGCTGAAGGAAATCTGGTTCGCCGGAATTTTCGATGTGCCGACGCGGCCCTCGATGCGAAGTCCGCCCGCCGGCAACAGAAACGATTCGCGATCGGTATCGGAGCGCAAGGTGACGGAGCGCGCGGCGGTGACCAAACCCAGCGCGACATGCACGATGTAGTTGCCCGGCGGCAGAACAATGTTGGGCGTCGCGGCTTTGTCCTCGCGGATCAGTTTGAAAGCGCCGCTCTCGTCCGGCTTGTCGGAGAAGACGCGCCAGACCAATCCGCCGTTGATGACCGGCAGATCCTTGCCGTAGCGGGCGGTCAGCGCCAGCACCGCGTGGTTCGGCGCGGGCGCAACCGCGGCAGCCGGCGGTGGCGCAACAGCGCTCACCGGAGGTTGCGTCAATGCCGCCGGCAGCGGCGGCCCAGACGCCGGGCCTGACGGCGGCGCTAGGCTGATAGCGGGCGCGGAAGGCGCCGCTTCCGGGACCAATGCCGGCGGAACGGGTGGCGGTCGGTCGCTGAACAATTGCGCCGCGACCGGCGTTGCCCATGCGAGCATCCACAGGCAGGCGAGAACGCACGCCCATGCCGCGCCCGCTTTGGCCTTTCCGCTGCTGCCGCCCAAGAACGTCTTCACGAACATCATCGGGCTGCTTTTTGACTTAAAACGCGGCGAATTCAAGCCTCAAGGTCGAAGGCCATGTTCAAGCCATGAACCAGCGGCGCATCAGTCAACCGCCGGCTCGGATCGCTGGCATTTTCGGCGCATTGGGACTATCCCCAACGCACAACCTTGAGAGTCCGATGGGGAAAACACCGAACAGCGGCAACGGCCGCGTCAAAGTCGGCTTGGGCCCGACCCGACGGCCGATCGTCGGCCTCGCGCTCGGCGGCGGCGCGGCGCGCGGATTCGCTCACATCGGCATCCTGCGCGCGCTGATCGCGCACGGCATCGTGCCCGATGTCGTGGTCGGCACCTCGATCGGCGCGGTGGTCGGCGGCAGTTATGCGTCCGGCCATCTCGATACATTGGAAGACTGGGCGCGCGGCCTGCAACCCCGCAACATCTTCGGCTATCTCGACATCAAGCTGAACGGCTCCGGCCTGATCGGCGGCGAGAAGCTTGCCGCGCAACTGGAAGCTGCGCTCGGCGAAACGTTGATCGAAGATTTGCCGATGAAGTTCGCGTCGGTTGCGACCGAAGTTCGCACCGGTCATGAAATATGGCTCACCCATGGCCGCGTTGTCGATGCGATGCGTGCATCGTTCGCGCTGCCCGGAATCTTCGCGCCATTTCTGGTCGGCGACCGCTGGCTGGTCGATGGCGCGCTGGTCAATCCGGTACCGGTGTCGACGGCACGCGCGCTCGGCGCCGAAATCGTCATCGCCGCCAACCTCAGCACCGACGTGTTCGGCCATGCCGTCACGATCTTCTCGCATGGCGCGGCGCCCGATCCGCAGCCGCCGATGGTCGAGGAAACGCCGCCGCCACCGAAACGTGGCATCGGCAAGTTCTTCTCCTCTCCCGAACGGACCATGAAACGCGAATTCTTCGGCGGCGGTGGCCGTCCCGGCATTTCCACCGTGATGATCGACGCTTTCAATATCATGCAGGATCGCATCACGCGCGCGCGGCTGGCCGGCGATCCGCCCGATCTTCTGATCGCGCCGCGTGTCGGCCAAATCGGCTGGTTCGAATTTCATCGCGCGGAGGAAGCCATTGCTCACGGCGCGCGCGCCGCCGAGCGAGCCATCGAGGCGATTCAAGAAGCGATCGAAATCCTCGCGCCCGATGCGGGAGCGACCTCAGCCGTCGGCGATGAATCCTGAACGAACGGCAAGACGGCACCGCCAATGCCAAAACAATCAGGACATCCTCAGCAAATGGCTCAGGCGGTCTTGATATAATCCTGTAGCGCCTCCTGTTCGCGCTCGAACTCCATGACACGCCATTTGACGACGTCGCCGATCGAAATCAGGCCGACGATCCTGTCGCCCTCCAGCACAGGCAAATGCCGGAACTTGCCGGCGGTCATGCGCTCCATGATTTCGGCAACGGTATCCTTCTCCCGGCAACCGACCACTTTGCGCGTCATGACCTCGCGCACCGGCTCGTCGAGCACGCCGGCGCCGCGCTGGCCCAACACCCGCACGATGTCGCGCTCCGACAGAATGCCCTCGATCCGCTGATCCTTGATGACCAGCACGGCGCCGATGCGCCGCTCCGCGAGAAGCTTGACCGCGTCCGACAGTTTGAGTTCGGGCTCGATGCTAACGATGTGATGACCTTTGGTATCAAGAATAGAGCGCACGGTCATAGTCGCCTCCCAAAAAGCGATCGCGCGGTACGAGACAACGCGATCTCGACCTTCTTCGCCTTCAGGCAACCCTTCAGCGCCAACTTTGTTCACGCGCATGTGACGAACAGACGCGTCTCGTTCACGCGATTGGGTGGGTAGCGCCATCAACGGCCACGCCCCGCACCTCGCCTGAATGCAACAGGATGATGGATGAAATCACGCGCCCTCGCAAGCGAGGGAACCGCGCATGGAAACCGGATCAGTCCGATACCGGCGGTACAACCCGGGCACCACGGCGCGGGACCGGATCGAACAACGAGAACAGCAGCAGCCCGGCGAAGAAGCCGCCGATATGCGCCTGCCAGGCGACCGACACACCTTCGGTCCCGATGCCGACGGAGCCGACGCCGAACACAATGTTGATGCCGAACCAGACCGCCAGAAATCCCAGCACGCGCGGATCGCGGAGCGCACGCCACAAAGGTTGTGCCGGGACAGTTGCCGCCGCGTCGGCATCGCCACGGCGGAAAGAAAGAAACCCGCCGCGCACGAAGGCAAAGCGGATTGCCGCGGCCATGGCACCGGATACCGATGCCGAAGCGCCAATCATCGGCGCAAGGGCATGCTCGTGGGTCAGAAGATGCGCCGCCGCGCCCGCGGCCGCCGTCACCGCCATGAAGGCAAAAAAACGGATCGCTCCGAACCGCCGGGCGACCGCGCTGCCGAATGGCAACAGCCACAGGATGTTGAACACGATGTGGGTGAGATTGGCGTGCAGCAGCGAATAGGTCAGGAACGTCCAGACCTTCGCGCCGGTGCCGCCAGCGATGGGGATGGCCAGCAGCGAGCTATCGTACCTCTTGGGGATGAAGCTGAAGACCTCCAGCACCCAGTAGTCCCAATCCGCGGGCAGCAACAACGTTCGCACCGCATGAATCACGATCAGCAGCCCGACATAGGCCGTCAACGCGCCGGGAAGCGTGAGGATCGGTTCGCGTTGAGGAGGAGGAAGGCGAGGGTCCAACGTTGGATGCCTAAAAAGCCGGGCTCACATGAGCGATGGGCCCAAATAGGCGGCTTGGGCGGCCAGCGCAAGCCCGCGGAACAGTTGACCGCGTTCCGGTGAGGATCAATCGCCAAGGAACACGATCCAGACAGACGCGCAAAGAAAAAGGCAGCGCCTGAGAAACGCTGCCTTTTGCCTGTGCCGGTGATGTCACGCGAGGATCCCCCACCCCTCCCCGCGTCACTGCCGATCTTTGTTCTCAACCACCCTGCCGGTGTTTGCCTTCGCGAGCCCTTGGAGAAGCCGGCGACAGTTCAAACCCGGAATTGTCTGCACGTCCTGGAGTAAGTCGATACTACCGCGATTTCGCCGACCCCCAAGCTGATAGTGAATCTATCGTTAATACAGATACCGTCACCGGCTCGACGGCCCGTCGGTTACCAGCGCGTTAAAATTCACGGTGAATTTAACCTTAACGGCACAAAGACCTGGGGGAGCCTCTGTCCAGGCATGGACGCTGCACAGCGTCCCCTGCAACAACAGAAAAGAGGATTGCGGTGCTTGAAAATGAGACAACTCTGTCCCGTCGGGATCGACCGCAAGCCAGGTTCGGGCCATGAAACATCCAGCTAGCCGGGAATATTTCGCCTATTGGGACGAAAAACGCGGCCTCAATCCGGCTCCGGATCGGAGTGAGCTGGAACCCGGTCCAGTGCGCGAACTGCTCGGCGACATCTTCGTGCTGTCCTACGACCCCACCGCCGGATACCCGTTCCGGGTGGCGGGAACGCGCGTCTGCGCCCTGCTCGGCCAGGATCTCAAGGGCAAGGAATTCTCAGCCCTGTTCCAGCCGGCGAACCGCATCGAGATCGAAGACATCCTCGAAGCCGTCACCGCCGACAAACTCGCTGCCGTTGTCGGCGTCACCGCACGCACCTCGGAGGGGCGATCAATCCCGCTCGAACTGCTGCTGCTGCCGTTCAATACCCGCGCCCACATGCCGATCAGCCTGACCGGGCTGATGGTTTCGTTCGTGGATGGCGTCCACGCCCTCACCGACCTGGCATTGACGTCCTGGCGCTACATGGGACATCCGCCGCAGCGCTTTGCTCCGCGGGTCCTCAGAAAGCTGGCACTGGCACGCGGGTTGATGGTCTACGAAGGCCTGGTCTGATTTTCCGGTTATTCGCCAGGCCATCTTCCGGCCCGGGCTCAGATGTAACGCCGCGTTAACCCTGCACACCGTAGGGTTTATCCATACCCATGACCCGGCCCACCCGGTGCAATCAGTATGGTTTTCGCGCAAAAACAATCCGTGCATCCAGTCGCCGAAGAGCGACGGCGCTTCCAGCGGGTGAAGGTTCACCTGCTCGGACGCTACATGCTGCCGGATCGGCGCGAATATCCGTGCCAGGTGATCAACATGTCGCCCGGCGGCGTGGCGATGCTGGCGCCGGGCATCGGCAACGTCGGCGATCGCGTCATCGCCTACCTCGATCACATCGGCCGGGTCGAAGGCAAGATCACCCGCATCATCGACAACGGTTTCGCGATGAGCGTCGGCGCAACGCCGCGCAAGCGCGACAAGCTCGCCGCGCAACTGACCTGGCTTGCCAATCGCGACATCCTCAATCTTCCCGAGGATCGTCGGCACGATCGCATCATCCCGCGCAACCCCATCGCCGTCCTGACGCTGGAAGACGGAAAGCGCATGACCTGCCGGATTATCGACCTGTCGCTGTCGGGCGCGGCCATCGCGGCGGAATATCGTCCGCCGATCAAGTCGCTGGTGTCGCTCGGCCAAGTCCAGGCGCGGGTGGTCCGCCACCTCGAGGAAGGCTTCGCGCTCGAATTCCTTCACGAGCAGCTTGCCGAGACTCTCGAAGATAGCGTCACCGCCCGGTAAACGCGCGGACCGCTGAAATCTCCCTCGATCGATGCGTCGAAACTCGCTCCATGGCGCGTGCGCGCGTCGTTTCGCGCCCAAGACCCGCGTTAACGCGATCGCCTTTGGCTTCCCTGCGTCCGCGGATTTGCAGGATTTCGGCGGTTAATCGATAAAATTTGAATCGAATGCCGATCTGTAAAATTTGAGATAAATTCAATTCAAGTAAAGATCAAATTTCCTGAAGTATTGATCTGTATTCATCTCAATTGTACTTCAGCGACTTAGCCGCGCTGCAAATCCTTTGTGCGAATGGTGGTCCCAACAAGAAACGGGGGCCACAATGTTTAAACGGGGACAGGGGAAAGGATTGGCGATCATCGCCATCCTGTTCGGATTAACGACAGCCGCGCACGCCGATAACGAGCGGGTGCAGTATGCCAGCCTAGGCGATGTCACGCGCTCGCCGATCGGCTGGGTCGAATTCTGCGCCGAGAATCCGGGCGAGTGCCGGGGCGGCGCTACGCAGGCCCGCGATATCGTGATGTCGCAGACCGCGTGGAAAGATCTGCTGCGCGTCAATCGCTGGGTCAACGACACTATCAAGCCGATGACCGACATGGAGCATTGGGGCGTCGTCGAGAAGTGGTCGCTGCCGACCGACGGCTATGGCGATTGCGAGGACTACGTCCTCCTCAAGCGCAAGATGCTGATCGATGCCGGCTGGCCGCGCGAAGCGCTGCTGATCACCGTAGTGCGCGACAAGAAGGGCGAAGGCCATGCGGTGCTGACGGTGAAGTCGAACAAGGGCGAGTTCATCCTCGACAATCAAAACGAGGACATCGTCGCCTGGACCGAGACCGGCTACCGCTTCGTCAAGCGGCAGTCACAGACCAACCCCAACGTATGGGTTTCGCTCGGCCAACCGAACTCCGCTGTCGCCACCGCCAGCGCCCACTAACGTCAGGAGATACGCGACCCGGTCGTCCCCCACCCCTCCCCGTCCAAGACCGGATCGCGCGCGGCCAGCCTTCCCCCAAAGGCTGGCCGCACCTTTTTGCGATGGGAGTTGTCGCGACAAGATTCGTCGAAGCGTCGCCGGACGATGGCGCTCAGCCGATCTTCTTCAGGCCGTTCTTGAACCGCGCGCCGTTAGCGACATAGAAGCCGGCGCCGCGCGTCATGGCCTCCACCTGCGCGGGCTCAAGCGTGCGGATCGCGCGCGCCGGCGCACCGATGATGAGCGATCGCTCCGGAAATTCCTTGCCTTCGGTGATCACCGCGCCCGCGCCGACAACGCAACCGCGCCGAATACGCGCGCCGTTCATGACGATCGCGCCCATCCCGATCAGCGCGCCATCCTCGATGGTGCAGCCGTGCAGGATGACATTGTGACCGATGGTGCAGTTCTTGCCGATGGTTAGCGGGAAACCCGGATCGGTATGACAGGTGGCGTTGTCCTGGATGTTGGAATTCTCACCGAGTTCGATCCACTCGTTGTCGCCGCGCAGGACGGCGCCGAACCAGATGCTCGATCCCTTGTGCATCCGGATCTTGCCGACGACCGCGGCGGTCTCCGCGACAAAGCAGTCGCCGTCGGCGGGCAGTTCGGGCCCCTGTCCATCGAGTTCGTAAATCGCCATGAGCTATCCTGGTTTCTGAAATGCGGAATGCCGCCGATGCTACGCCAACGCGCCGTCGATGCAAAATGCCGCGATCAAACCGATGACGTCAGGCGAACAGGCCCATGGCGCGCAGTGTCATCACGACGAAGGTGCCCGACATCAGGCTCCAGAATCCGGAGAGCACCGTCGCCATCATAACGAACTCGACGCGACGACGCGCGACCTGGCGACCGCGCAGCGTGTTGCGCATGATGATAAAGGGGGCGGCGAACACCAGAAACGGCACCGCGATGAACGAGCGCGCCGCTGCGCCTTGCTGCAACAGGCCGAATCCGGCCGGGCGCTGCACCAGCGCCTGATAGCCGCTGACCAGCGCGCCGGCGAGCGCGAACCCGATCAGCAGCGAGAACAGCGAATTCAATGCATCCGGTGACATGAGCGCCCTTCCCGATAGTTGCGCTTCATGCTTGGCAGGATCGGGCTTCCGCCGCCACTTTATCCTTAAGAAAGGGTTAACGACCGGACCGGAACCGTGATCAATAGAAACGCAAATTTGTACGCGAGCGCCGTTGCATGCGCGTACGCGAGCGCATCGCCATGGCATATTGGCAAGTGATTCGGTCAATGGCCGAGTACGGAGCGCGCTTCCGAACCACCGCGCGAGACAAGGTCCCGGTTGTCCATGACAACACTCACCTCGCAGTCCAACCCGCCGCGTCGCCGGCGACGGCCGCAACGCCGGTACTACGGCATGGCCCTGCTGTCAGGCCTGCTCAGCATCAGCGCGGTCGCCCTGATCGCCTACCTGTTGTGGCCGACATGGCGACCAGCGGCTCCCGAACAGCCGATGCGCCTCCCTATCAGTATCGGCGGCACGCTGTTCAACATTCCGGCGAAGGCCATCCGCGAGAAGGTCCAGCGTCATTCCGGACCGCAGGAACGCGTCGATCTCGGCTTCGACTATCCGTCGCTCGAACCACCCGGCACGCCGCGCCACGTCAATGCCGAAACCGTCGAAGAGGCGCAGGATGCGATCAAGCGGATTTTTCTGTCGATCGCCGAACATCACGGCGCGATGTCGCCGGAAACGCGGCTGCAAACCATTTACCCGCGCTATCTCGAACCGACGCGGTCAGTGGTCGCGGAGGGCCTGACGCTCCAGGCATTTCGCGACGGCACACCTTATGAACAAGAGGATTTGTTGCTGGCGCAAGGGCCGGACAAGCAGCTTGTCGCCCGCTGCACGCGTGATCGCGAAACGCCCGGAACATGCCTGTCCGAGCGGCGTATCAACGGCGCGGACCTCACGTTCCGCTTCCCACGCCAATGGCTCAACCATTGGCGTGATATCGTTGTCGCGATGGATACCTTAACGGAGCGATTGCGCAGCGTGCACGAATAACGCCGCGCACGCGCAAGAGTTACAGCCGAATGCAGTCTAGGCTCGCCTACTCGTCGTCGACGAGATCGTCTTCCAGAATGGCCATCTGGAACTGGAACGAACGATCGTCATCCTCGTCATCGACGAACAGCACGCCGATGAATTCCTCGCCGATATAAACTTCGGCGGAGTCATCCTTCTTCGGGCGCGGCACCACGCGAATTTTCGGATTACCGAACAGACGCTTCAAATACGCGTCGAGCTTCCTGACTTCCTGAACGTTCACAAGCGTCTCCAATACAACAAAGTCCGGCCTGCTTTATCGCAAGATACCGCCGACCGTCATCACCTTGTCTATACGAATTCGCGTGCCTGACAAACCGGCAGAGGTCAAAGTCCTGTGGCGTGCAGCATCTGGTCCATGGTGCGCGACGGTTCGGCACAACCGGCCTCACCCACGACTTTCGCGGGAACGCCCGCGACCGTCACGTTGTGCGGCACCGGCTTGACCACGACGGAGCCGGCGGCGATACGCGCGCAATGCCCGATCTCGATGTTGCCAAGGATTTTCGCGCCGGCGCCGATCAAGACACCATGGCGGATTTTCGGGTGGCGATCTTCATTTTCCTTGCCGGTGCCACCGAGCGTGACGCCGTGCAGGATCGAGACGTCGTCCTCGATCACCGCAGTCTCACCGACGACAAAGCCGGTGGCGTGATCGAGGAAAATCCCGCGGCCGATTTTCGCCGCCGGATTAATGTCGGTCTGGAACACCGCGGACGAACGGCTTTGCAAGTAATAAGCGAAATCCTTGCGCCCCTTCAGATAGAGCCAATGCGCCAGACGATGGGTCTGGATGGCGTGGAAGCCTTTGAAGTAAAGCAGCGGATCGATGAACCGCGACGTCGCGGGGTCGCGGTCGTAGACCGCAACGAGGTCGGCGCGAAACGCATTGCCGATGTCAGGATCGTCCCGCAAGGCCTCATCGAAGGTCTGGCGGATCAGGTCGCCCGACAACGCCGAATGATCGAGCCGTTCGGCAACCCGATGCACCACCGCCGCCTCGAGGCGGGAGTGGTGAAGCACCGAACTGAAGATGAAGGCCGCCAGTTCGGGCTCGCGGCGAACGATATCCTCCGCCTCCGTCCGCACGCGATCCCAGATCGGATCGAGGGCGGCCAGCTTGGCGTTCTGCGGATTGACGTGATGAACTACCATGCGGCTCTCATGCTTTCCGAGTGACCCGACCTATAACACACCTCAGTCGTCCCTGTCCGCCGCCTGAGACGCTCATGGACGAACGAATTTTGCCGGCAAATTCTCTGAAAAGACGATAAACAACCCCGAATTGCCCGCAAATGCACTCCAATTCACCAAGATTGACGGGACATAGGTTCGCGGATCGGCCTTCGCAATCGGGCGGACCGGAGAGTTGCAACTATTTATCGACTGGGAAACCGGTTGGATTTAAGCATCATGTTTGGCGGGATCAGAGAGGATACGTCCATTCACACGCAGTTTTTGCCCGCAGGCGCGCCAGCAGCTTCGCGCTGGGCTATGTCCGGGTTCCTCGCGGTCGCCGCCGTCGCCATCCTGCTGATCGCCCCGGCGCTCTGGAACGGTTATCCGCTGCTCCAATACGATACCGGCGGCTATCTGGCCCGCTGGTACGAAGGCTACCTCGTCCCCAGCCGTTCCACCGTCTACGGTCTCTATCTCCATTTTGGCGAAAGCTCGTACTTCTGGATCAATCTGGCGTTCCAGTCGGTGGTGACGCTGTGGATACTTCACATCACCCTCCGGGTCCTCGGGCTGGCCGGCCCGCTTCGCCTCGCCAGGATCGCCTTCATCCTGGTCCTGACTACGGCGCTGCCGTGGCTGGCGTCGATGCTGATCACCGATATCTTCGCCGGGCTCGCGGTGCTGACGCTGTTCCTGCTCGTGGCCCACGGCGACCGTCTTTCGCGGGTCGAGAAGATCGCGCTGTTCGCCTTCACGGCGTTTGCCGCCGCAACCCACAGCGCGACGTTCGGCGTGCTGTTCGGACTTTGCGTTGCCGGATGGGTGTTGCTGCCGTGGCTTCGTCCGCGCCTCACTGCGTCGGGGCTGATGCAGGGCAGCGTTGCCGTCGCCGTCAGTGCCGCATTGCTGGTTGCCGCGAACTATGCGCTGTCCGGCCAACTGGCATGGACGCCGGGCGGCCCCGGCGTGACCTTCGGCCGAATGATGCAGGACGGCATCGTCGCGCGCTATCTCAATGACCATTGCGACACCATCAAGCTCAAGCTCTGCCCGTATCGCAACCAACTGCCCGCGACCGCCGACGATTTTCTTTGGGCCAACGACAGCATCTTCAACAAACTCGGCCGCTTCGAAGGCATGGATGAGGAGATGGGATTCATCGCGGCGAAGTCGCTTGCCGCCTATCCGCTGTGGCAGATCGAGGCCGCTCTCATGGCCACCGCGACACAACTCCACATGGTCGGCACCGGCGAAGGCACCAACGGCTGGATTCCACATACCTACGGCATCATCGAGCGTTATCTTCCATCGCAGACGGCGGCGATGCGCGCGGCGCATCAGCAGCATTGGGATATCAACTTCACCCCGATCAACTGGGTTCACGTCCCGGTCGCACTGCTTTCGATGCTGCTCCTGGTCGGATTGCTTGGCCGGGCACTTTGGCGACGACGGCTGGACGATCTCGACCTGCTCGCCGCGACGGTCGCGCTGGCTCTGCTCGGTAACGCGTTCCTGTGCGGCGTCATTTCGGGACCGCATGATCGGTACGGCGCCCGTATGGTGTGGATCGCGGTGCTCGTTGTCCTGATTGCGATCGAACGATTCCGGGCGCGGACAACGCACTCAGCGAAGGATCACGTGTCCGCTCCTTGACGCCATACGCATCTCATGGACGCCGCGACAGAAAATCCAGCACGCCGGCCTTGTAGACACGATCGCCGACAGCGCGCATGTGATCGCGGCCCGGAATGTCGAGCACCTCTGAATTCGGAATGATCGCAGCGAGCGCATGTGCAGAGCCGGCGATCAGATCCGTGGTGCCGACCGCAATCAACGACGGAACGGAAATGCGTGCCGCCTCCTCGCGGGTCGCCAATCGCCGCGATCCGCGCAGACATGCCGCGAGCGCCCTGCGATCCGAACGCGTCTGGTCGGCAAACGCGCGAAACACCCGTCCCATCGGATCGGTTACCTCTTCTAAAGATTCCGCTTCGAGTGCCTTGGCGACGTTCTCGCCGGGCCCACCGCCCTCGATCATGCCGATCCCAAGTCCACCGAAGATCGCCGAGCGCAGACGATGCGGCTGGCTTTGCGCGAGATAACCCGTCAGCCGCGCGCCGAGCGAATAGCCCATCATGTCGGGGCGCTCCAGGCCGAGATGATTCATCAGCGCCAGCACATCGCCCGCCATGATGCCGAGGTGATACTCTTCCTGGTCGTAGAGCTTGGTCGAGTCTCCATGGCCGCGATTGTCGAGCGCAATCACTCGCCGCCCATGCTTCTTCAACTCCGACACCCAGGTCGGATAAACCCAATTGACGTTCTTGCTGGACGCGAAGCCGTGAACCAAGATGATCGGTTCGCCCTCGCCTTCATCGAGATAAGCGATTTCGACGGCGCCGTGGTGAAAGCTCGGCATCTTTGGATTCCATTACGTGAGGTGAGATGAAAGTTCGGAGGGCCGGCGGGTCGTTCTGTTTAAGCAACTGTCACGAACGAGGCCAGAGGCCGGCTATGCGACCACAGGCGATGCAGCTATCACCGCCTGACATGGCTTTGCGCGCACCGCTTTCCGGCGCCGCAACCAATACAATGTGAGACGCTCGGTCGTCGTCTTGATCGACACGACAAAACCGAACAACGCCGCAAGCGCCCAGAACAGCCAAAGCGCCAGGTCGAAAGCGCCGGCCGCCAGCACCAGCGCGCCGCGCCCAAGCATTTTCAGGATCGCTCGAGTTTGACCGCCCTTGGCTTCGGCAAGACGCGCCGCCCGCGCGATATCCTTCGGCCCCTCGGCCAATTTCATCGCATCGTAAGCGCCGCGCGTTCCAGCCTTCTTGCCGATGCGGCCGACGTCCTTTGCCATGCGAACAAGCGCGGCGGCCTTCTCAGCGCGGAATGCAGCCTTGACCGCCGGCACCCATTGACCGGGGCGCGCAAGCGAACCAGTCGCCAGCGCCTTTTGCAGAACCGGGACATCCACCACCTCGCGCGCAGACCGACCGGCCCACCGCGACAGCCCCTCGCCCATCCGTCCAACCCGACGAGCGTCCTTCGCGATCGTCAATCCCGCACGCACCGGTGCCGCTCCGCCAGCCGATACATAGGTGGCAGCGGTGACCGCAAGCCCGGCCGCCGCGAGGCCGAGAATGACGCGGTCGCCGTCCTCATCCATCACCACATGCTTGCCTTCACGCACGACATCGCGAATGTCGCCGAACACGAACAGGTCTCCGGCGATCGCACCGGTCAGGCCCACCGCGTCCTCGGCTTGTCCCGTGACAAGCCCGGCGGCAAACCGCTCCGCCAATCCTCCAACGGAATTTTCCCGAGCAACCGCGTCGGTAATCCGCGTCCGCAAGCCTTCCGAAAACGTCGCATTCCGGGCGGTCGCGACCTCGGCGAAACTGCCGGCGAGATCGGTATCGCCCGCGGCCAGTGCCGCCTCGGCCTCCCGCTGTAACAGGCCGGGATCATTCCGTAACGTGGAATCGAGCTGGAGATCGGACAGGGTCACGGGATCGTTGCCGGCAGCGATAACCGCTGCCGCGTGCTCAGCGCGGGGCCACAGCGCGACGCAGGCGACGGCGCATGCCGCAACCCCCGTCAGTCCTGCCGCTATCCACCGCCGCGTCATCAATATGCCTCGCCGCCCCTCCACCATTTGCGCCACATTTCCGACGCAACAGGCCAGACGAAAGAAGGGCTTCTCCAAGACGTCAGGATTGTGTCGAATTTGGACCTGTCAGCCGGTACGGACCTGCCAGCCGGCACAATGTCGCTCTAGGAATCAGCCCCACCTCCCCCTATGGTGCGCCCCGTTCCGGGGCGACGCCATCACAGGTTCCGAGCCCAGCGACCGAGCGGTTGTCCGCGATCAAAGGTGAGAAAGATGTCCGATCACGTTGTTCCCCATTTCCACAATGACGCCGGCGTGGCGATGATCGAGATCGGATCGAAAGAGTTCATGTGCGTGGGCTCCAATCCGCCCTTCGATCACCCGCATGTGTTTCTGGATTTGGGCAACGACACCGAAATCATCTGCCCGTATTGCTCGACGCTGTATCGCTTCGCCAGCGACCTCGCCCCCGGCGCGGCCCGCCCGCCCGAATGCGTGGTGATGGACAAGGTGCCCTGATCCGTTCGTGGCCGATCCACACGCCGTGATCCTCGTTGCCGGTGCTGGCATCGGAGGGTTGACTGCGGCGCTCGCGCTTGCCGGAAAAGGCTTCAAGGTCATCGTGGCCGAAAGGGCCCCGCGCCTCGAGGAAGCCGGCGCGGGCTTGCAGCTCTCACCTAACGCCAGCAGCGTCCTGATCGGTCTCGGGCTGAAATCCAGCCTCGAGGCATGTGCCATCGCGCCCGATGCCGTCAGCGTCATGAGCGGACCGCGCGGCTTCGAACTGGTGCGGTTGCCGCTCGATCAATCGGATGCAGCCGCACCCTACTGGGTGCTGCATCGCGCGGATCTACAAAATGCGCTCGCAGCGCAAGCAGGCCACCAGCCGCTTATCGAACTTCGTCTCGGCTGCGAACTCGAAAATTTCGCGACAAATGCCGATGGCGTTGTTGTCAATCTGCGGCAAGGAACGACGCCGCAACGAAAGACTGTGACGGCATTGATCGGCGCGGATGGGCTGTGGTCGGCGGTGCGCCGGCAACTCGATCCAGCGACACAGCCTCGCTTCACCGGCTTGATCGCATGGCGTGGCACCACCGAAAAACGTCTGCCTCTCATGTCAGTGGAGTCCCCCCGCGTCCAGCTTTGGATGGGAAGCAACGCGCACCTTGTCACTTATCCGATGGCGCATGGGCAGCAAACCAACGTCGTCGCGATCAGTTCAGGGAAGTGGCACGATCAGGGCTGGAGCGTGCCAGCCACCGCGACTGAAGCCAGTGCTGCTTTCACCGCATCGCGCTGGTCGGAACCGGCGCGCGCGATCATCGCGTCGGTCACGCAATGGCGCAAATGGGCTTTGTTCACGCTGCCTGCATCCGCAACGTGGACCAATGGCCGGGTCGCCCTGCTCGGCGATGCCGCGCATGCGATGCTGCCGTTTGCCGCGCAAGGCGCCGGAATGGCCATCGAAGACGCCACCGTGCTCGCCGGATGCTTAAGCGAAGGTGCCGGAGATATCGTTACCGCATTGCGGCGCTACGCTGGTCTGCGTCGCGAGCGTGTTGCGCGGGTGCAAAAACTCGCGCAGCAGAATGGACGCATCTACCACCTCGCCGGTCCCGTCGCCACGGCCCGCGACCTTACGATGAAACTGCTGGGCGGCCCTCGTCTGGTGGCGCGTCAGAACTGGGTCTACGATTGGCGCGCCTGACGTTTCGATCGATACATCAATGACTGACGCGGCCCTTGCCCTTGCTTGCCGGTGCCGCCGCGGGTGCAGGCGTCGGGGTTGCAACGCATTTGCCGCGCTCCCAAGCCTCATTGGCAAGCTTCAGCGACGCACGCGCGGAAATGTAATCATTGCGATAGGCCACTTCACCGACCACCGTTCCGGCGGTGCCGGTTTGCGCCTTGTCGATGTAACCCTGCAACTGCGCGCTACGCGCCTCGAGTGATTTACGCTCCGCTTCGAGTTGCTTGCAATCGTAGAGTTCGTACTTCGCGGGATCGACGAACGCTCCAGATAAGGCGCTGTCACCTACGCCCGCGCAGCCGGCAAGACTTATGCCCGACGCCGTCAGGACAGCCATGGAAACAGCGCGAACGCCAGAGGTCCAGTCGGTGGATGGAAATGACATGCGGCGAGGTTCTTTCGTGTTCAAAGGCTTGGAGCATCAAGGCATGACCGCAATGTGGCCACACGCGACGTCATCCCTTCTATCCCGTTTGTATCTGATCTGGAAACCATCCGGTACGCAGAAACCGTTCGAGGGATAGCGGCCGATCATCATCACCGTTCGATAACACACGAGATCAGGCGATGCGGATATGCACGGCAGCCATTCGCCGTCTTGGGCAAGCGCGCGTTGATTCACCCTCCCCGTTGTGTTGAGTTTGGATCAGACCGCAACCAAAGCGGTGCAGGCAGGGAGAAATGCTCGATGAAATCTTCAACTCTCAATGTCATGGCCGGCCTCCGCGCCAGACCGCTGGCTGTCGCCGCCGCGTTCCTGGCGGGGTCGGTCGTTGCCGGATCCAGCACGATCGCGCTCGCGCAGGCCAATGGTCCGATCAAGATCGGGGTTATCGCCGAGGTGCAGTCGATCGCAGGCGCTGCAACGCCCGGCGGCGCGCAGATCGCAGCCGACGAGATCAATGCCAAAGGCGGCATCAACGGCCGCAAGATTGAAATCGTTACTTACGACAACAAGAGCTCCTCCGCCGATTCCGTGCGCGCATTCCAGCGTGCGGTGTCCGAGGACAAGGTCAGCGCGGTGATCGCGAGCTACATCAGCGAGGTGGTGCTGGCGCTGGAGCCATGGGCGGCGCGGCTGAAGATGCCGCTGATCACGCCCGGCGCGGCGAGCAATGAAATCACCCGTCCGATTCACGACGACTACGACAAGAACAAGTACACCTTCCACGGTTACCTGACGTCGGCGGCGCAGGCGCAGGCCGTCTGCGACGCGGCGAAGGAATTACTGGTCGACGGCTTGAAAATGAAAACCGCCGCGATCATGAGCGAGGACGCCGCCTGGACCAAGCCGCTCGATGTCGGCTACGAGGAATGCCTGCCGAAGATCGGCCTGAAGGTCACCGATCACATCCGCTTCTCGCCGGACACCACCGACTTCACGCCGATCTTCAACAAGATCGAAGCGCAAAAGCCGGACGTCATCATCACCGGCATTTCCCATGTCGGCGTGCAGCCGACCGTGCAATGGAAGAACCAGCAGGTGCCGATCCCGATGTTCGGCATCAGCGCGCAGGCACTGAGCCCGACCTTCTGGGCCGACACCAACGGCGCCGCCGACGGCATTCCGTCGCTGGCGGTCGCGACCGAGAACGTCGCGGTGACGCCGAAGACCAAACCGTTCGCCGAGGCCTTCAAGAAGAAGTTCGGCAAGGCCCCGGCCTATACCGGCTATACCGCCTATGACGACGTCTACATCATCGCCGAAGCGATCCAGCGCGCGGGATCGACCGATCCCGACAAGATGGTCGCCGAGATGGAAAAGACCAACTACGAAGGCACCATCGGCAGGGTCAAGTTCTACGGCCGCACCGACAAGTTCACGCACGGTCTGGTCTATGGCCCCGATGCCGTCAATGGACTGGTCTTCCAGTGGCAGGATGGCAAGCAGGTCACGGTCTGGCCGAAGAAGATCGCGGAAGGCAAGGTCAAGTATCCGTCGTTCATCAAGCTTCCGAACTGATCGTCCATCAATCGATCGCGGTCGGCGCCCGATGCCGGCCGTGATCGCATGTCCCGCCCGGGCGGCCAGATGCCGCACCGGCCGGTGCGCATATGCCGCTTGCGCCACCGCATAGGTCACGGGTGGCCAACGGCTAGGCGGTCGTCAGGGTCTAGGCTATAAGCTCCCCTCATGGCTGTCACAGATATCGCGACGCGAACCTACGACCATGGCTGGCGACTGGATCCCATCATCCGCAGCCTGCTCGATACCGATTTCTACAAGCTGCTGATGATGCAGATGATCCGGGAATTCTATCCGGACGAGCACGTTACCTTCTCAGTCATCAACCGCAGCCGTCATGTCCGCCTCGCCGAAGTGATCGACGAGAGCGAGTTGCGAGCGCAACTCGACCATGCCCGCACCATCCGTTTCAGTAAGAAGGAGCTGATCTGGCTCGCCGGTAATACGTTCTACGGCAAGACCCAGATGTTCTCGCCGGAGTTCATCCGCTGGCTTGGCGAGTTTCGTTTGCCGGAGTACGAGCTGCGCAAGGTCGACGGACAATACGAACTGCATTTCCACGGGCCCTGGGCCTACACCACGATGTGGGAAATCCCCGCGCTCGCCATTCTCAACGAATTGCGCTCGCGCCAGGCCATGAAGGGGCAAGGCCGCTTCGCCCTCGACGTGCTCTACGCACGCGCCAAAGCCAAGCTGTGGACCAAGGTTGAACGACTGAGAAAGCTGGAGGGCCTGCGATTGTCGGACTTCGGCACGCGGCGGCGTCACGGCTTCCTATGGCAGCGTTGGTGCGTCGAGGCCGTCAAGGAAGGCCTCGGACCGGCCTTTACCGGAACATCGAACGTGTTGCTGGCGATGGACAGCGATCTGGAAGCGATCGGCACCAATGCGCACGAACTGCCGATGGTCGCCGCCGCTCTCGCCAACGACGATACCGAGCTGCGTTGGGCGCCCTACCGCATTCTGGACCAGTGGCGACATACCTACGGCGGCAACCTGCTGATCGCCCTGCCCGATGCGTTCGGCACCAAGGCCTTCCTGCGCGACGCGCCGGACTGGGTGGCCGACTGGACCGGCTTTCGCCCTGACAGCGCGCCGCCTATTCAGGCCGGTGAAGAAATCATCGCGTGGTGGGAGGCGAAAGGACGCGATCCGCGCGAGAAGCTGCTGGTCTTTTCCGACGGCATGGATACCGATTCCATCGAGGAAGCCTATCACCACTTCGCCGGCCGGGTCCGCGTCTCCTTCGGCTGGGGCACCAACCTGACCAACGACTTTGTCGGTTGCGCACCCGATCCAACGACGGACCTCGACCCGATCTCGATCGTTTGCAAAGTCACGTCGGTGAACGGACGCCCCGCCGTGAAGCTCTCCGATAATCCTGAAAAGGCCACCGGCGACGCCGCAGAAACAGCACGCTACCTTCGCGTTTTTGGCGACACCGGCCGCATCCGCAATCCTCTTCGCGTCTGAGTTTCTCCGCGATAGGTCGTTGCAAGGGCCACGTAAAATTTCAACAAACCGGTGGCGCCGAAACCCGGTGCGCATGAGATCGCCGCGCGTTTACGCGAAACAATTTTGCGGCTACGATTTTTCGTCACTCATTCGACTAAAAATGCCACAATTTTGAATGTTCGCATTGATTCTGCATATATAACGCTAATTGCAGATCAATATTTCTGCCACTGTCGATATATCTGCGTTGCTTTCATTATCAACTGCCTGGTTGGGAAATGGTCGACTTCAGCTTGAACGAGCCATGCGCGGTTCCTCGGCGCCGTGATCCTGCGACGACCCGCCGAAAGTTGCTCGTCGCGGCACGGCGGGAGTTCGCGCGCAACGGGCTGGCCGGCGCCCGCGTCGACGAGATCGCCACACAGGCCGGCGTGAACAAGCAACTGGTCTATCATTACTTCGGCGACAAGGACGCGCTCTACTTCGCCGTTCTCGACTGGGTGTACGACGAGATCGTGCAGTACGAACGGGGCTTCAACATCGACGGGCTCAGCCCCGATCAGGCCATCCGCAAGCTGGTTCAAAGTTCGTTCGACTATCTCGAATTGCATCCGGATTGCGTTGCGATCCTCAACGATGAGAATCGCCACGATGCCGCTCACGTGCGCAACCTGGCGCATTTCGCCAAAATCCGCACGCCGCTGCTCCGCATCTTCTCACGAACGCTGGCACAGGGCGTTCGCGAAGGACTCTTCCGCAAGGGCGTCAGTCCGGAACAGCTTTATATCTCGATCACCGCGCTCAGCTACTTCTACTTCTCCGGAATGCCGACGCTGTCGGCGATTCTGAACAAAGACCTTGGCACGAAGGCTGCACTGCGCACGCGGCGCAAGCATGTCGTCGACTTCGTCATGCAATCGCTGCGGCCCTGAGAACAGAGCGTCCAAGGTTTCGAATAGTAAGCGCCTCGGAACGACAACGCGCTTACTTCGTCGCTACCGCCTTCGGTCGCGCGCGAGAGAACCATTTCTCAAACAACGGCAGGAGGCCACGCGGCGACATCAGGATGACGGCGATCACGACCACGCCGTAAATGAAGTAATGGAGCCCCGGCAGCGTCCCACCCAGCTTGCCGCGCAGGATTTCCCCGAGCGGCACCAGCAGCAACGCGCCGAACGCCGGACCATAAGCCCGCCCCAGCCCGCCGACGGTGGCGAACAACACGATCTCGATCACGATGATCGGAGACACCAGCAGATAAGGATCGGCGAACGTGAGATAACGGACGTAGGCCGTGCCGATCACGGAACTCAGCATCGCCGAGATCACCATCGCCGCAACCTTGTAGCGCAGGATATTGACGCCGATGGCGCGCGCCGCATTTTCGTTGTCGCGGATGGTGCGCAGATAATAGCCCAGCGGCGCGTTCAGAATCGCGACATTGATCAGGATGCTGGCGATGGCCAGCACCAGCATGACCCAGAATGCACCGATGCCGCCGCCGAACTGAAAGGCGAGGAAATTTCCCTTGTCCTGCGGCAACAGCAGGCCTGATGCCCCGCCGAGGAAATCCCAGCCCTCCACGATCACCGTTCCCATTTCGGCAAACGCCATCGTGATCAGCACGAACGACAGATGGCCGAGTTGAAAGCGGAAATCGATCCAGGCGATCATCGCGCCCATCACGCCGGAGATCACCGCGGAGATCACCAGGCCGAGCCACATGTTGACGCCGAGTTTGAGCAGCAAGGCAGTCGACAGCATCGCGCCGGTGCCGATGAACAGGCTGTGCGCCAGCGAGATCTGTCCGGCCATGCCGCCGACGATATTCCACGCCGATGCCAGCGCGACATAGACCAGCGCCAGGATGACGATGTGCAGATAGTACGACGGCAGCAGCGGCGGCACGACAACCGCCAGCACGAGAATGACGAGCCACACCGGGGACGTCAGCGTCTTGTAGAATTCCTGCCTCATCGCGACGAACTCCAGGTGAGCCCTTGAGGCCGGAACAGCATGATCAGCACGAAGATGCCGTATGGCAGCAACATGCCCAACGTATCGGAGAGATAGATGGTGCCGTAAGCCTCCGAGAGGCCGATGATCAACCCGCCGAGCATGATACCGACGAAATTGGTCATGCCGCCGAGCGCCACCACGATCAGCGTGATCACCGTGTAGCGCAGCCCCTGCGCCGGCTGGATCGGCGTTCCCGGCAGCAACAGCGCCGCCGCGATCGCCAGAATGCCGATGCCGAGTGCGAAGGTCAGCGTCTGCACGCGGCTGACGTCGATGCCCATCAGCGCCGCGGAGTGCGCATTCTGGTGCACCGCGCGGATCGAACGCCCGAAGTCGGTCGATCGCAGCATGATATAGAGCCCGATCGCCATCGCGAACGACACCACGAAGGCGATGACATGCGGAACGCGGACGACAACATCGCCCAGAATAAGCAGCTTGGATTCGACCACCGACGGCGTCCGTGCGGGCTGACCGCCGAACACCATCAGGATGCCGTTCTGCAAGACGAGGCTCAAGCCCAACGTCAACTGCACCACCATCAGGAATTGATGCCCGATCATCGGCCGCAGCAGGTACCAATAGACCAGCCCGCCGACGACGGTCATCAGCGGCACGGTGATTATCAACGAGACATAGGGATCCATCGCAAAGGCCGAATACAGCCCGAGGCACAGGAACATGCCGAGCGAAATGAAATCGCCGTGCGAGAAATTGACGACGCCGCTGACGCCGTAGACCAGCCCCATCCCGAGCGCCAAGAGCCCGTAGGTGCTTCCGATCAGCAGGCCTTGCGCCAGCGCTTGCAGAAATTCGGCCACGTCGGTCTCCGCTCAGTTGCCGCCGATCAATTCATTCGACCTTGCCCGTCATTGCGAGGAGCGATAGCGACGAAACAATCCAGCATCTTCAGGAAAGACTGGATTGCTTCGCTTCGCTCGTAATGACGGCTCCATTTCAATTCATTCCGCTCTAAAGCCCGAGATAGGCCTGGCGTGTCCGCGGATCATCCTTGACGACATCAGACACCCCCTCGATGGCCACCTTGCCGCGTTCAAGCACATAGCAACGCTGCGCGTGACGCAGCGTCAGATTGAGATTCTGCTCGATCAGCAGGATCGACAGACCCTCGGCATGCAGACGGTCGATGATACCGAAAATGTACTGCACGAACAGCGGCGACAGCCCGAGCGACGGCTCGTCCAGCATCAACAGTTTCGCTTCCGCCATCAGCGCCCGGCCGATCGCCAGCATCTGCTGCTCGCCGCCGGACAGCGTGCCGGCGTTCTGCGCGAGGCGCTCCTTCAAGCGCGGAAACAGTTCGAGCACATGATCCATCGTGCGCGGCCGATGCGCCCGCGCCCGCGCGTTGATGCCGCCGAGAAGCAAGTTCTCGCGCACGCTCATCTCGGGAAACACCAGCCGGCCTTCCGGAACCTGGATGATGCCGATTTCGACGCGCTGCTTGGGCGTCATCGCGGTGACGTCCTGCCCCTCGAAGCGGATGCGGCCTGACATCGGCGCGTACATGCCGGAGAGGCTGTTGATCAACGTCGTCTTGCCGGCGTTGTTGGCGCCGAGCAGCCCGACGATCTCGCCCGCGCTCAACGTCAACGAGACGTCGTGCAGAACCGGCACCCCGCCATAGCCGGTCACCAGATGATCGACCTCAAGCATCGAGATGCTCTCCGAAATAGGCGTCGATGACTCGTTGATCCTTGATGATATCCTCCGGCGCGGCTTCCGCGATCTTCTCCCCGAAGTTGATGACGACGATGCGCGTCGCCAGCCGCATGATCACCGGCATGACGTGCTCGACCATGACGATGGTGACGCCCTGGCTGTTCAACTCCCGGACGATCGCCATCGGCGCTTCGGTTTCGGCGATGGTCAAACCGGCCATCACCTCGTCGAGCAGGATGCAGCGCGGATCGGTGGCGAGGCACTTGGCGAGTTCGAGCAGCTTCTTGTCTTGCAGCGACAATGTCGCCGGCGTGAGCAATTCCTTGCCGGCCATCCCGACGCGCGCGAGCACATGCGCCGCATAGTCGATCGCCTCACGGATCGGCCGCCGCGTCAGTGCGGCCGTCGTCACGACGTCGAGCGTCGTCATGTCGGCGAAGGTCTGCACCACCTGGAAGCTGCGAACCAGCCCCTTCCGCACCAGCCGATCCGGCGACACGCCGACGATGCTTTCGCGGGCGAAACGGATTTCGCCGTCACTCGGCGGAATGAAGCCGGAGATCACGCTGAACAGCGTGGTCTTGCCCGCGCCGTTCGGACCGATGATGCCGAGGATCTCGCCCTCGGGCACCGCGAAGCTCACATTGTTGACGGCAACGAGGCCGCCAAACCGTCTGGTGACCTTGTCAACCTCGAGCAGCGCCACGGCCGGTTCTCAAGCGCGCGGACGCGGAGCGGATTGGGCAAACTCTTTCGGGAACACCACCTGCTGTTGCTGATCCGGTAGCCACTGGATGAACATGGCGCTGCCGTCCTTGAGCAGACGATCTTCCGCGAATTGCAACCCCTTCGGCTTGGCGACATAGAGATTGGGATCACCGAACGGAATGTTCACTTTCTTGAAGGCATCAAGCAGCGCATCGCGCTCCAGCGACGCCGAGGTCTCGAGCACCTGCTGCAACACGCGGCCGGCCTGCGCATACTGGATCGCGCCCTGCCCGATGCGATCGAGCTTCGCGACATCGCGCAATTCGGCGATGATCTTCTGCATCGAATCGACCTTGGCGCCGGGACTGAAGCCGGTCATGCCGAACAGGTTCTTGGTCAGCACCGCCTTGCCGATTTCCGGTCCCAAATCCTTCCACAGCGACAGATCGGAATAGCCGCCGGTGCCGCCGCAGAAGATGCTGCCGTGATAGTTGAGGTTATAGCGCGCCTGATGCAGCAGAATGCCGTCGCGAGGCGTCACCAGCCCGACCACGACGTCCGGCTTCAGCGAGCGAATGCGCACCATCGCGGAGGTCTGGTCCTGCGCCTTGATATCGAGCGGCGCCTCGCCGATGATCTCGATGCCGCTGGCCTTCAACTTCTCATGCAGGAATTTGTTGACCTGCTGACCGGCTTCGTAATTCGAATAGCCCATCACCGCGGTCTTGATGTTGAATTTCTCGGAATCGCGCAGGAACACGACGAAGTCGTGCATCGACTGCGCGTAGCCGCGGTCATAGGGATAGCCCAGCGTGAACATGTAGTTGGAGCGCGCGCCGCCAGCCCACACCGACAGCGTCGGCATTTTCAGTTCGTCGAGCACCGGGGTCAGCGCCAGCATCTGCGCGCTGAGGATGGTGCCGGTCAGCAATTGCACCTTCTCTTCGGTGATCAAGCGCCGCGCTTCGGTCGCGGTGCGCGCCGGTTGGCTGGTGTCGTCGGCCTGGATCAGTTCGATCTTGGCGCCGCCCTTGCTCTTGATACCACCCTCGGCGTTGATCTTCTTGATGATGTATTCGAATGCCGGCTGCCCTTCCTGGGCATAGGCTGCAAGGCCACCACTCATCGAATTGACGACGCCGATGCGAATGGTCGAATCGGCCGCTCCCGCGCGACGCACAAACGGCGCGGCGACCGAGCCAAGCAACACGCCAGACGCGCCAATGGCAAATTCACGACGGGTGATCGTCATCCTGGTCTCCCTCCCCTATGCCCCGAGATGGCTCTCGCCAGATCGGCACTTTTCTTGGTTCATGTGCCCGCGTCAATCCGATAACCGCGCGGTGAATCATCGATCCCTCCGCGCTGGCCCCATCGCGCGTTTGCAAAATCTAGCCATCTTTGAGCGGCGACGTCAAATACCTCTCAGCCATGACGATCCGATGCACGAGCGAGGAGCCGCTTATTCCGCAAGCCGACATAAGCGACGGCATCATCTAATTGAGCACTGGAATCGCGCGGATCGCATGTTGGCGATCGGCCGCGAGTTGCGCCATCACCAGCGAAAACAATTCGTTCTGCGATGTGATGCCGAGCCGCTGATAGGCCCGCCGTCGATAGGTCAACACGCTGTTGAGGCTGATCCCGAGTTGGCCCGCGATCGCCTCCGAACTCAGCCCCTGCAAAATGCTCATGCAGATGTCGCGCTCCCGTGACGTCAGGGCGGCGAGCGGCGGCTTCGCAAAGGCATCCGCAAGAAGTCCAGTACTATCGGATCGGTGACGCGACTGGGCTTCCAACATGAGCTGGCAATGCCGCGTGATGGCGGCCACGACCTTCGGACTGGCACGATTGAGCGCATCGACCTGGCGTTCGGCGTATCGTCCGCTGGCTTCGAGCCGATAGAAGTTGGCATAGATGCAAATACCTTCGTGCCAAAGCGCGGTGGCGAATTTATCGACGATTCCGGAATCGTCGAAGAACAGCTTGCAATAATCACGACGATACATTCGGCGCGCGACGAACGGCATCAGAACGGCGTTGCTATCGCATGGTCGCTGGAAGATGACTTCCTTGTTGGGATCGTTCGCATGGAAATGCCCGGCGTAGGCCGAGCCGAGATCGTCCCCGATCGCAATGTCGCCGGCGGTCAGCAGACATTGCGCGTCACGATCATTGGCGAAGGCAAAGACCATGCAGTGATCGACCGCGGCAACACGACGGAGATGCGCCATCAAGGCGTCGGGAAAGGCCGGACGGCCGACATGCAGCACGGCCTGTTCGAAGCCATCGGCATTGACTTTCAACTCCGGCCGCTGTCCGGAACTGTCACGTGAACCACCGGGCATGCCGGTTTCCTCCGCAGTATTTTTCTTCAATCTAAGCCAATCGCTAGCCGGATGAAAGTTGCCTCGAGGCTCCTGCCGTCCCGTCACAATCGCTTGCGACAGACAACACGACGTCATCGGCTTATGAATCATGATTTATCGGCCGGACTGGAAGTTGGTCCCTGCTCTCCGGAACTCATCGCAGCGGTCTATCGCCATGACACAATCGATTCATTCCGCCCCGCACCCGGCATGCCCGGTGTCGACCATCGATCCGTTTTCCGACGCGTTTCTCGGGAATCCTTATGGATTTCACGAGGAACTGCGCGAGATTGCGCCTGTGTTCTGGCTCGATCGCTACGGCGTCTACGGCATGGCCCGCCACGCGGAGGTGCAGGCGTCCTTGATGGATTGGGAGACGTTCTGTTCCGGGCGCGGCGCCGGCATCGAGGATTTCGCCAAGGTCAAATCCTGGCGGCCGCCGAGCAAGCTGCTGGAAGTCGATCCGCCGATCCATACGCGGACGCGATCTGTGATGAGCCGCATCCTGTCGCCGGCGGCGATGCGGCAGGTTCGCGAGACCTTCACGGAGCGCGCCGAAGCGCTCGCGGAAGCGGTGGTGGCGAAAGGCGAGATCGACGCGATCAAGGATCTCGCGGAGGTCTTTCCGCTTCATGTGTTTCCGGACGCGGTCGGCTTGCGTCCCGAGGGGCGCGAGAACCTGCTGCCGTTCGGCAACATGGTGTTCAACTCCTTCGGTCCGCCCAATGCGATCTTCCAGGAGTCGGTCGCCAACGCAAAGCCGGTGGTGCAATGGATCTACGATCAATGCTCGCGCGACATGCTGCGGCCGGGCGGTTTCGGATCACAGGTGTGGGACGCGTTCGATGCCGGCGAAATCGACGCAGAGGAAGCGGCGACGCTGGTGCGCTCGATGCTCACCGCGGGGCTCGACACCACCGTCAACGGCATTGCCAATGCCATCTATGCCTTCGCGACCCATCCGGACCAGTGGCGTGCGCTGCGTAATGATCCGTCGCTGATCCGGCAATCCTTCGACGAGGTGCTGCGCTGGGAATCGCCGGTGCAGACCTTCTTCCGCACCACGACGCGCGAGGTCGAGGTAGCCGGCACCACCATTCCCGAAGGTGAGAAGGTCCTGCTGTTTCTCGGCGCGGCGAACCGCGACCACCGCAAATTCCCGGAGCCGGAGCGCTTCGATATCCGTCGCCGCCCGATCGGCCACGTCGCGTTCGGCGCCGGCATTCATAGCTGCGTCGGCCAATTGGTCGCACGGCTGGAGGTGGAATTGATCCTCACCGCGCTCTTGAAGCGGGTCGACGTGATCGAACTGACCGGCGAGCCAATCCGCAAGCTGAACAACACCTTACGTTGCATCGGCTCGCTGCCGGTCCGCTTCAAGGCGCTTGCGCACTAACAGTCCCTCAGGCCAACCTTGGCGCAGGGTTGGGAATTCGACCAATTAAGCTCTTGAATTAAACGAGCGGTTGGTGAATTTTAGCCGACAACAAGATCAGGCTCGGGCGTTGGGGATCACCCCTGAGCCACGATCCAGGGGGACAAACGCGGGTGGACACCACGATATTCCTGTTCCTGCTCCAGGACGGCGTCATCAACGGCGCGGTCTATGCGCTGGTGGCCATCGCGCTGGTGCTGGTGTTCGCAGTGACGCGCGTGATTTTCGTGCCGCAGGGGGAGTTCGTCGCCTTTGCCGCGCTCACCGTCGCGGCGCTCGAGAACGGCATCGCGCCGTCGACGCCATGGCTGCTGCTGGCGCTCGGGATTCTTGCGGCGATTTCCGACATCGTGTGGCATTTTCGTGACCTCACCTGGAAACGCCTTCTCCGCATTGCGGTGTTCGATCTCGCCCTGCCCGTTGTGCTTCTGTTGCTGACGCAGGCGTTGGCGCCGATGAAGCTCGGCCAGGCCGTCAACATCCTGCTCGCCATCGCGCTGATCACACCGATGGGGCCGATGATCTATCGCATCGCCTTCGAGCCGCTGGCGCATTCCAGCGTGCTGGTGCTGTTGATGGCGGCGTTCGGCGTGCACTTCTCGCTGATCGGACTGGGACTGGTGTTCTTCGGCCCCGAAGGCAGCGGCACCACGCCGCTGTCATCGGCATCATTCTCGCTCGGCGATCTCGTCGTCACCGGCCAGAGCGTCGCGGTGCTGATTGTGACTGCCGTACTGCTGGTGCTGTTCGCGCTGTTCTTCGGCCGCACCCTGCTCGGCAAGGCGTTGCGCGCGTGTTCGTCGAACCGGATCGGCGCGCGGCTGGTCGGTATTCCGACCTCGGTGGCCGGACAGTTCTCCTTCGCTATCGCCGCGCTGCTTGGTGCGGTGTCGGGCATTCTGGTCGGTCCGCTGATGACGGTGTTTTACGACTCTGGCTTCCTGATCGGCCTGAAGGCCTTCGTCGCCGCCATCATCGGCGGACTGGTGAGCTATCCGCTGACGGTGATCGCAGCCCTCGGCGTCGGCTTCGCCGAAGCGCTGTTCTCGTTCTGGGCCAGCAATTTCAAGGAGGTGCTGGTCTTTACGCTGATCATTCCGGTGCTGGCATGGCGTTCGATCTACGCGCCCTATCATGAGGAATCGGAATGATGGCCGCGCTCCGATCCTTCGCGCCGCCGATCGTCGCGGCCGCCCTGCTGATCGCGCCGTTCACCGGCTGGTTGCCGGACTACTGGGTGACGCTGTTCAACTACATCGGCATCTCAAGTCTCGTCGCCATCGGCCTGGTGCTGCTTACCGGCGTCGGCGGCATGACGTCGTTCGGGCAATCCGCCTTCGTCGGCTTCGGCGCCTACACCACCGGCGTATTGACCGTGCATTTCGGCGTCTCGCCGTGGCTGACATTGCCTGCCGCGCTCGTGGTGACGATGATCGTCGCCGCCGCGGTCGGCGCGGTGACGGTGCGGCTGTCCGGCCACTACCTGCCGCTGGCGACCATCGCCTGGGGCATCGCGTTCTTCTATATGTTCGGCAACATCAGTTGGCTCGGCGCGCATGACGGCCTGCCCGGTATTCCGGCGCTGCGCGTGGGCACTCATCAACTGATCGACCCGAAGGAATACTTCGTCGTGGTCTGGATCGCCGTCGTCCTCGCGGTGATCGCAACACAGAACCTCTTGAACGGACGTGTCGGCCGCGCGGTTCGCGCGCTTCGCCGCAGCACGCGCGCAGCGGAAGCCTTCGGGGTCAACACCGCCGGCGCCAAGCTGATGGTGTTCGTCTATGCGGCGATGCTCGCCGGCCTCGCCGGCTGGCTCTACGCGCATTTCCAGCGCTCGGTATCGCCCGGCCCGTTCGGCGTGGTCGCCGGCACCGAATATCTGCTGATGGCCGTGCTCGGCGGCGCGGGGCGCGTCTATGGCGCTATCCTCGGCGCGGCCGGTATCACCGTGCTGCGCGACCAGTTGCAGAACCTGTTGCCCTGGCTGTTCGGCCATACCGGCAACTTCGAGTCCATCGCTTACGGCGCGGTGCTGGTGCTGGTGTTGCAGACCGCCAGCAACGGATTGTGGCCGATCCTGTTCGGCCCGCCGCCACCGCCGAAGCCGCCGACGCCGCGTGACGGCGACCAGCTTCCGGCCAAGGTGTTGCCCGCGCCCGGCGTCCGCCTGCTGCAAGTTCAGGACGCCAGGAAAAACTTCGGCGGTCTGGTGGCGGTCAACAACGTCAACTTCGAGGTGGAGAGCAGCCGTATCATCGGCTTGATCGGCCCCAACGGCGCGGGGAAAAGCACGACCTTCAACCTCATCACCGGCGCGCTGCCGCTGACGTCGGGCGCAATCGCCTTCGAAGGTCATCCGCTTCAAGCACAGACGCCGCAGCGCGCAGCGGCGCTCGGGCTCGGCCGCACCTTCCAGCATGTCGAGATCGTCCCCGACATGAGCGTGATCGAGAACGTCGCGCTCGGCGCCAACCTGCTGGGCCACGCCGGCGTGTTTCGCGCGATGCTCAAGCTCGATCGCGCCGAAGAAGCGAAGCTGTTCGCCACCGCGCGGCGGCAACTGGAACGCGTCGGCCTCGCCGATGTCGCGATGCAGCCGGCGGGAACGCTGGCGCTCGGGCAACTGCGTCTGGTCGAAGTCGCGCGCGCGCTGTGTCTCAATCCGATCCTGCTGCTGCTCGATGAGCCGGCCGCGGGATTGCGCGTCGGCGAGAAGAAGGCGCTGGCGAAACTGCTGCGTGAAGTGCGTAGCGAAGGCGTCAGCGTGCTCCTGGTCGAGCATGACATGGATTTCGTCATGAGCCTCGCCGATCATCTCGTCGTGCTCGATTTCGGCACCAAGATCGCGGAAGGCGTGCCGGCCGATATCCGGAAGAATCCGGCGGTGCTGGAAGCCTATCTCGGAGGCGTGTCATGACCGCGCCGCTGCTCGACGTCCACGACCTGTGCGTCGCCTATGGCCGCGCCGAGGTGGTGCACAACGTCTCGATCAAAGTGACGGAAGGTGCGCTGGTGACGGTGATTGGCGCCAACGGCGCCGGCAAGACCACATTGCTCAACGCGCTGATGGGACTGCTCAACGCGCGCGGCGCCATCGCGTTTCGCGACAAGCCGATCACGACGGTCCCGCTCGAAGCCCGCGTGCAGCAAGGCCTGTGTCTCGTGCCGGAGCGCCGCGAGCTGTTCGCCGACATGCCGGTCGTGGACAATCTCCTGCTCGGCGGCATCCGCCGCTCGCGCGCTGAGCGCAACCAGACGCTGGAGCAGGTGTTCGCGCAATTCCCGCGTCTCAAGGAGCGCCGCCAGCAATTGGCCGGCACGCTGTCCGGCGGCGAGCGCCAGATGCTGGCGATGGGCCGCGCACTGATGGCACGGCCGCGACTGCTGATGCTCGACGAGCCGAGCCTCGGGCTCGCGCCGCGCATCGTGCGTGACATCTTCCAGATTCTCACCGAGTTGCGCGCGAGCGGCGTGTCCATCCTGCTGGTCGAACAGAACGCGCGCGCGGCATTGCAGGTCGCGGACTACGCCTACGTCATGGAACTCGGCGCGATCACCACACAGGGCTCGCCCGCCGAGATCGCCCAGGATGCCAGATTGGTCGAAAGTTATCTCGGCCTCGGCGGCAACGACTACTAAACTCGCAAAAAATCACCAAGGGAGGACGTCATGCTACGAACGAAAACCTGGCTCATCGCATTGGCGGCGGCCACGCTCACCGCCGGCAGCGCGCACGCACAGCTTAAAGTCGGCATCACCATGAGCGCATCCGGCCCCGGCGCCGCGCTCGGACAGCCGCAAAGCAAGACCGTGCCGATCCTGCCGAAAGAGATCGCCGGGCAGAAGGTCACCTACATCGCGCTCGACGATGAGTCCGATCCGACCAAGGCGGCACAGAACGCGCGCAAGATGATCTCGGAAGAAAAGGTCGACGTGCTGGTCGGCTCCTCGCTGACGCCGGTATCGCTGCCGCTGATCGACATCGCCGCCGAAGCCAAGACCCCGCTGCTGACGCTCGCCGCCGCCGCCGTGCTGGTGCAGCCGATGGACGATAAGAAGAAGTGGGTCTTCAAGGTAGTGCCGAACGACGACATCATGGCGACCGCGATCCTCAAGCACATCGCCAAGACCGGCGTGAAGAAGCTCGGCTATATCGGCTTCTCGGACGGCTATGGCGAAGGCTACTACAACGTGCTGAAGGCGGAAGCGCCGAAGGCCGGCATCGAACTGACGACGCACGAGGTTTACGCACGCAACGACGCCAGCGTCACCGGACAGGTGTTGAAGATCATCGCTACCAAGCCGGATGCGGTGTTCATCGCCTCTGCCGGCACGCCGGCGGTGCTGCCGCAGAAGGCGTTGCGCGAGCGCGGCTTCAAGGGCCCGATCTACCAGACCCACGGCGTCGCCACCAACGAGTTCATCAAGCTCGGCGGCAAGGATGTCGAAGGCGCGGAATACACCGGCGAAGCCTTCACCATCGTCGACGATCTGCCGAAGGACAGCCCGTTCCGCCCGGCGCCGGAGAAGTTCATCGCCGCTTACAAGGCCCTGCATAAGGAAGAACCCGCCGCGTTCGGCGCGCACCTGTGGGACTCGATGGTCCTGGTGGAGAATGCCATGCCTGCCGCGCTCAAGGCGGGCAAGCCGGGCACTCCGGAATTCCGCGCGGCGCTCCGCGACGCGCTGGAGAACGGCAAGCAGATCTATCTCAACAATGGCCTCTCCAACATGAGCCCGACCAACCACAACGGCTACGACGAACGCTCGGCGTTCCTGATCAAAGTCGAAGGCGGCAAGTTCCGACTCGCCAAGTAGGCTGTCGGCCAAACTAGGCCACCGGCTTTAATCGTCTCGCATCACGGCAAGGTCCGCTCCCTCGGGGGCGGACCTTTTGTTTTTGCACCCTCATTCCATCGGTCAAGAGGGCGTCGGCCAAACGTTATCTGGTATACAATACTCCAATACCGATATTGACGCGACCGATCGCGAACCCGATCGATTTTATAAGTGCATAATTTTAAATGATAATTTATCGCGTTGACATTTTGGTATCTGGCATTCCAAATCAAACTACAGCTTCAAACCCGCGTCATGGGATCAACCCAATGCCTGCCAGCAGTCAATCGAAAGCCCGCACCGAGACGGAAATGGAGATCGTTCGTCTCGCCCCTGAAGCCAGCTTCAAGACCAAGGCCTACGACGCGCTCAAGGAAGCCATCCTGAAGATGGACATCTACACGACGCCCGACCCCGTCATGCTCGACGAGCGGGCGCTGTCGGAGAGGCTCGGGGTCAGCCGGACGCCGATCCGCGAGGCCATCGCAATGCTCGAACAGGATGGGCTGGTGAAGTCGGTGCCACGGCGCGGCATCGTGGTGGTGCGGCGGACCAAGGCCGAGATCGTCGACATGATCCGCGCCTGGGCGGCGCTGGAGAGCATGGCGGCGCGGTTGATCACCCAGACCGCGCGCAAACGCGATATCACCGCGCTGCGCGAATTCTTCAAGGATTTTCACAAGGACCGGTTGCCGCAGGATCACATCGAGGAATACTCGAAGGCCAATATCGCCTTCCATCAAGCGCTGATCTCGCTCAGCGAATCCCAGGTACTGATCAACATGACGAGCGGCATCCTGCTGCACGTGCGCGGCTTCCGGCAGTTGACCATCGGCCGCAGCGAACGCATCGCCGCATCCCTGCCCGAACACCTCGCCATCATCGGCGCGCTTGAGGAGCGCAAGACCGAACTCGCCGAAAAGTTCGCGCGCGATCATACCCTCGGCCTCGCCACCTATGTCGAGACCCACGGCGACGGGCTGTTCGGTTAGTATCGTCGTAAGCGCACCGCGGCGAGTGGCGCCGAAAATCGAGACCTCCAAACGCAAAAAATCCCCCGGGCCGAAGCCCGGGGGATTTTGTTTCATCGCATCGCACGCCAGCCCGACCAACTATGGTTGGCATTGAAGTTCGTGCGCGCGGGTATGATAGGTTCGTTCGTCAATCATCCATAAGGGCGGAGAACTCCCATGAAGGCCTTCATCTACGGAACGCATGGCGCGGTCATCAGCGACGTCGCGAAACCTCAGGTCAAAGGCCCGCAAGTTCTGGTGCAGGTCCGCGCCTGCGGACTCAACCGCGCCGATCTCGGCATGACCAAGGGCCACGTGCACGGCAGCGCCGGCGGTGCGGGCACCGTGCTCGGCATGGAATGGGCCGGCGAAGTGGTCGAGGTCGGCCCCGACGCGAAAGGCGTCAAGGCCGGCGACCTTGTGATGGGCTCAGGCGCCGCCGCCTTCGCGGAGTATACCCTCGCCGATTGCGGGCGACTGTTTCGCATCCCCGCCGGCATGGATTTCAGCGAAGCCGCGACGCTGCCGATCGCGCTGACCACCATGCACAATGCGCTGATGACCAACGGTGACTTGCGGCCCGGACAATCCGTGCTGATTCAGGGTGCGAGTTCCGGCGTCGGCCTGATGGCGTTGCAGATCGCCAAGCTGAAAGGCGCCAGGACCGTGATCGGCTCCTCGACCAATCCGGAACGTCGCGCCCGACTAAAGGATTTCGGCGCGGATATCGCTATCGACTCGCGCGATCCGGCTTGGGTCGACGAGGTGCTGCGTGCAACCGGCGGCGCCGGCGTCGACCTGATCATCGACCAGATATCCGGCCCGGTCGCCAATCAGAATCTCGCGGCGACCCGCGTGCTCGGACGCATCGTCAACGTCGGCCGGCTTGGCGGCAGCCATGGCGACTTCAATTTCGATCTGCACGCCGCGCGACGCATCCACTATATCGGCGTCACCTTCCGCACCCGTTCGATCGAGGAAATCCGCGATATCTTTACGCAGGTGAAAAACGACATCTGGCCCGCGGTTGAATCCCGGAAACTCAAGTTGCCAATCGATCGCACCTTCGCGTTTGCCGACATCGCCAAGGCGTTCGATCACATGGAAGCCAACCAGCATCTCGGCAAGATCGTCGTCACGTTGTCATGATCCGCCGCCTGCTTGAAGTCGGAATAATTCGCATCTGCAAGTGGCTGAAAAAATGGCGGGAGCATCGCTCGCGCCGCTTTGCTGTTGACTAATGAGGCTGCTAAACCCGGCCCATGAGCCAGCATGTCGACACCACGAAAACCCGCGTCGCGGCGATCTCCGTCATCGCCAGCGCAACCATGGCGGCGATGAAGTTTGTGGTCGGCGTCGCCATCGGCAGCCTCGCCCTGATTTCCGAAGCGCTGCACAGTTCCGTCGATATCGTCGCCACCGTCATCACCTGGATCGTGGTGCGATTTTCCGACCGCCCCGCCGACGACGAACATCACTACGGCCATGGCAAGTTCGAGAGCTTGTCTGCGCTCGGCGTGATCGCGCTGCTCTACATTCTCGCCGGCGGCATCCTGGTCACCGCGGTCGGTCACTTGCGCGAAGGCGCGGTGCCGCCGACGATCTCGCTCATCCCCTTCGTCGTTCTGCTGGCCGACATCGGCGTCAACCTGTGGCGGGCCTATGCCCTGCACCGCGCGGCAGACGCCACCAAAAGCCAGGCCCTCGCCGCCGATGCCCTGCACTTCGCCTCCGACGTGCTCGGCTCGGTCGCCGTCATTATCGGGCTCGGGCTCGCCGCGCTGGGTTATCAATGGGGCGACGCCGCCGCCGCGATTGCGATCGCCGCGGTGATCTCGGCCCTGGGCCTGCGGCTCGGGCGCTCCACCATCGAAACGCTGCTCGATCGCGCGCCCGAAGGCGCGACCGACAAGGTGCGCGCGGCGATCCTGAGCGTGCCGGGTGTGATCGGCGTGGGGCGGCTGCGGGCGCGCATGGTCGGCGCAAAATACTTCATCGACGCTGACGTCCAGGTGCCGCGTACCTACCCGCTCGACCGCATCGATGCAATCAAGCGCAAGGCACAGAACGCGGTGACGACCGCGCTCGGTGATGCCGATCTCACCTTCACGGCCCTGCCTGTGGCCCGCAACAACGAAACGGTGCGCGAGCGGATCATGGTGATCGCGCGCAACGCCGCGCTCGCCATCCATCACGTCACGGTGCACGACCTCGGCGGACGGCTGACCGTCAGCATCGACCTCGAAGTGGACGGCCAGCTCGGCCTCAGCGAGGCGCACGACATCGCACAGGAGCTTGAGCAGAGCATCCGCGATGAATTCGGCACCGATGTCGAGGTCGACACCCACATCGAACCGCTGGAGCCGGACGCACCGACCGGCATCGATGCTCCGGCGGCCCGCGTTGCGGAAATCACTGCGGCGCTATCCGGCTTCGCGACGGGTCACGGCATCCACGACATTCACAATGTGCGCGTCCGCGACACCGAAGCCGGACAGATCGTCAACTTCCACTGCCGGGCCGCACCGACCATGAGCGTGTTGCTGGTTCACGAGGCTGTCGACGACATCGAGCGCGCGTTGCGTCGCGCTTTCCCGACAGTGAAGCGCGTCATCAGCCATGCCGAACCGACGCGCCAGACGGCCGATTAGGGTGCACGAACAGCGTTCCTGTTTCGGACTCGTTTTTGCACCATCGTCGGCAGCAAAATCAGCATTGGATAAAGATTTTTTCGCGTTAACGATTCGTTGACTCTCGACACGCCGCCAAATCTGGATTCAAATTGCATCATGATTCGAAACGGTCTGGGGGCCGGTTTGAATCGGCAGAAACTACGCCCGTTCTCGACACCCGATCATCGGATTTGAATGATCATCGGATTTGAACCGGAGCGTCGGACTGCCCCGTAGCAGTGCGTTGCCGCTACCGGAGCGAACGTGTTCACGGGGCGGCAGTCCAGAGGAATTCCGAGGGGGCAAGGCATGATGCGCGCGCGCACACAAAGCGCATGCGTCCAATCCGATTCGATCAAGGGATTGGCGCAGTCGATCGCGAAACCAGCCTATCACCGGCTGCTGAATGCCGAACCGGTGCTGCGCCGCGCGGTCCCAACCCTCATCATCGCATTCCTCGTCACCATTTGTTTCGGCGCCTTCGTTCAGGTCACCGATCACGGCCGGCAAATGCAAGCCTCGGCTCAACGCGATCTGACGGCGCTTGCCGATCTGCTCGCCGAACGCCTCGACCGCAATCTCGCCGAGCGGCAATCGCCGTCGACACCTTCTTATTTGCAAAGCCTGCTATCATCGCTGATCCCGACATGGGGTATCTCGGCAAGCCGTTCGATTCTGATTGTGGGGGCCGATCAACGCCTCATTGCCGGCCTCTCGGCCGAATGGATCGGTAACATCGATCGCGAATTGCTGACCACCCTCACCACGACCGCGCATGGGACCCCTGTGCTCAGCAAAACCAACGATGTCATCGCCACCGCGCGCCCGCTCAAGTCGCTCCCGGGCCATCACCTCGTAATTGCGCAGAAGCACGGTTCGCCATTGTGGCAATCGGATGCCGCGCTCGCCATCACCCTCTCCGCCACCACCGGCTTTGTCGTGCTCATCCTCGGCTTCGCGTTTCACTGGCAATCGACCCGCGCCCGCGAAGGCGACCTCATCAACGATGCAGTGCGCGGACGGATCGACACCGCGCTCAATCGCGGACGCTGCGGCCTGTGGGACTGGGATCTGTCGCGCGGCCGCATTTTCTGGTCGCATTCGATGTTTTCCATCCTGGGCCTGCCCGGCCGCAGCGACTTGTTGACCTTCGGAGAGGTCAACGCGCTGGTCCGCTCGGATGACATCGATCTATTCGAGATCGCCGACCTTCTCATCTCCGGAAAGATCAATCACATCGACCAGAGTTTTCGCATGCAGCACAGCAACGGCCACTGGATCTGGCTGCGCGTGCGATGCGAACTGAGCCACGGCGCGCGCGACGGCGGCTTGCACCTCATCGGCATCGCCGTCGACGTCACCGAGCAGAAGAGCCTGGCCGAACGCACCGTCGAAGCCGACCTCCGGCTGCGTGACGCCATCGAGACCATTCCGGAATCCTTCGTCCTGTGGGACGCCGAGGATCGTCTCATCCTCTGCAACTCGCACTTCCAGCGCCTGCACAAACTGCCCGACACCGCCGTCGCGCCGGGAACGTCATATGAGACGGTCTGCGAGGTCGGGAAAATGCCGCGCATTCGCGCGCGGCTGCCGGCGAGCGACGCGCTTGCCGCCGGCGCGCGCACCTTCGAGGCGCAGCTCGACGACGGCCGCTGGCTCAACATCAGCGAGCGCCGCACCAAGGACGGCGGCTATGTTTCGGTCGGCACCGACATCACGCGGATCAAGGAGCACGAACAGAAGCTTGTCGACAACGACCTGCGCCTGCGTGCCACCGTCATCGATCTGAAGCGATCGCAAGCCACGCTGGAACAACAGGCGCTCGAACTCGCCGATCTCGCACAGAAATACGCTGACGAGAAAGACCGCGCCGAGGAAGCCAATCAGGCGAAATCGAAATTCCTTGCCAATATGAGCCACGAATTGCGCACGCCGCTCAACGCGATCATCGGCTTCTCCGAGATCATGGGCAGCGGCATGTTCGGAACGCTCGGCTGCGACAAGTATCAGGAATACTGCCACGATATCCTGACCTCCGGGCATTACCTGCTCGAAGTCATCAACGACATTCTCGACATGTCGAAGATCGAAGCGGGGCGGATGCAACTCGATCTCGAGCCGCTCAATCTCGCCCAGACGCTGACAGAATCGCTCCGCGTGGTTTCAGGCAAGGCGCAGGAAAAATCCCTTGTGCTTGACGCCGACTTCGACGACCAGGTGCCGCTGGTGGCGGACCGCCGCGCCATCAAGCAGATCGTCGTCAATCTTCTGTCCAACGCGGTCAAGTTCACGCCGGATGGCGGCAGGGTGATCGTCCGCAGCCGATTGGTGGACAATTCCATCGTGCTGATGATCGCGGACACCGGCATCGGTATCGCACGGCAATCCATGGTCAAGCTGGGCCAGCCGTTCGAACAGGTCGAAGGACAATTGACCAAGACCTATCAGGGCTCGGGGCTTGGGCTCGCGATCGCGAAATCGCTGACTGGCCTGCATGGCGGCTCGATGCGAATGAAGTCGAAGCCGGGCGCCGGAACGGTGATCGGCGTAACGCTGCCGTGCGACGGGCGCGCCCGTCAGCTTTCCGTCGCCGCTTAGAGCAAATTTCGTTCAGATAAAATCAACAACTCGTCATGGCCGCGCGTAGCCGTTCGAAGAACGGCGTCGCTTTGCTCGCCTATGTCCCGGCTATCCACGTCTTCGACCTTGCGAGGCCTTCAAGACGTGGATGCCCGGCACAAGGCCGGGCATGACGCATTGCAAGGAGCGTGAGCTCCAAAACTCAATTGACCTCGCTTAAGTCTTTTCGTCGACCAGCGCGAGGAAGACGTTTCTCACGTCCGACTGCGTGTCGCGCACCCGCGCCTCCAGCGCCGAGAAGTCCGGCACATCCCCTGCCCGCGTCATGATCCGCAACAGGTCTTCGCCGGCGGTCGCGGGATCGAACTTGCCGCTGACGCAAAGCCGCAGAATCTGTGTCAGGTCGTGATAGAGCCGCGCCGCGGGCCGCAACACTTCCATGGTCGATGGCGGCAGGATACCGAGACGCGCCGCATTCTCCAGCACCTGCACGGTGCTGACGTTGAGAATTTCCGGCGTCTCCGCCGCGTGCACCAGTTGCAGATACTGCGCGATGAACTCGATATCGACCATGCCGCCGGCGGCATATTTGATATCCCAGATATCGTCCTCGCCCTTCTCGAGCGCGATGGCGCGGCGCATTTCGGCGACGTCGCTGGCGATGATGCGGCGGTCGCGCGGGCGCGTCAGCACCTCGCGGATGATCCCCTCGATCCGTTCGCGAAATTCAGGCGACGCCGAGATGACACGCGCGCGCGTCAGCGCCATGTGCTCCCAGGTCCAGGCTTCGTGATCCTGATAATCGGCGAACGAGTCCAGTCTTGATGCAACAGGACCGGCGCGGCCCGACGGCCGCAGCCGCATATCGACCTCATACAGCACGCCATAGTTGGTGCGCGTGGTGAAGGCGCTGATCAGCCGCTGGGTGAAGCGCGCGAAATATTGGCTGCCGTGCAGCGATCGCGCGCCGTCGGACTCCGGATGCTCGTGATCGAAGTCGTAGATCAGAATGAGATCGAGATCGGACGACGCCGTCATCTCCCGGCTGCCGAGTTTTCCCATCGCCAGAATAGCGGTTTCCTGATTCTGGACGCGGCCGTATTGCTCGACGAATTGCTTCGTCACCAATTTGTGGACCGTTTGCACGATGCCCTCAGCGACATCGGCAAACGCCGTGCTGGCGTGCTGGGCCGACACCGTGCCGGACAGGATGCGCGCGCCGATCAGGAATAGGCTTTCCTGGCCGAACAGCCGCAGCCGATCGAGAAATTCTTCGTAGGAATCGGCGTCAGAGAGCGTCGCAGCCAACCGCTCGGACAACTCCTTGCGATCCGGCATGGCGCCGAAGAAGCGTGGATCGATCAGGCCGTCCATCAGTTGCGGTTGCCGCGCGAGCATCGCGCCGAGACGCGGCGCGGCGCCGAGGATCAACGCCACCAGCGCGACCAGATCGCTGTTCTGGCCGAGCAACGAAATCAGCCGTCCACCACGCTGCAAGGCTTGCAGGAAACTGTCAAACGCCGTCACCGCATCGTCGGGTTCTTCAGCGTGCGCCAGCCCCTCGATCAGCGCCGGGACGAACTCCTCGAACGCCTTCCGTGTCGCCTCGACCTTCAGCACGCGATATTCGCCGGTCATCCACTGCTGTACCGTGGACGCCACCATCAGCGGCTTGGTGAAGCCAAGATCGGCCAACCGCTTGACCACGCGCGGATCGTCAGGCCCCGCGCGATAATCAACGTCGGGGAGTTTTGCGGTCCCGGCCGGATCGCCCTCGAACAGCTTGCTGTAGTGCCCCTGCACGCAATTGAGATGATGCAGCAGGTCTTTAGCGAAGGCATCGCGGCTGTCGTAGCCGAAGAAGAAGGCAAAGCGCTCGACGGCGTCACGGTCCTCGGGCAGCGCATGGGTCTGTTCGTCGGCGATCATCTGCAAACGATGCTCGACGCGGCGCAAGAACTGATAGGCCTCGCTCAACTCGTCGCGCGCCACCGGCGTGATCCAGTTGTTCGCCGCCAGAATGTTCAGCGTCTCCAGTGTCGGCCGCGAACGCAACTCGGGATGCCGTCCGCCGGCAATCAACTGCTGGGTCTGCGCAAAGAACTCGATTTCGCGAATGCCGCCGCGTCCGACCTTGACGTTATGTCCTTCGACCGAAATATCATTCTGTCCGCGGAACGACTGCATCTGTCGCTTCATGTCGTGGACATCGGACAGCGCGGCGAAGTCGAGATGCTTGCGCCAGACGAACGGCGCGATCTCGCCAACCAGCGCCTCGCCCGCGACGATATCGCCGGCGCAAGGACGCGCCTTGATCATCGCGGCGCGCTCCCAGGTGCGGCCTTCGCGTTCGTAGTAGTCGAGCGCGGCGGCTGTCGAGATCGCCACCGGCGTCGAGGCCGGATCGGGCCGCAATCGCAGATCGACGCGGAAGACGTAGCCGTCGCCGGTGCGTTGCTGCAGCATCCGCGACAGCCCCTGCGTGACCCGCACGAAGAACGGCTGCGGCTCGATATCGGGCGCCAGCGTCGGCGCGGCGAGATCGAAGAAGACGATGAGATCGACGTCGCTGGAATAGTTCAGCTCGCCCGCGCCCATCTTGCCCATGGCGAGAACGACGAGGCCGCTGCCCTCCTCCGGCCGTTCGGGAACGGGCGGCGAAAGCTTGCCGCGTGCCGCCTCCTGCAACAGCAGAAAGCGCAGCGCGCATTGCACCGAGGTGACCGCGAGATCGGTCAGCGCCTGGGTCACCCGCATCACCGGCCAGACGCCGCCGATGTCGCACAGTGCGATCATCAGTGCCGCTTCCGCTTTCAGCCGGCGCAGCAACTGCATCGCCTCGGCCTGGTCGGCGGCGGTGGGAACATCGGCAACGGCCTTCGCAATCAATGTCGCAAAGTGCGCCTTCGGGTTGGATTGTAATAGGCGGACGAATCGGCCGGGATCAGCCCGGATCAGATCGAACAGGTAAGGCGACGCTTCCGCAATGCCTTCCAGCAACGTTCGGATTTTGGGAAATTGTTTTGCAATGGCCTCGATCGCCGCCGCCTGCTCGGGCGGCACATCGGCCAGCCACCCGGCAAGTCGCTGCGCGGCTTCGGCCGGAGCGAACACGACCGGACCGGCCACCACCCGGGAGGCCAGGGAAGACAGATCCGCGTCCGTCGCGGAGGCGTTCATGCAGGATGCGTTTCCGGTTGAGAGGATTGCTCCTCTAGTCCCTCGCCCGAAAGCGCCGGAAATGCAAGCGTCGCACACAATCCGGGGCCGGCATCGTCCAGCCGCAGTTCACCCCGATGCAGTTTCGCCACCGCCGAGGCGAGGCTGAGGCCGAGACCGGAGCCCGGCAGGGTTCGGCTGGCCTCAAGGCGGACAAAGCGCTCGGTGGCGCGCTTACGGTCGGCCTCCGGAATACCGGGGCCATGGTCGGTGACGCTCAGAAGGACGAGATCGCCCACCCGGCGCGCCTCGATAAGGATCGGCGGCGGCTTGGCATCAGGCGTGTCCTGCGACGGCTTGCCATATTTGATGGCGTTCTCGACCAGATTGGCCAGCGCCTGACTGACCAGTTCGCGATTGCCGTGAAGCCGCGCAGGGCCGGCCTCGACCTGCAAGACAAGTCCACTGTCTTCGGCGAGCGGCTCATAAAGTTCGTGGATTCCGTTGGCGACATCGGCGGCATCGAAATCCTCGGCCGCGCCGCCCTGCCCGGATTCCGCCCGCGCGATCATCAACAGCGCGTTGAAGGTCCGGATCAGACCATCGGATTCCTCGATGGTGCGTTCCAGTGCGGCGCGATAGTCCGCCTCACTGCGGGACATTGCCAGCGCCTCCTCGGCGCGATTGCGCAGCCGCGTCAGCGGGGTCTTGAGGTCATGCGCGATGTTGTCGGAAACTTCCTTGAGGCCGCTCATGAGCGCCTCGATACGCTCCAGCATCAGGTTGAGGTTGTCCGCCAGACGATCGAGTTCGTCGCCGCTGCGCCCTACCGGCAATCGCTCGCTGAGATCGCCTTCCATGATACGGCGCGTGGTTCCGGTCATCGCATCGATCCGCCGCAACACGCGCCGCCCGACGAAAACGCCGGCGGCAAGCCCCAGCACGATCACCACCAGCATCGACCATTGCGCGGCCTTGGCGACGATGCCGAAGATGCGCCGCCGCTCATCGAGATCGCGGCCGATCAGCAGCCGAAAACCGTTGCTGAGTTCGGAGATCCGCACCAGCGCACGATGCGGCGCCTTATCCTGCTCCTCTAGACGCTGATAAGCTGTCTCGAGCCAGCCGGAGCCGGCCATCGTTCCCGGCGGCAGCGCACCGACATTGCCGGCCACCGCCTGCCCCGCGGGCGTGACAAGGAGATAAAGATTGGCGCCGGGACGCAGCGCCCGGCTTTCGATCGCGAACGACACGCCGCGCAGGCCGCGCCGGTTGAACTGATCGGTCAGGTCTGCGAATTCGGCATTCACCGTGTTGGTGATCTGTTCGGTGATCATGCGGCGGGTATTCCAGGCGAAGAAGCCCAGCAGCGACGCCGCGAACAACGCGAACAACAGCAGATAAACCAGCGTCAATCGAAACGCGGTGGTACGGATCAGCTTACCGAATGCCGTCACGGATCATGTACCCAGCGCCGCGAATGGTATGCAGCAAGGGCCGCTCGAATCCCTTGTCGATCTTGGCGCGCAGCCGCGAGATGTGCACGTCAATCACGTTGGTCTGCGGATCGAAATGATAGTCCCAGACGTTTTCCAGCAGCATGGTGCGCGTCACCACCTGCCCGGCGTGCTTCATCAGATATTCGAGCAGACGAAACTCGCGCGGCTGCAAGGTGAGTTCTTCCTTGCCGCGCACGACGCGATGCGAAAGCCGGTCGAGTTCGAGATCACCAACGCGATAGATCGTTTCCTCAGCGGGGCCACCGTGGCGGCGCGACAGCACCTCGACACGCGCCAGCAATTCGGCAAAGGCGTAAGGTTTCGGCAGATAGTCGTCGCCACCGGCGCGCAAGCCCTTGATGCGATCATCGACCTGCCCCAGCGCCGAAAGGATCAAGGCTGGCGTGCGATTGCCTTTGTCGCGCAGCGTGCCGATGACGGACAGCCCGTCACGCTTCGGCAGCATGCGATCGATCACCAGCACATCGTAGTCGCCGCCATCGGCCATGGAGAGACCTTCCTCGCCGTCGCCGGCGAGATCCGCGATATGGCCGACTTCGCGAAAAGCCTTCGCAAGATAGTCCGCCGATTCGCGATCGTCCTCGATAATCAGCAAGCGCATCTGATTGTCTGTCTCACCTAACGTCACGGTCCGTTCCCTTCAACATGGCCTGATCGCATTCCCGACGCAAGGCAAGGCGACACCACCCGGAAACAAAGACGGCGGACGACAAAGCTGGGGGACTTCGTCGCCCGCCAGACCTTCCAACGGAGGGGGCTGATCCATTGGAAGCAGTTCCTGAAGAACGATTGACGATGGAGACGTGTCAGCGAGAGCACCGGCCGCCACGCTCCATCGCCAACGGATCAGCCCTTGGCGAGCGGCACCGCGACGAAGCGCAGCGAGCCGCCGGAGCGGATCCGCATCAACACGCTGTTCTTGTTGTCCGCCTGAGCCGACCTGATGGCGTCACGCACATCGCTCGGATCGCCGACGCTCTTGCCGGCGACCTCAAGGATGACATCGCCTTCCTTGAAGCCGCGCTCGGCGGCCGCGCTGTTCGGATCGACATCGGTGACGACGACGCCTTCCTTGCCGGCGCCCGCGACCGACGCGGCGGGCGCGACGGTGAGGCCGAGGCGCGGAACGTCGGCTCCACGCGACAGGCGGCCGCGATCGCGGCCGTGTTCAAAGTCGGCGCGGGCCTGCTTCTCGTTCGGCATCTTGTCGAGGGTCAGCGTCACGGTCTTGTCCTGGCCCTTATGCAGCAACTCAATCTTGATCGAGTTGCCAGGGGAGAACCCACCGATGGTGCGAGCGAGTTCACGCGCGTCCTTCACCGGCTGGCCGTTGACGCCCTTGATGATGTCGCCGGATTCGATGCCTGCCTTGTCGGCCGGTCCATTCGGCTGCGGCTCGGCCACCAGTGCGCCTTCGGCTTTCTTCAGGCCGAGGCTATCGGCGATATCCTGCGTCACCGGTTGAATCTGCACGCCGATCCAGCCGCGGCTGACGGTGCCCTTGTCCTTGAGTTGCTGCACGACGTTCTGCACGGTGGCGGCCGGGATCGAAAACGCGATGCCGACGCTGCCGCCGGAAGGCGAATAGATCGCGGTGTTCACCCCGATGACGTTGCCCTGCATGTCGAACGCCGGACCACCGGAGTTGCCCTTGTTGACCGGCGCGTCGATCTGGATGAAATCGTCATAGGGACCGTTGCCGATGTCGCGGCCGTTGGCCGAAACGATGCCGGCGGTCACCGTGCCGCCGAGGCCGAACGGATTGCCGACCGCAAGCACCCAGTCACCGATGCGGGCCTTGCCGGTCGAGAGTTTTGCGAACGGGAAGTCCGAACCGCCTTCGACCTTGATCAGTGCGAGATCGGTACGCGGATCGGTGCCGATGACCTTCGCGGTGTAGGTCTTGCCGGCATCCGTCGTTACCTCGACCTTGTCGGCGCCTTCGACGACGTGGTTATTGGTGACGGCATAGCCATCCGGTGAAATGAAGAAGCCGGAGCCCTGACCCATCATGACATGGCTACGGCCGCGCAGACCGGGAGGCAATCCATCCGGACCACCAAAGCGGCGGAAGAAGCGCTCCATCGGCGAGCCGGGCTGGAACGGCGAGTCATCGTCGCCGTTGGCGTCTGCGGTCTTTTCCTTGATCCGGACCTTGACCGAAATTACCGACGGCTTCACGCGCTCGACAATGTCGGCGAAACCGACCGGTGTTTGAATCTTGCTGACCTCGTTGTTGACCTGCGCGTGGGCAGGCGTTGAAAACAGATCGAGATTGCCGGGCGACGGGCTGAAGCCGTAGACGGCGGCGCCAAGGCCCGCGACCACCGAGGCCATCAACGCGAACTTGCGCAGGGACAGCACCGAACGGCGCGGTTGATAGATCGGAGCGGAGGTGAGGTCGGTCGGACGGTCGATCATGAAAATCTCCAAGGCCAGAATCACATCGCGAAGATGCATCGCATGGCCATGAAGATGGGATCTGTCGCCTTACAGCATGCTGGCGAGGGAATTAATCTTTTGTAATCTTGGGAAGGAACGCGGAAGAACCTTTATTCCGGCGTCTCTGAAGCTTGAGACGCCAGCAGTTTTTGCAGTCTGGCTTCTTCCTCGGGCGTCAACGCGCCCCGCTCGTCGCGGTCATTTGCCGCAAGCCGGGTACGACGTCGATATTGCCACCAAAGGCCAAACGCGCCGCCGCCGAGCGCCAGCGGCGTCAACAGCCACAGCAGCAGCGTCTGTCTTTCGAAGCGCGGCTTCAGCAATACGTATTCGCCATAGCGCGACACCAGAAAATCGATCACCTGCTTGTTGCTGTCGCCGGCGGCGATACGTTCACGCACCAGCAGCCGCAGATCCCGCGCCAGGGGTGCTTCGGAATCGTCGATTGATTGGTTCTGACAAACCATACAGCGCAGTTCGCGCGACAACTCCCGCGCCCGCGCTTCCTTCGCCGGGTCCTTCATCACCTCGTCGGGCTGCACGGCAAATGCGGGCGATGCGACCGCGAACCCAAAGTAGAGAAGTGCGCCAAAAATGCGCAGAGATTGGCCCCACATCGAGAGTCGTCCCCGCGCAGGCGGGGACGACCAGCGTTGTTTGATTGCGCGGATCACGGCCCTACTCCGCCGGCTGCAAGCTGCGCGAGGCTTTCGCGGGCTTCGGCGCGCCGATGCGCAAGCGGCGATCCGACAGCGACAACAGGCCGCCGAATGCCATCAGCAGCGGGCCGAACCAGATCAGGAGCACCATCGGTTTGTGATAGATGCGCACAGCAATGGCGCCGCTTGCCGCCGTATCGCCGAGCGAAATGTAAAGTTGGCTCACACCGCGCGACATCAGTGCCGCTTCGGTTGTCGACATCCCGCGCGTCGAGAAACTGCGCTTCGACGGCGTCATCACGCCGATCACCTTGCCGTCCTCGCTCACGGTGAAATGCGCCAGCATCTCGCCGAAGTTCGGGCCCTGCCGCTGGCTGATGTTGTCGAGCTTCAACTCATAACCCGCGACCTTGGCGACGTCGCCGGGCTTGAGCGTCGAAATCAGTTCGGTGTTCCAGGTGGTTTCGCAGACGATGCCGATCAGCGCGACGCCGACGCCGACATGCGCGAACATCGTTCCCCAGCTTGCGCGCGGCAGGCCGCGCGCGCGGCGCAAGGCAATCGCTAGCGGCATCCGGAACAGCATGCTGCGCTCGGCAATATCGGTCAGCGCACCGAGGATGACGAACAGCGCGAGCCCGATCGCCAGCGGTGCAAATGCGCTGCCGCCACGCACCCAGGCCCACAGCACCGCGATCGACACCAGCGCCACAATGCCGGCCGCATAGAGCCGCTGTGCCGCGCCGACGAGATCGCCGCGCTTCCATGCCAAGAGCGGGCCGAACGGCAACGCCAACAGCAGCGGTACGAACAACGGCGCGAATGTCAGGTTGAAGAACGGCGCGCCGACCGAGATGCGCTCGCCGGTGAGCACTTCGAGCCCGAGCGGATACAGCGTGCCGATGAACACGGTGGCACAGGCGGTGGTCAGCAGCAGGTTGTTGAGCACCAGCGCCCCCTCGCGTGAGATCGGCGCGAACAACCCGCCCTGCTTCAGCGACGACGCGCGCCATGCATAGAGCGACAGACTGCCGCCGATGAAGACGCACAGGATCAGCAGGATGAACACGCCGCGCGTCGGATCGGTGGCGAAGGCATGCACCGAGGTCAGTACGCCGGAGCGCACCAGGAAGGTACCGAGCAGCGACAGCGAGAAGGTGAGGATCGCCAGCAGCACGGTCCACACTTTCAACGCGTTGCGCTTTTCCATCACCACGGCGGAATGCAACAGCGCGGTGCCGGCAAGCCACGGCATCAGCGAGGCGTTCTCCACCGGGTCCCAGAACCACCAGCCGCCCCAGCCGAGTTCGTAATAGGCCCAATACGAGCCCATCGCGATGCCGAGCGTCAGGAACATCCACGCCATCAAGGTCCACGGCCGCACCCAGCGCGCCCATGCGGCATCGATACGGCCCTCGATCAGCGCGGCGATGGCGAAGGAAAACGAAATCGAAAATCCGACATAGCCGAGATAGAGCATCGGCGGATGCACCGCGAGGCCGGGGTCCTGCAACACCGGGTTGAGGTCGCGGCCTTCCAGCGGCGGATTGACCAGCCGCAGAAACGGATTCGAGGTCAGCAGGATGAACAGATAGAATGCCGTCGATACCCAGCCCTGCACGCCGAGCGCGTTGGCGCGCAGCGACAGCGGCAGGTTGCTGCCGAACACCGCGACCAGTCCGCCGAACAGCGCCAGAATGCTGACCCACAGCAGCATCGAGCCCTCATGATTGCCCCATACGCCGGTGATCTTGTAGATCAGCGGCTTCAGCGAGTGCGAATTCTCATAGACGTTGGCGACGGAGAAATCCGACAATACGTGCAGCAGCACCAGCGCGCCGAACGACAATCCCACGAACAGCAATTGCGCCAGCGCGGTCGAGCGCGCGACATTCATCAGCACCGGGTCGCGCAGCCGCGCGCCGATCATCGGCACCGTGGACTGGATCAGCGCCAGCGCGAGCGCCAGCACCAGCGCATAGTGGCCCGCCTCCGCGATCATCGCGAAGCCCCCTGCATCGGCTTTGCGCTATCGAGTTTCTTGCCGGCCTTCTCGTAATCGTCCTTCCAGTGGCCCTGCTTCTTCAAGGCGTCGGCGACGTCCTTCGGCATGTAGGTTTCGTCGTGCTTGGCGAGCACGGTGTCGGCCTTGAACACGCCGTTGCTGTCCAGCGCGCCTTCGGCGACCACGCCCTGCCCTTCGCGGAACAGGTCCGGCAGGATGCCCTTGTAGGTGACCTCGAGCGCATTGCTGCCGTCGGCGATCTTGAACGTCACCGCCATTTGATCACCGCGCTTGAGCGATCCGGGTTCCACCAGGCCGCCAAGCCGGAACCGCCTGCCGGCGGGGATATGTTTCTCGGCCACCATCTGCGGCGTCGAGAAGAACACGATGGAATCGCGCAGGGCGTTGAGCACCAGCGCAACAGCAATGCCCAGCACGACCAGCGCGCCGCCAATCATCGTCAATCGCCGTTGCTTGCGTGTCATTCCGTCCTATCCGCCGAAACCCTGTTCCCGCTGTGCGGGATCATGTGTCATCCATCTATCCCGAGCGCCTTGAGGCCTTCGTTGAGCTTACGCAAACCGTCCTCATTGGCCGCAAGCGCACGCCGCGCGTCGTCCCGCGCCGCGCGCGCGTTGTCGGGCTCCTTGAGCACCATATAGGCCCGCGCCAGCCGCAACCATCCCTCGACGTCATCGCCGTTCTGCTTCAGCCGCGCGGCGAGGCGATCGACCATGCCGCGGATCATCGCGCCGCGATCGCCGTCGCTCATGCCTTGCACCGATGCGATGGTATCGTTGGACAACGCCGGCACCTGCGCGGATGCGCTATCCTGCGGCGCCGGAACAGCCGCGCCTACGCGCGCCAACGCGGTTTCGAGCACCGGCCGCCATGGCGCGTCCGGCGGCGACTTGCTCAGCAGGTCCTGCCAGAGCGCGGCGGCGTCCTTCGGCCGCCCGTCCTGCTCGGCGGCGACGCCGAGAAAGTAGCGCGCCTTGGCATCATTGGCGTCGAGCGCCACAGCGCGCTCGAATTCCGCTTTCGCCTCGGCGGTGACAACGCCGTTGGCGGCGCCCGCCAGCGCCTCGCCGAGGCCGGCGCGGCGCGCGGCGCTATCGCCATCATAACGAATGGCATTGCGGAACGCCTGCGCGGCGTCGTCAAAACGGCCGAGCCGTCCGAGCACCGGCGCCAGCACGGCCCAGCCACGACCGTCGGTGGGGTTCTTCTCCAGATGCATCTGCACCTGCGCGACCAGCTGATCGAGCGATTGCCCGGCTGCCGGCGCGCGGGTGCGGCTCGCGAGCGCGAAGTCCGGCAAGCCGGGCGAGCCGAGATGCAGGTAGAGGCCGCCGGCGAGAACCGGCACGCCGATCAGCGCAACCACCGCCACCGCGCGGCGCAGCCGCAGGCTGGACGATACCGCGCTTGTCTCTTCGGCATCGGCGGCGGCGAGCAGACGGCGGCTGATTTCGACGCGAGCCGCCGCGCCCTCCGTCTCACCGATCAGGCCGTTGGCGAGATCGCGATCGATCTCCGCCAGTTGATCCTGATAGACCGCCGATTCGCGGCCCTCGCGCTTGACCGCCGTGCGACGGCTCAACGGCCAGAGCACGGCGAAAATCGCTCCGACAGTCATCAACGCGAACAGAAACCACAACGACATTCAGCACGATTCCGATGGCGGCGGCGCGGCATGAAGAGCCCGCGCGAACGAGCGGGGTTACACCACGCCTGCGACAGCGGCGCAATTGACAATTGCGGCACCGGAACCGGCGAAAAAATGCTGTGAAATCAGAATAATTAGCCCGCGCGGGCGGATTTGCGCTCGCCGCTCATGGCCGTCTCGGCGGCCCGCTCCATCAGCGCGGCATAGTCGCGGCCGAACAGCAACTCGCAGAAGCGGATCGCCGCCTTGGCCTGCATCTGCCGGAACGGCAGCGTCCGGCTGTCCGCGCCACGCAAAGATTCCACCAGCGCCTCGGTGGTCGGCTCGAGGTAGTGCTGCAAATCGGAGAAGGTGCGCAGCGTCACCTCGTTGATGGCGAGTTCGCTGGCGTAGGTGCGGCACACGGCGACGAAATCGATCAGCGCGGCGGTTTCATCGATGTCGATCGGGTCGAGCCGGCTGGTGGCGGAAATGTCCTTGTCCGGGCGCTGGCGCAGCAGGCGGCGGACACGGCCCGGCACGCTGTCGATCTCAACTTGAAGCGCGTTGGAAATATCGACGCGGATCGCGGCAAGCTGGCGACCCCATGCGGAGTCGTTGCGGATATCGAGTTCGGTCCGCAACCCGCGCACGCCGTCATGCACGGTCTTGAGGCCATCGGGAACATTGGTGAAGTTGCCGCGCTTGATGTCGGCGCGCAGGCCGCCGGCAATCTGAACCAGATCATGGATCGCCATCGTCACCGCCACGCCGAACGGTGTCGCCGCAACACGGATTTCATCGTCGGAAGCGGCGGCAGCGATCGCCAGACGGATCACCTGCCATGGCGCAACAAGGCGCGCGATCACCAGCGAGAGCGCAAACGGCAGCACCGGCCGGCTCAGCAGGACAGGATTGTTCAGCGAGCCGTTGACCGAGGCGATCTGGGACTCGCCGAACGCCCGCAAAGTGGCCGGTAGCCGGCTGTTGAGCGTATCCAGCGCCTCGCGTGCTTTCAGCACCGCGCCGATCGCCGGCAGATCCTCGACGGCCTGCGGCGAGCCGAGCCGCGCCAGCGCGCGGCGGCTATCGGCCCCCCTGGCAAGCACGCCGTCGATGGTTTCCGCAGCCGCTGCCTGAAACGCGTTGACCGGGCGGTTGCGCTCGGAAGCCGATGCCGCCTCATCCAGTTGCGCCAGCGCGGCCTCGAAGGCACGCGCGGCATCGGGCGCGCCGTCCCGGCACAACCATTGCCAGACCGGCAGCAGCGAAGCGCGACGGATTTGACCGGGCCGGATCGCGGCGTTGCCGTCGACCAGGAACGGCTCCAGTGGGCGGAACAGCAGACGGGCCGGGTCCTCGACCCGCGCGGCCAGGTTGTCGCTGGGACTGCGCGCCACGCGGCGCAGTTCCTCGAGCACCAGCGTCGCCACGGCCGCGTCCTCGCCGCGCTCGATGGCCCGCTCGAATTCGCGCATCAGCAAAGCCTGCGCCTTGGGCGGAAGCTGCGCCAGATATTCTCTCAGCCGCTCGGTCGTGGTCTTGGCCATGCGTAGGGGTCCGCGGGCGGCAACAGTCGCCCATCGGATGTCATAGCCGATGCCTCGTTAAGAAGCCGTTGAGGATGAAAGGGTTACCGGCGCCGACAAGCGCGGTTTACGCCGCCGGCAGGGTCAGTTCGGCGCGAAGCCCGCCCAGCGGCGCGGCATCCAGCGTCAGGCGGCCGCCGTAGAGTGCCGCGAGGTCGACGACGATCGAAAGGCCCAGTCCTGAACCGGGCTTGGATTCGTCGAGCCGCTTGCCACGCCGTGACACCTGCGCGCGCTCCTCGGGCGACAGCCCCTTGCCGTCGTCGTCGACGACGATATGCAGCATGGCCTGCCGCTCCGGATCGCTGGCCGTCCGCACGTCCACCTTGATCGAGACCTGCGCCCGCGCCCACTTGCAGGCGTTGTCGACAAGATTCCCAACCATTTCCTCGAAATCCTGCCGCTCGCCACGAAACTTCGCGGCCGCCGGCGCCGACACCTCGATGTCGATGCCGCGATGGATTTTCTCCATGGTGCGGCCGAGCGCCTCGATCACCGGCTCGATCTCGGTGACGGTGGCGACGATGGTGGGACGCGCAGCGATGCGGGCGCGCTCCAGATGATGCGCGACCTGATCGCGCATCATCGACGCCTGTTCGAGAATTTTCGTCGCGAACGGATCGGCGCCGCGCGCCGTCGCCTCATTGACGATCACCGACAGCGGCGTCTTCACCGCATGCGCCAGATTGCCGACATGGGTGCGCGCGCGCTCGACGATCTCGCGATTGGCCTCGATCAGCGCATTGGTCTCGCGCGCCAGCGGCGCGATCTCCACCGGGAAGCTGCCCTCAAGCCGCTCGGCGCGGCCGGAGCGGATATCGGCGATGGCGTCGGAAATCCGTTTCAGCGGGGCAAGGCCGAAGCGCACCTGAAACACCGTCGTCAGCAACAGTCCGATGGTCAGCGCCGCGAAGGTGCCGAACAGGTAATAGTCGAAGGCGCGGGTTTCTTCGTAAATCTCGGTGGCATCACCCGCCACCGTCACCAGGAACTTGCCGTCGGCGCCGAGATCGACCGGCCGCTCGACCATCCGCAAATCCTGCCCTTCCGGCCCGGCGACGTAACCCTGCCGCACGCCGGACGCACTCAGCGGGATGTGTTGATCCTCGAGCTTCGGCAGCTTCTTGTCCCACAGCGAACGGGAGGCGCGGACCTCCGGCTTGGGCGTATCCTCGCGGATGACCTGCCAGTACCAGCCCGACAGCGGCAGATCGAATAATGGCTCGCCGAGCGACTGAGACTGATGATCGCTGCCCTCTTCCGGCGTCGCGACCTCCGCCACCAGCGTCCGCAGATAGAGATTGAGGCGGCGGTCGAAGGCGCGCTCGGTGGCGTTGCGATAGACCGACGACAGCACCACGCCGGTGATCAACAGCACCACGACGACCCACACCGTCGCCGACACGAACAGGCGGGTGGCAAGCGAACTGGGGCGCGGGTCCTTGGTGCTGCTATTTGGCATCGATCGGCGGCGTCAGCAGATAGCCAAGCCCCCGCACGGTCTGGATGATATCGACCTCGAGTTTCTTGCGGATGCGGCCGACGAACACCTCGATGGTGTTGGAGTCGCGGTCGAAGTCCTGATCGTAGAGATGCTCCACCAGTTCGGTGCGCGACACCACGCGGCCGGCGTGATGCATCAGGTAAGCCAGCAGGCGATACTCGTGCGAGGTCATCTTGACCGCGTTGCCGTTGACGCTGACCCGCCCCGTGCGGGTATCGAGCACCACCGGCCCGCAGGTGAGTTCGCTCTGGGCGTGGCCGGTCGAGCGGCGCAGCAGGGCGCGCAGCCGCGCCAGCACTTCCTCCATGTGGAACGGTTTTGCGACGTAATCGTCGGCGCCGGCATCGAAGCCCTGCACCTTGTCGCTCCAGCGATCCCGCGCGGTCAGAATCAGCACCGGCATGACACGGTTATTGCGCCGCCAAGCCTCCAGCACCGAGATGCCGTCCATCTTCGGCAGGCCGATATCCAGCACCACGGCGTCATAGGGCTCGCTGTCGCCGAGAAAGTGTCCCTCCTCGCCGTCGAACGCGCGATCCACCACGTAACCGGCATCCGACAATGCGGCAGTGAGCTGCCGATTGAGGTCCGGATCATCTTCAACGACAAGCAGGCGCAAGTCGATCTCCGTCATTCGTGCCGGGCAGCCGATGCGCCGCCCCGCCTCTATCAAACCGCATCACGGTGAATGGCGGCTGAACGATGGCGATGGAACAAACGGAATCCGGTTCGCCCGGCGCCTGCGGTCGTGGTCCTCTCTCCCGCTTGCGGGGGAGAGACAGAGAGGGGGTTCTTAACCGAAAAACATTCTCTCGAATTCCCCCTCCCCAACCCTCCCCCGCAAGCGGGAGAGGGAGCAGGCAGCGCAAGCCCGTTCGGGTCGTGGCAAAGAACGCCCTATCCCGTCTTTTTCCGCAGGCCCTTCGCCAGCTTTTCCAGCAGGCTAGGTGCATCCTGGCCGGTCGCCGCGCACACCTTCTCGCGGGTGCGGCCACTGACGTAAACGCCTAGCACGCCGAATCGAAAGCCCCAATAGGTGACGAACAGCGCCGTCGCCCCGATCATCGCATTGATGGTTGCGACATCGCCGGTCCAGAACTCATGCACCAGCACGATCCACAAGGCGGCGCATTCGAACGTGAGTTCGAACGCGTAGAGCGGCCGCCACCACCGCTGCACGACGTCGTCGCTCGCGATCTCGGCGCGGATCGTGGCTTGCGTCTCGCTGATCGCGGTGCGCTGCGTTTCGGCTTCAGCGCGGATCGTCTCGATCCATCGCGCCTCTGCCTCCGCGAGCTTGATCGGATCGGCGCCGGGTAATGCCGCCTGCACTGCTCCGGGCGTCGGCACGGCAGTGCCCAGCACCGTCGCGAGAATTTGCCCGGCGGCGCCGCCGAGCGGACCACCGAGCGCGGTGCCGAGCATCGGCGCGCCGAGTGCGATGACCTGCTTGGCAAGATCATTCCAGTCCATCTCATGCCCTCCCGAACAGTTTGACGATGGCCATAAAAAAAGCCGCCCAGGCGGACGGCCGTGATGCGGCTGTTGAAACGGAGATACGATCGGGCGGCGGCTTTGCGGGCGCAGCGATCACCTCGCCCCACTCCGCCTTCTGCAAAATCGGCAGAATGCGCGCAAGTTGCGCTTGCCGCTCCGCAAGACCGTTGGTCCCGCCGTTCCACGCCTTGACGCAGCCGATGAAATCACCAGCGTCGGCAAAACGGTTCATGCCCTTCCAGTCCCAGAACGCTGCCGCGATGTCAGGCTGCAATCCGGGCGACGATGCAAGTTCAGGATTGGCTTCGAGAGCAACGCCGACGCGCTTGCCGATTTCCGCATAGCCATCGCGTCCGGTGATCTGCGGCCCGCCACGGCCGATATAGCGCGAGCCGTCCGACGTGCCGGGACGATTGCCCATCCGGTTGCCATAGAGGTCGTCGAACGCCTTCGCCTGCCAGCCAGGTGCCGTGCCGTACCTCGCCTGCACCGCAAACGCCGCCGCAAATCTGTTCGGCCACACCTGCGCGATCCGCGCCGCTGTATAGTTGATATTCTCGGTCAGTCCCCTGATGGTGAAGCCATTCGTCTCCGCATGCAAATTCGCGAAGCAATAGGCCAACCGCTGCCGCGAATGATTGAGCCCGACCGCCGACAGCACGCCCTGCCGTTCAACGAATGCGCGGACAATCGCATCCGGCGCATTCGGAAACACCGCACGCATTGTCGCCAGCGATAGGCGGATGCCATCGGCCATAGGTTCTCGTCCTCTGAAAGGAAGTTAGGTTGTATTGTTGATCAGATGAGCGGGGACGGAAGCTCCGGGGTAGCGGAGCCGGACTCTGGACGCGCGCAACTTATGGAGATAGTTTCCTCGCATGGAAACCCAACTCGCCAGTGACCGCGTGTCCGCGACGCCAGACTTTGCGCCGCTCATCGCAAGAATGTCGCCGTTTGAGGCCAGTTTTCTTTTTGCCGTCCAGGCGAGTTCAGCCTCCGGCGATGACCCATGGATCCTGCTGCGCAATGGGCATCGCCTGTATGGATTTAGCGATTGGCGCGAAACGTACTACGCTCCGATCTTCAGAGATTTCTCTGAAACGCTGCTGTATTTAGGCATCCACGAACACGCCTATGGCGCTTATTTCGACGCCATGATCAGTTACCATACCGAAAATGCTCTTCCGCTGAGGAAGAGCCTTTACCTGCGAAGCGGCGACATCGTTCTGGACATTGGTGTCCGCGGCGGCCATTTCCTGCCGAAGGCATCATCTATTGTCGGCCCCACGGGCCACGTCTTTGCAATCGATCCGACCGAATCGGCTCGGCACTTTTGCAACCTTCACATTGAAGCAAACGGCCTGCGAAATTGTACGTTCGTCGGATCTCCCATCGGCGCAGTTGACGGCGAGGAACGATCATTCTTCACGGGTTCGTCCGGCGAGGCCTTTTCAGGTTTGTACGAAACGACATTCACGCGCGACACTCCGATTGTCACTGCGAGCCATCACACATCCAAGGCGCGCGTTATAACCCGCACCATCGATTCAATCGTGGCGGAGCGGGCTCTGCCACGAGTCGATTTTATCATCCTGCAAATCAACGGGGCGGAACGGGAAGCCCTGAAGGGCGCGGCCGATACGTTGAGAAAATTCAAACCGACGTTGTATGTGACCAGTTGCCAATCGACCGCAGACTATGACCCCGATCCGGAAGGACGGGATATCAAAGGCTATGGGTATCGCCTGATCGCCCGAAGTGAAACGTCCTCGATTTTTTCTTGTGCCTGAGGCAGGCGATACCGGCGGCTCACTTTCGCCTTGCCAGCAGAACGACGCTGCCTGCGCCGCCGAAATTGCCGGCGGACATCAGCAATCGAATGCCTGTCCATGCAACCGCTGAGCCATAGCAACCGGCCACGATGATCAACTGGCCGACGCCATCCGACCGAATGTAAGAGCCGGCAAATTTCGCCTGCGTCGCATTGCTGGAGTTCGGCTGGTTGACTGCGATGATGCCGTTGACAACGTTTCCGGCGCCGTTGCCAACGCCTTGACCGCTTTCGGTCCGGGTAAGTGCAATCCGGTCCGTAACACCATTGATCGTTGAGCCCGTATCGCTGCCGCCGCCCGGTCCTTGACCGTGCCCCGCATATGCATAACCCGTCGTCTGGACGGTGAGCGATGCCGTCGTTTTGATCCGCATCCCGAGATAGACGTCATTGGTGGCGGGCGTCACGTCGATCACGTGGATCTCGAACTCGTCGAAGTCTGCGGGCCACCCTGATGCGAAGTCGAAATCGACTTGAGCCATCGCGGGATTGGTGACGCGACCCAACTCGACCAATTTGCCCTTCGATGCGTCGGTGTAAAACGACGTTCCATCACATACGACACGCATTGCCTCGCCCAGACCGACCGTCAGCGTCGTCTTGCCGTCGATCGTCTCGGATGCGTTCGGATCGAGCGTGACCAGCGCCGTGCCGACGTTGCGGATATCGCACCAGAAACCGTTGCCAAGCGTCGCCGCAGCGGCGATCGCCATCGCGAAGGCGCTCACACCATTGAAGATCAGCGTCTTGCCGATATCCGACGCGACGATGGTATCCGAGCCGGTGATCGTGCGAACCGGGCCGCTCAACTGACGGCGCGTCGCGGCGGCGTCGGTGAAGCCGTTGAACGAGACATTCGCCGTCGTCTTGTCGATGACGAATGCATCCTGCCAGCTTGTGCCATCGGGCGAGACCTTGAGATGGAAATGATCGTCGCCGGTCAGCCCGAATTCGGCACGGCCGGAGTAGTTGTCGGAGAAGACCACCGACGCTGCATTGCCCGCCGCCTCCTTGGCAATCTGCAAGCGGGCATCGCCGCTGCCGCCATCCGCGGTCGTAATCGCGGTCAGCAGCGCGGCGTTGGATTTGACGCTGAGCAGATTGGGCGCGCTCGCCGTGGTGTTGACGCCGAGCTGGCCGACGTCGTTGGCCAAGGGCGCAAGCGGTTGCCACGCGCTGCCGCCAAAAATGAAGATCGACACATCCGCGACCGACCACAGACACCAGCCCGTCTTCGGCGCGAGATAGACCCACGCGCCGTCCTGCCATGTCGCGATAGCACCGGCGTGACCGGCCCAGGCTCCGCTCGCGCCGCTGGCGACGACATGGCGCTGACCTTCCGCAGGCGACGACGGCGGCGTCGTGCGCGTGACATCCTCGACGACGATCTGGATCACCGCGTCGAGAATGCGCAGCGCCTCGTTATGGGTGACGTGCTTCTGCGCCTGGCTGTCCTCGATGAAGGGCAACCCCAAATGCGTGGTATCGGTCATGATCCCTCAAAGGGTGAGAGTGAGTTCAGTCGGAAAGCCGGCGCCGACCGCGCTGGAGAGTTGCGCCACGCGGACGCGAAGGCTCGCTTGCGGCGCGCCGAAGTCCGCCAATTCGTCGGCATTGGCGTAGAGTGCGGCGGGTCCCGTGCATGTCATGCTGCGCACCACCGTCGTCCCCGACAGGATGTCGAGCGCATAGGCTTCGGTGTCCTCGCCGAGCGGCACCTCGGCGGTCCAGCTATCGCCGTCAATCCGCGTGCGGCGGATCCACGACAGATGAATGCCATCGCTCCACCGCACCGCCTTCACATGCACCGGCGATAGCGGCCGCAACGCGGTTGCGCCCGGCGTCACCGTCAAGGCGACGGCAGCCGCGTCGTCATGACTGCGATTGCTGGCGGCGACGCGCAGGTCAAGCGGCCGCTCCAATGCATCACGGCCGCGCGCGAGCGGCAACAGATGCTCGTCGAGCATCACGAACGCCGCACCGGCGGGAAGCGCATCGACGATGGCATGTTCGCTGCCGCCCTGCCCGCGCAGCAAGCGCGACAACCGATAGGTGTTGGCATCAATCAGGTCGGCGGCGGCGAATTGCACGATCTCCCACGCGCCGGACGGATTGCGGATGGCAGCCGCGTTGGCGCCTTCCAGCACGCGCGCATCGGTCTTCGACGTCAGCGCGCCTCCGTAAAGCCGCACGCGAAAACTCGCACCCGCGTTCCAGCACGCCGGCGCGCCGCGCGGCAAAGGGTCGAGCGTCTCACCCATGGTCGCCGGCGCCGCCGCCACCAGCATCGGCTGATAACCCGCGCCATCCACCGAGCGCCACACCGTCACCGAGCCGGGCCACGGGTTGGCGAACACCGCGAGCCGCGTCAGTACCGGCGGTTCGGTGGCATCGAGCGTCGGCAGGTCCAGCGCCAGCGCGAGCGCCGGGCCGAGCGCGCGCGGCATCGCCGGAATGACACGGCGCGGCAACGCCAGCGGTGTCGCGAATACATCCGGATCGATGCTGCGCGCGGTGACGCGACGCGATTGCGTATCGACCAGGCCATCGATCTCGAACAGACGGCGGCGGCCGTCTACCGTCACCGCGATCACATCGCCGGGCGCAAGCGCGAGCCGGTCCATACCGAGGCCGAATTCGATGCTTTCGCGCCCGGCCCACAGGTCCTGCAACCAGATGTCCGCGCGCCGCGTCGCGGAGGCATCGTTGCTGACCACCGCGAGGTCGGAACGCACGACACGATTGGCACCGCCGACCAAGCGCCGCGAGGTGACGGCGGAACGCCGGTAATCCATTGCGGCGTCGGTGAAGCCGAACGATACTTCGCGCGGCAGCTCGGTTTCCTGCGCCCGCGTCAGCCGCGCCGGCGGGGCGTCGTTCGGCAACACCAGATCGTCTTCGTCGAATTCCGCTACCGGCTTGCCGCCGCGTTGAATGAAGCGCAGCGTACCGTCTGCCGCCGACGCATCGAAGGCGTAGGCCATCGCCAGCGGATCGATCATCGCGCGCGGCGTCATCGGCCGATCGACAACGTAGCCCTCGCAGATTTCGCGCAACGCCGAACTGTCGGTGCCCACGACACCGGCATCGTCGAGGATTTTCCCCACCAGTGCATCAAGTGGCGCGCCGCCGAGGCGACCGGTGAGCCAGTGCCCGGTCTGCCAGTTCGGCCCGTCGCTCCACACTTCCTCTGCGGCGGGAAACAGCGGATAGGGCCGCGCGTCCCACGTCCACAGATGGATGGCGGATGGATCGATCATGCGTCCGCCATAGACCGGCGACACCGGGTTGCGCGCATCACTCGCGCCGAATGCTGGATCGAACGCGCCGAGAAAGGCCTCGAGGTAACGCCGCTGCATCAGGTCGTCGCGCGCGCCGCTGGAAAAATACGGCGCGAAGTTCTCCGACGATTTCGGATCGGGAAACACGCTGGGCTGGTTGGCGCCCTTGTCCACCGCTGGACAGCCGACCTCGGTGATCCAGATCGGCTTGCTCTGCGGCACCCATGCCGTCGGCGCCGGCAGTTCGGCGCCGCCGACGCGCTCGTAATGCGGTTGATTCCACCAGCTCCAAAGATCCTTGACACGGAACGTCCATGGCTTGCCGAGCCCGTCGGTGATCGGCAGACGCGTTTGCGCCGCGCGCGCGGCATCATTGGCGTAGTACCAGTCGAATCCCTCGCCCGCGCCGACGTTGCCGGCCAGATACGCAAGATCGTAGGTCGAAGCCGCGATCTGCGAATCCAGATGCTGCGCATCGTCGCGCCAGTCAGCCAGCGGCGCATAGTAATCGATTCCGACAACATCGATCGCCGGCGATGCCCACAACGCATCGAGCGGGAAGCGCACTTCGCTCGCACCGGCATCGACCACGTCGGAGCCGTATTCGGTCCAGTCCGCGCCGTAAGTCACTTTGGTCGCGCCGCCGACGATGGCTTTCACCTCGGCGGCGAGCGTCACCAGCGCATCCACCGCCGGATAGACACCCGCGCCCGACCGCACCCGCGTCAGCGCTTTCAACTCGGAGCCAATCAGAAACGCATCGACGCCGCCGCAGGTCTGCACGAGGTTGGCGTAATGCAGCACCATGCGGCGATAGTTCCAGTCGCCGCCGCCGAAGAAGTTCGCGACCTGTGTCGCCGCCGTTGCCGTTCCCTGCGGCGATCCGGATTGTCCCGGCGCGGGATCACAGGTGATGCGGCCGCGCCACGGATAGGGCGGCTGCGACGCCGCGCCGGTCCACGGATTCGGCAACGCATTGCCCGCCGCGATGTCCATCATCACGAACGGATAGAACGTCACCTTGAGGCCGCGCGCCTTCAGCTCGGCGATGAGATGCGCGACACAGTCGTCGGACGGCGTGCCGCCATAGGCCGGACGCCCATTCACCTGCGACACCACGTATGCATTCTCGCGCGCGAGGCCGTCGACCGACCAGGTGCCGCCGTTGGTGGCCTTGTCGATGGTCTCGACGCCCGGCTGCACGGTGCAGTGCCCAGCGCGCAGATCGTTGCCGAACCACGCCACCACCATCGCGACGCGTTCGAGATTGGGACACACGCCTTGCAGATCGTCGAGCGCCGCCTCGATATCGGAAGGCGCATGCGCGACGTGACGGTTCTCGTTGGCGGATTGCCCCGGCCCCAGCACCGCAACTACCGGCGACGGCTCGTAACCGAATTCGGTGGTGCCGGGGATCAAGGTCACCGCGCGCACCATTTTTTCAAGCCGCCCCACCGGCCGCACGATCTCGAACGACAGTTGCGGAATGCGGTTGCCGAAATCCGCCAGCGGCAAACGCTCGAACACGATGTAGGCGGTGCCGCGATAGGCCGGCGCGTTGCCCGCGCCCTCGCGCGCGACGATCAGATCGTCGGCGGCCTGATCCTCGCTGCCACGATGCACACGGATCGCAAGGCCGGTGGTGTCGAGCAGCTTGCCGTCGGCCCAGATGCGGCCGACGCGCGCGATCTCGCCGTCGCACAGGCCGACGGCGAAATTCGCGAAGTAGGTGTAGGTCGTGGTCGTGGTGGTCGGCCCACCGAACACGCCGCCCTTGCCGCCCGACGATGTGGTGTCGGTCGAAACCATTTCTTCCAGCGGCGTCGCCCAGATCACCTGACCCGACAGGCGCGCGCGGCCGTACATGCGCGGCATCGGCGCGCCTTCGGTCGAAGCCATCACGTCGAGATCGGCAAGGCGCGGTCCGGTCGCGGTGCGGTCGCCGGGGCCGAACACGGTGCGATCGACGACGTTGCCGATCAGCGCGCCGGCGATGCGCCCGGCGATGGCGCCGACCGGCCCGAACGCCGCGCCGAGCGCGCCGCCGGCGATGGACAGAACGAGCGCGGCCATCAGTCGATCACTCCGGGAAAAGCGAAGGCATAAGCGAGACGGCGACGCCACCACGGCGCGAGCCGCACCTCACACACCGCCGCGCCGTCATGGGCGTGGATCATGGTGCCGTCGCGCGTGGCGATGGCGACGTGCTTGGCGACGAAGCCGGCGCGCCAGCGGAACAGCAGCACATCGCCGGCCTTGAATCGATCGGCGGCAACGGGCGTGAGGTGCCGCAACGCTGCGTCCGCCAGCGTTTCCTCACCGCGCGCTTCCGCCCAGTCGGCGGCGTAAGGCGGCGGCGCTTCCGGCTCCTCGCCGATGCACGCGCGCCAGACGCCGCGCACCAGGCCAAGGCAATCGCAGCCGACGCCCTTCACCGACGCCTGATGCCGATACCGCGTGCCGATCCATGCGCGCGCCTCGCTGACGATGGCGTCGCGGGTGATGGGAGGAAGCATGAGCAAACATTCCTGAATCGCAGAGGCGTCGTGATGCAGAGGCCGCGTCCCGGACGCGGCGTAGCGTTCTTCACGATGCGCCGCAGATCCGGGACCGTATCAACGGCATCGTGCATGGCGGTCCCGGATCAGCGAAGCGTCACGCCGCTCGTGCGGCGCGCCGCATCGCATCCGGGACACGAATACGGCGTCAGTCATACGCGCTGCCGTATGTGGTGGCGCTCGTGCCGTCACCGCCGCCCGGCTTCGGATAGCTCATGACGAAATCGTTGCCGGGAATGTGCGGGAAGCCGCGGAAGTTGAGCGAGTTGGCGAAGCGGTTGCGGCAGATCGCGAACGTCTTGTCGCAGCCGGCGGTCACCACGAAGGCATCGCCAACGCCGATCGACTCCGCCATCGCCTGCCACAGCGACAGCACGGCATGGCCGCTCTCGATGCGGTGCTGCTTGATCTCGACCGAGAGCCCGGCATTGGCGCCGGAGGTCCACGTCAATCGCCCGGCGCTGAACCATGTCGCGATGAAGTCATCGAGCCCGGAGGCGACAAACTGCGATGTGCCCGTCACCGTGCTCACCGCGCCGGTGCCGCGATAGGCTGGATTCGACAGATCAATACCGCAACGCACATCGCCGAGATCGGCGCCGCATTTCGCCGTGTAGAATCGGCCGCTCTCCTGCGCGAGCAGATCGGCAAGGCCGCGCAATTCGGCGGTGAACGCCATGCCTTCGCGTTTGACCTCGCCGAGCGTCCCGCGCGCGGTGAGAACACGTAAGCTGGGATCGCTCCAGTCCACCAGCCAGGTTTCGATCGTCGCCGCGTCGTATCGCCCGGCGGCGAGATCGGCTTCGGTGAGCGAGGTGTCCGACAGCGCGCCGGAGATCTCCGTGTCAGCCACCGAAAGATCGAACCGGCTGGTGGCTTCCGACGCGGTGAAGCCGGTCCCGGCACGACAAGTGACCGCGTCGATCACGATGTCCGCATCGTGATCGGTAAAGCCCTGCGCCACGCCGTCACGCCGCGTCAGCACCCAGCACCGCGCCAGCGTGGTGACGCCGCTATCGAGCTTTGTTTGAAGCGCGGAAGGAATCGAGCGCATGACAAATCCCTTTCTTCCCTCTCCCTTGCGGGAGAGGGTGAAATGGCTACACCTTGATCTCGATCAGCGGGATCTTCGGAATTGCGCCGGCGGCGAAGGCCGATAGATCCACTTCGAGATAATCGGTGTCGAAGCGCACTGGCACGTCGAACTGAAAGCCGGCGGTAATCGCCTTGCCCGCCGCCGGGATATATCCGGGCAGAAACGTCACGATGCCGGTGGTCGCATCGCAGGTGAACGCCAGGCCGTTCGTCACCTCGACATGATCGACCGCGACGCGCACGCTGCCCGCGACCGGCTTGACGATCGGCCGCTGATACGGCGCGTAGCTCGCGCCATAGATTTTCATCAGTTGAAACGACGCTGTCGCGCCGTCGCCAACGCCGATGCCCTGGTCGAGCGACGACATCGCCTCACCGTTTGAGGCCGAAGTGCAATCGAGCCGATCGCGCCAGCGGAAGCCGTAAAGCTGGCCGCGCCGTTCCTCGAAGAACGCCACCACGTCGCGCAACGCATCGAGCGTCTTGACGCCGTAGCCGGCATCGTAACGCCGGCGCGAATGCGCCCAGCGCGCGTTGCGCTGCTCGCGCCCGGAGCCGAACGAAACGATATCGGTCCGCCGCTCCGGCCCGCCCGCGCTTTTCAGCGCGACGTCGAGCGGAAACAGCACCTCATGAAATGCAGTCATGACAATATCCAGCGACGCACCCTGTCCCGGACGCGGTGCAGCGTTCTTCGCGATGCACCGCAGAGCCGGGACCGTTGCGATGGTTACGTCTGTGGCGGCCCCGGATCAGCGAAGCAGGCGCGCTGCTGATGCAGCGCACCGCATCGCGTCGGAGGCACGTCCGTTGGCGTTACTCACAAACTCCGCTGACCGCGCGCGACGGCGCGGGCGATCTGGCCGGTGATGTAACTTTCCGAGCGGCGAAAACTCTCCACATCCGGCGTCGCGATCTGCACCGTGATGGTGTTGCCGCCGCCCGCACCGCTGACGCCGAGGCGGCCATCCGGCCCGCGCTTCAGCGGCATGATCGCCTCCGGTCCCGCCTCGCCCGCAAGCCCGACGCCACCGCCGAGCATCGGAAAGTAAGTCGGCGTGCCGATGACACCGCCGGCCGCGAACGGTTTCACCGCGCCGGAGGCCGCGACCATCGACGCCGTCGAGGTGTTGCCGCCGATCCCGGTGAGCCCCGACAGCAGGCTGTTGATGCCGCTGCCGAGTGCATTGGTCAGCGGCTTGAAGGCCAAGCGCACGGACAAATCGGAGAGCCGCAGCGCCAGCGACTTCAGCACGTCGTCGAACTGCTTGCCGCCGGTCACCGACGTCGCGAAGGCCGACGTCATGGCGCGCGCAAAACTGTTGGCGCCGGACGAGAGATCCCGCGTCTTCAGCGTGAGGCTATCCAGCGTGCTCGCGGTATCGAGCAATTCGGTGTCATTGGCCATGAGCTATCTCCGTGACGCGATCGGGAAATTTCTGCATCAGTTCGTCGAGATCGGCGCGCGCAAGGGGCGCGGCGATCGGCCCACGCACGGCGGCGATGGCAGCGGCCAATTCGCGCGGCGTCATGCGCCAGAAGGCGTCCGGCGCGAGACGCAGCACGCCGAAGCCGAAGCTCATCGCCGCACGCCAGGGAAATGGCGACGAAAGCGATGTCATGGCGCGTCCTCGCCCACACTCTCCTCGAACGTCGCTGCGATCAGGTCGGCGGCGATGCGGACATAGGCGGTGACGCCGCCGGGCGCGGTCATTGCCGCCACCTCGTCGTCGCTCACCGCTTCGCCCGCGCCGCGCAGGCCGGCGGCGATGATGCGCACGAGGTCGCGCGCGCGCATCCGGCCGGTGCCGAAGCGCTCCGCCAGCGCGGCGAGATCATCGGCACCGAACGCCGCCTCGAGTTCGGCGAGCGCGCCGAGCGTCAGCACCAGCGTTCGACGGCGGCCGCCAAGCTCGGCGTCGATCTCGCCGCGATATCGATTGGGCATCGGGTTCTCCTTACAACGCCGCGAATGTCAGCGCGCCGGCCGACTCCAGCGAGATGTCGAACGTCACCTCGCCGTTGTGCTCGCCGGAAAATTCCAGCCCGGAGATCTGGAACGCGCCCTGGATGGCGCCGAAGTCCGGCACGATCACCTGGCAATTGTTGATCGTACCGTCGAAGAACGCCTGCCGCACCAGCGCGTCGGACGCGGCGTCCTTGAACAGCCCGCGCCCGGAAATCGACGCCCGCTTCACGCCCGCACCCGCGAGCAACTCGCGCCAGCGATCGACCGATTCAGCGTGGGTGACGTCGACGAGTTCGGCATTGAACGCGATCTTGCGGCTGCGCAGCCCCGCGACGGTGACGTAACTCGCCCCGTCGAACATCTTCACCAGCAGGTCCTTGCCTTTTTGCGCGCCCATCGGGCTTATCCTCCATTAAACAACGGGTTCGGTGACGGCGCGAAAGCGCACGATGGCGTGGTAGGTGCGGCCGTCGTTCTCGCGGCGGACGTCGGCGACGGCGAAGCGCAGGTTGACGAGCCGATGACCGTCCGGCGCCAGCGGCGCATCGTCGAGCGCCTGCAACAGGGCGCCGGCAATGCCGTGCGCTTCCTTGTGGCCGCCCTGGCGCGACCAGGCGTGCAGCGTCAGCAGATGCTCCTGCGTTGGTCCGTCATCGGATGACGCATCGGTGACGCGCGCCTCGCCGAGCGTGACATAAGGAAACGCCGCGCCGCGCGGCGGAGCATCGTAGACGCGCGCGCCGCCGAGCGCGGCGGTGAGCCCGCTGTCGGAAGCGAGCGCATAATGAATCGCGGCGCGCAGCGCCAAGTTGGCTGGGGTCATTTTTGGTATCCGATGAAGTGGGATCGAGACTTTCGATCGTCATTGCGAGCGAAGCGAAGCAATCCAGGGGCCACAAGCAAGAGCTTGATTGCTTCGAATCTCACGCTCCTTGCAATGACGACCTGAAACGACGCGTTGTCACTCCACCCGCAACTCCGCTTCGATTTCGATGAAGCGGCCGTTGTCGCGCTCGTGAAATGACAGGATGCGATAGATGCGCGCGCCATCGACGAGCCGATGCTGCAAGGTCAGCACGTAGCCGCACCGCACGACGATGCGATAGCGCACCGCCGCGCCGTCGGCATCGGCGGCAACGTCGCCGCGCGCGCCGAGCGGCGTGACCTGCGCCCACACTTTCACGAAGGTCGCGTAATCGCGGATGACGCCGCCCTGCCCGTCGTCGGTTTCCACCGGCGCCTCGAGCGTGAGGCGGGTCTTCAGTGCGCCCGGATCGATCATAGCGAGAGTACTCGATAGGACGCGATCATCGCGCTGACGCTGCCGGGCAGCATCGCGACGCTCGCGCCGATCGCGGCCAGCCCGCGATTGTCGTACCAGTGCGCCACCAGCGTGCGCACAGCGTGACGCAGCACATCCGGCACGTCGGAGGCGGTATCGCCGAAGCCGACGGTGACGTCGAGTTCGATCCCCGCGACGTCGCGTCCCGGCATCGGCAGCGACCAGGGCGGCGCGGCGATCGTGTTCGCCGCCGCATCGACAACGAAACGCTCGACATCGATCGCGATGGAGTCACCCGCTGCATCGTAGACTCGCGCCGCCGTCACCGCGCGCAACGGCGCGAGCCGCGGCGCGATGCGGCCGTCGCGCGGCCAGCGGTCCAGCACCAGCCGCCAGGTCTGCGTGATCAGCCCGCGCCGGGTCAGCGCTTCGACCTGTCCCCGCGCCGACGCAATCAGCGCGGCAATCAACACATCATCGTCGTCATTCTCGACGCGCAAGAAACTCTTGGCGTCGGCCACCGTCCACGGCTCGACGGCCGGCGGCACCAGCAGGGTTGCAGGCATATGGATTCCCTTTCCATGGAATGACGCGTCCCGGGCGCGACGCGGCGCGCTTGTGCCGCTTCGCAGAACCGGGACCATCTCGGCGGAAACGTTTGGTGGCGGTCCTGGCTCAGCGGCGCATCGTGACGAACGCTGTGCCGCATCCGGGACAGGCGCGACGAAAGTTGACAGGCGCGGCGCGGCAATGCTTTGTCGCGCGCATGAAACAGGTTTTTGCTTACGCGCTTTACGCGGCGCTATTCGGCGCGTTGCCGTCCGCGCAGGCCATGGTCGGCGGTGCGCCGTCGGCCGAGAGCGGGCTCGGCCGCACCGTCATCACCGTGGTCGGCTCGCGCGGCAATTTCTGCTCGGGCGCGCTGATCGCGCCGGATATCGTGCTCACCGCCGCGCATTGCGTGCCGCCGGAAGCCACCACCAAGATCGTCGCCTATGACGCACAGCGGCAGCCGCAACTGCTCGACGTGCGCCGCGTCGCCACGCATCCGCACTACAACAGCGGCGGCATCGCCAATCATCGCGCCAGCGCCGACATCGCGCTGCTGCAACTCACGGCACCCCTCGCCGGAAAATCCGTCGCACCGCTCGGCGACCCGCGCATGCCGATCGCGACGGGCGCGCGCTTCACCGTCGCCGGCATCGGCGTCACCCGGCGCGGCGACGGCAAGAGCGGCGGCACCGCGCGCGCCGCGACGCTGATCGCCACGGGCCGCCCCGGCACGTTGCAGATCCGCCTGGTCGATCCCTCAACCAACAACAACCGCGAAGGGCTCGGCGCCTGCACCGGCGATTCCGGCGGGCCGGTGTTCGAGGATCAAGGCGGCCGCAGCGTCGTCATCGGCGTCGTCAGTTGGTCCACTGGCGCCAACAACACCGCCGGCTGCGGCGGCCTTACCGGCGTGACGCCGCTGACGCTCTATCGCGCGTGGATCGAGCGCACCGCGCAGAGCTGGCGCGGGCGCTAAAAGCCTGTTTGAAAAATTTGCTCTCGGGTGTCCCGGGCGCGCTGCGGCACGAAGTGACGCTGCGCAGAACCGGGATCGTTGCGACAAACATCGCAAAGACCCCGGCTCAGCAGCGCACCGTTTCACGCTGCGCTGCGTCCGGGGAACGACCGGGAGTGCTCGGCGACTTTTCAAACGGTCTCTAAGACACGGCGTTAAGCTTTCTTAAAGACACGACGCTACCTTAAGCGAATCATCGGAGCGCTTTATGTTTCGCCTGTCCGTTCTGTCGCTCGCATGCATCGGCTTCACTGCCGCAGCCCACGCCGCCGACCTGCCGGCGCACAGCCGCCTCGGCGCGATCTTCGCCGAGCCGCCGCCGGTGCGCGCGGCCGCGCCCGGCGCTGTCGTCGAGGAAGACTACGAGACGGTATTCGCGCCGGAGGTCGATATCCCGCCGCTGGTCAACGGCTATTACGGCAAGCCGAAATCCTTCCGCTACCGCTCCTACTACGGCACCTCGCCGGACATCATCTTCAGCCGCCTGCCCTATGCCTGCGGCGAATACGGCTACTGCTGAGCCGCCGCGCGTTACGGGCGCATGAAGGCGAAATCGGTATCGGGATCGCAGTTCTCGGCCAGGAAGCGCAGCTCCGATTGCGCGATGCCAATCTCGATGAATTTCGCAACGAGATCCTTCACGCAGGCATCGTTCGGCTGCGCGATGAGCTGAATCATCCGCCGCACTTCAAGCGGCCCCGAGCGCACAAAGTCGATCCGCTCGCTTCTAGTCTCGGGCCGCTGCTGTGAAACTTCCGGAGGCTCATCCAGCGGCGGTCCCTGGTTGTGGCCGATCCCTTCCGGCGGATCGCCGGCGAGTTGCACGCCGTCGAGGTCCGTCTCGCTGGCGTGATCTGAAACAGGTCGGAAAAGTCGCCGAGTTCGGAGAGATTGCCGAACCCGATATCGCCCATCGGCGCGGCGGAGCCGCTGCCGCCGTCGGTCCATTGGCCGCCATCGGGATTGCCGGCCGGCACACGCGGCTGGTTCGGATTGTACTTGCTTGACAGTGCCGGAAGGGCGTCGGCGACGTTGCTGCCGGGCGCGACGAAACGCGCGGCGTCGGGCCGTACCCATCGGTACGCGTCCGGCCGCAGCCAGCGCGCCTGCTGATGGCGCAGCGAGGCCGCGTCGCGCTGGTGCACAGATGATCCTTTCGACATGAAGCTGAGACATCGTGTCCCGGACGCGGCGCGGCGCGCGGCTGCGCCGCGTGATGCGCCGCAGAGCCGGGACCGCCTCGATACGATGCCGTTGAGATGGTCCCGGGTCCGCGAAGCGGCATAAAGAATGCCGCATCGCGCCCGGGACACGTGCGCCATCAGCTCGCGGCGAACTTCATCAGCTTGATGGCGTCGAAGTCCTGCACGCCGCCGCCGACGCGCTTGGTGGTGTAGAACAGCACGTAAGGCTTCGCGGAATACGGATCGCGCAGCACGCGCACGCCGAGGCGATCGACGATCAGATAGCCGCGGCGGAAATCGCCGAACGCGATCGACAGCGAATTGGCGCCGACGTCCGGCATGTCCTCTGCTTCGATCAACGGGAAGGTCATCAGCGAGGCACGGCCGCCCGCCTGCGCCGGCGGCTGCCACAGATACGCGCCGCCCGTATCCTTGAACTTGCGGATCAACGCCTGTGTCTTGCGGTTCATCACAAACGCGCCGTTCTGGCGATAGCCCGCCTTCAGCGCGTAGATCAGATCCACCAGCGCATCGGACGGGTCGCTGCCGGCGAAAGCGCCCGCCGCGCCGCTGGCGACATAGCCGAGATTGCCCCAGCTCCACGAGTCGTTGGCGACGGTGGTGTATTGCAGAAAGCCCTTCGGCTTGCTGCTGCCGTCGCCGTTGACGAAGGCCGCCCCCTCCTGCACGGCGAAGACCAGCTCCACTTCGGAGGCGATCCACTCGTCGATGTTCACCGCCGCGTCGTCGAGCAGGGTCGCGGTCGCCGCCGGCATGGCGTAAAGCTCCATCGCCGGGAACGACAGCGCATCGAGCGCCGGCGACGTGGTCTGCGTCCGCGAGTCCGTCTCGCCGACCCAGCCGGTCGCGGGGCCCGCGGTCATGAACGGCTTCTTGTAGACGCTGCCGGAGATCTCGCGCACCGAAGCGAGCGCGCGGATCGGCGAGATCGCCGCGAGGCGCTGGCCGATTTCGTGCTCGAGTTCGGTCGGCACCAGATAGCCGCCGTCGGCGTTGGAGCCGGCCGACATCGCCTTGGTTTCCAGCGCGCGCAACGCACCCGCTTCGCCCGAGCGCACATAGGCGTCGAACGCACTCTTGTGCTCGCGCGCGGCGGCATCCGAGGCGAGCTTGCCGCGCCCCTCCAGCGCGGGGCGCGCCTGGCGCAGCGCCAGTTCGTCCATGCGCTTGGTTTGCAGATCGAGCGCGGCGTTGATGCGGTCGACCTTCTCCTCCAGCAGCACATCGCCACGCTTGCGCTCCAGCGCGCCGAGGCGTTCGTCGTTGGCGGATTTGAAGTCCTCGAAGGTGGCGCGCAATTCGTCGAAGCCGTCGCGCGGCGTATAGGCGATGCCGGACTTGTGCTCCGGCGCGGTCTGGATGATGTCGAAGTCCATGAGGTTCTCCTGGTGGTGATGAATCAAGGCGACGCGCCGCTTCAACTCGGCCGCGCCATCGGCTAGAAGGAGGCGCATCGAAGCCAGCATTCGGGTGCCGCCATGCGCTTTCTGATTCTCGTCTGGGTCCTGCTCGCGGTGTCCGGCGCGGGCGCCGCGTGGATTGCCATGCGTCCCGACAAGCGCCGTGGCGCGTGGCTCGGCATCGCGCTCGCGGCCGTGCTGCTCGCCGCCTTCGCAGCGTCGTTCATCCTGTTCGGCAGTAGCGCCGACAAATCCTTCGTCGCGATGGCGAGCTATTTCTTCAACTGGGGCATGGCGACGGGCGGCGGCGCCATCTGCATCGGCGCCATCATCGGTCTCGCGCTGGCGCTGGCTTTCAAGCGCTGACGCGACGTCGCCCGGACGGCGCCGGCACATCCGCCGCCTTCACGGCGTCGACGCGCGCGCCGACGAGCAGCGGGAACGTGACGATGGAGATTTCCCAGAGATCGACCTGATAGAGTTTTCGGATGCGTGTGCGCGGATCGATGCGGCCGCGCACGGTGCGATAGCCGATCGACAATCCATCGATGGCGCCGGAGCGCAGCAGCGCCAACAGTTCACGGCCGCGCGCGACATCGGGAATGAGTTTGCCGCGCGCCCACAACCCGCGAAAATCCTCGCGCAGCTCCAGCCAGATGCCGACCGGCTCGCTGGGATCGTGCTGGAACAGCATCGGGATTTTTCGCAGGCCGCGCTGCCGCAACGTCTGCGTGAACGCGCCGGGCATCACCATGTCGCGTGCCTGGTCGATCTCGCCGAACAGGCTGGCGTAACCTTCGATGATGCCGTCCTGCGACAGCGCCACGCGCGAGGTCGATGGCATGGGGGCGTGCATGATGTGTCTCGCGGGATAAACGGATCGCGCCCCGGACGCGGTGCAACGTCTCGACGCTGCGCCGCAGAGCCGGGGCCGTCCCAAAAACGACCTGGATGGTGCGACGGTCCCGGTTCAGCGATGCCACGCTACGCGCGGCATCGCGCCCGGGACACAAGATCAGCCGCGCGTGCGCTTCGCCGGCTTGCGGCGCGATTGCGGCTTGGCGCGCGCGGGCTTCACCGGGGCCTTGCGCTGGATGCTGTCGAGATGCCGCAGGAATTCGCGAAACACGTTGAGGTGACCGGTGCCGGATTTGGTCTCGGGCCGCAGCGTCCGCATCATGCTGTGCAAGGTATCCATCAGTCGAAATCCTCGAAATGCTGGCCGCTGGCGCGGCGGTTGAAACGCGACAGTTCACGGATGAAATCGTCGAAGCGGCGCGAGGCGGCAGCGAGTTCGCGCAACGCGAACAGCAGTCCGCCGCTCGCCGCCATCGCCCACAGAAACAGCGCCAGGTGCGCGAGATCGCCCCGCGCGATGAAGGTATCGATCAGTTCGGACATGTGTTGGCCTTGCTCACTCGAGCCGATCGCCGCCGTCGAGCGGCGCATAGCCGACTGCCTCGCGCTTTTCGTTCAGCGTGAGGAACGGCGCGGCGGTGACGCGCTCCCACAGCGCGTTGCGATCGCTCGCTAAGGCCTCGATGCGATCGGTGTCGATGACGAGGCGCACGCCCTCGCCGAACTGCGGCGACAGCCATTGCGCCAGCGACGTGCCGATCCGCGAAGCCAGCGGCAACACCGTCTGCCGCCAGAACACGCGGTTGGCTTCCTGGAAATTCGCGTAGGTGTTGTCGCCGGGAATGCCGAGCAGCATCGGCGGCACGCCGAAGGCGAGCGCGATCTCGCGCGCGGCGGTGTGCTTGGCTTCGAGAAAATCCATGTCCTTCGGGCTCAGGGACATCGCCTTCCAGTCGAGCCCGCCTTCCAGCAATAGCGGACGCCCGGCATTGGCCGCGCCCTGATAGGTATCGGTGAGTTCGCGCTTGAGGCGATCGAACTGCGCGTCGGACAGCACTGCGCCTTCCGGCCCGGAATAGACCAGCGCGCCGGAGGGCCGCGCCGCGTTGTCGAGCAGCGCCTTGTTCCAGCGCGCCGCCGCATTGTGCGTATCGACGGCAACGGCGGCAGCTTCCAGCGGCGCGAGGCCGTAGTGGTCGTCGAGCGGATGAAAGAAGGCGAGATGCAGGATCGGCGGCACGCGGGACGACAATTGATCGAAGCGCACGCTGCGCCCGCCGGCGCTATACTCATACGCCTCGGCCCAGCCGTCGGCGCCCGGCACCGCCTTCATGCGGTCGGGGCGCAGCGCATAGAGTTCGCGCACGTCGTCGTCGAGCGCCACCGCTTCGACATAGGCGTTGCCGGCGAGCAACAGATGCGACACCAGCGCCTCGAGAAACGCCGCGCCGTCCTGGCGCGGATTGGGCCGCGACAGCAGCGCGCCAAACGGATGCGCCTCGCGCTCCCGCGCGCCTTCGAACACGAGATAACAACATGAGGCCGCGTTCTCGGCGACCAGCCGCACCGCGCGATGCACGATGGCATTGCCGAGATAGCCTTCGCGCGCCAGCGCCGCGTAGTCGCGCGGCGTCCACCGCGCCCGCCCGCCGCTCTCGAACGCCAGCACCTGCGCGGTACGGCTCGCCTTCGCTTCAGGCGCGCGGAGATAGGCTTTCAGGCGTTGCAGCATGAGGTGTCCTTATCGTCGTTAGCTTTGGTGTCCCGGACGCGGCGCAACGTTCTTCACGTTGCGCCGCAGAGCCGGGACCGTCACGATGCGCTCCCGTCGATACGGTCCCGGTTCTGCGAAGCGGCATAAGAATGCCGCGTCGCGCCCGGGACACACGGAATCTGCGATCTTGACGATTGTTGTTCTGCGATGTCAAGTTTCGCGCTCGGGGTACTGTCGAATGGGCGACGGCTTCTTCGTCTATATTCTGGCCAATCGGCCGCGCGGCGTTTTGTATGTCGGGGTTACGAACGATCTGGCGCGACGTATGACCGAGCACCGCGCCGGCATCGTTCCCGGATTCACACGCACCTACGGCATCAATCGTCTTGTTCTTGCGGAACCGTATGAATCGATTAGCGATGCCCGTGCGCGTGAGCACTCGCTCAAACGTTGGCGTCGCACCTGGAAATTCGAATTGATTGAACAGACAAATCCTGAATGGAAGGATTTGTCAGACATGCTCTGAGCCTTTCGTGTCCCGGACGCGGCGCAACGTTCTTCACGTTGCGCCGCAGAGCCGGGACCGTCACGATGCGCTCCGTCGATACGGTCCCGGTTCTGCGAAGCGGCATAAGAATGCCGCGTCGCGCCCGGGACACGGACGTCATAACTCCCGCACCCGTGGCATCGGGCGGGCGGTGGCGGTGAGTGCGGTGATGGCCCAGACCAATGCATCGAGGCGGTCCGGGGAACGGCCGGACGACAGGCCGCCGCTGGCGAAATCGCACATCTCGTCTTCCAGCGCCGGGAAGGCGCCGACATGTTTGACGCGGCCCTGTTCGTAAAGCGTCGCCACCGGTTCGGCGCGCAGCCACTTGCCGCGCATGGCGCGCACCGGCGTCACCGGCACGGCGTCATCCACCTGATGGATCACCGCGCGCACCATCTCGCCGCCCTGATTGACCTCCGCCACCAGCGCATCGGCCTCGAGCCGGCGCCACAGCGCGATCGCCCTCAAAGCCCAGGCCGACGGCGTCGCCGCGCTCACCGTATCGTCCGCCAGCACGAACACGAGGCCGCTCTCGCTGATGCCGGCCGCAACGATACCGCAAGCATCCGCGCGTTTGCTCGACGAGGCCGGCGGATCGACCGCGACCACGATGCGCGCGAGCGGCGGCGCGCCGTCGACGCGGCAGGATTCAATCAGCGCGCGCGACCACAACGCATCCGGGCGATCCTCGATGATCTCACCGTCAAGTTCCTGCCGTCCCAGCCGGGTGTTTTGATAGCGCGCCATCACGCTTTTCAAGAATGTCGGCGCGAGGTTGAGCGCGTTGGCCTGCGTCGGCGCCCGCGTCACCGCGCTCGACGGATCGATCATCAGGCGCTTGAGCAACGCGGTCGGGCGCGGCGTCGTGGTGATCAGTTGCATCGGCTGCGTTCCGAGCCGCAGACCAAATTGCAGCATGTCGAACGTCGCTTCCGCATAGCGCCACTTCGCCATCTCGTCGGACCACGCGCAGCCGAATTGCGGCCCGCGCAGGCTCTCCGGATCTTCCGCCGAGAACGCATAGGCCACCGCGCCGTTGGCCCATTCCAGCCGCTTGCGCGACGGCGACCACGCAGGCCGGTCGCGGCGCGGATGCACCGCGAGCAGGCCGGAGATGCCTTCGATCATCACTTCGCGGACGTCGTGCTCGGTCTCGCCGACCAGCGCGATCCGTGTCACGGGTTCCTTGGCGAACGGCGCAAGCCCGAGCGCCTGGGCACGAATCCATTCGGCGCCGGCGCGCGTCTTGCCTGCGCCGCGTCCGCCAACGAGCAGCCATGTCAGCCATGGCGCGCCGTTGGCCGCGACCGGCGGCGGACATTGATGCGGATGCGCGAAAATCTCCCAGGTGGTGGCGAGCGTTTCCAGCTCGGCCTCATTCAGTTGCGTCAGGATGTGCAGTCTTTGCGCCGGCGACAAGCTGGTCCAGGCGTCGCGCGAGCGCCAGTCGAAGCTCGCTGAGGTCACGGGGCACGGCGTCGTCATCCTCGCGTTTCTCTTTCTTTTCGCTGAGCCGCAGCGTCGTTGCTTCGCGTAGCGTGCGCGCCAGCGACGCCAGCGTGCGGGCGCGGCGCTCCGCCTCGGTGCGCTGGCGCGGCGCGACGTATTGGCCGCCGACAATCACTTCGATCTGGGTCAATTCGCGTTCGATGGCGCGGCTGACGCGTTCGATCAGCGCCTGCCCCGCAGCCGGCGGCGGATCGTTGGCGCGCTCCACTGCGCTGCGCCTGGCGCGGCCCTGATGATCGGGCGCCCTCGCTTTCGCCTCGCGCAAGGCGGCGATTTTGGTTTTGGCCACATCGTCGCCGTCATCGATGAGCAGCGGCGTTTCGTCGATCAACCGTTGGGTCTTGGCGATGGTGGCCTTGCGGGCCGCGCTGGCGCGCACCGTCCGTGCCGCGACGGTCTTCGTCGCGGTCGCCGTCGCAGCCTTGATTGGCGTTTTGGCCGATGCCTTCCTGGCCAACGTCTTGGCGGCTGGAACTGTTTTCTTCGCGACTGTTTTCCTGGCAGCTTTCTTGGCGACGGCGTTCTTCGCCGTCATCGTCTTTGCGGCACGTTTCTTGACGCTGGCGCGCGCGGTTCCGGCCGGCGACTTCACCGGTTTCGTCGTCCGCTTCACCGTCATGTGAAATTTCCCCTGCCGCGTGTGGCGCGGCACATCTAGTTAAGCCGTCATTGCGAGCGCAGCGAAGCAATCCTGTCTTTCTTCAGAGGCTGGATTGCTTCGTCGCTTCGCTCCTCGCAATGACGTGAAACCGCTACCGGCCAAGGACCGCTACGCGCGAATGAAGACGAACCAGATGATGCCGAGGATGACGATGGCGAGCCCGGTGCTGATCACCAGCAACGCGAGCACCGATGGCCCGCGTTCGCCCTGGCGCGCCTCGGTCGGCGTCTCGACGATCTGTCCGTGTTGCTTGGTTGCCATGAGTCCTCCGCTTCTCTCGTCCTCCGCTCCTCGTCCCGCCGACCACCCGACCGACGCGACGTCGAGGCAACGCATGGCGAAGAATGATCGTTCCAGTTCAACGTGTTGAAGCGCACGCGCGCAAATGCCGCGCAGCCGGCATGGAACAGCACGGCCGCATTCCGTCGCGCCCGCTCGCCGCTTCATCCGGCGATGCGTCCGCGAAACCCAATTGTGGAGTATGGCGTGACCTTACCCGAGCAGCGTTACGCTGTCAAGGTATAAATTCCTATTTATGCAGTCCGCTGCGAGGCGTCACCGACCAGCCTGCTGGATCGTGGTCGCGATCGGCTGAAGCTTCCCGCTCGTCGTGGTACCGAGCGCCTGCAACGCGGCGATCATCACCATGGCGATTCCGGCGACAATCAACGCGTATTCGATCGCGGTGGCGCCGGATCGGTCGTCGACAAATCGCATCAGTAACGGCCGCACGGGAGTCTCCTGTGGTCGGTCCATGCATCCGCGCCATGGGCACGGCGAAAGAGCGCTCGACAACCTAAAGGCAAAAGATTGCGCAGCCGCTAACGCGGATGAGGAGCAATCGATCAAATGCAATCTATTTCGGTAACGCGGGATCAGTTCGATAACGGATGACTGGCGGTAACAGCCGCGCGGCTACGATCTGATCCAGCTGCGTTGCGTCAGACCCGTCGCCCATTTTGGTTGAGCATGATCGTGTCCGCAAACCGGTTTCCGCTTTTCGGGATCATGCCCTACTCCGCCATCTCCACCGGCGCCGGCATGGCAGGGCCGGCCAGCGGCCGCTCCTCCATCAGCAGCATGCAGGTGAAGGAGACGCCGAGCAGCGCCACGGCCGCGCCGAACACGTAGCGGAATGCAGCAATCATTTGCGCGGCGGTCGCGTCCTGGAAAGCATCGGCGGCAATGCCGTGCCCGGCCGCATCCGGCGTCGTCACGCCCTGCCCCAGCGCCATCAGCAGCAGCGCGGTCATCGCCGCCACCGCAAACGACGCCATCAGCGCGCGGAAGAAATTCATCGCGCCGGTGACGGTGCCGACCTGCGGCCGTGCCACCGCGTTCTGGATCGAAACGACGCTGACCGGGAACGTGGTGCCGAGTCCGAACGCAAACACCGAGAGCACGCTCAACATCGCCCACAGCGGCAAGGTGACGAACATCATCACCAGCCCGGTGACGACGGCGGTGCCGGTGCCGAGGATGGCGACGTACTTGTAGCGCGGCAGCGTCGCCATCGTGCGGCCGGCGGTCCATGCGCCGAGCACCGAGACCGCCACCAGCGGGATCAGCGCGAGCCCGGCTTCGCTGGCGGTGAGACCGTAGACGACGAGGTAATAGATCGGCAGATGCACCGTCAGGCCGACGATCGCGCCCACCGCGCAGCCGCCGGCGAGAATGCCGAACGGCACCACGCTGCCGCCGAGCAGCGGCAGCGGCACGAACGGCTCGTTGACGCGCCCGGCGTGCCAGACGAACCCGATCGCGAGCAGCACGGTCGCGCCGATCATCGCCAGTGCTTCGGGCGAGGACCACGCCAGCCGCGTGCCGCCCCAGGTGAGCAGCAGCGTGAAGATCACCGCGCCGGCCATCAGCAGCACGCCGCCAAGCCAATCGACCTTGCGGCGGCGGTGAAATACCGGAATGCGCTTCATGCGCGGCAGCAGCAGGCCGAGCCCGGCCAGCGCCAGCGGCACGTTGATCCAGAAAATGAGCGACCAGTGCAGATGTTCGGCGAACACGCCGCCGAGCACCGGACCGCCGATGCCCGCCGCCACCCAGACGCCGCTGAAATAGGACTGGTAGCGGCCCCGCTCGCGCGGCGTCACCACGTCGGAAATGATCGTCTGCACGATCGGCATGATGCCGCCGCCGCCGAGCCCCTGCACGCCGCGCGCGACGATCAGCACCGTCATGTTGGGCGCCAGCGCGCACATCACCGAGCCGGCGATGAACAGGCTCAGCGCCAGCACGATCATCGCCTTGCGGCCGTAGATATCGCTCAGCGTGCCGAACACCGGCGCCACCGCCGTCGACGCCAAGAGATAGGCGGTGATGACCCACGACAGGTTGGCGGCGTCGCGGAATTGTCCGCCGATGGTCGGCAGCGCCGTCGCCACGATGGTCTGGTCCAGCGCGGCCAGGAACATCGTCAGCATCAGGCTCATCAGGATGGTGCGGACTTCGCTTTGCGTCAGCGCATCGCCGGGCGCGAGCGGCGGCGCGCCGTCGAGTTCGATCACCTCGTCGGTCAGCCGCCGTGCCCCGGTGGCGGACAAGGATCGCACCTCGCCCGCTTCATTCGTGTGGGGTTCGAACTTGTTCATTCCGGTCGCTGGAAATAGCCGGCGGCGCTGACGGCGCCGCACATGGTCACGCCGCGACTTAACTAACGTGTTCACGTTCGTTCGCCCAGCCACGCCCGCGCATGGGTGGCGCGCGGCGCTGCATACACGATGACGCACGCGTGAATGGCGTTGGACGGGAATCGATCAGTCCGGCCACTTCTTCAGCCGCGCACGCTTGGGCAACAGCGCCGGCCAGCGCACGATGTGATCTTCCAGTTCCGAATCCGGAACGTCATCTTCGGTGCCATAGACCCGGCCGCGCACCGACACCCCGGCCTCATGCACGGTGTTCGGATCACCGGAGATCAGCGGGTGCCACCAGTAGAGGTCCCGCCCCTCCGCCACCAGCTTGTAGGCGCAGCTCGGCGGCAGCCAGTTGAGCGTCCGGACATTCTCCGGCGTCAGCCGAACGCAGTCCGCCACCTTGGCCGAGCGATTCGCATAGTCCTTGCAGCCGCAGGTCCCGGCATCGAGCAATTTGCAGGAGACATGGGTGAAATAGATCTTGCCGGTGTCCTCGTCCTCGAGCTTTTCCAGACAGCAACGCGCACAGCCGTCGCACAGGCTTTCCCATTCGGCGCTGGACATCTCTTCCAACGTCTTGGTTTTCCAGAAGAAACCCTCCTGGGCGGAAGGCTTTGGCGGGCGGCGCGTCATCAGATCGAGATATCCGAACGAGGAATTCAGCCACGATGTAGAGGCAGCCACCCCCGCTGCGCAAGCAAGCATCCGCCGCGCCGCCCGCCAATCCCCGGCGAGGTTCACGCCGCCGTTATCCGTACCGGCGGAAAAGCCAACGACGCCATTGGTTTATGGTGCGGCCTCGGTTAGAAGATGGCCCGGCCAATCCGGACGTAAAAGCGCCACGGGATTGCCGCAAGATTCCCGGACGCCGTTTCGAGAGCGCTCGGGCTTGTTCGAACGCCGCAAGTGGTCAAGGGTCCTGGTGCGCCAACTGTTGCCAAGCGATTGGAAGCAACGACTCCGGCATTTCCTGCTGGACTTCGACGCGCGCATCGACTCCACCGTCTTTTCCTCCGGCGCAGCCACGCGCGAACTCTACGAGCGCTACTCCGCCTTCATGGATCGCTTCTATGTCGGCCGCTGGAAGCGCTGGATTTTCATCGAGCCGTTGTCGGAAGCCGCAACGATCGGCCTCGCCGGTCTGGTGCTGTTACTTGCGCTCGCGGTGCCGGCGTTTCGCGAAACTGCCGACGACAACTGGCTGAAGAAATCCGATCTCGCGGTGACCTTCCTCGATCGCTACGGCAATCCGATCGGCAGTCGCGGCATCAAGCACAACGACGCGATTCCGCTCGAAGACTTTCCCGACAACCTGATCAAGGCGACGCTCGCGACGGAAGACCGCCGCTTCTACGATCACTTCGGTATCGATGTCGCCGGCACCTTCCGCGCGCTCGTCACCAACGCGCAAGCCGGCGGCGTGCGGCAGGGCGGATCGTCGATCACACAACAGCTCGCGAAGAATCTGTTCCTCAGCAACGAGCGCACCATCGAACGCAAGGTCAACGAAGCGTTCCTTGCCATCTGGCTCGAAACGCGGCTGACCAAGAACGAAATCCTCAAACTCTATCTCGACCGCGCGTACATGGGCGGCGGCACCTTCGGCGTCGACGGCGCAGCGCACTTCTATTTCAACAAGTCGGTGCGCGACATCAACCTCGCGGAATCGGCGATGCTCGCCGGCCTGTTCAAGGCGCCGACCAAATACGCGCCGCACATCAACCTGCCCGCCGCCCGCGCGCGCGCCAACGTCGTGCTCGACAACATGGTTGAAGCCGGCTTCATGACCGAAGGCCAGGTGTTCGGCGCGCGGCGCAATCCCGCCACCGCCGTCGACCGTCGCGACGAGAATTCGCCGAACTACTATCTCGACTGGGCCTTCGACGAGATGCGCAAGGTGGTCGACACCTTCCCGAAGTCCTACACCGAGCGCGTGTTCGTGGTACGCACCGCGATCGACATGAACGTGCAACACGCCGCCGAAGCCGCGATCGAAAATCAGTTGCGCCAGTTCGGCCGCGATTATCACGCGACGCAAGCGGCCACTGTCGTTTCCGATCTCGATGGCGGCGTGCGCGCGATGGTCGGTGGCCGCGACTACGGTGCGAGCCAGTTCAATCGCGCGGTGGACGCGATGCGCCAGCCCGGCTCATCCTTCAAGCCTTATGTCTATACGACTGCGTTGCTCAACGGCTTCAAGCCTACCTCAACGATCGTGGACGGCCCGGTGTGCGTCGGCAACTGGTGTCCGCAAAACTACGGCCACTCTTATTCCGGCACGGTGACGCTGACGCAGGCGCTGACGCGTTCGATCAACGTCGTGCCGGTGAAACTCTCGATCGCGCTCGGCGGAAAGTCCGGTCCGAAGGCCGGCCGCGCCAAGATCATCGAAGTCGCGCGCAGGTTCGGCATCGTCACGCCGCTGCCGGATACGCCGTCGCTGCCGATCGGCGCCGACGAAGTCAACGTGCTCGAGCATGCCGTCGCCTATGTCGCCTTCCCCAACAAGGGCAAAGCGGTGACGCCGCACGCGATCCTTGAAGTGCGCACCGGCGCAGGCGATCTGGTCTGGCGCTGGGATCGCGACGGGCCGAAGCCGCGGCAGATCATTCCCGCATCGGTCGCCGCCGACATGGCGGGCATGATGAGTCACGTCGTCAGCGAAGGTACTGCGCGGCGCGCCGCGCTCGACGGCATTCCGACCGCGGGCAAGACCGGCACCACGAATAATTATCGCGATGCCTGGTTCGTCGGCTACACCGGCAACTTCACTTGCGCGGTGTGGTACGGCAACGACGATTACTCGCCGACCAACCGCATGACCGGCGGCTCGTTGCCGGCACAGACGTGGCACGACATCATGGTCGCGGCACATCAGGGCGTCGAGATCAAGCCCATCCCCGGCGTTGAAGTGCTGGCAAAGCCGTCGGCAGCGAACGCAGCCGCACTCGCGGCGCAGGAGGACGAAGCCAAGGCCGGCCCGCCGCCGGTCCTGACGCGGCGTGGCGCGGAGATTCTGGTGCGCATCGAGAAGATGCTGGATGACGCCGGCAAGACCGTCGGCAAGACATCGTCGACGGATTCAGTCAATCCGGTCACCATCGGCTCCGCGACTTCAACAAACAGCATTGCTTCGGCGACGTCACCGGCGGCTCAACCTTCAGCCCCGGCACGCAAGAATTGATGAGAGCGTTTGGCGAAACAACAATGATAACGGTCCAGACGTGCGCCTGATCCTGATGGCATTGTTGATCCTGGTCACGGCCACTCTTGTCGGCCTCGGCGCGACGTGGATGACGGCGACGCGCGGCACCGATCTCGGCACGCTGACCATCGGCGCATGGACCGCGCGTCCGCGTATCGGCACTACGGAAATCAATCCTTACGCGCGCGCCACCGTGGTCCGCAGCGGTGAGTTACCGCTCGGCACCGGCGACGGAATCGCCTTCATCGCCACCGCCGATGACGCGAAGCGCCCGCTCGACGGCCGCTGCGATATCACCGTCAGCGGCGTGACTCCGCCGGCACGGTTCTGGACGCTGACCTTGTACGACACCAAGGGCCATCTGATCGCCAACGCGTTGCAGCGCTACGGCTTCACCAGCGAGGAAATCGTGCGCAATGCCGACGGTTCGTTCGCGGTTCGCCTCGCCTCACGCGCGCGCTCCGGCAACTGGCTGCCGACCGGCGGCATAGAGCGCTATCAACTGATGTTGCGTCTCTACGATACACCGGTGGGCATCGCCACGCGAACGCAACGTGATGCGCCGATGCCGGCCATCACCACGGCGGGCTGCTCATGATCCGATGGATGGCAGCACTTCTCGCGGGCCTGTTGCTTGGCGGCCTCGTGCATCTGGTCAGCGTGCTGGCCTTGCCGCGCATCGCCTCGCAGGATGCCTATTCGCGGCTGGAGCGGATCACACCCGTCAACGCGGTGAAAGCGCTTCCGCTTGCCGACCCGAACAATGCGCCGATCCCGTTCATGGATCCGGCGTTCGCTATCGCGATCTGCCGTTACGATCTGTCAAGCGGCCCGATCAAGCTCGCGGTGCCGGTCAGCCAGGCCTATACGTCGGTGTCGTTCTATACCGATGGCGATGTCGCCTACTATGCCATCAACGACCGCTCGGCGGGACGCAAAGTCATTGAACTGGATTTGATGACGGAGGCACAACACGCCGCATTGCCGGAAGATGAAGAGATCACCGCGGCGGACCGGCTGATCGTCGACTCGCCGACATCGACGGGCCTCATCGTGCTCAAAGCCCTCGCGGCGGACACCGGCTTGATGGCACAAGCACAGGCGTCACTCGCCGCCGCAACCTGCAAAGTACAAACCGAGCCGCCGCAAAAACCCGGCGCGACACCGCGCGCCAGCCGCTAGGTCGGATTGATTTAAGCTTGAGCACCTCATTTATTCGTCATTGTGAGGAGCGAAGCGACGAAGCAATCCAGTCCCTGCTTCGTGGCTTCCGGATTGCTTCGCGGAGCCTGTACCCGGACAACGCGAAACGTTGATCGGGGGGCTTGCAATGACGATTCAATTTAGTTCGTCACATTCTCAAACGTCATCCGCGCGTGCTCAGCACGCGACCCGGAACCGGCGGTGTGGCGATGGCGGCGTTGGACGCTTGCGCAGCAAGCTGCTTGATCAGGCGATCGGCATCCGCCGCCGCGCCGTCGGGCGCATGAATGACAAGCCGCTCCAGCGCCCAGCGATAGGAGGACACCCGCTGCTGCAAGCACTGCTGCACCCACTGCACGATCAGCGCGTTCTCTTCCATGCGGGCCGTCGCATCGGTGCGTTCCGCCGGCGACAGTTCGGAAATGTATTTCAAGCTGGCATGCCGCTTGCGATCGAGGCTGATGACGCGATCCGCGACCGGAAAAAATGAATCGAAGCGCGTCAGGTCGTTGCGGACATCGTCCATCAGTTGCGCGTAGCGCGACGCATGCGAGCGATGCGGCTCGTCGAGCAGCAGCTTTCCATACGCAGTGCGATCGAAGACAACCTTCTCGCGCCATGGCGAGGGCATCGGCTTGTAGTCGCCGACCACGGTTCTCTTTGCGGGACGCGCATGCGGCGGCTCGATCAACGGATAGGCGAGATCGCGAAGTTGCCGTTCGTTTTCGGTGAGTTGGAATTGCGATGCCGGCAAGCCGACGCTTCCGGTCGCCTCGACGCCGATCCAGCGATGCATGTCGTCGCTGCGCACGTCTGGGCGCGCGCGGCCGAAATCGCCGCCGCTGCAACCACCCAATCCGATCGCAAGGCACAGCAACGAAAAGGCTGTTGCCTGCATGCGCGACAACGATCGTGTCATGGAAACGATCCGACGATCAGGATCGCGCGCGACGGCGACGACGGCGTCCCGCCGCGGTTCCCTCGTCCGGACTGTTGCCGTTGGTTTCGTCCGTCGCGCGTTCGATTCGAACCACCGGAAGAATCAGCACATCGCCCATCGTCTCGCATCGGGCGCTATCCGCAGCCGAACCAGGACGGCGCGTCGCCGTTTCGACCGGAAATTGAATAACAATGCCCATCTCGCTCTCCTGCCGCCCACCAGAACAGGCTGGCCGCGTCAAGTTATTAAGAGCAGTCATGGTTAACCGCTCGTTAAAGCCCACACGCTAAAGTCGGGACCAGGTTCCCCGGTCAGCGTACACGCGAATATGACGACAACACCTCCCCTGCTCTCCGGCCTCGATGGCCTGATGTCGCTGTCGCGCCGCGAAGGCGTCGACATTCGGCCGACCTTGCTGCGGGTGTTGACCGATCTTTATGTGCAGGCGCCGTCGCACACCGAAGATGAAGAGCGGCAGTTTGTCGAACTCGCCTCGCGGCTGATCGAAGAGGTGGACGACGCGACGCGCGCGGCGGTTCGCGCCCGGCTCTCGATATATCCGCAGACGCCGGCCACCATCGCGGAGCAACTCGGGATTTCGGTGCGAGATCAGAAACAGCCGACGCCGCTTGCACGACCTCTCGCGCAACCCGATCCGGAACCCGTTCGCACTATCGTGACCAGTGCCGACAATCCTGCGTCGCCTGCTGCGCCGCTGCTGATGTTGCCGGACGACGCAGCGCAAATCAGCGAAATGTTCTTCGCAGCCGATTCCAGCAAGCGCGCGGCGATCCTGTTCCATCTCGCTGACGCGCCGCTCAAGACCGCATCCCGCATTCCGCCTCCGCGTGCGGCGCAAGCCATCCAGATTCTGGAGATGGCCGCGTTCGCGGTCGATACCGAGAATTTCACGTTGGAACTCGCTGATGCCTTGATCCTGCCGACACGTGTTGCCGCGCAAGTGGTCGACGATCGTGGCGGCGAACCGCTGGCGTGCGCGCTGAAAGCGCTGGGCATGAGCAGCGCGGCTTTCCAGCGCGTACTGCTGTTCCTCAATCCCGAGGTTGGCGCCTCGGTCACGACTGTCTATCGCCTGTCGCGACTTTACGATCAGATCAGCGCGCACACCGCGCTTGTTCTGCTGGCCGCATGGCGCGGCGCGACCATGCCGGTCGCGCGCGCGAAATACCGGCCGCTGTTGCACGACGATGAGCGTCATCGCGCCCGCGCGAGCCAGCCCCAAGCGCGCTCCGACCTCCAGCACCGGAGCAACGATACGCCGTCGCGGACGCATGCGCGCCGCGCCTCCGACGATTAATCAGGACTTCGCCAAATCAAGGAAGTGGCGGCCGGCCTTGTCCTCGATCTCGACGATCCAGGCATCCGGATCGAAGCGGATTTCCTTGGCGATCCGTTCTTCGACGGCTGGTTCCGCGATCGCCTCGGGCGATGTCGGAGCGAAGACGCGCTCCACCGGATGGCTATCGTCGTAAGCGCTCTGCGGCGCCGGCGTGAACAGCCACGCACGGCCATCCAATAGCGCCAGTTTGACGAACACTGCGCCCGCCTCCTCGGCACCGCGCCGCCGCACCGCGCCAAAGATTCCCTCGGTCTGGCAGCGTCGCAAATAGGCCGCGACCCAGATGGCTGATTTCAATCTCATGGGATCACGATAGAGGGCCCGCCCGGCTAACGCCAGTGCTGCACACCCGATCAACGCACCGAAGTCAGTTGATCGCCTGACCGGTCACTGCGCTGAGTTCGCGCACCAGCCGGTCGGAGACCTTGCCGGTGACCGGCAGCTTGCGTTCGCGTTCAAACTTCTGGATCGCCGCCTGCGTGTCCGACCCGACGTTGCCGGTCGGCTTCAATTGCCCGTAGCCGTATTTCGTGAGCGCGCGCTGCACGTTCGCGGTGCGCCGCGTCGACGTAATGAGATCGCCGAGCGGATCGTGATGCGCGACGCTCGGATGCGCTGTCGTCTGCTTGACGGCAGGAGCGCGTGCCGCTGCGACCGGTTTCGCCGGATGCGGCGCGTCGATGCTCTTTGTTGTCTCCACCGGACCGGGATCCGCCGCAGCTGCGGCTTCAGCACGGCTGATCGTGGCTTCGCTGGGCCGCGGCCGCGGCAAGGGACTGGTGGACAACAGCGCCGCGGTTTCCGACGGCGCGGCAAGCGGAACGGCTACCGACTTGCCGAACATCGGCGACGGATGATGCCCGGCTTGCAGGAACAGCGCGTTGACGATGATAGCGATCACCGCGGCGAGTGCCAGCGCCGCCGCGAACGTGTCCTTTGGACTATGCAGCAATACCCGCGTCACCATTCCACGTTCCGCTTTCGGCTTCCGCTTCGCATCCACCTCGGTCGAACGACGGCGGCGCCGGCTCGCACCTCCGTCGGCTGTCATCGCTTTAGGCACTTTTCCTCACTCGATCTGTCGTCATCACGTGTCGCGACGCCGGCGTCAGCGTCGCGATATTGTCTGGCGCCGACACCGGCTCCGGCTTCAGCGGCAACATAATGGTGACCATGGTGCCCTCGTCCAGCCGGCTGTCGAGCAGCATCTCGCCGCCATGCAACGTTACCAGGCTCTTGACGATCGACAGACCAAGGCCGGTTCCCTCGTAACGCCGCTGATAGGTTTTGCCGGCTTGGAAGAACGGATCGCCGATCCGCTTGAGATCGTCGGCCGCGATACCGACGCCGGTATCGCGAACGCGCAGCAGCAGCTTTGCCCCCTCCATTTGCGCGGACACCGTCACTGTACCACCGCGCTCGGTAAACTTGATGGCGTTGGAAACCAGGTTCAGGATGATCTGCTTGAATGCGCGCGGATCAGCAACGATCTGCGGCAAGTCGCTGGGCACGGTGGTCACCAGATCGATGCCGTTGTCGCGCGCCTTCAACGCCAGCAGGTTGCAGCAATTGACCAATGCCGGCTGCGGATCGAACGGCTCCGGCGCGATTTCGAACGTGCCCGATTCCATCTTCGACATATCGAGGATGCCGTTGACGACCGCCAGCAGATGCTGACCGGAATCATTGATGAGCTGAGCGTATTCCTTGCGGCGCGCGGCATCGATCTGCATCGTGTCTTCATGTACAATCATCTCCGAGAAGCCGATGATCGCGTTGAGCGGCGTGCGCAATTCGTGACTCATGGTGGCAAGGAAGCGGCTCTTCGAGGCATCGGCGCGCTCGGCCGCCGCGCGCGCGGCTTCAAGCGCATATTGCTGATGCTTGCGATCGGTCACATCACGCATCACGGCCACGACATCGGCATCCGGCCGCGTCGTGCCATCGAGCGAGGTCTCGATTGGCCGGCATCGCATCTCGATCCAGATGAATTCCGACGCGCTCGGGCGATCTTCGCCAGCGTTGCGTGCGACATCCCGCCGAACGCGAAATTCGATGTCGCGTGACTGGCCGCCGCGCGCGGCGTCAGATAGCGCGGTCAGATAGGCCGGACGATCGGCGACGTGAACGCGTTGGAACAGACCATGTTCGATCAGCTCGGATGTCGAAACGCCGAACAGACTTTCCGCGGCAGGCGAGATGAATTCGACCGCGCCGTCGCGGCGATGACGGGAAATCACATCGCTCATGTGGCGCGCCAGCAGGCGATAGCGGTCTTCCTCGACATTGAGCAGCGATGTACTGGTTTGCGTCAATGACTGCGCACCCAGTGCCAGTCCGACGGCGTAAAGCACAGCCGATCCGATACCGAGCCCAGCGAGGACGTGGCTCGACGCCACGCCAGCATAGGCAGTCGGCAACGGCGCGAAATAGCTCACGCCGATCAATGCCACGACAGCCGCCAGTGTCAGGAGCGACGCGAAGCCGACCACGCGCCGGGACGCCGACAAGGCAGCCTCAAGCGGCACCACGATCAGCCAGACCGCGGCGAAGGATTGAATTCCGCCGGTCACCGTCGCCAGCATCATCACCAGTCCGACCAGCGCCGCCGACGACAACACATGCGCCGTTTCATAGCGCCCAGTGCGGGACAAGAAATATGATAGCAGAATCGGCGCGATCAGCCAGGCGACAGCGGCCACTTCCATCATGCTGGGCGCGCCGCGAAACGCGAGATAGACCGGAAAGGCGGCGAAGGCCGCGAAGCTGCCCAACAGACGCGGTGCCATGAAGGCACGATGCCGCGCGCCGGCCAGTGCGTCATAGCGCACCGACGGATGCAGCAATTCGTCAAGGCAGCCTTTGAGAACGGTCGATGCTGTCACAATCTTGCGCTTCGGCTTTGTCGTCTTGGCAGACGGACCGGAACGCCCCCTTTATCGTTGGGGCACCGTGTCAGACCGAACTTAAGCGAACGCTAAGTTTGCGCGCCGCCGGCGCAAACTCGGCCTCCAGACCAGACATTCTCCGCCGATCCGGCCGGCATTCGACCCGAATGGTGAACACACGGTTTCCAGTCCGTGCCCGTTATGGTTTCGAAAGTATGGACGCGCCAGGATCGCGTCCCGCATCGCTTCATCCCTGCTTCAATGGAAAATTTACGGCGAATCCAATCGTTCGAATTTTCCGCAAATTTTCCGACAACTGCGCCGACCGCGCACACCGGGGATTTATTCGCGGCTGTTATGAAGAAGGCAGATTGCGAAGCTTAATCGCAGCGGTGAACGAGACGACGGGGACGCGAGATGTTTTTCCTGCTTCGAATGGCATTCTGGCTCGGGCTTGTGCTCGTGCTGCTGCCGCGAGACGCCACACCGGACTCGGACAAGCTGCCGCAGGTCGGCGCGAGCCAGGCGATTTCGGCAGCGACGGCTGCCGTCTCCGACATGACGCAATTCTGCACGCGCCAGCCGGCGGCCTGCGAAGTCGGCGGCCAGGCGGCGGCCGTGATCGGACATCGCGCGCAGGACGGCGCCCGCAAGCTCTACAAGATCATCACCGACCGGCATTCGGATCAAACCGGATCGATCGACAGCAGCGCGGAGAGTTCCGCCCCTGCCGGTTCGTCGGCGAACACGCTGACGGCAGAGGATCTTCGCGCCGAATGGCGGCTGAACGGCATCACTGCAACCGATTGATCGGACCGATTTATCGCGTTTTCGTGCGAATATCGCTTTAAGTCCGCCGCATCCCTATGTAATGGCATAGGCAACAATGCAGGCGACCATGACGATCGACGAGATTCGCGACAATTTTGAACTGCTGGAGGAATGGGACGACCGCTACCGGTACGTCATCGAACTCGGCCGCACGCTCGAGCCGATGCCGGAAGCGGAACATTCAGCCCAAAACAAAGTCAACGGCTGCACCAGCCAGGTGTGGTTGTCACGACAGATTGACCGCAATGCTAACGGCGAAGTCGTTCTCCGCTATCTCGGCGACAGCGACGCGCATATCGTGCGCGGACTGATCGCCATTCTGCTGACGCTTTACGGCAACCACACGCCACAACAGATTCTCGCCACCGACGCCCTCTCCGTGTTTGACGAACTGGGTTTTCGCGAGCACTTGACGCCGCAACGCTCGAACGGCTTGCGCTCCATGGTGGAGCGCATTCGCAACGACGCGCGGGAAAACCTCGCCACAGCTTCCTGAGCCATTCTTGCATTTAGCGGGATGTGGGCGGAAAACCGCTACGCACTTTTCCTCATCCCGCCCTAGCCGCTGGTGAAGGCGGCATCGTCCGCGAGCCAGGTGCGCAGGCGCGCGCCTTGGCCACTCGCCACATCGCGCTCCAGGCCGTAGTGCCGGGCGAGACGACTGAGCGCCAGTTGCAGCACCACCTTGGCGGAGCGCGACGGCCAACCGCGTTCGTGTTCGAGGTCTTCCAATCCGCGCAGGAAGCAGCAGACATCCAGCAGCACGCCGGCAAATTCCGGCCCGCATGCCTCCAGCGCCAAACGCACCCGCTGCCGCGACGCGACGATCAGATCGGTCATCTCGCCAGCGCCGTTTCCACGTGAGCTTCCGCCGGTGGGCGTCGTCCAGCTTGAGGTGACGCGCGGCGTCAATTGCGCACGCGTGAAATCCGCGCGCAGTTTTTCGCCGGCGACGAACTGCATCGGTTCGATCATGGCGCGACCGTCACGGCCCTTGCGTCGCGCCAGCCATGCCAGCGGACTTTCGCTGTCGTTCATCAGCACGCGGGCCACGCCCGCATCGGTCATGATGTCATGCATGGCCAGGTCGAGATGCCGCGCCCTGAAGGCATCGACCTCGGGGCCTGCCACGGCCGCGGCAGTGCCGCGCGGATTGCGTTTGCGACGTCGCGCTGGACCAGCCATCGTCATCGTTCCGTCTTCGCGGCAAGGCGCCTATGTTCCGGCGAGCGCCGGCACATCCGCTCCAGCGTCGCCAGCCGACGATCGAGTTCGCGATCATCCCGGCGATCCTCAATCACCCGGCAGGCATATGCCACCGTCGTGCGATCACGATGGAACATGCGGCCGACCGCGGCGAAGCTCAGGCCGAAACACACGTGCGCGAGGTAGATCGCGACCTGCCGGGCAAATGCCGCCTGCGGCGCGCCGCGCGTCGGCACCAGCAAGGCGCCCTGGTCAAGTTCAAAATCGCGTGCCACGCAAAGCGTGACGTAGCGCAGAATGCGTTCGGACGATGGGACGCGTGTGGGAGGCAAGGAAGTCGCGGCGGGGGAAGCAGATCGATCCATCAGATACTTTTCCTAGGATTATTTTCTTATATCCTAGTCCAAGTTCACAGACCGGGGATAGCGAAATGCAAGAAATTTCGCGCGCGCCCCGCCGGGCGCTATTTCCGTCGGCGCTGCTGCTGCCCAAGCCCCATCTTCTTGGCGAGTTGCGACCGCGCCACCGCGTAGTTCGGCGCCACCATGGGATATTCCGGCGGAAGGCCCCATTTGTCGCGATATTGCTCCGGCGTCATGTTGTACTGGGTACGCAGATGCCGCTTGAGCGACTTGAAGCGCTTGCCGTCTTCCAGACAGACCAGATACTCGGCCGTCACCGATTTCTTGACTGCCACGGCGGGCTTCGCCGGCTCGAGCGGCGTCTCGACCCGGCCCGTCGCGACGCGGACCAGCGCGGCATGGATTTGGCCGATCAAAGCCGGGATTTCCGCCGCCGAGGTCGGATTGTTGCTGACATAGGCGGATACGATATTCGCGGTCAGGTCGATGAAACTCTTGCCGGGCGTATCAACCATCAGAGTGATCTTTCCTTGAGCTTTCCTTGGGCGGGCTGGCGAAACGATGCGGAGACGAGGCCGTCATCTGGTACGGTCGATATGCGTGCGCAGTTGCTCGATGGATGCGAACCGCATCATGCCTTCCGGCATCTGAGCCTCGATCGAGCCGTCGGAATAGAGCGAATAGGCCATGCCGTCGACGGTGCCGGATTTCACCACGGTCGCAACCGACATGCTCTGTCCGGGCGAGGAAATTCGGTCGGCTTGGCGCGGCGGCGCAAGCGTCGTGTCGCGACGTGATGGTGACAGATCAGGACGCGGAGATCGTTCGACGCGCGGCCATGTGTTGGTGAAACTCGGGTGAGGCTCTGATCTTCCCTCGGGTTCGACCTCGACTGCAGGAGCGGTCGACGGGATATTGACCGCCCTGTCCGAAAGGCCAGGCTGGCCCTTGTCGCGTTCCTTGCGCGAGGAGGAAAACAGCAGGTTACGGCGGCCCCTCGCCGGTGTCGTCTGCGGTGGGGCCTCGGGCTCGGCGCTTTCCACCTCGGGACGCATCACGCCCTGCCCGGATGCATCGCCATCGTCGGGGTGAGGGGCTGTCTGGCGGCGAGGTCCGGCAGGGGCGAGGCTTTCCGACGCGACATGGCGGATATCGAACTCGTCGCGATCAGATGGGCCGCGTCGTCCGGCAATCGACCCGGCGGGAAGCAGCGGCCCATCCGCCTCGCGACGCTCGGCTTCCAGCGCCCGCTCCCGCAGGCTCTGCTTGATCGCCTTGAGCTCGCGAATCACGAGGCCCAGACCGATCAGCAACAACCCGCTGCAGATCGCCATCGCTCCGGCAAGGATCATGGTGTTGCCGAAGCTGAATTCCTTCACCGGAATACCGAACCAGATTGCCACGCCGCCCGCCACGACAGCGGCGACACCGGCAATCACCAGCAAAAGCATGTCGAACTCCACCCCCTCTGCGCCACTTCGGCGACTGTCCCATCCGGCAGCCACGATAGCGTCTTATCGCCATCGCCGCCAACCGCAATTGCACCGGTTCCGGCACGAAGGAACGGCACGATCACCACAAAACCGCGGCTTGCTGGTTAGGAAACACAGGTCTACGGTTCGACGATCGCAACGGCCTGACGGAGGAAACACCATGTCGCCAGCGGAAGCACGCCTGAAGGACGTTTCGGCAACGATGACGGATGCGGAATGGGAGCAGCGCGTCAATCTCGCGGCGGCCTATCGTCTTGTCGCCTATTACGGCTGGGACGATCTGGTCGATACCCACATCTCGGCGCGGGTGCCGGGACCGGAGCATCACTTCCTCATCAATCCTTATGGATTGATGTTCGATGAAATCACCGCATCAAGCCTGGTGAAGGTCGATCTCGACGGCAACCAGCTCACCGAAAGCGAATACAGCATCAACCCCGCCGGCTTCACCATTCACTCCGCGATCCATGAGGTCCGCGAGGATGCCGGCTGCGTGCTGCACCTTCACACTCCGGACGGAACCGCCGTGGCAAGCTGCATGGAAGGATTGCTGCCGCTGAACCAGACGGCGCAACTCGTCACCCACGACCTCGCCTATCACGACTATGAGGGCATCGCCCTCGACCACGACGAGCGCCCGCGCCTGCAAAAAGACCTCGGCGACAAGAACCACATGCTGTTGCGCAATCACGGCACGCTGACGGTCGGCCGCTCGGTGGCATCGGCGTTCGAGCGCATGTTCCATCTGGAACGGGCCTGCACCATGCAGGTGCGCACGCGGATGCTCGGGCCAACAGCCTACCCGGTCGAACAGGCGGTGATCGACAAGAACGCGCGGCTGGTGGAGAACCGCGACCGTGCCGAACTGCGCGCCACCAAGCTGGTATGGCCGCCGCTGCTGCGCAAGCTCGACCGGCTCGACCCCAGTTACAAGACCTGAGGTTCGTTGTAGATTGTCGTCATAAACCTCTGCACGTCTCTCAAACGCCGCCCAATCCCGGGCGGCGTTTTTACGTCGTGCCCTCTTTATTCCAGCCTAAGCTCACGCCTTCGGCGCCTCGGCCAGTGCCGCAAGGATACGCGCCCAGGAACGGATGCCCTTCTGGAAACTCTTGAGGTCGTACTTCTCGTTCGGCGAATGGATGTTGTCGTCGTCGAGACCGAAACCGACCAGCACGCTGTCCAGCCCCAGCACCCGCTTGAAATCGCCCACCACCGGGATCGAGCCGCCCGACCCGATCAGTTGCGCCTCGCGCCCCCATTCCTCGGTCAGCGCGCGCTTGGCGGCTGCGAGCGGCTTCATGTTCCAGTCGAGCGACACCGCCGGTGCACCGGAATGGTCGATGAAATCGGCGCGGCAATCCTTCGGCACGCGCGCCTTGACGAAGTCGCGAAACGCCGTGCGAATCTTGTCCGGGTCCTGACCGCCGACCAGCCGGAACGATATCTTGGCGGTGGCATGCGAAGGGATCACCGTCTTGGAGCCTTCCGCGGTGTAGCCGCCGAAGATGCCGTTGATGTCGCAGGTCGGCCGCGAGAACACCTGCTCGATCAGGAGCCGGTCCTTCTCGCCGGCGGGCAGCGACAGGCCGATCGGCTTGAGGAAGGAGTCCGGCGTGAAGTCGAGCGCCTTCCACTGCGCCAGAATATCCGGCGGCAAATCCTTCACGCCGTCATAGAAACCGGGAATGGTGACGCGGCCGTTGTCGTCGTGCAACTCGCCGAGAATGCGGGTCAGCACACGGATCGGATTCTGCGCGGCGCCACCGAACAACCCCGAATGCAGGTCGCGATTGGCGGCGGTGATCCGCACCTCGTCATAGACAAGGCCGCGCAACGCCGTGGTGATGGCCGGCGTGTTCGGATCCCACATGCTGGTGTCGCAGACCAGAGCGAAATCGGCCTTGAGGTCGTTCCGGTTCTTCTCAAGAAAACTGACAAGATGCTTCGATCCGACCTCTTCCTCGCCCTCGATCAGGAAGGTGACATCAAGCGGCAGCGAGCCGGTGACCGCGACCCAGGCCCGGCACGCTTCAACGAAGGTCATCAACTGGCCTTTGTCGTCCTGCGCGCCGCGTGCCACGATGATCTTGCGGCCGTCGGCGTGATCAGTGACCACCGGCTCGAACGGCGGCGAGTGCCACAGCTCCACCGGGTCGACCGGCTGCACGTCGTAATGCCCGTAGAACAGGACATGCGGCCGCGCGCCGTCTGCTTTTCCATTGGGCTTGGCGACGATGGCCGGATGCCCGCCAGTCGGCCGCACCTCGGCCTTGAAGCCGAGCGAGGCGATATCGCCGGCGAGATAATCGGCCGCCGTCTTGCAGTCGCCGGCGAAGGCCGGGTCCGCCGAGATTGACTTGATGCGCAAGAGCTTGAACAGCCGCGCGAGGCTGTGATCGAAATCCGCGTCGATATGGTCGAGCACCGCATTCAGTTTTGTCATCGACATGATTCCGTTTGTCCTTCGCAATAGATCAGCGCCGCAAAAGGCCACCAAGCGCGCCGCGCACAATGGAGCGGCCGATCGAGCCGCCCAGCGAGCCGCCGAGCGACTTGCCGATATCGGCTACGACGCCACCGACCACCTTGTTGGTCACCGAACGAGTAACATCGCGTGCGATCACCTGCCCGGTCGAGAGTTTTCCGCGCGGGGTGTTGGTGCCGAAGATGGAGCCGACGATCGAGCCGATCTGGCCGAGCACGCCGCCTTCCGAGCCGTCCCCGGGCGCGGCTGCACCGGCAACACGCTTCTGCAAGATCTCATAGGCCGACTCGGAGTCGATGGCCGTGTCATATTTTCCCTTCACCGGGCTGTTCGCCAGGATGGCCTTGCGCTCGTCCGGCGTCACCGGCCCGATGCGCGCCGACGGCGGCCGGATCAGCACCCGCTCGACGATCGAGGGCGTTCCCTTCTTCTCGAGGAACGATACCAGCGCCTCGCCAGTGCCAAGCTCGGTGATGACCTGCGCGGTGTTCAACTTGGGATTGGGACGGAACGTCTGCGCGGCGGCGGCGACGGCTTTCTGATCGCGCGGCGTGAAGGCGCGCAGCGCGTGCTGGACGCGGTTGCCGAGTTGCGCCAGCACCTTGTCCGGCACGTCGACGGGATTTTGAGTGACGAAATAGACGCCCACACCCTTGGAGCGGATCAACCGGACCACCTGCTCGATCTTCTCCATCAAGGCCTTCGGCGCGTCGTTGAACAACAGATGCGCCTCGTCGAAGAAAAACACCAGCTTCGGCTTCGGCGGATCGCCGACTTCCGGAAGTTCCTCGAACAATTCCGAGAGCATCCAGAGCAGGAACGTGGCGTAGAGCCGCGGATTCTGCATCAGCTTGTCGGCGACGAGAATGTTGACCATGCCGCGACCGTCGCGGTCGGTGCGCATGAAATCTTTCAACTGGAGCGCCGGCTCGCCGAAGAACTTGTCGCCGCCCTGGTTTTCCAGCACGAGAAGCTGGCGCAGGATGCTGCCCACCGACTGTTTCGAGACGTTGCCGTATTGCGTGGTGAGTTGCGCCGCGTTCTCGCCGACAAAGCTGAGAATGGCGCGCAGGTCCTTCATGTCGAGCAGCAACAGGCCCTGCTCGTCGGCGACGCGGAAGGCGATGTTGAGCACGCCTTCCTGCACGTCGTTGAGATCCATCATCCGCGACAGCAGCAGCGGTCCCATCTCGGATACCGTGGCGCGAACCGGATGTCCCTGTTCGCCGAACACATCCCAGAACACGGTCGAGAATTGGTCCGGCTGGAAATTCAGCCCGATCTCCTTGGCGCGCTTGAGGATAAAGTCCTTGCCTTCGCCGACCTCGGCAATCCCCGACAAGTCTCCCTTGATATCGGCGGCGAACACCGGAACGCCGGCGCGCGCAAAGCCTTCCGCCATCACCTGCAAGGACACGGTCTTTCCTGTGCCCGTCGCGCCGGTCACGAGACCATGACGATTGGCGAGTGCCAGCGCCAGCCAGGCCGGCTCTTCACCCTTGCCGATGAAGATCGCATCGCTGGTATCTGTCGTGGTGTCGGTCGTCGGCATCGCATGGCCTCTTCGCACGCTCGGGGTGAGTGGCTGCGCTATCCTACTGCATGTTGCGGGTCGGGTGGAACAGGCCGCGTTTCGAAAGACGACAGCAGTGCGACGAAATGCCGACGACGCACATCGCGCTCCATCGCATTGAAAATCCAAAATCTCTTCCGGTGATGAAATTTTCAACTTGCGCCGGCATTTGCTCTTGCATTACTGCAACAGTCCTTGTGCGATTGTCACGGGACAAGAGTTGAAGCGCCTGCGCTGCTTGTGTTTCCCGTCGCAAAAGCCCACAATGGACCGACACAACAACGTGCCGATACTCAATCGGCTGGGGCGGGGCGTATGAGTCGAGACTATTTCAGCGTGACGGCATGGGCCGAACGCCATGCAGGGGATGCGGGTGAGATGACCCAGCACAATCTCCTCCAATCAACGATAAATCCGTACGATTGCTGCGCCGACATTGCGGTTCCGCAACGAACGACGCAAGAGCGCGTGGGAACCCGCGCCGAGATCGTTTTTTCGGGTGAACTTTCCGGATCTTTCCGCGACAGAGTTGAAGCGGATCGCGTGGGCGCGATCCGTGCAGGGACATCCAGACGCGCTTCGTTCGGCCTTACACCGTTCGCCTAAGCACCTTCTTACCGCCGAGCACCATGACATATCCGATTTCCAAAATTGACGGTATGACGGCCTTTGCCGCGTCGAAACTCAAAGCGGCGGGCATTCGCACGACGGAAGGACTGCTGGAAGCCGCACGAACCGCCAAGGGGCGGAAGGCGCTGGCCGCGAAGACCAACTTCACCGAACAGCAATTGCTCGAATGGGCCAACATCGCCGACTGCATGCGCATCCCCGGAATGGGTAAGGCGAAGGCCGAGTTGCTGCGCGCGGCCGGCGTCACCACCGTCCGCGAGTTCACCCATCGCAATCCGGCGCGGCTGGCGCAGGCGATGAAGGATGCCAACAGCAAGCGGAAGCTGGTGCAGGTGCTGCCGTCGGAAAAATCCATCGGCCAACTGATCGAGCAGGCGCGCAAGCTGCCGTTGAAGATCACCTACTGAGGCAGCCCCTACCGCCGGACAATGCTGCCGTCCCGTTCAACATCCGGCATATTGATTATTGACTCGGAAGCCTGAACCGCGCAAAGCGAGCGCATGATTTCGACGGCTTCCCGAGCAGCGCCAATGACCGGACACAAGCTCCTGGAGACGCTGCTGTCTCGCCGCTACCCGGCCGTCATGGGTGTACTCAACATCACCCCGGATTCGTTCTCCGACGCAGGGCAATTTCTCGAACCGCAGCATGCCTTCAGGCAGGCACGGCGCATGATCGCCCAAGGCGCCGACATCATCGACGTCGGAGCGGAATCCACCCGCCCCTATGGCTCGACCGCCATCTCAGCTGACGAGGAGATGCGGCGGCTGAAGCCGGTGCTGCCGGAGATCATCGCGCTGGGCGTACCCGTTTCCATCGACAGCATGAAGGCGGACGTCGTCGACTGGGCGCTGCGGATAGGCGCGGTGATCGCCAACGACGTCTGGGGCCTGCAACGCGATCCGGACATGGCCCGCGTCGTCGCCGCGCACCATGCGCCGGTGGTGATCATGCATAATCGCGAGCGCGCCGATGCTAATATCGACATCATGCAGGACATCGCGGCGTTCTTCACCCGCTCGCTCGCCATTGCCGAACACGCCGGCATCGCCAGGGACAATATTATCCTCGATCCGGGCATCGGCTTCGGCAAGACCCACGACCAGAGCATGACGGTGCTGGCGCGGCAGCATGAATTGTCCGTGTTCGGATTGCCGTTGCTGATCGGCGCTTCGCGCAAGCGCTTCATCGATACCATCACGCCATCGAAACCGCAGGAGCGACTCGGCGGCTCGATCGCCGCGCATCTGCTGGCAGTGGAAGGCGGCGCGCGTATCGTCCGCGCCCACGATGTCGCGGAAACCGTGCAGGCGCTGCGTGTCATGGCAGCCATCAAGGACAAGCGATGAGCGACACCATCTTCATCCGTGGCCTGGTGATGCACGCGCGGCATGGCGTCATGGCGCACGAAACCGAAGTGGGGCAACGCTTCGTCATCGACCTCGAACTCGCGGCCGATCTGTCCGAGTCTTCGCGCACTGACAGGCTTTCCGACACCGTCTCCTATTCCGATGTCGTCGCCTGCGCCAGCGCGGCCTTCAAGGACACCAACTACAAGCTGCTTGAACGCGCTGCCGGCGCAGTCGCGGAGTCCATCCTCGCAACCTTCCCGCGCATCGGCACGGTCAAGGTAACGGTCCACAAGCCGCACGCGCCCATTGCCGCGATCTTCGACGATGTCGGCATCATTCTGACACGCAGCCGGTAAGCGACCATGGGCAACACCTTGATTGCGTTGGGTGGCAATGTCGGCGACGTTCGCGCGACGTTCCCCAAAGCGATCAGCAACATTCTCGGCATGGCGCAGGCAACGCTGCTGGCGCGCTCGTCCGACTATCGCACGCCGCCATGGGGCGAAGAGGCACAGGATCCTTTCATCAATGCCTGCGTCGAGGTCGAGACCAGCCTCGATCCTCACGCACTGCTGTTCACGCTGCACAAAATCGAGAAGCGGTTCGGCCGCGACCGCGCCAGGGAGCAGCGATGGGGGCCGCGCACGCTGGACCTCGACCTGCTGGCCTATGACGACGCGGTCATCAACCAGCCGGACCTGATACTGCCGCATCCGCGGCTGTTCGAGCGCGCCTTCGTGCTGGTGCCGCTGGCGGAAATCGCGCCGGACCGGGTGATCGCGGGCCGGTCGGTTGCGTCGGCGCTGGCGCAACTCTCGACCGAAGGGATCGAGCGACTGCCGGACCTCGGCTGAGCCGATTTCTGCAACACCGATGTGCGGGTCGGGATTCTTGCGGCAAACCTGTGGCAGGTTGCGGCTGGCCATCCGGCATGGCACTTTCCGGATCGAAACAGGACAATATGCCTTCAGGGAGCACCCTGCCGAATGTCTGCGACCACCGACGATCTGAAACTGGCGGCTGATTTCGCGCCGGCGAATTATGACAACTGGCGACAACTCGTCGATGGCGTGCTCAAGGGCGCTCCGTTCGAGAAGTTGGTCGGCAAGACCGCCGACGGACTGCGCATCGACCCGATCTATCCCCGCGCGCAGGGACGCGTGCCGGTGATCGGCCGCGCCTTGGCAACGCCGTGGCAGGTGATGCAGCGGATCGATCTCGCCGATCCGGCGCAGGCCAACAAGCAGGCGCTGGAAGATCTCGCCAATGGCGCCAGCGGACTGACGCTGGTGTTCGCCGGCAGCAATGCCGCGCATGGTTTCGGCCTGCCGCCTACCGGAGAGGCGCTGACGCGCGCGCTCGAAGGTGTCTATGTCGATGCCGACATCGCGCTCGAACTGGAGATCAGTCCGCAAGGCCGCGACATCGGCGATCATCTCGCCGCGCTGTTGGAGACCCGCAAGATTGCGCCTAGCGCTGTCGAAGTGCGGTTCGGCTTCGATCCGATCGGCGGCGCGGCGGTGCGCGGCGGCTTTGCCGGCGACTGGACGTCGATGGCTCCGCGCTTCGGCGCGAAGGTCGCAAAGCTGAAAGCGCTCGGCTTCCGTGGTCCCTTCGCCGCCGCCGACGGTCGGGTGATCCACGATGCCGGCGGTTCGGAGGCACAGGAACTGGCCTTCGTGCTCGCCACCGGCGTTGCCTACCTGCGCGCGCTGGAGGCGGCGGGCCTGTCGCTGGAGGACGCGCGCGACGCGATCCAGGCGCGGCTTGCGGCGGACGCCGACCAGTTTCTCACCATGGCGAAATTCCGTGCGCTGCGGCTGTTATGGGCGCGCGTCGAGCAGGCGTGCGGCCTTGCGCCGAAGCCGTTGTTCGTCACCGCCGAAACCGCGTGGCGGATGCTGACGCGGCGCGACAGCGACGTGAACATGCTGCGCGCCACCATCGCCACCTTCTCCGCCGGGCTCGGCGGCGCCAATGCCATCAGCGTGCTGCCGCATTCGCTGGCGGTGGGATTGCCGGACGCTTTCGCGCGCCGCATCGCGCGCAACACGCAGTTGATCCTGCTCGAAGAGTCCAACCTCGCCAAGGTCGCCGATCCGGCAGCGGGCGCGGGCGGCATCGAGACGCTGACGCAGCAATTGTGCGACCGCGCATGGGCGCTGTTCCAGGAGATCGAGAAAGCCGGCGGCGGGTTCGCGGCGCTGCAAGCGGGCCTGATCCAGAGCAAGATCGCCTCGGTGCGCGCGGCGCGCGAGGCCGATATCGCCAGGCGCAAGAACGTCGTCACCGGCGTCAGCGAATTCCCGAACCTCAACGAAGCGGCACCCGACGTGCTGGCGCCCGCCCCCGCCCCGATACAACACGCCAAGGAAGCCATCGCCTTCGAGGCGCTCGCACCGATCCGTCTCGCGGAGCCGTTCGAAGCGTTGCGCGACCGCTCCGACGCCATCCTGAAGCAGACCGGCAAGCGACCGCAGGTCTTCCTCGCCAATCTCGGCAAGCCGTCGGATTTCACCGCGCGCGCCACCTTCGCCAAGAGCCTGTTCGAGGCCGGCGGCATTGCAGCGCTGGACAGCGACGGCACCACCGATCCCGCCGCGCTGGCGAACGCCTTCAAGGCTTCGGGCGCGCGGCTTGCCTGCATCTGCTCGTCGGATGCGCTCTATGCCGATCATGCCGCTGCCGCCGCCAAGGCCCTTCAAGAGGCCGGTGCCAAGCATATCTATCTGGCAGGACGCCCCGGCGAGAAGGAAGCCGAGTTCCGCGCTGCCGGGATCGGCGATTTCGCCTTCGCCGGCGGCAATGCGCTGGCGATGCTGACCGCAGCCTATGCTATACTGGGTAAGCTGAGTGTCTGACCGGAAATTCGCTTCCGGATGATGCGCAACACGAAAGTCGTCGTCCCCGCGAAGGATGACGGGAGAGAACACACCATGAGCCGCATTCCGAATTTCGCCGATGTCGCCTTCGCAGCGACCAGCGCACCGGCCGCCGCTGGCGACGCCAAGCCGTGGCTGACGCCGGAGGAAATCCCGGTCAACGCCAGCTATGGCGAAAGCGATCTCAAGGGCATCGACTTCCTCGACACCTGGCCGGGCATCGCGCCCTTCCTGCGCGGCCCCTACCCGACCATGTATGTCAACCAGCCGTGGACGGTGCGGCAATACGCCGGCTTCTCGACGGCGGAAGATTCCAACGCCTTCTATCGCCGCAACCTCGCGGCCGGACAGAAGGGCCTGTCGGTGGCGTTCGACCTCGCCACCCACCGCGGCTACGATAGCGATCATCCGCGCGTGTCGGGCGACGTCGGCATGGCGGGCGTGGCGATCGATTCGATCTACGACATGCGCACGCTGTTCGCCGGCATCCCGCTCGACAAGATGAGCGTGTCGATGACCATGAACGGCGCGGTGCTGCCGATCCTGGCGCTGTTCGTGGTCGCAGCCGAAGAGCAAGGCGTGCCGCCAGAGAAACTGTCGGGCACCATTCAGAATGACATTCTGAAAGAGTTCATGGTGCGCAACACCTACATCTATCCGCCGACGCCCTCGATGCGGATCATCTCCGACATCTTCGCCTACACCTCGCAGCGGATGCCGAAGTTCAATTCGATTTCGATTTCCGGCTACCACATGCAGGAAGCCGGCGCGACGCAGGACCTCGAACTGGCCTATACGCTGGCCGACGGCGTCGAATATCTGCGCGCCGGCATCAAGGCCGGGCTCGACGTCGACCGCTTCGCGCCGCGGCTATCGTTCTTCTGGGCGATCGGCATGAACTTCTTCATGGAAGTCGCCAAGATGCGCGCGGCGCGGCTGTTGTGGGCGAAACTGCTGACGCAGTTCAATCCGCAAAATCCGAAGTCGCTGTCGCTGCGCACCCATTGCCAGACCTCCGGCTGGTCGCTGACCGCGCAGGACGTGTTCAACAACGTGATGCGCACCGCCATCGAGGCGATGGCGGCAACCCAAGGCCACACCCAATCGCTGCACACCAACGCGCTCGACGAAGCCCTGGCGCTGCCGACCGACTTCTCCGCGCGCATTGCCCGCAACACGCAACTGTTCCTGCAACAGGAAAGCGGCACCTCGCGCATCATCGATCCGTGGGGCGGCTCCTATTACGTCGAGCGGCTGACGCACGATCTTGCCGTGAAGGCGTGGGGCCACATTCAGGAGGTGGAAGAACTCGGCGGCATGGCCAAGGCCATCGAGGCCGGCGTGCCGAAGCTGCGCATCGAGGAAGCCTCCGCCAAGACGCAGGCGCGCATCGATTCCGGCTATCAATCGGTGATCGGCGTCAACAAGTTCAAGCCGACCAACGAAGCGGCCATCGACGTACTCAAGGTGGACAACACCACGGTGCGCCGCTTGCAGATCGACAAGTTGAAGCGGCTGCGCGGCGAGCGCAAGGAAGCCGACGTGACGGCTGCTCTGGACGCCATCACCAAGAGCGCCGCGACCGGCGAAGGCAACCTGCTGGCGCTGGCCATCGACGCCGCCCGCGCGAAAGCCACTGTCGGCGAAATTTCCGATGCCATGGAGAAGGTGTTCGGCCGCCATCGCGCCGAAATCCGCTCCATCACCGGCGTCTACAAGCGGGAGGTGTCCGCCATGTCGAACCGCGTCGAGAAGGTGCAGGCTCTGATCGACGCGTTTGAAGATGCCGAAGGCCGCCGCCCGCGCATCCTCGTCGCCAAGATCGGCCAGGACGGCCACGACCGCGGCCAGAAAGTGATCGCCTCCGCGTTCGCCGATATCGGCTTCGACGTCGACATCGGACCGCTGTTCGCCACCGCCGACGAGGCGGCGCGACAGGCCGTGGAAAACGACGTGCACATTCTCGGCGTGTCGTCGCTCGCCGCCGCGCATCTCACCGCGGTGCCGGAATTGAAGGCCGCGCTGAAGAAGCAGGGCCGCGAGGACATCATGATCATCGTCGGCGGCGTGGTGCCGCCGCAGGATTACGATGCGCTCTACAAGTCCGGCGCCGAAGCCATCTTCCCGCCCGGCACGGTGATCGCTGATGCGGCCGAAGAACTGATCCACAAACTCAACGCGCGGCTGGGGCATAGCGAAGCGGCGGAGTAGCGCAACCATTCGCGGAACCGATCCAGCATGACCGTCGTTACCGATATCGATCTGAAAGGCATCATCGCCAAGCTGCGCGCGATTGAGCCGGATATTCGGGCTGAAGGCGTGCGGAAACTATGGATTTTTGGCTCTCGCGCACGCGGCGACGCGCGTCCTGACAGCGACCTGGACGTCCTGATCGAGCTTGACCCCACATCCAAGTTCGGTTGGCTGAATCTGACTGGCGTCAGCCTTGCCTGCCAGGATGCAACGGGCCTGGACGTTCAGGTGACGATACGTAGCGAGTTGAGACCTCGTATCGCGGAACGAATCGCGGATGATCTGGTCGAGGTATTCTGAATGCCCCCGAGCATTGAGGATCGTCTGACCGATATTCTGACGTCGATCATGCAGATCGAATTAATCGTCTCGGGTAAAACCCTAACGGATTTCGAGTCCGACATCATTTCAAGGGCAGCAGCCGAACGCTTCCTTGAGATCATTTGCGAGGCGTCGCGCAAGCTTCCTGATGACTTGAAACAGCAAGCATCCCACATTCCCTGGCGCCAGATGATCGATTTCGGAAACATTCTCCGCCACGCCTATCACGCGACGAGAACGGAATTGGTTTGGGATATCATTAAGAACGACTTGCCCGCACTCAAAACCTTCGTCGAAGATCGCAAAGGTCTTACCCGGCGATGACGATATTGCATCCATTCGCGGTCGGACTGATTGCCGGTCTGTTGAGCCTAATCCCGGCCCTCGCGTCCGAACCAAAGCCTGCGCCCGATGCAGCAGTGAAAGCGAAATACATCGATGCCAGCGTCACGCTCGACGCCGCCATCAGATCCGATGCGCCGCTCGCGGCCAACTTGATCGCCGAGGGCAAGCGCTGGATGGAGAAAAACCGCGCCGAGGCCGCGGAGGAATTCAAGACCGCGCCGGAACTGTTCCGCGAGGGTCGCGCCTGGACTTTCGAGCGCCACTACAGCCAGGCCTCGAAGGTTGGCGGACGTTATGTCAGCATCGTGCGCACCGACTACGTCTACACCGGCGGCGCGCATCCCAACACCGGGATCAACACCATCCTGTGGGACGCCGACACAAAAAAGCAGATCAGCGTGCGGCCGTTCTTCAAGGAAACCGCCGACGGTGGCCCGACGATGACCGCGCTGCGCGATGCAGCGATCGCCGCGGTCAAGGCGGAGAAGAAGGCGCGCAAGGTCGAGGACGACGGCAGTTGGCAGCGCGGCATCGAGCCGAAACTGTTGCAAATCGGCGCGATGTCGCTGGCGCCCTCTACTATCGCCGGCAAGAGCGCGGGGCTCGATTTCCATTACTCGCCTTACGCGGTCGGGTCCTATGCCGAAGGCAGCTACATCGTGTTCGTGCCGTGGGAAGCGTTCAAGGCGCATCTCTCGCCGCAGGGCACGACGATCTTCGCAGGCAACAAGCCGTCCGAAACCAAGACCGACAGCAAATGAACCGACCGGCCGTTTCCTCCTCGCTCGCGACTGACATTCGCGCCGGCAACCGCGCCGCGCTGGCGCGCGCCATTACGCTGGTGGAAAGCCGCCGCGAGGATCATCAGGCTGCCGCCCGTGAACTGGTGCAGACGCTGTTGCCCTCGACCGGCAAGGCCTATCGTGTCGGCATCACTGGCTCCCCCGGCGTCGGCAAGTCGACCACCATCGACACGCTCGGCATGTACCTGATCGAGCAAGGCCATCGCGTCGCGGTGCTGGCGGTAGATCCGTCGTCGGCGCGCACCGGCGGCTCGATCCTCGGCGACAAGACGCGCATGGCGCGGCTGTCGAACGACGAGCGCGCGTTCATCCGCCCCTCGCCGTCGTCCGGCACGCTCGGCGGCGTCGCGGCGAAAACGCGCGAGGCGATGCTGTTGTGCGAGGCGGCGGGCTTCGACGTGGTGCTGGTGGAAACCGTCGGCGTCGGCCAGTCGGAAACCGCGGTCTGCGACATGACCGACATCTTCCTCGCCTTGATGCTGCCGGGCGGCGGCGACGAGTTGCAGGGCATCAAGAAGGGCCTGATCGAACTCGCGGACATGATCGCCATCAACAAGGCCGATGGCGACAACATCAAGCGCGCCAACCGCACCGCCGCCGACTATCGCGGGGCGATGAAGATTCTGACACCGCGCTCGAAACACTGGTTTCCGCCGGTGTTGACCTATTCCGGCCTCACCGGCGCCGGCGTGCCCGAGCTGTGGCAGAAGATCGTCGAACACCGTACCGCAATGAATGCGTCGGGCGAATTCGCCGCGCGGCGCAGCGAACAGCAGGTGAAGTGGATGTGGTCGATGTTCGAGGATCGCATGAAGGCGCGGCTGCGCAGCGACACCACGATCCGCGCCAAGGTAAAGCAGATCGAGGCGCGCGTCGGCAACGGCAGCACCTCGCCGGCGCTGGCGGCCGAGCAGATCGCGGATTTGCTGCGGTAAAGTATGCGGACTTGTCGCGGTGGTGGATATCGCCGCGCTCTCAAAAATTCGTAGCGTCGTCCCCGCGCAGGCGGGGACCCATACGCCGCAGCCGAAGTGATTGGAGAAGCGTCTATTGCGCTTCTCTTGAGAAGTCTGCGGTCTCAATTATCACAGGGGTTATGGGTCCCCGCCTGCGCGGGGACGACAGCAATGAGGGCCAGTCGTCTTGACTGACAGACCGCTCCGCATCCTGGTCACCGGCTTCGGGCCGTTTCCCGGCGCGCCGCGCAATCCGACGCAGGCGCTGGTTGAGCGGCTGGCGCGTCTGCGCCGCCCCGCGCTCGCCGATGTCGCGGTGATCGGCCACGTCTTTCCGGTATCGTACAGCGCCGTCGATCTGCAACTGCCCGACTTGCTGGCGCGCCATCGACCGCACGCGCTCCTGATGTTCGGCCTCGCCGCGCGCACGCCGCATCTGCGCATCGAGACGCGGGCGCGCAACACGCTCACCACCCGCTGGCCGGATCGCGATGGGCGCTACAACACGCTTGGCGCCATCGTCGCCGACGCGGACGCGATGGCGTTCGGCCCGCACACCCGCCGCCTTCTGCGCGCGGTGCAAGTGAATGGCATCGACGCAAAACTGTCGCGCGATGCCGGCAGCTATCTGTGCAATTACCTGTGCTGGCGGGCGCTCGAAGCTGCCCGCGCCGGCAGCGGCGCTCGCCTCGCCGCCTTCGTCCACGTGCCGCCGGTCGCACCCGGTCCCACGACCCAAGCCGAACTCGCCCGGGCCGGCGAAGCCTTGCTGCTGCAAATGACGGCGCTGGCGCGCCGCAAATAAGGGCAAGCCGCGGCGGCGTCTGCGGTTTTCGGCGGAGCAGCCATTCCCGAAGGCGGGTTGTGCGTCGCAGCATTCATCCGCATTATGGGACTGTAAAGCCTTGAGAGATTCCCTTTGACCGATACCAATGCCGCCGCGTGGGTTTCCGCGACCCACCGCCCGATGCGATTCCCTGAATTTGTCGCGATCGTCGCCTCGATCATCGCGCTCAATCCGCTTGCGATGGACATGATGCTGCCGGCGCTGCCGAACATCGGCGCCAGCTTCGGCATCAGCAACGGCAATTATCTGCAAAGCGTGCTGTCGACATTCGTACTCGGCTTCGGCATCGGCCAGTTCGTGATCGGCCCGCTATCGGATCGCTTCGGCCGCCGTCCGATCCTGCTCGGCGGCATGGTGCTGTATGGCCTTGCCAGCGCGCTGGCGCTGTTCACGCGCTCGTTCGAGATGCTGCTGGTGGCGCGCGCGCTGCAAGGGCTCGGCACCGCCGCCACCCGCGTGATCGCCACCTCGATCGTGCGCGATTGTTACGCCGGTCGCCGCATGGCCAGCGTGATGTCGCTGGTGATGATGATCTTCGTCGCGGTGCCGATCATCGCGCCGTCGTTCGGACAGGCGGTGATGACCGTCGCGCAATGGCGCGGCATCTTCATCGTGCTGATGGCCTATGGCGTGCTGGCGCTGGCTTGGAGCGCGCTGCGCCTGCCGGAAACCTTGCCCGCGAGCGGACGCAAGCCGCTCTCGGCGCGGCAGGTGCTGAGCAGCTTCCGCCAGACGCTGACCAACCGGCAGACGCTCGGCTATGCGCTGGCGGCGGGCGGCGTGCAGGGCACGCTTTTGGGCTACGTGTTCTCGTCGGAACAGGTGTTCACCGAGATCTATCACCTCGGCCACTATTTTCCACTGGCTTTCGCCACCATCGCGATCGGCATTGCGCTCGCCGGCTTCCTCAACTCACGCCTCGTCATCCGGCTCGGCATGCGGGTGATCTCGCACACCGCGCTGGTGATCTACGCGCTGGTCGCGGCGGTGATGCTGCTGGCAGCCGCGACCCAGATGCTGCCGCTGGCGCTCTACATGGTGCTGGCGTCGGTCGCGCTGTTCACCTTCGGCCTGATGATGTCGAACTTCACCGCGCTTGCGATGGAGCCGCAGGGCCACATCGCCGGCACCGCATCGTCGCTCTACGGCTCGATCACTACGCTGATCGGCATCGCCGTCGGCGTCACGCTGGGCCAGGTTTACGACGGCACGCTGCTGCCGTTCGCGATCGGCTCGCTGGCCTGCACCCTGACGTCGGTGGTGATCGTGCTGATCACCGAACGCGGGCACATGTTCACGCCGAGCAAGCAGGCGCACTAAGCGAAGGCGGCTGTATTAATTAACCCTACCGGCAGGAAGGCATGCGGCTCGCTTGGTGTTGAGCCGCGCGCCTTCATGTTTTCGCGCTATCTGGTCGGATATCTGTACGAACGCCGACCGGAGCTGCGCGCATGGATATCAACCGTCGTGATGCAATCGGGATCGCTGCGACCGCCCTGCTCGCAGGTGTTGCACCTGCATGGGCGCAACGCGCGCCGAAGGCCGCGCCACTGACGTCGGCGCTGGGCCGCGACGCCACCCATTACGGCGTGCGGCCGGGCAACCCCGATGACCAGACCCGCCTGCTGCAACGCGCGCTCGACGACGCTGCACGCGCGGGGGCGCCGCTGGCGCTGCCGCCGGGGGTCTATCGCACCGGCACGCTCGATCTTTCCAATGGCGCGCAACTCGTCGGGGTGCGCGGCGCAACGAAGCTCATCTTCACCGGTGGCCCTTCGCTGCTGACGGCGGCGGGCGCCAACGGCATCGGGCTTCGCGATATCACTTTCGACGGCGGCGGCATAACGCTGCCGCAACGGCGCGGCCTGATCCATTGCGGCGCGGGACGCGACCTCCGCATCACCGATTGCGAAATCGTGCGTAGCGGCGGCAACGGCATCTGGCTTGAAAATGTCGCCGGCGAAGTGCGCGGCAATGTCATCCGCCACATCGCCACCACCGCCGTCGTCTCGTTCGATGCGCAGGGCCTGCTGGTGGCGCAGAACGCCATCGCCGACACCAACGACAACGGCATCGAAATCCTGCGCACCGCTGTCGGCGACGACGGCACGCAGGTGATCGACAATCGCATCGAGGATATCAAGGCTGGCCCCGGCGGCTCGGGCCAGTACGGCAACGCCATCAACGCGTTTCGCGCCGGCAACGTCATCGTGCGCGGCAACCGCATCCGAAACTGCGATTATTCGGCGGTGCGCGGCAACTCGGCGTCCAACATCCAGATCACCGGCAACAGCGTCAGCGACGTGCGCGAGGTGGCGCTGTATTCGGAGTTCGCGTTTGAAGGCGCGGTGATCGCCAACAACACCGTTGACCGCGCGGCGGTCGGCGTCTCGGTGGCGAATTTCAACGAAGGCGGCCGCATCGCCGTCGTGCAAGGCAACATCATCCGCAACCTGCTGCCGAAGCGACCCATCGCCACCGCGCCGGAAGATGACGCGGGCATCGGCATCTACATCGAAGCCGACAGCGCGGTGTCCGGCAACGTCATCGAGAACGCGCCTGCCTTCGGCATCATCGCGGGTTGGGGCAAGTATCTGCGCGACGTCGCCATCACCGGCAACGTGATCCGGAAAGCCTTCATCGGCATCGGCGTGTCGGTGGCGGACGGCGCGGGCACGGCGCTGGTGAACGGCAACCTGATCTCGGACGCGCCGCGCGGCGCGGTGGTCGGCCTCGATCACGCCAAGCCGGTGACGCCCGACCTCACGCGCGACGGCAGCGCGCGCTTCAAGCAGATCGCGCTCGGCGTCAACACGGTGCGATAACGCAAAGTGTTGCGCTACAGCGCGTTGCGCAGCAGCGGATAGCGGTTCTGCATCGTCACGAGATCAAGGCTCGCGGCCGGGCCAGACAACGGCAAGGCAGCAGCAACGCTCGGTCCATCGATCGCCGGTACGACCGGCGGACTTGCTATCGGCGGACTTGCGACCGGCAGGCTTGCGATCGGTGCAACGGCCATCGTGCAATCGTCGCGCTTGACGATATCGCGCTGCGCCAGCGGCACAGCGCCCTGCCCTAGCCAGGCAAAGTCGATCGGCCGGTTATCCAGCGACGCTTCGCGCGAGGCTAACAGGCGCCAGGTTTCGACGGCGTCCTTGGCTTCGCGGAGATTGTCGAGAAAGTCCGGCTCGCTATGAAAGCGCTGCCAGCGGCCGCTCTCTTGTAATGCGATGAGGTAATCGAGTCTTTGCTCGGCGAGAGCACGCCAGCGCTCGACTATTGCGCGACCACGTTCGACATCGGTTCGTTGTGCCATGAATAAGTCCGCAAGGAGGGAAACGGACACAGACGCAACGCGACGAATCACTTGAGTAATTATCCTTATATACTGTGGAAAACTTTCGCGCTGTCCAGTCCGTCGCGCGTCGAAATTCCGAATGGCGCTTTTTTCCCGCGCGATCCGCGTCAAGCAGCCGCCGCGCATGGCAGGCGCGACGACGCGCGAAGCGACACGCGTCTTACTGAAAAGAAGGTGACCCGCCCGGGGGGACAACCGGGCGGGTCAAGCCATATGGGCGCAGGGGTGGATGGGCGCTCGCGCCAAATACGGCCTTGGTGGGGGGATGTTGCGCTCCCACGGTTATAAGTCGCGGCAACTCCGGAAACGTTCAAACGCGTGCGCGATTTTTTGAGGGGTGGAGCGCGTCGTTGAGGCTGCAAGGCAATTCAATGCCGGTACCGCCGCGTCCCCGCTGCGCGGGGACGACATTTGCCGCGTTGCACGTGAGCGTGAGAAACGCTCTTGCCGCAGCCCTTTAAGGCACGGCCGCGGCTTCCGCGACGATCCGCTCCTTACGCAGGGCGGCAAGGATGATGTTGAGATCCGCGGTCGTCGTCATGCCTTCGAACTGCAAGCGCAGCACACCGCCTTCGCTGCCCACCACCGACGCGTGGTAGCTGCCCAGCAGCGTTGAAATGTCCGACATCCTGGCATCCGGACGAAACGTCACGGCGGCAACCACGTCCTTCGCGGCCGCCGTGGGCGCACCGGTGATCGAGCGATTGACGATCTGCGACTGCTGCGGCCGGGCCACCAGCGAACTGCTGGGGCGTGCCTGATCCGCTTGCAGCGACGGCGACACCGCCGGCTCCTGCCGCATCGGCGCCGGTGCGCTCTGAGCGGCGCGGTCCCGGCTGGCCAGATCGACGGACACCTCGGCCGATCGCTTCTGCGAGCTGGATGCAGTGGTCGTGGTCGGTACCGAACGCGTCGAGGTCTGCTCGACATGCTGCTGATAGTCGGCACTCTGGAACGCCTCGAGCCCGCTACGCATCAGGATGGTGCCGATCAGACCGGCTTGCACCACCAAAGCCAATCCGCCGAACGAGGCCGACCACGCCAGCGTCCGTGGCGACAGGCTGGCGAAAAAGCCCGCGAAGCGGCCCGGCCGCTTCAGGGCCGCCGCCGATTGCGCGCGCGCGGGCTCAGCATCGATCGCCGCCATGAGTTTTTGCAAGGCATGCGACGACGGCGCGCCGAACTCCTCATTCAGCGCGACCGTTGCGGCATATTCTTCGCGGATCACGGCATATTGCGTCTGGAGAGCAGCATCCTGCCGCAGCGCATCCTCGACGCGGCGCGAATCGCGCTCGCTCAAGGTGCCTGCGGCGTACCACGGCAACAGCGCCTCGATTTCTCCGGGTTCGTCGTCCATGATCTTGTTGCTCATTGCCTTCATGGCCAGCCTCGCTCGATGCCAGCGGCTTGAAGCAAGACGGCGAGCTTCTTCCGCGCATAGAACAATCGCGTCTTGACCGTGTTCTCCGGTATTCCGACGATCTCGGCGACCTCTTCCACTGACTTTTCGTGGTAATAGACCAAATCGATGATCTCCCGGTGTTCCGGAGAAAGTGACGTCAAGCACGCTCGCAAGGCATCGCCGGTGTCCTTCTTCTGTATCGTCACTTCCGGATCGTCGGCGGTGTCCGCAATCGATCCCGCCGCCTCCTCGTCCAGTTCCGCATCCGTCCTGCGCCGCAGGGCCGAAAGGGCCTTGAATCTCATAATCCCGAGCAGCCAGGTGGAAACCGTCGACCGTCCCTCGAATCGACCCGCCTGCCGCCAGACATCAAGGAAAACCTCGCTGATAAGGTCCTCGGCGAGCTGCTCGTTCCGCACCAGACGAACCCCGAAGCGAAACACCCGGACATGGTGGCGGCCGTACAGGACCCGCATGGCGGATTTATCGCCTTGAGCAATTCGGGCAATCAGGGCTTCGTCTGCGGTCTCCGACGTCGAACTCAATGGCCATCTCGCAAAATAGGTCGGCTTGAGCCGAGAGAAGGTTCGAGGCGCAGGATCAAAACTTTCGGATTGAAAGGAGCCGACGCGGGGTGGTCGCCGCCAAAATGCCCCAAATCGTCGATTTGGCGCAAGTCGGCTGGCGTGACGCCCGCAAGACGTGTGCCACGAAGGCATACAGGCACCGGAAACGGTACGCCAGACTGGCGAGGGAGTCTTCCCGCGACGCGATCTCCGGTTGCGCCATTTTGCCACGCATCGCCCGGTTGCATCCGAAAACACGGGGCCAGCATGGGGAAATCGATCTCCCATGGCGCCGAAACGGCCGCTTGCATCCACTTAAGTCACTGACTGACGGTCGAAAGATACCAAACCTAAAGGCTTTTACCCGTAAGGTTGCAGCCGCTGATTTAACAGACAATTCATACTTGACGCCCAGGCCATGCAGACCGCCGCGACATCCCTGTCGAGCCTCTTCGCCGAGAAGCCAGCGGATTCCGCAAGGCGTTCGAGTCTGGGGGTGCGTCGCCGGCACATCAGAATCCGCCGGATGATGCTTGGCTACGTCTGCATCAGCTATTTCGTGGATGCGATCCTGCTCGGCGTCTATGCGGAAACCGGCGCCGTTTCATGGACGATCCCGCCGGCCTACCTCGCCGGCGGCGTGGGCTCGGTGCTGGGCTTCGGTGTCCTGTACGAAACCCGCCTCGGCAAACGCTTCACCGATGCCTTTCTGGTGATCCCGCAGGCCATCGTCGGCCTATTGATCATGCTGGCCTTCGCCTGGGTCGCGCCGCAGGCCGGCTTCCTGTTCCTCTGCAACCTGTTCGTCGTCTTCAGCTTCAGTTCGCTGCGCGCCTCTGCGCGGGAAACGGCGGTGGTCTGGACGGCGATGGCCGTCGGTCTGCTCGTGCTGTTTCTCGGTGGCGACAAGCCGATCGGGATGCCGCTTGCGACCTTCCCCGACCGCGTCGCCACCATGATCGCCTTCGCGCTGACCATCGGCCGCTGCATGTTCATCGGCATCTTCAGCAATTCGTTGCGGGAGTCGCTCTACAACAAAAGCCGCCAGCTCAAGGAAGCCTATCGGCGCATCGAGGAACTGGCGGAGCTGGACGAACTGACCGGCTCCTTCAACCGCCGCTGCATCATGCGGATGCTGGACGATGAAGTCGCCCGCGCACAACGCAACAACACGCCCTGCTCGGTCGCGCTGATCGATCTCGACTGGTTCAAGCGCATCAACGATACCCACGGCCATCCGATCGGCGACGAGGTACTACGCACCTTCGCGATCACGGTGTTCGCCAATATCCGCGGCATCGACCGATTCGGCCGCTACGGCGGCGAGGAATTCCTGCTGATCATGCCGGAGACGCCTTCGACCACCGCCGCCAATATCCTCGACCGTCTGCGTTTGATCGTCGCCGAACTGGACTGGAGCGCGTTCTCGTCCGGCATGGCGGTGACGATTTCCGCCGGCGTTGCCGAACTGAAACCGACCGAGAACCCCGACGCGCTGCTGGCCCGCGTCGACGAAGCCCTCTATGCCGCCAAGGAGGCCGGACGCAACCAGATCGCACGCGCCTGACCGTCTTCCAAACACCACATCTGCCGGAGGCACAGAACCTGTCTCCCCACGATACGACTGCTCCAGAATAGAGTTCCGAATGAGTACGGCACCCGCCCCCAAGATCAATCTTCTGGATGAACTGCAAACCGTGCTGGCGCACGGCACCGTCGCGCGACGTGTGGAAACGCTGCGCCGGGTGACCGATCTCTTCCTGCATGCCGCCGACGATTACTCCGACGAGCAGATCGATCTGTTCGACGACGTCTTCCGCTGCCTGATACGCCACATCGAGACCGCCGCGAAGGTCATGCTGTCCAATCGGCTGGCTCCCATCCCGAAGGCACCGCCGCAGACGGTGCAAACGCTGGCGTTCGACGACCTGATCGAAATCGCCGCGCCGATGCTGACGCAATCCGAGCGCCTCACCGACGATATGCTGATCGCCAACGCGCGCAGCAAAAGCCAGGCGCACCTTCTGGCGATCTCCGGACGTCGCAGCCTGAGCAATGCCGTCACCGACGTGCTGATCGAGCACGGCGACGGCGAAGTGATCCAGCGCACCGCCAGCAATCCCGGCGCGACGTTTTCCGAGGACGGCTATCGCGGCCTGTTGGCCCACGCCGAGCGCAATGAAGGCATCGCGGTTTGCCTCGGCATGCGACCGTCTATTCCACGGCAGCACTTTCTCAAGCTGATCGCCAAGGCCTCGGCCTCGGTCCGGGCGCGGCTCGCGGAGGCTCATCCGGAGCACGCGGCCGATATTCTCGCGGCAGTCGCGGCCGCCACCAAACAGGCCGCCGCCGCGCCGGAAGCCATCAGCGCCGCCACCGAAATCGCGCATGGGCTGGTGCAACTGCTCTACGACGACGGCCGGCTCGACGAGCAGGAAATCTCCAGGTTCGCCGGCGCCGGCAAGTTCGACGAAACCAACGCGGCGATCGCCTGCCTTGCCAAGGTGCCGGTGTCGCTGGTCGAGACCATGATGGTGGAGTCGCACATCGAAGGCGTCCTGATCCTCGCCAAGGTCTGCGACCTTTCATGGCCGACCGTCCAGCAGATCATCGCGCTGCGCGACAAGGTGACGGGCAAACCGGCCGTGGATATCAATGAAACCCGTCAGACTTATGAGCGGCTGCGCCCGTCGACCGCGCAGCAGGTGCTCCGTTTCCACAAGATGCAGGAAGCCACCGCGCCAAAATTGAAATCCTGACAGCGAGCGTCAGTAACGCAACATGCGACGACCGGCGAAAGCGCCGACGGCGGCGACGAACGCCGTCGCGATCGAGTACCACGTCACCACGAACAGCGGAGAATCGTCAGCGCAATGCGACGCATAAAGCGTCGCGCCGAGTCCCGCCGCGAGAAGTCCGGCGGTCATCCCGGCCAGCGCCGGATGCGCTGGCGCGCCGCGCCGCAAGGCCAACAAAGCAGCCGCGAGGAACGGAAGCGAGAATAACGGAATCGAGGCCATGCATGACATCGCATTGTTGCCGACCAGCCGCGTCAGCCATGGCCGCTCATGCGGCATCATCATCTCGGCCGCGATCCCCAAGACGATAACGCTCACCGGAAGCAACAGCAGCCATCCCCATCGGTCGAACGACGCCTCGGGGCGCGCGAGATGAAGACTGACGACGATCGCCGCAAACGCCAGCGTCAACGTCACCACGAACTTCAGATCGAAAAACGGATTATGCATCGCGGTCCGCACATCGGGACGCATCCCGAGGATCGACATGAACAATGCGACGGACACCGGCAGCGCCGCCAGCAGCGCCAGCGCCAGCACCGGACCGATCCGGCGCGGCGCGGTGTTGGCGTCGGCGGCAAGCGCGGCAATCAAACGATCGGTCTGCATCGTCATGGCTCCCGCAGTTTTGCCGCGAGGCTGGCGAGGCCGCGATGCAACGCCACCCGCACCGCGCCTTCGGTCATCGCCAGGCGCGTCGCGGTCTCCTTGATCGACGCGCTCTCCACCGCGATCGATTTCAACACGTCGCGCTGGCGTTGCGGCAATCCATCGAGATGCATGGCGACTTCACCCGGCGACAGCGTTTCGCCCGCCACCGGCGCTGCCATCGTTTCGGAGAAATCGTCGATGTTGACGAAGACCCGCCGGCCGCGCCGGCGTAACGCATCGATCAGCTTGTTGCGTGCGATCGCGAACAGCCACGGCGCGAACGGCGCTGTCGCATCCCAGGTCTGCCGCTTCAGGTGCACCGCCAACAAAATCTCCTGCACGATATCCTCGGATTGATCGACCGGCTGACCGGCGCGAGCAAGCCCGCGATGCGTCGCCGCGCGCAGAACCGGGGTCACGGCTTCCAGCAAACGCCGATAGGCCGCGGCATCGCCCGCGTTCGCCGCCCGCATCAGGCCGGTCCATTCCTCGTCACGTCCGCGCACGCGAGCTCCTGAAAAGCCATTCGGTCGGCGCGCGAGGTTATTACATCCCGCAGCCTTTATCACGAAATCGTGAACATCGTACCGGCGCCCTACAAGGCTGCCCCGCTGCGGTATTCCGGAAATCCCTTTCAGCGGAGCCGCTTCGCCGGCCACGCTCATCCATAGCATTGATCCGGCCCGGTGACACGATCGGCCCACGCAAGCGGGTTCCCCGGTGTGTCTAAAGATTCCCTTATTTCGCCGCGGTGTGGTCACGCCGGGAGTCTCTTTGCGCACTGGGACCAATGCGGCATCGAGAGGTTCGCCGAGAAAGCCGCTGTCGAAGTGCGGCGAACTTCGAATTCGGAACACGAGTAAAACGGGGAGACTGCCAATGAATATCAAGGCCAGCGGGCGCGCGGCGTTGATGGTTGCAGCGGGAATCTGGCTCTGGTGCGCGGGGCCGCTTCAAGCGCAGGAGGCGACGCAGGCCACCGCGCAACAAACGACGCAGCCGAATCCGCTGCAACAGTTATTCGGAGCCAAACCGACGCCGGCAGCCGCTCCGGCCGCCGACCAGCCCGCAGCCGACGCTGGCGAGCCGGTCGCGCTCAACAAATATCGCAAGGCCTCCTCGCGCCACAGCCGGCGGCACCGGGCATCGCGGTCGCATCGGCATTCGCGCCGAGCCTCCGCCGAGGACAAGGCCGCATCGGAAGCCAAGGCCGAGACGAAGACAGAATCCGGCGCCCGCATTGCGGATGCCGACAATGCCACGGTTCCGGACAAGGCGACGCCGGCGAAGGACGTCGCAACGCCGCTTTCATCGTCGGTCGCCAACGCCAAGGCGCAGTTGCTCGACAATCACCCGACAACCGGCAATGCCGCGCCGCTGACGCCCGCCCCCGCGTCGATCGCGGATCGTTCATCGCCGGCCATGCTGAACGACGGATCCCCGGCGCCGCAGCCTGGAAACGCAGCCAGCACCGAGGCCCCCAAGACGGAGGCCGCCAACGAAGCGGGCGTTGTTTCCTCCGATGAAGTCAATGACGTCGATCGCGCGATGGCTTCGCAGACCGCGCCTGCGCCGACGCTGGCGCTCGCATCGGTCAATACGCCCGACTCCGTCACCACCGGACAGGCTGCCTCCAGCGACGACAATTCGAGCTGGGCTCAGGCCTCGCTGATCGGAAAAATCTTCATCGCCTTCGGGGGACTGCTGACCTTGGCTTCGGCGGTGCGCATGCTCATCGCGTAACATCGAAGCCGTCATGCCGCGCCTTCGTCGTTTCTCCTCCCGCGATGAAGGCGCGGCATTTTTCCATCCGCCCCTGTGCATTTCTGCGCACGCCGCGCCCTTGCGGCATCGCCCGGCAGCGGGCAAATTGCGCGCGTCCCGAGAGGGCTTCAACAGCGCAAGACAGGGTGGATCATGAGCACGTTCGAACACATCATCGTTGAGAAAAAAGGCGCAGTCGGCCTCATTCGCCTGAACCGGCCGAAGATGCTCAACGCGCTGTCGTTCGGTGTGTTCAAGGAAATCGCCGCCGCCATCGACGACCTCGAGGCCGATGACGCCATCGGCTGCATCGTCATCACCGGCAACGAAAAGGCCTTCGCCGCCGGCGCCGACATCAAGGAGATGCAGCCGAAGGGCTTCATCGACATGTTCAATGAGGACTTCAAGCAGATCGGCGGCGACCGCGTCGCGACCTGCCGCAAGCCGACCATCGCGGCAGTGAGCGGCTACGCACTCGGCGGCGGCTGCGAACTGGCGATGATGTGCGACTTCATCATCGCCTCCGACACCGCAAAGTTCGGCCAGCCGGAAATCACGCTCGGCACCATTCCCGGCATCGGCGGTACGCAGCGCCTGACCCGCGCTATCGGCAAGGCCAAGGCGATGGACCTCTGCCTCACCGGCCGCATGATGGACGTCAACGAGGCCGAGCGCTCCGGCCTCGTCAGCCGCATCGTGCCCGTTGACAAGCTGATGGACGAAGCGCTCGCCGCAGCAGAAAAAATCGCCACCATGTCGCGCCCCGCGGCCGAGATGGCGAAACTCGCGGTGAACCGCGCCTTCGAGACGCCGCTGACCGAAGGCATGAACGTCGAGCGCGACCTCTTCCGCGCCACCTTCGCGCTGGAAGACCGCTCCGAAGGCATGGCCGCCTTCATCGAGAAGCGCAAGCCGAACAACAAGAACCGCTGACACCAAAACCGTCGTCCCCGCGCAGGCGGGGACCCATACTCCGCAGCAGTTCGGCTCTTTCAACCAAGGTCATTTTATAACAACCGGTGTCAGGGGTTATGGGTCCCCGCCTGCGCGGGGACGACGATTTTCGTGTTGCGAATTCACCTGCAAAACAGAGCCACGATCAGCACGTTCGCAGGATAACGCTGTCATTGATGGTGCCCGTGTCACGTATCCGTCGCCCTCACCCGCGCGGCGGCCACTCCGGCGCATCGTGACCGAGCGGCACCGACGGACGCGACCACTGCGCGGGCGTGCGTGACAACACAGCGGAATGCCGCACCGCGCGGAGCCGGCCGAACCCGGAATCACTCTCCTCGATGAAGGGCGCGACCGTGTCCGGCGCGATGTCCGGCGTCGCCAGTCCCTTCGGCAATCGTCCGAGATTCCACAGCCATTGCCCGGTCTGCGCCAACGACACGCGCACGTGCCAGCTTCCGCCCTCGCGCGCCTGCCGCGCCCGTGCCATCATCGCGCCGAACGCCATCAGATAACCGGTGACGTGGTCGAGGATCTGCATCGGCAGTTCCTTCGGTCCGTCCACGCCGGCGGCCTGCGCTTCGGCATGATTGAAGCCGGTCGAGGTCTGCACCAGCGAATCGAAACCGCGCCGCTCCGCCCACGGCCCGACATGGCCGTAAGCGCAGAGCGAGACATAGACGATGCCGGGATTGAGCAGCGCGGCGTCCTGCGGCGAGAAGCCGAGCGCCGCCAGCGCCTGCGGGCGATAGCCCTGCACCATGATGTCGGCGCTGCTCATCAGCTTGCGCAGCGACGCGCGGCCCTCCTCGCTCTTGAGATCAAGTGAGCACGACAGCTTGCCGCGTCCGGTATCGATGACGAGCCACGGAATCGACGGCAATGTCGGCCCGGTCACCAGCATCACGTCGGCGCCATGCGCGGCGAGCGCGCGGCCCGCCACCGGCCCCGCGATCACGCGCGACAGATCGAGCACACGCAATCCCGACAACGGCCGATCTCCGTTTGGCCATCCGCGCGGCGCGGCTTCGCCGATGCGCTCGATGGTGATCACCGGCAGCGCCTTGAGTGCCTTGGCCTGTGGATGCGCCAGCCATGCCTCGCGCGAGCGCATCAACGACACCACGCAGCCCCTCGCATAGGCAGCGGTCTCGAACGCCTCGCCCTTCCACTTCATCAGCGCGGCCTGCACCGCGTCGCGCTCCGGTGCGCAATCGAGCAGCTTGCAAATGTTGTCGCGATGATGCGGAAAGTTGGTGTGAAGCCGGACGAAGCGGCCGTCGCCGGTCTTGTAGACGCCAGCGATGGCGTCCCATGCCGGTGGTGGCGGCTTGTCGTCGACGCGCAGATAGCGCTCGCTGCGGCACTCGATGGCGGCGTGCAGCATGTCCACCGATACCGTCTGCGCAGGGCCGCCGCGCAACCGTGCGATCTCGGCGGCCGCCAATCCGGTTGCCGCGATGCTGGCCTGCGCCGCCGCCGCGACACGAAACGACGACGGCAGCGTCGGCTCCGTTCCGGTCAACTTCACGGCGTCGAGCGAGGCGGGTTTTCCGCCGGCCTGCGCCCAGAGATCGGCAAGAATGTCGTGGGTCGATTGCATCGATGATTCCCGAATAACTGTCGGCGTATTTTTGATAAAACTTTCGCGTGCGGAAGCCTATCGCGTTTTCGCGCGAAATGGATGTCGCCACGCTCCGACCAGCCATGAGGAAGCCGCAATGGCCGCCATCGATCCCCTGACCGCCGCCGGCGTGTTATTGGCAACCGCCGCGACCGACGCCGTCTATGTCATGTTCACGTCCGCAGTGGTGGCGCGACGGCGCGTGCCCGCCGCGACGTGGAGCAGCGTCTGGTACCTGCTCTCGTCCTACGCTGTCATCAGCTACACCGAGAACTGGGTCTATGTCGCCTTCGCCGCAATCGGTTCATGGCTCGGCGCCTATGCGACGATCACCTTCCTGCACCGCCCGCCCGGCGGCCCGCCGGTCGGGGCGGCACCGGAGTAAAGGAAGCGGCGCATCACGAATCCAGAAGATCGTCTCAGCTGTCATGGCCGGGCTTGTCCCGGCCATCCACGCTCTTTGTCGTGCTACGTCGTAAGGACGTGGATACCCGCGACAAGCGCGGGCATGACAGAGAAGATATTCTTCACTCAATGAAAATCCCGTGACGGCGGCAGGAGACGCACGTTGCGCGGATGGCGGTGCTTCTGCGCCGGAATGTCCGGTTGCGCATGGCGATCGCCGTTGATCGGCTCGACCAGCACCGCGCCCGTCGGCAAGGCGCGCTTGCGGACCAGCGCATCGTTGGCAAGTCCGACCAGATCGTAGGAGCGATCGATCAGACGGTCGGCAACCAGATGCACCACCTTTTCAGGACTGCTCTGGATGCGGCCTTCCACCAGCACCAGCCGCGCGCCCATCACTTCCTTGCGATATTGCGCCATCACCTTCGGCCACACCACGATGTTGGCAATGCCGGTTTCGTCTTCCAGCGTCATGAACACCACGCCGTTGGCGCTGCCCGGCCGCTGCCGCACCAGCACCACGCCGGCGCAGCGGGTCAGTTGTCCATCGCGCGCGTCCGACACCTCGCGGCAGGCGGCGACGCCTTCCGCTGTAAAGCCATCGCGCAGGAATTGCATCGGATGGCCTTTCAGCGACAATCGCACCGTCTGATAATCCGCCATCACCTGCTCCGGCAGCGGCATCCGCGGCAACGGCTGCGCATTTTCATCCGGCTGCTCGCGCGCGATAGCCGCTTCGAACAACGGCAACGGCTCATCGTCCGGCAGACGGCGCACTGCCCACAGCGCGGCGCGACGGTCGAGCCCCAGTGAACGGAATGCATCGGCATCCGCCAAGAGGATCAGCGCGCGCTTCGGCAGTTTCGTATCGCGGGCAAAATCCTCCAGCGACGTGAACGGCCGCCGCTCACGCGCGGCGACGATACGCTCGCCCCAGTCGTCGGAAAGATTTTCGTTATGGCCGGGCTCATCCGGATCGACCCATTTGAATCCGTCGATCTGGCGGAAGCCGAGCCGTACCGCGTGATATTTGCCACCGCACGCTTCCAATGTGTTCTGGCTGAAGCTGTCCGACACATCGATTGGCTTCACCTCTACACCATTTTTCCGTGCGTCGCCGACAATCTGCGCCGGCGCGTAAAATCCCATCGGCTGCGAATTCAGAAGTCCGCAGCAGAACGCATCGGGATGCACTTTCTTCAGCCACGACGAAACATAGACAAGCTGCGCGAAGGCGGCGGCGTGGCTTTCCGGAAAGCCGTAACTGCCGAAACCCTTGATCTGCTCGAAACAGTTTTCCGCGAATTCCGGGTCGTAACCGCGTGCGATCATGTTGCCGACCATCTTGGCCCCGAACGTGCCGATGGTGCCGAGATTGCGAAACGTCGCCATCGACCGGCGCAAGCCGTTAGCTTCCTCCGGGGTGAACTTCGCCGCTTCGATGGCGATGCGCATCGCCTGCTCCTGAAACAGCGGTACGCCAAGGGTTTTGCCCAGAACGTTTTTGAGCTCGTCTTTGTTGCCGCCCTTGGGATAGGGATATTTGATATCCTCCGGCCGCATTTTCCGTCGTTTGAGATACGGATGCACCATGTTGCCCTGGATCGGTCCCGGCCGCACGATGGCAACTTCGATGACGAGATCGTAGAATTTGCGCGGCTTGAGGCGCGGCAGCATGTTCATCTGCGCCCGGCTCTCGACCTGAAACACGCCGAGGGATTCGCCCTCGCACAGCATGTCGTAGACCTCGGGAAGCTCGCGCGGGATCGTTGCCAATTCCCAGCGCTCGTCCTTGTGCTGCGCGATCATATCAAAGCATTTGCGGATGCAGGTCAGCATGCCGAGCGCCAGCACGTCGACCTTCATCATCCGCATCGCATCGACGTCGTCCTTGTCCCATTCGATGAAGGTGCGGTCCGCCATCGCGGCGTTGCCGATCGGCACGTAAGTGTCGAGCCGATCCTGCGTCAGCACGTAGCCGCCGACATGCTGCGACAGATGACGCGGAAAGCCGATCAGTTGCGTCGCCAACGCGACCGCGCGCGCCACCGTGGGATTGTTCGGCTCCAGCCCGGCCTGCCGCACCTGTTTGTCGTCGAGGCCGTCACCCCAGTGACCCCACACCGTATCGGCCAGCGCGGCGGTGACGTCCTCGGTCAAGTCCAGCGCCTTGCCGACGTCGCGGATGGCGCTGCGCGGCCGATAATGAATGACGGTGGCGATGATCGCGGCGCGGTGGCGGCCGTAGCGGCGATAGACATACTGCATCACCTCCTCGCGGCGGGTGTGCTCGAAATCGACGTCGATGTCTGGCGGCTCCAGCCGCTCTTTGGAAATGAAGCGCTCGAACAAGACGTCGATCTCGGCCGGATTGACCGAGGTGATGCCGAGCACGTAACAGACCGCGGAATTGGCCGCCGAGCCCCGCCCCTGGCACAGAATGTTCTGATGGCGCGCCCAGTGCACGATGTCGTGCACGGTGAGAAAATAATGCGCGTATTTCAGCTCCGCGATCAGCGCCAGTTCCTTGCGCAGCGTCGCTTGCAGCTTGTCGTCGATGCCTTGCGGGAAATATTCTTTGACGCCGGCCCATGTCAGGTCTTCGAGATGCTGTTGCGCGGTCTTGCCCGGCGGCACCGGCTCGTCGGGATACTGGTATTGCAGTTGATCGAGCGTGAAGGTGATGCGGTCGGCGAAACGTACCGTTTCAGCCAATGCATCCGGCCATGACCGGAACAGCCGCGTCATATCGTTCGGCGTGCGCAGATGACGTTCGGCATGGGCTTGCAGTTTGCGTCCGGCCGCCGTGATCGTCGTCTTCTCACGAATGCAACACAAGACATCCTGCAACGGCCGGCGTTGATGCACGTGATAAAGCACGTCGTTGGTGGCGATCAGCGGCACGCGCGCCGTCGTCGCGATCCGCTCCAGCCGTGCCATGCGCCGCTCATCGTCGCCGTGATGATGCAATGATGCCGCGAGCCACACGCCCTCGGCGGGCAGACACGAAAGCGCATTGAGCGTCGTCAGCGTCATCCTGGTGCGGATGCGATAATCCGGCATCACCACCAGCAGCAGACCTTCGCTGAACTCTGCCAGATCGCCGAAGCGCAAACGACACTCGCCCTTCTCCGCCGCGAGCTTGCCTTTGCTGAGCAATTGGCAGAGCCGTCCATAGGCCGCGCGGTCACGCGGATAAGCCAGGATGTCCGGCGTGCCGTCGGTGAATACCAGCCGCGCGCCGACCAACAGCTTCGGCTTGTAGCGCACACGCTTCCGGTTGCCGTATTCGCTATAAGCACGCACCACGCCGGCCAGCGTGTTGTGATCGGCGATGCCGATGGCATAGAGGCCGTATTTGCTGGCACGATGCACATATTCCTGCGGATGTGACGCTCCGCGCAGGAACGAGAAATTGCTGGTGACGCCAATTTCGGCGTAGACGCTCATGCGAACAGTCCGTGCAGAAACCAGCGAAAGCTGACGACCTCGCGCCGATGAACGCCTTCACGATAGAGCCAGAACCGCGCCCCATCGGAATCCTCCGCGCGGAAATAATCGCGCGTCAGGTCATCATGATCGCCGAGACGCCACCATTCCATGGCGATGCGCTCCGGCCCCTCGATCAGCGCGAGACGATGGAACGCGCGGCGCCAGCGGAACGCCGCCGGCGGGCCGTGCGGAAAATCCGCCAGCATCTCCACCAGTTCCGGTTGCGCGAACAACCGAAGCGGGCGCAGCGGCGGTTCGGCCTCGGCGCGCGGTGGCCATGCGGCCACCGTTGCCGCCGCGAAATGATGCTGCGCCGGCATAGCGCGCATCGCGCGCTCGGGGATGTGCGTGTCCTGCGGCAGATGCACCACGATGCGGTTGCCGCCGATCCGCGCCGCGATGCGGTCGATCAGCGCCGCGACCTCGTCGCTGTCGTGGACATGCGCATCGAGATCGCGTTGCGTAGCGACGACGTCGTCGGTGCGGCTGGCTGCGAGCCGGATCAGGTCGAAGCCGAAACCGGGATCAAGCGGATCGGCCAGCGCATCGAGCCGCTCGCGGAACAGGCGATCGATGATGTCGCCGCGCGTTACCGGCAATCCGGTCTCGACGCCGATCACGCGCACCGCGCCGTCGGTGCGGAAGAAACTCGCCTCCAGCCGCCGCGCGCCCTTGCCGTCGCGGTTCATGCTGGCGATCAGCGTTTGCGCCAGACGCGACAACGTTGCGGCGATCACCGTGTCGGTCGCGACCGGCTCGGCGAACCGCCGCTCCGCGATATAGTCCGGCAACGGCTTGCGCGGTGAGATCGGCGCATCGCGCGCGCCCAGCGCCTGCTCCAGCAATGCGACGAAATCCGCGCCGAACCGCGCGGCGATCTCGTGACGGCCGCGCGCGGCGACATCGCCGATGGTCTTCAATCCGGCACGGCGCAAGCCGCGCGTGATCGCATCATCGGCTCCGAGCGTGAACACCGGCAGGGCGGCGACCGCCACCGCTTCCTGCCCCTCGGCAACGACAGAGCCGGAGCGCGCGCGCGTCAAGGTCCGCGCACAGGCGGCGGTGCCGGCAATGGCCGCGCTGACGGCAAAGCCCTGCCGCCGCAAGGCGTCGCAGATGGTCTTCAGCATCGCCGCTTCGCCGCCGAACAGATGCGCGCAACCGCTGATGTCGAGCAGCAGGCCATGCGGCGGATCAAGTGCCACCAGCGGCGTGAAGCGGTCGCACCAGTCGGCGATAGCGTTCAGCGTCTGCGCATCGGCTGCGTCGTCGGCATCGAACACCGCGATGTCCGGGCAGATCGCGCGCGCGTTCGCCAGCGGTAGTCCGGGTTCGAGCCCCAGCCGCGCCGCCGCATCGTTCAGCGCCGAGATCACCAGCGCGTTGTGATCCTTGGCGACGACGATGCAAGGCGATGTATCAACCCGTGCGTCGTTGCAGTGTGATCGCCGCTTGATGCGATCGGTCGACAGGCGCGGCAGCCACAGGCTGAGGATGCGTCGCCGGGCTTCCGAAGGAGACGTCACGGAAAAGGCACTCATCACAATTCCATTCCATGATCCACTGGCCGGTCTGGCCATGACGATTGCGAACCAGTTGAGCGTCGAACACCGGCGCGCCCCATCCCTGCCACGACGAACGCGGCGGCGAGCGCGCCGCGCGCACCGTCCAGCGCGTCTCCGCGGTGCTGGGCGACGGTGCGGCCGCGATCCGCAACATCAAACCAGTCACGCCGGAGCCGCGCGCCGCCAATGTCAGCTTGCGGCTGGCGACCAGATCGACATGGCGGCTCTCGCCCCAGATCTCGGTGACGACGGCACCTAGCGCGTCGCAGGCCAAAGCATCCGCCGTGATCTGCAACGCGGCCTCGACGTCGGGCGCGCGCACCGTCACCACCGCGCGCGGATCGAGGCCGAGTTCGCACCAGCCGCTCATCGCCAACATGCCGTTCTCGCGCTCGGAGAAATCCTGCCGGATCCACATCAGCGGGCGCCGCGCCGCGACGCGTAAGGCCAGGCCGGCGATAAAGCCGGTGGCGGTCGCCGCCTGCGCGCCGCCCGCGAACACCTCGTGCAATGCGCCGCGCAGCAGGCCGCCTTGCAGCGTCGCATCGGCTTCGTCATGACCGAGCGCTACGCGCGGCGGCCCCTCGCCGCCGAAGGAAAGAGCATCGCCTTCCAGACGCCCGATGTCCCTGCGCAGACGCGCAAGCGTGGAGCCGTGTTGAGACGCATCGCCCTCACGGCCGAAGCCGGCTATGGTCTGGCGACGGCCGGCCTCCTCGTCGCGCAAAAATACGCTGCGCGCGCGCTCCATGCGCCGCTCCCGGTGGTTCGATGGCTTTCAAAGACCGTGACCGCGGACTGGCGCGATAACGCATAGCCAGCCTCATTGTTCACGTTATGTTCTAGTAAAAACCAACCCGCCCCGTGAGTCAACAGAACTCGACCGACGACTGGCGGAAAAGTTTTTCGCAAGTAAGATCAATGTATTGCACCTTCACCCCATAAGTCGACATCAGCCCCGCGAGGAACGACCAACCTCATTTCCGGTTGACATCCCACCGTCCATCAACGCGGGCCACCGGGCATGATGTCATCCCTGTTTGCCGCCACCGACCTGAAGACGCTGCGCAGCGAAGCGGCGGACTGTCGCGCCTGTCCGCTCTGGAAGGACGCGACGCAGACAGTGTTCGGCGAAGGGCCGTCCCACGCACCGCTGATGCTGGTCGGCGAACAGCCCGGCGACAAGGAAGACCTCGCCGGCAAGCCGTTCGTCGGTCCCGCCGGCCAGATGCTCGACCGCGCGCTGGACGAGGCCGGCATTGATCGCAAGAAAGTCTACGTCACCAATGCGGTGAAGCATTTCAAGTTCGTGCCGCGCGGCAAGATCCGCCTGCACCAGAAGCCGAACACCGCCGAGATCAAGGCGTGCCGGCCGTGGTACGAACGTGAACGCGCAGTCGTGAAGCCCGTGCTGGTGGTGGCGATGGGCGCGACCGCCGCGCAAAGCGTGTTCGGCAAGATCACGCCGATCAACAAGAACCGCGGCCATCTGATCGACCTGCACGACGGCGCGCAGGCCATCGTGACGGTGCATCCGTCCTATCTGCTGCGGCTGCCGGATCAGGAGGCCAAGGCACGCGAGTATCAGCGCTTCGTCGATGACTTGAAAATCGCCAGTGCACACTTACGCAAGATTGCGCGCGCGGCTTGAGAGGCAAGCGATCTGCCAATATGCTTTCAAACCATCAAAGTTTGCCGACAAAGCATCCTTCGTCATGGCCGGGCATAGCCGTTCGAAGAACGGCGTCGCTTCGCTCGCCTGTGTCCCGGCCATCCACGTTCTTTGTGATGAATTGCCGTGAAGACGTGCATGCCCGGGACAAGCCCGGGCATGACGACGTGACTTGATTTAGCGAACTGCTTTTTGACAGCTAGAGCATGATTTTCCGAAGCTGAATCTGAGGTCGTCACCCTGAGGTGCTGGCGCGTAGCGACAGCCTCGAAGGGCGACGGTCGCGATCCTTCGAGGCTCGCTTCGCTCGCTCCTGAGAATGACGACATGTGCTTCAATTCAAGCCGATCGCGCTCTAAGCCGCAAGCGTATGCTCGACCAGTTTCACCCAATACGACGTGCCGTAGACGATGGCCTCGTCGTTGAAGTTGTAGGCCGGGTGATGCAGCCCCGCGCTGTCGCCGTTGCCGACGAAAATGAAAGCGCCGGGCCGCGCTTCCAGCATGTAGGCGAAATCCTCGGCGCCCATCATCGGCGGCACGGCGTGGACGTTGGCCGCGCCGGCGACATCGCTGGCGATACGCGTAGCGATGTCGGTCTGCTCGGGGTGATTGACCGTCACCGGATAGCCGCGCTCGTAGACCAGATCGATTGTCGCGCCGGTCTGCTGCGCCACGCCGGCGACGACTTCGCGCACGCGCCGCTCCACCAGATCGCGCACCTCCGGCATCAGCGTGCGCACGGTGCCTTTCAGTTCGGCGATCTGCGGAATGACGTTGCGCGCATTGCCGGCGTGGAATTCGCACACCGAGATCACCGCCGAATCCAATGGGTCAACGGTGCGCGACACGATCGATTGCAGCGCAGTGACGAGCTGCGCGCCGACCAGCACCGAATCGATGCACTTGTGCGGACGCGCCGCGTGGCCGCCGAGGCCTTCGATGCGGATATCGATGGCGTCGGTCGCCGCCATGATCGGTCCCGGCCGCAGCGCGAACGAGCCGATCGGCAGGCCGGGGCCGTTGTGCATGCCGTAGACCTGTTCGATCCTGAACCGCTCCATCAGGCCGTCCTTGATCATGGCGTCGGCGCCGGCGCCGCCCTCTTCCGCCGGCTGGAAGATCACCACCGCTTCGCCCGCGAAGTTGCGCGTCTCCGCCAGATAACGCGCCGCACCCAGCAGCATCGCGGTGTGGCCGTCATGGCCGCAGGCGTGCATCTTGCCCGGCGTCTTCGACGCGTAGGGCAGATTGGTCTCCTCCTCGATCGGCAGCGCGTCCATGTCGGCGCGCAGGCCGATCACCTTCATGTCGCCGGAAGCCGGCTTGCGGCCCTTGATAACGCCGACGACGCCGGTGCGGCCGAGCCCCGTCGCCACCTCGTCGCAGCCGAATTCGCGCAGCCGTTCCGCCACGAACGCAGCGGTGCCGTGCACATTGTACATCAGTTCGGGATGGGCATGGAGATGCCGCCGCCAGGCCATGATGTCCGGTTGCAGATCGGCGACACGATTGATGACGGGCATGACAAACCTCGGAGGCGCGGGACGCGCGGGTGAAAATTCGGAATGATGAGGCTAGCACGGTGGGGCATTTCGCCCAAGAGAAGCATCCGTGAGAAGCCACGCAAAGCCGAGGCGGCAAAAATTCCGCCAGATAGCCGATGTACAGCCCCCTGACGCGGCGTTATGCCATCCAAGGCGAGACCGGTTCCGAAGCCTTCGTGCGGAAGAATCCGGCGCAGAAGAAACGACGGTGGGACATGGTGAAACGGATCGAGGGCGAATTTGATTACATCGTCGTGGGCGCAGGCACGGCGGGCTGCGTCACCGCCAACCGCCTCACCGAAAGCGGCAAGCACCGCGTGCTGCTGCTCGAGGCCGGCGGCCGCGACAACTGGATCTGGTTTCACATTCCGGTCGGTTATCTGTTCGCGATCGGCAATCCGCGTGCCGACTGGCTGTTCAAGACCGAACCGGAGCCGGGCCTCAACGGCCGCGCGCTGAATTATCCGCGCGGCAAGGTGATCGGCGGCTGCTCGGCCATCAACGGCATGATCTCGATGCGCGGCCAGGCGGCGGACTACGATCACTGGCGGCAACTCGGCCTCACCGGATGGGGCTGGGACGACGTGCTGCCGGAGTTCAAGCGGCTGGAAGATCACTTCCTCGGCGCCAGCGAACATCACGCGACCGGCGGCGGCTGGCGCATCGAACAGCAGCGCCTGACCTGGACCATCCTCGACGCGATCCGCAATGCCGCCGTCGAAATGAACATTCCGCGCAGCGACGATTTCAACACCGGCGACAACGAGGGCGTCGGCTATTTCCACGTCAACCAGAAGCGCGGCCGGCGCTGGTCGGCGGCGCGCGGTTTTCTCAAGCCGGCGTTGAACCGCCCTAACCTGCGGCTTGAGACGAATGTACTGGTCGATCGTCTGGTGATCGAGAACGGCCGCGCCGCCGGCGTGCGCTTTTCGCGCGGCGGCGAAGTGTTCGAAGCGCGGACCAAGGGCGAGATGATCCTGTGTTCCGGCGCGGTTGGCTCACCGGCGATTTTGCAACGCTCCGGCATCGGCCCTGCCGACTGGCTGAGCGCGATGGGCATCGATGTCGTCGTGGATCGGCAGGGCGTCGGCCGCAATTTGCAGGATCACTTGCAGCAGCGCGCGATCTACAAGGTGTCCGGCGTTAAGACGCTGAACGAAACCTATGCCTCGCTGATCGGGCGCGGCCTGATGGGCGCGGAGTATCTGCTGCGACGTCGCGGCCCGATGACCATGGCGCCATCGCAACTCGGCATCTTCACCCGCTCCGATCCGAAACGCGAACGAGCGAATATCCAATTCCATGTGCAGCCGCTGTCGCTGGAAAAGTTTGGCGATCCGTTGCACCGCTTCCCGGCAGTGACGGTGAGCGCCTGCAACCTGCAACCGACCTCGCGCGGCACCATCCGCTTGCGCTCGACCGCGCCCGACGCCGCGCCGGTGATCGCGCCGAACTATCTCGGCACCGAGGAAGACAAGCAGGTCGCGGCGGACGCCATTCGCGTCACGCGACGCTTGATGAAGCAGAAGGCGCTCGCGCCGTATCATCCGGACGAATATCTGCCCGGTCCCAAAGTGGGTGACGATGACGCCTCGCTGGCGAAAGCCGCCGGCGACATCGGCACCACGATCTTCCATCCGGTCGGTACTGCGAAGATGGGACTGTCGAGCGACCCGACCGCCGTGGTCGACGAGCGGCTGCGGCTCTACGGCGTCGAAGGCCTGCGCGTGGTCGATGCGTCGGTGATGCCGACCATCACCTCGGGCAACACCAACACGCCGACCGCGATGATCGCTTCAAAGGCATCGGCGATGATTCTGGCGGACACGCGGTAGTAGCCTGCACCGTGTCCCGGACGCGGCGCAGCGTGAGACGGTGCGCCGCAGAGCCGGGACCGTACCAACGGCTTCTTGCGCAACGATCCCGGTTCTGCGATGCACCGCTAACGCGCTGCATCGCGTCCGGGACACCAACTAAAACAAAAAGGGCGCGGAGATTCCTCCGCGCCCTTTCGCATTGAATTCGCGAACGCTTTACGCGCGCCCCAACTCGAACGCCTTGATCTCCTTGGTCCGCTGCGAGGTCAGCTCCGCCTGGTGATCGGTGGCGATCGCCACATAGACCGCCGGCAGCACGAACAGCGTGAACAGCGTGCCGATGGTCATACCAGCCACGACGACAAGGCCGATAGAGAAGCGGCTCGCCGCGCCGGCGCCGGTCGCGGTGAGCAGCGGCAGCAGGCCGGTGACCATCGCGGCGGTGGTCATCAGGATCGGACGAAGCCGAACCCGCGCCGCCCGCTCGATTGCCGCACGCTTGTTGAGGTTCTCGTTGAGCTGCAATTCGTTGGCGAACTCCACCATCAGGATGCCGTGCTTGCTGATGAGGCCGATCAGGGTCAGCAGGCCGACCTGGGTATAGATGTTGATGGTCGCCACGCCGAAGAACAGCGGGATCAACGCGCCGGAGATCGCCATCGGCACGCTGATCAGAATGACCAGCGGGTCGCGCAAGCTCTCGAACTGCGCCGCCAGCACCAGGAAGATGATGATCAGCGCGAAGCCGAACGCGATCGCCAACTGGTTGCCTTCCGTCACGTACTGCCGCGCGTCGGCGAGGTAGTCATGGCTGAAGCCGGCCGGCAGATTTTTCGCCTGGCTTTCGAGGAAGTCGACCGCCTGCCCCACCGTGACGCCCGGCATCGGCACGGCCTGGAATGTCGCGGCGTTGAGCTGGTTATAGTGCGACAGCGCGTTGGGGTCGGTGCCGGTCTGGATCGACACCAGTGTGGAGAGCGGAATCTGCTGGCCGCTCGAACTCGGCACATAAAAGCCGTCGAGCGATTCCGGTGACAGCCGCAGCCCGCGCGGCACCTGCGGGATCACCTGATAAGAACGCCCTTCCAGATTGAAGCGGTTGATGTAGTTGCCGCCGAGCAAGGTCGCCAGCGTCGCGCCGAGCTGTTGCATCGTCACGCCAAGGTCGTTCGCCTTGGTACGATCGATGGCGACACGGACCACCGGCTGGTTGAAATCGAGGTCGCTGTCGGTGACGATGAAGAGGCCGCTCTTCTTCGCCGCCGCCTTGAGCTTGCTCATCTCCTCATAGACCGCCCGGAATCCGGCGGTGGAGTACAGCGCCATCTGAATCGGCAGACCGCCCGGTCCGCCCGGCAGCGGCGGCAGGTTGAAGGCGAAAGCCTGGACGCCTTCGACCTTGCTGATCTCGGCCTGCACCAGCGGCTTCAGCGTGATCGAGGAGCGCTTGCGCTCTTCCCACGGCTTCAGCAGCATGCCGGCGATGCCGTTGTTGATGCCGGCGATGCCGTTGATCATGAAGCGCAGATCGGTTTCAGGGAAACTCGCGAAAGCCTTGTCGAGCTTGTCGCCGTAATAATCCATGTAATCGATGTTGGCGTATTTCGGCCCCTTGATGACCGAGAACACGATACCCTGATCCTCCTCTGGCGCCAGTTCCTTGGAGGTGTGCATGTACATGAAGCCGACCAGCCCAAGGATGGTGACCGCGAACAGCGCGGTAATCGGCCGATAGTCGAGCGAACGATCGAGCCGACGGCCGTACCAATTGGTAACCGACGTGAGGACGGCATCGACCTTCCGCGCGAACCAGCTTTGCGATTCGTGCTTGAGCAGCACCGAGCACATCATCGGCGAGAGCGTCAACGCGATGACGCCGGAGACGATCACCGCGCCCGCCAGCGTGAAGGCGAATTCGCGGAACAGCGCGCCGGTGAGGCCACCGAGGAAGCCGATCGGCGCATACACCGCCGCGAGCGTGATGGTCATCGAGATGACCGGCCCGACGATTTCGCGCGCGCCTTGCAGCGACGCCTGCACCGGCGTCTTGCCCTCCTCGAGATGGCGATGGATGTTCTCCACCACGACGATGGCGTCGTCGACGACGAGGCCGATCGCCAGCACCATCGCCAGCAGCGTCAGCAGGTTGAAACTGAAACCGGCAGCGATCATCAACGCGCAGACGCCGACCAGCGACAGCGGAATCGTCACCACCGGAATGATGACCGAGCGCAGTGACGCCAGGAACAGGAAGATCACCACGATGACGATGGCGACCGCCTCGACCAGTGTGTTCCGCACCTCCTCGATCGACGAGGTGATGAACTTGGTGGAGTCGTAGGCCACCTTCATCTTCATCGACGGCGGCAGGTTGCGCTCGATGTCCGGGAACAGCTTGCGCACGCCGCGCACGATGTTCAGCGGGTTGCCCTGCGGCGTCGCCTGCACGCCGATGAAGATAGCCCGCTGGCCGCTGAAGGCGACGCTGGCGTCGGTGCTTTGCGCCGCCAATTCGACCTCGGCGATGTCCTCCATGCGGACGAAACCGCCGTTCTTCGCCTTCACCGTCATACGCTTGAACTGCTCGACGTTTTGCAGGTCGGTGTTGGTGGAAACGTTGGAGATCGTGTAGTAGCCCTTGGTCTGGCCGGCTGCCGCCTGATAGTTGTTGGCGGCGATGGCGGCGTTGACGTCCGCCGTGGTCACGTTGCGCCCGGCCATCTTCACCGGATCGAGCCACACCCTCATGGCAAAGGTCTGACCGCCGAGAATGTCGGCGGACGCAACGCCGTCGACCGTCGACAGGATCGGCTGCACCACGCGCGTCAGGTAGTCGGAGATCGCCGATCCCGACAGCTCGTCGCTGGAAAAGCCGATATACATCACCGCCGTGGTTTCGCCGGTGGACTTCAGGATCACCGGGTCGTTGGCTTCCTTCGGGATCAGGTACTTGACCGAATTGACCTTCGACAGCACTTCGGTCAGCGCCGCGTTCGGATCGAAGTTCAGCTTGACGAAAACCTTGATCTGGCTCTGGCTCTGGGTCGAGTTCGAGGTGATGTAATCGACACCCTCGGCCGATGCCACCGCCTGCTCGATCGGCGTGGTGATGAAGCCTTGCATCAATTCCGGCGACGCACCGGGATAAGCCGTCGTGATGGTGATCACCGTGTTCGACAGCTTCGGATATTGCCGGATCGGCAGCTTGAATGCGGCGGCGGCGCCGATCAGCAGGATCAGCAGGCTAACGACGACGGACAGCACCGGCCGCTTGATGAAGATATCGGTGAATGCCATTTGCAGGCGCTCCATGAACGGTCGGCGCCCGCGCGGGTTCGACCGGGAAATGTTGGATCGGACCGAGGCCGCGCGAGGCGGCCTCAGGTATCGGTTCCGTGGATCAGTTCCGCGGCGGCGGATTCTTGATCGGCGGCAGCGGGTCCTTCGAGATCTCCACGGCGGCGCCCGATTGCAGTTTCAATTGTCCGACGGCGACGACCTTGTCGCCCGCCTGCACGCCCTTGGTGATCACCGCGCGGCCGTTGACCCGGTCACCGGTGCGCACGAAGGTCCGTTCAGCGGTGAGACTGGTCTTGCCGTCGTCCGCCTTCGTCTCCTTGATGAGATAGACGGAGTCGCCATACAGCGTGTATTCGACCGCGGTTTCCGGAACGGTGACGACCGCCGGCTTCTCGGGCAGCAGCACCGTCGTGGTGGCGAACATGCCCGGCTTCAAAATGCCTTCCGGATTCTGGATGGTCGCCTGCACGCGAATGTTGCGGGTGTCGGTCGAGATCTGCGGCTCGATGGTGGTGATCTTGCCGTCGAAGGTCTTGCCCGGATAGGCGTCGACCTCGACGCGCACCACCTGCCCGACTGCCAGCTTGCCGCTGTCCTTCTCCGTCACGGTGAAGTTCGCATACAGCGTCGACAGATCGGTCAGCGAGACGATCTGCGTGCCGGCGGTGAGGAACTGACCGACTTCGACGTGACGCACGCCGAGCACGCCATCGAACGGCGCCCGCACCAGTTTTTGCGAAATGATCGCCTCGCTCTTGGCGATGCCGGCATTGGCCTGATCGAAAGCGGCCTGCGCCTGATCGACGGTGGCCTGCGGCCCGAACTGGCGCGCCGCCAGTTGCTTGGCGCGGTCGAGCGACAGTTCCGCGACCTTGGCTTGCGCCTTGTAGTTGGCGAGATCGCCCTGATCCGGCTTGTCGAACAGTTGCACCAGCGGTTGCCCCTTGGTGACGTGGCTGCCGGCGGTGAACATGATGTCGGTGATGCGGCCCGAGACGTCAGACGTCACGTTGACCTGATGCACCGCAGCGAGTTCGCCGACCGCGCGCAGCAGATTCGGAACCACTTCGGACTTCGCCTCGGCAACGCTCACCGTGACCGGCGGCGGCTTATTGTTGGCGAAGAACTGCGCGATCATGTGGCTGCGGAAGGCGTTGAAGCCGACCAGCCCGCCGACGAGAATCGCCAGCAAGATGCCGACGATAATGAACCAGCGCACGCGCCGAACCGGCTTGCTGCCGCGCGGCTGCTCGCTGGGGCCACGTGCGCTTGTCTCGTGTTGAATCTTTTCGGCCTTGGCTGCCATGTTCGATTCCGTCGCTAGTGTCATGTCATGCACTTTCCGCGTCTCTCTGCGGCATCAGGTCCGGCGGGAGTTCGCGGTCCAGATGCGCGGCGATCGCTTTTTCTTTCAATCCAACTCCGCGAAGAATGAATTCGCAGACTTGCCGCTCGAACTGAGCGGTCTCCCCGTAAGACAAACAATCCGTCGGCGGCAGCTTCGTCAGCACCAGTTGCAGCACCATGTGGTGTGCGAACCAGAACAGATTGATCGGCCGTTGTCCGACTTCCGATGCATCTCCTGCCTCAATCGCCCGCTTGAGCGACGCTGTGAAGACAGGCCCGATGAGGTCTCCTACCTTTTCATAAAGAACGCGCGCGAACTCACCGTCATCGAGTTGGCTCGTGATCATCAACCGCAACTGCTGGGCTTCCTCTTCGTCCGGTTCATCGGACGCCTGAAGGAAGTGCCCCACCATGCCGCGGATCAGCACAACGAGCGTTTCGGTCGATGGCGCCAATCCGAGCAACGTCACCAGCTTCGGATCGGCCTCGCAGGCTTCTGCCAGAATCGCGGCGTAGAGCGCGGATTTAGTCGGAAAATGCTTGAACAGCAATCCTTCCGAAATTGAGGCCGCGGCAGCGATGCTTTTCGTGGTCGTGCCGGCGAATCCGGTCCGCGCAAAGCACCGCTTCGCCGCCGACAGGATCAGCTCTCGCCGCAGGTCGCTGGTCATGCGAATGGTGCTCATTCGGATGTGAGTAATCACTCACTTGATCCAAAGTCAAGTCAAATACTGCAACGCACCATAATGATCGCCTCGGGCCGAGGTTCCGGTGCCGCTTCGCATAGGGTCCAAAAACGTATATCCCTGCGGAAAACGAGACATAACATGACGGAAACCCCACAGGACCTCGCGGCCAACTTCGACATCGAGAAATTGACGCCGGAGTTCTACGCCGATCCCTACCCGACCTACCGCGCGCTCCGCGAATTCGCGCCGCTGAAGCGGCTGCCGAACGGCGGCTATTTCCTGACGCGGTACGACGACCTCGTTACCGCCTACAAGACGACGCGGGCCTACAGTTCGGACAAGAAGCGCGAGTTCGCGCCGAAATACGGCAATTCACTGCTTTACGAACACCACACCACCAGTCTCGTCTTCAACGATCCGCCGGCGCATACGCGGGTGCGCCGCCTGATCATGGGCGCGCTGTCGCCGCGCGCCATCGCCGAGATGGAGCCGGGCCTGATTGCCTTGGTCGATCGTTTGCTCGATGCGATGGAAGCCAAGGGCCACGCCGAACTGATCGAGGACTTCGCCGCCGCCATTCCGGTGGAGGTGATCGGCAACCTGCTCGACGTGCCGCATGACGAACGCGCCCCCTTGCGCGACTGGTCTCTGGCGATCCTCGGCGCGCTCGAGCCGGTAATCAGCGCGGACGCCTTCAAGCGCGGCAACGATGCGGTGCGTGACTTCCTCGCCTACCTCGAAGTGCTGGTGGAACGCCGCCGCGCCAAGCCGGGCAATCCGGACCGCGACGTGCTGACGAAACTCATTCTGGGCGAAACCGACGGCGAGCGGCTGACCGCGAAGGAACTGCTGCACAACTGCATCTTCCTGCTCAACGCCGGCCATGAGACCACCACCAACCTGATCGGCAATGGCCTCGTCGCGCTGCTGTATCATCCCGAACAGAAGGCGCGCCTGATCGCGCAGCCCGACCTGATCAAGACCGCCGTCGAGGAAATCCTGCGCTATGAGAGCTCGAACCAGCTCGGCAACCGCATGACCACCGAGACTGTCGAACTCGGCGGCGTAACCTTGCCGCCGCAAACGTCGGTGACGCTGTGCATCGGCGCCGCCAATCGCGATCCGGCGCAGTTTCCCGATCCCGAGCGGTTCGACATCGCGCGCACGCCGAACCGTCACCTCGCCTTCGGCACCGGCGTGCATCAATGCGCCGGCATGGCGCTGGCGCGGCTGGAAGGCGCCATCGCCATCTCGCACTTCCTCGCGCGCTTCCCGCGTTATGAACTGGCCGGCGAGCCGGTGCGCGGCGGCCGCGCCCGCTTCCGCGGCTTCACCAGCGTGCCGTGCAAGCTCGGCGCGTGACAGTTCCGGTACCGCGCATTGGTCCCTAGTTTTCCGTCATTGCGAGCGAAGCGAAGCAATCCAGAAAACATCCGCGGCAAAGAGCTGGATCGCTTCGTCGCTCGCGCTCCTCGCAATAACGCTGAAACTGGATCAGCGTTATATTTGCCGCAGCTAGATTTCACTTCAAACCTCGCCCCTCCCTCTCAGCCTCTCGTGCGTGATCGTGCCACCACTCATTACTGAACCGTTTTTCTACGCCATCGCTATACCCGCGGTGGTATTGCTCGGATTGTCGAAGGGCGGGTTCGCCGGCATCGGCACCGCGGCAACGCCACTGGTCGCGCTCTATCTGCCGCCACTCGAGGCCGCCGCGCTGATCCTGCCGGTGCTGATCACGCAGGACCTGATCTCGCTCTACGTCTATCGCCGCGACTGGGATGCGACCAACCTGAAAATCATGCTGCCCGGCGCGCTGGCCGGCATGGCGCTGGCGTGGCTCACCGCGTCCTATGTGTCCGACGACACCATCCGCATCATCGTCGGGCTGGTCGGCGTCGCGTTCGTCGCCAACGTGTGGCTGCAACGCAAGGCTGAAGCGCCAAGAATGGGACATGTCGCCAGCGGCGTGTTCTGGGGCGGCGTCTCCGGATTCACATCATTCATGATGCAAGGCGGCGCACCGCCATTTCAGGTCTATGTGCTGCCGCAGCGCCTGCCGAAACTCACGCTGGTCGGCACCACCACGATCTTTTTCGCGGTGATCAATGCGCTGAAGATCGGCCCCTATCTCGCGCTCGGCCAGTTCACGACCGCCAACTTCACGACATCGCTGGCGTTGCTTCCCATCGCCGCCGCCGCGAATCTCGCCGGCGTCTGGCTGGTGCGCAAGACCCCGACCGGGTTGTTCTACCAGATCGCCTATGTACTGCTGTTCATCATCTCGGCGGCACTGCTGTGGCAAGGGGCGCGCGGGCTGATGCAGTAGAATCGTTTCGTGCGCAGACTCGCAACATGAAAAACGTCGTCCCCGCGCAGGCGGGGACGACACCGAGAGCCTATGATCCGACGCGTTACACCCGCGCCGGCGGTTGCAGCAGAATCGTCGGCACGCCGCAGGTGCCGTTGCGCACCGTCGCGACCTGGGTGCCCGGCTTGCGCCCGGCGCGCGGCTCCGACACGTCGATGCCCGCCGCGAGCATTCGTCGGCGCGCCGCCGCGATGTCGTCGACGCGGAAGCTCAAACCCCACAGCCGGTCGCGGCCGTCGGAATAATCCTTGCCCGCGCGCTTCACCGTCTCGACGATAAGATCGCCGCAACGGAAGAACATCAGGTGCCCCCAATCGGCGTGCGACCGATCGAGCCGCATGTCGAGCCTGAGCCGCGCGCCGTAGAGCGCGGCGGCGCGCTCGGGATCGGCGGTCTCGACCACCACGTGATCGAGACCGGTGATCGGCGCATCGGCGCTGATCTCCGAAGCCGGGCGTTGCCCATACATCTCGAGAAAGAACAGCCGCACGCCATGCGCCGCATCGGTCGCCGCGCGCGTGCGCTTCCACGATAGCGATGCGCCATCGATGAGATTGCGACTGCCACCGTCGCCGATCGCGTCCGGCTTTAGGCCAAGACGATCCAGCCGCCGATGCCAATTGGCGATCTCCTCGACGCGCAGGCACAGGCTCGCCAACCCCTCGCCATTCGCATCGATGGTGCTGCGAATATGATCGCCTGCCGCGCCCGCCGCCGGCGCCAGCAGCTCCACCGACATGTTGTCGAGTGTGAACAACACTGACGTAGATGCCTCGTCGGCGCTGCGCCACGCCGGCTTGCGACCGAGCAGCGCGGCGTAGGCCAATGCCGCCGCTTCGATGTCGCAGACGAGAACGACGACGTGATCCAACCCGACAATCATGCGAAGTCTCCCAAGCTATCGCCGAAATCCGAGCGCATCGCGCCCGGCGAATACAGCATCACCGCCCAACGCTTCCTCGATACGCAAGCACTCGTTCCACTTCGCCATCCGCTCCGAGCGGGAGAACGAGCCGACCTTGAGTTGCCCTGCATCCCAGCCGACCGCGAGAGGCACGATGGTAACATCCTCGGTCTCGCCGGAACGCGCCGAGACGATGGTGCCGAAGCCCGCCACCTTGCCGGCATCCAGCGCTGCGCGCGTTTCAGTGACGGTGCCAGCCTGATTGGGCTTGATCAGCACCGCTGTTGTCGCACCATCGGTGGCGGCCTTACGGACACGCGCTGCATTGGTGACGAGGAAATCGTCGCCGATCACCTGACAGCGATCGCCATGAGCGCGCGTGAATGCGACAAAGCCTTCGGCGTCATCTTCCGCCACCGGATCTTCGATCGAAATGATCGGATAAGCCTCGCACCAGCGGCCGAGCATGTCGATCATCGCGCCGGTGTCGAGCTTGCGATCGTCGAGCGCCAGCGTGTAGGTGCCGTTCTTGCCGAACTCCGATGCCGCGACGTCGAGCGAGATCGCGACGTCATCGCCGCCCTTGAACCCCGCCTTGCGGATCGCCTCCACCAGTGTGTCGAGCGCCTCCTCATTGCTGCGGAATGCCGGCCAATAGCCACCCTCGTCAGCGACGCCTTGCAGCTTGCCTGCCTGCTTCATGATCGCGCCTGCGGCGAGATAGACCTCGGCGGTCCATTCCAGCGCCTGCGCGAACGACGCCGCGCCGGGACACATCACCATGAAGTCCTGAATGTCGACACGTCGCGCCGCATGCGCACCGCCGCCGAAGATCTGAATCTCGGGCAGCGGAATGCGTACCTTGCGGCCTTGCGCGAGGTGCTGCCACAACGGCATGCCGCTGGCGGCCGCCGCCGCGTGCAGCACCGCCATCGAGGTGGCGACGATAGCGTTGCCACCCAGCCGCCCCTTGTTGGCGGTGCCATCCAGCACGATCATGGCCTGATCGATCGCCGCCTGATCCGCTGCATCCATGCCCGCAAGCGCCGCCGCGATCTCGCCGTTGACCGCGTTCACAGCACGACCGACATCGTAGCCGCCGAGCTTCGCACCGCCGTCGCGCAGGTCCACCGCCTCGCCGCTGCCCATCGACGCGCCGGCGGGCGCGATGGCGCGGCCGAACGCACCGCTCTTCAACGTGACATCGACTTCCACGGTGGGACGGCCGCGTGAGTCCCATACCCGCCGTCCCTTCACGCCGGAAATCCGCGTATCACTCATCCCTCGATCTCCCTGGCCCAGGCATCGCGCACATCGGCCAATCGCGACGGCGGCGATGCAATCAACGGCACCGCGACGCGACGAACGCGCGCCTTGTCATCCTCATCCGTGATGTACTCCACCGGCGACTTGCCATCGACGCGCGCAAGAAACAGCCCCGGCAACAGCCGCGCTGCGCGGCGCTCGAGATCGGCGACGGGCTCCCACGTCACCCGCGCGCGATAGGCCGTCGCCAGCGCATCGAAACAGGCAAGGAACGGCGCGCGGGCGCGCGGCGTCCACAGGCATTTCAGCAGCATGTGATTGAGACAGAATGCGAGGTCGAACGCCGGATCGCCGTACCAGGCGCATTCGGCGTCGAGAAACACCGGGCCGTGCGGGCCGACCAGAATGTTCTTCGGGCTGACGTCGCCGTGCACCAGCGCGATCTTCCTCGCCAGCGTCTCGCGCGACAGCCGCATCAAAGCGTCGGCGATATCGGGATGCGCCGGCGCGGTGGCTTCGAGATAGGGTTCGAGCCGGATGGCATGGAACAGCGCATCGTTGGCAAACTGCCTCGCCATCGCATCCGAATGCGCGGTGGCGGCATGGATCGCCGCGATGGTATCTCCAACACGCGCGGCGAAAGCCGGGTCGGCGCGCCCCGCGGCCAACTCCGCCTTCCACACCGGATGATGCGCCGGATCGAGATAGGCCATCGCGAAAGCGCCGATGGCCGCATCATGCGCCAGCACCTGCGGCACCGCATCCGGCACTACCTTCGCCGCCGCGCGCAGCCAATCGACCTCGCTGACGTTGCGCGTCACCGGCACCTGCCAGTCGCGCGCGACGCGCAGCTTCTGCAACGCGCGCTTCACCGCGAAAGTGCGATCGCCCGCCTCGACCTTCCAGATGTCCGACGCCACGCCGCCGGTGAGTGGCGTAAAACGCGGCATGACGCCCGATGGCACAAGGCCCGCATCACGCAAAAACGCGACGACGGCGTCGGGCACGGCATTGTCGGATATGTCGGACGGAAGTGAAGTCAAAGAGCGGCTCCTGTGCCGCCAGTCTTTGCAGAATGGCGGCCAGGCCGCAACCTCCTCGCCCATCCTTGCCGTCATTGCGAAAAGCGCAGCGACGAAGCAATCCAGCCTCTTAGAGAAAGGTGGATTACTCGGCTTCGCTCGCAATGACGGGGAAATGTGTCCCTACGGAAACAGCCCCCGCGTCAGCTTCGCCGCGCGCAGCCTCTCCACGCCGATCGCCATCGCGGCCGTACGATGCGAAATTCCATCCTTGCGGGCGCGCGCCACCATCTGGTCGAAGGCGCGATCCAGGATGTGATATTCGCGCCGCATCACTTCCTCCTCCTCCCAGAACAGTTGCTGGAGGTCCTGCACCCATTCGAAATAGCTGACCACCACGCCGCCGGAATTGCACAGGATATCCGGGATGACGACAATCTCGTCCTGCCGCTGGGCCAGCACGAGGTCCGCGTCGGGCGTGGTCGGGCCGTTGGCGCCTTCCGCCAGCACGCGGCATTGCAGCTTCGAGGCGATATCGGCGTCGATCACCCGCTCCATCGCTGCCGGCACCAGCACGTCGCAGGGCAGCGTCAGCACCTCGGCGGGATCGCATTGCAGTTCGCGGGAGAAGCCGGCGATGCTGCCGTGCGCGGCCGCATGACGGAGCAGCGCCGGAATATCCAGCCCTGCGGCGCTGCGCAGCGCGCCGGTGTGATCGCTCACCGCGATCACCTTCACGCCGTAGCGGTGCAGCTCGGCGGCGGCGTGGGAGCCGACATTGCCGAACCCCTGCACCGCCGCCGTCGCCTTCGCGGGCGCGATCTGCAGATCGCCCAGCACGCGCTTGGCGAGATAGGCAACGCCGCGCCCGGTCGCCTCGCGGCGGCCGAGCGTGCCGCCCGAACTCACCGGCTTGCCGGTGACGATCTCGGTGACAGTGCGGCCCTGATACATCGAGTAAGTGTCCATGAACCAGGCCATCACCTGCTCGTTGGTGCCCATATCCGGCGCCATCACGTCGGTATGCGGGCCGACGAATGGGATCATCTCCTGCATGTAGCGGCGCGACAGCCCTTCGAGTTCGCGCTTCGAGATCGACGACGGATCGACGCGGATGCCGCCTTTGGCGCCGCCATAGGGCAAGCCGACCAGCGCGCACTTCCAACTCATCCAGATCGCCAGCGCCGCCACCTCGCCGATATCGACGCTGGGCGCAAAGCGCGTGCCACCCTTGGTCGGCCCCATCGTCAGGTGATGCTGCACGCGATAGCCCTCGAACACGGCGATCGAGCCGTCGTCGCAATGGATCGGGCAGGACACCGTGATGGCGCGCTTCGGCAACAACAGCCGGTCCCGTTCGTCATGCGGAATGGCCAGATGATCGGCAATCACCGCGAACTGCCGCGCCGCCATATCGAAAACCGCACCGGAATAGACCGACATGATCAACCTCCCATCGCTCGATCGCGGGGAACCCGGCGGCTGTGAGGATCGTTCAGCACAGGCGCAAGCGTCGCCGCAATGATGCAACAGTTGTAACGCAGGGTTGCGTGGAGGCGCGAATTAATAGTTGCAATAGAGCGTGATAAGCGGCGCTAATGGACGCAACATACCGCAGCCATAAACGATGGACCGAACGATGCAGGCTCTTTTTATCGGACAAACCTACATCGACGTGACGTTTCTCACCGATCACATGCCGACCGGCGACGAGAAGCATGTCGCGTCCGCCTATGCGGTGTCGTTCGGCGGCAACGCGGTGACGGCCGCGTTCTGCTGCGCGCGGCTCGGCATCGTGCCGGACCTGCTCACCACCGTCGCCGACGACTGGCTCGGCCGCATGTTTCAGGACATGGCGGTGAAATACGGCATTCCGCTGCACGCGCGGAAAGTGAGAACATCGTCGCTGTCCTTCATCATGCCGAAGGACGGCAAGCGCGCCATTGTGCGCTGCCGCGACGACCATCATCTGCATCCGTTCCCGATGCTGAACCTCTCCGGCTGCCGCGCGCTACATGTCGATGGCCATCAGCCCGAGGCCGCGCTGCATTATGCAAAACTGTGCCGCGAGGCCGGCATCCTCACCTCGCTCGACGGCGGCGGCCTGCGCGACAATACCCATGAACTGCTCGAGTTCATCGACGTGGCGATGGTCGCGGAGCGGCTCTGCGAGCAGATGGAGCTGAGCCCGCGCGCGATGCTGGATTATCTGAAATCGCGCGGCTGCCGCATCGGCGGGGTGACGCTCGGCGAGCGCGGCTTGGTCTGGTACGACGAAACCGGCGTGGTGCGCGAAGTGCCGGCGCTGAAAGTGCCGGCCGCACGCGTCATCGACACCAACGGCGCCGGCGACGTCTTCCACGGCGGCTACGTCTATTCCTATCTCAGCGATCCGTCGAAAAGCTGGCAGGAGCATTTCTCCTTCGCGCAGGCGGCGTCGGCCCACAAGATCCAGCATCTCGGCAACGAAGCCGGCTTGCCCACGCTCGCCGACATCGAGGTGGTGCGCGAGGAGTTTCAGAAACCGGCAAGCAAGCTTCGCGCCGTGCGTCCGTAGATACGAGACTAACCTTCACCGTCATGCCCGCGCTTGTCGCGGACATCCACGTCCTTACAATTTCTCACAGTAAAGACGTGGATGGCCGGGACATAGGCGAGCGAAGCGACGCCGTGCTTCGAACGGCCATGCCCGGCCATGACGAAGGGAGTCGCTTCGTTATTACAATGACGACAATCACGCCATCGCCTGCTTCAGATCAAAACTCATATCGGCCGCCTGCTGCGGCGTGATCGAGCGTCCGGCGGCGAGCATGCGGCGGCCGAAGACGTGGTCGCCGGCACGATTGACCGACTCGACGCCGATCATGCGATCGCCCTTGTAGCAGAACACCGAGAACGCGCCCTGCGCCGGGTCGCCGCGCAGCACCGCATGATCGAAGCCGGCCGTGAGCCCCGCCATCTGCAATTTGTCGTTGCCCTGATCGCTCCAGAACCACGGCAGCCCGTCGTAAATTTCCGGCTTGCCGGTGAGCCGCGCGGCGACGCAGCGTGCGTGATCGGTGGCGTTTTGCACCGATTCCAGCCGCAGCGGCGCGCCGAAACGCGGGCTCTCGAACAGCGCACAATCGCCGATGGCGGAAATATCCGGATCGGCGGTGAGAAGCTGCGCATCGACGACGATGCCGGCCGAAACCGGCAACCCGGCCTCGGCGGCGAGTTCGACATTCGGCAGCACGCCGACGCCGACCACCACGAGGTCCGCCGGTATCTGCCGTCCGTCGCTCAACGACACGCCCGTCACCTTGCCGTGCGCGCCCTCGATCTCCGTCGCTCCCACGCCGAAGTGAATGCGGATGCCGGCCTCGCGATGCTTGCGCTCGAAATAAGCCGAGATGTCCTGCGTCACCGCGCGCGCCATCACGCGCGGCGCCAGTTCGAGCACGTCGACCTCGAGCCCTTTCGCCCGCGCGGTGGATGCGAATTCCAGTCCGATGAATCCCGCGCCGATCACCACGAGCCGCTGCCCAGCTTTGATATGCGTGCGCAGCGTCTCGCTCTCGGCGAAGTTGCGCAGATACATCACGCCGTCGAGGTTGGCGTTCGGCACATCGAGCAGCCGATTGCGCGCGCCGGTCGCGAGCACAAGGTGCCCATAGGGCAACTCGGCACCCGAACCGAGGCGCACGACATGCCGGGCGCGATCGATAGCGACGACATGGCCGTCGACCAGTTCGATCGCCTGATCGGCATAGAACTTTGCCGGCCGGAACAGCACGCTCTCCGCCCCGCCCGCCCCCTTGAGATAGGCCTTCGACAGCGGCGGGCGCTGATAGGGCAACAATGCCTCATCGTTGATCAGGCGCACCGGCCCGGTGTAGCCGGATTGTCGCAGCGACACCGCGACCTGAAATCCGGCGTGTCCCGCGCCGACGATCAGAACCGTTTCTTTCGTCATCACCTTACGTCCCACCCGTCCGGACCCGACACCGATGGGCGCCCCGGTCCGCCGGCATGATGCACGATCCGGCCCGCTTGTCATCAGCGGCGTGAATGGCGTTAAATGCACGCCTGCTTTTACGCGAAAGGTTTTCCCGCATGTCCACTCCGGATTCCGATCAGCCTGCCCTGCTTGCCGTCGACGGCCCCGTTGCAACCCTGACGCTCAATCGGCCGAACGCCTTCAATTCGATCAATCTCGCCATCGGGCAGCGGCTGGAACAACTGGCGCTTCAGGTCGAGGCCGACGACAGCATCCGCGTGCTGGTGATCGAGGGCGCGGGCCGCGCGTTCTGCGGCGGCGGCGACATTCAGGTGTTCGGCGCCAACATGCACAACCTTGAGCCGGTGATCCGCGAACTGCTCAAGCACTTCCATGCCTTCACCACCGCGCTGCGGCGGATGCCGAAGGTGGTGATTTCCAGCGTGCACGGCTCGGCGGCCGGCGCCGGCCTGTCGCTCGCCTTCATGGCGGACATGTGCATCGCCGCCGACGACGCGAAGTTCACCGCGGCCTATCACAAGCTCGGCGTTTCGCCGGATGGCGGTGGCACCATCGGCGTCACCGAGATCGTCGGCGCGCGGCGCGCGTTGCAGATCTTCCTGGCGGAGGGCAGTTTCTCGGCGCAACAGGCCCACGACTGGGGACTGGTGGCGAAACTGGTGCCGGCCGCGGAGCTGAAAGCCGCGACGCGCGAACTGGCGCTGCGCATCGCGCAGAACGCGCCGGCGGCGATCGCCGCCACCAAGGCGCTGATCCATCAGTCGCGCTTCACCTCGGTCGCGCAGCAGCTCGACGCCGAGGTCGAACAGATCCTCGGCTGCATGCGGCACGACGACTTCGGCAAGGCCGTGAACAAGTTTCTCACCAAGTCGAAGTGACGTTTCCCGTCATGGCCGGGCATAGCCGTTCGAAGAACGGCGTCGCTTCGCTCGCCTATGTCCCGGCCATCCACGTTTTCACACAGCCGTCCAAGACGTGGATAGCCGGAATAAATCCGGCCATGACGGCTGACCTTGTGAAAGGCTCCGACCTTCTCATGAAGTCCTCAAAAACAAGAACGCCGGGACGGGATCATCTCCCGCCCCGGCGCTGTTGTTAGGTCCGCGTCGCTTATGCCGCGTTGAAGCCCGCGATGGCCTTCACCTCGAGGAAGTCCTCCAGGCCGAACTTGCCCCACTCGCGGCCGTTGCCGGACTGCTTGTAGCCGCCGAACGGCGCGGTGCGGTCATTCGGCATGCCTTGCAGGTTGACGTTACCGGCGCGGATCTGGCGGCCGACCTTGCGCGCGCGCTCGACGGTGCCCGCAGAAACGTAACCGGCCAAGCCATACGGCGTGTCGTTGGCGAGCCGCACCGCATCGGCCTCGTCCTTCGCACCCATGATCGCCAGCACCGGCCCGAAGATTTCCTCGCGCGCGATGGTCATGTTTTCGGTGACGTCGGCGAACACGGTCGGGCGCACGTAGAAGCCCTTGTTAACGCCTTCCGGCAGGCCGGGACCGCCGGCGACCAGAGTGGCGCCTTCGTCGATGCCCTTCTGGATCAGGTCCTGGATCTTGTTCCACTGGTTGCGGTTGACGACCGGCCCGATGGTGGTGCCTTCGGCGCGCGGATCGCCCGCCTTGGTCTTGTCGGCGACGCTCTTGGCGATGGCGGCGACTTCCTTCATCTTCGACAGCGGCACGATCATGCGCGACGGCGCGTTGCACGACTGGCCCGAGTTGTTGAACATGTGGGCCACACCGCCGCCCACCGCCTTCACCAGATCGGCATCCTCAAGGATGACGTTCGGCGACTTGCCGCCGAGCTCCTGGCTGACGCGCTTCACCGTCGGCGCGGCGCGCTTGGCGACGTCGATGCCGGCGCGGGTCGAGCCGGTGAACGAAATCATGTCGATGTCCGGATGCTCGCTCATCGCGGCGCCGACGTCCGGGCCAAGGCCGTTGACCAGGTTGAAGACGCCCTTCGGCACGCCGGCTTCATGAAGAATTTCCGCGAAAATCAGCGCCGAGGTCGGCGTGTATTCCGACGGCTTCAGGATCATGGTGCAGCCTGCGGCCAGCGCCGGCGCCACCTTGCAGGCGATCTGGTTCAGCGGCCAGTTCCAGGGGGTGATCATGCCGACCACACCGATCGGCTCGCGCACCACCACGGCGGAGCCGACCGGCTCCTCGAACTGATAGTTCTTCAGCACGTCGAGCGTCGTCATCAGATGACCAAGACCGGCGCCGGCTTGCAGCTTTTCGGCCATCGGCAGCGGCGCACCCATCTCGTCGGACACCGCAGCGCCGATATCCTTCAGGCGCGTCTTGTAGACGGCGATGATTTTTTCCAGCAGCGCCACGCGCTCCTCGCGGGTGGTCTGCGAGAACGTCTCGAAGGCGCGCTTGGCGGCGGCAACCGCCTTGTCCACGTCGGCCTTGGAGCCCAGCGCAACCTCGTACATGGCCTCTTCGGTGGCCGGATTCACCACCGGCGTCGACTTCTTGACGACGGGATCGACCCAAGCGCCGTCGATGTAAAACTGCATGCGATTGACCATGACGAAACCTCACAAACTTGCGGGATTGGAAAGAACGGAAACGTTCGGTCCCATCCTTGCATGAAACCGGGACGAAATGAACCCGCCGGATGCGGAGTGCCGTTGCAGGCGGCGCATCCGGTCGCGTCAGCGTGTTGACGCAAGAAACGAACTACACCGCCATCTTCCGGTGCCGCACCGGGCGGCCGGCGGTGAGACCTTCCGCCGCATCAATGATGGCGTTGGCGTCGATGCCGTAGTGCCGATAGAGATCATCTATCGAACCGGTCTGGCCGAAGTGCTCGACGCCGAGCGCTTCCATGCGGTGGCCGCAGACCGCGCCGATCCATCCAAGCGTCGCCGGGTGGCCGTCGAGCACGGTGACGATGCCGCAGTCGCGCGGCAGCGGCGCCAGCAGCGTCTCGATATGGCTCATATAGGGCGCCCCGCGCCGCTCGCGGCGCATCCGCCGCGCGGCGGTCCAGCCGGCATGCAGACGATCCGCCGAGGTGATCGCCAATAGCCCGATGTCGCGGCGGCTCTCGCCGAGCAGCCCGACCGCCTCGATCGCCTCCGGCGCCACCGCGCCGGTATAGGCCACCACCACTTCCGCGTTCGGCCCCGGCTTGCGCAACCAGTAAGCACCATCGGCGATGTCGCGCGCCAGTTCCGGCGTCATGATCCGCTTGGGCTGCTCGACGGTGCGCGTCGACAATCGCAGATAGACCGAGCCGCCGCTGCGGGTGCCGTCGCGCGCGCTGCCCTTGTCGTCGAGGTCGCGCTGCATGTGTTCGAAACCCCAGCGCATGATCGTCGCGAGTTCATCGACGAAGGCCGGCTCGAACGACGCCAGTCCATCCTGCGCCATGCCGATCAGCGGCGTGGCAATCGACTGATGCGCGCCGCCCTCGGGCGCCAGCGTGATGCCGGACGGCGTCGCCGCCACCATGAAGCGCGCGTCCTGATAGCAGGCGTAGTTCAGCGCATCGAGCCCGCGCTCGATGAAGGGATCGTATAGTGTCGCGACCGGCAGCAGCCGCGCACCGTTGATGGAATGCGACAGGCCCAGCGCCGACATCAGGATGAACAGGTTCATCTCGGCGATGCCAAGTTCGATGTGTTGGCCTTTCGGCGAATAATCCCAGGTGAAGGTCGAGGGGATTTTCTCCTTCTTGAACACGTCTGCCATCGCCGCCTTGGCGAACAACCCGCGCCGGTTCACCCACGCGCCGAGATTGGTTGAGACGGTGACGTCCGGCGACGCGGTGACGATGCGCGATGCCAGTTCGCTGTCGCCGCGCGCGAGTTCGTTGAGGACCAGCCCGAAGCCCTGCTGCGTCGACATCTGCGCGGATGCGGGAAATGCCAGTTGCTCCGGCACGTCGATGGTCGGCGTTTCCAGCCGCCGCCGGCCGTCACGGATAAAGGACGCGCCTTTGACGAAGGCTTCCAGTTCGGCGGGTGATTGCGCCAACCCTTCAAACTTGTCCCACTCGTGGCCCGGCCGGATGTTCTGCGCGGCGCGGAACGCTTCCATCTGCGCCGGCGTCATCAGCCCGGCATGGTTGTCCTTGTGCCCCTGGAACGGCAGGCCGACGCCCTTGATGGTGTAGGCGATGAAGCACACCGGGCGATCATGATCGATCGCCTCGAAGGCTTCCAGCATGCTCGCCATGTCGTGGCCGCCGAGGTTCGACATCAGCGCCAGCAGTTCGGCGTCGCTGCGCCGCTCGATCAAAGCACTGACATCACCTTGATCGCCAATCTCGTCCTGCAAGCGCTTGCGGAATGCTGCGCCGCCCTGAAAACACAGCGCCGCGTAGACCTGATTGGGGCAGCTATCGATCCAGCGCCGCAGCGCCTCGCCGCCAGGCTCGGCGAACGCCGCCTGCATCAGCTTGCCGTACTTCACGATCACCACGTCCCAGCCGAAGTTGCGGAACATGGTCTCGAACTTTTCCCACAAGCCTTCGCGCACCACCGCATCGAGGCTCTGGCGATTGTAATCGACGATCCACCAGGTGTTGCGCAGGCCGTGCTTCCAGCCTTCCAGCAACGCCTCGAAGATGTTGCCCTCGTCCATCTCGGCGTCGCCGACCAGCGCGATCATGCGGCCTTCGCGGCGGTCCTTCATGAAGCCGTGGGCGCTGACGTAATCCTGCACCAGCGACGAGAACAGCGTCTGCGCCACGCCGAGCCCGACCGAGCCGGTTGAAAAATCGACGTCGTCGATATCCTTTGTGCGCGACGGATAGGATTGCGCGCCCTTGTAGCCGCGAAAATTCTCCAGCGTCTCACGGGTCTGATGCCCGAACAGATACTGAATCGCATGAAAGATCGGGCTGGCGTGCGGCTTCACCGCGACGCGATCCTCCGGCTTCAGCACGGAGAAATACAGCGCCGACATGATAGTCGCGAGCGAGGCGGACGACGCCTGATGGCCGCCGACTTTCAGCCCATCGACATTGGGGCGAATGTGGTTGGCGTGATGGATGGTCCAGGACGACAGCCACAGCACTTTGCGCGACAGGGCTGACAGGAGTTCGAGGCGGCGCGGTTCGATCGGCATGGGACGGACTCAACGGTTCGGGTCGGTCCGATGGTAGCGCTGTGCGGGGCGTCAAATTTCTCAATTTTTCGCACCACTTGGAGAAATATTGGGATACCATACCAGCATTCTCGCGATTTACGATGATTGCATTCCAATGACCGCCCTCGACGCCATCGACCGCAAGATCATCGCGCTGTTGCAGCGGGACAGCCGCATCACCATGCAGGAACTGGCCGACAAGGTCGGGCTCTCGGTCTCGCCGTGCCACCGCCGCGTCAAACTGCTGGAGGAGCGCGGCGTCATCACCCGCTACGTCGCCACCGTCGATCAGCAATCGCTGGGGCTGCACGTCAGCGTGTTCATTTCGATCAAGTTGGCGCGGCAGAAGGAGGAAGACCTCGACCGCTTCGCGAAAGCGATCTCGGGCTGGGAGGAAGTGCTGGAATGCTACCTGATGACCGGCAACCGCGACTACCTGCTGCGCGTCGTGGTGGCCGACCTCGCCTCCTACGAGACGTTCCTGAAAACCAGGCTGACCCGACTCGACGGCATTGCCTCCATCGAGTCCAGCTTCGCGCTCAGTCAGGTAAAATATTCCATCGCGCTGCCGGTGTGAGCCTTTCGTCATGCCCGTGCATCCACGTCTTTAGGGCCTCACCAAAAGAAATACGTGGATGGCCGGGACGAGTTCGACCATGACGACGAACGTCAATGAATGCCGCGTTCACGCCCCCGACGCACGCTCCAGCGTATCGCGCATCTGCGCTTTGCGGATGCGCTCGCGGTGCGCGATGTAGAGGCCGCTGCAAATGATGATGCAGGCGCCTAGCATGGTGAAGCGATCCGGGATTTCCGCGAACATCACGAAGCCCAGCACGCTCACCCACACCAACTGGCTGTAGGTAAACGGCGCCAGCACCGAGGCGTCGGCGTGCCGATAGGCCAGCACCACGATCCAGTGGCCGAGCGTCGATGACATCCCGATCAAGACCGCGATGCCGACCTGCTGCCAGGTCGGCATCACCCAGAAGAACGGCACCAGCAGCGACAGCACGACGAAGCCGACGATGGCGGAATAGGCCATGGTCGTCACCGGACGATCGACGCCCGCGATCTGCCGCGTCAGCACCAGCGCGAAGGCCCAGCCCAGCGCCGAGACGATGGGGAAGAACGCCGCGACATGGAATGCCGCAGTGCCCGGCCGCACCACAATCAACACGCCGATCAGCCCGACAAGGGTGGCGATCCAGCGCCGCACGCCGACTTTTTCCGACAGCATCACGATCGAGAGACAGGTGACGAACATCGGCGCGATGAAGGCGGTGGCGGAAGCTTCGGCGATCGGCAGATAGCCGAGGCCCCAGATGAAGAACAGCGACGATGACACCAGCCCGATGCCGCGCAGCACCTGAATTACCGGCCGGCGCGTCGCCAGCACATTGCCGCCGCGCCGCATCAGCACCGCCGGCAGCATGATCAGGACAAACACGAAGAATCGGATCCAGGCGATTTCCACCGCCGGCAGCCCGCGCGTGAGATATTTCGCGAGCGCGTCCGAGCACGCGAGGAACACGGTAGAGGCGATCACCAGCGCGATGCCGCGGAACGGCCGGTCGGTCCGTTGCGGGGCGCGCGCCGCAGCACGGCGCGGCGTGGCAGGACTTGCGGCAATCTGATCGGCGAAGGCCGTAACCGGCGCGGTGGGCGGAGACAAAGCGGACGCTCGGGATCGCAGGGCCAAAGGAAAGCCGGACCAAACGCGAATCGCGCCCGAACGACAAGACACGAAAACAGGATGCCGATATGCGTCTGGCGAATCGAACCGCCAATTACAGCATCGGCAGCGAGCGCGGTGGCTCGCCACGCGGAAATGCCTTCTCGATGCGGGCGATATCGTCCGCCGACAATTTCAGGTGGAGCGCGCCGGCATTGTCGGCGGCGTGCGCGGTGGTCGCGGCCTTCGGGATCGCGAACACCGAGGGGCGACGAATGAGGAAACTCAGCGCCACCTGACGCGGCGTCGCGCCATGCGCCGATGCGATCTCCGCAAGCACGCGGCCCTGCGCCGAATTCGCTGCCGGAAAGTCATCATGGCCGAATGGCGAATAGGCCACCACCGCCACGCCATGCGCCTCGCACCATGGGATGACGGCATGCTCGATGGCACGCTCGCGCAGATGATAAAGCACCTGATTGCAGGCGATGCGGCCCTCGCCCGCGACTTCCAGCAGTTCATCGAGATCATCCGCATCGAAATTGCTGACGCCCCAGCTTTTGATCTTCCCCTCAGTGACGAGTTGCTCGAACGCCGCCACCGTGTCCGCCAGCGGATAAGACCCGCGCCAATGCAGCAGATAGCAATCGAGCCGATCGGTCTTCAGCCGCTTCAGCGAGCGTTCGCAAGCAGTCATGGTGCCGCGCCGCGAGGCGTTGCTCGGCAGCACCTTGGAGACGAGGAACACCTCGTCGCGCCGCCCGGCGATGGCGTCCGCCACCACCAGTTCGGCATCGCCGTACATCTCGGCGGTGTCGATATGGCTCATGCCGAGATCGAGGCCGCGCCGCAGCGCCTCGACCGCCTTCCTGCGGTCGCCATGGTCGATGTACCAGGTGCCCTGCCCGATCGCCGGCACATTCACACGCGTCGCGCCGAAAGGGTGTGCATTGGATCGCTTCGCCATCACAAAATTCCGTTGGTTCCGATGTCCTCTTTGGACCGGCTTGTGTCGCGCGCGCGGACGTTGTGAAATAGCCGCCATCCACGCCGAAACTGCGGCCGTCCCAGGAGAAAATCAATGCTCGACCACACCAAGTCCGCGTCCAGCCTGACGCCTTCCACCGCCGCGCCCGAAAGTCTCGGCATGTCGGGCGCGCGGCTCGGCCGTATCGAGGATCATCTCAAGCGCCGCTATCTCGACAGCGGCCGCTTTCCCGGCACGCAGACGCTGATCTACCGGCGCGGCGCCATCGCCCATAGCGCGGTGCAAGGCTTTGCCGACCTCGAGCGCAAGACGCCGATGAAGGACGACACCATCTTCCGCATCTATTCGATGACCAAGCCGATCACCTCGGTGGCCTTCATGATGCTGGTGGAGGAAGGGCACGTCGCGCTCGACGAGCCGGTGCACAAATACATTCCGCAATGGCGCGACCTGCGGGTGTTCGTTGCCGGCACCCCGCCGCTGTTCCAGACCAAGCCGGTCGCACGGCCGATGCAGATCGTCGATCTGCTTCGCCATACTTCGGGCCTCACCTACGGCTTCCAGCAGCGCAGCAATGTCGACGCTGCCTATCGCGCCAAGAAGATCGGCGAAGTCGAAAAATCCGGCACCATGCAGTCGATGATCGACGACCTCGCCGACATCCCGCTGGAGTTCTCGCCGGGCGAAGCCTGGAACTATTCGGTCTCCACCGACGTGCTCGGCTACCTGATCGAGAAGATCTCCGGCAAGCCGTTCCAGCAGTTCCTGAAGGAGCGCATCTTCGATCCGCTCGGCATGAAGGACACCGATTTCTTCGTTCCGAAGGACAAGGCACATCGCTTCGCGGCCTGCTACAATGCCACGCCCGGCGGCATGGCAGCGTTTCACTCGCCCGGGCTGAAGGGCGACCTGACGCTGCAGGACGACCCCACCACCAGTTCGTTCCTCACGCCGCCCTCGTTCATCTCGGGCGGCGGCGGGCTGTGCTCGACGGCGGCGGATTATCTCGCCTTCTGCCGCGCGTTGCTCAATCGTGGCGAACTCGGCGGCACGCGGCTGCTTGGCCCGAAGACGCTGGCGCTGATGACCACCAACCACCTGCCCGGCGGCAAGGACCTGACGCAACTGTCGCGCTCGCTGTTCAGCGAAGCGACCTTCGCAGGCGTCGGCTTCGGCCTCGGCTTCTCGGTGACGATGGACCCGGCACAGACGCTGATTCCCGGCAGCGCCGGCGAATATGCCTGGGGCGGCGCTGCAACCACATCGTTCTGGATCGATCCGGCGGAAGACCTGATCGCCATCTTCATGACGCAGGTGCTGCCGTCGAGCGCCTATCCGGTGCGTCGCGAACTGCGCTCGCTGGTCTATTCGGCGATCACCGACAGCAACCTGTAGAGCCGACAGGCGGGCTCACACCCGGAAGCGGCCGGCGCATGGACATATCCGCCATGCGCCGGCGTTCACGGAAATGACATTGGTTCGCCTATGTGGTCTGCGATAAGCAGGCCGCGTCAATTCGCTGCGCCTCCCAAGCCCGAAAGACTTCGCAAAGTCCGGCCACGGTCGGCTTGATGTCCGCCTGCCGCCGGTTCCGCATGAGCTACGCCGAACAACCGATTGTCGCTCAGAAGCCGCAAGCGAGCGGCCGCCTGCTGCCGCAAGCGCTGCGGAACTACGTCCGCAATCACGATCTCGGCGTCGTGCTGGTGGCCATCATCATCGGCCTGCTGAGCGGGCTCCTGGTGGCGATCATCGCGTCGCTCAGCGAAACCATCCATGCGATCCTGTTCAACATCCCCTTCGACGCGCGGCTGAGCGCCACCGGGACGATCGCGTGGCGGCGGACCCTGTTCGTCCCGATCTGCGGCGGCGCGGTGCTGGCGCTGATCGCATGGATCGTCGGCAATCGCCTGAAAAGTCAGATGGCGGACGCGATCGAAGCCAACGCGTTGCTCGGCGGCCGCGTCTCGATGCGCGGCAGTCTGCTGATCTCGTTCCAGACGCTGGTGTCGAACGGTTTCGGCGGCTCGGTCGGCCTCGAGGCCGGCTATACGCAAATCTGCGCCGCGTTCAGTTCGTATTTCGGCCGCAAGCTGTCGGCGCGTCGCAGCGACATGCGGCTGTTGGTGGCATGCGGCGCGGCGGGCGCGATCAGCGCCGCGTTCAACGCGCCGCTCGCCGGCTCGTTCTACGCGTTCGAGGTGGTGCTCGGCGCCTACACCGCCGCCAATCTGGTGCCGGTGGTCGGCAGCGCGGTGGCGGCGTGGCTGGTCGCCCGGCAACTCAACCAGCAATCCTTCCTGCAAATCGCCGGATATCCCACACCTGTTTCGATCGAGATGATCGGCCAGGCGGTTCTGATCGGGCTGATCTGCGCCATGGCCAGCATCGCCCTGATGCTGATGATCGCAACCTCCGACCGGGCATTTCATCGGCTGCGCTGGTTCAAGGGCGCATTGCGGCCGATCGTCGGCGGCGCACTGCTCGGCGGCATGGCGCTGCTGACGCCGACGGTGCTCGGCGCTGGCCATGGCGCGATGCAAATGATGCTGGTCAGCCAGCCGCCATGGCTGCTGCTGACGACCACCATCATTCTCAAATCGCTGGCGTCGTCGGTCTCGCTCGGCTCCGGTTTTCGCGGCGGCCTGTTCTTCGCCTCGCTGATGCTCGGCGCGTTGATCGGGATGCTCTACAGCACCCTGGCGACAATGGTGTTGCCCACTCTCGCGCTCCAGCCGGGCACCGCCGCCATCGCGGCCATGGCCGCGCTCGGCACCGGCATTCTCGGCGCGCCGTTCGCGATGATCTGTCTGGCGCTGGAAGTCACCGGTCAGTTCTCGCTGACGGTCGGCGCCATCGTCGCCTCGTCGGTCTCCGCGCTGATCGTGCGCGAACTGTTCGGTTACAGTTTCGCGACCTGGCGCTTCCATCTGCGCGGCGAAGTCATTCGCGGCCCGCAGGATGTCGGCTGGATCACGCAGTTCAACGCCGCGACCTTGATGCGGTCCGATTTCGAGACGACGCCTGGCCAGATGTCGATTGCCGAGGCGCAGAAACTGTTTCCGCCGGGCCGCCTGAAACAGGTGGTGCTGCGCGCGCCGGACGGACGCTATGGCGGCATCGCGCATCTTTCCGAACTACACTCCACGGAGATCGCCGGGGATCGTCCGGTCGCGGAACTGGCGCGGCAGCAAAAGGTGTTCCTACAACCGCAGATGTCGATCCGCGAGATCATGGCGGCGTTTGAATCCACCGAAGCCGACGTGCTGGTGGTGGTCGACAACGCCGACGACCGCTCCCCCATCGGCACCGTCAGCGAAACCCACGCGCTCCGCGTGTTCGGCGAAGAACTTGAGCGCCGCAATCAGGAAATGTATTTCCGGTGAGTGGTGGAGCGACGCCAGCCTAACCCAGAACAATTTTTGTTCAGATGGAATCAACAACTCGTCATGGCCGGGCTTGTCCCGGCCATCCACGTCTTTGATTTTGCGCGGCCCCTAAGACGTGGATGCCCGGCACAAGGCCGGGCATGACGAAAGGGATCGGCCATGACGAAAATCGTTACGGCGTCAGCACCGCGCGGCCGACCAGCTTGCCGGTTTTGAGTGCGTTCAACGCTTCGTCGGCCTTGGTCAGCGGCATCGTCGTTACCGGGATCGGCGCGATCTTCTTGGTGCGCACCAGGTCGAGCAGTTCCTCGGTTTCGCGCAGGTTGCCGACGTAACTGCCCTGAATGGTAATCGCCTTGATCGGGATCAGCGGCAGCGCCCACGGCGCGCCGCCGCCGAACAGACCGACCATCACCAGCTTGCCACCTTTGGTGAGGCAGTCGAAACCGAGCTGCGCGGTCTGCGCGTTGCCGACGAGATCGATGGCCGCATAGACCGGCCCGCCGGCCTTCGCCGCGATCTGCTCCAGCGCATCCGCCGCCGCGCCGTCGACAGCCCCGAGCGCGCCGGCTTCAATCGCCGCCTCGCGCTTGCGCGCATCGATATCGACCACGATGGCGCCCTTGCCGCCCATCGCTTTCAGCAGCGACAGCGCCATCAGGCCGAGTCCGCCGGCACCGAAGATCACGATCGGATGATGCAGCACCGATTCCACCTTCTTCAGCGCGCTGTAGGTGGTGACGCCGGAGCAGGCGTAAGGCGCGGCGGTGACCGGATCGAGGCCCTTGAGGTTGATGAGATACTTCGCATTCGGCACCGTCATGTAGTCGGCATAGCCGCCGTCGCAGTAGACGCCGAGCGAATTGGCCTTCGGGCACATATTCTCCTGATCGGCGAGGCAGAGTTCGCACTTGCCGCAGCCGAGCCACGGATAGACCAGGCAGACGTCGCCGACCTTGAGGTTGCCGGCCTTGGGATCGTTTTTGGCGTCGGGGCCGATCGCCACCACTTCGCCGACCGTCTCGTGGCCCATGGTGCGCGGCAGCGACACGCCGCGATCCTTCAACGACAGCGGCTTGCGGCCGTGGCCGAGATCGTAGCCGCCTTCCCAGATGTGCAGATCGCTGTGGCAGACGCCCGCCGCCTTCACCTTGATCAGCACCTGCGTTCCGGTGGGCTGCGGCGTCGGCTCGTTCACCTCGGTCAGGGGTGCGTTGAAGTCGGTGACCTTGAAACTCTTCATGGCGTCCAGTCCTCGGGCTCGTGTTGTTGTTCGTTACAGTCCGGCGATGACGGCACGGGCGATCGCCGCGGTGCCGTCGCGCCCGCCGAACTCCATCGGTTTGATGCCATCTGCATAGGCCTTGTCAACCGCGCGCTCGATGCGCTCGGCGGCCATAGCCGCTTCGGGCAGTTGATGCTTGTCGGCCAGCCAGTCCAGCAGCAGCGCCACCGACAGGATCATCGCGGTGGGATTGGCCTTGCCCTGCCCCATGATGTCCGGCGCGGTGCCGTGACAAGGCTGGAACACCGCATGGCCATCGCCGATATCGGCGGACGGCGCCATGCCCAGCCCGCCGATCAGGCCGGCGGTGAGATCGGAGAGAATGTCGCCGAACATGTTCTCGGTGACCAGCACGTCGAAATCCCACGGCCGCTTCACCAGCATCGCCGAGCAGGCATCGACATAGACGCGCGATGTTTCGACATCCGGGTGACGCGCCGCCGCCTCGTCGAACAAGCCGCGAAAGTAGGCAAATGCCTTGAATACGTTCGCCTTGTCGACGCAGGCCAGTTGGCCTTTCTTGCCGCGCGCCTTGCGGCGTTCCGCGAGGCGGAAGGAAAACTTGAACAACCGTTGCGAAGTCTTGCGCGTGATCACCATCGTCTCGCGCGCCTCGTCGGCGGTGACGACCCCCTTGCCCATCGAGGCGAACAGCCCTTCGGTGGACTCGCGGATCAGCACCAGATCGATGCCGTGCTCAGTGGCCCCAACGATCGGGCTCGGCACGCCGGGAATGAGCCGCGCCGGACGCACGCCGGCATAAAGATCGAAGATCATCCGCAGTTCGATCTGCGGCGCGATCTCGGTGTTGTCGGGATAGCGAATGTGCGGCAGCCCGCAGGCGCCGAGCAGAATGGCGTCGGCTTCGTCGCAGAGCCTGATGGTGGATTCCGGCATCGATCGGCCGGTCTGCTGATAATGCGTCGCGCCGGCCGGCGCATCCGTGAAGCGGAATTTGAGTTTGGTCGTCGCCTCGATCCGCCGCAGTACCTCCAGCGCCGGCGCCATCACCTCAGGGCCGATGCCGTCGCCCGCGAGCACCGCGATGTGAAGCCCCTCGAGCGCGGCCATCAGCGCGACACTCCCGCAAGCGTCGCCTTGCGCACCCACACCTTGTTGTCGTGGAACGCCGCGCCGCCATAGGGCGCGACCGCTTCCGCTCCGGTCAGCATGTTGATGCCGCGATTGCCGACATGGGCATGGTTCGGATGCACCGATTCCGCGATCAGTACGCCGCGCCGCACGCCGGCAAACAGCCGCGCGGTGAGATGCGTCTCGCCGCGCATGTTGCCGAGCGTCACCAGATCGCCATCGGCGATGTCGAGGCCGCGCGCGTCGTCGGGATGGATCATCACCGACGGCACGCCCTCGCGGGCTTTCGAGGACGGCGTTTCATTGAAGGTGGTGTTGAGAAAACTGCGCGACGGGCTGGTGGCGAGCCGGAACGGATGCGCCTCATCCGCCGCCTCGATCACCGCCCAATGATCCGGCAGGCTCGGCATCTTGTCCCATGCGCCGTTGCGCTCATTCACAGGAACCGGCACGTTCGGCCAATCCGCCTTGAAGTGAAACTTGCCGTCGCTGTGGCCGAAGCCGTCGAGGAAATGCGAGGCGCGGAAATCCGGCTGCAAGTCGCGCCACAGATCGGCCAGCAAGCCGTCGACGCTGCCATGGCCGCTGGCCTGCAACGTCCCGTCAATGACTTCGCGCGCGCTCATCTCGAACGCCGGATGCTTTGCGCCGACGCGCTTGGCGATGCCCTGCAACACCTCGTGATTGGAGCGGCACTCGCCCGGCGGCTCGACCAGCTTGGCGCCGACCGAAATGTATTGGTGGCCACCGCCGTAATAGAGATCGTCGTGTTCGAGGAACATCGTCGCCGGCAGCACGATATCGGCCATCTGCGCCGTCTCGGTCATGAACTGCTCGTGCACCGCGACAAACAGATCCTCACGCGCAAAACCCTGCCGCACCAGCGCCTGCTCCGGCGCCACCGTCACCGGATTGGTGTTCTGGATCAGCATCGCCTTCACCGGGCCGCCGCCCTTCAGCGCCTCGGCATCGCCGGTGAGGATACGGCCGATCTTCGATTGATCGAGCCGCCGCGTGCTCTTGTCGACGACGTCGAGCCCTTCGATCAGCGTCTTGTCGAACTTCCAGATCGCGCCGTTGTTGAAGAACGCGCCGCCGCCTTCGTATTGCCACGCGCCGGTGACGGCAGGGATGCACAGCGCCGCGTGCATCTGCGCCGCGCCGTTGCGGCTGCGGGTGAAGCCGTAGCCGAGCCGGAAGTACGAGCGTTTCGTTTCACCCACCGCGCGCGCGAAAGCTTCAATCTCCGCGACCGGCACGCCGCAGATCGCCGACGCCCATTCCGGCGTGCGGCTGACAAGATGCGCCTCGAGTTCGTCGGGACAATCGGTGTACTTCGCGAGATAAGCGCGATCGGCAAAGCCCTCGCGAAACAGCACATGCATCACGCCGCAAGCGAATGCGCCATCGGTGCCGGGCCGCAGCAGGATCTTGATGTCGGCCTGCTTCATCGTCTCGTTGTCGTAGACATCGACGGCGGCGATGCGCGCGCCGCGCTCCTTGCGGGCGCGGGTGGCGTGGGTCATCACGTTGACCTGGGTGGAGACCGGATTGGTGCCCCAGATCACGATCAGATCGGATTTCGCCATCTCGCGCGGATCGACGCCCATCACTTTACCGGTGCCCGCGCCGTAACCGGCCCATGCGATGGTCGAGCAGATGGTGCTGTAGAATCGCGAATACTTCTTGACGTGCGACAGACGGTTGATACCGTCGCGCATCACCAGCCCCATGGTGCCGGCGTAGTAATAGGGCCACACCGACTCGCCCCCGAACTCCTGCTCGGCCGCGTTAAAGCGTGCGGCGATCTCGTCCAGCGCCTCATCCCACGAGATGCGTTCGAAACGGCCCTCGCCTTTCGGCCCGACCCGGCGCAGTGGATGCTTGACGCGATCAGGATGATTGATGCGCTCGGCATAGCGCCCGACTTTGGCGCAGACCACGCCTGCGGTATAGGTCTGCACCTTCGAGCCGCGCACCCGGCCGATGGTCGCGCCGTCGATCACCTCGACATCGAGCGCGCAAGCCGAGGGACAATCATGCGGACAGGTGGAGTGGCCGATCTCGATTTTGACGTTGGCGTTCATCGCAGCAGTACTAACACAATTTAGCGTCGATGGGCAGCGACGCTACGACCGCCTGGCCCGCTGATCCTTCACATAGCCCAGCGGCACACCGAGGCGCTTGATTGTGACCACCACCTTGCCCTGGCTGTCACGGTCGCAATTCATGTGGGTCGGCGCGATGAAGAAATCGGCGGTCTCCCAGACCTCGGCCCAATGCAGATGCGGCTTGGCCTTTTTCAGGAACGCCGCGCGCTCGCCGCAAATCGCCACCGAATAGCTGTGCTTTGGATCGCGGCTCGCGGCCGGTTCGGTGCGATCGAGATAGGCTTCCAGCCCGTCCACCGCTTCCGGCATGATGGTGAACCAGTAATCCATGGCGTAACGGCGCGATGCGCCCTCAAGGCCGCCGACCAGCGGATTGAACACCAGATATTCGTAAGGATGCAGGCGAACCAGCGTCACCGCGTTCCAGCCGAAACCGATGAGGACAATCGCCAGCGACGCGATGCCGAACTGGCGACGCATCGCGGACAGCCGCGCCACGACGCGGTCCAGTCCGATGCCCGCCAGAATAGCAATCGGCGGCAGCACGAACAGGAAATGCCGTAGCCCGCAGAATGCCGGGCCATGGGCCACCACCTCGCACAGCACCGGAAAGACGGCGGCGAAAGAAACCATCGCAACGTCATTGCGCGTGCGCCGGTCCAATCCCGTTCTCGCGATGGCGGCAGACGCCGCGAACGTCATCGCCAGCAGCGCACCCGCCAGCATCAACAGCGGCAGCTTGATGAGGATATAGATCGGCACGTAAAGGCGCGGGATCGTCGCCATCCGGTACACGGTGCCGTCGAGCACGGTGCGGATGTTGTAGTGAAACTCCGCGAAGCTGAACAAGCCGCGGATCGGATTGAGCGGCGACAGCGCCGACCACGGCCATGTCACGATCATGATAACGTAAGCGATCGCCAGCGCCGGCACGAAACGGATGAACGAGGCCCACACGAAGCGCCACGCCTCGCGCGAGGTCAGCGGCACCGAGGACGGAACGCTGAGCAGGATCATTACGCCGACATAGCCGACCAGCAGCAGGCCGAGCACCTTGATGCCGAGCGCCGCGCCGGTCATCAGTCCGAAGCCGACGATGTGGCGCGGCCTCGGGTTCGGCAGGTCGCGCGCCGCGCGCATCAGAAAGTACAGCGCGCCAGCCATCGCGGCGGCGAGCGGGATGTCCTTGCTGTGGTGGAACATGGTGCCGTGCCACGAGCCGCACACCGCAAGCGCCAACCCGGCAAGCCACCCTGCCCGCGCGCCTGCGATCATCCGCGCCGTCGCCATCGCCGCCGCCACGCCGCCGACGCCGATCAGGCCGCACAGCAGATGGCGCAGGGCGTAGATGTCCATCGGCACGAGGCGGCCGAGCAGGATCGCCGCGCTGTCGAACAGGCCGCCATAGAGATAGAGGTTGTCGAGTTCGAATACCGCGCGGTCGGTGAAGCCACTTTTATAGTAGGCGAGGATCAGTTCGCCGTAGCGATGCTGAATCCATTCGTCGTTGGTGATGGCGTAGTCGCGGAACGTCGCGATTACCAGACCGACCAGCACCGCCAGCAACACCACCGACGCCAGATCGAAGGGATCGCGCGATGCCACCGCGCGCATCGTTCGCGCGACAAAAGAATTGTCCGCCTTGCCAGGCCATCTCGCGCCGTAGTCGTCCACCGCTTCGCGCGCGAGATCGGTCATGATCTATCCGCCTGCCGCGCAAGATGTCAGCGGCACCCTCGCTGCATTGCAGCATCGGCGGACGCGGCATCGGCGGATCGGCGAGACAATGGGAGTGAGCGTTCGGGCGGGCATTCGGATCCACGGCGCGGATGAGGCGAACGTTCTATAGACCATCTTGCAACTTTTACCACCACATCATTGGAATAACGCCAGCGTCGCACCTCGCCATCCCGTCTTGCCAGCCGCCTTGGCGGCGATATTCTGCCACCAACGACCGGACCAATCCGGCGGGACCATCCATCAGGGAGTCGACGCAGAATGTATCCGGGGACCCACGTTGCGGCGCGCGCCAATCAACCTGCCTTCATCATGGCGAGCACCGGCGAGACCGTCAGCTATGCCGAACTGGAAGCGCGCACCAACCGGCTGGCGCATTTCCTGCGCAGTCGTGGGCTGAACCGGCTCGATCACTATTCCATCTTCATGGAAAACAATTCGCGCTATCTCGAAAGCTGCGGGGCCGGCGAGCGCGCGGGGCTGTACTTCACCTGCATCAACTCGTACCTGAAGGCGGACGAACTCGCCTACATCCTCACCAACAGCGAATCCCGCGTGCTGATCTTCTCCGAGGAAAAGCGCGCCATCGCCGAGGAGGCGCTGCGCCAGTGTCCCAAGGTCGAGGTCAGCCTCGTCGTCGACGGGCCGGGCAACGGCAGCACCATCCTCAACCTGGATGAAGCGGTGAGCGGCTTTCCTGCGACGCCGATTGCCGACGAAAGCGTCGGCACCGCCATGCTGTATTCCTCGGGCACCACGGGGCGGCCGAAAGGCATCCTGCGGCCGCTCCCGGAGCAGCCGCCCGCACAGGGGCTGCCGCTGTTCGATTTTCTCAACAAGATGTGGCGCTATCACGAGGGACTAACCTACCTCTCGCCGGCGCCGCTGTATCACTCCGCGCCGCAGGCGGCCGTCAATCTGGTGATCCGCAACGGCGGCACCGCAATCATCATGGAGAAGTTCGATCCGGAGCACTATTTGCAACTGATCGAGAAGTACAAGCCGACGCACTCCCAGCTCGTGCCGACAATGTTCTCGCGCATGCTGAAATTGCCGGACGAGGTGCGCAAGCGCTACGACGTCTCCTCGCTGGAGGTGGCGATCCACGCCGCCGCGCCCTGCCCGCCGCAGGTGAAAGAGCAGATGATCGAGTGGTGGGGGCCGATCATTCATGAATACTACGGCGCCACCGAAGGGCTCGGCTTCACCGCCTGCGACACGCCGGAATGGCAGGCGCATCGCGGCACCGTGGGCAAGGTGCTGCTTGGCGAACTGCATGTGCTCGACGAGAACATGCAGCCGTGCCCGAAGGAAACGCCCGGCACGCTGTGGTTCAAGACCGCGACCCCGTTCGAATATTTCAACGATCCGAAACGCACCGCCGAAACCCGCTCCGCCGACGGCAGCATGAGCACGGTGGGCGATATCGGCTACGTCGATGACGACGGCTTCCTCTATCTCACCGATCGCGCGACCTTCATGATCGTCTCCGGCGGCGTCAACATCTACCCGCAGGAGTGCGAGAACCTGCTGATCACCCATCCCAAGGTCGCCGACGCCGCGGTGTTCGGCGTGCCGAACGAGGATCTTGGCGAAGAGGTGAAGGCTGTCGTTCAACCGATGCCCGGCATCGCGGCGGATCAGGCGCTGGCCGATGAATTGACGGCGTTCTGCCTGAAAAACCTGTCGCGACAGAAATGCCCGCGCTCGATCGATTTCATCGACGAGATGCCGCGCCTGCCGACCGGCAAGCTCTACAAGCGGCTATTGCGTGACCGCTACTGGGGCGACCGCAAGAGCCGCATCGTCTGAGAGACCGCTCTCACCCGAAATGTAATCGTCGGATCAAGCCACCTCGGCGTCGTCCCCGCGCAGGCGGGGACCCATTACCCCTGGCGTTGGTAGCTATGAAAAATAACTGCGCCTTGGTGATGGAGCCGAGCCGCTGCGGAGTCTGGGTCCCCGCCTGCGCGGGGACGACGATTTTCGTGTTGTGCATCCGCCCGCGAAACCGAATTCCGGTCACGCTCTGATATCTTCCGCCGGACGCGTCTCGCGATGCGACGCATCGTCCGTTTGCATCGGCGGCGCGTTCCGGCGTATGTTTGCTGATCTTGTTTGTCTCTCTGCTCCGCGCGGCGCGCGGAATGCCGATGAGCCTGCCGCGGCGCGGCGCGATCGGGAGATATGACAATGAATGCCCCCATCGTCCGCCTCACCAGCCTCGCCCATGGCGGCGGCTGCGGATGCAAACTCGCGCCATCGGTGTTGCAGGAATTGCTGGCCGGGCAGCCCGCCGCCGCGCCGTTCCGGCAACTGCTGGTCGGCGCCGACACCGGCGACGACGCCGCCGTCTGGCAGGTCGACGACAACACCTGCATCGTCGCCACCACCGACTTCTTCATGCCGGTGGTCGACGATCCATTCGACTTCGGCCGCATCGCCGCCACCAACGCCATCTCCGACATCTACGCCATGGGCGCCAAGCCGATCCTGGCGCTGGCGATCCTCGGCATGCCGCTCGACAAGATTTCGGTCGAGGTGGTGCGCGAGATTTTGCGCGGCGGGGCGTCGGTCTGCGCCGCCGCCGGCTTCCCGATCGGCGGCGGTCATTCCATCGACGCGCCGGAGCCGATCTACGGCCTTGCAGTGATCGGCATCTGCCGGCCCGAACAGGTGCGTCGCAACGCCGACGCCAGGCCGGGCGACGCGCTGATCCTGACCAAGGGCCTCGGCGTCGGGGTCTATTCCGCCGCGATCAAGAAAGGCCAGCTCGACGGCGACGGCTACGCCGAGATGGTTGCCTCGACCACGCAACTCAATCGCGTCGGCGGCGACCTCTCCGCCGATCCGAATGTTCATGCGATAACCGACGTCACCGGCTTCGGCCTGCTCGGCCATGCCTACGAGATGGCGCGGGAATCGAAACTGTCGCTGGTGATCGACGCCAAGAACGTGCCGCTGTTCTCCCGCGCCAACGAACTGGCCAAGAGCGGCTTCATCACCGGCGCCTCGAAACGCAACTGGGCGAGCTACGGCGCCTCCATCGCGTTGCCGCCCGACATGCCGGAGTGGCAACGCGACCTCCTCGCCGATCCGCAGACCTCGGGCGGCCTGCTCATCGCCTGCGCGCCGGACCATGCCGAAGCGGTTTTGAAGAAGGTGGTCGATGCCGGATTCACCGCGGCAAAAATCATCGGGCGCGTCGAAACCGGCCCCGCGCAGGTGCGGATCGAGACATAAGTGAGGCGCTCGTGTCCCGGACGCGGCGCAGCGTGCAACGGTGCGCCGCAGATCCGGGACCGTATCAACGGCATCGTGTGCGACGGTCCTGGATCAGCGAAGCGGCCCGCGCTACGCTTGCGCCGCATCGCATCCGGGACACCCGGCAACGAATGGATCGCGCCCAAGCACTCTTTCTTGTAGCCGTCAATTCGCCTGCGCCGGCTCGACCTTCATGCGGCGGCCCCAAGTGTCGAAGAAGTGGCCTTCGTTGACCACCATGCGGTCGGCATTGACCCGGTCTTCCAGCTCGCGCAGCGCATCGGCGGCCTTGGCGTCCTCCACCGGGCCGCCGTCGTCATCGACGATCGGCATCAAGAGCACGCCGTCCCACGGCACGTTGGCGCCGCGCATCAGCAGCGTGAAATGATGCCAGTCGAGTTCGTCACCGATGACATGCGTAAACGTCGAGCGCAGTGGCAGCACGCCGAGGTTGGCGGTCGAGACCAGAATGATCAGCGCGGTGAAGCCGCCGGTGCGCCGGAATTCATGCACCACCCAATCGTCGAACAGGAAGTCGTCGAGCTTCTTGTGCTTAGCAGGTTTCGACAAGCGGCAGCTCCACGATTTCCCGCTCCATGATGCTGAGGAACGCCCCGTTGCGATGCTCGGCGAACCACGCCTCGAACGCGCGCAGCTTCTCGATGATCACCGCCGAGTCGGTTTCCGGTGCTTCCGGCTGCGTCGCCTGCCAGCAGGCCGCGATCACCGGCGCGAAGTTCGTCAGCGTCTCCTGTTGCGTCTCGCTGGTGCCGCTCCAGCCGAGTTCGTGCAGGAAGGCGGTCGAGCCGCGCAGGATCGCGTCCTCTTCGGTCTCGCAACCGTCGAGCGCTGCGGTGACGCTGCGCATCAGGTTGAGCCGCCGGAAACCGAAAGCGCGATCCTGCTCTAGCTCGCGGAAACGAACCGCCGCTTCCTTGCGATAATTCTCTTCGTTGACAGCGGCGTCGTGCGCGATCCGATCGAGATCGTCGAGCAACGCCGTCAAGGGCTGAGCCGTCATCGCGCGCTCCCGTGCTTGTTGAGGGTTGGCGGAAGAGAATGGGAGTCGAACCCACCAAGAACCGACTCGCGGCCCTTCCCGGATTTGAAGTCCGGACGCCCCACCGGGAACGATGCTCTTCCAATTGTTTCGATCTTCGGCGCCGCATTCGGCACCGCTTCATCGGCCGGCCTGCGAAACAGGTCAAGCCGATGCTTGTTGACACGGCGCAGATCGCCTCGGCGGATTGTAACACCATGCCGGTCGAAAAATTCAAGTATCTGAATCGCGACCTTGCGGCCGTTGTCGAATTTGTCGCGGAATTGCGCGGCGGTGAACTGATGATCCGCCGCCTGCTCCGACAAGGTCGCCATCACGCCGACCATTTCCGCGACCGTCGCGCGCAGGAAGAAATGATCGTGCGCCACCTCGTCGACGCGCCCCATGCGACCGACCAGCTTGAACAGCCGCCGCACTTCCGGCTCGGCAACGCCGGTGTAACCCGCGATGTCGCGCACGCGCGGCGGGCGGAAACGCCCTTCACCGCCGATGAAAATCCGCACCTTGTTCCACAGCGCCTCATCGCCCGGCGTCAGCCGCACTTCGTGGCTCGGCAGACGAATCCATGCGCCGTCGAGCGCAATGTCCCTGGTCCGCGCCAATCCTTGCAACAGAGCGGCAAAAGCCGGCGTCGGCAGACGCGGTTCGAGTTGCAACCGCAGGCGCTCGAGGCCGATACCGGAGAGATTCGGATTCTCGGCGTGGAATTTCGCCAGCGTCGCGAGAATATCGTTCTTCATCCGCAGCCAGACGGCCGGCGCGATGACGAATTCGGTTTTCGCGGTGACGAGCCGCAACAGGCTCATGCGCTGCACCAGCGCCTCGCACTCGGTCTCCGAGATCGCGCGGTCGCGAATGAAGGCGGAGAAATCCGTATAACCGGCGGCGCAACTCAAAAGCGCGGTGAGCGCACCCTCCGGATCGCTGATGGCGTTGGCCTCGAGCTGCGCGATCCGTTCCGGTGCACGGCGCTTGCGCGCGGCAGCGCGCAGATCGAGAAACAGACCGCCGCCAATGGTCCGCTGCGCGGTGGTGTCGCGCAGCACGAAACGGTCGCCGACTGCGGCGGCGATGGGCTGATCCAACACCAGTTGCACGAAGGCGTGGCCGCCGGGCGGAATCGGATCGTCGCTGAGCAGAACGATGCGCGCGCCGACCTCGGTGGCGGCATGATGCAGCCGCACCGGTAGCCATTGCGTGATCGGCTTGCTTTCGCCCGCCAGCACTTCGACGCGCGCATCGATGCGGTTCGCCGGCGCGTGCAATTCGGGATCGAGCACGACATGGCCGCGCGCGATCGCATCCTTGGTGACGCCGTCGCCGGCAAGATTGAGCGCGCAGCGGTCGCCGGCGCGGCCGGTCTCGGTCACGTTGTTCTGCGCGTGAATGCCGCGCACCCGCGCCTGCAATCCCGAAGGGCTGACGATCACCTGATCGCCCACCGTGACGCTGCCAGACAGCACTGTGCCGGTCACCACCGTACCGGTGCCGGACAGCGTGAAGGAACGATCGACCGCGAGCCGGAAACGCCCCTTGTCGGAACGCGCCTGCCAATCGCGTGCCGCCGCGAACAGCCACGCGCGCAACTCGTCGATGCCCTGCCCGGTCTGGCTCGACACCGCGAACATCTCGGCATCGTGGAGCGGCGTCAGCGCCAGCGTATTGGCGATTTCAATGCGCACCTCAGCGAGACGGTCCTCGCTGACGAGATCGGCCTTGGTGATGGCGACCACGCCGCGCGTAATGCCGAGCAGGTTGACGATCGCCAGATGCTCGACGGTCTGTGGCATGATGCCGTCGTCGGCGGCGATCACCAGCAGCACGACATCGATGCCGGACGCGCCGGCCAGCATGTTGTGAACGAAGCGCTCATGGCCCGGCACGTCGACGAAGCCGAGCACGCCGCCGTCCGGCGTCGGCAGATAGGCGAAGCCGAGATCGACCGAGATGCCGCGCGCCTTCTCTTCCTTGAGGCGATCGGTATCGACGCCGGTGAGCGCCCGCACCAGCGAGGTCTTGCCGTGATCGATATGGCCCGCAGTGCCGACGATCATGACGCGGGCTCCCCGAGCGGCAGTTTCGCCAGCTTGCGCGCGCGCTCGATTTCAGCTTCCGACATCGCGGCGTAGGTCGGCTGCAAGAAGGATTCCGCCAGCGCGCTGCCGCCAGCCTGCGCGCGCAACAGCCACATCAGCGCGGCCACCGCGTCGCGCGGCACGCCGGCGCCGAGTTGATAGGCCGCGCCCAGCATCGCCTGCGCGTCGGCATCCCCGCGCGCCGCCGCCATGTCCCACCAGCGCGCGGCCTCCGCCGCATCGCGTTCGACGCCGATGGCGTTGTGATAGATCATGCCGAGCCGCGTCATCGACGGCACCACGCCCTGCGCGGCCGCGGCTTCCGCCCAGCTCTTGGCCTCGGCGAGATCGCCGGGGATCATCTGCTGCTCATAGAGCATCCACGACAGCATGTCCTGCGCCGGGCCGTCGCCGGCTTCCGCCGCCGCGCGATAGAGTTCGGCGGCCTTCACCGCGTTGGACTCGACGCCCTCGCCCTTGAAATACAGGTCCGCGAGATTGCGCTGGCCGATGATGTCGCCGCTCTCGGCGGCGAGCGTCAGCCACTTGAACGCCAGCGCGGTGTCGCGCGCGACGCCCATGCCTTCGCTGAAGCAGACGCCGACATTGTTCTGCGCCCGCGCCACGCCCTGCTGGGCGAGCGGGCCCCAGATCGCCAGCGCCGACTCGTAGTCGTTTTCGGCGGCGGCATCGAGCGCGTCCGACATCAGTTCGGCCGTGGTCTTCTCGGCCGGCTTGCTGCGGAAGGCTTTGAGCGATGCATTAAGCCAGCCCATCATGCGCGCTCCGCCAATTGAAGGCCCGCGAGATTGCGAATGAAACCTGCGTCATCTTCGAGACAACGCAGATCGAGCACGAAAGCCTGCCCCTCGATGCGGCCGATCACCGGCTTGTCGAGGCCACGGAACGCCGCCGCCAGCGCGATCAAGGCGCGGCCGCTCGTGCGCGGCCCTACGGCGCGAATGGCGATGCCGGCGCTCGGCAAGGTTTCCTGCGGCAACGCGCCTGAGCCGATCTGGCTGGTGCAATCGATCACGCTCGCGACGTAGCGCGCACCGATCGCCGTGGAGACTGCCGGCAACAGCCGCGCCGCCTGCGCGGCGATGTCGTCGCGCCGGCGCGCCAGAAGACGGATGGTCGGCAGGCGTTCCACAAGGCGATCGGGATCGCGGTAGAGTTGGAGCGTCGCCTCGATGGCGGCGAGCCGCACCTTGTCGACGCGGAGCGCGCGCTTCATCGGATTCTTGTTGAGCCGCGCGATCAGATCGCGGCGACCGACGATGAAGCCGGCCTGCGGCCCGCCGAGCAACTTATCGCCGGAGAAGGTGACGAGATCGGCGCCCTCCGCCACCGCCTCGCGCACAGTCTGCTCATGCGACAGGCCGTAGCGCGCCAGATCGACCAGCGTACCGGAGCCGAGATCGTTCAGAAGCGGCACGTTCTGCGCGCGCGTGATGCCGGCCAGCGCCTTGCCGGACACGCTCTTGGTGAAGCCCTCGACGCGATAGTTCGACGTATGCACCTTGAGTACAAGGCCGGTCCTGGGGCCGAGCGCGGATGCGTAGTCCTTCTCGTGGGTGCGGTTGGTGGTGCCGACTTCGACCAGCTTCGTTCCGGCGCGCGCCATGATGTCGGGCATCCGGAACGCGCCGCCGATTTCGATCAGTTCGCCGCGCGAGATCACCGCTTCCTTGCCGCGCCCCAGCGTGTTCAAAGCGAGCAGCACCGCGCCGGCGTTGTTGTTGACGACGGTTGCATCCTCGGCGCCGGTCAGTTCGCACAAGAGGTCGCGGACGAGATCGTCGCGCTCGCCGCGCTTGCCGGTGGCGAGATCGAATTCGAGCGCGAGCGCCTCACGCATCGCCGCCGTCGCCGCTTCAACGGCGGCTTCCGCGATCTGCGCGCGACCGAGATTGGTATGCAGCACCGTCCCGGTCAGATTGAAAACCGGCCGCACCTTCGGCCGTGAGTCGCGCTCCAGCGACGCGGTCGCCGATGTCACGATTGTCTCCGCGTTCGGCACCGCCGTCCGCCTGGACGCCGCCGCGCCGCGCACCTCCTCGACCGAACGCCGCAGTGCCTCCAGCAGCGCGGGACGGCCGAAGCGATCGATCGCCTCATTGGCGAGCGGCGTCTTCAGCAACTCGTCAATGGACGGAATACGCCTGAACGCGGGGCCGGGATCGCGCACCGCCGCCTCCTAGTAGCCGATCAGGAACGGATTGATTCCGCCGCGTCGGAAACCGAGTTCGCGCACCAGGAGATCGAGGCCGAGCGAGGCGACATCGTCGGCCACCGGATCGAGCCGATCGTCCTTCTGTTGGTTGAAGATCTTCATATAACCGTGGCAGTCGTCGCAGGTTTCGGCCTTGATGAGGCCTGCGCCCTCGATTTCCTGGAACAGGATTTTCCGGGTGGAGCCGCACAGCGTGCACTTGGAGCGGACGTAGTTCCACATCGTGCCGCACAGCGAGCAGCAGCAGAACCGCGTGCCCGGCGCGCGACGCCAGTTGACGATGGCCGTCGAAGTCGGCGCGCTGCCGCAACTGGGACAGACGCCGTCGCCGACCGATTGCAGCGACTTGTCGTCGAGCCGCGCCGCGAGCCGCGCGAAATGCACTTGCAGGGCGGCGGCGACAAAGATGTGCTCGGCGACCGCCTCGAACGGAATGGCTTCCGCCAAAACGTTCTGCAACATCGCCTCGCGGCCGGCCGCATCAAGCTCGGTGACGCGCAGCAGCGCCGCGCGCGCCGGTGACGGCATCTCCAGCTTCACGGCGGCATCGAGCAGCCGCTGGAACGCGGCCTCGAACGCCGAGTCCGCCTTGAAGGCGACGCGGTCGAGCGGCGGCATCTTGTGTTCCCTGGCGCGCGCCAACACGTCGGGCTCAATCGCCGCCGGTTCGGGCAAGCCGTCCTGAATGGACGCCTGCACGCCGCAAAGGCCGGAAAGGAATTTCAGGTAAGGCGCGAGATCGTGCCCTTCGGCCAGAACGGCGAACCGTGCGCTGCGATCGGCGAAGATCTGCACCGGATCGGGCAACCGCGCGAACGGCGGGATCGGAATATTGCCAATTACGGAAGGGTCAGGCTGGGTTGTATCGACGCGCGACATCATTGCACCTCACGAACCCCACGGGCCACGTGGATTCATACGCTAGTTGAGTGCCTCGGCGCCGGCTTAAGACCGGCGCCGAGGCAGGTCTTAGTGCTTGCCGGTCACCAGATCCTTGAGCCAGCGGCGGTGATGCCGCCAGGCCCAACCACCGGTGACCTTGCCACGGGTCATGGCGCCTATCGTACCTCGCACCCAGATCGCGGCGTAAACGTGGACGATCCAGACGCAGATCGCCACGACCGCAGCCGCCGAATGGACCAGCACCGCCATGCGCCGTTGCTCGATGGAGAAGTAGCTGCCGAAATACTCATCCCAACTCACCACACCGGTGACGATCAGGATGAGAATCAACAGCGACATCGACCAGAACACCGTCTTCTGGCCAGCATTGTACTTGCCGACCTCGGGCAGCTTGTTCTCCTCGTTGGCCAGCACGTCGCGCAGATGTCCCAACCAGACGCTGTCAGTCTTCTTCCATAGATTTAACCGGAAGAAACGGAAGAACAGCCCGAGGAAGCTGACAAACAACACAACGCCAATCCACGGATGGATGATCCGCGTCCACTGTCCGCCGCCGAACAGGCCGGTCAGAAAATACAGGCTGGGCGTGAACAGTGCGAGACCGGACAAGGCGAGCAACACAAGGCTGATCGCCGTGACCCAGTGGTTGATGCGTGCACCGGCGGTATAACGGTCGACAATGACCGGCTTCCCGGGATGCACGGCATCTCCAGAGTCGACTTCCGATTTGCTCATCGTCGTCCCTCCGTCAACCGTTCGGCATTCTTCTCATCTTCCGCTGTCACCCGGTTCGCACCGGCAACGGCGTGATGCAGGAATCCGAACGCCGCAAAGGCGCCGATCGCGGCCAGGCCGACATACTTGGACACGCCCTTCCACACTTCGACCAGTGGACTGATCGACGGGTTGTTGGGCAGCCCCGCGTAGATCTGCGGCTTGTCCGCGTGTTGCAGCACGTACATGACGTGCGTGCCGCCGACACCCGGAGGATCGTAGAGGCCGGCGTTCTTGAAGCCGCGCGACTTGAGATCCTTGATGCGGTGGTCGGCCCACTGCTTCATCTCGTCCTTGGTGCCGAACACGATGGCCTGTGTCGGGCAGGCCTTGGCGCAGGCGGGTCCCTGACCGACCGCGAGACGGTCGGAACACAGCGAGCACTTGTAGGCCTTTTGATCGACCTGCGAGAGCCGCGGAATGTTGAAGGGACAGCCTTTGATGCAGTAGCCGCAGCCGATGCACTTGTCGTGGTCGAAGTCCACGATGCCGTTGGAGTACTGCACGATGGCGCCGGGCGCCGGGCAGGCCTTGAGGCAGCCCGGATCCTCGCAATGCATGCAGCCGTCCTTGCGGATCAGCCACTCGAGATTGCCGCTTTCGGCATTCTCGTACTCGGTGTAGCGCATCAGCGTCCAGGTATTCGCCGTCAGGTCGTGCGGGTTGTCGTAGACCCCGACGTTGACGCCGACGTCCTCGGTGAGGTTGTTCCACTCAAGGCACGCCACCTGACATGCCTTGCAGCCGATGCACTTCGACACGTCGATCAGCTTCGCCACCTCCGTCTGCCGTTTGGCAGGCGGAGTGACGGACGACGCCGAACGGCGGATCAGGTCCTGTTGGCCGAACTTGGCGGCAACCGGATTGGTGGTGGGGTTAGGAACCGGTGTAAACATCTGTCGCCCTCCCCCTTAAGCCACCGGGCCCGCAATGGGCTCGACGTTGACAAGAAACGCCTTGTATTCAGGCGTCTGCGAGTTCGAGTCACCGATCGCCGATGTCAGCGAGTTGATCGGTGAGGCTTTCTTGGTCTCGCCGATGAAGCCGAAGTTGAGCGGCAGACCCACCTCGTGCACCGTCTTGCCGTCGATCTTGAACGGCTTCAGACGCTTGGTGACGACTGCCTTGCCCTTGACCTCGCCGCGCTTGGACCAAACCCGGACGCGCTGTCCGTGCTTGATGCCTTTCTCCTTGGCGAGTTCCTCCGACATTTCCACGAAGAACTCCGGCTGCATCACCGCATTGGCGTGAACAGCCTTTGTCCAGTAGTGGAAGTGCTCGGTGAGCCGGTAGGTGGTGCCGACGATCGGGAAGTCCTTGGACGAGCCAAGTGCTTCGAGATCGCCCTTGAATGCCCGCGCCGCCGGGTTGCCCTTGAGCTTCGGGAACACCAGGTTGCCGACCGGAGATTCAAACGGCTCCATGTGCACCGGGAACGGACCGTCGGCCATCAAGCCACGAACCCAGAGGCGCGAGACGCCTTCCGCATTCATGATGAAGGGACCGACCGCCCGATCCGGCGGAATGGTCGGGACATAGTCCGGAACGTCCGGACCGCTCCAGCGCTCGCCGTTCCAGAACATGTACTTCTTGCGCTCGCTCCACGGCTTGCCATCGGGATCGGCCGAAGCGCGGTTGTACTGGATGCGACGGTTGGCGGGCCACGAGTAGCCCCAGTTGCCGTACACACCCAGCCCCGACGGATCGCTGTTGTCGCGGCGTTGAGCCATGTTGCCGGTCGGACCGTAGAAGCCGGTGTAGATCCACATGCAGCCGTCGGTCGAACCGTCGTCGCGCATCTCGCCGAACGAGGCGAGACGCTGGCCGGCGGCGCGCACCACCTTGCCTTCGGCATCCTTGAGATCGGTCAAGGCCTTGCCGTTCAGCTCGGTCTGGAGTTCGTCGACGGTCGGATGCAGCGGGTCCTTGTAGCTCCAGTCCACCGCAAGGATGGCATCCTTACCCTTGCCGCCGTCCTTTTCGTACATCTTGCGCATGCGCACGAACAGGTCGGACAGGATATCGATGTCCGTTCGGGACTCGAAGTAAGGATCGGCTGCCTTCCACTTCCACTGGATGACGCGGCTGGAGTTGGTGACGCTGCCTTCTTCCTCGGCGAACGAGGTCACCGGCAGCATGAACACCTCGGTCTGAACCTTGGCGGGATCGATGTTGTTGAACTCGCCGTGGTTCTCCCAGAACCGAGCCGTATCGGTCTCGATCGGGTCCATGCTGACCAGGAACTTCAGCTTCGACAGCGCTTCCCGGCTCTTGTTCGTGTTGGGAATCGCCATCAAGGGATTGAAGCCCTGACAGAGCAGACCGGTAGTCTTGCCCTGATGCATCAGGTCGAACATCTTGATGCAGTCATAAATGCCATCAAGCTTCGGCAGATAGTTGTAGCCGAACTCGTTTTCCTTGGTGGCATTGGCGCCGAACTGCGACTTCAGGAAGCTGACATAGAACTTGCGATAGTTCTGCCAGTAGCTGGTCTGGTTCGGCGTCAGCGGCTTGAAGGTGCGCTTCGCGAGATGCGACTCCAAGGTCGGCTCCTGCTCGGTGGGCAAGGCCAGATAGCCCGGGATCGCCGCCGTCAGGGTGCCGACGTCGGTGATGCCCTGCACGTTGGAGTGACCGCGCAATGCGTTCACGCCGCCGCCGGGGATACCGATGTTGCCGCACAGAAGCTGGATCATCGCCGCGCAACGGATGTTCTGCGCACCATGGGTGTGCTGCGTCCAGCCGAGCGCGTACATGATCGTCATCGCGCGTTCGCCGTTGGCCGTGGATGCGACCCACTCGGCAACCTTCAGGAACTTGTCCTTCGGGGTGCCCGAGACGCGCTCGACCAATTCCGGCGTGTATTGCGCGAAGTGCTTCTTCATCAACTGGAAGACGCAGCGCGGATCCTGCAACGTCATATCGCGAATGGCGAAGCCATCGGGACCGAACTTGTACTCCCAGGTGCTGCGATCATAAGAGCGCTTCGACTCGTCGTATCCCGAGAACAGACCCTCGTTGAACTCGAAGTCGTCGCGCACGATGAACGCGGCGTTGGTGAAGTTGCGCACGTACTCCTTGTGAATCTTGTCGTTGGTGAGCAGGTAGTTGATTACACCCGACAGGAACGTGATGTCCGATCCCGAACGGATCGGCGCATAGTGGTCCGCGACGGACGCCGAGCGGTTGAACCGCGGATCGACCACCATCAGCTTGGCGCCACGCTCGGCCTTCGCCTCCGTGACCCACTTGAATCCGCAGGGATGCGCTTCCGCTGCGTTACCACCCATGATCCAGATGACATCGGCGTTCTTGATGTCAGTCCAGCTGTTCGTCATTGCACCGCGACCAAATGTGGGGCCCAAACTGGCCACCGTCGGTCCGTGTCAAACCCTGGCTTGGTTTTCGATCTGTAGCAGCCCAAGGCCACGCGAGACCTTGAACGTCGCCCATCCGCCTTCATTGGCGACCGAGGAGCCGGCGAGGAATGCGGTGGTCAACCAACGGTTGACGGTCACGCCGTCGCGGTTCTTCTCGACCCAGTTGGCGTCGCGATCTTCCTTCATCAGCTTCGCGATGCGCTCCATCGCGAAATCCCAGCTCACGCGCTCGAAGCTGTTGGTGCCGGGCTTGCGGTACATCGGGTATTTCACCCGCGTCTTCGACTTGATGTAGTCGATCGCGCCGGCGCCCTTCGGGCACAACGTTCCGCGATTGACCGGATGGTCCACGTCACCCTCGATGTGAGTGACTTCCATCTTGCCCTTCTCGACCTTGCTTTCGGCCGCGAAAATCATCATGCCGCAGCAGACCGCACAATAAGGACACTGGCTGCGAACTTCCTTGGTCTGCGCGAGCTTGAAAGGCCGGATCGATAGTGCGTGGGCGGCTTCGATTTCACCAAATCCAAGCGCGCCAAGACTCGTTCCCGCCAAACCCGCGCCGGCCCCGAGCATAAACGAGCGCCGCGAGAGTTCCATGTTCATGGAACATTTCTCCCAGAATTCCGGCCCCCACCGGGGGACGTCCCAAACTTTAGAGTTTGTCAAAAGAAAAAGTACGGCGATATCAATGCACTGTCAAAGTAGTGAAACCGATACGATGATTTCGAGTCATCGAATGATGCACTGCGAGGTCACGCGGTGGGACCGATGCATGTCATTGCGGCACTTGTATTATTTATGGGAAATGTATCTTTTCTCCGGAAGCTATGCTGCAACGCCGTTTTCACGCAACCGCACGCGGGCATTTCGCCGCACCACGACTTATTGACGACCTTGTCGAGGCCTCTCGGAGTGCGAGTCGTGGCGGCCAGCCGAGCGGATCGTCCGCTCACGACCCCTTCAGCGCCCGCGCGCCTTGCCAGCGGCCGGTGGCGGCGAGATCGAGCAAGGTGGCGCGACACAGCGCCTCGATCTTTGTCGCGGCGTGGGTCAACGGCCGCGCTACAGAATGCACCAGATGAACGTCGCGCCGCAGCGCCGGCTTCGTCACCCGCCATGCGCGCAACGCGCCGGCCTCGACTTCCTGCGCGATCGAGTGAAACGGCAGGATCGAATAACCGAGCCCGACACCGACCAGCCCCTTGATGTTGGCATAGGAGTCCGCCTCGATCACGGTGTTGAGCGTGAGCGAGTGGCTCGTCGCTTCCTTTTCCAAAAGCGCGCGCAGTCCGTGATGACTGCTGGGCAGGATCAGCGGCAGCGCCGCTGCGCGCTTGTAGGTGCAACTCTCCGACGCCGGCGCCTTGACGTTCTCCATCGGCGCGGCGGGGCCGAGCAGCCACAAATCTTCCGTCAACAACGGCGACGACACCAGCGAGCGATCAGGCGCCGGTCCGTAGAGCACGGCGAGATCGATCCGTGCTTCACGCATCCATTCCAGCACGAAGCCGCTCATCGCTTCCGCGATCCGCAGCTTGACCTTGGGATAAAGCCGCCGCGCCTCGACGATCAGCGGAACCGAGAGGAATTGGCTGATGGTGCCCGGCAGGCCGAGGCGGACTTCGCCGACCGGCTCCGCCTCGTGGCCCTTGATCTCGTGCTGCGCGATGGCGAACTGATCGGTGATGATGCGCGCGTTGCGCAGCAATATCTGTCCCGCCTCGGTCGCGACCACGCCCTGCGGACTGCGCACCAGAAGCGGCGTGCCGAGTTCCGCCTCCATGTGGCGGACGTGCAGGCTCAACGCCGGCTGCGCGACATTGAGCATCTCGGCCGCGCGCGAGAACGAGCCCTGCTCGACGATCGCCATAAAATAGCGGAGCTGGCGCAGATCCATGGCCATCCATCTTTTCGCTATGGCATCGCTGCCGGATGCGAATTTATGTATAGCCGACGTCAGGCACGCCCTGTCAAGCCGAACGCGCGTCGTGACCGTCATTGCGAGGAGCGTCAGCGACGAAGCAATCCAGTCCTAAGGAAGAAACCGGATTGCTTCGCTCGCATGACGCGGAAAGCGCCGGTCAAATCGATTGCCGACGTCTTTCTACCCGCTTTTCGCCGCCATCTTCTCCATTTCGGTAATCGCCAGCAGCGAATGGGCGTAGGCGCCACCGGCGCGCATTTCGGCGGCAACCCAGATCGCTTCCATCAGTTCTTCCTGGGAGGCGCCATGGCGCAGCGCCGCCTTGGTGTGGCCGGAAATGCAGTAAGGACATTGCGTGGTATGCGCGACCGCCACCGCGATCAGTTGCTTGATCTTCACCGGCAACGCGCCTTCCGCAAACACCTTCTGGCTGAACGCCTGAAACGCCGCCTCGGCCTCGGGTGCGAGCGCCCGCCGCTTCTCGGCCAGTTCGCGCGTGGCTGCGGGATATAATCCGTCCGACATTCTCGTTCTCCTGATCCGTGCGAATTCGCGCAGACCGAGACACGAGATGCAATCGCCGCCACAGGCATGACGGCTCCGTCATCGCAGCAACCCGGACGCTGCGCTAAGCGGTGCGATTGAACGCCCGCGCCGCGCGCGTTGCAAGCGCACGGCGTTGCGTCTTTCGGCTGATGCGAACGGCGCTATGCCGGTTGCAGCACCAGGCGATTGAGCCGCGCGGTGAATGCCGCCGGGTCTTCCGGCAATTCGCCTTCGAGGATCTGCGCCTGTTCCAGTAACAGCAGCGAAAGATCGTCGCGCCGCGTCGTGTCGTCGGTCGCGGTGACGGCGGCCACCAGCGGATGACGCGGGTTGATCTCAAGGATCGGCTTGGTTCGGCTGCCGCGCTGCTGCTGCGCCAGCAGGCGCTCCAGTTCGCGGTCCGGCCCGAAGCTGCCGGCGACAATGCACGACGCGCTGGTGGTGAGGCGGCGCGACACCTTTACGTCGGCGACGCGATCGCCGAGGCTCGCCTTGATCGCGGCAATGGTGGCGGCTTCATCCACGGCCGTCTCGTCCTTCGCCTTGTCATTGTCGTCGAGCAGCGGGATCAGGTCGAAATCGATGTCGCCCTGACTCAGCGACTTCAGCGGCTTGCCCTCGAAATCGAGTTGCGCCGAAGTCCAGAACGCGTCGACCGGATCGGTCAGCAGCAGCACCTCGATGCCGCGCGCGGACGCCGCTTCCAGCATCGGATTGGATTTCAAGCGTTCGATGCTGTCGCCGACCAGAAAGTAAATCTCGGTCTGGTTCGGCTTGAAGTCAGCGAGATACTGCTTCAGCGAACGCCGATTGCCCGTCGTGGTCGTAAAGCGCGCCAGCGCCAGCAGCTTCTCGCGCCGCTCGAAATCCTCATAAAGCCCTTCCTTGATGACCGGCCCGAACGCATCCCAGATCTTGTCGAACTGTTCCGGCTCCTTCTCGCTCAGCGTCTCCAGTTCGGAGATGACGCGGCCGGTGACCGCCTTGCGGATTTGCGCGAGCTGCGGATTGTTCTGCAACATCTCGCGCGAGATGTTCAGCGGCAGATCCTCGCTGTCGACCACACCGCGAATGAAGCGCAGGTACGGCGGCAGCAGGTCCGCCTCGGCGGTGATGAACACGCGCCGCACGTAAAGCTTCACCCGCCCCTTGCGCGACGGCTCGAACAGATCGAACGGCTTCGACGATGGTGCGAACAGCAGGACGGCGTAGGCCTGCCGGCCTTCGGCGCGGTAATGCAGCATCATCGCCGGCTCGTCGAACGCGCCCGCGATGGATTTGTACGCGGCGGCATAATCCTCCGGTTTCAACTCGGATTTCGGACGCTGCCACAGCGCGCTGGCCGAATTGATCTGCTTCGCCTCGCCGCCATCGGTGACGAGTTCGATGGGAAACTGGATGTTGTCGGAATAAGCGTGGACGATGCGCTCGATCCGCGCCGGCTCAAGATAATCCTTCGCCTCGGGCTTGAGATGCAGCACGATCTCGGTGCCGCGCGCGACGCGCTCGACATCTTCCGCCGTGCCCGGTGTCACCGTGAAGCCGCTGCCGCCCGACGACGACCACACCCAGGCTTCATTGGTGCCCGCGCGACGGCTGGTGACCACGACGCGCTCCGCCACCATGAAGGCCGCGTAGAAGCCGACGCCGAACTGGCCGATCAGGCTGGCGCCGTCCTTGGCCTCTTTCAGGCGCGCGACGAACGATTTGGTGCCCGAGCGCGCGATGGTGCCGAGATTGTCGATCAGTTCCTGACGGTCCATGCCGACGCCGCTGTCGATCACCGACAACGTATTCGCCGCCTTGTCGGGAACGATGCGGATCGCGAGCGGACCGCCCGCCTCCATCAATTCCGGCTTCGCGATGGCTTCGTAGCGCAGCTTGTCGCAGGCGTCGGAGCCGTTGGAGATCAGTTCGCGCAGGAAGATATCGGTCTCGGAATAGACCGAATGCACCATGAGCTGCAAAAGCTCGGCGACCTCGGCCTGAAACGGTTGGGCTTCGCTGCTGGAATCAATCGTCGACATCACCAAAATCCTGGCTCGTTCATTCAAAGAGGACGGGAGGATTTTGATATAGCGCGCCGCGTCCGCGGATCAAGCGCAGGAGAGCGACGTTGCGATCGTCGACACCCTCAGAGTCCGGCTCGAAACGTCGCTCGTCTGATGAAACGACCTCAAAGTCGTCCCCGCGCAGGCGGGGGCCCAGACTCCCTAGCGTCAGTGATTATAAGCTGACCTCGCCCTCAGCGATAAGGCCGAACCGTTGCGGCGTATGGGTCCCCGCCTGCGCGGGGACGACGTTTTTTGTGTTGAGAATCCGCGCATAAAACGAATTCCCGGTCAAACTCTCAGCGCTGATGGCCGAGGCCGATACCGAGCTTCATGGCCTTCTGGCGCAGCGAGCCGACAGTCCGCTTGGTCAGCTTCGCGATGGTCTCGACCGGCGTGCGCGACTTGGAATGCGCGCGCAGTTCCTTGATGTCCGCCTTCGAATACGGACGACGCGCGATCTTCTTCGCCTTCGGCGCCGTCTTCTTCACCGTCTTCTTCGCTGGTTTCGCCGCCTTGGTTTTCCGCGCGACTGTCTTAGCTTTGCGAGCCACTGATTTCTCCTTGTTGACACAAGCGCGCCGAGAATGGAGCGGATCGGATATCATGGCCCGGCGTAAGCGGGTGCGTCAGACGCATATCGAATCCGATAACTCCATCAGCAGCGTTTTGCTTGCTCATGGTTCTCTTCAATCCAGCCTTTGCGAACAGGCCCGTAGCTCGGGATGCAAATGCCGGGAACGAACCACTAGCACACATCGCCACATCTGCAACTCACACGATCAGCATGATTCAATTTGTACCAATGAGATGACAGCGCGATGTGATCATCACATCATGATGATGATCACATCAATTGCAGATATCGGTGCCATACAACCGCAATGCAGCCGCGCGACACGCGACGAAGTAATCATTTCGAATCGCCGAATCGCGTTCGCGGTAAGTCCTTCCACCAATACACAACACAGCTATTCGTCCTCGCGGAACCGGGACAAGATTCAAAACCGCGGATCATTCCGGGAACATCGCCGCACTAATTTCATATTGACAAATGACTTCGCCATTATCAAACTTGACTCCGGATAAAGCCGTATGGGCTGATGCGCCATTCTGCCGCCGCCAGAGCGGACAACCGTGGGGAGTGAACATATGAAGAAGCCTTTGCTGATCTGCGCCCTGTTCGCCGCGATGACGACGACGGCATCAGCGCAAATCTCGGACGATGTCGTCCGCATCGGCGTGCTGACCGACCTGTCGAGTTGGGGACGCGACAACAGCGGTCCGGGTTCCGTGGTCGCCGCGCAGATGGCGGTCGAGGAATTCGGCCCCACCGTGCTCGGCAAGAAGATCGAGATCATCAGCGCCGACCACCAGATGAAAACCGACGTCGGCGTGCAGATCGCGCGCGAATGGTTTGACAACGGCAAGGTGGATGCCGTCGCCGATATTCCGAATTCCGGTATCGCCATCGCCATCCACAACATGGCCAAGGAGCGCAACAAGATCGCGCTGTTGTCCGGCCCCGGCGCGAGTTCGCTGACCAACGAATTGTGCAGCCCCAACACCGTGCACTTCGCCTACGACACCTATGCGCTGTCGAAGGTGACGGCCTCCGCTGTGCTCGCCGAGGGCGGCAAGTCCTGGTACTTCATCACCGCCGATTATGCCTTCGGCCATCAGCTCGAGAAGGACGCCACCGATTTCATCAAGCAACTCGGCGGCACGGTGGTCGGCGGCGTCAAGCACCCGACCAACACCGCGGACTTCTCCTCCTTCGTGCTGCAGGCGCAGAATTCGAAGGCCAACGTCGTCGCCTTCGCCAATGCCGGTCAGGACACCGACAACGCCATCAAGCAGGCCGGTGAGTTCGGCCTCGTGAAGGGCGGGCAGAAGCTGGTCGGCCTGTTGATGTTCGATACCGACGTGCACGCCATCGGCCTTCAGGGCGCGCAGGGCACCTACATGACCACCGCGTCGTACTGGAACATGGACGACAAGACGCGCGCCTGGTCGAAGAAGTTCTTCGCCAAGACCAACGTGATGCCGACCATGATCCACACCGGCGTCTACGGCTCGGTGCTGCACTATCTGAAGGCGATCAAGGCCGCCGGAACCGACGATCCCGCGAAGGTGATGGCCAAGATGCGCGAACTGCCGATCGAGGACACCTTCGTGCACGGCGGCAAGCTGCGCGCGGACGGCCGCGTCATCCGCGACATGTATCTCGCGCGGGTGAAGAAGCCGTCGGAATCCAAGGAGCCGTGGGACTATCTGGAGATCGTCAAGACCATCAAGGGCGACGACGCTTATCGCCCGGTTTCGGAATCCAAGTGCCCGCTGCTCAAGAAGTAAGCGCGTGATCGGAGATCCGTTCTGCGGATCGATTGCCAACACAAACATCGTCGTCCCCGCGCAGGCGGGGACGACGCCGAGGTTGTTCGAGCGCTTCGCGACGAACCTCATTTCGAATCAGATTCTAAGGTGACGACGATGGCGAACGGGACCCATAGGGCAAACACTTACGATTGCGACGTGCTGGTGGTCGGCTCCGGCGCTGCCGGTCTGTCGGCGGCGGTCACCGCCGCGCATCGCGGCCTCAAGGTCCTGATCGTCGAGAAGGAGCCGCGCTTCGGCGGCACCACGGCCCGCTCCGGCGGCTGGCTGTGGATTCCGGGCACCTCGCTGGCGCGCGCGTGGGGCATCGAGGAAGCCCCCGACGCCGCCCGCATCTATCTGCGCCACGAGGCCGGCAACAACTTCGACGCCGCGCGCGTCGATGCGTTTCTGTCGGCCGGCCCCGAGGCGGTGGATTTCTTCACCACGCAGACCGCGCTGCGCTTCGACATGCCGCTGACCTTCCCTGACTATCACGCGGAAGCGCCGGGCGGCACGCAGGGCGGCCGCTCGATGGTGACGCGCCCCTTCGACGGCCGCGAACTCGGCGATTACATCAAGCATCTCGGCGCGCCGCTGCCCGAGTTGACTGTTTTCGGCATGATGCTGGGCTCCGGCAAGGAGATCATCCACTTCATGCGCGCGACGAAATCGCTGACCTCGGCGTTCTATGTCGCCAAGCGACTGTCGAAGCATTTTCGCGACGTGATGAAGCACGGCCGCGGCATGACGCTGACCAACGGCAACGCCCTCGCCGGCCGGCTCGCCAAGTCGGCGTTCGATCTCAAGGTGCCGCTGTGGCTGTCGTCGCCGGTGCGCGAACTGATCGTCGAGAGCGGCGCGGTGCGCGGCGCGATCGTTCAGCACGAAGGCAAGGACGTGCGCGTCAATGCACGGCGCGGCGTGGTACTGGCCTGCGGCGGTTTCCCGCACGACGTGGCGCGGCGCAAGGCGATGTTCCCGCACGCGCCGACCGGCGCGGAGCATTATTCGCCCGGCCCCACCGGCAACACCGGCGACGGCCTGCGATTGGCGGAAACCGCCGGCAGCAGCGTTGAGGATCGGCTGCCGAACGCGGCGGCATGGGTGCCGGTGTCGGTGACCACGCGCAAGGACGGCAGCAAGGGCGTGATGCCGCACTTCATCGACCGCGCCAAACCCGGCGTGATCGCCGTGATGCGCGACGGCCGGCGCTTCACCAATGAAGGCAATTCGTACCACGACTTCGTGCAGGCGATGGTAAAGGCGGCAAAGCCCGGCGAGGAGATCGCCGCGTACCTGATCTGCGATCACCACGCGTTGCGCAAATACGGCCTCGGTTGCGTGCCGCCGTTCCCGATGCCGCTCGGCCATCATCTCAAGACCGGTTACCTGATGCGCGGCGCGACGCTCGGTGAACTCGCGAAGACCGCCGGCATCGATGCGAAGAACTTTGAGGCGACGGTGAAGGAGTTCAACGCGGAAGCCGCGAACGGCACCGACTCGCGCTTCGGCAAAGGCACGCGCGCCTACAACCGCTATCAGGGCGACGCGCTGCACGGCCCCAACCCCTGCATCGCGCCCATCGAACACGGTCCGTTCTACGCCATCAAGATGGTGATCGGCGATCTCGGCACCTATGCCGGCATCAAGACCGACGAGAACGCCCGCGCGCTCGACGCCAGCGGCCAGCCGATTCCCGGCCTTTACGCGGCGGGCAACGACATGGCGAGCATCATGGGCGGCAACTATCCCGGCGCCGGCATCACGCTCGGCCCGGCGCTGACGTTCGGTTACATCGCCGGCCGTCACCTCGCCTCCACCGCATCACAAGGCGCCTGAGCCATGAGCACACCGCAACCGCAATTGCTGGCCGGACGACTGGCGCTGGTGACCGGCGCCGGCCAAGGCAACGGCCGCGCCATCGCGCTCGGCCTCGCCGCGCATGGCGCCGACGTGGTGGTGACCGACATCGACGCGGCAATGGCGAAGGATACGGCGGCGGCGATCGCTGCGCGCGGCCGGCGCAGTTGGTCGTTTCACCTCGACGTCACCGACACGGACGCCTGCGCTGCGCTGGCGAAAACCATCGGTGCGGAAATCGGCCCCGTTGCGATCCTCGTCAACAACGCGGGCATCATCATCCGCGAAACCATCGACTCGCCACGCGCGCACGACAACTGGCGCCGCGTGCTCGACGTCAATCTCAACGGCGTCTTCAACGTCACCCACGCCTTTCTCGCCGCGCTGAGACAGACGCACGGCAGCATCATCAACATCGGCTCCATCGCGTCGTTTGTCGGCGTCGCCGATACGCTCGGCTATTCGCCGTCGAAAGGCGGCGTGAAGTTGCTGACCCAATCGCTGGCGCGCGAACTCGCCCGTGACGGCATCCGCGTCAATGCCATCGCGCCGGGCGTGATCGAGACCGCGATGACCAAGGCGACGCGCGAGGATCCCGCACGGCTCGCCGGCTTCGTCGGCCGCACCCCGCTCGGCCGCGTCGGCCAGCCGGACGAACTGGTCGGCCCCGTCGTGTTTCTCGCTTCCGACATGGCGTCCTATGTCAGCGGCGTGACGTTGCCGGTGGATGGCGGCTTCCTTGCAGTCTAGCGCGCCTCGGGCGTAGAGCACGCGACATGGGCAAAGAGTCTCGCGGCATTCAATCGATCGAAGTCGGCGGACAATTGCTGCGGGCGCTGGCGCGCAGCCTTGAGCCGATGATGCTACGCGATCTGGCACGCGAAGCCGGCATGACGCCGGCGAAAGCACATCCCTATCTCGTCAGCTTCCTGCGTCTCGGCCTGATCGAGCAGGACGAGGCCACCGGCCACTATGAATTCGGCGCGTTCGCGCTCGAACTCGGCCTCATCAGCCTGCACCGCCTCTCCGCCGTCCGCATCGCGACGCCGAAGATCGCGGCGCTGGCGCGCGAGATCAACCATGCCGTCTCGCTGTCGGTGTGGGGCACCTATGGCCCCACCGTGGTGCGGCTCGAGGAATCGAGTCATCCGGTCCACATCGTCATGCGCGTCGGCTCGGTGATGGGCATGCTGGAGACGGCAACGGGTCGCATCTTCGCCGCGTTCCTTCCGCCCAATGTCGTCAAGGCCGCGCTGGATACGAAGCTCGACCGCCTCGGCGTCGGTTATTCCGGCAAGAAATCGCTGCACAGCGCCGAAACCGAGGCGATGCTGGCGGATATCCGCAAGCGCGGCATCACCCGCGCGATCAGCGATCCGCTGCCCGGCGTCAATGCGTTCGCGGCGCCGGTGTTCGATCACACCGGCGCGGTGGCGCTGTCGATCACCGCGATGGGCCCGGCCGGCACCTTCAACACCGACTGGCACAGCCCGATCGCCAGGGCGCTGCTCGATTGCGCCAACGATATCTCGCTGCGTCTGGGCTACGCGAGCCATCGGCCGCACAGCAAAGTTTGATTCAGGTCGGCAGAACAAAGCGCACCAGCAACAGGCCGGCGCCGACCAGAAACACCAGCGACAGCGTCACCGCCGCCGTCACCTTGCCGCCGACCTCGCGGATCACCCGCAGATCAACACCGAGGCCGAGCGCCGCCATCGACAGCACGGTGAGCACGCTGGCGATGGTCTGGATCACAGGCAGCGTCGCGTCGGGAATGAGCGCAAACGAACGGCACGCCGCCAGCACGAAAAACGCGATGATGAACCACGGCACCGCCTTGAAGAAGCCGAGCTGCGCCGCATGTGCCTCCCCGCCGCGCGCGAGCCGGCGCGCGCCGAGCGCGATGCAGGCCACCACCGGCCCCAGCATCATCACCCGCACCAGCTTCACCAGCGTGCCGATCTGCACGCTGACCAGCCCCACCGGCACCGTCGCCGCCAGCACCTGCGGCACCGCATACACGGTGAGCCCGGCGAGAATGCCGTATTGCGTTTCCGACAGCGCCATCATCGGCACCAGGATCGGCAGTCCCAGCACGATGATCACGCCGAGAATGGCGGTGAACGAGATCGACGAGGCGATATCGTCGGAATTGGCATTGATCACCGGCGCCACCGCGGCAATCGCCGAGTTGCCGCAGATCGAATTGCCGCAGGCAACGAGGATCGCCATCCGCGTCGACAGCCCGAGCGCGCGGCTGATACCGTAGCTCACCAAGAGCGACAGCACGACGATGATGACGATCGCCGCCAGCAGAGCTACGCCCGACGACGCGATCACGGCGAACGTCACCGACGCGCCGAGCAGCGCGACGGCGACCTCCAGCAATTGCTTGGCGCTGTAGGCGATTCCGGCGCGCCATCGCGATCCCGGCGTCCATGCCGAGCGCAATGCCATGCCGAGCAGGATCGCGACCACGATCGCTTCGAGATAAGGATGGCCGAGCGTGCGTTCCTGGATCGCCTGAACGCCCACCGCCAGCGCGGTGACGACGGCGCACAGCGCGATGCCGGGAAGCAGCGTTGCGATCCTGGTCACAAGGGTGGATGGGCTGGCGGGCTGGCCGGCGGAGCGGAGTTGGTCTGACACGGAATATCGTTTCCTTCGATGCAGAAGGAATATGCGTTGCAGGGCCAATAATTGGAAATATTATTCTCACATACTCCGATAGAGATAGGTTATGTCGCTCAACCTCCACCTGTTTCGCATGTTCGCGGCGGTCGTCCGCACCGGCAGCTTCTCGCGCGCCGCCGAGGCGCTGAACATCAGCCAGCCGGCGATCTCGAAAGGCGTTCGCGACTTCGAATTGCAGGTCGGCTGCCGCCTGCTCAATCGCACCCCGAAGGGCGTGGTGCCGACCGACGAAGGCCTCGCGCTGTCACGCCATGCCGAGGCGCTGTTCGCGGTCGAGCGCGCCGCCGAGGACGAACTCTCCGCGCTGCGCGGCCTGCACAACGGCTCGCTGCGCATCGGCGCCAGCACCACCATCGCAACCTACATGCTGGCGCGTTATCTCGGGGCGTTTCATCGCGCGCATCCCGACGTCGATCTGTTTCTGGTCAGCGCCAACACCCGCGACATCGCCGAGCAGATGGCCAATCAGGATATCGATATCGGCCTCGTCGAAGGCCCGGTCGAGGTGCGCGGATTGACGGCGGTGCCGTGGCAAACCGACGTGATGGCGCTGATCGTAGCGCCGGACCATCCCTTCGCGCACGACACGCAGCCGATCGATCCGAGGCGGCTTGCCGATGAAATCATGATCGTCCGCGAGCCGGGCTCCGGCACCCGCGAAGTGGTGGCGCAGGCACTCGCCGCGCACGGCATCGAGCCGACGCGCACGCTGGAAATCGGCAGCACCGAAGCGATCAAGCAGGTGGTCGCCGCCGGCGTCGGCGTCTCGATCGTGTCGGAAGCGGCGGTCGCCGATCAGGCCGAACAGGGCCGGCTAAAACTGATCCCGATGCGGGACGTGGCCATCGCGCGCAGCCTGTGGCGGCTGACATCACCCGGACGTGTCGCCATGCCCGCGGCACGCGCCTTCGAGAAGATGCTCGGCGACCGGAAGGCTTTCCCGAGCAAAGCCGCGCTGACGATTATCTGACGTCGACCTGCCGGGCGTCCTCGACGCCGGCAAATCCGGATGTCTGCCCGGTCGCGAAACAGGCAACGCGCGCCAGCACGATCAATGCGACCGCCAGCCACAACAAAGCCGGCCCCACGCGCCCGCCTCGGCGCGCACGAGAGCCGCTTTCCGCGCGTGAGCTATCGTTCCGCTGGTCCGGAACAACGCTGCCAAAAGCGTCAAATTGCTGCGCCAACATTCCGGCTCCGCCCATCATCCATCACACTGACATGGTGTTGCGCGCGGGCCGTCCTGACAATGGTTGGGAATTTCGAATTTCGCGGCGATCGGAGATGCTTTGCAGCGTCCCCCGCGCCGCGCCGGCCAAACCATTCTGCCATGGCCCCGAACGGTACCGAATGACCGGAGGTGGCGGTTGAACTCCGCCACGTCTCTCTGTAGACAGACCTCCGCTGGACAGGGATTCTGCGGCCATGACGGCCGCCGCCCGGCCGGCCTGTTGGGGCGTAGCCAAGCGGTAAGGCAGGGGATTTTGATTCCCCCATGCGGAGGTTCGATCCCTCCCGCCCCAGCCAGTTGAAAACGTTCAATAACTCGAGATTTTTCTCTCGCCATTCTGAACGCTATTTTCCTGCCCATTCTGAACGTATGGCCCCCACACGTTCACGGTCGTGGGCCTCCCCGCCCTCCAAGGAGGGGGAGTGATGGGAGCACGCCAGGGCGAACTGCTGCCGAAGCCGCCGCGCCGGATGCGCGGGCAGTTGATGCATGTCTGCGATGCGGGACCGGGCGAAGGGCCGGGGTGCGTCGTCCAGATGCATTGCCAGCGCTGCGGCTACCGAACACGAAGAATCGCTCCTGCGCGACTACGTTATCGGTATCGGATATAGATACGTGGTGCAGGAATGGACAAGCGATCAAAAGCGGTCGCCGGCGATGGCTGGCTCGAACGTGCTTTAGCCCGATGGGAATGGGAGGGCGGCCATGTTGCGCCACGTGCAGAAAGGCACGCGACGCCTGACGTGGAAAACCGGATTCCAATGCGTGAAAAAGAAGAACACGTCGCAGTCACCCGTATCATCGGTAGGTCCGGCGGGCATTAGTGACGCAATGGGCCTCATGGCCATCTCACGCCGACGCCGCCAGCGAACCGGCCGCGCCTCGTGCATAGCCGTCAACCAACGTCCCGGGAAGATCGAGGCCGCCGAGCCTGACCAGCGCCTCTTTCGGCGCGATCTCGCCCGTCGCCAGCGCGCGATAGATTTGCACTACCGCCACCATGTCGCAGGTGTGCGGCGACAGCCGCAGGCGGGCAATGGCGCGCGTGGTCAATTCCGCCGGCGGCGACAGCACCGCGTGCACCTGCGCCGACAAGGTCTGCACCCCGTTCATGGCGAGGAATGCCTGCTCGTCCAGCGTCTCGACCACCAGCCCGTCGGCATCCTGCTCGCAGGTGAACTGACAGGAATCCTTGTGCAGTCCGTGCAGCCTCGCGTGATAGCAGCGCCCGGACAGCGCCAGCGGCAACCGGCCAAAGGCGAACACCTCGAACGCGGCATCGGGGCACGCCGTCGCGATTGCGCCGATTGTCGCCAGCGACAGTTCGACCGGCGGGCAGATGACGCGCGCGCCACGGCGGATGAAGAACCGCGCCGTCGCCTCGTTATAGATGTTGAGGAACGGCCCCGCCACGAACGGCTGTCCCGCCCGCGCCGGCAGCGCAGTGACATCGTTGATCTCCACCAGACGGCCGTCGGCGCAAAGCTCCTCGATGGCACGGCGCTCGCGCGGCAGCGTCGGCATCGCCAGCGTCGAGAGCACGACCTCCTTGCCGGCGCGCTCCAGCCGCTCGATGATCTCCGGCCACACCGGATCGGAGAACGGCATCCGCTTGCCGCAAACCACTTCGCCGACATGAACGCGCTCGACCGGCGCTTCGTCGGCGATGCGGTAATAGAAGTCCCGGAGCCGGTCGGGCGGCCAATGGAAGAACGTGGGTCCGAGCGTCAGCGCGATCGACACTGCCCTTATCTCCAGTTATCGCCAGGTCTTGCGGTAAGCGCCGGTGGTTTGCCGGCCGCCTTCCGACAGCGCGGCGAGGATGCCCTCGATCTCCACCGCGTCGCGGCCCAGTTCGGCGGCATCGACCGCGCTGCGGAAGGCGCGCACCACCTCGGACACATAGCCCTTGCCGCGCTGGCGTCCCTCAATCTTCAACGCAGTGATGCCTGCCTCCTTTAGGGCCACGATCATGGTGCCAGCATTGAGGCTGACGGGATCCTCGAACAGATAGCCGGTCTTGCCACCAGCGGTGAAGCGACCCTTGCACAGCGTCGGATAGCCGGCCGGCGTGCCAGGGTCGTAACGGTCGATGGTGAAGCCGGCGAGACGCGCGGTGGTCGCCTGCCCGCTCTCGTCGTAGCTCACCGCCTGGGGCGGCGAGCAGACGCCGTTGAGGTTTGGCGAGCGCCCGGTGGCATAGGACGACAGGTGGCAGCGCCCTTCCATCATCACGCACAGCCCACCGAACACGAAGGCTTCGGTCTCCACCGCGATGGCGCGGTTGAGCGCCTTGATCTCCTGCACCGACAGCACGCGCGGCAGCACCACGCGGCGCACGGCAAACGCCTCAACATAGAAGCCGATCGCTTCAGGGGTGGCGGCGGCGGCTTGCACCGACAGATGCAGCCGCGTCTTCGGGTGGTTCTGCGCCATGTGGTCGAGCACGGCGATATCGGCGGCAATCACCGCGTCGGCGCCGCACGCCACCGCCGTATCCGCTGCCCGCCGCCACGGGTCGGTGTCGCCGGCGCGCGCGAAGGTGTTGATCGCTACCAGCACCTTGCTGCCGTGACCATGGGCGAAGCGGATGCCCTCGGCCATTTCCTTCGGCGAGAAATTGAGGCCGGGGAAGTTTCGCGCATTGGTGTCGTCGCTGAAGCCGCAATAGACGGCATCGGCCCCGGCGGTGACCGCCGCCCGCAAGGTGGCCGGCGTGCCGGCCGGACAGACCAACTCCATGCGCTGCTGCGCCGTCATGTCTCGGCCTCCCGGCGTGTCGGTGTTGCCGTTGTCGCCACCCGCCGCGCGACGTCGAGTCCGCCGAGAATACCGGCGTCGGCGAACCGGCCGAGAGCGCCGGTCAAGCCCAGCAGGTCGGAGGGACGCAGTTCTGCATCCTCGATCGCATTGCGCAGCGCGACGACCGCCTCGGTTTTTCCCGTGACCGAAATGGCGCGGTGGAAGAACAGCGCATCGCCGTCGAGCTTGCCTTCGAGAACGCCGAGCAGCACTAGAATGGGACCACGGATCGCCACGTCGGACGACGTCTCCGCGCTGCGGGAGACGACGCGCACCACGGCGGACGCGCCGTCCGGCACCACGCAGAACGCGAACGGAAGGTCGGTCGGATCGATCAGGTAGCGCGCATGGCAATGCTCGCCGAGCCGCTCGAAAATCTGCGGCCGCCGTCGCGCCAGCGAGCGCAGCGACAGCGTCAGGAACGGCCCCAGCGGCAGCCCGGCGAACGGCGGCAATATCCGCCGGGCAAACGCCGGCAAACTCATCTCCTCGCCGTCCCGCATGGCTGCGTCCCCGCTTGCCCGAACCGGCGGCATCCTAGCGTGCGGGACGCGTCGAAGTTTGCTCCGGCGCAAAGAACAGCGTCGAAGTCGCAGGCGATGAATTACTGTTCGTCATGCCCGGATTTGGTATCGCCCCGTTCTCCCCAGCGCGTCATCGCTTCCCCCGGATCGACGCCGGCCCAGCCGATCAGCCGCGCCGCGATCTCGCGCACGATATCCTCGATCGAGGCCGGCGCGGCGTAGAACGGCGGCACCGGCGGCGCGATCACCGCGCCGAGCCGGGCCAGCCGCAGCATGGCATCGAGATGACCTTCGTGCAGCGGCGCCTCGCGCGGGGCGACCACCAGCCGCCGCTTCTCCTTCAACACCACGTCGGCGGCGCGCGTCAGCAGGTTGTCGCCGAGGCCGTGCGCCATCGCCGCAAGGCTGCGCATCGAGCACGGCACCACGATCATCCCGTCGGTGCGGAACGAGCCGCTGGCGATCGGCGCGGCCAGATCCTGCGCGGAATAGGCATGGGCAGCCATGGCGTTCAGCACGGCGAAGCCGTCAGGCCCGAGTTCGTGGGCGATGGTGATGCGCGCGCCGCGCGACACCACGAGATGAGTCTCAACGCCGCGATCGGCCAGTTGGCGCAAAGTCTCGCGGGCAAGTACCGCTCCGGAGGCGCCGGTGACACCGACGATCAGGCGTTGCGGCATGTCGCCTCCGGAAAAAACTCTTGCCAGCGTTCACGCACACACCGCTCAACGGCTTCATCCATCACTATCGTCTTACCCCAGTCGCGGCCGGTCTCGGCGCCGATCTTGCGGGTGGCGTCGATGCCGAGTTTGCCGCCCAACCCTTCCAGCGGCGAGGCGAAGTCAAGCTGGTCGATCGGCGTCCGCTCCGCCACCAGCAGATCGCGCGACGGGTCCATGCGGGTGGCGAGCGTCCACATCACGTCCGGCCAGGCGCGGATGTCGATGTCGTCATCGACGACGATCAGCATCTTGGTCATGGAGAACTGCGGCAACAGCGACCAGAACCCCATCATTACCCGCCGCGCCTGCCCGGCATAGGATTTGGCGATGGCGATCACCGCGATGCGGTAAGAGCAGGCTTCGGGCGGCAGCCAGACGTCGACGATCTCCGGAAGCTGCTGGCGCAACAGCGGCTTGAACACATCGAGCAGCGACGCCCCGATCACCGACGGCTCGTCGGGCGCGCGCCCGGTGAAAGTCGTGAGATAGTGCGCGCCTTCGCGCAGACGCATGGCTTTCAGCGTGAACACAGGGTAGTGCGCCGGAGCGTTGTAATAACCGGTGTGGTCGCCGAACGGGCCCTCCAGCGCAGTTTCCGTCACCGACACGGTGCCTTCAAGCACGATCTCCGCGCTCGAAGGTACATGCAGCGCGATCTGCCGGCACGGCGCAAGCTCGACCCGGCGGCCGCCGACGATGCCGGCCAATGCCAGTTCCGAAACGCCCTCGGGCGCGGGCATTACGGCGGCGAGAAGCAGCGCCGGGTCGGCCCCGATCACCACCGTCACCGGCATCTCCGCCTTCTCCGCCCGCCACAGGCGATGATGGGCGGCGCCGCCGCGCATCGGCAGCCACCGCACGATGGCGCGGTCGCGGCCGATCACCTGCATCCTGTAAACGCCGACGTTATACGCGGCGGGATCGTCGTCGCCGGGCGGACGGGTGATGACCAGCGGCCATGTAATCAGCGGGCCGGCATCGCCGGGCCAGCAGGTCTGCACCGGAAGCTGCGAGAAATCCGCCGCGCCGTCACGCCACTCGCGCGGCGCGGCGACAACGCGCGGGCGCGCCTGCAACGCGGTGCGCGCGACGGGCCACAGGCGGCGCGCCTCGCGCAGGCTGCGCGGCGGCTGCGGCGCGCGCATCCAGGCGAGCAATTCCCCGAGCGGCCCGAGCCCTTCGGGATCGGTGCCTAGCCCCCACGCCACCCGCTCGATGGTGCCGAACACGTTAGTTACTACCGGAAGCCGCGCGGCACCGCCGTCGTCAACCCGAGCCGCCGTCAACCGCAGCGCCGGACCGGCCGAGGCGATCACCCTGCGGTGCAGTTCGGTGAGTTCGAGCCGCATGGCGACTGGCGCGGCGACGCTGCGCAACGCATCGCGGGTTTCAAGATAGGAGAGAAACGAACCTAGGTCGGGAAACGGTGGGAGACGGCGCTGGTGCATGAAGAGTCCGGCCTCGAGGATCGTTCATTGATGGCACGCCAAGGCGCGGACAACGTTGAGGCCGCGCAAAGATCGTCATGCGACCACCGCCTATGCTGAAATGGCGGAGGCTGGTGACCCCACAGCCACCGCGAAGGATGTCGCCAGATGCCGCGACGCTGCTCGGAGAAGTTTGATGGATGAATATGATATTCAGGTCGGCCGGCTACGGCGTCTCGACGACGGCTTTGAAGGACGCATCGAGCGGCTTGTCGAACACGACCGCGACGCGGTCTGGCGCATGTTGACCGAGCCGCGGGAGCTCGCGCAGTGGCTGGCGCCGGGATCGATCGAGCTACTGCCGGGCGGGGCGGTTCATATCGACTTCGCCGACAGCGGAACGACGATCGACAGCACCGTGCTCGCGCTAGACCCGCCGCAACTGCTTGAATACTCATGGAGCAGCGGCAATGAACCGCAGCGGCCGATGCGTTGGGAATTGCAGCCGGCAGGAAGCGGAACGCGGCTTATCCTAACCCTGCGGTTGCCGGCGGGAGAAGATGCCGCCAAGGCATGCGCCGGATTCGAAGCGCACCTTGAGATGCTTCTCGCCGCGCTCGAAGGTGTCCCGATCCGTTTCCCCTTCGATCATTTCCTGAAGGCGCGGCAAGCTTATCAGAACTCCCTGCGCAAGTGAGGACAGTCACGGTCAATCACCCCAGCCTCAGAGCCGACGCTAGGCCGTGAAGCGCGTTTCCTCGTTTCGACAGTCTCGTTCCGGGCGACACGGGGCGCGCTACGCGATGGCTTCCAGTCCGGCCGTGCGGCTGGCCCCTTCGTCGCTGAACAGATAGACCCGATTGCGGCCGGCGGCTTTCGCCTCATAGAGCGCGCTGTCGGCCTCCGCGAACAATTCGGTGATCGGCCGGCGATGGGGACGACCGACCAGCGCGGCCCCGACCGAAGCTCCGGTCTCAAGGCGAAGACCGTTCCAGAACAATGGCCGGCACAGCATCGCGACGGTTTGTTGAAGCACGCGCGCGATTTGCGCCGGCGCTACCGGCGCGCGCAGGATCATTGCGAACTCATCGCCGCCGATGCGCGCGACCAGACCTGCGTTGTGAAACGCCCGCCGCAATCGCATCGCCACCTCGCACAAACACGCGTCACCCGCCGCATGGCCGAAGGTGTCGTTCATCTCCTTGAAACGATCGAGATCGATCAGGACCAGCGCCGAGGCAAAGCCATGGTTCAGGCTGTCACAAACGATCTCGCGATAGCGCGCCTGAAACACCGAGCGGTTCGCCAGTCCGGTCAGCGCATCGGTTTCGGCCCGCTGCCGCAAGTTCTCCATCAGGTGCCGGTCGGCGGTGATGTCCTGCTTCGCGCCGAAAATGCGGGCGACCTGTCCGGCCTCCCCGATCGCGTTGATGGAGAGCCGCATCCAGCGCCGTTCACCGCGCCAGGTGATGATTTCGGTATCCAGCGACGCGGAGCGGCCGGTGCGGATCACTTCGGCCCGCGCCAGTTCCATGTTGCGCCGGGATTCGTCGACATAGAGATCGACGATCGACGCGCGCCGCAGCGGGTTGCCCATCGGGTAGCCGAAAATGTCGTAGACGCCCGACGTCCAGGTCAGGCGCTCCGTCGCAAGCTCGCATTCCCAGGCGCCGATGCCGGCAAAATCGAACGCTTGATCGTAGAGACGTGCGCGAACCTCGGCCGATGGAAGCGCAGCAGCGTGGTCTGCCTCATCTCTCATTCGCGATCCAGCAGCCTGACGGGTTCTGACTCATCTCTTCACTAAAGCGGCAGCGTTAACGAACTCTATACACATGTGGCAGACTGACGCCGCAAGGCCTCTTGCACTACGACTGAAGCGTTGTCAGCAACTGAGTGCCCAACCACCAACACAGACCGCGCTGATGCTCGACACATTGAAACAATGGGCCCGCGCCATCAGTCGCGACATTGTCGCGCTCTGGCTGGCGGCGCGCGATCCCCGCGTGCCGTGGTATGCGAAGGCCATCGCCGGGCTGGTGGCGGCTTACGCGCTCAGCCCGATCGATCTGATCCCCGATTTCATTCCGATCGTGGGGTATCTCGATGACCTTATCATCGTGCCGCTGGGAATTCTGCTCGCCATCCGCCTGATACCACCGGAGGTGATGCACGAACTGCGCGCCGAGGCCGCGATGCGGTCGAAGCCGCGAACATCGGCCGGCCTGATACTGATCCTCGCGATCTGGGTTCTCACCGCAGTGTTCCTGATCTGGTGGTGGCTCTGATTTCGATGTCCCGGGGACTGATCGGAAACTCGTTCCAACGATCGGATTCCCAGCACGAAAGAGTCGTCCCTGCGCAGGCAGGGACGACTCGATAGGGTACGTTTCGTGGCGAATTGCATGTCGAGTCAGATACTTCGCAACAGCAAATCCGACCTGCCGAATCGCTTGACTCATTAAGCGTCATCGCCAACGCTACGCGCATTGCCGTCAACGACTGAGGAAACACCATGGCTTACAAGTTCGAACTCTATACCGACAAGGCCGGCGAAACCCGTTTCCGTTTCAAGGCGCCGAACGGCGAGATCATGTTCGGCTCCGAAGGCTATAAGCAAAAAAAATCCGCTCAGGACGCCATTGCATCGATCCAGAAGCACGCTGGCGGATCGAGCGTCGAAGACAACACCGGGAAATAACACAACGCCTGCGCGATAGCGGACGGGTGTAAATCAACTTCGTCGTCATGGCCGGGCATAGCCGTTCGAAGAACGGCGTCGCTTCGCTCGCCTGTGGTCCCGGCCATCCACGTCTTTGAACACGCACCGCTTGCAAGAGGTGGATGCCCGGCACAAGGCCGGGCATGACGCGCTCGTGGAATGCATCGTGATTCAGCATCGCTGCCACTGTCGGGGTAATTTGGCTCCAAATCAAAGCCATCCGTTAAACGATTCAATTACCTTACCGGCTAAACGAATCCAGCTTGGCCACATCAGGTCATGATCGCCGACGTATAAGGCGGAGGGATTTCACCAGCGGCGTTCCGTCCATCATGCTTCTCGATCAATTGTCCGTCCTCATCGCCATCGGATTTTCAGGCGCGTCGCTCGGCTTGACGCTGTTCATGATGTGGATCGTCTGGCGCGGCGAAACGCATCTCTTGAACTGGTCGCTCGCCCTCGCATTCATCCTGGTCGGGGTCGCCTTCTTCGGAAGCGTGGTCGAGAATTACAACGCCACGTTCCTTCTCGCCGCCTTCCTGCTGCTCATTGTCGGCTTCGGCCTGCTCTATCTCGGCTCCGCGACATTCTGTTCCGGCAAAGCCGATTGGTCGCTGGCAACGGCGCTGGTCATTCTTGGCGGCGTCTCGACAACAATCGCTTTCGCGCTGGGTTATTCCGGCATCGGCACCATGGCCGGAAATATCGCGCTCGGCGCTCTGATGCTCGCCGCCGCGTATCAGTACTGGATCGCGCGCGCGGAATCGCGGCTGCTGATGACGGCCAACGCGATGCTCTACCTTGTCGTCTCGGTCTCGTTCATGCTGTGCGGCTACGCGCTCGTTCACGAGGGGCAGTATGTCCTCACGGCAAAACCGTCCAACTGGGCGGAAGACATCAATTCCATCGTCGTCATCGCCGGCCTGACCGGCATCGGCACCCTGTCGCTGACGCTCAATCAGGCGCGCATCGCCAACCGGCACAAGCGCGAGGCGATGACCGACGCCTTGACCGGGCTTTTGAACCGCAGGGCGTTGTTGCAAAATCCATCCGACACCGTGCCGGCGGGCACCGCGCTTGTCGCGATGGACCTCGACTACTTCAAGAGGATCAACGACCAGTTCGGCCACGATTGCGGCGATCAGGCGCTGAAGGCCTTTGCCGAACTCATCCGCGCCAACATCCGTCCGACCGATCTTGCCGCGCGCATGGGCGGCGAGGAATTTTGCATCGTGGTCTCCGACCAAAACCCGCACGCGCCCAAGGCCATCGCGGAGCGCATCAGGGCGCAGGTCGAGGCGATGACGATTCCGACGGCGGCAGGTCCCATCCGCACCACCGTCAGCGCCGGGATTTCGTATGCCTCCGGCGACGAAACGCTCCAGTCGCTGCTGATCCGCGCCGACGAAGCGCTGTACGAGGCCAAATCCGAGGGGCGCAATCGCATCCGAACGTCGGACCTCGACAGCCTCGCCGCATAGGCTTTCACGCCGGATCGATCGACCGACGGCGCGCCACATCCGGCAAACCGAAGGCGTGATCACAGCATGATGGCACCGGCGACCCGCATGCGTTGTCACATGCGACCGTTTCTCCACCCCGCAATTTCTCCTTGGGGGTGTTGAGAAGGCTGTGGTTTCATGGGAAGACGAACGCCTGTTCTTAAACCTCACCCGTGAGTGCCAGTCATGACCTACCGTGCGCCCATCAACGACATTCTGCTGGCCCTCAACCATGGCGCCGGCTTGCAGGCCGCCGTCGATGCCGGCCATCTGGGCGATTACGACGCCGACATCGCCGCCGCCGTGCTGGAGGAAGCCGGCAAGTTCGCCAGCGACGTGCTGGCGCCGCTCAATCGCGTCGGCGATCAGAACGGCATCAAGCTCGCGGGAGGCAAGGTCACCACCGCGCCGGGCTGGCCCGACGCCTATCAACGCTGGACCGCCGCCGGCTGGAACGCGGTCGCCGGCAGTGAGGACTTCGGCGGACAGGGACTGCCGGGCGCGATCAACGCTGCGTGCACGGAGATCTGGAGCGCGGCGAACGTCGCGTTCGAACTGTGCCCGCTGCTCACCGCCAGCGCCATCGAAGCGCTCCACGCCCACGGCAGCGACGAGTTGAAGAACATCTATCTCGCCAAGCTGATCTCCGGCGAATGGCCCGGCACCATGCAGCTGACCGAGCCGCACGCGGGCTCCGATGTCGGCCTGTTGCGCTCGCGCGCCGAACGCGCCGCCGACGGCACCTACCGCATCAGCGGCACCAAGATCTTCATCACCTACGGCGACCACGACATGACTGATAACATCATTCATTTCGTGCTCGCGCGCCTGCCGGATGCCCCCGCCGGTACCAAGGGCATCTCGCTGTTCCTGATTCCGAAATTCCTCGTCAACGCCGACGGCTCGCTCGGCGCGCGCAACGACGTCTATCCGTCCGGCGTCGAGCACAAGCTCGGCATTCACGCCTCCCCCACCTGCACCATGACCATGGGCGACAACGGCGGCGCGGTCGGTTACCTGATCGGCGAGGAAAATCGCGGCATGCAATGCATGTTCACGATGATGAATCAGGCGCGCCTCGGCGTCGGCCTGCAAGGCGTCGGCCTTGCCGACCGCGCCTATCAGCAGGCCCTCGCCTATGCGCAGGAGCGCAAGCAGGGCAAGGGCATCGGCTCCACCGGCACCGGCCCCGATCCAATCATCGTGCATCCCGACATCAAGCGCATGCTGATGCAGATGCGCTCGATGACCGCGGCCGCGCGCACCATCTGCTACGCCACCGCCGTAGCATTGGACGTCGCCGCGCGCGCCAGGGACCCGCAGGTCCGCGCCGCCGCCGCCGCGCGCGGCGCGCTGCTCACACCGATCGCCAAGGCCTTCTCCACCGACATCGGCAACGAGGTCGCTTCGCTGGGCGTGCAGATTCACGGCGGCATGGGCTTCATCGAGGAAACCGGCGCGGCTCAGCATCTGCGCGATGCCCGCATCACGCCGATCTATGAAGGCACCAACGGCATCCAGTCGATCGACCTCGTGACGCGCAAGCTCGGCGTCAAGGGCGGCGAGTCGGTGTGGGCGCTGCTCAGTGAACTGTCCGACATCGTCAAGCGCGTCGAAACGTCGAACGATCCGGCATTCGGATCGACCGGCGCGAAGCTGCGCGAGGCGCTGGAATCGCTGGAGCGCACCAGCCGCTGGCTGCTCGAACGGCTCGGCACAGCGCCGAACGAGGCACTCGCCGGCGCCACGCCCTATCTGCGGCTGTTCGGCTCGACGCTCGGCGGCTGCATGGTCGCCAACGAAGCGATGGCGGCGCGCGACAGCGGCGACCGGTTCGGCGATCCGAAGCGCTACGTGACCTTGGCGCGCTACTTCGCCGAGAACGTCGCGGTCCAGGCGCCGTCGCTGGAGCGCACCGTGGTCGAAAGCGCCGACACCGTGCTCGGCGCCGACGCGATTCTGCTGGCCTGACCCTCTGCAACTGGCGGCTAACCACCGCCACGATTTCGCCGCAAGAATCCCGAGCGGAAAAGGACACCCATGACCGACCACCTGACCGTGACCGACACCGAGGCCACACGCGTTATCGCCTTCAACCGGCCCGACAAGAAGAACGCGCTGACGCAGGACATGTATCGGGCCACCACCGATGCGATCAACAGCGCGCAGGACAACGCGGCGATCCGTTGTCTCGTCCTCACCGGCGGCAAAGGCGTCTTCACCGCGGGCAACGACCTCGAGGATTTTCTCAAGGGCGGCACCGCCAGCGCCGACAAACCGCGCCCCTCCGCTGCGCTCGGCTTCCTTCATGCGCTGGCGCGCAACACCAAGCCGCTCGTCGCAGCCGTTGACGGCATCGCCATCGGCGTCGGCACCACCATGCTGTTTCATTGTGACTACGTGGTCGCGAGCGCCAATGCGCGGTTCTCGACGCCCTTCATCCATCTCGGACTGGTGCCGGAAGGCGCGTCGAGCCTTTTGATGCCGCGCGCCATCGGCCATCAACGCGCCTTCGCCACACTGGTGATGGGTCGTTCGCTCAACGCCGACGAAGGACGCGACGCCGGGTTCGTCAATGCCGTGGTCGCGGCAGGCGAAGCCGATACCGAAGCGCTCAAGGTCGCGCGCGAAATTTCGGCGCTGCCGGCGGAAGCCGTCGCGATCTCGCGCAAATTGCTGAAACCGTCGCCCGAAGAATTGATCGAACGGATCAATCACGAGAGCGCGCTGTTCGGCGAGCGGATGCGCTCGGAGGAAGCGGTCAATGCCTTCAAGGCATTCTTCGCACGCAAGAAGGCCTGAACCAGCAGACTGCACTGGCGATGAGGACCTGATGCGGCGCGCCCTGCCGATACTTGTCGCCGTGCTCGCCTGCTTTGCGACGACACACGCGCAGGCAAGCGATCGCGTACCGCTGCGCATTCTCGCGATCAACGATCTGCACGGCAATCTTGAACCGCCCCCCGGCGGCATCCGCATCGACGATCCGAGTAACAAGGATCGCAAGATTCGCGTCAATGCCGGGGGCGTCGAATACATGGCGACGCTGGTGAAGCGGTTGCGTGCGGATCACAGAAATACGATCTTCGTGGCCGCAGGCGATCTGATCGGCGCCAGCCCGTTTCTCTCCGCGATGTTTCATGACGAGCCGACGGTTGAGTCACTCTCTCTGATGGGCATGGAGGTTGCCTCGGTCGGCAATCACGAATTCGACGAGGGCAAGACCGAATTGCTGCGTATGCAGAACGGCGGATGTCATCCGACTGACGGCTGCCAGGGACCACATCCGTTTCTCGGCGCGAAATTCCGTTATCTCGCTGCTTCGACGTTCGACAAGACCACCGGCACGACGCTGTTTCCGCCCTACGCGATCAAATCGTTCGATGGAATTCCGGTTGCCTTCATCGGCTTGACGTTGAAGAACACGCCGCGCCTCGTCTCGCCGGTCGGCGTCGCCGATCTCGAATTTCGCGACGAGGCCGACACCGTCAATGCACTGGTGCCTGAGTTGAAAGCAAAGGGTGTCGAAGCCATCGTCGTGCTGATCCACGAAGGCGGCTTCCCCACCGGCGATTACAACGAGTGCCCCGGCATCTCGGGCCCGATCGTCGATATCGTCAAGAAGTTCGACAAGGCGGTGGATATCGTTGTCAGCGGCCACACGCACCAAGCCTACACCTGCAACATCGACGGCCGACTCGTCACCAGCGGCGACAAATACGGCACGCTGGTCACCGCCATCGACCTCGAACTCGATCGCAACACGCGCGATGTCGTGAGTGCAAAGGCGAACAACATCATCGTCCGCACCGATACGCTCTCGAAGGATGCGGAACAGACCCGCTTGATCGCGGACTATCAGCGGCTCGCCGGCCCCATCGCGGCGCGCCCGGCAGGGCACATCACGGCGTCGCTATCGCGAATTCCCACCGACGCCGGAGAGAGCGTGCTCGGCGATATTGTCGCCGACGCACAACTCGCCGCAACACACGCCGCCGACAAAGGCGGCGCGGTGATCGCCCTCACCAACCCCGGCGGCGTGCGCAGTCCGATCGTCCGGCGCGACGACGGCAGCATCACTTATGGCGACGTGTTCGCGGCACAGCCGTTCCGTAACCAGCTTGTTACCATGACGCTGACCGGCGCGCAGATCAAGGCGGCACTGGAGCAGCAATGGCTCGATCCGACGCGACCGCGCGTCCTGCAAGTCTCGAAAGGCTTCAGCTATACCTGGGACAACGCAAAGCCGCTCGGCGACCGCATTGTCGCTGCAAGCATAACGCTGAACGGGGCGCCGATCGATCCAGCGGCGAGCTACCGCGTCACCGTCAACAACTTTCTCGCGGTCGGCGGCGACGGCTTCACTGTCCTGAAGGAAGGGGCTTCGCAGATTTTCGGCGTCTACGACGTCGATGCGCTCTATGCCTACTTCCAAGCAAACAGCCCCGTGGCGCCGCCAACAACCGGCCGGATTACCCGGCTTAACTGAGCCGCCTCCCGGGCCAACGGTTTTGCCGGCCGCCCTTTCACAATCCGCTGCAAGCCATTACACTTGGCGCACGACGCTTGCCGCATCATCCCTCACGCGCCCCGGGCGCGGCGGATCCTTGAATGACCACGCTTCTTGTGACCCATCCCGCATGCCTCGATCATGTGATGCCGCCTGGACATCCGGAATGTCCGGACCGGTTGCGCGCCATCGACGCCACGCTCAGTGAGGATCGTTTCAGCGCTCTCGCCCGCGCGCTGGCGCCGGAAGGATCGCTCGACGCGGCGGCGCTCTGCCACACCGACCATCTGATCGATGAGCTACGCCACATCGCACCAAGCCAGGGTTTTGCTTTCATCGACGGCGATACCTTGATGTCGCCCGGCACCTGGGAGGCGATATTGCGCGGCATGGGCGGCGCCATCGCCGCGACCGAAGCCGTGCTGACGCGCGCGCACGACAATGCCTTCGTCGCGATCCGGCCGCCCGGCCACCATGCCGAGATCGGCAAGCCGATGGGCTTCTGCTTCTTCGACAACGCCGCAATTGCGGCGCGCCACGCGCAACGCAAGCACGGCATCGGCCGTGTCGCGGTGGTCGATTTCGATGTGCATCACGGCAACGGCACGCAGGACATCTTCTGGGCTGACCCCACGGTGATGTATTGCTCGACGCATCAGATGCCGCTGTTTCCCGGCACCGGCTCGCGTTCCGAGCGCGGCGAGCACGATACCATCGTCAACGCGCCGCTGATGTCCGGCGACGGCAGCGTGCAATTCCGTTCCGCCTTCGAGGATCTGATCCTGCCGCGCCTCACAGCGTTTGCGCCGGAGTTGATCGTGATCTCCGCCGGCTTCGACGCGCATCGCCGCGATCCGCTCGCCACCCTCGAACTCGAAGCCGAGGATTTCGGCTGGGTGACGCGCCGGCTGATGGATGTCGCCGATGCCAGCGCCGGCGGCCGCGTCGTCTCTGTGCTGGAAGGCGGCTACGATCTGCGCGGTCTGCAGGAATCCGTCGCGGCCCACGTCACCGCGCTGATGGGAAAATGACGTTCCGCCACATTCCGTCCTCACCCGTGCTTATCATCGCGCGCGACCGATATTCAGCAGGAACCAGACCATGGCCGATACCAACCACGCCGACATCAAGAAGCTGAGCTTCGAGCGCGCGCTGGAGGAACTCGAATCGATCGTCACCCGCCTCGAGGGCGGCCAGGTCGCGCTTGAGGAATCGGTTGCAATCTACGAGCGTGGCGAAGCGCTGAAACGGCGTTGCGAGGAGCTGCTGCGCCAGGCCGAGGCGCGCGTCGACAAGATCACCACCGACGCCAAGGGCCAGCCCAACGGCACCGAGCGGCTCGACGTTCCGTCATAACCACGGCGGCGCCAACCGAGACGACGCAACTGGCCCGAGGGCCTTTGATTTCATCTCCAATGTCGGCTTTACTGCGGAGCGCGGGGCGAAAGCCTTCGCGCCGATGTTTCGTTTTTTGAATTTGAATGAGCACCAGATTGCCGAGCGCGCTTCTCTCCACGATTTGCCCGGAGCATGTCCTACAGGTTGCGCCCTTTCAGGCGAGACACTGAGCGTGCGCATTCAACGCCGTCACGTCATTTACGTTCAGGGCTACGATCCGCGCGGGCTCGCGCAATACTATCGCCTGTTCCGGACCGAACTGCGTAAATCCGCCGCCCTCTATGGCTTGCAGGCCAAAGTCGGCCGGCCGCAGACCACCGACGACAACACGATGGCGTCGTGGTCGATCGAAACGCAAGGCCACGACTGGCAAACACACGTCACCTACGATTTTCTGCGCTGGGAAGATCTGATCAAGGGCGACTTCGCCGCTCCGATCTGGCGCACCGTCCTGCAGGGGTTCGCCATCTACTGTCGCGCATTTTTCTCGGGCGTCATCCCGCGGATCTGGAAGGCGCATTGGCGCTTCGGGATGTTCATCACCTATCCGCATTTCGTGCTGCTGAATCTGGTGATCTGGTCGGCTCTCCCGGCCTGGATTGTCGCCGCGCTTGCAAGCTATCTCGGCATACCGACGCCGATTAAATGGATTGCGGCTATTGCGGTGTTTCTCGCCGCGCTGTGGGCCCTGTTGAAATATACCGAGAAGCACACCTACGCGCTCTATCTGATGTCGGACACCATCTTCACTTGGCAATTCGCGCATCGCGCGCGGCCGGAATGGGACCGGCGCATCGATCACTTTGCTCAGTATCTGGTCGAGGCTGCGCGCAGGAACGACGCCGAGGAACTCGTCGTCGTCGGCCATAGCTCCGGCTCGTTTCTCGGCGTCGAGATCATGGCGCGCGCGCTCGCGATCGATCCCGACCTCGGCCGCCGCGGTCCGCGCGTCGTGCTGCTGACGCTCGGCGGCAACCTGCCGATCGTCGGCTTCCTTCCGGTTTCAAAACCGTTCCGCGAGCATCTTCGGCAACTTGCGGTCGCACCCGCGATCGACTGGATCGACGGCCAGTCTCGCAAGGACGTGATGAATTTCTATCCGTTCGATCCCATCGCCGGGCACGGCATTGAGGCAGGCGCCGCACGACGCAACCCGACCGTGGTGCCGATCCGGTTCCGCGATATGATCGATCCGGCGCACTACAACCGATTCCGCTGGCAGTTCTTCCGGGTGCACTTCCAGTTCGTCATGGCCAGCGAGCGGCCGCATCCTTTCGACTTCTATATGATCGTTTGCGGTCCGGTCGCTCTGGCCGACCGCATCGCAGACCCTGCCGCGGCGCTTGCAACAGCGGCGGGACCAGCCCAGCCGACTGTCCGAGCTGCATCCCTTCCCTGAATCCCGCCCCTACGTTAAAGAGGAACCCAAGGTCCCTTCCGGTCGTTAAGGTCCCGGCGCATTGAACCAATGCGCCGCGCGGCCTGACCAACAGCAATGCCGAAAGTTGGCTTTGGGGAGGAGGCTTGGTATAGGATTGGAAACATTATACATTTGCACGCTCGTATCGGCCGACCGAGTTTCGGCTAAGAGATTGAAACTGCTTGTGTAAATGACGAAATTGAGACCGCGCAGCAAACGTGACCTACATCACAGTTCGCGGAAGCCGCGCGCGATAGGCTCGAAACCGTTTTCCCTGTTCAGGGGCTACAGGATGCCGGGTGCCGATGCGCAAGGGTTGCGCAGCACCTATATCCATCCTTGTTGCCATGCCTGACATGCAAATTGGAAACTCTGCCGTGACCAGCTTCAGTAAGACACCACTTCTTGACACGATCCGCACCCCTGATGACTTGCGCAAGCTCAAAGTGGACCAGGTTCGCCAGGTTGCTGACGAGTTGCGGCAGGAAACCATTGATGCCGTGTCCGTCACCGGCGGCCATTTCGGCGCCGGCCTCGGTGTGGTCGAGCTGACCACCGCGATCCATTACATCTTCGATACGCCGCGCGATCGGCTGATCTGGGACGTCGGCCATCAGGCCTACCCGCACAAGATCCTCACTGGCCGCCGCGATCGCATCCGCACGCTGCGCACCGCGGGCGGCCTCTCCGGCTTCACCAAGCGTTCCGAAAGCGACTACGACCCGTTCGGCGCGGCCCATTCGTCGACCTCGATCTCCGCCGGCCTCGGCATGGCCGTGGCCCGCGACCTCTCCGGCGCCAAGAACAATGTCATCGCGGTGATCGGCGACGGTTCGATGTCGGCGGGCATGGCCTATGAGGCGATGAACAACGCCGGCGCGATGAATTCGCGGCTGATCGTCATCCTTAACGACAATGATATGTCGATCGCCCCGCCGGTCGGCGCGATGTCGGCCTATCTGTCGCGGCTCTATTCCGGCAAAACCTATCGCACGCTCCGCGAAGCCGCCAAGCAGCTCGGCAAGCATCTGCCGAAGATGATCTCCGACCGCGCCGAGAAGGTCGAGGAATATTCGCGCGGCTTCATGACCAACAACGGCACGTTGTTTGAGGAACTCGGCTTCTACTATGTCGGCCCGATCGACGGTCATAACCTCGACCATCTGCTGCCGGTGCTGAAGAACGTCCGCGACATGGAAACCGGCCCGGTGCTGATTCACGTCGTCACGCAAAAGGGCAAGGGCTACGGCCCGGCGGAAGCCGCGGCGGACAAGTATCACGCGGTGGTCAAGTTCGATGTCGCCACCGGCGCGCAATCGAAAGCAAAGCCCAACGCGCCCGCCTATCAGAACGTGTTCGGCCAGTCGCTGGTCAAGGAAGCCGAGAAGGACGACAAGATCGTCGCCATCACCGCGGCGATGCCGTCCGGCACCGGCGTCGACATCTTCAACAAGGCGTTTCCGAAGCGCACGTTTGACGTCGGCATCGCCGAGCAGCACGCCGTGACCTTCGCGGCCGGTCTTGCGACCGAAGGCTACAAGCCGTTCTGCGCGATCTACTCGACCTTCCTGCAACGCGGCTACGACCAGGTGGTCCACGACGTCGCCATCCAGAGCCTGCCGGTGCGTTTCGCCATCGATCGTGCCGGCCTCGTCGGCGCCGACGGCGCGACCCATGCCGGATCGTTCGACAACGCCTATCTCGGCTGCCTGCCGAATTTCGTCATCATGGCCGCGTCGGATGAAGCCGAACTGGTGCACATGGTCGCAACGCAGGTCGCGATCAATGATCGCCCGAGCGCGGTGCGCTATCCGCGCGGTGAAGGCCGTGGCGTCGAAATGCCGGAAGTCGGCGTACCGCTCCCGATCGGCAAGGGCCGCGTCGTCCGCCAGGGCAACAAGGTGGCGCTGCTGTCGTTCGGCACCCGCCTCGCCGATTGCGAGAAGGCCGCCGACGAGCTCGCCGCGCACGGCCTGTCCACCACGGTCGCCGATGCGCGCTTCATGAAGCCACTCGACGTCGAACTGGTGCTGAAGCTCGCGCGCGAGCACGAAATCCTTATCACCGTCGAGGAAGGTTCCATCGGCGGCTTCGGCTCGCACGTGATGCAGACGCTGGCCGAGCACGGCGTGCTCGACAGCGGCATGGTGCGTTTCCGCGCGATGGTGCTGCCGGACGAGTTCATCGACCACAACACGCCGGCGGCGATGTATGCCTATGCCGGCCTCGACGCCAAAGGCATCGTCGCCAAGGTGTTCGAGACCATCGGCAAGGACAAGGCCGGAACCATCAAGCTCGCCGGCGCGTAAACCTCGAGCCGGACGGTATCGAAAGCCCCGCTTCCGGCGCTCCGGGAGCGGGTTTTTCATTTGCAACGGGACCGCGATAGACTGTTCGCGACATGACACAGACACGCAAACGTGCCGACGTGCTGCTGGTCGAGCGCGGCTTGTTCGAAAGCCGGGCGCGGGCGCAGGATGCGATCGCGCACGGCCTCGTGACCGCCGACGGCAAGGTCGTCGCCAAGCCCTCCGAAGTCCTTTCCGATAGTGCTGTCATTGAAGCCGCGCCCGCGCATCCGTGGGTGTCGCGCGGCGGCGTCAAACTTGCCGGTGCGCTGGCGCAGTATCCCATCGAGATCGAGGATCACGTCTGTCTCGATGTGGGTGCCTCCACGGGTGGCTTTACGGAGGTGCTGCTGAGCGAAGGCGCGGCGCTGGTGTTCGCCGTCGACGTCGGCACCAACCAGTTGCACGATAGCCTGCGCGGCCACCCGCGCATTGTCTCGATGGAGCAGACCGATATCCGCAGCTACGATGGCAAGCGCCTGCCGCAGCGGCCGGATGTGGTGGTCATCGACGCGAGCTTCATCTCATTGAAGCTGATCCTGCCTGTGGCGCTGCAACTGGCCGCCGCGCCGATGAGCCTGCTGGCGTTGATCAAGCCACAATTCGAAGCGCCGCGCGCCGCGATCAAGAAAGGCATCGTGCGCGATGCAGCCATCCATCAGGCGGTGTGCGACGACATCGTCGCTTTTGCCGCCGCACAGGGCTGCACGGATATCGAGGTGTTTCCCTCCAGCATTCCCGGCGGCGACGGCAATGTCGAATTTTTCCTCGGCGCGCGTCGTGGCTGAAACGTTTGTCATCGATCACATCGGTCAGCGCGGCGACGGCGTCACGCGCGTCAACGGTGCTGCACGCTACGTCCCCTACACGCTGCCCGGCGAAACGGTGGACGCGGCCCCGTCGGCGGCGTCGGACCGGATGCAACTCATCACGATCCGGGCGCCCAGTCCGCAGCGCATCGATCCATTCTGCGCCCATTTCGGCACGTGCGGCGGCTGCGCCATTCAGCACTGGCAACTCGACGCCTATCACGCATGGAAACGCCAGCTTGTCGTCGACACGCTTGCGCGCGCCGATATCGATGTGGAGGTGGCGGACCTGATCGACGCTCATGGCGCGGGACGCCGCCGCGTCACGCTGCACGCGCGCCGTGCACCCGACGGCAGTTTCCCGGTTGGCTTCGCCGCGCCAAACAGCCACGCGGTGATCGCTGTCGACACCTGCCCGATTCTCGATCCGGCGCTGAGTGGTGCATTTGAGGCGGCCCGCGCCCTCGCCGCGCTGCTGAAGCCTATTGCCAAGCCGCTCGACATCCAGATCACCGCCGCCGACAACGGCCTAGACGTCGACGTGCGCGGCTCCGGACCGCTACCGGCCAAAACCATTGCGGCGCTGTCGCGGCTTGCGGAGCAGTACAACTTGGCGCGACTGACGCGTCACGGTGAACTGGTGCTGATGCGAGCGCCACCGGTGGTCACGATGGGAATCGCGACTGTGCCGCTACCGCCCGGTTCATTCCTGCAAGCAACCGTTGCCGGCGAGGAGACGCTGGCGACGTTGGCCACCTCTCACTGCGGCAAGGCCAAACGCATTGTCGATCTGTTCTGCGGCGTCGGCCCTTTTGCCCTGCGGCTGGCGGCAAAAGCGCGCGTTGCCGCCTTCGACAGCGACGCCGGCGCGATTGCGTCGTTGCAAAATGCCATTGCCGCCGCCCACGGTCTGAAGCCGATCACCGCGCAAGCACGCGATCTGTTCCGACGACCGCTGGTGCCGCAGGAACTGCGCGACATCGATGCCGTGGTGTTCGATCCGCCACGCCAGGGTGCGGAGGCGCAGAGCAAGCAACTCGCCGCCAGCAAGGTGCCGGTGATCGTTGCCGTGTCCTGCAACGTCACCACTTTCGCCCGCGATGCGCGCATCCTGATCGACGGCGGCTACAGGATCGAATCCGTCACGCCCGTCGATCAATTCCGCCACACGCCGCATGTCGAATTGGTGGCGCGCTTCGTGCGATGATCCGGGCGCCCGCCGTTATCGCCCCCATCGCTCCTGCCAGAGTTTTTCGCCGATCAGGCAACTAACGCGCGGCTCCCTGCCCGCCGCAGGAACGGGGCGCGGCTCGGGTACGCGCCCCGCTACTTCCATCACCAGCTTGGTATGGATCGCCTCGCGAAACTTCTCGCGATTCTTGATCGGCACGACGAACGAACCCGGGCCGCCGATCACACAGTCCTCGTAGTAATAATCGAGGTTCTCGATATCCATGGTGGAATAGCTCGGCTCCTTCACCATGATCGGCAGGCCATTGATGACGACGCCCTTCTCCAGCGCCGCATCGCGCGCCACCGTCACCGGCATTCCGTTGTTGTTGGGGCCGTCGCCGGAGATATCGATGACGCGGCGAAGGCCGTGATACTGATTTTGTTCAAACAGCGGCATCGCGAAATTGATCGCGCCGGAAATCGAGGTCCGCGACGCGCGACGCACCGGCGTCTTGAGAATTTCGGCGGCAACAGCGTCAGCCGATTCCGGCCCATCGATGACGCGCCACGGGATGATCACTTTCTGATCGGTCGAGGCGGCCCATTCGAAGTAGGTCACCGCGACTTTGCCTGTGGGACCCGCCTTCAAGGCCTGGAGAAATTCCTTCGAGACGATGGCCTGCGCGTAGCCCTCACGCTGCACCGTGAGTTCGTCGATATCCATCGAATAAGAGACGTCCACCGCCAGCACCAGTTCGACATCGACAGTGATATCGGCAGGCTTGGCTTGAACCATGAGAGGCGGCGCCTGCGGCGCGGCGTTAACGGCAACATCGCCGGCCATGGCGCCGATGGCCAACAGCACTCCGATCGAGACGTACCAGCGCATCGCGGCCTCCCGTCGCCCCTCGGCAATGGTGACACAGGGCGGCAAATCCGCAAGGCCCGATCGGAAGCCGGCGAAGCGCAAAGCGAATGCAATCAGCGCCTTAAGCCCGTCCGGAACCTATTTACCAAGACTTTACCGCGTCATTCTACAATCAGTGGTAAGCCCGCCCTTATTATGGAAGGGGATCGGCCCCCGACTGGAAAAAAGCCCAACAGCGCCAAGCCGGTTCTAACGCCATGCGTTCTGGCGACGCATCGCCATGCGCCGATTTCGACCATCGCGGGATTTCCTCCGCGGTCACCCAGAAGGATGACGAAATGCTTTCGCGACTTTCCATCAAGGCCAAGTTGATTTCCCTGATTGCGGTTTTGTTGCTCGCGTTGATCGCAACCGGGACCTTTGCTGTGATCGAGATGCGTGCGATCAACGCAGCGGCGCAAGACATCAAGACCAACTGGTTGCCGAACATCCGCCTCGTCAGCGAATTGCGCACCCAGTCGGCACGTTATCGCGCCGTGCTGCGCGATTATCTGACCGAGCCGGACGAGGCTTTCATGGCCGACATCCAGCGCAACCTCGACGCGCGCGCCAAGGATTATGAGACCGCCAACAAGGCCTATGCGCCGCGCATCTCGTCCCCCGAGGAAGCCGCGCTGTATCAGGAACTATCGCAGACCTGGAAGACTTTCCGCGCCGCCGCCGACGAGGTGGTGGCCCACGCCCGCAAACACGAGGTCGCGCAGGCGCGCACCATCAACGCCACCCGCGCGACGCCTGCGGGCCGCAAGATGGATGCCGTGATGACCAAGATCGTGGCGCTCAACGACAACGGCGCCACCCACTCTGGCCAGAATGCCGAAAGCGCTTACGCGACGGCCTTCGGGGTGCTGCTCGCGGTATTGTCCGGCATGGTGCTGCTGGGGCTCGCCGCCGCCGTGCTGGCGGTCCGGGACATCTCGCGCGGCATCGGTTCGGTGCTGACGCCGATGCAGGCGTTGTCGGCAGGAAATCTCGACGTCGAGATTCCCCATCGCGGCGAGCGCACCGAGATCGGCCAGATCGCCGATACGCTTCAGCACTTCAAAGTGGCGCTGATCGCAAAGAAGGAAGCGGACGAGGCCGCCGCCGGTGAAGCCGGCGCCAAGCTGCGCCGTGCCGAGACCATGGACAAGGTGACCCGGAACTTCGAAACCATGGTCGGCGAGATGATCGGCTCGTTGTCCTCGGCATCGAATGAAATGGAGGCCACCGCCACGGCGCTGACCGGGACCGCCGACACCACGCGGCGACTCTCCAACTCCGCCGCCAATGCCTCCCATGAGGTCTCCGAAAGCATCCAGTCCACGGCCGCCGCCACCGAGGAGATCACCTCCTCGGTCAACGAGATCAGCCGTCAGGTGCAGGAATCGAGCCGCGTGGCGCAGACCGCGGTGGCGCAGGCCCAGAAGACCAATTCCAGCATCCAGCAACTGTCGCAGGCCGCCGCCCGCATCGGCGACGTGGTGAAGCTGATCACCGCCGTTGCCGAACAGACCAACCTGCTCGCCCTCAACGCCACCATCGAAGCAGCGCGCGCCGGCGAAGCCGGGCGCGGTTTCGCGGTGGTCGCTTCCGAGGTCAAGGCGCTGGCATCGCAGACCGCCAAGGCAACCGATGAAATCGGGACGCACATCACCGGGATGCAGGCCGCGACGCAAGATTCGGTAGCAACGATTCAGGAGATCAGTGCCACCATCAACCTGATATCGGAAATCTCCTCGACCATCGCCGCCGCCGTCGAGGAACAGGGCGCAGCGACGCAGGAGATTGCCCGCAACGTGCAGCAGGCCGCCGATCTGTGCGGCAACGTTGCCAGCAATATCACCGAGGTCGATCGCAGCGCCGGCGAAGCAGGCGCGGCATCATCGCAGGTGCTTGCGGCGGCGCAGTCGCTGTCGATGGAAAGCCATCGATTGCAGACCGAGGTGCGCAACTTCCTCGAGACCATCCGCGCAGCGTAAGCCGCGCCGGAGACGGATCATAAGAGCCGGCGGGCGCGAGCCCGCCGGTTTTCTTTTGGGCCATGGAAACTGCACTAAATCCGCCATCGCCTCGCCCGAAAAATGCGGTAGTCTTCAAGTTCCCGGTCATATGGCGACGCGCACGCATGAGCGATACCGTCATCAAGCCACGCACCAAGACGCGAACCAAAACCGCGGTGAAAACCGAGCGGCCGCGCCTGCATAAAGTGATCCTTGTCAACGACGACTACACACCGCGCGATTTCGTCGTGAGCGTGCTCAAGGCCGAGTTCCGCATGACCGAAGACCAGGCGTACAAGGTGATGATCACAGCGCATCAGCGCGGCGTCTGCGTGGTCGCGGTGTTCACCAAGGACGTTGCGGAGACGAAGGCGACGCGCGCGACCGATGCCGGCCGCGCCAAGGGCTATCCGCTGCTGTTCACCACCGAACCGGAGGAATAGCAGCACATTCGGGGCCGCGTGAAATCATCCGCGCGGCGGCAGCGCCTCGTCGGTGAGGCCGTAGACGCGCTCGGCGCGGCGAAAGCCGGCAATCGGGAATTCGCCAAGGTTGAGCCAGCTTTCCGGCGCGGCGGCGGCAAAGCCTTCCGATGCGACGATAGTGCGATTGAGATCACTGGCGATTCTCTCGAGCCGCGCCGCGAGATTGACGGCGGGGCCGATGCAGGTGAAGTCGAGCCGATGACCGCCGCCGATATTGCCGTACAGCACCTCACCGACATGCAGCGCCAACCCGAAGCGGAACTTATCGAAATTCATGCCGCCATGGCGAAATGTCATCGCCGCGACACGCTCCCGGCTGGCTCGTGCCGCCGCCAACACACGGCCGCAAACCTCCACCGTGTCGGTGCCGCCTTCCGCGATAGGAAAGACCGCAAGCAGGCCATCCCCCATGAACTTCAACACCTCGCCGCCGTGCTCGACGATGGGCTCGACCTGGCAATCAAAATAGAGATTGAGCACCTCGACCACCGCGCTCGGCGGCAGCATATCCGACAGCCGCGTGAAGCTCCGCAGATCCGACAGCCAGATTGCTGCCGACATGGTTTCGGTGTGACCGCGCCGGATCTGGCCAGCGAGGATGCGCTGCCCGGCGCGATTACCCACATAGGTATCGAGCAGCGCGGTCGCGGTGCGCTCCAGACGAATGATCTCGATGACGCGCGCGACCGGCGCCATCAGGGCACGTAACGCCCCGATCTCGGCCTCGGAAAAGCCGCCCGGCGCCGTGGTGGTCCAGCTCACCGCATGAATTTCGCCGCTGAGGAAACGCAGCGGCATCGCGATGTAATCGGTCATGCGCTCGGCGCGCGCATCGACGAAGAAACTCGAGCGCGTGTCAGCGAGGATATCGGCCTCGCGGTACCGCATCTCGCGGCCCTCGGCGTGGACGACCGCGAGCGGGCTGTTGAGGAAATCCTCATCCTCCTCGATGCCATAAGGCGCGGCATAGACGGTGACGCCCTCGCCGCGCCGCCAGGTAAAGCTCTGGCCGAACATCTGCGGATGCAGCGTGCGGACGAACACGCCGACGCGCCACAGCGCGACACCTGCCTCGACGAGACGTTCGCACAATTGCTGCATCATCACTTCCGGCGTCACGCCGTTGCGCTCGCCCGCCGACACCCAGGTGGCAATGTCTCTCAGATTCTCAATCTGCATTCGTCAATCCGCTGACGTGTCTATCGATAGTCCCACGCGAAATCCGTTCCCAGTCCTTAGTCTTGCCCCTGCGGCGTTTCGTCGATCAAACCGTAGACGTGCTCGGCGCGGCGAAACCCCGCGATCGGAAATTCACCGAGATCCGACCAGCCTTCGGAAAAGGCCTCGACAAATGCCGACGACGCCACCACCGTCCGATTGAGCGCGCCGGCGATCTTTTCCAGCCGCGCCGCGAGATTGACGGCGGGACCGATACAGGTGAAATCGAGGCGATCGCCGCCGCCGATATTGCCGTAGAGCACTTGTCCAACATGCAGCGCGAGCCCGAACCGGAACGCGTCAAGACGCTCATCGCCAATGGCATATTCCAGGCTTGCGACATTGGCGCGACTGGTCCTCGCCGCCTGTAAAACGGCACGACACACCGCCGGCATGTCGCTGCCGTCTTCGGCAACCGGGAAAACGGCAAGCAGCCCGTCGCCCATGAATTTCAGGATCTCGCCACCGTGTTCGAGGATCGGCGCGACCTGGCAATCGAAATACCGGTTGAGCAATTCGACGATGGCATCCGGCGGCAGGCGATCCGATAGCGGCGTGAAGCCGCGCAAATCCGATAGCCAGATCACCGCCCGCATGGTTTCGGTGTGACCGCGGCGGATCTGCCCGGCAAGAATGCGCTGACCAGCACGCGGCCCGACATAGTTGTCGAGCAGCCCTGCCGCGGTCCGCCGCAACAGAAAAATCTCGATCATCCGCGACAATGGCGCATGGATGGCGCGCAGCTCGTCGAGATCGGTGTCGGTAAATCCGCCGTCTCGCCGCGTCGACCAACTCAAGGCCTCGCGCTGGCCATCGGAGAGCTTGATCGGCAAGGCGATGTAATCGGTCACACCCTCGGCTCTCATCAAGGCCAGAAACGAGGAGTTGCCGATGTCATCCGCGTCACGCAAATGACGCCGCACTTCGCGGCCGGTATTGTACACGGTCGAGAGCGGGCTCGAGAGATAGTCGTCGGATTCCTCGGCCCCATATGACGCCGAGGTCATCGTCACGCCGGTTTCCGCGCGCCAGATGAAGCCGCGCCCCGCCATCGTCGGATGCAGAGTGCTGACGAACACACCGACCCGCCAAATCGGAATACCGCAGGCCACGATGCGTTCACAACTTTCGGTGACGAACGAACTCACCTGCGGTGCGGACTGCGCCCCGTCGATCAGCCAGTCCACCACGCTTTGGAGACGGCCGGCTTGCATCAACGACCTGCCTAGCCCACCTGCCCGCGATGGCGCAGCAGATGATCCGCCAGCACGCAGGCCATCATCGCTTCGCCGACCGGCACCGCGCGAATACCGACGCAGGGATCGTGGCGGCCTTTGGTCAGGATGTCGGTGTCGGCGCCGCTGCGGTCGATGGTCCGGCGCGGCGACAGGATCGACGATGTCGGCTTCACCGCGAAACGCACGACCACCGGCTGGCCGGTGGAGATGCCGCCGAGAATGCCGCCGGCGTGATTGGAAAGAAACGCCGGGCCATTGTTGCCCATCCGCATCTCGTCGGCGTTCTCCTCGCCGGACAACGCTGCGGCATTGAAGCCCTCGCCGATCTCGACGCCCTTCACCGCGTTGATGCTCATCATTGCCGTCGCGAGATCGCTGTCGAGCTTGCCGTAGATCGGCGCGCCAAGCCCGGCCGGCACGCCTTCGGCCACCACCTCGATCACCGCGCCGATGGACGAGCCGCTCTTGCGGATACTATCGAGATAGCCTTCGAAGAACGCGGCCTTGTCCTTGTCCGGGCAGAAGAACGGGTTGCGCGCGACTTCGTCCCAATCCCACTTCTCTCGGTCGATCTTGTGCGGGCCCATCTGCACCAGCGCGGCGCGCACCGTCATGCCGGGTATGACCTTGCGCGCCACCGCGCCGGCAGCAACGCGGCTCGCGGTCTCGCGCGCGGAGGAGCGACCGCCGCCGCGATAGTCGCGGATGCCGTATTTCGCTTCATAGGTGAAGTCGGCGTGGCCGGGACGATACTTGTCCTTGATGTCGGAATAGTCCTTCGAGCGCTGATCGGTGTTCTCGATCAACAGCGCGATCGGCGTGCCGGTGGTCACCTGCACCCCGCTCTCGGGATGCGCCATCACCCCAGACAGGATTTTCACCTGGTCCGGCTCCTGCCGCTGCGTGGTGAAACGCGACTGGCCGGGACGGCGGCGGTCGAGGTCCTGCTGGATGTCCTCGGCCGCGAGCGGAATTAGCGGCGGACAGCCGTCGACCACGCAGCCGATCGCCACCCCATGGCTCTCGCCGAAGGTGGTGACACGGAACAGGTGGCCGAAGCTATTGTGGGACATGAGGACGACCAGTTGAGCTGCATTCTTGCAGATATTGATCTGCAAACGTGCCATTGTCGTAGCGGGAAGTGACAAAAATCGCAATTCTTCGGGAGCGAAAATGCCCCCGCCTCGTGACGGCCGGGCTCATCCCGGCCATCAACGTCTTTGCCGAGCGCAACGAATAAGACGTGGATGCCCGGCACAAGGCCGGGCATGACGGCGGCGAGATTGCCCCCGGCCTCAGCTATACTTCGCCAGCGTCCCGTCGCTGAAGACGTAGACCGCGCCCTGTTCGATGAAGAGGTCGGCGACCTTCTCCGGTGCAGCGACCCCGGCCGCGACCATGAGCGCCCGCGCCGTGCCGCCGTGGGACACCGCGACGGTATCTCCCGGCAGCGAATCGTACCACTCACGCATGCGCTGCGTGACCGACACATAGCTTTCGCCGCCTGGCGGCGAGACGTGCCACTTGTCCCGCTCGCGCTCCGCGAACAGGTCAGGATGCGAGGCGCGCATCTCCGGCAGCGTCGAGCCCTCCCATTCCCCATAGGCAATTTCACGAAGACGGTCATCGAGCGCGAAACCATCCGGCGGCAGTCTCAACTCCGTCCTTACCAGTTCCATGGTGACGCGCGCGCGGATCAGCGGGCTCGCGACAAATGCAAGATCGTTCAGCGCATGACCATTTCGCGCCACCAGATCGGCGAGGACATCGCCGGCGTGGGCCGCCTGCATCCGGCCGAGATCGTTCAGCGGAATGTCCTTGGAGCCCTGGAAACGGCCGGCGGCGTTCCACGCCGTCTCACCATGGCGGATGAAATAGATTGTGGGTGGGGACATCGTCGACGTTTCTTGGTCACTCTCGCCGTCATTGCGAGAAGCGCGGCGACGAAGCAATCCAGAAGACTGGATTGCTTCGCTTCGCTCGCAATGACGATCGTTATCGCTCACGAATGCGTGCGGCTCGTACATCCGGAGCCGAGATCAATCCTTCGCCAGCGAAATGTCCGGCGCGTCCGGGCGCTTCATGCCGACGACGTGATAACCGGAATCGACGTGATGCACCTCGCCGGTGACACCGCGCGACAGGTTTGAGAGGAAATACATCGCACTGTCGCCGACTTCCTCGATGGTGACGGTGCGGCGCATCGGCGCGTTGTATTCGTTCCACTTCAGGATGTAGCGGAAATCGCCGATGCCCGATGCGGCCAGCGTCTTGATCGGTCCCGCCGACAGCGCGTTGACGCGGATCTTCTTCTCGCCAAGATCGGCGGCCAGATAACGCACGCTCGCTTCCAGTGCTGCCTTGGCCACGCCCATGACGTTGTAGTGCGGCATCCACTTCTCGGCGCCATAGTAGGTCAGCGTCAGGATCGAGCCGCCGTCGGTCATCAGTTTCTCGGCGCGTTGCGCAACAGCCGTGAGCGAATAGCACGAGATCAGCATGGTCTTGCTGAAGTTGTCGGCGGTGGTCTCGATGTAGCGGCCGTCGAGTTCGTCCTTGTCGGAAAACGCGATGGCGTGGACCACGAAATCGATTGTGCCCCACTGCTTCTTGGCTTCGTCGAACACCGCATCGATGGTCGCGGGATCGGTGACGTCGCAGTGGCCGAGCAGGATGCCGCCGAGTTCCGCCGCCAGCGGCTCGACCCGTTTCTTCAGCGCGTCGCCCTGCCAGGTGAGCGCGATTTCGGCCCCCTGGGCCCGGCAAGCCTTGGCGATGCCCCAAGCGATCGAGCGATTGTTGGCGACGCCGAGAATGATCCCGCGCTTGCCCTGCATCAGGCCTGAATTCTGTCCCATTCCATGTCCCATCGATCCAATGCCGGCCGATCGCCAGCCCTTCCGGGTACACCACCGCCGAGGCTTGGCAAAGCCTAAAATGACCCGAAAACGCGCTGTTTTGCGGCTGAAAAGTTAACGGCCGGAATAGCCGCGCGGGGCCGGTGTTCTATCGGCATGGGCACGGGGCCTGCTATAGCCGGATAACGACCAACGCCCTCTCCGGCCCGGCCTCCGATCCGCCGAGATGACAACAGAGTGATGAACACATTTCGCGACAGCGTCGAAGCTATGATCCCCGCGTTACGCCGCTATGCGCGAGCGCTGACGCGCGACGCCGATATCGCCGACGATCTGGTGCAGGACACGCTGGTGCGCGCGTTGCGCTCGAAGCGGCTGTTTCTGGGTGGTGATCTCCGAAGCTGGCTCTACACCATCCTCACTAATCTCAACCGCAACCGCCGCCGCTCGCTGGCGCGCAAGCCCTCCTTCGCGCCGCTGCAAGACGCCACCGCCGGCGCCAGCGGCACCGAAGCCGAGGGCCGTGACATCGCCCGCGCGCTGGCGACGCTGGTGGACGACCAGCGCGCCGTGCTGCTGCTGGTGACGCTGGAAGGCCTGAGCTATCGCGAGATCGCCGACATTCAGGGCGTGCCGATCGGCACCGTGATGTCACGCCTTGCCCGCGCCCGCGCCCACATGAAAGCCGCACTTGAAGGTGAGCGCCCGGCGCTGCGCCGCGTCAAGTAATTCGAGCCAGACGAGAAGAGACGACCATGACCGAGCCCAACATTCCCGTCACCGAAGACGAGTTGCACGCCTACATCGACAACGAGTTGCCGGTGGAGCGCCGTGGCGCCGTCGAAACCTGGCTCGCAGCACACCCGGAAGACGCCGAGCGCGTCCGATCGTGGCGCGCAATGGCGGAAGCGCTGCATGCGCGCTACGACACGGTCGCGGACGAGCCGGTGCCGCAACGGCTTGAGATCGAGCGGCTGGCGCGGCCGCAGCGGCGCGTGCTGTACGGCGCGATCGCCGCCACGCTCGCAGCGTTCATTGCCGGCGGCGCGACGGGATGGCTGGCGCATGGCGTCAGTGCCAAGCCATCGTCGCTGCAAGCCTTCACGCTCGACGCACTTGAGGCGCATCGGCTGTACGTCGTGGAAGTGCGTCACCCGGTCGAGGTCGCGGGCTCGGAGCGCGCGCATTTGCAGCAGTGGCTGTCGCGGCGCGTCGGTTACACCATCAAGGCGCCGGAGCTTGACGGATCGGGATTGAAACTGGTCGGCGGCCGTCTGTTGCCCGGCCCGCAAGCGCCGGCGGCCTTCCTGATGTACGAGAGCCCGACCGGCGAGCGCTTCACACTCTATACGTCGCGCGCCGCCGCGCCAACCACGCAGATGCGTTATGTGACACGCGCCAGCGACGGTGCGCTGTACTGGTCGGATCGCGGCGTCGGCTACGTGCTGTCGGGTCCCGACGACGACAAGAACCGCCTCGAACAAGTCGCGCGCGCCGTTTACGACCAGACCGAGAAGAGCGGCGGCTGAGACACGCATCTCGCGATGCATTCCCACCAACAGCGGCCGTCAAGCTACGTTGTTAGCAACTGTTCCGCGGCGTCGACGGCACGCGCATAGCCGGGATAATCACCCTTGCCGCCGATGATCTCGATCGGCCCCGGTCCGATTGGTCCGGTGAGTTTCGGATCGGTGGTAATGAAGACGCCGATCAACGGCACCGCATAGGCGGCGGCAAGATGCAGCAGGCCGGTATCGACGCCGACCACCAACGCCGCGTTCGCGATCACTTGCGCGGTTTCGTCGAGCGGCCGTCGCGGCAATACTTCGGCGCCCTTGATCGCGCCGGCCAGTCGTGCGCTGCGCACACGCTCGGCTTCGGTGCCCCATGGCAGCAGAACGCCGAGCCCCTTTCGCCGCAGCGCCTGCCCGAGCCCGATCCAGTTTGATTCACGCCACTCCTTGTCCGCGCGCGAGGTGCCGTGCAGCAGCACCGCATACGGCGCCGGAGAGGCATCGGCGCGGCGCGGCAATCCGTAGTCGATGACGTCGGAAGGAACGAAATCCAGCGACAGTCCCGCAAGCGCGCGATTGCGCAGTACCGCGTGCTGATCCTTCGCGACGGCATGACGAACATCGTAGAACCACGACGCCATCGGCTCGCGAATGCTGGAACGATCGTAGCCATGACGCTCGCCGCGCGCCTGCGCCGCGATCAGTGCGGACCGAAGCAGTCCCTGCGTATCGACGACGCGATCGTATCGACGCGCCTGCAAGACGCTTCGAAACGATCCCACGTCCCGCCACGTCGCAGGCGACAGCAATCCGCTACGCCAACGCCGCGTTGCCACCGCGATCACCTCGTTGACGCCGGGATGCAGTCGCGCCAGCGGTGCGAATGCCTCTTCGACCACCCAGCCGATATGCGCATGCGGCCAGCGCCGGCGCGCCTCGGTGACTGCCGGCATGTTGTGCACGACATCGCCGAGCGAGGAGGTCTTAACAAACAGGAGGGAATCCATCGTCGGCAAAGGCTCGCATTGTTCGAAACCCGGTGAGGTTTTGGCAACCATAAGCACGTTTCAAAGCCAAGATCACACCGAATCTGCGGTTCACTGGCCCGGTTTTACCTTGTCTGCACCGCTGCGGCCGTAGGCTTGCCTGCTTCTTGGCGCGCTGCGGGGCGCGGTAGATAACGAAAGGGCGTCATGACCGTACTCGTGACCGGCGGAGCAGGCTACATCGGCAGCCATATGGTTCTCGCACTGGCGGAAGCCGGCGAGAGCGTGGTGGTGATCGACAATCTGTCGACCGGCTTTTCCTCCGCGCTGCCGGAAGGCGTTCCACTCTACATCGGCGATGCGGGCGACGAAAATCTCGTGGAAGGCGTGATCGCCAATCACGACATCGAGGCGATCATTCACTTCGCCGGCTCCGTGGTTGTCCCGGACTCGATGCGCGATCCGCTCGGTTATTATCGCAACAACACCATCACCACGCGCAACCTGCTCGCGGCCGCTGTGAAAGGCGGCGTCCGCCGTTTCATCTTCTCCTCCACCGCCGCCGTCTACGGCAATCCGGACCAGATGCCGGTGACCGAAGATGCGCCGACGCGGCCGATGTCGCCCTATGGCGCGTCGAAGCTGATGAGCGAGATCATGATGCACGACGCCGCCGCCGCGCATGATTTCCAGTTCGTGGTGCTGCGCTATTTCAACGTCGCGGGCGCCGATCCCCTCGCCCGCATCGGCCTCGCGACCGTCGGCGCCACGCATCTGTTGAAGATCGCTGTGGAAGCCGCCACCGGCCAGCGCGCCAAGGTCGACGTCTACGGCACTGACTATCCGACACCGGACGGCAGTTGCATCCGCGACTTCATCCACGTCAGTGACTTGGCGCAGGCCCACCGCGCCGCGCTGGCCTACCTGCGGCTGGGTGGAACCTCGACGACGCTGAACTGCGGCTATGGCCGCGGCTATTCCGTGCTGGACACCATCGAGGCGGTGCGCCGCGTGGCGGGCTACAACTTCGCGGTCCAATACGCGCCGCGCCGGCCGGGCGACATCATGACCATGATCGCCGACACCGGCCGGATCCGCGCGACGCTGGACTGGACGCCGCAATATGACGACCTGCCCACCATCGCCACGCACGCGCTGGCCTGGGAGGTCAAGCTGGCGCAAAGCCGTGGCGGCGACCAATGGCGGCGGGCGGAATCGGCCTAGAGTGTTGGTAAAAACTCCGTTTCCGGCTTGAAAAAGCCGCGCATAGCGGGCAATTGAGGCGGACATTCTCGCACACAACCCTGACGCGTACAGGCCACTTGCCGCACTCGTCACTGGAACGCGGATGACCGACGCCCCACGCAAGATTACCGACGATCCCTACGGCGCAGCGATCCTGATTCGCCGCCTGATCAGCGAGCAGGCCGCAACCTACTGGCGGCGCTATCTGCTCGCCTTCATCCTGATGGGCATCGCGGCAGCCACCACCGCAGCCGCCGCCTATCTGCTCGGCGAGGTCATCAACCAGGCCTATGTCGACCGCAACGTGCGCGGCATCTTCATGCTGTCGGGCGTGGTGCTGGTCATCTTCATCGTCAAGGGCGCGGCGACCTATGGCCATTCGGTGATCCTGTCGCAGATCAGCAACGCCATCCTCGCCAACAACCAGCGCCGGCTGTTCGCCAAGCTGATGAGCGAAAGCATCGGCTTCTTCTCGCAGCGCCATTCGTCCGAATTCCTGGCGCGGCTCACCGCCGGCGCGACCTCGGTAACGCAGGTGCTCACGCTCCTCATCAACGCGGTCGGCCGCGATCTGCTGTCGCTGATCGCCCTCGTCGCCGTGATGGTGATGCAGGATCCGTATATGTCTCTGCTCGGCGCGCTGGTGGCGCCGCCGGCGATGATCGTGCTGCGCAAGCTGGTGAAGCGCATCAAGGGATTGGCGCACAGCCAGTTCCACGGTACCGCCGATATCATGGAGACGATGCAGGAATCGCTGCAAGGCATCCGCACCGTCAAGGCGTTCACCCTCGAAGACACCATGCGCGAGCGCATCGGCGTCAGCATCGACGCGGTGGAACGCGACTCCAACAAGATGGCGCGCATCTCCAACCGCTCCAGCCCGCTGATGGAAACGCTTGGCGGCTTCGCCATCGCCGGCGGTCTGATGTATGGCGGCTACCGCGTGGTGGCGATGGGCGCGACCCCGGGACAATTCTTCTCGTTCCTCACCGCGTTCCTGCTGGCCTATGAGCCGGCAAAGCGGCTGGCGCGCCTCAACATCGACCTCAACTCGAGCCTGATCGGCGCGCGCAAGCTGATCGAGATCATCGACAGCCCGGCCACCGAACCCGACGACAGCAACAAGCCTGCACTGAAACTCACCGAGGCGCGGGTCGAACTGCGCGACGTCACGTTCGCTTACCGGCCCGGCGAACCGGTGTTGAACCGGATGAGTTTCATCGCCGAACCCGGCAAGGCGACCGCGCTGGTCGGGCCATCCGGCGGCGGCAAATCCACGGTGCTGGCGCTGCTGCTGCGGCTCTACGAGATCGACAGCGGCGAAATCCTGATCGACGGTCAGAACATCGCGAGCGTCTCGCGCCGCTCGCTGCGGCAGCAGACCGCTTACGTCGGACAGGACGTCTATCTGTTCCGTGCCACCATCCGCGAGAATATCGCCTTCGGCAAGCCCGGCGCGAGCGATGATGAAATTGTCGCGGCCGCCAAGGCAGCCTGCGCGCACGACTTCATCATGAGCTTCCCGAAAGGCTACGACACGCCGGTCGGCGAACACGGCACGCAACTGTCCGGCGGCCAGCGCCAGCGCGTCGCCATCGCCCGCGCGCTGGTGAAGAACGCGCCGGTCATCCTGCTGGACGAGGCCACCGCGGCACTGGATTCGGAATCCGAGAAGCAGGTGCAGGAGGCGATTACGCACCTCTGCCAGAACCGCACCACCATCGTCATCGCCCACCGGCTGCACACCATCATGAACTCGGACGCGATTTTGGTGGTCGAAGGCGGCGAGATCGTCGAGCGCGGCCGCCACGACGACCTGCTGCGTCGCAACGGTCGCTACGCCTCGTTCTTCCGCCTGCAACATCGTGAGACGCCCACGCTGGCGGCCGTCACGGCCTCGGCCTAGAGTGCCACCGTTCCTTCGCTTCCCGCCCCTGTTGATCCGAGATCGCTCATGAACACGTCTGCTTCGTTCGTCATTCCTGCGCCGCCGCAAGCCGCCATCGCTGTCGCCGGCGAAAGCGCCACTTTTCCGGTCCGTCGCATCTGGTGCGTCGGGCGCAACTACCTCGAGCACATTCGCGAGATGGGCAACGACGAGCGCGCGCCGCCGTTCTTCTTCGCCAAGCACGCCGACATGGTGGTGGCCGACGGCGCGACGATCCCCTATCCGCCGCTGACCAAGGATTTTCATCACGAGGTCGAACTGGTCGTGGCGCTCAAGAGCGGCGGCCGTAACATTCCCGCCGACAAGGCCCTCGAGCATGTCTACGGCTACGCGGTGGGCATCGACCTGACCCGTCGCGACCTGCAAGGTGCCGCGAAGAAGAAGGAACGGCCGTGGGAGATCGGCAAGTCGTTCGATCATTCCGCGCCGTGCGGGGCGTTGCAACCAGCGGCCAAGATCGGCCATCCCGCCAAAGGCAAGATCTGGCTTTCGGTCAACGGCACCGAGAAGCAGAAGGGCGATCTCACCGAACTGATCTGGAGCGTGCCGGAGATCATCGCGAAACTGTCCGAGCAGGTCACGCTCGATGCCGGCGACATCATCCTGACCGGAACGCCGGCCGGCGTCGGTGCGCTTGTGCCCGGCGACAAGGTCGAATGCGGTATCGACGGCATCGGCACTCTCAAGATCGCGATCGGCCAACCGGAATAGTTGCGCGAAGCCGATAGCAAGCAACATAAAATGCGACGGGCGGCATCGAGATCGATGCCGCCCGTTTTTGCTATTGAGCAACGAGACGATCAGCGCGGGGTTTCGGCGCTGAGCACGTCGCCGAACAGGTCCCACTTGCCGCCCGAGAACTTCATCATCTTGAGTTGCTCGATCGGCGCGAAATCCTCGGCGCTGGTCTTGACGTAGATGCCCGGAAGCAGCGTATCCGGCACGAACTTGTCGATGCTCGCCGCCTGCTTCATGATGTTGGCGCGAGTGAGATCGTCACCGCACTTCTCCAGTACATGCACCATGGTCTGAGCGGCAGAATAGCCATAGACCATGTTGGCGTCGGAGATGTTCGCGCCCGGCATGTACTTCTCGACGAAGGCCATGAACTTCTTCATGCCGGCATCGTCCTTCCACTGCGGATCGGACGCGTCCTTGAGATAGCCTGCCGAAAGCACGCCCTCGGAGGCGTCGAGGCCGGCCGGCTTCATCACCGCGCCGATCGAAATCGACACGTCGGTCATCAGATGCATCGGCTTCCAGCCGATCTCATGCATCTTCTTGATGGCTTGCGCTGCGAACTTCGGCGTCGAGATGTTGACGAAGACGTCCGCATTGGTGCCCTTCAGCTTGACGATATGGGAGTCGATGGTCGGCTCGCTGTTCTCGTAACTCTCTTCCGCGATGATCAGCTTGGACGCCTTATCGCCGAAAATATCCTTGAGGCCGAGCAGATAGTCCTTGCCGAAATCGTCGTTGGCGTAGAACACCGCGACCTTGGCATCCGGCTTGGTGGCGAGGATGTACTTGGCGAAGATCCGCGCTTCGGAACGATAGCTGGGCTGATAACCCATGGTCCACGGAAACGCCTTCGCGTCGTCCCACTTGCTCGAACCCGATGCAATGAAGAGTTGCGGCACCTTCTTGGCGTTCAGATACTTCTGTACGGCCGACTGGGTCGGCGTGCCGAGCGGATTGAAGATAAACAGCACCTCGTCGCTTTCCACCAGCTTGCGGGTCTGCTCGACGGTTTTCGGCGGGCTGTAGCCGTCGTCATACGAGATGAAATTGATCTTGCGACCTTTGATGCCGCCCTGATCGTTGATCATCTTGAAATAGGCTTCCTCGGTCTTGCCGATGATGCCGTAAGCCGATGCCGGGCCGCTGTAAGCCTCGATGTTGCCGATCTTGATTTCGGTATCGCTGGCACCGGTGTCGTATTTCTTCTGGGCCAGCGCGCTGCCGGCGGACAGCAGCAACGCAGCGGCCGAGATGGCGGCCAGACGAGAGGGTAGTCGGATCATTCGCGTTTTCTCCTTGGAAGTTTTTTATTAGAATCCGCGCATCTAACTATGCCCCCGCGAAATTTGCCAGCACCCCGCGACCGCAAAACGCAGGCGTGATGAATGGCAGCGCCTAGACACAAGTTTTTGATCGAGCGGGACATGATCACGTAATCTCGCGGCGCTGAGCGCCCGAGTTTTGGTTCTCGTCATCGCCCTCTCTTGAAAAGAGGGCGCGCGGAACGCCGGACGCACCATGCGTCCGCAGCCTCATGCGCAAATTGTAGAAAGCGCACGAGTTAGTCACCACGGTCGCACCGGATACATCCGGCGTTCCGCGCGCGGTGGGCTTCCGGCTTGCTTCGTGCTCTCCCCGGCGGCGATTCATCCGCTTTGGTTCGTCACCGTCGGTCGATGCTTACATCGGCGCTTCGGTTGAAGCGCACGGCGACGCATCGCCTTGATGCCAGCGACGGGCATCGGGACCACACGACTTGGGCCGGCGCGCAAAGGCGATGCAAATGGGGCGCATCTCCACCCCGGTCCGCACCGCGCAGCGTCGTCGTCCGCGCGAGGATGAGGGCTCACGGCTCCCTCGCCATGGAGGAGAACCGCCCTGCCACTAAGCCCCGCGCCGAACGCTGCCGCGTCCACCGCATCCCGCCCCGCGAACCGTGACGATCGCGAAACGCCCCTCTCATCGGGACGGGATGAAGCTAGGTATATTATCCTATAGGAATTTTGTCAAGGCATCAGGAGGCGCACCAGAACTACGCCTCGATGCTTCGTCATGGCCGGGCACAGCCGTTCGAAGAACGGCGCCGCTTCGCTCGCCTATGTCCCGGCCATCCACGTCTTGATCGGTCGCAGAAAGAAAGAACGTGGATCACCGGGCCTTTGCCGCGCCGAAGGGGCTACGGCCCCGCAGGCGGGACAAGCCCGGTGATGACGTCGTGGTAAGCGCCGGCCACACACAATAACGTCGTGACGCACGGCGATGGATGTCGCACATCGAGACCGTCATTGCGAGGAGCGTGAGCTCCGAAGCAATCCAGTTCTTGCTTCGTGGCCTTCTGGATTGCTTCGCTTCGCTCGCAATGACGGTGTTGGAACGTCTGGAGGACGCGCGCACTCTGCATTCCCGGCGTCGTCCCCGCGCAGGCGGGGACCCAGAACCCCTGTCCTGATTGGGTTATCGGCACGCAACACCATGGCAATAAGCGCTGCCATCCCTTCCGACCGCTGCGGCGTATAGGTCCCTGCCTGCGCAGGGACGACGGAGACGTGAATTGCTTCGCTTGCCTGTGCCCGGCGATCCGCCGCACGATCCCAAACAAAAAGCCCGGCATCGCTGCCGGGCTTTTCATTTTGTCAATCGACGGCGCTATCAATACCGATAGTGATCCGCCTTGAACGGGCCTTCGACCTTCACGCCGATGTAGTCGGCCTGATCCTTGCGCAGTTCGGTGAGGTTCACGCCGATCTTGGCGAGGTGCAGGCGCGCGACCTTTTCGTCGAGCGACTTCGGCAGCACGTAGACTTCCTTCTTGTACTTGCCGTCCTTGTTATTGGCGAACAGTTCGATCTGCGCCAGCGTCTGGTTGGTGAACGAGGCCGACATCACGAAGGACGGATGCCCCATCGCATTGCCAAGGTTCACGAGACGGCCTTCCGACAGCAGGATAATGCGATGCTTGTCGGGGAATTCGATCTCGTCGACCTGCGGCTTGATGTTGGTCCACTTCAGGTTCTTCAGGGTGTTGACCTGAATCTCGTTGTCGAAGTGACCGATGTTGCAGACGATGGCACGATCCTTCATCGCGCGCATATGGTCGATGGTGATGATGTCCTTGTTGCCGGTGGCGGTGACGAAGATGTCGGCTTGCGGCGCGGCTTCTTCCATCGTCACGACCTGATAGCCTTCCATCGCCGCCTGCAACGCGCAGATCGGATCGACTTCCGACACCATGACGCGGCAGCCGGCCTGGCGTAGCGACGCCGCCGAACCCTTGCCGACGTCGCCGAAGCCCGCGACCATCGCAACCTTGCCCGACATCATCACGTCAGTGCCGCGGCGGATACCGTCGACCAGCGATTCACGGCAGCCGTAGAGGTTATCGAACTTCGACTTGGTGACGCTGTCGTTGACGTTGATGGCGGGCCACAGCAGCGTGCCGGCCTTCTGCATTTCGTACAGGCGATGCACGCCCGTGGTGGTCTCTTCCGATACGCCCTTGATGCTGTCGGCGATCGCCTTGAAGTAGCCCTTCGGCTTCTCCTTGAGCTGCTTCTTGAGCAGCGCGAAGAACACTTCCTCTTCTTCCGAACCCGGCTTGTCGAGGAACGCGGTGTCGCCGTTCTCGGCGCGCAGGCCGAGGTGGACGTACATCGTCGCGTCGCCGCCGTCATCGAGGATCATGTTCGGATGGCCACCGCCGTGCCAGTCGAACAGTTTCGCGGTGTAGTCCCAATAGTCCTTCAGGCTCTCGCCCTTCACCGCGAACACCGGAATGCCGGCTGCCGCGATCGCCGCCGCCGCATGGTCCTGCGTCGAATAGATGTTGCACGAGACCCAGCGGATATCGGCGCCGAGCGCAGCAAGCGTCTCGATCAGCACGCCGGTCTGAATCGTCATGTGCAGCGAGCCCGCGATGCGCGCGCCCTTCAGCGGCTGCTTCGGGCCGTACTCTTCACGCGTCGCCATCAGGCCGGGCATTTCGGTTTCGGCCAGCGACAGTTCCTTGCGGCCGAAGTCGGCGAGCCCGATGTCGGCGACGATGTAATCGGTGCCGGCGGAAGGTGCTTTCGCGGTAGCGGTGGTCATGGTGATGTTCCTAAATCTGTTTCAGCACGGAGCGGCGTCGTTGCGCCCTCTCCCCTTGCGGGAGAGGGCTACACAGGCGCTGCGGCAAACTCATTTGGGTGAGGGGTCAGTGTCTATATGTGGCAAACGCCCCCTCACCCGCCCTCGCTTTGCTCGGGCACCCTCTCCCGCGAGGGGAGAGGGAAGAAAGTCTCACACCGCCTTCTTCAGCGTCTCGGCGAGGTCGGTCTTTTCCCACGAGAAGCCGCCGTCGGCATCCGGCGTGCGGCCGAAGTGGCCATATGACGAGGTGCGCGCGTAGATCGGCTTGTTGAGATCGAGATGCTTGCGGATACCGCGCGGGGTGAGGTCCATCGATTCCGCGACGGCCTTCTCCAATCTGTCCTCGGAGACCTTTCCGGTGCCGTGGGTGTCGATGTAGATCGACAGCGGCCGCGCCACGCCGATGGCGTAGGAGAGTTGCAAGGTCGCCTTGTCAGCGAGACCGGCGGCAACGATGTTCTTGGCGAGATAGCGCGCGGCGTAAGCCGCCGAGCGGTCCACCTTGGTCGGATCCTTGCCGGAGAACGCGCCGCCACCGTGCGGGGCCGCGCCACCGTAAGTATCGACGATGATCTTGCGGCCGGTGAGGCCAGAGTCGCCATCGGGGCCACCGATGTAGAACTTGCCGGTGGGATTGATGTGCCAGATGGTCTTGTCGGTGATCCAGCCCTCCGGAAGCGCCTTGCGAACGTAAGGCTCGACGCGCTCGCGCACCTGGTTGGACGACATATCCTCGACGAGATGCTGGTGCGACACCACGATCTCGCGCACGCCGACCGGCTTGCCGTTCTCGTATTGCACGGTGACCTGGCTCTTGGAATCCGGACCGAGCACCTTCTCGACGCCCGCGTGGCGCGCTTCCGAGATCAGCCGCAAAATCTTGTGCGCGTAGTGCAGCGGCGCGGGCATCAGTTCCGGAGTCTCGTTGGTGGCGTAACCGAACATGATGCCCTGGTCGCCGGCGCCCTCTTCCTTGTTGGTGCCGGGCTGCAGCGCATCGACGCCCTGCGCGATGTCGGCGGACTGTTCGTGCAGCAGGATTTCGATGTCGCAGTTCTTCCAGTGGAAGCCGTTCTGCTCGTAACCGATATCCTTGATCGCGTTACGGATGACCTGATCGAGTTGCTCCGCCGGAAGCTTGGGCCCGCGCGTCTCGCCCGCGATCACTACCTTGTTGGTGGTGGCGAGCGTTTCGCACGCGGCACGGATCGCCCACGGATCGATGCCCGCTTTCGGACCTTCGCGGAAGAACAGATCGACGATCTCGTCGGAGATCCGGTCGCAAACCTTGTCGGGGTGACCTTCGGAAACCGATTCACTGGTGAACAGATAAGACGCGCGCATCAAACAACCTCTTGTCATCCGCTCCCCATGAGCGGCTCTTTCCATGTTTTCCTGAAGTGTCAGTCGCGACGGCGCGAGATGACGTAGGATTCATCGTAAAACCACAACCCGTTATGCTTGCGCAGAACGTCACGCGTGGCGTCGAGATAACCGCCGCTTTGGGTAATCTCCGTCAGGCGGTCATCTTCGATCTGGGCGACATAAACCGCCGCATTCCAGGCTGCGAATGCCGTCGAGGTCCCGATCGGTCCGGTGACCTCGTGAGGCAGCGCTTCCATATCATATCGGAAGATCGAACGGCTATCAGAATAGGCATTAAAGTTGAGGTCGCGTGCCGCTGCCCCCAACTCGTATTTGACGGCGCGCAGCAACTCGTGACGGTTGACCGGAAACGGATTTTCCCCCGGCCACACCGCCTGGACAATTTCCATCCCCGGATCGCTGCCGTGCGAATGAATTCCTATCATCCGGCCGCCCGGTCGCAGCGCGCGCGCCAATGGCGCAACAATGCGCTTGGCCCGGAACGCTTCCGAGGATTTCGCACGGTAGGGTTGCGAGGCGATGATCAGGTCGAAATTGGCCTCGGCGCGGCCGGCGCGGGGAATCACCGAATCGAGCAGGAACTGGTGATCCTCGCGATAAAGGATCAGCGCCACCGGGCGCTCGTAGACCGGCATGCCGGAGCGCTCGCTGACGCTGGCACGCCAGTTCTCTTGCAGGAACGGTTTCAACTCGGCGATCTGGGCCTCGAACTCGCCGGCGGACTGGCCGCGCAATGGCACTTCGCGCCAGACCATGCCGGCGGCGGCGGCAGCGGCACGCGGCGCCAGCCACGGCGCTTCGGCGTAGTGCATGTTGGTCAGCACGAACACGGTCGAAGGATGCTCGAACAGCCGGTCCGGCAACTTGTCGAGCGTCAATTTGACGTCCTCAAGGCTCAGTTCCTTGCCGGCGACGTAGAATGGCATGTGCGGAAAACGGCCATGCATCGCCCGCAGCACCCGCGCCAGCACCGTGCCGTCGCCGCAGCCGGCGTCGAACAGCCGCAGCGCCGGCGGGCGCGGATGGATGCTGCCGAGTTCCATGGCGATGCGGTCGGCGATCACCCGCTTCTCGCTGCAGGTGTGGACGAACAGCAGGTATTTCTGCCGGTTCTCGAAGAAGCGAAAGTTGGCGCGCGGATCGCGCCGCTCGATCGGCGCATCCAGTTCGCGCGGCGGCACTACGCCGCCCGGCGTGTTGGTGGCGATATAAAGCTGGATCCGCTCCAGCGTGTCGATGGTGATGCGCTTGCCCTCGCGCAGCCGCGCCACCAGCTTGCCGTCGTTCACCGCGCGGCGACCGAAGGTCGATTCCGCCATCTCCACCTGGCGGCAGAAGTCGGTGATCTGGCCGAGCAACTGATCGTGTTTCATGCGGGACGTGGTGGGCCGGCTGCGAGTGGGCAGAATTTGTGGGCAGAACCAATTTGACGAAAGGCTTCTATCATCATCTTCCCACAATGAAAACCCGATTTCCACAATCGTCGCAGCCTTGAAAACCGCGGCGCCGGGCGCGTCGTTGAAAAAAGACGATGACGGACGCCGGCCATGTCACATCCGGGCAGGTCACCTCGTCATGACCGCGATCCCCTATCTTGCAAACTCAGGAGCCCCTTATGACCCAGCGTATTCAGGACCCCTTCAAGACCGCGCCGGAGCCGATCAAGGCCCTCGTCGCGGTCGAGACCGCGATCAAGGCCAGCGGCCTCGAGCACGGCCTGATCGAACTGGTGAAGCTGCGCGCCTCCCAGATCAACCAGTGCGCTCATTGCATCCACATGCACGCTACCGATGCCCGCAAGGCCGGCGAGACCGAGATGCGCATCTATCTGCTCAGCGCCTGGCGCGAGTCCTCGCTTTACAGTCCTCGCGAGCGCGCCGCACTGGGCTGGACCGAAGCGCTGACGCTGATTTCCGAAACCGGCGCGCCGGACGAAGACTACGCGGCGGTGAAGCGCGAGTTCAGCGAGGCCGAGCAAATCAACCTCACAATGCTGATCGGCACCATCAACGCCTGGAACAGGTTCGCCATCGGCTTGCGCGCGGCGCATCCGAAGGAAGCGGCGCGTGTCGCGGCCGCCTGACGACGCCACCGCGATCTTCGAGGCGCAGCGGCCACGGCTGTTGCGCCTCGCCTATCGCATGCTCGGCTCGATCAGCGAGGCCGAGGACGTCGTGCAGGACGCATGGCTGCGCTGGCAGCGCGACGATCGCACGGATATCCAGTCGCCGCCCGCGTTCCTGTCGCGCGTGGTGACGCGGCTCTGCCTCGACGCGATGAAATCCGCCCGCGCGCGGCGCGAAACCTATTTCGGCACCTGGCTGCCGGAGCCGATCGCAGAGGCGCCTGACGAAGCGGAGCACGACGATCTGACGCTCACGCTGATGATGGCGCTCGAACGACTGTCACCGCTGTAGCGCGCAGCGTTCCTGCTGCACGACGTTTTCGGCGTCGCGCTCGACGAGGTCGCGAGCACGCTCGGCCGCGAACCGCCGGCAGTGCGGCAACTGGCCGTGCGGGCACGCAAGCATGTCCAGGAGGCCCGGCCGCGCTTTCCGGTGGCGAGTGACGAAGGCGAACGGATCGCCGCCGCCTTCTTCGACGCGACTCGTCAGGGCGACGTGCAGGCGCTCGGCCGCCTGCTGGCGAAGGATGTCGTGCTGCAATCGGACGGCGGCGGCAAGGTCAGCGCGTTCCGCAATCCGATTTTCGGCCTCGCGCGGGTGCTGCGGCTCTATCGCGGCATCACCCGCAAATACGGTCCCTTGCCGATGTCATCGTTCCGGCCGCTGCGGATCGACGGCCTGCCGGGCTATATCAGCCGCGAGCGCGGTGTGGTACAGACCACCGCGCTGGAAATCGAGAACGGATTGATCACGCGCATCTACATCACGCGCAACCCGGACAAGCTCGAGCGCATCAGGACGCTGCTCGACGCAGCGCCCACGACGCCACAGTGAGGATCAACCCCACATTTCCTTTGCGACATTCACGGCCAGCGTCAGCTTGGCCCACTGCTCGTCTTCCGAGAGCACGTTGCCCTCCTCGGTCGAGGCGAAGCCGCATTGCGGCGACACCGCAAGCTGCTCCAGCGGCGCGAACTTTGCGGCTTCCCGCAAGCGGCGCTCGACATCGGCCTTGTTTTCCAGTTCGCCGAACTTCGAGGTGATGACGCCGACCACCACCACCTTGTTGCCCTTCGGCAGGAAACGCAGCGGCTCGAAGCCACCGGCGCGGTCGGAATCGTATTCGAGGAAGTAGCCGTCATAGTTGATCTTGCCGAGCAGCGTTTCCGCCACCGGCTCGTAGCCGCCGGACGAAATCCAGGTCGAGCGGAAATTGCCGCGGCAGACATGCGTGGTGATGGTCATGTCGGCCGGGCGTTCGGCGATGGCGTAGTTGATGACGCGGGCGTAGATCTCCTGCAAGCCATCCGGGTTGTCGCCGCGCTCGCGCGACTTCTTCAGCTCTTCCTCCGAGCACAGATAGGCCCACACGGTGTCGTCGAATTGCAGATAGCGACAGCCCGCGTCGTAGAACGCCTTCACCGCCTTGCGGTAGGTCTTGCCGAGGTCCTCGAAGAAAGGTTCGAGATTGGGATAGACCTCCTTCGAGATCAGGTTGCGGCCGCCACGGAAGTGCAGCACCGCGGGCGACGGGATCGTCATCTTGGCGGTGACGCCGGCGATATCGGCGTGCTTCTTCAGGAAGCGGAAGTGATCGAGCATCGGATGATCATCTGGGAAATCGATCTTGCCGATCACGCGCACCGCATCGTGACGGGTCTGCACGCCGGCGAACTGAATGCCGAGTTCGGGATGGAACAACTCGCAGCCGACCAGATCCTTGAGGAAATCGAAGTGCCACCACGAGCGGCGAAACTCGCCGTCGGTCGCAAGTTTCAGGCCGATCGACGCCTGCTTATGCACGACCTTCTCGATCTCGCTGTCCTCGATCTTGCGCAGGTCGTCCGCCGAAATCTCGCCCTTCTCGAATTTGGCGCGCGCATCCTTGATACGCGGCGGACGCAACAGGCTGCCCACTTCATCGGCGCGAAACGGCGGCTTTGTTCTTTGCATTGTCTTCCTCGCAGTATTTTCGTTTTCAACCGTCATTGCGAGCGTAGCGAAGCAATCCGGAGGCGACAAGGAAGAACTGGATTGCTTCGCTACGCTCGCAATGACGCCTTAGGCACATTTTCAAGCCTTTCCGCCAACGCCGAGGAAACGCTCCAGCGGCGTGGCATCCGCCTGCAACGCCACGCTCGTGGCCTCGTGCACGATGGTTCCGCGATCGAGGATCACCACGCGATCGGCGAGGCGAAGGATCTTGTGCGCGTTCTGCTCGACGATGATCGAACAGATGCCGCCGGCACGGGTAATCTCGCCCAGCGCCGCCAGCAATTCGTCGACAATGATCGGCGCCAGCCCTTCGGTCGGCTCATCGAGTAGCAGCACCTTGGGATTGAGCGTCAGCGCGCGGCCGATCGCCAGCATCTGCTGCTCGCCGCCGGAGAGTTGGTTGCCGAAATTCCCGCGGCGCTCCCTGAGGCGCGGAAACATCGTATAGACCCGCTCCACGTCCCACGGGCCGGGCTGCGCCACCGCCGTCATGTTTTCCTCGACGGTGAGCGAACGGAAGATATTGCGCTCCTGCGGAACCCAGCCGATGCCGACGCGGGCGCGCTGATCCGAGCGCAGCGGCGTCAGATCGGTTTCGCCGAGCCGGATGGTGCCGCTGAAGCGCCGCGTGGCGCCGACGATGGAATTGATCAGCGTGGTCTTGCCGGTGCCGTTGCGGCCGAGCAGCGCCAGCACCTCGCCGTCCGCGAGCCGCAAGGTCATGTCCGGCAGCACCACGGCCTCGCCGTAGCCGGCGCGCAGATTCTCGATGCTCAAGAGCTCACGCATCAAGGCCCTCGCCGAGATAGACCGCCTTGACGCGCGGATCGCGCGCGACCTCATCGGGTGAGCCTTCCACCAGCAACGCGCCGCTGACCAGTACTGAAATGCGATCGGCGAAGGAGAACACGAGGTCCATGTCGTGCTCGATCAGCAGCACCGTCACCTCGCGCGGCAGGCCGGCGACGGCGGCAAGAATATCATGGCGCTCGCTCTGCGGCACGCCGGCAGCCGGCTCGTCGAGCAGCAGTACGCGCGGCTTGGTGGCGATGGCGAGCGCGATCTCCAAAAGCCGCTGCTTGCCGTAAGGCAAGGTGCCGGTCGGCTCGTTCATGACGTCGAGCAGATGGAAGCGCGCCAGCGTCTCCGCGATCTCGACATTGACGTCGGCGCGGGTGCCGAGCCGCCGCCACCAGTCGCCGCCATGGCCGAGCCGTTCCGACACCGCGAGGCCGATGGTCTCGAGCGGCGTCAGATCGGCGTAAAGCTGGTTGATCTGGAAGGTGCGCGACAGCCCGCGCAGCACCCGCGCCTGCACCGTGAGGCCGGTGATGTCGGCACCCTCCAGCATGATCTTGCCGCCGTTCGGCTTGATCACCCCGGTCAGGAGATTGATTACCGTGGTCTTGCCGGCGCCGTTGGGGCCGATCAGCGCATGACGCGCGCCCGCCGCGATCTTGAGCGACAGGTCGCGGGTGACATGCAGGCCGCCGAACTGCTTGTCGAGGCCGATCGTTTCCAGCGCGAAGGTCATGACGCGCTCCGATCCGACACGGTCGCGCCATCGCGCAACGCCGCGATGCACCGCATTATGAGACGCGGCAGCCACAGCACGCCGCGATACATCCGCTCGCGGCCAATCAGCACGATCGAGACCAGCACCAGCCCGATCCAGAACTGCCAGAACTGCGGCGTCCACGCTGAGAACATGTCTTGCAGCACCCGGAACACCACGGCGCCGATCAATCCGCCGTAAAGATAGCCCGCACCACCGATCACCAGCACCAGCAACAGGTCGGCGGAACGCTCGAACGAGAACACATCGAGCGAGGCCAGCGCGGTGGTCTGCGTGAACAGCGCGCCGGCGATACCGGCATAGAACGCCGACAACGTATAGATCGCGATCAGGCGGCGGTTGACCGGAATGCCGATCGCAGCGGCACGCAGCGGGTTGTTGCGGATCGCGCGCAGCGACAGGCCGAACGGCGAATGCACGATCAGCCGCGCCAGCAGGAACAGCACGAACAGCACCACAAGACAGTAGATGAAGCCGACCTTGCCGAAGATGTCGAAGGCGAACAGGCCGAGGATCGGGTCGATGACGATGCCTTGCAGACCGTCGAAACCGCCGGTGATATCGGAGAACTTGTTGGCGAGCTCGCGCAGCAACAGCGCGATGCCGAGCGTCACCATCAACTGGCTCAGCTCAGAACCGCGGATCACCAGAAAACTGGTGGCGAAGCCCAGCACCATCGCGCCAAGGCCGGCGACGACCAGCGCCAGCACCGGCTCCTTGACGAGGCCGTGCACCGCCAGCAGTCCGGCGACATACGCGCCGACGCCGAAGAACGCGGCGTGGCCGAGCGAGACGATGCCGGCATAGCCGAGAATCAGGTCGAGCGACAGCGCGAACAGCCCGAGCCACGCCATCTCGGTGAGGATCAGGTAGCGATCGGAGAACACGAAGATGGAAGCGGCCGCGATCAGCCAGAACGCGGTTTCGCCGTGCCCCCAGCGGGCCCGCCGCAACGAAATCTCGCCGACGCCGTGATCCGCGCTCATGACCGGCTCACCGCTGCGCCACGCGACCGAACAGGCCGTTCGGGCGCCAGATCAGGATCACGATCATCACCGTGTAGATGACGAAGGCCCCGAGCTTCGGCACGTAATACTTGCCCGCGACGTCGGCGACGCCGAGCAGCAGCGAGGCCAGGAACGGGCCGGTGATGGTTTGCGAGCCGCCGACCGTCACCACGATCAGGAAGTAGATCATGAACTTGAGCGGAAAGTACGGATCGAGCCCGAGGATTTCCGCGCCCAGCGCCCCGCCGAGACCCGCGAGCCCGGAGCCGAACGCAAACGTCAGCGCGAACACTTGCGGCACGTTGATGCCGAGGCCGCTTGCGGCGCGCGGATCGTCGACCGCCGCGCGCAGACGGCTGCCGAAGCGGGTGTTCGCCAATGTCATTTGAATGCCGAACGTCAACAGCCCGCAGATCACGATGATCATCAGCCGATAACGGCCGACGCCGATGCCGAAGACGTTGAACTGGCCTTCCAGCATCGCCGGCAGATGGATGAAGATCTGCGACGACCCCATGACGTAGTCCACCGCCGTCACCGACATGAACACCAGCCCGATGGTGAACAGCACCTGATCGAGCGGATTGCGATGATAGAGATGCTTGTAGAGCGTCTGCTCCATCACGAGGCCGATCAACGCGCTGGCGATGAAGGCCATCGGCAAGGCGACAAAGAACGGAACACCGGACTGGTTCACCAGCACCGCACAGATGTAGCCGCCGGCCATCGCGAACGCACCGTGCGCGAGGTTGACGAAGTTCATCAGCCCTAGCGTCACCGCCAGCCCGCACGAGAGCACGAACAGCAACATGCCGTAAGCAACGCCGTCAAACAGGATGGTGAGAAGCGTGGTCATGCGAATTTATGCGTTGTCATGGTCGGGCATAGCCGTTCGAAGAACGGCGTTCCTTCGAACGGCTATGGTCCCGGCCATCCACGTTCAAGAACAGTAGGAAGTAAAAAAGGCGTGGATGCCCGCCACAAGGCCGGGCATGACGGCTTTCTCAGTTGCGCAACCACCGAGACCGCTCACTTCTTTGTCTTGCCGGGGTCTTTCACATCCTTGAAGGTCTCGAACTCGACGTTGTAAAGCTCGCCGTCCTTCTTCTCGACCTTGCGGATGTAGACGTTCTGCACGATGTCGCGGGTGTCCGGATCGATCGAGATCGGGCCGCGCGGGCTTTCCCAGGCCATGCCCTTCATCGCCGCGATCAGCGAGTCGCCGTCGGCCTTGCCGCCGGTCTTCTGCAACGCCGCGTAAATCAGGTGGATGCCGTCGTAGCCGCCGACCGCCATGAAGCCCGGCCGCTGGTTGTAGGCCTTCTTGTAGGCAGCGACGAAATCCTTGTTCACCTGCGAGGGATGCGCCGCCGAATAGATGTGCGCCGTCACCGCGCCGAGCGCGGAATCGCCCATGCCGTTGAGGAGGTCGTCGTCCATCACGTCGCCCGGCCCGATCACCTTGATGCCGCTCTTGTCGAGCCCGCGCTCGGCATACTGCTTCATGAAATTGCCGCCCTGCCCGGCCGGCACGAACACGAACATCGCGTCCGGCTTGGCGTCCTTCATGCGTTGCAGGAACGGCGCGAAGTCCGGGTTGGCCAGCGGCACCTTGACCTCCTCGACGATCTGCCCGCCGCCGGCGGCGAAATGCTCCTTGAAGAATTTCAGCGCGTCATGGCCAGGCGCGTAGTCGGACGTCAGCGTCGCGACCTTCTTGATGCCGTTCTTCGCGGCCCAATCGCCGATGATGGTTGATGACTGGCCGAGCGTGAAGCTGGTGCGCACGATATAGGGCGATTTCTCGGTGATGACCGAGGTGCCCGCCGCCATCACCACTTCCGGCACCTTGGCTTGCGTTGCCAGCGGCGCGGCGGCGAAGGCCGCCGGGGTCACGCCGAAGCCCGCGATAATGTTGACCTTGTCGTTGACGATCAGTTCCTGCGCCAGCCGCTTGGTGTTGTCGGGCACCGCGGCGTCGTCCTTTAGGATGACCTCGATCTTCTTGCCCGCGACGGTGTCGCCGTGCTGCCGCATGTAGAGCTTGACGGCATTGTCGATCTGCTTGCCGGTCGAGGCCTGGCCGCCGGTCATCGGCACGATCAGGCCGATCTTGACCGTGTCCTGCGCCTGGACCGCCACAATGGATGCGCCTAACAACAGGCCCGCGGCAGCCGTTTGAATCATCATTCTTCGACGGATCGACATCAGCACTCCTCCCCTGAGCGTTCGCTTCTGCAGCGCGTCACCGGCGATTTTCGCCTGGCAAAATCGAAATCTTTTCAGGGCAACGCGGATCGCCCGCCGCGGACACCGGTACCCCATCCAAATGGGCACACAAAAGCCGAGGCCGATCAACAGGATTTTAGCCACAAAAAATTGGATAAAATGAATGTTTCAGTGCACCTGCGAACAATACGATTTCCTATCGGTTATAGCTTCGGCTAGGCCATATGAGACTTGATTTGGAGCGAACTGACACGAGATGCGCTGGTTTCTTGGCATCGTTGTCGCGGTGATCGTGACGGCCGCAGTTTATTATGGGTCGGCACTTTATGGTCTCTCCCGTCTGGCGGCGGCCACCCGCGACGGCGACGGCGCCGCGATCGTCGCCCGCACCGATCTTCCCCGGCTGAGCAATTCCCTGAGCGAGCAGATCGTGAAGGCCTATCTCGATCGGGTGGGCGCAACCCGGCGGATCGGCGCCGCCGAACGGATGCTGGTGAGCGGCTATGGCGCCACGGTCGCCGACGTTCTGGTCTCGAAGTTGCTGACGCCCGAGAATCTGACCGAATTGCTCAAGGCCGGCCGGCTTGCCGAGACCAAGACGTCACCCGCGCTGACGGGATTGCCGTCCCTGACCGATCTCCAGAAGATCAACCTGCTCACGCAGTTTGGCCGAGTGCATTACATCAATCCGGTGAAGCTGAGCATTCGTGTCAGCAAGTCCAAGGACCCCGAGGATGCAACCGCCATCGTGCTGCATCGCAGTTCGCTGACCTGGAAGCTCGCAGGAATCGATCTTCCGCGCAAAGTGCTGCGCGAGATCGCCGCCAGCCTGCCGGCGCGATAGCCCGCTCAGTCCATGAACACGACGGTCTTGTTGCCGTTGAGGATCACGCGATCCTGAAGATGATGACGGACGGCGCGCGCCAGCACCCGGCGCTCGATATCGCGCCCCTTGCGCACCAGATCGGCCGGCGCGTCGCGATGACTGATCCGCTCGACGTCCTGATCGATGATCGGACCTTCATCTAACGCGCTGGTGACGTAGTGCGCGGTCGCGCCGATCAGTTTGACGCCGCGTGCATGCGCCTGATGATAGGGCCGCGCGCCCTTGAAGCCCGGCAGGAACGAGTGGTGAATGTTGATGCAACGCCCCGACAATTCTTCCGTCAGTTTATTCGATAGGATTTGCATATAGCGCGCCAGCACCACCAGATCGGTCTTTGTCGTCTTCACCAGATCGGAGATGGCGGCTTCCTGCGCCGGCCGCGTGTCCTTGGTGACCGGCAGATAATGAAACGGGATATCGCCGAGATCGAGCCCATTGAAGGTTTCGCGCGGATGATTGGAGACGATCGCGGTCGGGATCATCGCCAGCTCGCCGATACGCCAACGATAGAGGATGTCCGCGAGGCAGTGATCGGATTGCGACACCAGCAGCATCACGCGCCGGAGTGTTGCGCGGTCGCGCATCAGCCAGCGCATCGCGAACCGCTCCGCGATGGCGCCGAAACCGGTTTGCAGCGACGACAGGCTCACAGCAAGGTCCGCCGGATTGAACACCACCCGCATGAAAAAATGATTGGACTCGACATCGTTGAATTGCTGCGCGTCGAGAATGTTCTGCCCGTTGTGAGCCAGAAACGTCGACACCGCCGAGACGATGCCCGGACGATCCGGACAAGACAGGGTCAGAACGAACTGATGGTCGGGCATGATCTGTCCATAGGCGTGAGGCCGGACGAGCCGGCAGCAGTTGGCCCTGCTCTATCACCGACAAAGGCTTGCGCCAATCTTCCATGCAGCCGCCTGACTTGACGGCTCCGACCGCCCGGACATTATACGCGGAACGAATAACAAGGATGGAAGCCGATGCCGGAATTGCCATTGACGAATTTGCGTGTGGTGGAAATCGGCTCCGGTGATGCCCTCGCCTATTGCGGCAAGCTGTTTTCGGACTTCGGCGCGGAGGTCATCAAGATCGAACCGCCTGGCGGCGATCCGGCGCGGCGCATCGCGCCGGCGGTCGATGCCGGCAACAGCCACAAGGAAAGCGCGTATTTCGCCTGGCTCAACACCAACAAGCAAAGCGTCACCGCCGATCTCAGCAACCATGCCGATGTCGCGCGTGTCCGCACAATGCTGGGCAACGCCGACCTGCTGCTCGATGCACGTCCGCCGGATGTCATCGAAAGCTCGCTCCTCAAGCACAGCGACCTTCGCGCCGCCGATCCGGCGCTGGCAATCACTGCGATCTCATGGTTCGGCGAACACGGGCCCTATCGCGACTACGCCACCACGGATTCGGTCTGCCGCAGCCTCGCCGGCCTCGTGAAACTGGTCGGCGCGGCGGAAGGCCCGCCGGTATTGCCGCGCGACGGCCAGATCGCGGTGATGGCCGGGCTGACCGCTTTCATTCCGAGCCTTGCCGGGCTTTACGGCCGCGCTCACGGCGCGCGCCGCTTTGCCGTCAGCGCTTTCGAAGCAATGTTGCAGATCAGCGAGTTCGATACCGGACTGGCCTTGGAGTCCGGCTTCACGCGGCCGCGCATCGCCATCAATCGTTTTGGACGTGGCTTCCCGGTCGGCAACTTCGCCACCAAGCAAGGCTGGCTCGGCGTCACCGTGGTGACACCGGCGCAGTGGAACAGTTTCTGTGCCATGATCGGATTGCCGGAACTCGGCCCCGATCCGCGTTATTCGGCGACCGCCGACCGCTACCTCCATGCCGAAGAACTGAGCCATATCATTCATCCGGTGCTGATGCAGAAGACGGCGCGCGAATGGTTCGAGCAGGGTATCGAGCTACGGCTGCCGCTGGCCATCGTGCCGGACATGGCCGAACTGCTGACGCAGCAGGTGCTTCGCGAACGCGGCGCCTTCGCGCCGGTGCGGATCGGCGAAGCATCATTCGATGCGCCGGTACTGCCGCAACACCTGACGCGTTCGCGGCCCAAGCCCAACGGCGTCGCGCCGCTCGTCGGTGCTCACAACAATACATCCCTCGCCACTCGCACGCGCCTTGCGACACGCGCAGCGACGCCTGACGACCCGCAGCCACTCAAAGGCCTGCGCATCATCGACCTGACCATGGGCTGGGCCGGTCCCACGGCGACACGGCAGATGGGCGACCTCGGCGCCGACGTCATCAAGGTGGAGTCGTGTCAGTATCCCGACTGGTTTCGTGGCACCGATCCGCGCGGGCCATATCACCCGGAACGCACCTACGAGAAGACCTACTGGTTCCAGATGATGAACCGCAACAAGCGCGGCATCACGCTCGATCTCACTTCGGAAGCCGGACTCGACCTGCTCAAGCGGTTGCTCAAGACAGCCGATGCCGTGATCGACAACTACGCCGCCGATGTGCTGCCGCGCATGGGGCTCGATCCGGCGGCGATGCTCAAGATCAATCCGCGCCTTGTCGTGGTGACGATGCCGGCCTTCGGCACCACCGGTGCATGGAAGGATTGCCGCGCCTATGGCTCGACGCTCGAACAGGCCTCCGGATTGCCATCCGTGACCGGCCGCGAGGAAGACCCGCCGACCATGCTGCACGCCGCGCTGGGCGATCCGCTCGGCGGCGTCAGCGCGGCGTCGGCCCTGATGCTCGGCTTCATGCAGCAACGCAACAGCGGCGAAGGCCAGCATATCGACCTGTCGCAGGTGGAGTGCAGCATGCAGTTCACCGCGCCTTCAATCATCGAGCAGGCCGCAACCGGCAAGACCTCACCTCGGATCGGCAACCGGCATCCGCAGTTCGTGCCGAACGGCTGCTTTCCCTGCCTCGGCGAAGATCAGTGGATCACGCTGGCGATCCGCTCCGACGACGAATGGCCAAAGCTGTGCGAGATCATGCACCGGCCCGATCTCGCCGACGATCCGGCGCTCAAGACCGCCGCTGGCCGCCGCCACGAGGAAGACCGCATCGAAGTGGCGATCCGGCACTGGACCATGACGGTCCGCCCGGACCTCGCGATGGTGACCTTGCAGGCCGCCGGCATCGCGGCCGGCGTGGCGCGACTGCCGGCCGATCTCGCCGCCGATCCGCATCTGATGGCGACCGGGCACTGGCAGCCGGCGGTGCGGCCCTACATGGGCCCGCATCTGTTGCCGTCGGTGTCCTATCGCGAAGGCGACGCGCGCCTGCCCTACCCCATCACCCGCCTCGCGCCGACGCTCGGCCAGCACAATCACGAAGTGCTTGGCGAGGTGCTCGGGCTTAGCGCGGACGAGATCGCGAAGTTGGAGGCTGACGAAGTGATCGGCACGACGGCGACGTCGAAGAAGAGCAAGACGAAGGCGGCGTAAGCCGAGCGGCGCACAACTACTATCGTCGTCATGGCCGGATTTATTCCGGCCATCCACGTCTTTCCTTCATATCCATCCTAAGACGTGGATGGCCGGGACAAGCCCGGCCATGACGTGCGGAGGGTCGAGTGAAATCACAACCTATTCCCCGTAGCTACGCAGCCGTTCCAGATCGAGAATGGTGAGGCCGCCATATTCGAGCCGCAGCACGCCTTCCTTTTCCAGCGCCTTCAAGCAGCGGTTCGCATTCTGCCGCGACATGCCGGACAGCGCGCCGATTTCTTCCTGGGTGATGTCGAGCTGACGGGTGCCATCGGGATAGAGGATCGGATTGAACAGCGACGCGATGCAGCGCGCCAGCCGCGCCGTCGGGTCCAGCATGCGGCCGTATTCCAATAGCCCCATGAAATGACCGACGCGCTCGTTGAGCTGCGAGACCAGGAAGCGGTTGAAGCCGACGCTGTTCTCGAACAGCCACTGGAACGTCGCGCGCTCCATCAAGGCGATGCGGCTGTCGCGCAGCGCCACCGCGTCGTATCGCCGCGTCTCGTTCTTAAGTACCGAGCCTTCGCCGAACCAGGCCCCCGACGTCAGACCGGTGAAGGTAACCGCCTTGCCCGAATGCGAGATCGTTCCGATCCTGACCAAGCCCGTGACCACCCCGGTCCAGTATTCGAATTGATCGCCGCGCATGCAGATGAATTCATCAGCGCCGAAGGCCCGTTCACTCATTCCGGCGCGCGCGACTTCGATTTCCCGTTCGCTCAATCCGGATGCCCACAGCGCGATCCGCTTCAGATGATCGGCTGCGATCATGATTGGAATGGCTCGACTTTATCGTGACCGCGCGCCGCCGCCGCCAATTGTTCACATTGCCGCCGGAAATGTCGGAGGCAAGACATTCCAGCGATCGGCTTTACCGTAGACATTGTGAAAATCGTGAGGCGGCCGTTTGTTGGCGACATGGCTGGCGGAAACGAGAACAACGACAAGACACGCAACTAAGGTCGTACTTTAGTGCGGCCGGTTTGATGCGACAACTTGCAATATCGTCCGGCGGCGTCCGGGCGCTGCTTGGCGGCATGCGGATTCGCGGGCAAAATCCGTGACTTGAGCGTTCTCACCGGCGCCGGGATGCGGTTGCAATCTGGGCATGGCCCACAAGAGCGTCGAAGACGCCGAGAGAGGGAGGGGGAACGGTGGACGCGACGGCAGACTATGCGTTGGACGTGCGTGGCGTTTCGCTGCGATTCGGCGGCGTGCGTGCGCTGACCGACGTCAGCTTCGGCGTGCGCGAAGGCGAGCTGTTCTCCATCATCGGCCCCAACGGCGCCGGCAAGACCTCCATCGTCAACTGCATTTCCGGCCGCTATCGCCCGACCGAGGGCAAGCTGTTCTATCGCGGGCAGGATATCACCGGCCTCAACACCAATGCCCGCCCGACGCTCGGCATCGGCCGCACCTTCCAGAACCTCGCGCTGTTTCATCATACGAGCGTGCTCGACAACATCATGGTCGGCCGCCATCACCTGCTGAAGAACAATTTCATCACCGGCTCGCTGTACTGGCTCAGCGGCGCGCGGCGCGAGGAGCTTGCCCATCGCCAAAAGGTCGAGGAGATCATCGACTTCCTCGACCTGCAATCGGTGCGCAAGGCCACCGCCGGCACCCTCTCCTACGGCCTGCGCAAGCGCGTCGAACTCGCCCGCGCCATGGCGCTGGAGCCAAAACTGATCCTGCTCGACGAGCCGATGGCCGGCATGAACTTCGAGGAGAAGGAGGACATGGCCCGCTACATCGTTGATCTCAACGAAGAGTTCGGCATGACGGTGGTGATGATCGAGCACGACATGGGCGTGGTGATGGACATCTCGCATCGCGTCGTCGTGCTGGATTTCGGCAGGAAGATCGCCGAGGGCGATCCCGGCGCCGTGCTGGCCGATCCGCATGTCCGCAGCGCCTATCTCGGCGAGGAAGACGAGACACTGTCCGATCCCGACGACACGCCGCGGCCGCTGGAGACCAACGCATGAGCAGGCAACCGGCGTTCGACTATCACGCCCGCACCGCGCAGGCGCCGACCTTCCCGAAGATGCTGCGGCTCAATGCCCGCGAGCATGGCAACGAGGTCGCGTTGCGCGAAAAGGATTTCGGGCTGTGGAGGCTGGTCACCTGGGAGCAGTACCAGGCGCGCACCCGTGATTTCGCGCTGGGCCTGATCGAACTCGGGCTCGGCAAGGACGATGTGGTCGGCATCATCGGCGATAACCGGCCCGACTGGGTCGCCGCGGAAATCGCGACGCACGCAATCGGCGGCCTGAGCCTCGGGCTCTATCGCGACGTGCTGGAAGACGAAGCGGCGTACCTCATCAGCTACGGCGAAGCCAAGGTAGTGTTCGCCGAGGACGAGGAGCAGATCGATAAGTTGCTGAGCCTCGGCGACCGCGTGCCCAGCATTCGCCATATCGTCTATTCCGACCCGCGCGGCATGCGGAAATACGACGATCCGCGGCTGATGACCGCCGACAAGCTGGCGGAGATGGGCCGCGCCCGCGCCGCGCGCGAGCCGGACCTTTACGACCGGCTGGTCGATGCCACCGACGCCGACACCACCGCGATCCTCTGCACCACTTCGGGCACCACCGCCAATCCGAAGCTGGCGATGCTGTCGGGCGGTTCGGTGCTGCGCCATTGCGCCACCTATCTCACCTTCGATCCGAAGGGACCCGACGACGAATACGTCTCGGTGCTGCCGCTGCCGTGGATTATGGAACAAATCTACGCGCTCGGCATGGGGCTTCTCTCGCGGATGAAGGTCAATTTCGTCGAAGAGCCCGAGACGATGATGAACGATTTCCGCGAGATCGCACCGACCTTCGTGCTGTTCGCGCCGCGCGTCTGGGAATCGCTTGCCGCCGAAGTCCGTGCGCGGGTGATGGACGCTTCGCCGCTGAAGCAGAAACTCTACGACATCGGCATGAAGACCGGCCTTGCCGCGCTGGAGCACGGCAAGCACTCCACCGTCGCCGACGGGCTGTTGTTCCGCGCGCTGCGCGACCGGCTCGGCTTTTCGCGGCTGGCGTCGGCGGCCACCGGCGGCGCGGCGCTCGGCCCGGACACGTTCAAATTCTTCCGCGCCATGGGCGTGCCGCTGCGCACGCTCTACGGCCAGACCGAAACGCTCGGCGCTTACACCTTGCATCGTGAGGACAGCGTCGATCCCGACACCACCGGCGTCGCGATGGCCGACGATATCGAATTGCGGATCGAGAACGCGGACGCCAACGGCGTCGGCGAAATTCTTGTCCGCCATCCCAACATGTTCCTCGGTTACTACAAGAACCCGGAAGCCTCCGTCGCCGACATGGACAATGGCTGGATGCGCTCGGGCGACGCCGGCTACTTCAACAAGAACCGCGAACTCGTCGTCATCGACCGCATCAAGGACATGGCGCAGACGCTCACTGGCGACCGTTTCTCGCCGCAATACATCGAGAATAAGCTGAAGTTCTCGCCCTATGTCGCCGAAGCCGTGGTGCTCGGCGACGGCCGCAACAGCCTCGCCGCGATCATCTGCATCCGCTACTCCATCGTGTCGAAGTGGGCGGAGAAGAACCGCATCGCCTTCACCACCTACACCGACCTGTCGTCGCGGCCCGAGGTTTACAAGTTGCTGCACAAGGAAGTCGAGGCGGTGAACGCCACGCTGCCGCCGGCGCAACGCATTTCGAAATTCCTGTTGCTCTACAAGGAACTCGATGCCGACGACGGCGAACTGACCCGCACCCGCAAGGTGCGCCGCAGCGTCATCAACGAGAAATACGCCGACATCATCAACGGCATCTATGGCGGCCAGAACGAAATCAAGGTCGACACCGTGATCCGCTTCCAGGACGGCACCACCCAACGCATCCGCACCACGCTGAAGGTGATCGACCTGCTGGGCGGCGCGATCAGGGAGGCGGCGGAATGATGGCTCATCATTGCCACGCGCACGGCGTCATGCCCGCGCTCGTCGCGGGTATCCACGTCTTTCTTCCTATCGACCTTAAGGCGTGGATGGCCGGGACAAGCCCGGCCATGACGAAATCCGCGACGAGACACTGCCCATGAACACGCAACTCCTCATCCAGCTTCTGGTCAACGGCCTCGTGGTCGGCACGCTGTATGGCGTGGTGGCGATGTCGTTTGTGCTGATCTACAAGGCGACGCAGGTGGTGAACTTCGCCCAGGGCGAACTGCTGCTGGTCGGCGCCTGGGTGTGCTGGGCGCTGATGGTGAAGTATCAGGTGCCGTTCTACGCGGCGATGCCGATCACCATGATCTTCATGTTCGTGTTCGGCATCCTGATCCAGATGGTATTCCTGCGGCCGATGATCGGCGAGCCGATCATCTCGGTGATCATGGTGACGATCGCGCTGTCCACAGTGTTGCAGGCAGCGATGAAGTGGATCTTCGGCGTCAATCCGCAGCCGTTCCCGCCGATCTTCACCAGCCAGTCGGTCAGCTTTCTCGGCCTCTCGATCCAGACCGTTTACGTCATGAGCCTGATCGTGTCGCTGGCAATGATGGCGGCGATGGCGTGGTTCTTCCAGGCCTCCAAGCACGGCCTCGCGATGCGCGCCACGGCCTTCGACCAGCAGGCGGCGCAATCGCTCGGCATCTCCGTGAAGAACGTGTTCGCGATGTCGTGGGCGATTTCAGCGACGGTGTCGGCGGTCGCCGGCGTGGTGGTTGCGGTGGTCAACGGCGTGTCGTCGGGCCTGTCGATCTACGGCATCAAGGTGTTCCCCGCCGTTATCCTCGGCGGCCTCGATTCCATCGCCGGCGCGGTGCTCGGCGGCATCATCATCGGCCTTTTGGAAAACTTCGCGCAGTTCGTCGACGGCCAATATCTGCACTGGGGCAATCTCTACGAAGTCGCGCCGTTCTACGTGCTGATCTTTATCCTGATGATCAAGCCCTACGGACTGTTCGGCACCAAGGACATCGAGCGGGTCTGACGCATCATGGCAAATTCAATGATTCCCGCCGGTGACTTCCGCACCTCCTATGCGGCCGACACCACCATTTTTCCGACGGTGACGAGCCGCAATTTCGCCGTCGCCGGCGTGCTGCTGGCCTGCGCCGCGCCGTTCTTCTTCAACGAGTACTGGCTGAGCCTGCTGATCCAGATCGGCATCTACGGCATCGCCGCGCTCGGGCTCAACGTGCTGGTGGGCTTCACCGGACAGATTTCGATCGGCCACGCCGCATTTTTCCTGTTCGGCGCGTTTTCGTCGGCGTATTTGTCGACCAAAATGGGCATCCCGGCGTTCTTCGCGATCCCGCTTGCCGGTCTGGTGACAGCCCTCGTCGGTCTGGTTTTCGGCCTGCCGGCCGCGCGCCTGAAAGGACTTTATCTCGCCATCGCGACATTGGCCGCACAATACATCCTGCTCGACTTCTTCGCCCGCGCCGAGTGGTTTTCCGGTGGCTCCGTGCCGGCGATGGCGGAGCCGTTTTCGATCTTCGGCTACACGTTGCAAGGCGACCGGCAGTTCTTCCACGTCGTGCTGGCCTATGTTGTCGTCTGCTTCCTGCTGGTAACCAACATGATGCGGTCGCGCGACGGCCGCGCGCTGATCGCGGTACGCGACCATTATCTCTCCGCCGAGATCATGGGTATCAACCTGACGAAATACCGGACGCTGTCGTTCGGCATCGCGGCATTCTTCGCCGGCATCGGCGGCGCGCTCTATGCGCACTATCAGCTTGTCGTATCCTATGAAGGGTTCGGCATCGAGCGCTCGATCCTGTTCCTCGCCATGGTCATCATCGGCGGGCTCGGCTCCGTCATGGGCACCCTGATGGGCACCGCCTTTGTCGTGTTGCTGCCGGAAGCGATGGAATGGATCACCGCGATCCTCGCCGGCGGTCCGATCGACCACGCGCTCGGCCTGAAGACCAACATCACCTTCCTGCGCGAGATCGCCATCGGCACCATCATCATCGTGTTCCTGGTGTTCGAGCCGGATGGGCTCGCGCATCGCTGGCACCAGATCAAGGCCTATTGGAAACTCTATCCGTTCTCGCACTAAGCGCGGTGTGGGCGGCATTCGAACCACTTCATAGATCAACAGGAGGAAGACCCATGAAAATCACCACCCTGCTCGGCAGCGCCGCGCTTGCGGTCGTGCTTGGCGCCAGCGGCGCACTGGCGCAATCGTCCATCAAGATCGGCCACCTCGCCGATTATTCCGGCGGCACGTCCGACGTCGGCACGCCCTACGGCCACGCGATCGTCGACACCTTCGCCTGGATCAACAAGAACGGCGGCATCAACGGCGTGAAGGTCGACCTCGACAGCGTCGACTACGGCTATCAGGTGCCGCGCGCCATCGCGCAGTACAAGAAGTGGTCGGGCGCCGACAAGGTCTCCGCCATTATGGGCTGGGGCACCGCCGATACCGAGGCGCTGACCGGCTTCGTTGCGCAGGACCAGATCCCCGACATCTCCGGCTCGTATGCGGCTGCGCTTGCCGACCCGACCGGCGCCGGCGGCAAGGCCAAGCCCGCGCCGTACAACTTCTTCTATGGCCCGACCTATTCCGACGCGCTGCGCGCCGAACTGACCTGGGCCGCGGAGGACTGGAAGGCCAAGGGCAAGGCCGGCAAGCCGAAATTCGTCCACATGGGCGCCAACCATCCCTACCCGAACGCGCCGAAGGCCGCCGGCGAAGCCATCGCCAAGGAGCTCGGCTTCGAGGTGCTGCCGCCGCTGGTGTTTGCATTGACTCCCGGCGACTATAGCGCCCAGTGCCTGAGCCTGAAGAGCTCCGGCGCCAACTACGCCTATCTCGGCAACACGGCCGCCTCCAACATCTCGGTGATGAAGGCCTGCAAGACGGCGGGCGTGGACGTCCAGTTCCTCAGCAACGTCTGGGGTATGGACGAGAACGCCGCCAAGGCTGCGGGTGACGCGGCCGACGGCGTCGTCTTCCCGCTGCGCACCGCGGTCGGCTGGGGCGGCAACGCGCCCGGCATGAAGACGGTCATGGAAATCTCCAAGATGTCCGACCCGACCGGCAAGGTCTATCGCCCGGTGCATTACGTCGCTGCGGTCTGCACCGCGCTGTACATGAAGGAAGCCATCGAATGGGCCTCCAAGAACGGCGGCGTCAACGGGCCGAACGTCAAGAAGGGCTTCTACCAGAAGGCCGACTGGGTGCCGGCCGGCATGGAAGGCGTCTGCAATCCATCAACCTGGACCGAGAAGGATCACCGGCCGACCATGAAGGTCGACCTCTATCGCGCCAAGGTTTCGGGTTCGACCGAAGGCGACCTCAACGATCTGATGGCCAAGGGCACCATCAAGCTCGAGAAGGTCAAGACCATCGACCTGCCGCGCAAGGCGGAATGGCTCGGGTGGTAATCATGCTGGGGCGTCATGGCCGGGCTTGTCCCGGCCATCCACGTCCTGGCTGCTACTTCAAAGGAAGACGTGGATGCCCGCGACAAGCGCGGGCATGACGACGTGACAACGCGGACCACAACATGACCGAAACTGCCGAATTGATCCGGAAGGAACCGACGACCACCACCGCTCCCCTGCTCTCGGTGCGCAACATCGAGGTGGTCTACGACAAGGTTATCCTGGTGCTGCGCGGCCTGTCGCTCGATGTGCCGAAGGGCGCCATCGTGGCGCTGCTCGGCGCCAACGGCGCGGGCAAGTCGACGACATTGAAGGCGATCTCTGGCTTATTGAAAACCGAGGAAGGCGAAATCACGCGCGGCGACATCATGTTCAATGGCGAGCGCATCAACGGCATCGATCCCGATCACATCGTCCGCCGCGGCATCTTTCAGGTGATGGAGGGCCGCCGCATCATCGCCGACATGACCACGCTGGAGAATCTGCGGCTCGGCGCCTTCACCCGCAGCGACGGCGAAGTCAGCGCCGATATCGACATGGTGTTCAAGTATTTCCCGCGCCTCAGGGAGCGCACTGGCCTCGCCGGTTATCTCTCTGGCGGCGAGCAGCAGATGCTGGCGATCGGTCGCGCCATGATGGCCCGCCCGAAGATGATCCTGATGGACGAGCCCTCGATGGGTCTGTCGCCGTTGCTGGTGAAGGAGGTGTTCGCTATCATCCGCCAGATCAACCGCGATCTCGGCGTCACCATCCTGCTGGTGGAGCAGAACGCCCGCGCGGCACTTTCCGTCGCGAGCCACGGCTACATCATGGAGCAAGGCAAGGTGGTGCTCGACGGCACCGCCGATGAGTTGCGCGACAACGAGGATGTGAAGGAGTTCTACCTCGGCGGCGGCGACCATCAGCGCAAGAGTTTCAAGAACCTCAAGAGCTTCAAGCGCCGCAAGCGCTGGCTGTGAGCTTTCATTCAAGACATCGCCCCTCTCCCCGCGAGAGAGCGTGCAACAACACCGCGCATCAACGACAGGATCCTGCCATGGCTGACCACTACGACGCCCTCGAAACCCGGACGCAGCAAGAGCGTGAGGCCGATCTGTTCGCGCGGCTCCCGGACGTGCTCCGCGCGGCGATGCAAGCGCCTGCCTATGCCGAGCGCCTCAAGGGGATCGATCCAGCCAAGGTCACCAGCCGCGCCGCGCTGGCCGCGTTGCCGGTGCTGCGGAAATCCGACTTGCCGGCTTTGCACAAGGCCGCACCGCCGTTTGGCGGATTTGTCAGCGCTCCGCTCGGCTCGTTCGGGCGGCTGTTCACCTCGCCCGGCCCGATCTTCGAACCGCAGGCGGCAGAGACGGATTCCTGGGGCAGCGCCCGCTCGATTTTTGCCGCCGGGCTGCGACCGGGCGACGTGGTGCTCAATACCTTCAGCTATCACCTGACGCCCGGCGGATTCATTTTCGATTCCGCGGCGCGTGCACTGGGCTGTGCCGTGATCCCCGCCGGCCCTGGCAACACCGAGCAGCAATTCGAACTGATCGAAGCCTATCGGCCGGTCGCCTATGCCGGCACGCCGGACTTCCTGAAAATCCTGCTCGACAATGCCGAGAAGACCGGCCGCGACGTCTCCTCGATCAAGCGCGCGATGGTGTCTGCGGCGGCTTTTCCGCCTTCGCTGCGAGCGGAGATCAAGTCACGGGGCATCGACGCCTATGAGTCATTCGGCACCGCCGACCTTGGCATCGTCGCGTTTGAGACATCGGCGCGCGACGGCATGGTGGTGAACGAGAACCTGATCCTGGAGATCGTGAAACCCGGCACCGGTGATCCGGTGCGCGAGGGCGATGTGGGCGAGATCGTCGTCACCTCGCTCAACCCGCATCATCCGTGGATCCGCCTCGCCATCGGCGATCTGACCGCCGCCCTGCCCGGTCCCAGCGCCGCCGGCCACACCAACCTGCGTATCAAAGGCTGGATGGGCCGCGCCGACCAGACCACCAAGGTGAAGGGCATGTTCGTTCGCCCCGAACAGGTTGCCGAAGTCGGCAAGCGCCATCCCGAACTGGGGCGGTTGCGGCTGGTGGTCAGCCGCGACGGCGAAGCCGACGTGATGACGTTGAAAGCCGAAACCGCGTCAGCGTCATCCGCTCTTGCCGAGGCCGTCGGCGCCACGCTGCGCGCCGTCACCAAACTCGGCGGCAAGGTCGAACTGGTCGTCAGCGGATCGCTGCCCAACGACGGCAAGGCGATTGCGGACGAACGCGGGTAATCTGAAGACTGGCAGGTAGTCTTTTCAGTGGTGCCGAACGCGGCTGCGCGTTCGGCGCTACAACTGCACTTCGATCAATTCGAGCGTCTCGCTGCTCATGTTCTCGACGCGATAATCGGCCCCGGCGGGACTCTGAATCAATTCATGGGGACGTAAAGCCTGCTGACGTCCGGCAATGGTGAAGCGCGCATCGCCACGCAAGACGATCCAGTATTTCGCATGATCATTTGCTCCATGCGATAGCAGACGATCTCCTGCTCCCAACACGACATACCGAACCTGGCGTCCGTCGCCGATATCGAGCGAGCGATCCGCGTCATCCGGACGAGGCGTCTTCAGCACCTGCGGTGCAACGTCTTTCAATCGCGCCACCAGCCGTTTCAGACCACCGCCATCGCTCTGACGCGAAACCAGCACGGCATCACTGGTGGCGACGACGACGAGATCTTCGACGCCTTCGAGCGCCACGACAGGCTTGTCCGACGACACGTAACAATCGCGAACATTGTCGAGCACGACGTCGCCATGGGTTGCATTGTCCTGCGCATCTTTCGGGGACAATTCCCAGACAGCCGACCACGCCCCGACATCGGACCAGCCGAGCGCGACGGGAATGACTGCCGCCTTCGCGGTTTTTTCCATCACCGCATAATCGATCGAGATGGGGACCGCACTTTCGAAATCATCCTTGTTGAGATGAACAACGCTCATATCGCGCTTCGCGCGATCAACGGCACGCGTGACCGCATCGACGCTTGCTGAATCGACCTTGCGGTATTCCTCCAGCAGGCTGTCCGCGCGGAACATGAAATTGCCGCTGTTCCAAAGATAGCCGTTCTGCACATAGCGTGTCGCCGTCGCCAGATCAGGCTTCTCGACGAACGACGTCACGGCGCGAACAGGTCCATCTACGACCGCTCCCGGAGAAATATAACCGTACTCCGTCGCAGGCCGTTCCGGCTTGACCCCAAAGGTGACGATGTGCCCCGCCACGGACGCCTTCAGGGATGCTGCGCAGGCCGAAACGAAGGCCGCCGCATCCTGCACGACATGATCGGCGGCAAGCGCCAGCACAACGCAGCGCGGGTCACGACGGGCTGCGAACACCGTACCCGCCACTATCGCCGGCCCCGAATCGCGCCGCGCCGACTCCAGAAGAACCTCGGCTTCACAGCCGATCTCTTCGAGTTGCGACTGAACGAGAGCACGATAAGCGGCGCCGGTCACCACGACAGGACGATCGAACAATCCAGCATCCGCGACCCGCAGAACGGTTTGCTGAAACGTCGAGCGCCGGCCGAACAGATTGATGAACTGCTTCGGGCGATCTTCCCGCGACAAGGGCCACAGCCGCGTTCCTGCCCCTCCGCACATGATTAAAGGAACGATCCTGTCGGACATGGGCTTCCCGCAGATAGACGCTTTAACCGCGCGTAAAACGCTCGGCAAAATACCGCACTGGGCAGATGAAATCCAACATATGGTGTTCCGGAGAGCGACAGAGCCCTTGGATTCGGAAAGAATGGTTAGCCCTATCGATAATTCGAAAGACCTGAGCCGCCCTTTTTGCTATCAGGCGGCCAGTTCTCGGAAACCACCATTGCCCATGAGACGGCTCTTCCAACCATTCGCCCGCATCCTGGGCTCGTCCGCGACGCGGCTGAAAATTGCCAGTTTTGCGTTGATCGGCGTCGGCAATACGCTGGTCGATCTCGGCGTCTTCACGCTGGCCTACAAGCTGTTCGATCTGCCGATCGTCGCGGCCAACGTCATCGCTTGGCTGGTCGCGGTGTCCGGCTCTTACATCATGAACACCTTCATCACGTTCCATGCCGAAACCGGCCGGGTTCTGCGCTTCAAGCACTACGCCAGCTTTATCGCGTCGGGCGCCCTTGGCATGATCGCAACCACGACCGCGCTTGTCGTCTTATCGCTTTATGTTCACGTCATGGCGGCGAAGTTGGCGTCAATCCTCGTAGGCTTTGCCGTCAATTTCACCATGAGCAATCTGGTGGTCTTTCGCGCGCCGAAACCGAAAGCCTGAGCCTCATACGCGCCTCTAGCGAAGGCTCCGATCGGCTTCAGCGACCGCGCAAAGCACGTGATAAAATGAGGACGCCAGGATCGGAGTCTTTTCAGCATCATCGTGACGATCGAAACGGTCATACCATCCGCCTCTGACAGAATGGCGTAAGTAGTATCGCTCCAATCGGACCAGCGCCGAACGCGCTTCGTCCGCTGCACCAGCATCGCCGGTTTCGGCCTGCGCCATCCAGGCCTTGGCGATCTCGGTCTGCGGCCAGCATCGCCCGGATGGTTTCGTAATCCGTCCCTCGACATCTCCTTCATCGACAAGACAGCCGGTCCGCCCATCCCGATAACGCAAGGCCGACGTCAGAAGCGCCGATCGATACTTGGTCGTCGGGCATCCGGTGATCCGTTCGAACTCCTTCAACAACCACACCCACTCGGCCTGATGACCGGGCTCCACGCTGGCCGGCAAGATTCTCGACCAATCGTCCTCGAAATATTCGCCGAGAGTCTGCACCTTCGGATCGTAGAAGTGGGTGACGAACAGGCTGAACATCTCCCCCGCACGATTCTGAAATGCAGCGTCATGGGTCGCGTCGAACAGCGCGATCATCGCTTCGAATAAATGCATGTGCGGATTCTGCCGCCGCGGCAGCGTCGTCGGCATTCCTTCCCGATAACCGCCATGTTCGGATTTCAGGTCGCGATCAAGAAATTCCAACACCGAAGCGATTTCAGTCCGTACCTGGGAGTCGCGATCGAGTTGATAGAGCGTCGCCAAGGCCAACAAAACGAATGCATGGTCATAGGTGTCGCGTTTGGCTGAGACCACACTGCCGTCGGCCGCCAGCGAGGTGACAAAGCCCGGCTTGCCGTCCGGGCTTTTGGCTTTCGCCAGCATATATTCGAAGCCCTTGAGTGCGAGGTCACGGGCCGCCGGATACCAGCCGAGTTGAGCCGCTTTCGCGTAGCAATAGATTTGGCGCGCCTGAACAAGCAACCGGCGCGGGGCCTCCCAATCCGGCGTTCCATCGCTGTGGAGGCGATCCACAAAGCCGCCACGCGCAGCATCCCAACCTTCGCTGGCCCAAAGCGGGAGAGCGCTCTCCATCATGAGCTCTCGAAGCACATCGACAATATTTTCGGAGTGGACGGCTTGTTCAGGCATGCCGCGTTCTCATACGCCCGTCCCTCACGAAGATCGTTCGCGCTGCCGCGCATTTCGAACAGATCGCTCGCAAGACCACACGATCATTGAAGCGTCTTCGCTTGGCCTTTGACGGGCTGGACACCGCCGAATTCAGGAACGGCTTCGATCATCACAGACATCGCCTTTGCCCGATCATCGGTGACGATCGCGTCTTCCAGCACACCCACCCATTTTCGCACCGAACCCATAACGGCCCAGCTGGATTTCGCGGACAAGATGCCTGGAAGTCCGGTCTCGATGGTCGGCTCCTGTTTTGCGAACAGGATTTCATTGAGGCGTTCGCCAGGACGCATTCCGGTGAACACGATTTCGATATCGTAGCCGACTTGCAATCCGGAAAGCTCGATCATGCGCTGTGCGAGTTCGACGATCTTGACCGGCTGCCCCATGTTGAGGACGTAAACGGAGATATCCGATCGCGGTGGGGCCATCGCATGGGTCGCTGCGGTGATAACGAGATCACACGCCTCCCTGATGGTCATGAAATAGCGAACCATGTCGGGATGCGTGACAGTGACGGGCCCGCCGGCTTCGATCTGCGCCTTGAACTTCGGGACCACCGATCCGTTCGATGCCAGGACGTTCCCGAAGCGCACCGAGATCAGGCGCATCGGTTTCTTGTCCTTTGAGGTCTCCGCAACCTCCTGATCGAGAGCCTGGCAATAGATTTCGGCGAACCGTTTGGTCAGCCCAAGCATCGAAACCGGCTCGATCGCCTTGTCGGTCGAAATCATCACCATGGCCTCCGCACCCGCGGCACGGGCTGCGTCGGCGACATTGATGGAGCCGAAGATGTTGGTCTTGACCCCCTCGCCCCAATCCCGCTCCAGGATGGGAACATGCTTCAACGCCGCGGCATGGAAGACAATGTTGGGGCTGAAATCCGCCATCAACTGATGCACGCGCTCCCTATCGCGAATGTCGGCAACATGCGCTTCGATAATCGCAGCGGCACCACGCTCTGTCAGTTTCTCCACGATCTGGTAGAGAGCCGGCTCCGAGTTCTCGATAATGAGCAGGCGCGCCGCGCCGAATGTCACCACGCGTTCGCAAATCTCGGACCCGATCGAACCGCCGCCTCCCGTGACCACGACAGACTTGTTGCGAATGAGACGGTCGAGACGCGCATAGTCGATCGGATGGGCGGGCCGCAGCAGCAGGTCCTCGACCATGACCGGCTTCAGTCGGGGGACCTCGCCGCTTTCAAGCGAAGGCAAGCTGCTGACGCTTAGTCCGAGGCGCCGTGCTTCCACCAGAATCGATGCCGGCCGCATATCTTCCGCGAATGCGGTCGGCGTCATCACGATGCGCTTGATCGCTCTGTTCCGTCGCGCGAAATCCTGCACGACCTCCTTCATATCGGTGACGCCGCCCAGCACCGGCGTGCGACGCACGACTTGCCCGAGATCGGCGGACGATGGAGAAAGAATGCCAACGGGCCATACATGCTTGATGGCGCCGCTTTCAACGCCCCGGACGACAATTTCAGCATCGGCGGCACGACCGACGAGAAGCGTCGGTGCGGCATCCATCGTCCGCGCCTGGTTTCGCGTCCGGGTGTATCGAAAATAACGGTAGGCGAACCGCAGAGCACTCAGGAACGTGATTTCAAGGAACCAATAGATAATGATGGTAACCTTGCCGAGGAAGAACGTGCCGTAAACGTTCGGCGCGATGAAAATGTAGTCAAGGATCAGCAGACCAACGGTCAGGATGGTTCCGGCCCGAATGATATTCAGCGCATCGGGAATCGAGGCGAAACGCCACTTCGTCGTGGTCAGATCGAGCAGGTAGAAAACGACCGCGGCCAGCAGAAGAAACGCGGGCAGAATGGCGAGAAGAATTGGCAGTCGTTCGCCGAACCCATTGGATTCGAACCGCAAATACATGCTCAAAACAACTGCAAGCGCCGTTCCAATGAGATCGTGGGCAAAAATCAGAAAATTCCGCCACGTCAGTCTCGACAAAGGAATCATTGCGTAAGCCAAACCTAAAGAAGGGCGCCGTCAAAACGATAGGACGACTATCACAGGAGTCCCCCCGGTTTAAGAGGGTATATGCTGTTGGGCAGCCGGCACCGATCCATAGAGCCAATTGGACGACCGTTACACGCGAGCGGCGCGATTATTGGGGCGTGGAAACCGTGCCGAATCGGTACTCGTCGCAAGGCGATACCCCAGCCGGATCGCAGGAGCAAACCGCAGTCATGAGGCTTACCCCCGAGCGCATACCATGCTCGTTCTCTACCTTTTTCTGTCACCCTGCAAGGCCGTCCCGGAGGTCGGAGAACCCCGATAGGCCCGCACCGGGGATCGAACGCCCGGCTGGATTTGAAACAAGGACCGACAGCCACGCACGATGTGCGAGGCTGTCGGTCAGATCGATCGCGGTGCAGGAACTCGTATCGAGGCCATGGCATCTCCACGCCACCTGATGCGCCCCGCTACGATGGGGCGCAGGCCAGTTGTGCCATCGTTAGCTGGAGAGCGCGTTACGCACCGCTTGGACAATCCGGTCCTGGGTGGCCTCATCGAGATAGGCGTGCATCGGCAGGCTGATGACCTCCTGCGACAGCTTTTCGCTGACCGGCAATCCGTTCCCGGCAACCGGGTAGGCCCGATACGCGGTTTGGCGATGCAGCGGCTTCGGATAGTAAACCGTAGTCGGAATCCCTTCCGCCTTCAGATCCGCCGCGAGGGCATCACGTCGTCCCTCAGGCAACCGAATGGTATACTGCGCCCAGACGGAGGTGTTGCCAGATGCCACGCGCGGTACGACAGCGACGTCCGCCAGCGCCTCGTTGTAACGCTTGGCCACACGATCGCGTGCGACGATTTCGGTCGGGAAAATCTTCAGTTTCTCGATCAGAATGGCCGCCTGAATTGTGTCGAGACGCGCGGTCAGCCCAAGCCGGACGTTGTCATACTTATCGGAGCCCTGCCCGTGGACCCGCACGCTGCGAAGGATACCGGCGAAGTCCGCATCGTCCGTGAAAATCGCACCGCCGTCGCCATAGCAGCCGAGCGGCTTCGCGGGAAAGAAGCTGGTTGCGGTGGCGAGCCCGAACGTTCCGAGTTGCTTGCCCTTGTAGGTCGCACCAAAGCTCTGGGCGGCATCGTCGAGCACGAACAGGTTTTCGGCACGGGCAATTTCGGTAATGGCATCATGATCCGCCGGCTGTCCGAACAGATCGACCGGAATGATCGCCTTCGGTTTCAAGCCCGCTTGACGGGCAACCGCAATCGCGCTCTTGAGCGAAGCAATATCGATGTTGAATGTTTCCTCGTCGACGTCAGCGAATACCGGCGTCGCACCGAGCAGCGCCACCACTTCTCCGGTCGCGCAGAACGTAAATGAGGGGCAAATGACCGCATCGCCGGGGCCAATGCCCTTGGCAAGCAACACCATCAGAAGCGCGTCGGTACCGCTGGCACAAGCGACGACATGCTTCGCGCCGGTGAACGTCGCGAGGTCGGCTTCAAGCTGTGTCACTTCCGGGCCGTTGATGAACTGGCAGTGCTGGAGCACGCGGGAAACAGCGGTATCGATCTTGTCCCCCAGGACCCGGCGCTGCTCCGTCACGTCAATGAAGGACACAGGACGCGGCGCAGTATGCTTGTTCATGATGCCTCGATGTCAGGAAATTCGCCCAAGTACGCAAACCGGTACCGTGAACCGGCCGGATCGGCCGGTTAGCAACCGCGCCTGTCTAACATGTTGCACCGCAGGCACCAAAATATTCTGCGATGCGGCCCAAACACATATTGATTCAGACAATTACATTCCGTCCGAGCCTCGTCAGCGCTCACCTCGGACAACTTGAGAAGTCGCGCCAACCGTGCCGCCGACAGCCACCAGACCGGCAGCATCGCCACGCCCTGATCTATGCTCAGACCTTGGCGGCGACCGGCCGGCAAGTCTCCGCGTCGATGTCGTACTCCCGTGCGCAAGCCGTGCACGTCACGCGGGACGTTTCCGCCGGAAGCCGCACGCCGCAAAGGCACATCCAGCCCAACCGTTTGGCGGGAACGCCTCCCATCAGCGCGAACGGGGCGACATCGCGATTGACCACCGCGCCGGCCGCGACGAACGCGTGCTCTCCGATCGTGACTCCGCAAACGATCGTCGAGTTGGCGCCGAGGGTCGCGCCCTTGCGCACCGTCGTTTGCCGATACTCGTCCTTCCGGGTAATCGAGGAGCGCGGATTGTAGACGTTGGTGAAGACCATGCTCGGCCCACAGAACACATCGTCTTCAAGCCGCACCGCGTCATAGACGGATACGTTGTTCTGAATCTTGACATTGTTGCCGATCACGACGTCGTTGCCGACGAACACGTTCTGACCGAGCGAGCAGCCCTTTCCGATACGCGCGCCACCGCAAACGTGAACCCAGTGCCAGACCCGGGAGCCATCGCCGATCGACGCGCCTTCGTCGACAATCGCAGTAGGATGAATGCTGACGGGCATATCAGTAATCCAGCGGCAGGGGCACGCGACGTCCGTCGCGCGCGGAGATGTAAGCGGCAATCAGAACTTCCAGCGACGTCAGGCCCTGCCTGCCGTCAACCGCAGGCTCCGCCTCACCGCGCAGAACGCTGATGACGTTGTCGTAATAGAGCGGATGACCGAAGCCATACACGGAGGTGGTTTCATAGCTGGCAGACTTGATCTTCTCGTCGTCCGGATCCGGCTCGGCGAATTCCCAATGCTGGATCTCATTCACGGCAACGCCGCCGACCCGCACGGTCCCCTTCTCGCCGATGATGGTGATGCTGCCTTCAAGATTCTTCGGATAGGTCAGCATGGTCACATTGACCGAGCCGAGCGCGCCGGAACGCCAACGGACGCCGATGACACCGGTGTCCTCGGCCTCGATGTCGCGCGCCAATGTGGCCGTGTAAGCCTGCACGCTCTCGATCGGACCGATCAGCCAGTGCAGGAGATCCATGTAGTGGCTCGCCTGATTCATCATGGCGCCGCCATCGAACTCCCACGTTCCCCGCCATTTCGCCGCATCGTAGTAAGATTGCGGACGGCTCCAGAACACGTTGATGTTGACCATGTAAATCCGGCCGAACCTGCCCTTCTCGACAGCTTGCTTGAGCAGTTGAAGCGTCGAGTTGCGGCGGTTCTGCTTGACGACAAACAAATGCACGCCGGCTTCGTCGCAGGCTCTGACCATGCGCAGGCCGTCGTCCCATCGCGTGGCCATCGGCTTCTCGGTCAGGACATGGCGCCCCGACGCCGCGACCTGAATCGCCTGCTCCGGATGCAGGCCGCTCGGCGTGGTCAGCGTGACGATATCAGCATTGGTATCGGCCAGAAGCTCGCGGATATTGCGGTAAGGCTTGGCGCCGGTTTCCTTCGCGGCGCTGGCGAGCGCTTCGGCATCGATATCGGTGACGCCCACAAGCTCAGCTCGCTCGCCATGCTGCGCGATCGCCTTGAAATGATTCTGTGCGATCCGGCCGCAGCCGACGAGCGCAAACCGGATCTTCCGATCGGTGATAGGCGCTGGAAACTGACGCATCTTCAGGCTCTGATGACAGTGTTCGTCGCGCTCGCGATCCGTCCGCGACAATCGACCAGCAGCCTGGCATGAGAGGTAATCACGTCATAGTCGAACCGATCGTGATCCGTCGCCAACAGCACGCAATCGAAGCGGTCGATATTCTCGGGTGTGACCGGGACGCTCGACAATGCAAACTGGTGTTGCCGCATCTTGGGGAACACAGGAATATGCGGATCGCTGTATTCCACGGTCGCGCCAAGATCGCGCAACCGCTCCATCAGCATTACCGACGGCGACTCGCGCATGTCATCGACATTCTTCTTGTAAGCGATACCGAGAACCAGAATCTTGCTGCCCTTGATCGACTTCATCTGATTGTTCAGACCGTCCGCGACCTTGGCGACGACGTAGTCCGGCATCGACGAATTGATCTCGCCGGCAAGCTCGATGAAGCGCGTGTGCATTCCATACTCGCGCGCTTTCCAGGTCAGATAGAACGGATCGATCGGAATACAGTGTCCGCCGATGCCGGGGCCCGGATAGTACGGCACGAAACCGAACGGCTTGGTCGCCGCAGCCCGGATCACCTCGTGGATGTCGATGCCCATCTTGTCGGCAACGATCTTCATCTCGTTAACGAGACCGATGTTAACCGAACGATGGATGTTCTCGAGCAGCTTCGTGAGTTCCGCCGCGCGCGTGGAACTCACCGGCACCACCTTGTCGATCACGCTGCCATACAGCGCCAGACCGACCTCGAGACAATCCGGCGTGCAGCCGCCACAGACCTTCGGAATGGTCTGGGTCGAGAACTTCTGGTTGCCGGGATCCTCGCGCTCGGGGGAGAACACCAGAAAGACGTCCTTGCCCACCGTCAAACCGCGCGATTCGATGCGAGGTTTCAACTCTTCGTCCGTGGTCCCCGGATAGGTGGTGCTCTCCAGCGAGATCACAGTGCCTTTGCGAAGATGCGGAACAAGGGAATCGACCGTATCGAGCACGAAGCTCAGGTCCGGCTCCCGATACTTGTTGAGCGGCGTCGGGACGCAAAGAATGAGCGCATCGACCTCGGGCGCGCGGGAGAAGTCGGTGGTTGGCTCGAAACTCTTCCCGATGATATTCTGGATACCCTGCTCCGGAATATGCTCGATATAGGATTTCCCGCGCTTGAGCGCGTCAACCTTGGTCGAGTCGATATCGAATCCGAGGACCTTGTAGCCGACCTCGCAGTACCTCAGCGTGAGGGGCAGCCCCACATAACCAAGGCCAACGATGCCGATCACAGCCTCTTTCGACTTGAGCTTATCAACGAGAGCGGATTTCATGCAGGGCGTCCAACATACAATCTGTTAGATCTGGAAACGGGCAAAATACCTAAATAAATCAGATATTTACGTAGAACATCCCGTTCAATTTTCGAGGCATGGTGTACATGACGAGCGGATGGGGGTCAATCGCGTCGGTTCGAGACCATCCCGAAAGCTGGATTACCTCCGAAATCAGGCTTCAAGCACGAGCGCCCTCGCCAACCGCATCCACCGGAAGCGTTCGGAAGGCGGGACCGAATCGAACCGCTATGTTTCGGATCGGCATGATACGGACTGCTGGAGAGCGGGCGGCGGCCATGCCGCGACACCATTGTTAATCCAGCACCGCAGCGCTGCTCGGTTCAATGGTTGTTCGGCATCCGCGAGTTGCTTCACCCTGCCAGCTCCGCTCTCTGATCCAGACACACCAAATCAGGTCAAGGCCTGAAACGGCCTCAGCATCAGTCGCGCCGCGAACCTCAGCAGACTCACATTATGAGCGCGGCAGACCGATAAGCAGATTGAAAAGGTCATTCCATTCGCAAGATGGGCGCTGAACAGCCGAGCCGGGTGCATTGAACCAGTTCCGCCACGATGATAACAACTTGAACATATTCAAGTTATATTTTCTGCTGAAATAGCTCGGAGTTGAGATTTGTCTCAAGATACCGGAACGTGCAACGCTGGGGAGCTGCCTCCCAACAAACACCATCCGGTCCAGACGCTACGTGGATTTGGTATCCGTGACTATTTGCTGATGCCCCTGCTCCATCTTGGAGCATTTTCTGCTCTTCTGTGGCTCTATCTGGATGGAATCGCACCCGTCTTTGCATTCAACGGGTATCTGAAGGCGTTCCACGGGACTATGAACGCCCTTAACGGAAACAAGCTTGCCGTTGCGGCTTCGCTGGCATTTCTCCTTCCCCTCACCGTTCCCAGATCGCACCGACCGTCCACGCTATTTTTGCATATCATTCTCGCGCTGACGTTGGCGCCATCGTTGGTGCTCTACGCCGCGGCCGATCTTCCAAACGGCTTCATGTTCATAAGCGTCGCGGCCTTCGTTATCGTCTGCATCATCTCGCACTTCCCGCCATTGAAAATGGTCGAGATACCGGGCGTTGATTCCAAGACGATGTTGCTCGGGGTTGTGCTTGTGCTGTTTGCCTTTGTCTTGAGTTTCGCAATCTTGGGAGGCTTCCGCTTTCTGAATTTCGACATCCGGCGTGTCTATGAGTTCCGAACCGCGGCCTCCGAGAATCTGCCGTGGATCTATGGGTATCTGGTTTCGGGCGTTTCCAAGGCACTCATCCCGTTCGTCATCGCGCTTGCTTGCGCTCATCGGGCCGTTTGGCTTGCGCTTCTCGCGACAGCAAGTTCAGTTCTGCTTTTCGGATTGACCGCGAACAAGGAGCCGCTTTTCATTCCGGTGATGGTGTTCTGCGTCTACTATTTCTACCGATTTGGCCGCATTCAGGCTTGGTTCGTGTTTGCGATCATATGCGCTGCCATCGTATCGAATTTCGCCATACAGGCCTATCGCACAAGCGGATCAGAGTTGGGAGTATGGACGGGCGCCATCATCGGCAATCGCGTCCTGATGATGCCATCGCTGATCAATTATGCCTATTTCGATCAGTTCTCGGAGGGCGCACGATACTGGTGGTCGGAATCCCGGCTGACCTTTGGACTTATTGCATCACCATTCCCCAGAACGTCGGCCAATTTGATTGGGGTGAACTATTTTGGTCACGCGGAAACTTTCGCCAATACCGGATGGATCGGCAGCGGTTACGCGCAAGCAGGAAATCTTGGGGTCGTCCTGTATTCCATCGGAATGGGCATCGTGTTCCTGCTCATCGACGGCATCGCAAAGGGATTCGGCTCACGAACGACCGTAGCGATGTTTAGTGTCCTCGTTTTGGCAATGATAACAAGTTCAGACTTCGTCACCATGTTTCTGACTCATGGGATGCTGTTCGGCTTACTCCTCGCCAAAGTGACCGACGGCAGACATATCCGAGGTTCGCCCTCTTGATATGTCTTGAAGACGTATTTGAGGAGAAGGAGCCTCGGAGGCCCATAGCTCGTCGTCGAAATTGAGCGTGACGACCTGGCGAGACAGCTAGCCGCGGAACAGGCGCCTCATTCGAGAACAGCGCCATGCAGAATTCGGCGCATCCTATTCCACCCAAACGACCCGCCCCACATCGCGACCGTCAAGGGTGATATCAAGACCATCCAGTTTGAGTTTTGTTCCCCAAAGGACGAGAACGCCTGCGGGAGCAACCGTCGCGTGAAGTTCTTTCGGGCCGTATGCTGCGACGAGGTTGGCGCATTTGGCGGTTTCACGATCCCTCGTGCCGTTTTGAGCGGGCCCAGCCCCTGTCCACTTCTGGTTTTGCTTATCATAGCTAATTCTGTATTCCTCGCCGGCGACAAAAATTCCGAGAAAACTTTGGCTGGCTTCGGGTCCGCACTGAATGGCACCCTGAGCATCTCGCCATTCAAGTTTGCTATCGTCGAAGCGGATAACCACGCTTTTGCCTTGGACCAGCAATTGCTCGATCCTTGCGTTAATTTCTTGCTTTGAGGCGAAATGCCCGTCTTTGATGAGAACGCTCAATGCTCCGATCGAGTCATTCATTGTCGCGAGATGCTTTCCTTGATCACGGATGTTTTGCCCGAGATCAGAAATCAAACCTTCGGTATGATGAACTAAAGTTCGGCGCTGCACTTCCGATAAACCAATCGCGACAAGATTGAAAAGCAGAGCACCGATCAAGATCGCTCGTGTCGAAAGTCGGATTGGTGTCGGCTTGGTGCGGGGCATGTGGGACCTGCATCGGATGAGAATGTCGAAAGCAAGGGTAAGTCGCCCTTCCTAGCATATTCGAGGAATGTAGAGACGCTCCACACCGATCGTTCGGGACTTCGCCTCAATTGACGTCCAACTCCCCGATTGATTGGGCCGAAAGATTTTCATCGAACCAGCCGGATAGCTCAGAGCGGATTGCCGAAATTCTGCTGTCGATACCATCGCACGTAATTGACCCACCGCCAAAGCTGCCAGCTGAATTTGGCCCGACCGGCGATGACGGCGTCGAACGAAGCAAGAAGCACGTCGCCATTCAAAAACGGGACGGCGGCGGCATCCATCAGCCACTCGCGCAAAAGCGGGGCGATCGAGACGAACCAGGCCTGCTCCGGAGTGGCGAAGCCAATCTTATCGCGGCGATCAAGAATTTGGTCAGGGACAATGCCTCGCATCGCCTCCCGAAAGACGTGCTTGGTCTCGCCGGTATCAGAAATGAGATAGTTCTCCGGCAGGCCCAGCAACAACTCCGCCATGGGTATCGTGAGAAATGGCACACGGCTTTCGATCGAAAACGCCATTGAATTGCGGTCACCGTGTCGCAGAAGCGAAGGCAGACCGTGGACCTGAAGACTATGCGCGAGTTGTTCCGAGACCCGCCGTCCCTTGTTTTCCGAGGCCAGGATCGGACGAGTTTCGCGAAAAATAACTCCGGCGTCGCTCAGAGCGTCGGTCTTTAACCAGGCCGGCCGCGGCTCCCGCCCGAGCATCCTGCGTCCATAGGCGTAAAGCTGATTTCCCAGCGTGACCCGACCAAGATGCATCCAGGCTTCGCGATACGATCGGCCGGGCCAGTCGGCCCAACGGCTGGCGAAGCGATGCATGGCCGGATAGTGTCGCTCTTCCAGCAGGCTCAGCATCCGGGGACCCGGATAACCATAGTAGCCGGCCAGCAGTTCGTCGGCCCCCTGACCGTCCAGGGTTACGGTTATGCCGCTATCGCGTGCCAACTGAAAAACGCGATACTGGGCATAAATGCTGGTGCTGCCGAAAGGCTCCCCTTGAGCCGCAACAATTGTATCGAGATCCCGCGCCAGATCACACGCGTTGGCCGTTATTTTATGGGGCGTTGCGCGGGTCACGTCGTTGACGAGGTCGACCCATTTCTCCTCCGAAAGATCGCTTCCTTCCGCGATGTAACTGAAGGTGTGGATCGGGATGTCAGGCTCTACGCGACGGATGGCGCATACGACTGCGGATGAATCGATTCCGCCGGAAAGCGCGGCACCCAGCGGCACATCGCTTCGCAGATGGCGCCTGATGTTATGGAGAAATTTGTCGCGCACGGCCTCGACCGCATCCGCGAACGAGATATTCTGCGTCTGGGCCGCCTTTGCTCGCCACCACCTTTTTGGATCGGTCGTCTTGCCGGAACGAAGATCGACCTCGACAAGCATTCCTGGCAGCAGATGGCGAACTCCATCAATAAAAGTTCTCTCCTGGCTGTCGTATTCTCCGTGAACCAGATAGTCATAGGCACGCTGCAAATCTGGACGAGGCGAGCGGCTGTGCAGCATCAGCAGCGCTCGCAGTTCCGAAGCAAAGATCAGACCGTTGGCATCCGTCGCATAAAAGAGCGGCTTGATCCCGAACGCATCTCGAACGCAAATAAGTTTATCACGGCGACGGTCATGCACGACGAAGGCAAACATCCCTTCGAGTTTGGGAAGACACGCCTCCTTCCACTCCGACCAAGCTGTGAGAAGAACCTCGGTATCCGAATCCGAACGGAAATGATGACCCAGGGCGCGAAGCTCCTCTCGCAGCTCGCGATAGTTGTAAATCTCTCCATTGAACACGATCGCCAACGATCCGTCTTCGCTCAACATGGGCTGATGCCCTCCCGAGCTGAGATCGATGATGGACAGTCGGGTTTGGCCTATGGCTACGACACCAAATGGCGTTCGAAAAACTTCACAGCCGAGATCATTCGGCCCGCGATGCCGCAGGGCCGTGAGCGCTGAAGCCATTTTGTCTTCGAGAAGCAGGGGGGCATCGCGCCAGAACCCACCAACAATTCCGCACATAAGTATCCCTGCCCTCAGTTACCGATCGACTGGCTTTTTGTGTTGGCAAGGACATATCTGCGCGTGTGACGGACCACCACAGCCGTCGCGCCAAGGTATCCGACGAGATTGACCAGCGTGAAAGCGATAATGCCGACAAGCGGACTACCTACCGCGTAGCCGTAGAGAAGGGCCCCAGCTTTCGCAGCAAGCATACACAGATGCACGAAAAAATTGAGTTTCTGCGCATCGGTAGCCATGAGGGCCAGCGATATTGAAGAAAAAATGAACTGGGCAGCAAAGCCAATGATCAGCCAGCCTGCAAAAATGCCGGCCTCGCGCCACGCATCACCGAAGATGAGAACAAACAACGGCTCGCCCGCAAAAAACACCGCCATCGCCGGAGCGATAACGATGATAGCAAGAGTTGCGGACACCTTCATCGTCAACGATGTGATCCTGCCATCCTCTACGGCTTTTCGACTTCGCGCATAAAAGACCTGGCCGACGGATTGACTCAGCAGACTAAGAGGAACTCCGAGAACCCGCTCAGCCAGCAGATAGTAACCCGTGATTTCAGCCGTGAACAAAGCCGTCAGAAGCAGATTGGGTAACTGCACGCTCAGGGTATCAGTGAGAGCCGCCGCGACGTCGAACTTGGGGAAACGGCTATAGCGGACCGCGAGATGTTGCATACGCAGAAATCCCAAGCGGCTCCAGCGCATCAAATCCAGATTCACGTTCCGGGATAACCGGTGGGCTCCCGCCGTCAGGCCTAGAACTTGCCCCAAAATTAGACCCACCGCCCCTGAGCCGATCAGCCCGCAACCGATCTGGAACGTCGCATTAACCACAGATTGGACCACTTTGGTGTGGGCCATGGTTCCAAAATTGTGCTGGCGTATCGCCCAGAAATTGAAAGCTCTGTAAGTGCCTGCGCCAAGAATGGCGAGCGGGAGAAGCCACAATACCGACGTCATTTCGGGAATATTCAGGAGTCGCGAAAGTGTCCCCCCAGCGAAAATGACCATCATCCCCACCAAGGTCGCGGCAATGGCATTGAGCGATAGGGACAACCTCAGCAGACTTACGGCATTGCCCTCGCCCCGCGGCTGCGGAATGGCCAGCTCATATCTCAGACTTGAACCGACCAACAGAACGGAAAAGACCCCCGTGAATACCGCAAAGAGCCCGAAATCGGCCGGGCCGTATAGCCGAGTGGTGATCGGGGCGACAGCAACAAGAATCGCTTGCCCTAATACACTCGCGGAAACGAGAGTTCCAACAGATCGAAAGAACCCGTTTCCCAAAACAGAAATTTTTAGCCGCGTTTGAGGCACGGATCATTCCTTGGACGGATAATGAGTCCCATCCTGTTAAAGCTACAATTCCAATATTTCTTTAGAAAATTGACAGACTAAAAGCATCGAGGTCCGGTCAACCATTTGAATGTATTTCCAGGAACAACCGTGTTCATCCGCAGTCATAATACGTACCCAACAGTTGAATACCTGGCTTTGACGGCCGCCCGCGTTTTCGTCGGAACACTGGCATCGGTTCGATACCCCGCACGGCGCATCATGCCTTTCCCGCCGACGCCCAGATCGCGCCCCCAGCGTGGCAAGATTACCCCCTTGCCTTAACCAGTTCCATGATAGCGAATGCCGCGCGCCCATTGCCGTATTCGCTGATCTCGGATCGTGGACCATACTGATCGCCCTTCCAAAGCCGGTTCCAACCATGAGTTACCGTCTCGGTCCACTCTGTTTCATCTCGCAATGTCGTACAAGGCACGCGGTGGAAATAGGCCTCCTTCTGCAATCCTCCCGAATCCGTATAAACTTCCACCGCGCCGCTCAATAACTTTGCCATATCCAGGTAGCCAACCGGCGCAATCACCTTCAGGCCATTAAGATCAATGCCCGCTGCTGCAATGACATTCCGGGTTCTCGGGTGCAGCGGCAAAACAACCGGACGCGTCGCGGCACGCTCTTTAAGAAAACTGACGATATCGAGAAGCCGAACCGGATCGTCCGTATTTTCGGCCCGGTGAACCGTCGAAACGGCATACTTCCCCGGTTCGAGGGACAACTCTGTAAGTATTGTCGACCGCGTCGCAGCCTGCTTTGCGGCAAACAGCGTCGCATCGAACATGACGTCGCCGACATGATGCACCCCCTCAGTGACTCCCTCCCGCTTCAGATTCTCCACGGCGGTTTCTGTGGGGCACAGATGCAATGCTGAAAGGTGATCGGTTACCACGCGGTTGATTTCTTCAGGCATGCGCCTGTTGAAGGAGCGCAATCCTGCTTCCACGTGCGCAACCGGAATGTGCAGTTTCGACGCAACGAGAGCACCTGCCAGCGTCGAATTGGTATCGCCGTAAACCAGAACGTAGTCCGGCTTCTCCTTCATCATAACAGGCTCGAGCGCGATCAACATCCGGCCGGTCATGTCGCCGTGACCACCCCCATGAATGGCAAGGCGGTGCGCCGGCGCGGGAATATCCAGTTCATCGAAGAACACATCCGACATATCCGCGTCGAAATGCTGTCCGGTATGAACCATGACCTCGTCCAACCCCTCCGTTTCACGGATGGCCCGGCTGATCGCAGCCGCTTTGATGAACTGAGGCCGCGCGCCGACGATCGTCATAATTTTCAGCGACATCGATAACTCTGCGGTTTGAGCAATCAGCTAGTGGAGCTACGCTTCATTCAAGCACCTTGGTGGAGCGCAACGGTTGTCCAGGTCGTGTTCCCTCGAGGGTTCGGCGCAATCCATCATCGAATGATGAAAATCGCTTCAGATCGTACAAATTCGCCAGCCGCTCCAGCGATGGAACGATATCGACGGGAGCCTTGTCGACGACCTCGAAACATGGCGTGCAACCAAGCTGGCGACTGATTATTTCCGATATCTGACGGATCGATAACGCCTCAGGCGCAGCAACGTTGATGGTTCCGCACCACGATCGCGCAATGCTTTCCACAAATACATCGACAACATCGCCGATATACGACGGCGTCAGACGCAGCCCCTCGCCGTTTGACGTAACTTGTATAGGTTGCCCTTCTCGAACGCGCCGGATGAGATCGGGAATAAGACGATCATGCTGAGCCGGGCCAAACGGAAAAAACAGCCTTAGGATATTCAAGTTGAAGGCGCTCGAAAATGGCTTGGCGATCGTTTCCGCGGCGAGTTTGCTGGCCCCGAGAAACCCGCTCGGGCTCGGTGTCAAATCTTCCCGAAGCGCGCCGGTAAACGGCTCGTAGACGGCGCCCGAGGAAACGAGGCAGAAATGCTTCACGCCTGTCGTCGCGGCCCATTCGAGCAGCGAGAAGGTCATACCGATATTGACGTCAAATCCCTCGCGGGCATCCGACGGAAAGCTTCGATAGTGGCGTGCCTGGGCGAGATGGATGACGGTGTCGACATCGCCAGGAAATTTCGCCGGATCGATACCGCGCCTGACGTCCCACTCGATGGATTTGCCGAACCCCACGGCCGAGCCAGGACGGCAGGTCGAATATACATCGTGCCCTTCAGCAATCAGCCGCGGCCCCAACGCAGACCCGACAAACCCGCTACCTCCGGTGACCAGGATTCGCATGAACAGATCAGGCCGCTGGCTTTGTGAGAAGAACGGAGATGCCGTTAGGATTGGATTCGTTGAACTGATAGGTCTTGACACCCAGATCCTTCAGCCATCCCTCAACTTCGTCTTGAGTGTGCTGCCAGGCATTGTGAGGGTGATACCAGTCGAAGTTCACCATGTTGTTGGTGTCATAATCGAAGGCATCGTTCCAGAAGCACTTCAGGAAATTGTAGTAAAACAGCCGCTGCACATCGTGCGTTCCCGCCGGAATGCCGAGGACCGGAATGGGCTTTTCAAGAGTGATCGTCGCATTCAGCCGCGACAATTCCCGCCCCAGTTCGGTAATGCCTTCGCACGCGGCATAACAGTCTTCCGTCGATAGCGGCATGAAATTCTTCCGGACGTGATCGTCGGAAAACACACGAACCGCACCCATCTGACGATAGACATAGAAAAAGAACTGACCGCCGGGGCGAACTTTCTTATAGAGCGCTTCGACGGCCGCTCGCGTATTCGGTGTGTGATGCAGAACACCGTCCGCGATAATGAAATCGAAAGAGGCGTCCGGAAACGGAGCGTCCATCAGATCGGCTTGTACGACGGTGCAGTTGTCGAGATGACGCGTATTCTCAAAGGTCGTGAACGCAGCATCCGAGACGTCCAGCGCGAAGACCTCGCCGGGACAATTTTCCGCGATGAAGCGGGTGTTGAAACCCGAGCCCGGACCAACTTCGAGCACCCGATTTTTTCCGGCGTAGAACTTCTTCAACGCATCGACATCCGGCACGCCGAGCTTCTTGCAGTACCAGTTGAAGAGAAATTCCTTATGCTCCGGCTCAAGACCATACTGCTTGAAGCGACGCCATTTGTCGGAAAACGTCTCGTTGGTCTTGGCCTGCTCGCTCGCCTCAGGCCGCGACGGCGCGGTCGAAGGCAACGTCAATCCGTGACGTTTACAGAAATCGCTCAAATCGGGCTGCATCGGCCCCGTCAGAAAAGACGGAACGCCTCTCATAATAGGATACCAGACATAAGGATTCGAAGTTTTTATGATGCCCTCGATGGCGTGGCCATCGTCATCGGAAAACACCTCGATATGCGGCGCCTCGCCGGCAGGCCTTAGCAAAGAACTATTGCGAATTCGCATCTATCAAACCTTACCTGAAGACCAACTCAGCCGTGACTGACGGTCTATGCCCCATAAGCACCGTGTTGCCTGCACCACGATTCAAAGCTCAACATACACCAGATCAGGGCAACATGATTTGCCCTGTTATCGAAATGCTCATCCAGGATTCTCCGAACAAACGGGTAGCTGAGAACCCCTCGCCGCTCGATGGCCTGTTCACTTAATTGCTGCTCAATCCACGGGCGAAGGACCCCTCTGTACCAAGAAGCATCGGGAGGGCCAAATCCCATTTTGGGCTTCCGGTAGATTTCGTCCGGGACCAGCGGTCGGACAGCCTCCCGAAAGATGATCTTGCCGGTTTCCCCGTCGGACAGCAGCGGCCAGTCGATTTCCAGCAGGTAGTCGACGAGTTCGTTATCCAGCAGCGGAACCCGGGTTTCCAGCGAATGGGCCATCGACAACTTGTCTTCGATGGCAAGCAGGCCGGGAAGATAGGTGGTCACGTCCGTATGCATCACCACATCCCATGGGTCATCGGATGGTGCAGCCGCCAGAACGTCGTTGATGGCATCGAGCGGATTGAATGAACCTGCGGCCTGCAAGAATTCCGGCGTGAAAGCGGACGGCACAAGCTCGGCGGCAATCGGAACGTTCAGATTGCGCCGATAAAGATCAAACGTGTCGGTGGATGAAATGCCGCCACGCCCGCGCACAGCGCGCAGCATCTCCTTCATGCGTTGCAACGGGTTTGAGCGCGGCCGGCGCGGCACGATTGCATACCGACCGACATAACCTCCCGTGACTTCGTCTCCGCCCGTTCCTGAGAGTACGACCTTCGCATCCTGCGCGACCCGTCCCGCGATCAAGTAGTTGACATAAGCCATTCCCATGCGCGGATACTCGATCGCCGCGGTTGTCGCATCGAGATACGACGACAGCGCAGATTGCGGTATCGTCATTTCAACTCTGTCGATATTCAGATAGGAAGCGACCGCACGCGAGAATTCTCGCTCATCGACGAACTTGTCGACGCCAACATTATCGAGATCGAAAATACAGGAATAAGCGCGCATCTTCGGATCGACACGCTGAGCTGCAGCCGTCACTGCCGAACTATCGATACCTCCGGAAAGATACGTCATGACAGGAACGTCGGCGGCGAGTTGCCGCTTGATAGCGCCCTGAAGAATATCGCCGAACTCGGCTGAGGCTTGCGCAAGCGAAGGGGATCGACGGCGATGGTAGGCAAACGACCAGTAGGTCTTTCGGGTCATGCCGTCCGCGGCATAGCGCTCGAATGTTCCGGGCTGCACGAGCCGAGCATTCGTGAAAGGCGTACGGCCGCCCCAGTTATTCATCAGGGTGAAGTATTCCAGCGTCGCGGCTGGATTGAACGTCTTGGTCACCAATCCGCTGGCATGAAGACATCGAACTTCGGACCCGAAGGCCAAACCGTGGCCGGGCAAATCCGCGACATAGACGGGCTTAATTCCGTAGCGATCCCGCGCAATGATCAACTGACGTTGCGTCTTGTCCCAGATGGCGCAAGCGAACATGCCGTTCAATCGTCCGAACAGGTCCTCGCCCCATTGCTCCCACCCATGAACCAGAACCTCCGTATCGGAGTGATCCGTCATGAACCGATGGCCGGCTGCCTCCAATTCCGTCCTGAGCGAACGGTGGTTGTAAATCTCGCCGTTGAAGACGACCCAAACACTGCCCGTCTCGTTCCGCATCGGCTGATTGCCGGTTTCGAGATCAACGATGGCAAGACGACGAAAGCCCAAAGCAATATCGGCATCCTCGTAAAATCCATCGTCATCAGGTCCGCGATGGATGATGCTCGCCGTCATCCGACGGATACGCTCGCTCGCATCCGGGATGCTGCCAAAGTGCAAAAGACCCGCAATTCCACACATCTTGCTTTGCCTGCTAGGTGCGTGAATTCAGCGTAAAGTCGCTATTGGGGCTCTGATAGGCGGCGAGCATTGCCTTGGCAATGGTTTCAGGATTGTGCCACCTTTCGACATAGGCTCGCGATTGTTGACCACGCGTTTGCCATTGCGCGCGCTGTTCGAAAATTGCCGCGATGCTGTCTTCAAGGTTTCCAGGATCGAGCTTGAAGATCGGCATATCGCGCTTCATCTCGTCGTCGACGAAGCCCATATCCAGATCCCGGATGTAACAAGCGACCGGCTTCCCCATAGCCATCATCTCCACCGCAAAGCCGCCGTACCAGCCCGCGAGGACCTGATCGATCGCAAAATCCGCCGAACGATAAAGCGCCAAAGCCTCCTCGTGAGTTTTGTTTTGCACCAGTATCAGTTCGAAATCGTATCGGGACTTCAGCTTCTCGAGCGCTTCAAGGATCATCGACGTTCCCTTGATGCTTCCATCGCTGGGAGCATGCAGAACACGAGGGCGCCCCGAGAGCGAAGGCGGCGTCACTTCGAATTTTTCAATCTCGACATTCGCGTACGGCAAAAACCGACCGCCAGGAACAACATGCCCCAATTCCGGGTTCAAATAGAAAACCCGATCGAAGAACGGAAGAACGTGACGGATCAGATGGCGACGCCGGCCGTCGAGCGCATCCAGACAGGTTTGATAGGCCGAACAACGCCCCTCGGCACACATCGTCCATTCGTTGCGGGCATGCCCTTCACCGGCAAGGCGAACATCACATCCTTGAAGCGTCATGAAACGCTTGATGCCGAGCCATCTCGCAACCCTCAGATCGATGGTCGTCAGGAAATTTAAAATGCGGCCCCTCACCGTGTTAACAGAGAATGGATGGCCGGGATAAAGGAAGGTCAGACCGAAGTAGTAGTGCAGGACGTTGTAGCGAAACAACGTTGAGAACCCGAAGAGCACATTCCTGACGATCTTCTGAAAATTTGTCGCGCTGTCGTCATAGAGGATCTTATCGGCTGGATACTTCAGCCAGGTGCCGGCTCTGACAACGACATCGCTTTTGTGTCCCTCGCGCCGTTCCGCGCGGGACAATGCCCAAGGCTGATTTCCGATGTTGTACGGCCCATGAACGATTCTCATCGCCCGCAATCCCCTCGTTGGGAGGACGGCATCAGGCTCGGGACCTCTAGTGACATGCGGGCCGCCCCTTCAACGCGACTGACCTTTCGTCGATGCGGAACAGATGGGACGATCAACACGAAATGGATGATGCCACCCCTCTCCAATCGAGATTGAGTTCCTTCGAGATACTTCCTTTTCATGCTGCTTGTCGATTTTTCTGAGCACAGGTTCTGGAAAATTCGCGGTCTGCCGATAGAGAGCCCCCAGGCGGGAGGCAACCGCATCAACGGTATGCCACCGTTCCACGTATATTCGCCCCTGCTGGCCGATCGCAGAAAGCGCGCCCCGGTTGTTCAAAACCCAAAGCAATGCCTCTTCCAGGGTATCTGGCGTCGTATTGATGATGGGGCATTCGCCGGCGGCCTCAACAAGATCGGGCGTTCGCACGAAGCTCAGAACTGGCCGACCCAGTGCCATCGCTTCCAGCGCCGTGTAGCCGATAGCGCCACCGATGAATTGATCCGCAACCAGATCACAAGTTGCGAACAAAGACAGAACCTGCGTGTTCGGCACCCCCTGAACCTTGAAATACTCGATTTCGTAACCGCGCTCTTTCAGCCGCGAAATCGTCTCCTCCAAATAATGCGACCCCTTGAAATGCGTATGATTTGGCGCATGCCCGATCCGGAGCGGCCTGTTGCTGTCAACTGGCTCGGCCAATCCAATCCTTTCGAAATCGATCGGCCAATAGTTCAAATGCACCGCAGTGGGCATATAGGTCAGCATATCACCGAGCGACACAAGCGCGGTGGTGTTTGCCGCCAGCTTGGCGATGTATCGTTCGCCCTCAGTATCGTCGCAAGTGCAGTACTTCGGCGGATCCAAACAATCGGAACAGAAGTTCCAGCGGCCTAACGCAAGCGTCGCCTGACGCGTTCGAACGTCGGCGCCATAAGCATAGATGTAGACTCGCTTTCCAGCCTCGCGAAGAGCAGCCAGCTCATCGAAATCGATTTGCAATCGCTTCGGCGAATCGAGCAATCCACGATCGGCAAAAAAACTGAACACATCGCATCTGAGGAGATGCCACGCGAGGACAAGGCGCTGGAAGGATGGCAGGACCCCCAGCCCAGCTGCAATGATGTAATACTTCCTCAGATTGATATCGAACTGGGATGTGATGACGTAGGTCACATACACAATCGACTTGGACTCGAACCCCAGCAACCTGTCTGCTCGCGCCTTCAACGGTAAGGTCAAGATCGGCGTAACGCCCCACAGCGTTCGACATTCCCCCCGCGCAAGTCGCCGCGCCGATAACTTAGGCGCCCAACGCACCGCATGACGAAGGGTGACCCTGGACAGCTTGTCGAGGGACCGTCCCAAGATCGCCCTGCCTACACGGCTTGTTTGGTTACGAACCCGGATGACAAACGCGCGAAGACCCACTCGGCTGAATAGGTAGCGAACGCGACCACTAATATAGCGAACCTCGTTTACAATCCGGGCCCTCCGGTCAGGTCCACGCGCAATCGAAACCATACGCAAAATGAACCGCCGGCCAGAAACCGGAATGACGACGCGTGCGACCTTCCTCGCCAAACCAAGACAACGCCGCACGACTGCGCGCGCGGCCAGTTCAATCGATTTGAAAATGCCGTTGATCATCAAGAATTACAGAATGAGGATAAGTTATGGATACAACCCAATAAATGCCTATGCAACTGATTTTACTGTAATTTTGTGTTAGTCGAAACACACGCGACTCTGGAAAATATCTACAGTCCGTCATACAGCCGGACAAGTTTGTTCCACTCATTCAGGGCGCTGAGCTGCATCATGGCGGACTGCGCATTCAATCGAAATCTGGTCGCCAATTGCCGGTCGGAACTAAGTTGGTTGATTGCCCGCGCAATGGAAGTCGGATCGTAAGGATCAAATGTCAATCCGATGTCATACTCCAACACCAGCCGGGCAGCTTCAGGGTAGTTTGCAGCCAGCACGGGCAGGCCAGCGGCGATGTATTCGAAGATCTTGTTCGGGAGCGCAAAGGTAAAATTCCGGCACAAGGCAGGCAGATTCCAGATCCCGGCGTCGGCCCCCGCCGCCGCAGAAACAACGTCTTGCGACGGAACGGGCGGCAACAGCAACAGGCGACCGCCCGCGCCTATGCGTTCTGCCAACGCCAGATAGTCCGGCCCATAGATATCCAACGACGGCCCCCGGATCGCAAGGACACAGTCCGGCGCCCCAGCGAGAGCTTCGATGATCGGCTCGATCAACCGTGTCGGGCCGGTTCCGCCCTGCCACAAAAGCAGAAAGCAATCCTCGGGGAGGCCCAACTCCTCTTTCAACGGCCGATAGGCTCGCCCTTTCAGGGGTCGGAACGCAGGAATATTCCTGATCACATGTGGGCGGCTTCCTCCCAATTCCTTCTGCATCGCGTCAGCGATCGAGTCGCAAACAGTGATCGTGGCCGACGCCTCACGCAAGCAGCGAGTTTCAAGCTCTTTCATGCTCGTCGTCCATCGCGCGGGATACGGAATCCATTCTTTTCGTCGCCCGTCCCAATGAACGTTTTCCGAGAACCACTCGTGAAAATCCACCACAAGATGGCTTCCGGTCTGTCGCGCGGCGGCCAACGCCGCATATGCCATATTCAGATCGTGCGCGTGAAAGGCGAAGGGGCGGTGTTGAACGGCCTCGCGATAAATCGCTTCAGCAAGGTATCCTGGCCTGTAGCTCGCAAAGCCGGCAGCCCGAATGTCGATCAGTTTAATCTCGACGTCAGGGCCCCAGTCGATAGCTAGCGTGGTTGAGGCACCTTGAAACGGCTCCGGGCAAATAACCGTAATCCGATAACCCGCACCTGCAAGCGCTCTCGCTTCGCGCTCGACTCTGGGATCGATCCGCAAATCCGACAGAACAAGCATGACCACATCACGCCCCTCTGCCCGATTTCCAATGCCGATCACATCGGAAGCGACAGCGGCCCGATGCATCGAAAGCAGATTTGCGAACGTATGTCCTTGTTGCGCGAATTTTTCACAGCATGCCGTAAAGCTGGCGTTTCCCGCGAAAGTCCGCACCAGCAACCGTACCAACGACCAGCGCAACACGTAGTAGCTGCCGCGAGCACGCAGATATACCAAACGAACGAACTCGTAGAGACGCGGATATCGCTTGAGCAACGACTTCATGCCGAGCGCGGAAGTCGATCATAAAGTTCGACCAGCTTCTGCCATTCATGGTCGGCATTCAACTGCGTGAGCGCCACGCTCGTATTCGCCTGGAAACGAGCGCGAAGATCCGGCTCATCGATTAGTCTGTTGATCGCGGCAGCAATCGATCGCGGATCGTAGGGCTCAAATGTCAATCCGACGTCATGTGTCGTGACAAGGCGCCGTGCCTCGGGATAATTCGCGGCGAGAAGCGGAAGTCCCGCCGCGATATATTCGAACAGCTTATTCGGGAGCGCGTAAGTAAAATTCCGGCACAGCTCCGGGAGCGTCCATATTCCCGCATCCGCGCCGCGAGCAGCCGCAGTGACATCGCGTGACGGCACAGGCCCCTCAAGAATGAGGCGCTCCTTTACGCCATGCTTGCTCGCCAGTTCCAGATAGTCCTTACCAAAAAGATCCAATGACGGCCCGCGGATCACGAACGTGCAACGAGGCGCGAATTCAAGCGCCTGAATAATAGGTTCGATAAGCCGGGTAGGCCCTGTCCCACCCTGCCATAGCAATACGAAGGCGGATTCAGGCAAACCGAGCTGCGCCTTCAACGGCGGATAGGTCTTCGTTGGGATCGCATTCAGGTTCGGGATATTCCTGACGATAACGGGACGTCTGCCGCCGAGTTCTTCAACCATCGTATCCGCGATCGAATCGCAAACCGTGATAGTCGCAGATGCCTCAGTCAAACAGCGCGTCTCAAGTTCCTGCAATTCCTGCTTCCAGCCAGCCGGATAAGGCAACCATTTCGAAACCGATGCATCCCAGTGAACGTTCTCGGAAAACCATTCGTGAAAGTCCACGACGAGATTGGCTCCAGTCACGCGCGCCGCCGCAAGTCCGGCATAGGCCGTGCTCAGATCGTGAGAATGAAACGCCAGCGGCCTGAACTGCAACGCGGCTTGATAGATCTGATCGGCCAAATAACCGGGACGATCATTCATAAACGAGGCTGCACTCCAATGCAGAAAATGGATCGTGACATTGGGCCCCCAATCCAGCTTCGGCGGCGGCTTTCCGCCGTCGTAGGTTTGCGGGCAAATCACCTCCACGACATAGCCGGCAGCGGCAAGAGAACGCGCTTCGCGTTCCACACGGGGATCGATTCTCAGGTCGGACACCACCATCATCACGACCTGCCGGCCTTGCGCATGTCTCCCGACAAGGCGCGATGACGTCTCGCCGCTGGCAATCGTCAAAGATGGAATATTGGGATTCGGCGGCAAAGGAAGCGGTTCCGCTGAAGCAGAAGCCACCATCCCAGATTGACTTCGAGCATCCGCAGCAGGCGAGGAATCTTCAGTCGACCGAACTGCCACCCGAGACGCCTCCGCCCCGTATGATGCCGTTCTGCCAACTGATCGATACACACCGCGCAACACGCGATACAGCCACGGCCAACGCGACAGCACGTGCTTGAGGCGATCCAAGGAAAAATTGTTCATCTCGAATACTCTTTGCCTCGCCTCAGCACAGACGAACTCATGATCTTATTGAAGAAACCTCGTATCCTTCCCGTTTGGGGAAGCGCCACACCGAAATCTGAATACAGACGCGACAAATGCTCCGCCAGCGCTGCAATAGAATAGTATTTCTTCACATATTCACGCCCAGCACGCCCTGCAGCTTCCAATTGGTCATGGCTCAAGTGAGCGAGCACGTCTTCAATAGTATCCGGATTCGCTCGGATGACGGGACATTCTTCAGGAGCAAAAATCTGAATACCATCGTGCAGATAACAGATAACCGGGCGGCCCATGGCCATTGCCTCGATGGCAGTGAGGCCGAAGCTTCCGCTGACGAGTTGATCGACGAGCACATCGATTTCGCCCATCATTCTGAGTACCTCCGATCGAGGAACGCCAGACAGTGTGACAAGCTCAATGGCTCGCCCCTTCGCCTGAAGACTCTCGATCGCTTGCCGCAGGTATTTCGATCCCTTGAAATACTCGTGATTGGGAAAATGCCCCACGCGCAAGGATGTGTCAGAACGAGGCTTATGCCGTTTCGCTTCCGCGAAGTCGTCGATATCGACGCCGATATAGGGAATATTCCGTGCGCCTGGGATGATCTCCATGGATAAGCCATGAGCGATCATCGCAGTTGCATAGCTGCGAATGGTCGCAAGCATCTTCCCACCACCCACGTCGTCACAGACACAGAATTTTCCGGGCTCCGGGCATTCGGTGCAGAAGGTCCACTTCCCCAAACGTAACGTCTTATTGCGGAGCCGATGATCCGCCCCGTAGGCATAGGTAAAAAGCAGCTTTCCGGCGCGCCGATAGATATCCATTTCCTGAATTGAAATACCAAAGAGAGGACTGCCGTACCCGCCCGCAGGCTCGATAATTCCCCGATCATTGAACAAATGAAAAACGTCGTAGCGCTTTAGTGCCCAGATGAGAACGAGCCAACGGAACAAATAAGTATCTCCGCTCCTTTCGGCGACGATCCGGTCTTGAACGGCAGAAAGCACCACATCGAAATTGGCCGAGATGTAAAATTGATTGAAGATGAGAGAGTCTGCTTCAAATCCAAGCATCCGATCTGCCGCGACACCGGAGCGCAAGTTGACAATGGGCGTAACGCCCCACACCGTTCTTATTTGTCCGCTACGCAAACGTTCCTGGGCCACATCGGCGCAATCCGCAACCAAAGCATCCCAGAATTTCGACGCATCGGTGCTTTTACTCGGATCAAGAAACGGACGCAGCGCATCGAGCATCAAGAACAGCGCATTGCTGTCGGCCGCCATCACAGCATGATGCAACGCCGGGAAGAACTTAACGGAAACTCCACGCGCTCTTGCATTCGGTACGAACTTTCGAACCGCAGACACGAATTCCCGATGATCGCGAGCGAACTGCTCGACGCGAGGCGATCTCCATCGGCTTGCTTGCATCACGATCACTGGCTGCTTAGCGGCGAAAACGATCTCAAGAGCAGAGCCTCGACAGCACCGCCACGACACGGCTCTGATCACCCTCACTCATGCCCGGGAAAATCGGAAGAGTAATGGAGGTATCCTCAGCCCGTACCGCGTTCGGAAACTCTTCACCTCGAAAACCGTACTTGTCTTTGTAGTATTCCAGGCGCGGCACTGCATGAGTGCCGGGTCTTGTTTGAATCCCCTCCCTGGCCAAATGGGCCATGATATCGTTGCGACGCTCGCGCCCGCCTTCGACAACGCGAATGACGTACGATTGGAATGTATGGCCTTCGACGTCCCCCCCCAGCGGCCTTACGATCGAATTGATTCCCGACAGCAACTCGGAATAGCGCCGACCCAACCGCCTGCGCTCCTCGAGCAGGCGATCCAACTTCGCCATTTGTGCGACGCCGACGGCAGCTTGAATATCGGACAAGCGGAGATTGAAACCGAGGTTTTGGAAACGCGCCATCGTCCATGGGCCGGGGGCCTCGATGTCGGGTGACGGCGCGCCCGATGCTCCGTGATTGCGCTGAGAGCGCACCATCGCAGCGATATCGTCGCGATTGGTTGTCACGGCGCCGCCTTCTCCGGTAGTCACGACCTTGCGAGGATGAAACGAAAAGCATCCGATGTCGCCAAGCCCGCCGACCGTCTTTCCCTTGTACGTCGTGCCAATTGCACAGGCAGCGTCTTCGATAACCGCGATACCGTGAGATTTCGCAATCGCGTTGATCTCGTCCATCGGTGCAGCAAGTCCGAACAGATGGACAGCAACGATCGCCTTCGTTCGCGGTGTGATCGCCGCGCGGAGCGCCTCAGGGTCCAGATTGAACGTCGACAGGTCGATGTCGACAAAGACAGGCTTGGCGCCGACGTATTCCGCCGAATGCGCCGACGTCACCCACGTGAACGCCGGAACGATCACCTCGTCCCCGGGCCCCAGTTTGAGCGCCAGCGCCGCAAGGTGAAGCGCAGCAGTGCACGATGTGCAAGCCAGAGCATGCTTCACCTTGTGCCGCTCGGCGATGAGTTTCTCAAATCGCTCCGTCAGTGGCCCTTGTGTCACCCATTTGGAATTCAAGCATTCGCGCAAGAGTGCGATCTCGCTTTCATCGAAGCTGGGTTCGGTAATGTTCATCATTTCTTTCGGTCCAGATCACACAAGACGCCAACCGCCCGTTTTAAGCATGTGCATGATGTACGGCAACTGTATGCTATGCAGAAACAAACAGACTTTAAGACGATTATCCTAGTATTGAGCGCCATTTGTCGACCGCCGCGCGCAGCCGGACCGCGGTATCCTCATCGAGGCGCGACCGGTCCGTCGTCTCAAATCGCTGGGGTATTTTATCGAACGGGACGTCAGCCACTGCATCCTGCCCTAAAACCGCCGTTACAGCCTCCGTGACGAGCTTTCTCGGCTCGCGCACGACATCCGTATAGTCCGCGCGAATGACGCGAGCAGGATCGACCCTGGCCAGCGTCTTGCTCGTGGTGAGTTCTATGGACACCGCCTGTCTCGCAACCTGCTCAAGGGGGGGGAGTTGAATGATGTCGGCGTAGTCTGGAGGGCGGACGGACCACCAGCGCGCAGGGTCTCCGTACAAATCAATCCGCTGCATCCAGATCGACTGCGCAACATAGTACGGGTCCCGGCTGCACGAGATGAAAACCGACTGCGGGAACACCTCAGCTAACAAGTCAGCCTGGAAGGAAAACCACGTGTTGTTCTTGAAGGCGAGAGGACGCCGCTGAACGGACTGCATGGCAACAATCGAGCGAACCAGACCTTCGGTGTCGACCCTCGCCCGCGTCTCCGGGTCAAGAAAGTGTGTTTCCTGTCCGAGGTCGAACCAGCGCGACCAGAAATAACCGAACTCATGAGGCTCCCAGAGATCGCCGGTCACGCCTCGTAGAGACTTGAAATCAGACGTTGTGTCGCCATTCCTCATTTCCAGAACAGAGGAGAGCATCAGTCCGAGCGCGGGAGCTTTCCAGAAATGCGCGGCCAGATTGGTCAACGTACAGAAGGCTTGCGAGGCTTGAGTCAACTGGCTCACAAGTGTCGTACCTGATCGTGGAGGCCCCAGAATGAAGAGAAGTGGTTCTGGCGCCTTCGTTGCGGTTCGTTCAAGTTCGAGTTCCGCTGCGACAAGAAGATCGTTCATCTCGCCGAGCAATGCCTCTCGTTCAGCATTCTTGCCAAACCCGCTCGTGAGGCCCATCAAGTGCTTGGGTCGCTTCGACGTGTTCAATTCAGCAGCTCCCGTGACACTGAAATGACCTTTTCCACGTCTTCGTCACGCATGGCGGGATAAAGCGGCAGGGAAATGGTGCGAAGGAAGCATTCCTCGGCCTTCGGAAATTCCCGAGAGCTCGACCGCAAATGGTGAAGCATCGTATCGACAGGTCGCCTGATCGCGATGCCGCTGGCTGCGAACCGATCAATCAACGCATCTATATCGATGTTGCTTCCTAGCTGTACGGGAAAGCGAAAGAATATGCTTCGATCCCGGATTGCATCGGGAAGCAACATTTGGCGAACGCCGCGAAGCTGGGAAAAATAACGATCCGCGATATCCCTCCTGCGCTGAAGCATATCGTCCAGGCGCGCGAGTTGCGACGTGACCAGCGACGCTTGCAGATCGGACAACGGATAAAGGTTTTGCTTATACGTGCCACCATTGATCGATTTCAAAGCCGCAACACTTGGCGCCGCCTTGTTGCTGGCAAGTACAGCCCCTCCCTCGCCAGCGGCAATCAGCTTCGTGGCTTCGAACGACAGAACTGTGAGTTCATTCAAGTGACCACGATCTGCCCGGCTCGGGAGATATTGAGCCCAATCCACGATCAAAGGCAGCTTCAATGATCGAAAACAAGGGAGATCTATTTTGATCCCAAACAGGAACGGCAAAACGATCGCGGCCGTCCTCGTCGTGCACAACTGTTCAATGTCGCGAAAAGACGCAAGATAATCCGCGTCAACATCCGACAAAACCGGCGCAGCCCCGAGACTCTCCACTACCCCCAGAACTTCAGGGCACACATACGTCGGCATGATCACTTCATCCCCCGGATTGACGTTCAGGGAGCGAAGCGCAAGGAGCAACCCTTGCGAGCCAGAGCCGACCGCAATCGCGCGATCGGCGCAGAATGTCTTTTCCAATGCACCCTCAAGCGCGACAGACGCCCGTCCCTCCCCGATCAACCCGGAGCTCAGACAGTCGAGAACCGCAGCGGTATCGGCAGTAGTAATCCAGGGCTTGCTGTGCGGGATCAATCAAAGCTCCGAATACGGATAAACATAGAAGTTTGGGAACAAGATGCCTAACTGCGGTTTGATTTCCTTTAGTTTCGCAACGCCGGCCTCTGTGGCGCTGATGAGATAACTGTAAGGTCGATCGATGCCACCCAGACCTTCCTTGAAACGGTGCAGGTTTTCCTGTCCGACCCAGGTGCCACCCCAATTCCAGCGAGCATATCCGGATTTGACGGCCTCAAGCATCGCCATCCAAATCAGGAAGGTCAGAGGCTGACGAGAGCGAAATTCCTGGACGATAACCGGGGTGATGTACTCATACACGCCGCCGACCTTGAAAACCAGCATGGCAGCGGCGGGAACACCGTCGCTCAGGCACACCGAAAGACGGAGCATTTCAGGCGGCAGGTTTGCCCGCATCGCCTGGAAATGGCTCTCCGGCTTCGCTCGCCCACCGATTGCCGCCATGTTGTCTGCATGGGTCTTCACCAAGAATTCCCATGCCCACGTCTCTCCGGTCACTGCTTCAACAAAGCCCTGCTTCAGTGATTTCCGGACGAGATTTCGCGATTTTTGCTTGAAAATAGCTTCGAGGCCCTGGGCGACATGATCGGAACCGGGCGGCAGTTCGGTGATCTGGCTGACACGACGATCATACCGCACCGGCCGCAATATCTTCTCGTAGACAGCGATGTGGGGCTCCTGGTCCGGCAACAGAATCATCGTCGAGGACAACAAGTCTGGACGATCGATTGTCCGTGCGAATTCGGTCAGCAAAGCGGATGTCACCTCTTCGCCGGCGCCATTCGCGACCAGGTTACGGTCCACCAGCACGGAGCCGTGCGATCCGTACCACGGGAGGCTATTGACGACGCACCCGACGCCTTCGCGTTCAGCTGTCGCAAACGGAAGGGAGCCGACAATCTTGCTTCCATTAAATGCAAGCAAAACGTGCGCTTTACATTCGGCGACATTTTCCAGAAAGCTCAGAAACCGACGATTGCCATACAGGGGAAGGAAAGCGTTTCGATCTACGAATTCCTCATATGGAATCGCATCATCTGTCCTCAGCAGGCGAATTTCAAATCCACCGTTCAACGCGAACATGCCTTCACGATGTAAGCAACGAGATCATCGACACACCGATCAACGTCTGCTTGCTCAGTATCGATAACGAGATGGGGCGATTGAGGCACCTCGTACGGTGCCGAGATTCCAGTGAAGTCCGCGATTTCGCCGGCACGCGCGCGTTGATAGAGCCCCTTGGCATCGCGGCTCTCGCAGACCCCAAGGGAGGCATGAACGTACACCTCGTGGAAACATCCTGACGCTGCGGCACGCGCCCTGTCCCGGTCCGCACTATACGGAGATATCAGAGCAGTCAGGACAACAACGCCCGCCGACGCGAACAGAGAAGCCACCTCACCTGCGCGCCGGATATTCTCCGCCCGGTCAGCCGCCGAGAACGCCAGATCTGAACTAAGGCCGTGCCTCAGGTTGTCGCCGTCGATCACGAAGGTGCGCCAGCCGAGGTCGAACAACCTTCGCTCTGCTCGCAAAGCCAAGGTCGATTTCCCCGCGCCCGACAGTCCCGTCAGCCAGATCACCGCGCCGGCGTGTCCTTGCCGCAGTTCACGCTCTGCTCTGTCCACCAGAAGCTTGACCCGGCCGATGTTGGTGGCCTTGATCGTGGAGTGAACGCGCTGGTCGGGCATTCCATCGAGGTCGATCAATCCACCGGCAACCGTATCGAATCCATCGAGCAGAACAAACCGTCCCAGTACCTTGTCGGCCCGTCCATCGGCGACCGGAATAGCGGCATTCGTGGCAAGCCGAACGGTTGCCATGTCGTTACGTTGAACCATGTCCGCCTGATGCGACTCCAACGTATCGAGATCGATGAGCGACTCGATCGCCCGGACGAAGACCGGCACCTCCAGAGTTCCTGCCTTCATCTTCAACGACGCGCCGACCCGCAACGGTTGATCGCCAAGCCAGAACAGGTTTCCGTGGAAGACGTTTGAAAGGACCGGCGGATCTTCGGCGTGACTGGCTACATTGCCCCGTTCGACAAATATCTGCTCGTCGAGAACAATACCCACTGTTTCACCGGCCACCGCCATGTCGAGCGGCGCGCTGCGGCCAAACGATTCGAGACGCTCGACTTTCGCGCTGCGATTGTGCGGCGAGAACAGCAAGGTGTCTCCGACACGCACCGTTCCGGCAGTCACCTTTCCCGCAATGATGCGACGCTCATCGAACTTGTAGACATCCTGCACGATGATCCGCAAGGGAAGCTCATCTGCGGCAAGTTCGGTCTCGAACGACGAAAACGCTTCCACGAGCGTCGGCCCGGCATACCAGGCCGTGCGCGCAGATCGCGTCACGAGATTGTCGCCGTCACGTGCAGATATGGGAACGACAGCCTGCGGCTCCATTCCCAGTTCTCCGAGATATTTTCGGACGTCCGCTTCAATTGTTCTGCATCTGCCTTCGGCGTCATCGAGGAGATCGATCTTGTTGATGACCACAACGATCTGACTGATTGCAAGCAAACTCAACAGATACGCATGCCGCCGGGTCTGCTCTTTCAGCCCCTCCAGACCATCGATCACAAGCAGGCCCGCATCCGCGTTTGCAGCGCCCGAAATCATATTCTTCAGGAACTCCCTGTGCCCCGGCGCATCAATGATGACCGTGTCGCGATCGAGCGTCCGCAGCCAGATCCAGGTTGTGTCGATCGTAATGGCTTGATCCCGCTCCGCCTGAAACGAGTCGAGAACAAATGACCACTCAAGGGGCATGCCCCGCTTCTCGCTGAGCTTGCGAAGTTCCTCGACCTTTCCGTCGGGCAGGCTGCCAGTGTCATGAAGAAGCCGGCCGATAAGGGTCGACTTGCCGTGATCGACGTGACCCGCAACCACCACCTTGAGCTGATTGTTGCGCGTCGTTATCGGGCTTGACTGTTCCATGTTATTTCTTGTCAGCCCTTACATGTAGCCCGACGCGCGCAACCGCTCGAAGCTATCTTCGGAATCATGGTCCATGGTACGACCTGCGCGCTCCGGAACCGTGGTCTGTTCGAGTTCGACAATAATTTCCTCGATCGAGGCAGCCTCGCTGCGAATGGGCGTCGTGATGTTCTTCTCGCCCAAAGATCGATAACGCCAGCCATCGCGAGACAAATAGAGCGGCACGATCGGGATATTCTCCTGAAGCGTGTAACGCCAGATGTCGATCTCGGTCCAATGCAGGAGCGGATGAATCCGGAGATGGTATCCCTCAGGCACGTCCGTCTTGTAGAGATCCCAAAACTCCGGCGGTTGATTGCGGAAATCCCAAGAGCCATCTTCGCCACGCGGACTGAACACTCGCTCTTTCGCGCGCATGCTTTGCTCGTCCCGCCTGATGCCGAGCACGATTCCGCGAAAGCGATCGCGCTTCAGGAGGGCCTTCAACCCCTCGGTCTTGCGAGCAGCCGCCCGCGACGCCGGCGCCAGCGTCGGATCCATCTCGCTCTCCGGCGGGCAAAGTTCGGCGCGAAAATCGAGCTTCCACTCATCGGCGATCCGATCCCTGAACTCGTAGACTTCCGGCAATTCCATTTCCGTATCGAGTTGGATCATCGGAAACGGGACATGGCCGAAAAATGCTTTCCGGATCATCCAGAGCAACGCGGTGGAATCCTTGCCGATCGACCACAGCATCGCCATCGGCTTGACCCGCGCAAAGGCCTCGCGAAGAATAAAGATGGTTTCGTGTTCAAGACGGGCAAGATGTTGCAAAATAGACTCCGTATGTCATCGAGAGCGGGATCGATCGGAAGGGGCGCCGCCTCGAGAACCAAACCATTCGAAACACTCATCCAAAGTCCACGCGACGAAACCGGATTCGACGATCTCTCTCGCTGCCTTGTGCATTCCCTGCGTCTTGCCGATGTTTTCAGGATGAAGATTGAGAACAATCACACCCGGAACCCCGCTGGAGCGAATGCGATCCGCAAGATCGAGAACGCATTTTGACGATTGCTCATCGTCCCAACCATTTATGAAGACAACGCCATCCCCGATGGCTGCCAGAATGCTCCAGTGATCCGTGAGTTGCCCATTCAACATCAGCCGTGCGGGCAAGAGAGAGCCGTTCAGCGCTCGACCATCCAGCCCCGGTAAATTCGAACTTCCCGTCGCGCCATGTGCCATCCATGATCGCGCGTGCCCCCAATAGCCGTCGTTGAGAAAGCCATGATTCCGGACGTTATACGCATCCTGTCCTGTCAAGCGCTTAAACCAGGCCGATTGATCCGCAAAAAGCCGATCGTAGTCCTGCGGCTGCTCTAGCGCATCAGGGTGAAGCCCGAGTTCAAGTCGCCTGCCTTCCTTCAACTCATCGAGCGACTTGACGTCATGCTTTGTCAAAGGATGAAGAAAATAGGTAACAGGCAGATTTCCGAGCGCTTCCCGCTGTTGAGCATAACATGACAATGCCGCCTGATCGTCATCACCCGTTATAACGATCGCGCCTGGCGCATTGTTCGGCAACATCGGCGACCGCGCGACCCCACAAAATCCTTGGAGCGCTTCGGCCAGGATTTCGCACCACCAGTCCGCCGGCCGTTCGTGAGGGTCCTCTCCGGCCAACTGCGGTTCGAACAGATAGTTTGGGCGCTCACCAGCGAATCCCCATCGTGCATCGGTAGGCCTGCGATCGGCGGCTGCCGGGTCGCCTTGGCGGTATCTGACGAGATCCGCAGCCATATCTGTTCCGATAAAGAGAATATGACCAGCTTCGGTGGCCTTGAGAAGCCAGACAACATCGTCCTTATCGCTGACGATTGGCGTCCCGTCCGACGCAGCAAACGTCATAAACGAATGCAAAGTCCGGAGCCGCCTGCCATGCCCCGGCAATATCGGATTGGCATGTAGTACCTGCGGCGACCGGATCGTTTTCGCCCTGATCGTAACGCCAAACTCTCTGGCGAATTCAACACTCGGGAGAACAGCGACAATGATCTTGCCCAACTTGGTTTCTGCCTGGGCAACAGAAATATCCGACTTTTTCGGGCGGTGCAGAACCGACACCCTACTCGACGGATGATTGACATCCGCAAAACCGAACAGTTGAAGATGATGAGACATGACATCCATGCCAGACGTGTCCATGTCCGGCTGCGCGATCGGCATTCGCGCAACATCGCGGATATTCTGGAGCAGGCCCTCGATCTGCTTGGTGTAGAGTTCTGGCCGGCGGAAAAAGCTACCCTGGATAACTGGAACAGACCGTGCCCCGAACTTCGTCTTGAACTTCGATATCTTCGCAATAGGCCAGTCGCTGGGAACTTCAGGAAAGAACGGACCGAAGCGGTAGGCTGTCATGCCGGCGTTCCTGGCCCACAGCATGGCATTCCAGTGCAGGAAATCATTGGGCCTTAGCTTCAACGCGTCGGTCAGCGATACACCTGCCAGATAGTTTGCCGCTCCCCTGTCGGTCAACAAAATCAGCGCAGCTTGTCGCCCCTCTCCATTCCGCGCGAATGCAATATAGCAGTGGCCATCGGCGGAAAAAGCATTCAGAATCGCGCGGTAGTAATCGAACGACGGCAACTCCTCTCCGGTTCGCAGGGCCGAAATTTTCGCGATTTCAGCGTAGTCTTGCAAGGCAGCTGGGTCATTTGTGATTTCGAACTCGAGACCTTCACTCATTGCGCGGCGAACAGAATTGCGATCCTGCAGATTCGCAAACAACTCGCTTTCCGACTGGGTGAGATCGACAATTTGATCCGCGTTGACCGTCGACAACCCAGGGCACGGCATCATTTGATGCGGGCCAAAAAATAGTCCTAACTGAAATCCGAAATCCCGCACCCAAAATGGGATATTCTCACGACGATCCGATCGATAGAACGGCGACAGATTGTGACAATTCAATTGGACACGGTCAGCGTCGTATAATTCTGCCAACGACAGGATCTGTTTCATCGCAAATTGACGCGCTGCTGCCGCAAGATTCGGCGCGAGGTTCGGAGCAAGAGCCAATCCGGTATGGCGATGGATCCCGGAGTGGATCAACCTCTCGCCGAATATCATTCCGGTCTTATCGTTCAGAAACAAAGGCTGAATGCCGACGAACTCTTTGCCCTCGACAAGAGCAAAGGACAGGTTTGAATGAACGAAGAAGCGCTGCTCGATATCAATCCATTGCGATCGATGTGTCAGCCACGACTCAGGCGAAGTGGATGCGATGCGATCCCAGAGTTCGCGATCAACATCTGCATACCCGACAACCTTCATGGCTTTGCGAACACCGCATTGAAACGCGTCCCAACGTAGGGATTCCGCTCGTGGATCTCGAGAATTTGTGTTTCAAACCCGTGACGCTCACCGAACTCGATGAAAGCCTCTCTGTCGAAATAATAGGAAATGGCTTCCGGGGTAATCTCAACGGGAGGCCGTGAGGGACTCCCCACTCCCAAGCCACCCAAGATTTTTCGGATAATGCTCACGTCGACCTGAGGCTTTATGAGCGACGTAATTGCTTCACGCTCAGGCGGAGAGCCGAGGCGATTGGCCAAATCGCGCGCAACTGACTGCAACTCGTCCATCTTTGCCCGGTCAGGAACATTCCCGATCACTACGCGCCCTCGCTGCCTCACGACGCGAAGCATTTCAAGGATAATGCCCTCGCCAGCTTCAAACGATGGGAAGTTGCTAAACACATCATAACAAAAAGCGCTGTCGAATTGTCCATCTAGGAACTTCAAGCGCTCGCCGTCGGCCTTTACAAACGTTGCGTTTTTCAAATTCAGTCGCCGCGCCACAGTCAACGGCGCTTCGGCCATATCGACCCCGACAAACTTTCCAACGTTCGGCGCAACGAGGCGCGCAAGAAATCCCGCAGCGCAGCCGACCTCCAGAATCGAAGACCGCTGATCCGCATTCAGCATCGCCATGATGCTGCTCTTCAGATCATCGAGGAGCGTCTCATCGCTCCACACCAGCGGATTGCGGCCCGCGATGTAGCATAGATCCTCAAGCGTCGGCTCGTCCGAAACCTGTCGCGCCCGAAGTTCAAAGAAAGCTTCCAGCCTGTCGCGCCAACCATCACTCATGACGAACAATCCACATGCCAAGTAAATTTCGGATCGTAAATATAGGTGAAATGCCACAGCGAGTTCCGAGCGACCGAGAACTGCACGGCTTTTTCGATATAATGCAGGATCGCCTCTGAACCCTTGGGAAGCATATGCCGGCATATCGATACCGAAATCCAATATATTCCCTCACCCAACGACAATTCGGGAATTTCATAGGTTATGCTCCCTGAGGGACTCAAAGGACCATCCGTATCGAGAAACGCGCCAACATCATATCCTTCGACGCCAGCGACTGCCTGCAAACGGTTACCATCGATACGGAGACTCGCGTAAATATCGCGATCCGATGTTGTACCCTCCCACGAAATTTTCACCCGCAGCGGTTCGCCATTTCGGACGACACCGATCGGCTCGCCACGGCTATCAATAACCTCGACCTTGGAAATGTGCAGTGTATCTCCCCCGAGTTCATACTTTCCGGTCGCGGCGGTGCGTTCCAGAGATTCGCTGACCCGCTTGGTTTCAGCGAGATTTAGCGCCTCCTGACTATCCCAGACACTCTGCTCATAGGCTTTGCTGACGCGCTCCGCATCGCCGTGCATCAATACTCGGCCCTTGTCGATCCAGATCGCCTCATCGCAAAGTTCACCGATCAGTCCGCTGGAATGCGAAACAAATAGGACCGTTGCACCGCTCTCGCAGATTTCACGGACTCGTTTCATACACTTATTCACGAAGGCAGCATCGCCCGCCGCCAACGCTTCGTCGACAATGAAGACCTCTGGATCGACGCTGATCGCCGTTGCAAACGTCAATCGCGCCTGCATGCCGCTCGAGTAGGTCCGAAACGGCTGATCGATCACATCCTTCAACTCGCTAAAATCGATGATCCACGGAATCTTCGCAATCACCTCTTCCCGAGTCATGCCCAAGCACATGCCACCCAGGATGATGTTATCGCGGCCGGAAACATCAGGATGAAAGCCCGTACCCAATTCAAGAATGGCGGATAGACGGCCAAAAATTTGCGCTGTACCCGTGGTTGCGTCCAACAAGCCTGCAACAATCTTGAGCAACGTGCTCTTGCCCGCTCCGTTCGGGCCGATGATTCCAACGACGCGGCCGCGAAGGACCTCGAACGATACATTCTCGATTGCCCAGTGCTCACGATGCCTCGGCTTACCCGTGATCACCTCTCGCAAAAGATCGAGAGGCTGATCATAGATCCGGTATGCCTTTCCGAGACCCTGCACGCGGATCGCACATGAGGGCTCCTCTGACGACGGCATATCGAGAGGCTGCTTGTCTTCAGAGAGCATTGCCATAGTACGGCTTCAATTTTTCAAAGATTCGATAACCGAGGGCGAGTGCAAGAAGCGAGAAGATAGCCGTTACGACCCAGGCATATGGATGCCGGAACTCGCCGAAAAACAGCGTATCCTGGTAGACCCAGACGAGATAGCTGAACGGATTGAAATAGATGACCGGTTGAAGCACACGCGGCATCCAGTCGGGCAGATAGACCGTGGGCATCAGATACATCACAACCGACGTGAAGACCGTCACGATTTCACGCATGTCGCGAAAGAACGGCGTGATGGCAGCGAGCGCAAAGCTTATGCCCAACGCCAGCATGATATGCATCACAAAAACAATCGGCAGCAAAACGATTGTCCAGCCAAGCCCGCCGACCACCCACTTGTAACCAATGACCAGAAGCAGCGCGGGCAAGTGCGGTATCGTCGACGCGATCATTCCGGCAATCGGCAAGATCTCGACTGGAAAGACCACCTGTTTCACGAGGTTCGCGCTAGTAATCAACGAGCTTGGGCCTCGCACGATCGCCGCTTGCATCATCAGCCAGGGAACCAGCCCCGCCAGAATATAACTCGAATAGTCTCCGGGAAACTGGCCGGAGACAGCTATCTTACTTCCAATGACGAAGCCGAAGATCAGCAAATACGTCGACACGACAACCAGCGGATGGACATAGATCCAAATGCCGCCAAATCCCATCAGCGCATGCTGTGCATTCAGATCCCGATTGACCATTTCCGCCAGAAGCTGGCGGTACCGGTAAACCTGATCCAGCGTGCTGCCGATCGCCTGCGCGTTGCGCCGCGGAGACAATCCGGCTCGCGCTGACCGAAACGCCAAACCAACACGTCTCATCTGCTGGCTCCGAATGCACTGTCAAACGTGAATGAGGCAGTTTTTATCAAACCTGCACTTCCAGAATCTGTTCGAGATTGAGAAGAGACCAAATCAACAGGCGGCGATTTTCCCGCCCTTCGAGGTGATCGTTGATCAAGCGCTCAACCGATGAGCGATCGAGATAGTCATAGATGGCGGCGCGCGGTTGCAGCAGGCGACGGCGCACGTAGTCGATACTTTCACCCTTGAACCAGCTTGCGTCAGGTGCGGAAAAGCCCTGCTTTTCGCGCTCCGCGACCTCAGCCGGAATGTGCCGCGCCATCATCTGTCGCAAGATGAGCTTACCGTCTTTCGTCCGATCGTAGTAACGTTGCGCCTTGCCGCCTGGCTCGTTCTCGTTGAGGCGAACCACCTCTGACAGATTGCCGAGCTTCATACGCGCCGGCAGTCGCATTGCAAAATCAACAAGATCATTGTCGAGAAATGGAACGCGGCTTTCGAGTCCGTGCGCCATCGCAAGCTTGTCATCCACGACAAGCAAGCCATTCAGAAATGTCTTGGATTCGAAATATAGTGAATGGTTGACATAGTCTTCGGGTCTCGTGAGACGGAAAGCATGATCACTGAACACATCGCGGAAAATATCCAGCGTGGATATCCTGTTGGCGTCACCCCAGACTGGCGCCATGAGTTCCGGCAACATTCCGTTCGGAACCATCCGCTGCCAAAACCCGTAATATTTTTCGACATAGTGATCGAAATCATCATTCACGACAGCGCGGTAGTATCGCCAGGGATATCCGCCAAACAGTTCGTCACCGCCCGCTCCGCTCAGCACGACCTTGCCGAACTTTGACGCGAGTTTGGCCGCGTAGAAATTCGGATAAGATTGACCGACACGCGGCTCTTCCAGATGCCACGCGAGCATGGGCATCGCGCGCTCCATATCGCCGGCCTTGAGAACCATCTCGTAATGTTCGGTCTTGAACAAATACGACATGTATTCGGCTTTCGCGCGTTCGTCGTATCCGAGTTCGACGCCCGAGGCGGAATTCAGATCGAACCCGACCGTAAACGTCCGCATAAATGGAAGCTGAGACGCCGCAAGCGCTGTAATCGACCCGGAGTCCATGCCACCGGACAAATAGGAACCGACCTCGACATCGCTCACCAGCTGTCGATTGACCGCCTGCTGGAATAGCCCATCCAGTTCATCGAGCACGTCGGCCTCATCGATATGGCCTTGAGGCTCCTCGAAATGGAAATCCCAATAGCGTTGCGGCTCGATCGGATCGTCGTTCAGTCCAATCCGAAGATAGCAACCCGCGGGAAGCAGCTTCACGCCAGAAAACAGCGTCCGGTTTGTGAAAAAATTTTGGAAGGTCAGGTACTCCGCAAGACCTTCGACATCGATACGCGGCGTAAAGCCTGGAAAAGGCCTGAACGCCTTATGCTCGGATGCAAACAGAAACGCACCATGAACCTGCGCGTAATAGACGGGCTTCACACCGAAGCGGTCGCGCGCGATCGTAAGGGTTCGCTCCTTATTATCCCAGATGGCGAACGCAAACATGCCATTGAAGCGAAGCAGGGCATCCACGCCCCACTCCGCAAAAGCATGCAACAACACCTCGCTGTCGCCGGTGGAATGAAACTGATGTCCGCGCGCGGACAGCTCTTGCTTCAGTTCCTTGAAATTGTAGATCTCGCCATTGTAGGTGAGGACAAATCGTCCATCGCGCGTTTCCATGGGTTGGCGCGACGCATCAGTCAGATCGATGATGGACAGTCGGCGATGACCGAGAGCCACGGGCCCGTCGCAATACTGCCCCTCACCGTCAGGACCGCGATGAGCGAGAGCATCCGTCATCGCGGTCAGAGACACGATCGATGCTGGACGCCCATCGCGATGTAGCACACCGGCAATGCCGCACATGTTGTTCAGCTCGATCTGTTCAAATTCAGGTACATCGCGTTTTCAGCTTGCGGCCTTCGCGCGTCGCTTTTCAACCTCATCGATATGAGATTTCCGCCAATCGATCAGCCGGCGCAAACCTTCATCAAGATCGATTGCCGCTGTGAAGCCGATCTCCTCCTGGGCAAGCTTGGGGGAACCGATTCGGTTACGAACCAGCGTTGCCTGGCTGCGGGGAGCATAGCGGATCGGCTGATTTGATCCGGTCAAGTTCAGCAGCTTCTCGGCGATCTCCTTCAGAGAGGTCCGCTTGCCGGTTCCGACGTTGTAAAACCGATCGGTGGTGGTTGCCTTCATGGCGCAAAGGTTGGCTTGCGCACAATCTTCGACGGCTACGAAATCGAAGGCTTCCGAGCCATCGCCGAGAATCGTCGGCCCCTGCCCCTTGTCGATCGCATCGAGCATTTTCATGATCACGGCAATATAGGCGCCACGATAATCCTGGCGCGGACCGTAAACATTCATGTACCGCAACCCCACATAATCGAGGCCATAGCGATAGTGGTAAGCCCTAGCCATCGCCTCACCACAGATCTTCGTGGCACCGTAGAAATTCTGGTTGTTGAACGGGTGATCTTCCGTCATCGGCTCCTGAACCGCATCGCCATAGACCGAAGCGGACGACGACCACACCAATCGCTTCACGCCATTCTGGACGCAGGCATCGAGCACATTGAACATTCCCTTCACATTGACCTCGAAGGCCGTGCGGGGAAATTCATGACACTGCAATAGCCACAGCGCAGCGAACTGAAATACACCATCAACGCCCTTCAAGGCTGCATTCAGAATGTCCGTCTGGGTGATATCTCCGCCCGCTTCGAAGATCTTCACGCGAGGATCGCGCAATGCGCCCGCAAGATTTTCGTGGGTGCCGCGGACGAAATTGTCATAGATGACGATTTCACCGACATCGGTTTTCACCAACTGATCTACAGCGTGCGAACCGATCAGTCCCGCACCGCCAATAACAACGAACCGCTTTCCACGAATGTCCATTACATTTTCTTTCGATTTACACGGCCTTGCCGCACAACATGATATTACGCCGCCGCCAGTCTCTTGGCGGCAAACGGATGCATCTGGTCGCCTTTCGAGATCGGCTTACTGCGAAACCCTGAAACCACATCGATGGAGGTGCGAACCTCATCCAGACCGAAGCCCCGGCCCGCCAGAATCTCTTGATAGCTCCGCGTGTGGAGATCGGTAAACCCTTCGGAGAATTCGATCTCCTCTCCATCGACCGTGATCGAGCGGAACGTCGTTTTCTTCCCTTGAACTTCCGTCGGCAGGTCATTTCGGTCAATCGATAGAAACCAGCTTACGTCCGCGCTGTCATATTCGAGGAATCCAGCAGCTCGCCCCGGCTCGCGCAAATAGGCCTCGTTGCGCCCGACCGCCCCGAATACAAAACTCAACATGTCGAAGAAGTGAACGCCGATATTGGTGACGACGCCACCGGACTGCGCATCATTCCCTTTCCAGGATTCGTAGTACCAGCGTCCACGCGACGTGATGTAAGTCAGTTCGACCTTGTGCCGCTTGTTGCCTTTCGCCATCCGCTCCCGAAGCGCGATGATCGCCGGATGGAGCCTCAGTTGGAGAATCGTGAAAATCTTTCGCTGGGTGTCACGCTCGATCTCCGCCAAAGCATCAATATCGTGCGGATCCAGAACGAGAGGCTTTTCACAGATCGCGTCAGAACCGGAACGCAAGGCCAATCCGCAATGCGCGCTGTGAAGATAGTTCGGCGAGCAGATCGTCGTAAAGTCGATCGCGCTTCCGGCGCGACGCAGTTCGTTGATGTGGCGATCGAACCGTTCGAAATCGACAAAAAAGTAAGCGTCCGGGAAATGGCTATCGAGGATTCCAACCGAGTCTTTCGGGTCGTAAGCCGCAACCAGACGGCCGCCCGTTTCATGAATAGCTCTCATGTGACGAGGAGCAATATAGCCCGCGGCACCAATCATCGCATACGACTTCAAGTGTGATCTCCCCGGCTAGTCGAAACCGATCGTCCGCCAACGGACGAGCAGAATGGATGAACGCTCACAGCACAGACGCCCTTCAATTTCACCAACGCATGAAAAGTGCAACCATATCTCCGGCCCCATATGCGAGATCCATTCATCTCACGAAACGATCTCACTGACGTTGTCGCGCAATCCAAGCAAGGTGGGCGCGAATACGCGGTCTTTCCCAAATCTCACGACCGCGGCATCCATAACACTCTTCGACGCCCTCATGTCGGCAACGACAACCGCATCGAACTCCACATCAATGTCGTCCATGCGCTTTGCGACGGGGACGCCTGCAAACCGTTCGGTTGCGGCATCGGCATCGACAATCGCCACAATCGCAATCGGACGGTCGACCGCACACAGCAACGCTATCTCGCAAAGATCGGACAACCCGAGCACGAGAAGCCGGCTCAACCCACACGCCTCGGCCTGAGCGAAGATCGTGGCAAAATCATTCTTTGCTTCACGAAAAAACGAAAACGAGCGCGAAAGATACTCGACCGTCAGCCGAGATTTCTCCGAAAACCCCTTTGGTGTCAAATAGTAAGCATATCTTCGGGCCGGCGCCTGCCGAACCTTGACAAGCCCCATTTTCACCGAACGTCGCAAATAGACGTTTACCAAGCCCAACGCGATACCCAGTTCAGCAGCAATCCGCCGCTGTGATCGCGTTCCATCCGCATCAAGCGTCCTCAGCAGGTCAAGGACAATGCGGTCGTTCAGTTGCTCGCGGGCTCCATCCATCTGGCTCATGCGGAGGGTAACTACACTGTTCACGCAATGAACGTCAACGGATTTGGCCCCCTTCCTAGTGCAATTCCTTCAGATGACTGGATAGGCGTTTTCCGGAGAGAATATCGCATGGATGGCTTGGGCACCAAACTGGGTCGCGGGGAAAGTTGTTCTGAACAATCCCGCTCCCTTCTCTATCGCTCCCTCAGGCTGTCGTGGCCATATCGGAGCAGCGGCGAGAGCAGATAGGACATCACCGAGCGCGCGCCCGTCTTGATCTCGACGGTGACCGCCATGCCGGGCGTCAGATTGATCGACTTGTTGTCGATCGTCATGCTGGTCCGGTCGAGCGAGATGCGGGCTGGAAAATTCAATTCCTGTCCGCGCGGTTCGCTGGACGTGCTGTCGGCGCCGGACATCTTCTCCATCGCCGCCAGCCCGTTCTTGTCGCGAACAACCGCGTCGTGCGACACGCTCAATACTTTTCCGTGCAACAGTCCATAGCGGGTGAAATTGAACGTATCGACCTTGATTTCCGCATCCTGTCCCGGTTCGACGAACCCGATATCGCGATTGAGAATCATCGCCTCAATTTCGAGCCGCCCCTCACCCGGCACGACGACGAGGAGGTTTTGCGCCGGCGTCACGATGCCGCCGACGGTATGGATCGCCAATTGCTGCACGGTCCCTGCAATCGGCGCCGTCAGATACTGCGCATCGATCTTGCGCTGGCTTCGCTCGACATCATGGACCAGTCCATCCGCCTTGCGCTGCGCTTCAGTCAACTGACCGAACAGCGTGCGCTGATACTCCGCAACTGCCTGATCGCGCGCGACCGCAAGTGCGGCGATACTCGCCTCCGCTTCGCGCTTGCGGCTTTGCTGGACCAACAGTTCCTGCTGTCCCTCGACCAGCGCCTGATAGGTCTCGAGATACTGGAATTTCGACGTGTACTCTCGATCGGAAGATACCTTCCGAATATCGACCCGCTGCTGCACGATCGGAACGATCTTGGACAGCTTTTCGATGGAAGCCTGAATGGTGTCGCGCTCGGCTTCTTTCTGTTCGCGCTGCCGATCCAGCGCCTCGATCTTCGCCTTGAATTCGGCAACCTGCTGAATCAGGTACCGGCGCTGCATCTCGACTTCGGCAGGGACCGCCCCCTTCGGCGGCTCGAACGCACGCAACGGATCACCGTCCGGCGCAAGCGCAGCTTTCAGGCGTGCGATCTCAAGCCGTGCGGCCATCAGATCCGCGGCCGAATGCGCGCGATCCGCTTCGTTGATACCTGGATCAAGCTCGATCAGGACCTGCCCGGCCGCAACCTTCTGCCCGTCGTGGACATGAATGGTGCGAACGATGCCGGTTTCAAGCGGCTGGATCACCTTCGTTCCATCCAGCAGCACCACCTTGCCGGACGACGAGGCAACGATATCCACCTTGGCCAGGGAGGCCCAGAGTAGCACCAGACAGAAGCTTGCGAGGATGATGTAGACGACAGCCCGCCCTGCCGGAGAGGCCGGCGTCTCGACAATTTCGAGCGCCGCAGGCAGGAATTCACGTTCTTCCGCCTGAGGATGCGAAGTTGGCTTCGGAAAAGCAATCACCTTCTTATCCGACTTCATGGATGCCTCCCGCCTGCAAGCGGTGGAGCGCCGCATAGCGGCCGCCGGACCGAATCAGTTCGTCGTGCGTGCCATCCTCGACAATGCGGCCGCGCTCGACCGTAATGATGCGGTTGGCATGACGCACCGTCGAGAGACGATGGGCGATCACGATCGCGGTGCGGCCTTCAACGATCTGCCGCATGTTGCGCTGAATGATCTGCTCGCTTTCGTAGTCGAGCGAACTCGTGGCCTCGTCAAAGATCAGGATTTTCGGATTGGCGACCAGCGCACGCGCAATGGCGATCCGTTGCTTCTGGCCACCCGACAAGCTGCTGCCGCGCTCGCCGACAATGGTGTCGTATCCCTCCGGCAATTCGAGGATGAATTCATGCGCTCCCGCCAGCTTCGCGGCGGCGATGACTCTGTCCATGGTCATCGCCGAATCGGCCAGCGCGATGTTCTCACGCACCGACGCATTAAACAGGACGTTCTCCTGCAGCACGACGCCGATCTGGCGCCGCAACCAGGCCGGATCGACAACGGAAATATCGACGCCATCCACCAGCACGCGTCCGCTCTCCGGCACATACATCCGCTGCACCAGCTTGGTGAGGGTGCTCTTGCCGGATCCCGAGGGGCCTACGATTCCGACGATCTGTCCGGATGGAATCTCGAAGTTGATGTCGTGCAGAATTTCAGGGCCGTCGACGCGATAGCGGAACGTGACGTGATCGAACTTGATAGCGCCGTTGACGGTCGGCATGGTGGAACGCGCGGTGTTGTAGGTCGGCTCCGCGGGCGTGTTGAGGATATCGCCGAGCCGCGCCACCGACAGGCGCGCCTGATGGAAATCCTGCCATATCTGCGCCAGCCGAAGCACCGGCTGGCTTACGCGGCCCGCAAGAATGTTGAATGCGACGAGTTCGCCAACGGTGAGCCGCCCTTCGATCACCAGCACGGCGCCGAAATATAACGTGAGACCGGTCGTGATCTTGCTGATGAGCTGCACGCCCTGGCTGGCGATATTGCCGAGATTGAGCACGCGGAAACTGGACGTGACGTAGCCGGCCAGTTGCTCCTCCCATTTCCGCTGCATCTGCGGCTCGACCGCCATGGCCTTCAGGGTTTCGATACCGGTGACACTCTCAACCAGAAATGCCTGGTTCTCCGCCCCGCGTTGAAACTTCTCATCGAGCCGATGGTAGAATATCGGCGTCGCGATCGCAGATATCGCAATATAGAACGGGAACGAGGCGATAACCGTCCACGTCAACAGGCTCGAATAGACGAACATGACGGCCAGAAATACGAAGGTGAAGAAAAGATCGATCGTCAGCGTCAGGGCCGATCCGGTAACGAAATTCCGGATGTTCTCAAGTTCACGCACCCGCGCCACGGAATCGCCGACGCGTCGCGCCTGGAAATAACCGATCGGCAGTGCCAGTAGATGGCGGAACAAGCGCGCGCCGAGTTCGACATCGATCCTGTTGGTAGTATGCGCGAAGATATAGGTGCGCAGCGTCCCCAGAACGGTCTCGAAGATCGCGACCCCGATAAAGGCAATGACCAGAACATCGAGCGTACTCATGCTCCGGTGAACGAGAACCTTGTCGATCACCACCTGGAAAATCAGGGGCGAGGCAAGCGCGAATAGTTGCAGGAAGAACGAGGCCGCAAGCACCTCGGCCAACAGGGTGCGATATTTGGTGATTGCCCCAAGGAACCAGGTGATATCGAAGCGTCGCGTCAGATCCACCAGGCGCGAACGCCGCGCCACGAGCACCACGCGACCATCCCACACCGCCTCCAGTTCTTCGCGGGTCATGAGTTGCGGTCGCGGCGCCGTCGGAAGCTGGACCAGAACCTTTCCTTCTCCGACCTTGCCCAGCAGCAGGAAGCCGCCGTCGCGCAGGACGCCGATGCCCGGCAACGGCGTTTTGGTCAAACGCTCGAATGTCGTTTTGAAGGAACGTGCTTTCAGGCCGACCTGCTTCGCATAACGAAGCATTTCGGGGACCCCCATCGCGGTGCCACCGACCAGATGACGAATCTGCTCGGGATCAGCTGCGATGCCATGAAAATGGAGCAACTGAGTGAGGACGATGATTCCCTGATCGGGCTGGCGTGACCCGCCAGTTCCATCCGACACGGCGTCCTACTCCTGCAAATGCACGTAAGTGAAAATAAAATCTGGATACGTCTTCACGAATTGAGCCAGCTTATATCGGCCGCCCGCCGCCGCACAAGTGACAGGCAGGAAACGATCATCTCATGCAAGGATCGTGGTTACCGCGGCAAAGCAAAACTTGCACTGTCCTCATCCTGACAGTCAGGAGGGCTTCAGCCTCCTGATCTTTGATCATCACCTCAAGCCGATTGCGGCGGCGACAACAGGCTGTTGCTGTTCGCCGGCGGATCGACGACCAGGGTTCCGCCATGACCGTTGCTCGACGTCGTGAAGGTCGACGCGAGGTAGTTGCCGAGCAGCGCGATGTTGGCGGTGTGGACACCGTCAGTGACCGACAGGGTCCCCCCGGAACTGTCGCCGTTAAAGGTCGGCGTCTGGATCGTAGCGAAATTGATGTCGGTCAGATTGATCGCGTCGCTGCCTGTCATGCCAGCCACGGTTCCGGCAAAACTGGTCGAATTATCCAACATGAGCGTGCCGGTCGATCCGGCGAACGTCACCGCTCCGTTGTAGCTCGCCCCGAGATGCAACGTCGCGCCATTGGCCACCGTCGCCGCACTGTTGCCCGTGGCCGTAAACTGCTGCCACGCGCCCCATGCCGTCCCGTCGAAAGCTCGAACGAAGAGCTGATCAGTACCGGTGCCTGCAACATAAGATACTTGCGACAGGTTGGCCGCCGCCACATCGATTTCAGCGTTGGTCGCTTGAGCGGCGCCATTGATCGCCCAATGACCATTGCCCTGCGTGTCCCAGAACGCATACTTGGTCATCGTATCGCCGTCGGCATCGGTCACATTGAACAAGTTCGATGCCGTCAGGATTTGGTTGGCGACCGTATTCACATTTGCGGCCGTTACGACCGGAGGTGTATTTGGAGCCGGCGAAGCTGTAAGCGCCTGCCATTTACCCCAGGTGGTCCCATCGAAGGCCCGCACCCATAGCGTATCCGTCGCACTGCCAAACATATAGCCGACTTGGGACAGATTGATCGAGGCGACATCGATCTCGGCATTGGTTGCCTGGGCCACGCCATTGATCGTCCAGTGCCCGTTACCCTGGTCATCCCAAAATGCATACTTCGTAATCGTATCGCCGTCCGCGTCGTTCACCGTGAACAGAGTTGATGCAGCCACGGAGGTCTGTCCCTGCGCTGCCGTCACGGTCGCTGAGTTCATCGTCACGACAGGCGCGTGATTGATTGCCGGAACGGCCGTTAACGGCTGCCACGTGCTCCATGCGACACCATCGAAGGCACGTATGTATAGCGTATCCGGCGCGCTCCCGAATGCGTAGCTCACCTGCGACAGATCGCCAGCCGCGACGATGTTATCTGTATTCGTCAGACCAGCCGATCCGTTGATCGTCCAATGCCCATTCCCCTGGGTGTCCCAGAAGTCGTACTTCGTGATTGCATCACCATCCATGTCCGACGAACTGAACAAGGACGAGGCCGCAACGGTCGTTTGGCCGTGAGCCGCCACGATCGTCGACACGGGCACTGTGACGACCGGTGCGCGGTTTGGGACCGGCGTGGCGGTGATCTGCTGCCATGCGCTCCAAGTGGCTCCGTCGTAGGCACGCACCCACAGCGTGTCTGTCGCTGTACCAAACGTATAGCTCACCGTGCCGAGATTGGCCGCGTCGACGAAATTGTCTGCAGTGGTTGCTCCAACTCCTCCGTTGACATTCCAGTGACCGTTGCCCTGGTCATCCCAGAAATCGTATCGCGTGATCGTATCGCCATCCGGATCGAAAGCACTGATAAGGCTCGACGCCAGCACGGACTGGTTATGCACGGCCGAAATAACCGGCGTGGCCACGCTGACAACAGGTTTGTGATTGACAGCTGGAGTGGCTGTAAGCTGCTGCCATTTGCTCCACGCCGTGCCATCGAAGGCGCGGATGTATAGCGTATCCGTCGTTGTCCCGAACGTGTAGCTTACCGTACCGAGATTGGCCGCCGCAACTATGTTATGGTCGTTGGTCAGTCCGGTCTGACCGTTAATCGTCCAATGTCCGCTGCCTTGGTCATCCCAGAAATCGTATTGCGTGATCGTATCGTTGTCCTGATCGTTCGCCGTGAACAGGGTTGACGCCGCCACCGAGGTCTGACCATGCGTCGCGGTGATGCTCGTGGAGCCCAACGTCACGGTCGGCGCGTGATTGGCGAACGGATTCGCTGTGATCTGCTGCCACGTGCTCCATGCGGAGCCATCGAAAGCGCGGATGTACAGTGTGTCCGCCACGGTCCCGAACGTATAATTCACCGTGCCGAGGTTGGCCGCGGCAACGTAATTATGGCCGCTGGTCGTTCCGGTCGCGCCGTTGATTGTCCAGTGCCCGTTGCCCTCGGTGTCCCAGAAATCGTATTGCGTGATCGCATCGCTGTCCGGATCGTTCGCCGTAAACAGGGTCGACGCCGCCACCGAGGTCTGACCATGCGTCGCCGTGATGCTCGACGATGTCACAGTGACAACCGGTGCGTGATTAACAGCTGGATTGGCCGTGATCTGCTGCCACGTGCTCCACGCTGTGCCATCGAAAGCGCGGATGTACAGCGTGTCCGCCACGGTCCCGAACGTATAATTCACCGTGCCGAGGTTGGCCGCGGCAACGTAATTATGGCCGCTGGTCGTTCCGGTCGCGCCGTTGATTGTCCAGTGCCCGTTGCCCTCGGTGTCCCAGAAATCGTATTGCGTGATCGCATCGCTGTCGGGATCGTTCGCCGTAAACAGGGTCGACGCCGCCACCGAGGCCTGACCATGTGCCGCCGTGATGCTCGACGATGTCACAGTGACAACCGGTGCGTGATTGACAGCTGGATTGGCCGTGATCTGCTGCCACGTGCTCCACGCTGTGCCATCGAAGGCGCGCACGTACAGCGTGTCCGCCACGGTCCCGAACGTATAATTCACCGTGCCGAGGTTGGCCGCGGCAACGTAATTATGGTCGTTGGTCGTTCCGGTCGCGCCGTTGATTGTCCAGTGCCCGTTGCCCTCGGTGTCCCAGAAATCGTATTGCGTGATCGCATCGCCTTCCGGATCGCTCGTGGTGAACAGGGTTGACGCCGCCACCGAGGCTTGGCCGTGCGTTGCGGTGATGCTCGACGATGTCACCGTGACAGCCGGTGCAAGATCGGTATGGAGCGTGACGAGCGTACCCGTCCCGCTGTCCTTGCTAAGGCCGAACCGCAGCGCCGACGATGTCGCTCCATCGAGGTGCAGGTCATAACCGACACTGTTTTCGACAATGTGCAGGATCATGCCACCCGACTGCAGCGATACAGTGCCGCCCGATCCAAAGTTGATGTCCATCAGATCGATGGTGTTGCCGATCGCGAGACCGCTGATCACGCCGGTCGGCAGTGTCGTACCGTGAATACGAAGTATGCCACCGGACCCGGCGAATGTGACATCGCCATTCAACAGTCCGCCGTTGGCGATCTCCAGCGTTCCGCCCTGGATCGACGTCGCACCGGCGGATCCACCGGCAGAGACGTACTCGAGACCGCCGGCGAACACGGTGGTATTGCTGGTCAGTGCGCCCGCAACGTATGCGCTACCGCCGCTCGAAACCGACACATTAAATGCCGTCGCGCCGGACAACAGGTTGAGGATACCACCGGACAATCCAACATGAGCAGCGGAGCCGCCGGACGACACATTGAGTATGCCACCAGCGTAAACAGCCGTTCCCGAACCGCTCGCTCCCGATATCACACCGCCGGACAAGACATTTTCGACGCCGCCTGAAGAAACTGCGGTGTTGCTGAGAATCGTACCGGCGACATTGATCTTGCCGTTGGACGAGACGCCGACAAAGGCTGCGCTTCCTCCCGCCTGAATGTTGAGCGTCCCGCCCTGAACGCTTGTCCCGAAATTCCCGGAGCCGGAGTAGACCTGTCCGCTCAGGAATCCACCGGACAGAACCGTTTCGATGCCGCCGCTCGAGACGACGATATTGCTGAGGATCGTTCCCGCTACATTGAGCTGACCGCCACTGGAAACGGTCATATGGTCGCCGGTCGCGCCTGCCGACAGGTTCACCGTGCCGCCATTGATCGAGACGAATCCCAAAGAGCCGCCGGACAACACGTTGGCGGTGCCCGCCATCCCTGTCCCGGAGCCGGTCACACCTGAAACCAAGCCGCCTGACGACACCGTCAGGGTGGTGCCAGACTGGAAATTCCCGAACCCGTTCAGCGTGCCTGCGAGTTGCACGTTGGCACCGGCGCCGCTGACATAGAGATGATCCACAGCGCCGCCAGCCAGCACATTCAACGTGCCGAGCGTCGTGTTTCCGACGCTCGTATTGCCGGTCATCACGCCACCGGAGGAAACAGTCTCCGTCGCGCCGCTGTTGACGTAAGCACCGGACGCGGAGCCGCGCAGATTGAAAGCACCGCCACTCGCAACGTTGATATTTTGCGCGACGCGGCCAGCCGACAGCGTATAGATACCGCCGCTTCCAACAAAGACGCCGCCACCTGCGAGAATGGTTTCATCCACCACCGTCGCGCCGGCCCAAATATTGAGCGTTCCTCCGCTGCTGACGATTGTATTGCTGACGGTACCGCCTGAGACGAATTGATTGCCCCAGATGGTTGCCGAGATGCTGACGCCGCCGGACGAAACGGTCTGCCCTGCCCCGGCCCTCACCAGCGCGCCGGTGTCGACACCGCCGCTCGAAATCACTTCAATACCGCCAGAGGACACCACCGTCCCAGTGGCGCTGCCGCCTGCGGAGCCGGGAGCCGAACCGAACGGACCCTGACCCAATCCGAAGAACCCGGAATTCAGCACTGTCGTCGCGGCGGCGCTACCGCCGCTCAACACCGTAACCGCACCGCCGGAAGAAACGACAGTACCGGAAACCGCCCCGCCCGAGAGTACGGACAAACCACCGATATTGACGCCATCGCCCATAGCTGTGGTCGAGGTCGCGACACCGCCGCTCGATACAACGAGGCCGCCGCCCCTTAGAATTGTTCCGGTCGCCGTCCCTCCCGCGGAGCCGGACGCCGAGCCGAACGGAGGGGCACCGAGTTGCATGTAGCCCATGGTCGAAACCGTCGTTCCGACCGCAGCGCCACCTTTGAGAACGGTTTGAATGCCGCCCGAAAGCACCATCGTGTTTGAAGCGACACCACCGGAGACAACCATCTCCTGACCGCCGCTCGAAATCATCGTTCCGACGGCTCGCCCACCGACGTTCTCGAACCCACCGCTCAGCACCGTGCTGCTGACCGTGCCGCCAGACAGCACGGTCACCGAGCCGCCAAACTGAACGTTCAACCCATTGCTGGTTTGCCCCGACGACACAAACAGGTTTGTCCCGCTCGAAACCACCACACCGCCGCTGGCGACGAACATGATATCGGTGCCCGCGCCGTCGGCCGCACTGGTGAACTGACCGGAGAACGTTTGCGCCGGATCGAAATACAGACTCAGCGTGCCGAAGGTCGTAGTGGCGACCTTGAGGATGTTGCCGGCTGTCAGGGTGAGACTGGTGATCTGACTCGAGCTGATATTGGAAAATTCGATCCTGTTGCCGGCCGTAAAGCCGAAGATCACCGTGCTCGGTGCCGCCCCCGTACCATCAATCGCCAGTTCGCCACCCGTTCCAACGAACGTCACCGCGCTGACCGACGCACCGGCAGCCAGTTCGAGCGTGCCGCCCGAAACGTTGATACCACTCGCCGTGCCACCCGATGAAATCAGCGCAGAGCCGCCGGCGGAAATATTGACTATGCCGCCCAACGCACCCGCGTCGTACATCACGCCGCCGCTGGAAACGGCGATATGGTCGCCAGTCGCGCCGCGCGAAATGTAAAACTGGCCGCCTGCATAGACCGCAATGCGATCGATCTGGCCTCCGGACAACACCTGGAGCGCACCGCCGAATAGACCTGTCCCGCTGCCGGCCAGACCGCTGGCAAAACCGCCCGACGAGACGATTTCAAGGCCGCCGGCGAGGATTCCCTGGTTGTTGGTGACGACGCCGAAAATGTTGGCGATACCACCACTGGACACGGTAAACCGCTGTATCGAGCCCCCAGCCAACACATTCAGCGCGCCGCCGCCGGAGACCCCGAGATACATCGCCGAACCACCGGCCGAAATATTCAGGATGCCGCCGCTCGAAACCGAAGCGCCGTAACCAGTGGAAGACGATCCCGGATAGACGTTGCCGCTAATCATGCCGCCCGACTGCACGTTGACGACGCCGCCAGCCTGAACGTTCAGATTGCTCCGAACCACACCCGCATCATTGAGCACACCGCCGGACCCAACATAGACGTTGTCGGCAAAGCCCCCGGAGAGAACGTTGATCGTACCGGAGTCCGTGATCCCGGCGCCGCTCGAACCCGTCAGAACGCCGCCCGAGGAGACGGTCAGCAAGCCGCCCGCTGCCACAAGGGCATTGCTGACGATGGTGCCCGCGAGATTGACCTGACCGCCACTGGATGCCGCGATATTGAACGAGGTCGCGCCCGCCGAAATATTGAGGATGCCGCCCGAATAAGCCGTCGCGAAATCGAACTCGCCACCCGAAAGGACATTGACGAGACCGCCCGAAATGCCGGTACCAGATCCGATCTGGCCCGACACAAGACCACCCGACGATACTGTTTCAGTCGCACCGGCATAGATGATGGCGCCGCTGGTCAACGTGCCGAGAACCGTAAGCGTTCCGCCGGCATATACGCCGATATGATCCGCGACACCGCCGGATGAAATCACCTCATCGCCCGAAACGGTCAGGAAGCTGCCTTGGCCGCCGCTCATGATGACTTCGCGACCGCCGGCCAGCACCTGCGTCGACGATACAACGCCAGAAACGTTCTGAAGGCCGCCACTACTGACAATCGTCGCTGCCGCCATGCCACCGGAAAGAACGTTGACCGTGCCGCTGTTCTGGACCTCCAGACCGTTGCTGGTCTGTCCCGACGAGACAGCAAGAGTTTGCCCGCCGCCGACTTGATCACCCAAAATTCTGATACTGGTGCCGGCCGCGCTATCCGAAGCGAGAACAAACGTCTTGCCGGAGAAATCGTCGGACGGGTTCAGTGCGATATCGAAGCTCTGCGCGCCCTCCACGATATGGAGAACATTGCCGGATGTCAGGCTAGCCGTGCCGCTGCTGACATAGGTGATACCGGTGAGATCGATATAATTGCCCGCGCCGAATCCCATGATCGTCGCGCCTGAAACAACGCCGTCGATCTTGAGCACCCCGCCGGCCGTGCCGGAAAAATTGATAGCATCAACGATCGCGCCGGAGGCGAGTTCGAGCGTACCACCGATGATGGCGGTATGCGAAATGGTCGCGCCCGCATACACCATCTCGAAGCCGCGATTGTAAACCTTGACCTGCTCCGCGAAGCCGCCCGATAGAACATTCAGACGACCGCCGGAGGACACGCTGGTGCCCGAACTTGTCGCGCCGGTAACGATGCCGCCCGAGGAGACGTTGACGACACCGCCGTTCCAGATGCCCATATTCCTGAGCAAGGTGCCGCGCAGGTTGAAGGTGCCGCCACTGTAAACGCCGACAAAGGCCGCCGAGCCGCCCGCCTGCACATTGAGCGTACCGCCCGAAACCCCGGTGCCTGCCCCGCTGGCGCCGGAGATCAGTCCGCCGGACAGCACCGTCTCGACACCACCCGCGGAAATTGCAGTGTTGCTGCGAACCGTACCGGCGACATTCAGATTGCCGCCGCTGGAAACGGTCATGTGGTCGCCGATCGCGCCGGCCGACAGGTTCACCGTGCCGCCATTGATCGACACGAATTCGAAGGAGCCACCGGACAATACATTGGCCGTGCCCGACATCGCCGTACCGGACCCGCTCGCGCCAGAGACCGCACCGCCGGACGACACCGTCAGGGTGGTGCCGGCCATGAACGTGCCAAATCCGTTCAGATTTCCGGCGAGTTGAACATTGGCCCCCGCGCCGCTGACATAGAGATGGTCCGCGGTGCCGCCAGCCAGCACATTCAGCGTGCCAAATACGCCATTGCCCGAACTGCTGTTGCCGGTCAGCAAGCCGCCGGACGAGACAGTTTCGGTGCCTCCGCTGTTGACCGAAACCGCCGACGCCGTCCCGAGCAGATTGAAGGCGCCACCGCTCGCGATCGAGATGTTCTGCGCGTTACGACTGGCCGAAAGCGTATAGACGCCGCCATTATCGACAAAGACCGAGCCGCCAGCCAGAATCGTCTCGTTGACGACGACGCCGCCCGAGGAGATCGCCAGCAGGCCGCCGCTGCCGATCGTAGTCGCGCTCGCCACGCCGCCCTGCACCGATACGATGGCCAATGCACCCGACGAGACTGCGGAAGCGGTCGCTGAAATCGAAAGACCGCCGCTGCTGACACCAAGCGAACCCGAACGGATCGTTGCCCCAGAATCGACGCCGCCGTTCAGGACGACCTCGACACCACCGCCGTCGATCACCGTGCCCGTCGCCGTGCCGCCTGCCGACGCCGGAGTCGCGCTGATCGCGGGCGTTCCTAGTTGCATGAACCCGCCGGAGACATTCGCATTAATCGCGCTGCCGCCGCTCAGGACCGTTTCGACGCCGCCAGACAGAACAACGGTCCCGGTTGCCGAACCACCGGATGAAATCACTTCCTGCCCGATGCTCGAGCCCCCGCTCGACAGCCTCGTCGACACGGTGGAGCCGCCCGACGACACCGCTACCAGACCGCCGCTTACATTGGTGGCGCTTGCGACGCCGCCGTTGACAACAATCAGTTGGTCGCCAAAATTTTCAGTGAGGCCGGAACTCGTTACGCCGGAGGAAACGGTCTGGGTCGTCATCGGGAAAACCCCTGAAAATGCTTATCAGTCGCGCGAGCGGCGAGCCGAGCGATCTGCGAAGCCTGGAATCTGTTGAATTATCTGTTTGACCTGATCGGCCGTAATCAAACGCGTGCACTCAAATTGTCGCGGCGTCCCCTTGTGGCGGGGGCACCAGAAGAAATCCTTGTGGTCGAACCGGACGCGCGGATCGTTCCAGCAGCTATTGCAGGCGTGATAATTGATCACGCGGTAAGGCGTATGAAATTCATTTGTCGGATGCGTAAAGCCGGAGATCATCACCACCGGCGTGCCCATGGCCCAAGCGAGCCATGACAATCCGCTCGAGAGACCGACAAAAAATTCCGCATGCTTGAGCAGGCGCGCGCGTTCGGCCAGCGACTTGTCGCCGGTGTCGTCCTCGGCACCGTAGGGAATGTGATTCCAGACCAGTTCATGGCCATGGGTGGCCTTCTGGTCGATGCAGACAACCCGATACCCTGCCTCCTTCAGGAAACTGACGATTTCACGCCAGCCATACGGATTGTTCCAGTATTTGCTCTGGGTAGTGCTTTGGGTCGCGATGCAGACATACGGCTCGGCAATCAGCCGCGTGTCGTCGCTGAGCGAAATACGTGGCGCAACCTCGGTGGGATCGACGCCAAGGATATAGCCGGCGGTCCGGTGCAGTCCGACGTGACGGAAATCCGTCGGCTGGAACACGAAGTCCTTGTCGTCGAAGAACAGGCCGATGCTGTAGGTCGCGTAGTAGAGGTCGGGCTTCACCTGCTCATGCGGCAGGAAGGTGATGCCGGGATAAGCGTCACGAAACAAATCGATCAGCTTGTCGCCCATCGCACAGGTCAGCTTGCAGCCATGCAGTTCCCGAAACTTCACCGCGTAGGGAAACCAACCCATCGGATCGCCGAGGGTCCCGACTGGAAACTGAATCAGCACTTCGCGGTCGCGCAACGACAGTTGATGGTCCAGCACCACCTCGCCGTTCTGCAGCACCTCGATGCGAAACGGAACGAAGTAACGCTTCGTGCTGTTGACCCGACCGCCGTTGAACTCGGTATCGAACAGGATATTGCCGGTCGACGTGTCCCGCAGCCGGACGTGCCAGGCCCGCGCGCTTTCGGGACACATGACCCGGGCGCCGTCGTTGAAATCGAACCGGATGCCCCGCTCTCCCTGCTGGGTCGGCGTCTGGGCCGGCGCAGGATAGGCACGATTGGACTGTTCGGCGTTGGCGGATTCCTTCGACGAACCAACGGCTTCAGTTGGCGGGGCGCCGACGTTGTTAATCGTAAGCCTTGCATCAACCGGCATGGCGGCGGAGCTAAAGGAAGAACCGATCGGTGTGACCGCGACGTTCATCCGAAATCCATAAAAAAACAAAAGCAAATTAGAATAAAAACAACCTTAGCAAATCCAAGTTAGTTAAGGAAGTCAAGCGGATCGCCAGCGGAAATCCGCTATCTCTCGCGCTTTCTCAACCGCCAAGCAGCTCCTTGGATGCCAGCCGTTCGCGCTAAGGATACACCTCGCAACGCAAGGGCACGACACCCAAATGGGGTATCCGGGGCCGGGCGACGGAGACCCTCTCCCCCGCTGCCTGTCTTTCGCCGGTCTGACCGCTGTGGCTCGAGCAACGCCGGACGCCAGACCCGACGCGCGATTGCTCACGTCCCTTGCCGCGATCCGCAGGTTACGTCACTGTCGCAGCATTCAACATCGTCCTGGAGAGTCGGGTGAACGAGCATCCACGAAGAATTTCGTTCATTCTCGCGTCCTCCAAACAGGGCACGCTGATCCTGAACAGGCTCGATTACAATGGCGCCGCCGAGAACCAGTACGGCGTCGGAATTCAGGTTCTCAACGACGGCGCCTACGGCGAATCCGAAATCGAATTGACGGGAAAACTTCTCGCGCTCCGCCGGCAATACCGGGGGGACGGTGTTGTCGCCATCGATTGCGGCGCCAACATCGGAATCCATACCATCGAGTGGGCCCGGCTGATGACCGGCTGGGGACGCGTGACGGCGATCGAAGCGCAGGAGCGCGTCTATTACGCGCTCGCGGGCAACATCGCGATCAACAATTGCTTCAATGCAACGGCCATCCATGCCGCGGCTTCGGACACCAGCGGCACGATGCGAATTCCGGCGCTGGATCACCAGAAGCCGGCGAGCTTCGGCAGCCTCGAACTCACTCAACTCGGCCGCGCCGAAGCCATCGGCCAAGCAGTCGACTATGCCGAAAGCGCATCCATCGAAGTAGCAAAGATCACGATCGACGCACTCAATCTGAAACGCTGCGACCTCATCAAAATCGATGTCGAAGGCATGGAACTGAGCGTGCTTGCAGGCGCGACCAATACGATCGCCAGACATTTGCCGATCATGCTGGTCGAGGCCATCAAAACCGATAAGGATGCCCTTCGGTCGAGACTGGTCTCGGCGGGTTATCGGGTGTTCGAAGCAGGGATCAATTTTCTCGCAATCCATGGCGCCGATCCATGCCTGTCGCATGTCACGTCCAGCCCGTAGACAAACAATTGAAAGAGCGATGGCGCTGACGCTCAAGCCAGGATTCGTCGGCACTTATCCGACCGAACTAAGAATCTTAGAAATCCCTGGCAAATTTTGAAGCCGTGAAACGTGGCTTGAACTCAGTTGGAGTCCGATCCAGCCTTTCGCCATGCGCGCCAGTAGTCGATGATCGGCACTGCCGTCCCGACTGAATCGGCCAAATATTTTGGCGCATCTGCCGGCGCCGGCTCATCTTCCAACGGCTTCATCTTGCCGGCCAAGTCGTCAGTCGATCGCTTACGCGATGGACAGAGAACATCCGCCGCCGCAGCCCAGCAGTCCCACTCGTCTAACCGCGCCGATCCCAGCATTCCGGTTTTCCGGTTGTAGAGGATCGCCACCGGCGAGGAGTTGGCGACCACCGCCAGCCAATCGCCATTCTGAGCTATTGTCGTTACATAAAATGGCCATGGATTGTGGTCGCCTCCCATCCGGGCCGGGAGAAGCAGCGTCGTATCGTCCGTCGCATGCAGCGATCCGTAACTGGGCAAGACCTTCTTGCCAAACATGCGGAACACGGGGCTGTCGAACTTGGTCGCTCCATGCCACATGGCTGCTTTGTTCCGAGTTTCGGCCAAGTATTTCCAACCATGGTCTTCAAGTTCGAACGAGATCGTCCCGGCTTTATCGAGCTTGACGACTCGTCCCTGGTAGGTCGAGAGCACATAGGCGGAATCGCCCGCTCGATATGCACAGTATGGCATGGACAGATTGTTATATCCGGGCCCGTTGGCGCCGAAACTGGTCTTGAGCTTGAGGTCCGGCGTCATCAAAAAGACGCGACCAGCCATCGTATCGGATCCAATCAAATCGCCGGTTTCGTGATCCTCACTGAGGCAGGTAGCGAATAGCACCGGCTGGTCACCGATTGTCGTCGATCGAGCCACCTCCTCGCCAGTTTCGATGTTGAACTTGGCAATGACCGTGCCGCCCGCGTAGACATTGTTGCCGATGATCGCAATGCCGTGTGCTGCAGTCAGGGGCTGTTTCCACCGGAAGGCCCAAACACCATCGTTTCGCTCGAACAGAGACACCTGGTTGCCGACATAGTCCGCCAGCGCCATGAAGCGACCACCAGGCGAGATCGCAATGCCTTGCGGCCCTTTGATGCCCTCGTTGTCGGTGATCCGATCAACCAACTTCAGCGAGGTTTCGTCACCATTGCGCTCCAGCTTTGCCACGATGACGTCGACGCCGGTGTAATTCGCGATGAACACCTGATCATAGAACGCCGAATAGAACACCGCTGTCGGATTCCAGATCGGAACCGACCCCTCAAGCGTAAGTCTTTTTGCGGTACGTCTGGCCTCATCGAACAGATAGATATTCTGGTAATTCGCGATCAGGAATTGGCCTGGACCAATCCGCGTCATCGACACCGGCGCGATTGGGCCGTTCACGCCTGGTTGCACCGAAACCGGAACCGCCGCCCCCTGCAGATCGGGCATCCAAACGCTCTCGATCTCTTGCTGGATCGCGTCAAGCTGTTTCGAGAGAGCGGTGGCCGAAGCATCCGGCCGACTGGTAAAGGCAACCAGTCCACCCACGGAGGCACTCAGCCGATCAAGTCGCTGGTATATGTGCGCATCGCGCTGTTGGATCAGATCTGTTGCCCCTGCCGCGATTCCGATGACGGCGATCGTCAGCAGGGCTATGATCCTGTACTTTCCGCACGACACTCAACCCTCCCCAGAAATGGGATCGAGTACACAATCGAACCGCACAAATCAAGCAGGTGATGAATTGGTCTTCAAAGTTTCACCGGGCGCGGGGGGCCGGCACAAAACCATGCAGATGTCTCCCCAGTGGGATCTCGATAAATCCGCTGCGTACCGCCGTTTCATCGGCTATGACAAATTGGCTCAAAGCCTTCGCCCGAACATACCTGTCCACCATTGCTCAGCAACTCTTGGAACTTCGTCCTAGAAGATCGCAAATCGTTAATCACCGCCCCCCCGGAAGAAACTATCGCTCCGTCATACAAAACCGCCGATCTGGAGTCGGCGACCTTCGAAACCCACGATTGGGTAGCGCTAGCCGACAATCGGTCAAAGCAGGTGGCGATGCAGGGCGAGATCATTTTCACCTTCGCGGAGCGCGCACGTCAAATCATCCACGGATCAAGATCCTACGCTCCTCTGATTTCTTGCTAAGCGCAAAACCATGATATCGACAACCGCCATCAGAGAATACAACTCGCCGAAGGACCAGACATGTCGTCGCGCCTAGATCTCAGGAACCACTCCCAAGGAGATTCACCAGTACGTCGTGCAGCAGTGAGGCACCGGGCCGCATACCTCGTCGCTACAATTGCAGCGCTTGGATTCCTAAATTTGCATGCTGCTCACGCACAGACAATTACGAAATCTGACTCCCCAAGTAACCAGCATTCACTGTTTACGGATGAGAAAACCAGCATTGCGCCTTACCTCGGAATCCCGGCGCTGGTTACGCGTCCCAATGGCCATACGTTGCATCCCTATTTTGCGCAGAGAGCCGGTCTCCGCGCGAAATATCTAAAGAATATTTTCTCGACCAATCAGCCCGAACTTGTCTGGATACCATACGTGCAAGACGGGAAGTATCTTCTGCGCTGGCAATCGTACGACGATCAAACCAAATCAGGGATCGTTGGCCTTTATCCAAACGAAGAGATCGAATTTGTCGATGATAATCTTTATGATTTCGGCGTTGGAACACTATTCGCGAAGGTGCGCTTGCCCGATCAAAAGATCGGATTTGCGCTACTGGAGACCATCATCGGCGAAATGGATTCGAAGCCTGATCTGATTGTAGCGAAGGATCGCGACCTTTTTACACACAACTCGTCAGTCGATTACGAGGGTATCCGTTTGTACGAACAAACGGTGACAGCTGATCGCAAAGCACTCGACCGGGAAATCAAGAACTTATCAGAGCCCGCAGAATACGCGCAGAATTTTCCCGCATCTAACGGCACCATACACCCACTGCTAATTGCATCATCCGCTCGTGCAATGCTGTTCACCGCGCTAAAGCAGGATATTGATCCGAAAGCTCGCCAAGCTGCAATTGATAGTGCAGAAATTTTCTTTCGCTCATACGTGTTCAAGGAAAAAGTCGACGTGAAGCCCGGCTTGATTTCCTGGCCATACAAAATGGACTGGACAACCAATTGGGGGATAAAGCTCAATCCGCCCTGGTATTCTCCTTACTGCAATAGCCAGATCGTCGAAACGGGAGCGCTGATGTATCGCCTCACGGGCAAGCCCGAATATGCGGCGATCGCACGAGACGCCATGGCGTTCATCACGACTCCGATCGAAAAGGGCGGAGCCGAGTACGACATCGGTGGCTTTAAGCTACCCGCTGAATACGTCTACGCAACTCCGCCACTGCCGAACATTCGCGTTCTTGACGGAGAGTTCGGTGTTGCAATTGCAATCTATAACGGCGCACGCCTGCTTGGAGACAGCAACATGCTACAGACGTCGCTCAAGTATTTCGCAAGTCTCGCAATGCAGATGGAAGCCTACACCTCACCCGACGGCGACCTGCAATTCTCCCAGTATATCGAGAAAATGCCGGACGGATATCGCTGGCCGATGTGGGCGCTCCTTCAAAATGCAGGCTTGATCACAAAAGATCGGCGGTTTTCCGACGTTGCTCGACGATTGACCAAGTTCATCCCCGAAGCCTCGTGCAAATCCTTGGGGTGCTGATATCGGCTATGGCGCAATGAATGCTACTTTCTCGAGAGCGGACCAACGTCTTCCCTCTCGGGAGGAACTCAATACCATTTGAGTGCGCAATGAAATTTACACGGGGAGATCAGGCCGCATAAAATCAAGACGACCCCCAGGACGCTTCGCAAACCGGAAGAAAAATAGAAGTCTCGAGCCAGACTATGTCCGAATAATTTGCGATTGGTTAGAAGCAAGACTTCTATCTGGAGACAAGACCTGCCATCACGTCGGGGTTCGTCGGTTAGCTTGAGCGATTAAGGATATATTTTGAGTCTTGGCCAATTCAGCTTTCGACGAGATCCTTTCCTGGCGCATAATGTCGCATGAATAAAGTCATCCCCATCCATGAACATTCTTCTCATTAATCACTATGCGGGTTCCGTCAGTCATGGGATGGAATTCCGCCCCTATTATCTCGCGCGGGAATGGGTTCGCCAGGGGCACCGGGTCCGCATCGTCGCCGCCAGTCACGCGCATGTGCGCACCCGACAGCCATCGGCCGAGTCGGTTCATTCCGGCGATACCATCGATGGGATCGAGTATCAGTGGCTTCCGACGCCGGCCTACAGCGGAAATTCGAGCGCACGCGCTATCAACATCTTCACTTTCGCCGGAAAACTTCTCGCGGCGAGCAAGCGCCTCGCGCGGGATTTTAAGCCCGACCTGGTGATCGCATCATCGACACATCCGTTCGATATCTACGGCGCGCGGCGTATCGCTCGGCTCGCTGGTGCGAGGCTCATTTTCGAGATCCATGATTTGTGGCCGTTGAGCCCTATCGAGATCGGCGGCATGTCGCCCTATCATCCGTTCATTCTGGCGATCGGCGCCGCGGAGCAGCGCGCCCTGAAGGATGCCGACGGTATCATCTCGATCCTGCCCTTGACCAAGGAGTATCTGGTCCATCGCGGCATGGCCCCGGAGAAGTTCGCCCATGTGCCTAACGGGATCGATGTCAGTGAATGGGAAGGGCCACAACAGCCGTTGCCCGCCGCCCACGTTGAAACCCTCGAGCAGCTCAAGAGCCAAGGGAAATGCCTGATCGGCTACGCCGGCGCCCACGGCATAGCGAACCAACTCTCCAACGTGCTGGAGGCCGCCAGCCGCAGCGAAGACCCGCAAGTACATTTCGTCCTGGTCGGGCACGGGCCGGATAAGCCGGGGTTGGTCGCCGAAAGAGATCGTCTCGGCCTGACCAACGTAACTTTCCTTGACCCCGTTCCCAAAACGGCTATTCCGTCCCTCCTCTCGCGGTTTGACCTGCTTTATTTCGCGATGAAGAAGGAGAAGCTGTATCGGTTCGGCATCAGCCTGAATAAACTGATGGACTACATGATGGCCGGCAAGCCGATCATCCAAGCCGTCGTGGCCGGCAACGATCCTGTACGGGATGCCGGGTGCGGCATGACAATTCCGCCGGAGGACCCTCAGGCGCTTCTCGACGCCATCCGTTTCCTGAAGGAACTCGACCGCCGCAAGGCGGACGCCATGGGGCTTCAGGGCCGGGCCTACGCGTTGGCGCATCACGATTATCGGGTGCTGGCGAAACAATTTTTGAATGCCGCCGTCGGCACGCGGCGGTCCGACGCAGGTACAAGTCGCTGAGTCTTTCCCTTGGTGGCGATCGACCTTTTCCGTTCGAAAAGAGAAGTTGAAGAGAATGAATCCTATCGTCGCGCCCGAGAAGGTGCCGTTTTTCCGGCTGGAGCTTGAGGAGCAGGAAATTGAGGCCGTCGTTTCCGTAATGCGCTCAGGTTGGCTGACCACCGGCGGTCAGGCAATGGAATTCGAGAGGGAATTTGCCAGTTATGTCGGCGGCGGCGTCGACGCGGTGGCGGTCAACTCGAATACCGCCGGAATGCATCTGTCTCTCGAGGCTCTCGGTATCGGGCCGGGCGATGAAGTTATCGTACCGACATTGACCTTCACCGCAACGGCGGAGGTTGTCCGCTATCTCGGGGCTGATCCCGTCATCGTCGACGTCGATCCCGATGATCTCTGTATTGATGTCGATGCAGCGACCGCCGCAGTGACGCCGCGCACCCGCGCGATCATGCCGGTCCATTTTGGCGGAATGCCGTGCCGAATGGACCGCATTCATGCCCTGGCGAAATCCGCCGGAATCGCGGTGGTCGAGGATGCCGCGCACGCCATCCCCTGCCGCTTCGCGGACGTCCAGGTCGGCGCATCGGGGTCGGCTGCCGCAATCTTCAGCTTCTACGCCAACAAAACGATCACCACCGGCGAAGGCGGTATGGTAGTGTCCGCCGATCCTGCCATTATCAAACGCGCCAAAGTGATGCGGCTGCACGGCATCGATCGTGATGCTTTCCAGCGTTTCACAACCAATTCGTCGCAATGGCAGTACGACGTGGTCGCGCCAGGCTTCAAGTACAACATGACGGATGTTGCCGCCGCTCTTGGCCGGCACCAGTTGCAGCGCGCTGACCGGCTTTATGAACGCCGCCACGCCATCGCGATGCGCTACAACGAGGCGTTCGCGGATCTTCCGATCAAATTGCCGCCGGCGGGCAGCGCTGATCGATTGCATTCGTGGCATCTCTACATCATTCGCCTCGAACCTACCGCTCCAATGTCACGTGACGCGTTCCTCGCGCATTTGTCGACACAGGGCGTCGGCTTCTCGGTCCACTATCGGCCGTTGCATCGATTGACCTATTGGCGTGAGCGTTATCACCTCGACGACGCGCGTTTTCCAGTCGCCTCGCAACATGCCGACACCTGCGTGACTCTTCCGCTTTTCCCGGCCATGTCAGACCGGGAAATCGAGCGCGTCATTCAGGTCGTGAGGGCGGCACTATCGTGAGCGATGCAGCAAAACGCATCTTTGATCTTGTGGTGGCCGGATGCGGGCTGCTGGCGATCCTCCCGATCCTCGCGGCAATCGCTCTGATGATCAAGCTGACCTCGGATGGACCTGTGCTTTTCCGTCAGGTCAGGGTCGGACGTCGTGAGCAGCCATTCAGGATCATGAAATTTCGCACCATGACGGCTGATGCCCCCGCACGAGGCCCGCAGATCACGCTTGGAGCCGATCCGCGTATTACGCCGGTGGGGGCTGTTTTGCGGCGATACAAGTTGGATGAGCTTCCGCAGCTTTTCAATGTTGTCCTTGGCGATATGTCGCTGGTCGGGCCGCGGCCGGAGACTCCGGACTATGTTGCATATTATCCCATCGGCGAACGGCGGGAGATTTTTCAGGTAAGACCTGGAATCACCGACAACGCATCGATCATTTTCAGCAACGAAAGCGAATTGCTCGGCCGCGCCGAAAACCCGCTTGATTACTACGTGAATGTGATCCTTCCGAAGAAACGCGCCCTTTATCTCGACTATGTCCGCAACCGTAGTTTCTTCGGGGACATTGCAATCATCTGGCGAACAATCGCGGTCATTCTCAACGGGCGGGAGTCGTAATCGTGAACGATCCGTCCGACGAGAACGCTAGCAAGGACCACGTTCAAGCCATTCAGGAGATCTACCGGGACAGGGACAATTCCGCTCTCAAGGAAATCTACAATCCCTTGCGCGCGGTCAACGTTCGCATTGCAGCCGAGCGCCAGCGTGTCCTAACTGAGTTGTTGCGGAACTGGCTGGGCTCCGGTCAACTCCACGAACAGAAAATTCTTGAGGTCGGCTGCGGGGCCGGCGGCAACCTGCTCAATTTTATTTCGCTCGGTGCCAATCCGGCGCATTTGACCGGAAACGATCTTGTCCCGCATCGGATTGAGGAAGCGCGGGCGCGGCTCCCGGCAACTGTGCATCTTCATTGCGGCGATGCGAGCGAGTTGGAGATTGATGCCGAGTCATTCGACATCGTTCTGCAATCAGTCTGCTTTTCCTCGATTCTGGATGACGCAATCCTCCATGCGGTCGCTAATCGCGCCTGGTCTCTGCTACGGCCCGGCGGGGCGTTCCTGTCGTATGATTTTACGGTCAATAATCCTCGGAACCCGAACGTGCGGGGCATATCGATCGCGCATCTGCGGGAACTGTTTCCGCATGGCACGATCACCGCGCGGCGCGTAACGCTGGCTCCGCCCATCGCTCGCAGGATCTGGAGCGGTTTCTATCCATTCCTCAGCGCGTTTCCCTTTCTGCGGACACACGCATGGTGTCTCATTCGCAAGCCCGTCGAAACGGCCCGGCAACCGGCCAATCCGGTCATAGCGCACTCAAACACGTTCTCTCGAAAATGATCGATCCGGCCAGACAATCACAGCCCTCCGAAATCGCGGTTCAGAGACATCCGAACGTTGTTCAGATGACGTCCGTCCACACGGCGTTCGATATCCGCATCTTCTCCAAGATATCGCGCTCGCTGGCGAAGGCGGGATATCGCGTTCTCCTTGTCGCTCCTCATCAGCAGAACGAGCAACGCGATAACGTCGACGTCCTGGCGATACCGCCGTCCCACAGCCGGCGATCACGCATGATCGTGACGGCGTGGCGGGTCGCAAGAGAGGCCTATCGCAGCGGGGCTCGCGTTTGTCACTTTCATGATCCGGAGTTGATGCCCGCCGCATTCGTCCTGAAGCTGCTGGGGCGCAAAACGATCTATGATGTCCATGAAGATTATCCGGAAACCATCGCAACCAAGACCTGGCTTCCTCCGCTGTTACGAATTCTCTTTTCCTCCGGCGCCCGCGCTGCCGAATGGATTACGGCGCGCACGGCCGACCGGATTTTCGCGGCGACCCCAGCTATCGCGCGTCGATTTCCCGCACACAAAACCGTCCTGCTACAGAATTTCCCGATTGACGGTGAACTGGCCCCAATCGAAGGCGAGATATATGGTAACCGCCCGCCCATCATTGCCTACGTCGGTGGCCTGACTGGCGAACGCGGCGCCATCGAAATGGCCAAGGCCATCGATCTCGTTGACGATCAGTTCAAGGCTCAATTGCACATTGCGGGAAATCTGACTCCCGGCTCGCTTGAGCAAGAGATAGGGACAATCGCCAGCCCTGGCCGTATCGTGCCGCTCGGTTTCTGCGATCGTAACGGTGTCCGTAAGCTATTGGGATCAGCCCGGATGGGGCTCGTCTTATTCCATGCCCACCCGAACCATGTTAATGCTCAACCGAACAAACTGTTCGAGTATATGTCGGCAGGTCTCCCCATTATCGCCTCGGACTTCCCACTCTGGCGTGAGATCATTGAAACTTCCGGCGCCGGCCTTGTTGCCGATCCAATGAACCCGAAGGCCATCGCCGAAGCGATGGAATGGCTTCTCGCGCATCCGAAGGAAGCGGAGGAAATGGGGAAAAGAGGTCGCGAAGCCGTGGCCACAAAATACAACTGGGCGCAGGAAGAAAAGAAATTGATCGAAGTCTATAAAGATTTAGCCGGAGCAGCGCCTTCGCGGTAAATCATGGGACAAGGCTCAACGAAAAACGCCGTGGGAGACGCATCCCGACATCATGGTTATGATGGGGATGAAACCATTTTGTCGAAAATCAATCTCAATCACTGGAACGTCTCGCCGCTTCAAACTCAGGTCGCGGATGCGCTTGTGGTTCTCATGGCAATCACGCTGCCATGGTCGACCACCGCCTTTGGTATCTGCGCCGGGCTATGGCTTTTCGCTTTCGCTGCCATCAGCAAACCCGGAGATCTCTGGGAACTCTTCAAGATACCTCAGTGCGCCCTCCCGATCTCACTCTTCGGACTTTGCCTCGTCGGCATGCTATGGTCCGAAGCCACATTGACTGCCGGATTTCACGCCACCGGCACATTTGTCAAACTGCTGGCAATCCCTCTCCTGATCTATCAATTTGAGCGATCCAGTCGCGGCGTCTATGTCCTTGTCGCGTTTCTTGTATCGTGCTCAGCCCTCCTGATCTTGTCGTGGCTGAACTGGTTCGCCCCCGAGACCATATTGTTTTCGACGCAAGTTATTGGTGTTCCGGTCAAGAACTGGATCACCCAGGGTGTCGAATTTGTGCTCTGCATTTTCGGCCTCGCGACGTGGGGTATCATCGCTTGGCAAGGTCGTCGGTTTGCGCTGTCGGCGGGTCTCGGGCTGCTATCTCTGCTGTTTTTGTTGAACCTCGTTTTTGTCGTCTCTTCGCGAGCCGCACTTGTTTCGTTGCCGTTTCTTTTCCTGGTTGCGACCTACCGATACATCAATCGACGTTGGCTGCTCGTCCTTTACGGTCTTACAGCATTGGCCGTGGTGGCCGCGTGGTACGCCTCACCAAATCTTCGTATGCGGCTCGAAAGCCTCCCCAAGCAGTTCATGCAATATGAGAGTGGTGCTGCGCTGCGATCGGTTGGGTTGCGTATCGAGTATTGGACAAAGTCGCTGAAATTCATGCAAGAGGCCCCGATCATTGGCCATGGCACAGGATCCATAAAATCGCTGTTCGAGCAGGACGCGCAAGGCAAGGTCACCCAAAGCAGCGAGATTGTCGCAAATCCCCACAACCAAACGCTTTATTGTGGAATCCAATGGGGCATCATCGGGATCTTTCTGCTCATCGCGATGTGGGCATTTCATTTCTCTACTTTTGTAGGAAATGGGTGGGTCTCCTGGATCGGATTGTTGACGGTCCTGCAGAATATCTTCTCATCTTTGTTCAATTCCCACATTACAGACTTCGTCGAGGGCTGGGTTTACGTCCTCGGTGTCGGCATCGCGACCGGCATGGTATTTCGGTCATATCGTCGGGCCGACGATGCAGGAAATTCGTGATGTCCCTGACTGCTGTAACGCTGGATGCGGCGGATTTCGCACCGCGCCCTCTTCCCTTCAATCATGTTGAGAGTACCCCATGAAAATCGCGATGATCGGCACCGGCTATGTCGGTCTCGTGTCCGGCGCCTGCTTTGCGGATTTCGGCAATCACGTGACGTGCGTGGACAATGACGCCGACAAGGTCGCGGCCCTTGTGCGCGGTGAAATCCCGATCTTCGAGCCCGGCCTTGAAGAACTTGTCGTCACCAACGTTCGGGCCGGCCGGCTGAAGTTCACGACTGATCTTGCCGAGTCCGTCGGTGACGCTGACGCTGTCTTTATCGCGGTCGGCACGCCTTCGCGGCGTGGTGACGGTCATGCCGACCTTGCATATGTCTACACCGCCGCCCGCGAGATTGCTGCGGCGGTCGGAAAGTTTACTGTTGTCGTCACCAAGTCGACCGTCCCTGTCGGCACCGGCGACGAAGTCGAGCGATTAATCCGCGAAGCCAATCCCAACGCCGATGTCGTGGTCGCATCCAATCCGGAATTTTTGCGTGAAGGCGCCGCGATTCGCGATTTCAAATTCCCCGACCGTATCGTCGTCGGCACGGATGACGAGCGGGCACGCAAGATCATTGGCGATATTTATCGTCCGTTGTCGCTGAACCAAGCACCGATCATGTATACAGGGCGGCGCACTGCCGAGATGATCAAATACGCCGCCAACGCTTTTCTCGCCACCAAGATCACTTTCATCAATGAGATCGCCGATCTCTCGGAGAAAGTTGGCGTCAACGTTCAGGAAGTCGCGCGCGGCATTGGTCTGGACAACCGGATCGGCACCAAATTCCTGCACGCGGGCCCGGGTTTCGGCGGTTCATGCTTTCCGAAAGATACCCGCGCGCTGCTCAAGATCGCGCAGGATCATGACGTTTCGTTGCGCATTGTCGACGCAGTCCTTGCCGTCAACGATCTCCGCAAGCGGGCAATGGCGCGCAAGGTTGCTGCCGTGCTCGGTGGCCAACTGCGCGGCAAAACCATTGCCGTGCTCGGCCTCACCTTCAAACCCGACACGGACGATATGCGCGAAGCACCGTCGATTGCGCTGGTGACCGGCTTGCTTGACATGGGCGCAAAGGTTCGCGCGTTCGACCCCGCCGGCATGGCTCAGGCCCGCCGTGAGCTTCCGGAAATCGATTATTGCGATGACGCCTATACCTGCGCCAAGGATGCCGATGCGCTGGTGATCGTCACCGAATGGGTCCAGTTCCGCGCGCTCGACCTCAAACGGCTTCGTGCCGAGATGCGACAGCCCATCATTGTCGATCTGCGCAATATCTATCGGCGCGGGGACGTCGAAGCCGCGGGGTTCGTCTATGAAAGCGTCGGCCGACCGAAGCCGCATGGCTAAGGTCCCCTTTCAAGACCGGTCGAAACCTCAGCCGGTATATTCGCGATACCACTGCACGAAGCGGGCGACGCCCTCGCGCACCGGCACCTGCGGCCGATAGCCGACACTTGACGAAATCAGGCTGACGTCGGCGAAGGTGCTCGGCACATCGCCGGGCTGCATCGGCAGCAGTTCCCGGATCGCCTTCTTGTTCAAGGAAGCTTCGATCGCCTCGATGAATTCCGACAGCATCACCGGCTTGCTGTTGCCGATGTTGAATATACGGAATGGCGCGCTGCTGGTGGCGGGATCGGGATGTTCGCTGTCCCAATTGGGATTTGGGCGCGCGATATCGTCGCTGGTGCGCAGGATGCCCTCGACGATATCGTCGATGTAGGTGAAGTCACGCATATGTTCGCCGTTGTTGAACAGCTTGATCGGCTCGCCGGCGAAAATATTCTTTGTGAACAGATACGGCGCCATATCCGGCCGTCCCCACGGTCCATAAACTGTGAAGAAGCGCAGGCCCGTCGTCGGCAGTTGAAACAGATGGCTGTAGCTGTGCGCCATCAATTCGTTGGCGCGCTTGGTCGCCGCATAGAATTGCACCGGATGGTTGGCGCCATCGTGCTCGCTGAACGGCATTTTCGTGTTGGCGCCGTAAACGCTGCTGGTGCTTGCATAGACGAGGTGCGGCGTATGCGCCTCACGGCAAGATTCTAGAAGGTTCGTAAAGGCAACGATATTGCTTTCGACATAGGCACGCGGATTTTCCAGGCTGTAGCGCACGCCCGCTTGCGCCGCGAGATGGATCACCCGGTCGAACTTATGGTTCGCGAAACACGTATCGAGTGTCCGACGGTCGGCCAGATCGGCGCGAATGAACTCATAGCTGCCACGTGACCGTGCCGCTATCTCGTCCAGCGCTTTTAGGCGCGCTCGCTTCAAGGCGGGATCATAATAGTCGTTGACGACGTCGATTCCGACAACCGAGTCGCCGCGCTCCAGCAACCGCTTCGCCGTGTGAAAGCCTATAAATCCGGCATTGCCGGTTACCAATACGAGCATCAGGAATCCTTTATTCTAACCTATCCGACGGTACGCCATCAGACCAAGCTCGGACAGATGTGGCGCGTCTCTGGTACATCATGAGTATGTCTGGAATCGGTCTCCCGCCGCCCCGCATTGCACTTTGCCGGCCGTTGTTGAGCGGATAGTCTCACAATCCAGACCTTGGACAATCCACAGTTTTCCAAGCACCCGTCGGGAGCCTGTTCCATGCCGTTTCCATCCGCCTCCGCGGCGCTTGCTCGCTTCACCGTGCTCGATCTCACCCGCGTCCGCTCAGGCCCCACGGCGGTCAGGCAACTAGCGGATTGGGGCGCGAACGTCATCAAAATCGAGGCGGTGACCGACGGCGCGAGCGGCGAACAACCCGGCGGCCCGCGTCATGGCTCGGACTTCCAGAACCTGCATCGCAACAAGCGCGCCATCGCGCTCGATCTGAAGAAGCCGGAAGGTCTCGCTGCCTTTCTGCGCCTCGCGGCCAAGGCGGACGTGGTGGTCGAAAACTTCCGGCCGGACGTCAAGACAAAGCTCGGCATTGACTACGACAGCCTGCGCCGGATCAATCCGCGCCTCGTCTATGGCAGCATTTCAGGTTTCGGCCAGGACGGCCCCTACCACAAGCGGCCCGGCTTCGACCAAATCGCGCAGGGTATGGGCGGGCTGATGTCGATCACCGGCGCGCCCGGACAAGGTCCAATGCGCGTCGGCATTCCGGTCGCCGACCTCACCGCTGGACTGTTCTGCGCCATGGGCATCCTCACTGCGCTACTGGAGCGCGAGGTCTCCGGTGAAGGCCAGTGGGTGCAGACCTCGCTGCTGCAAGCCCAGATATTCATGCTGGATTTTCAGGCCGCGCGCTGGCTGATGGAAAGGGAGGTCGCAAAGCAAGCCGGAAACAACCATCCGACCAGCATTCCGACCGGTGTGTTCAAGACATCGGACGGCTTCATCAATATCGCGACCACTGGCGGCAAGATCTGGGAACGCTGCGCCGAAGCCCTCGGAGCGCCGGAATGGATCACGAATCCGGCCTACGCCACCGCATCGGCACGTTCAAAGAATCGCGACGCACTCAATGCCGCGATCGAAGCCCGTACCACGACGCGGACCTCTGCCGAATGGGTGGAAAAGCTGAATGGTGCCGGCGTGCCGTGCGGCCCGATCTACAGCATTGACCAGACTTTTGCCGATCCGCAGGTGCAGCATCTGCACATGGCGCAGCAGGTGCCGACCGACGATGGGCGTGAATTCGAGTTGGTCGCGCAACCCGTCACCCTGTCGCGTACTCCGAGCCGCATCGCCGCGCGCCCGCCGGAATTCAGCGAGCATACCGACGAGGTGTTGCGCGAATTCGGTTTCAGCGCCGATGAAATCGCCGCCTTGAAACGGAGCGGCACTGTCTAACTCAAGGACGATATCGCAACGGACCGACGGTCTCCCAAAAACAAACTGGCCGGACGCGAATATCCTTCGCATCCGGCCCTCCTAAGTACCGATAGCGCGATCAGACTTCGACCACGCGCTCATTGAATACGCGGCGGCAATCCATTTCATATTCCAGGTCGACCACCGGCGGCCGGTTGAAATGCCAGGTCAGGCCGTTGCGGAAAACGCCGCGCCTGGCCAGTTCGCCCTCAAGGAACGGGAAGATGTCGTGCACTGTATAGAGCTGCACGCCGGTCAGCTTGCTCCAGTCGCCGCCGAACGCCGCCATGCGACGCTCCATTTCGCCGAGCACCCATTTGGCCTTTTCCACCATCGCGGCCGGGCTGGTGTCGCCGAGGCGGATCGCATGTTCGCGATAATCGCCCTTGCCTTCCGGCGCTTCACCGCTGCCGGCGACGACAAACGAGTCTGGCGCATTGGACGCCTCGACCGTAAAGGAAAATGCGTGGAAGCTCGGTACCGCCGGCGGATTGACCTTCGGGCAGACGTTGCTGCGCGCCACCGGATTGGCGCCGCCTTTCATGAGTCCCCACTGATCGAGGAACTGGGTGTATTCACCGTTGAAGCTTTTGAAGCCGCTTTCGGTGAATGGCGCTGGCGAGCGCAACTCGCAAGCGGCGAACGCGGTCAGCGGACGGCCGGCGGCCTTGATGATCTCGGCCGCGCGCGCAAAGCCTTCCTTGAGCGGCACCGGATTGGCAAACCGGACGCGCTCGATGGCAAAGCCCGGCAAGGCACCCACGCCCGCGGAATACTGGCTGACGCCGGGAATGAACCTGTAGCCACCGTCACGCAGTTCAACAGTCTCGGTCATGATGACGCTTTACCTCTTTCGGTCGGGGGAAGAAGGATGACGGGCGCGCCAGAATTATTTCAGCACACCCAGATAGGCTTCGCCGATGATCGGATCGGCGAGGAGTTCCTGCCCGGAGCCGGATCGCACGATCCGGCCCATATCCATCACGAACGCGGTATGGCAGAGATCCAGCGCGGTGATGACGTCCTGCTCCACCAGCAGGATCGACATGCCTTCGCCGTTCAACATTCGGAGCGCGGCGACAAGCTGCTCGACGAGCAGCGGCGACAGGCCGAGCGACAACTCGTCCACCATCAGCAGCTTCGGCGCGCTCATCAGGCCACGGCCAATCGCGCACATCTGCTGCTCGCCGCCCGAGAGCGTTGCCGATGCCTGGTTGCGGCGTTCGAACAGTTTCGGGAACGTCATGTAAACGCGGTCGAGGTCGCGTTTCAATTCGGATGACGAGACATGGCGCGAATAAGCGCCCATCAGCAGGTTGTCCTCGACGCTCATGGCACCGAACAAGCGCCGCCCTTCCGGCACATGCACGATGCCACGCGACAAAATGGTCGCCGCGGTCGCTTTCGAGATATCCTCACCCTCGCAGAGATAGGCTCCGGACTGCACCGGGATCAATCCGGACAGCGCTCGCATCAAGGTGGTCTTGCCGGCGCCGTTGGAGCCGATTAATGCGGTGATTTCACCTTTGCGCACGGCAAGATCGATGCCCCACAGCACCTGAATCTCGCCGTAACCGGCGCGCAGGCCCTTCAATTCGATGATCGAGGTATCAGCCGCCAAAGGATCAACCATGGGCACCGATCCTTTGCGCGTACTGCTGGCCGAGATAGGCCTCGATCACCGCCGGATTGGTCATCACATCGCGCGGCTGGCCGTCGGCGATGAGCTGCCCGTTGTGCAGCACGACGATGCGCGAACAGACGTTGAGCACGACCTTCATCAGGTGCTCGATCATGACGATCGTGATGCCGTCCGCCGCAAGTTGGTGGATCAACGCCGTCGCGCGCTCGACCTCGGCGCTGTTGAGACCCGCATTGACCTCGTCGAGAAACAGCAGCTTGGGCCGCATCGCCAGCGCCTTGGCCAATTCCAGCCGCTTGCGCATCGCCAAAGTCAGGGTTGCCGCCTGCTGTCCGGATTGCGCTTCCAGCCCGACAAACGCCAGATGCCGCCGCGCCTCTTCGCGCGCTGCCTTCAGGCCTTCACCGGGCTGCGAGAACAGCGCCGCAGCGGCAACGTTATCGAGCGCACTGAATTGCGCGAAGGGCTGAACGATCTGGAACGTGCGCGACAGGCCAAGCCGCGCCGACCGATAGGTTTTCACCCTGGTGATATCCTGTCCGTCGAACTTGACGGTGCCGGCGGTCGCGGGCGTTACACCCGTCACGACGTTGACCAGCGTGGTCTTGCCCGCACCGTTCGGCCCGATCAGGCCGATCACCTCGCCCTTGTTCACAGTGAGCGAGACATCGCGCAGCGCCTGAAGCCCGCCGAACCGGCGCGAGACAGATTGGAGGTGAAGAATCTCAGACATTCTTCGCCCTCCCCCACAACCGCCAGCCGCGCAGCGACGTGAGCCCATGCGGCAGGAACAGCAACAGGAGAACGATCAGGACGCCGAGCACACCGCTGTGAATCTGGATGTAATTGCGCCAGACCACTTCCTCAAGACCGAGATAAACGAACGCGCCGATGGTGACGCCCAGCGGCGATCCCAAGCCGCCGATCAGCGCCATCACGATCGGCTTCACCGAATAAAGGATGTCGAACACGTCCGAGGGATCGATGTAGTGCACCCACGCCGCATAGACACCGCCCGCGGCGCCGACAAAGCAGGCCGACAGGCCGAAGGCGATGCTCTTGTAAAGTGTGGTGTTGAGCCCGACCATGTTGGCGGCCGTCTCATTCTGCATGATGCAGGACAAGCCGAAGCCGAGCTTCGACATCGAGACGGCGATCACCATCACAGCGGTGACAAGCAACACGCCCCACATCAAGTAGAAGAAGAACGTCGCATCGGCCATCACGCCTGCACTCGCTGTCAGCGGAATGTTCAGCCCCATGCCGCCGCCGGTGAGGTCGGTGGCGTTATTGACCAGTTCGCGGAACACCTCGATCAAAGACAGGCTGGCGATAGCGAAGTAGTGGCCGCGCAGGCGCAGCAGAGCCGCACCGAGCAAGGCCGCGACAAGAAATGAGCCGATCCCCGCGATCGGGATCGCTGCCGTCAGCGGCAGGCCACGGGCAAGCAGAACACCGCCGATATAGGCACCCAGCCCGAAGAAAGCCGCCGTCGCGAACGACGGATAACCGGCGAAGCCGCCAACCACGTTCCAGGACAGCGCCATGATTGCATACATGCACGCGATGGTCCCAAGGCGCAGCGTATACGCGCCGCCGAACAGCGGAAGCGCGGCGATACAGGTGATCAATACCAGCAGGATCAGGTTCGCGCGGGTCATTCAAAACCCTTTCGGCCGAGCAAGCCCTGGGGCCTCAAGATCAGGAACACGATCAGCAGCACGAACGACAGCGTCGTCGCATGGGCCGGCCCGATCATCGCCGAGCCGACGCCCTCGATCAGCGCCAGCAGGATTCCGCCTGCCAGCGCTCCAGACACGCTACCAAGGCCACCGAGTACGCAAACCACGAAGGCCTTGCCGAGATAGGCCGTGGATGTCAGCGGCGAGATCGGAAAGATCAATGCCATCAGTACGCCGGCGCATCCCGCCAACGCCGCGCCCAACCCGAACGCGATCGCATAGATCGAATTGACATTGACGCCCATCAGCACCGCGGCATCACGATCAAGCCGGACCGCCACAATGGCGCGGCCGACGCGCAGGCGACGCAGGATCAGATACAGCACGAAAGTCAGCGCCAGCGCGGCGACGGTCGCGATCAGCCGATCCACCGGCACCACGACGTCGAAAATCGACACCGACCCCATCGGCGGCGTCAGCGTCAGCTTCCGGTAGTCGGCCTTGAAGTAATAGATCATCGCGTTGTTCAGGATCAGGTCGAGCCCGAACGTCAGCGTCAAAGTCACCAGCACCGGCGCGGTGATCACCCTGTTCAGGATGAGGCGCTGGATCACGTAACCAAACGCGAAGAACAGCGGCGCGGCTACCGCCAGCGAATACCAGGGCGAGATGTGCAGGCCCTGGTAAAGGCTCCACGCGAGGTAAGCGCCGAGCACGATGAAGGAGCCGTGGATCAGGTTGATGACGTTGAGAACGCCCCAGACCAGCGAGAACCCGATGGCGATGCACGCGTAGAGGCAGCCCAGCACCAAGGCATTGATCAGAATCTGGGCTGCAAGCATATCGGGTTCTCGCGTTCGATCCGTTCGGTGCCGTCAGTTGACGCCGAGCTTGAATTCGCCCTGCTTGATGATGTCAGGCGACAGCACCACGGCCTTGCCGCCCTGCAACTGGAACACCGGAGGCTCGAGCGAATTGATCTGGCCGGTCGCACCGAATTTGACCGGACCCCAGAACGTCATCACGTCGGTCGCAGCCAACGCGTCACGTACCTTCTCCTTGTCGAGCGTGCCGGCCTTTTCGATCGCCATCTGGAATAGCGCACCCGAAACCGAAGCTGACGCCTGCGCGTAGTCCGGATCCGACTTGTACTTTTCGCGGAACAGCTTCACGTAGTTCGCGGTCGTGCCGAAAATGTCCTTGCCGGTGTACTGCGCGGCAGGATGCCACCACGCAGCGCTGGTGATGTTCTCACCGCTCGGGCCCGCCGCATCGATGAATTCCTGATACGCGGGACCGGCGATCATCGACACCACATCGGCCTTGATCTGCTGGTCGGTCATCTGCTTGCGCACCAGCAGCAGGTCGTTGATGTAACCGGTGACGAAGATCCACTGCGGCGCCTGGGTCTTGATCTGCGACAGCGTCGCGGAATGATCGAGGGTGCCGATGGCATACTTTTCGAAGTAGACGACCTCGAAGCCATTGGCCTTCGCCGACTTCTCCATTTCCTGGGCGATCGCCAGCGGGAACAGATCGTTACGCGCGAGGATCGCAACCTTCTTCACGTTCGGCGCCTTCGCCTTGACGATCTTGGTCAGCGGCGTGGTCAGCGTGTCGTTGGGCGTGAAGGTGCCGAACAGATACTTGTAGCCCTGATCGTAGACCTGGGCCGACGATGCAGTCGAAGCAATGGTCGGCATCTTGTAGCGCTCGGAGACGCTGCTAGCTGCTTTCGCTGCGCCTGAGCCGAACGGGCTGAACATGAAGTTCACACCGCCCTGGCTGATCATCTGCTCCGTCGTCTGCACGGCGCGCGGGGTGTTGGACTGATAGTCCGAATAGACGATCTCGACCTTGTATTTCTTGCCGCCGACCGCGATGCCGCCGGCCTTGTTGACCTGCTCGGCCCACAAATCATAGCCCTGCTGCTGCTTGATGGCTTCCGGCGCCAGCGGCCCGGTCAGAGGCAACGGCGCGCCGAACTTGATGACGTCCTGCGCGAGCGCGGCGGATGCAGACAACGCCAAGCCCGCCGCCACAAGAAGCGAACTCGGCAAACGCGCATAGCGGAGCAGAAAACCAGCCATCATCGGGATCCTCCATGGGTCGGGCGCATTGCTTTCCGCGGAGCATGGCAAATCCAAATTTCGAATAAAAGCATTGAAATTCGAAGCGATCGGTCTGAAAATTAGAACGTTGTGCATCGCAACGATCGCTTTTTGATCTTACCTAAAAATGCCCACAAAGGACTGAAGCGCATGATTGAATCGACGTCGATCCGCTATTTCCGGGAGGTCACCGAACGCGGCTCGATCAAGCAGGCGGCTGAATCGCTTCGCATTGCGCCAAGCGCCATCAGCCGGCAGATTCAGGGGCTCGAGGACGAACTGGCGGCAAAACTGTTCGAGCGCGGTGCCCGCGGCATGACCCTGACGGATGCCGGAAACCTGCTCTATCGCTACGCGATCGAGAACCAGACCCGACTGGAGCGCATCCGCGCTCAAGTCGAGGAATTCGATTCGCTTCAGCGCGGCCACGTCAAGATCGCGACCGTCGAGGGTTTGCTCGCGAGTTTCCTGTCTGACTTCATCGCAAATCTGGATCGCGACCACCCCGGCATCTCGACCTCTCTCACGACAGTCGGATCGCGGGCCGTTGCCGACATGATCAGCCGGCACGAGGTCGATCTCGGATTCGTCTTCGGCCGCGCTCCACGCCGCGACCTGATCGAACTCGCGCATATGCGGCAATCGCTGTGCGTGATGGTGGCGCCGGATCACATCCTCGCGGGTAAACGATCCTGCACGATCAAGGATTGCGCCGGGTTGCGCGTGGTGCTTCCGGACCCGTCGTTCGGCATTCGGCAGGAGATCGATCGGGCCTGCGCGCAGGCGAACATCCAGCTCGAACTATGCAACGAGACCAATTCGCTGGCCTTCGCGCGCGCCACTGTCGCGCAAACCGGGCTCGCGACATTCCTGCCGCGCGAAGCCGCGATGCCTGAACTGATGGCCGGCACGCTGATCGCCGTTCCGCTTCGCGACAAGCGGCTCGAAGCCACGCAGGTCACGCTGGTTCAACTGGCCTCACGCAGCGTTTCGCCATCGGCAGCGTACATCGCTCAACGGCTCGTCGCATGCATGAAGGATCGCAGCGACTGACGCCGCCGTTACCTCATTCGCCCTTCCATACGGGCTTTCGCTTGGTGAGAAACGCGTCCATGCCCTCGCGGAAATCAGCGCTCATATAGGCTTTGAGGATCAGATCCTCGCCTTCATCGCGCGTGAGGTTCGGCCGCAACCGGCGCACCGCTTCCTTGGTCACTTCCAGCGTCAGCGGCGCGTGGCTCGCCAGCAGTTGCGCCAGTTCGTTCGCGCGGCGCTGCAATGCATCGACATCCGGCACGACTTCATTGAGTAGACCGAGCGCCAATGCTTCCGGTGCTTCGATCAGCCGCGCGGTGAAGATGATATCCTTGGTGCGCGCAGAACCGAGCAGCGCCACCAGACGGCTGATATTCGACATCGACAGACAGTTGCCGAGGGTCCGCGCGATGGGAAAACCGATCCGCGCCGATGCGGTGCCGATCCGCATGTCGCAGCAGGCGGCGAGACCCGCACCGCCGCCGGTGCAGGCGCCGGCGATGGCCGCGATGGTCGGCACCCGGCAGGATTCTAGCGCGCCGAACACCCGATCGATCCGCGCTTCGTAGTCCAGGGAATCTTGCGGCGATTTGAAGGCACGAAATTGCGAGATATCGGTGCCGGAAGCGAACGCCTTATCCCCGGCCCCGGTCAGGATCAGCACCTTGATCGCGCGGTCGGTGTTGGCCATCTGGCAGATTTCGGCCAGCCGCTCGTACATCGCGAACGTCATGGCGTTGCGCGCCTGCGGCCGGTTGAAGGTGATGCGGCCGATGCCGTCGGTCACGGTGTAAAGCAGATCGTCGTTGGGATCGGTTGCAGTCATGAGGTCGTACTTGGAATGACGCTGTGAAGTGTCCTCTGCTGGTAGCACACATCGCCACCGCTGTCCCCTCGACAAGGCATCCGCCAATCCGTAAATCACGGGGTTGGAAGGGGAATCATGTCATGACCGATCTCACGCTCGACGCTGCCCGCAAGATTGTCGATGTCGCGCTCGCCAAGGGCCTCGAGAAAAAGCTCAACCCGCTGGCCGTCGCGGTGCTGGACGCACGCGGCAGCCTGAAGGCTTTCGCGGCGCAGGACGGCACCAGCCTGAAGCGCGGCGAAGTCGCGCACGGCAAGGCTTACGGTGCGCTGTCGCTCGGCATGGGGTCGCGCGCGCTGTTCAAGCGGGCGCAGGAACAGGCCTATTTCATCAGCGCGGTGAACACGATGCTCCAGGGAGCGTTGGTGCCGGTTCCCGGCGGCGTATTGATTCTTGATAGCAGCGGCGCGTTGCTCGGTGCGGTCGGTATCAGCGGCGACACGTCCGACAATGATGAGGCTTGCGCCATCGCCGGCATCGAGGCGGCGGGATTCACGGCTAACGCGGGGTAACGGAAACACGCGTTGAGCAGATTTCCTGATCCTGGTTCATCGTCATCGACGAGCCAATTTTTCAACCTCCCTATCTCATCAAGTCAAACGAATATCGTTCGACAGATAACATCACAAATGTTCCCACGCCGGCGGCTGGCCGGCGTGGGAATCTGTGCACGAAGACGCGTTAGCCGTGATAGGGACGGCTTAGCAGCGACTGGTTCAGCCAACTCGAGACTTGGGGCGCGGTCGTAGTGATTTGACCGGAATCGGCACGTCCTTGATTTCCACCCGCCAGAGACTGGCTCAGAAGGGCGAAGCTGTGGCTATGGTTATGACCACCGTATTGCGAAGACCAGCCAGCCGAGGCCGGAGGATCTGTCACGGTGATGGTCTGCGTTCCCGAACTCGCGGTGGCGCCAGATACCGGATCCTTTCCGATCGCGGTCACCGAGAGCGTCGCGGTCGGGCTCCCCGAGCCTTTGTAACTCGAATTCAGCACCAACCCACCCTCGACTTGAGCGGCGGTGAGGGTGATGTTCTTGCCCGAGAACGTTTGGCCGTCGAGCTTCGATGTGATCGTCTCGTAGCTCGGCAATCCGCGAATATAGACGCTCACGATGTCGTTCTTGTCGGTCGTTGAGACGCCGATCCCGAGATCGACACTACCACCCGGCTTAACCGAGAGAGTCTTGTCCGCCACATAGACGGACGGCTTGGTCGCTCCGGACGTCGTCGGCGGCGTCGTTACCACCGGCGGTGTGACCGGCGGAGTCGTCACCGGAGGAGTGGTCACCACCGGCGCAGTCGGATCCTGTGTAACAGAACTCAAACCGGGCGGAGGATCGGCCTGCAATTTCGCGGGACTCATCGAGCTGAAATAAAGGGTCTTATAGTCGGTCGTCAGTTTGACCCAATCGCTCATTCCGGGTGACGGATTGTTGGCGAACCCATCGACGTAGGGAGCGCTAGCGCTTCGCCACCAATCGGCACCGATATTGGCTACGAGATTCGCATTCGGATCGTTGGTCTTCATCTGCGCTTCGACGAAAACGCCGTCGATCGTCCCGGCTCCGTAAGTCCCCCGCGCGCCCGGCCAGAAATGGTCGTTATATCCACTTCTCGGCGCGTCCATGATCATGCTGCCGTCCGCCAGCGTCTTCTCGTTCCACGCCACGTTCGCGGCACCCGAAAAGTCGGCGGTGTAATGCGCCCCGGCAATCGGATTGCTCGACTGATCTTGCACCAAAACCCAACCACCACTCGTGAGATGCACGTAGGTCTTGAAGTTCGCTACCTGAACACTGGCACTCGCATTGGTCGTGGCTGCCGCGCCGGCCTGAGGATAAACCTGCCCCCAACCGGTGACAGATGTGAAATCAGACGGAGGCTTGTCGCCCACGATGGTGTTGGTTCCGCTGTACCAATCATAGCCTTGCGGAACGCCTTGCGGGAAACCCTCACTATTACCAACAGTGTTTTGATAGATTGCATCGGTCAACGGGCTTGTTGCCATCCATACTGCTCCTTTGCAGGTCAAAGTTGAAGAGGCGAAATTCCACATGCAAGTTGAAGATGTGAAATCTCACCACTACGCGAATGCGTACATCGCATTGCCTGCTCACAACCCCCGTTGTGAGCAGGCATCAAGCAGTGGGTTGGAATGAGAATCACCGCCCCCCAACTGCCATCATGGCTTGCTAGTTAGGGAGTGTGGCGAAAAAATCCTCTAAATGGGATTTATCTACATGCAAGTAACAGCCGCGCTCCAAGTAATCACGGCTTCGCATGTTGAAACGCTTCGATTTTCCCGACGACAAGTAATTCGCTAGGGTCGCGTGTTTTTTTGATTGCCCCCGCCCGCCGACAATTCCAAGTTGTCCGGTAACAACTCAGAAGAGCGTTGCGTTGCGATATACTTCGTCCAGATGTGTTTGATCCACATGCGAACGGCGTCGGTATGCCGCTCGAAGAGGAAATAGAATGCAACCGCAAGTAACAAGCACGGCACGGTGAATATCAGGTCGAGCCAGATCGACCCGATGGTGAAATCATGTGGGCCATCGCTCATGACATTGAGAAATACGAGCACCGGAAAATGTATCGCGTAAAGCGAGAAACTCCACTTGGCCGTCTCCTTGGCGAAACGCAAAAATGACGGCAGCTCGACCTTCGTAAACTCCAGCCCGATGATTGCCGCCGCGGTCACCAAGCCAATGATCAAATTTTTCGCGGCCCATGGTGCGAGCAATCCTGCATGGGCAACGATCGCGGTGCCAGCCACACCGAAAACAAAGAGCAGCGACCACAACAGAATCGGCGCAGAAACAGCGTAAATGACAGTGCCGAACGACCAAATCACAAAATAGAAGAAGAACTTCAGTCCGGTATGATATCCGAACTTGTCTGAATGCTCCGCGAAGGCAAACAGGAAGAAAATCACCGCGACGAGCAGAGCCCACAGGGACGATTTGCGGACGGACAAGAGTGCGAAAATCAGCAGGTAGTACCAGAACTCGTTGGACAGACTCCACAAAGCCATGTTGCCCGCGAACATCGAGCAACTGATCGTCTGCAGGAACAGCATATTGCACAAGGCGGCTGCGGGACCGTAGCGTGCTGCAAAGATCATCGAGCCTTCGTCGAGATGCTGGTGAGTGTTCACGAACACCTGCCACCCACTCGCATGCCGAGCGGACACGAAGAAGAGTAAGGAAAGCACCAGTGCCGGCAGGAGCACCACATACAACCGCGCCGCGCGCGCGGACAAATAATCCACTCCGTTGAGCTTCCCCATCCTGGCGCGGACCAGCGCCGGCCCGCCCACCAGATAACCGCTGAGGACAAAGAACACGATGACAGCGGAAGGCCCGTGCGCACTTATGCTCCATAAAACGGAGTACGCGTGCACGATCACCGGGCCGTAACTTTCGGCAGGCAATTGCTCCTGGAAAAGCAGTTGGTACGAATGGAAGAGCAGGACTTCGATGGCAGCCAGCCCGCGCACCAGATCCAGCCAATCGGAAAGGGCAGAAGTCACTCCCGTCTTGGACCGGAGATTGATCATGTCTCTTCTCGCCATCGAACTCGACAGGCTTGCGCCTTGAGCGCGCAAATCACCGTTCCAGAACGGCAGCAAATAGATACGAGCCAGATATTGCGAACTTGACGACCATCAAAACGGCCGTCGGATTTTATTTTCTAGTTGATCCAATCGAGACGAGTGTCTAAGGCCGTCGCGCATTCAACAACCTCAGACAGAGACGTTCGTGCGTCGAGATGCCAGTCAATGACGATGCAGGCGGCCATGGTCCATCATCCGGCGAGAGCATGGAAATCCTTCGGATACAGCGAAGCACCATTGAGATCATCAATTTTGAACTGCGAATGATTTTCATACCGCAAGTCACGCAGGCGATTTTCGTTTAGGCAAATTATGAGGCTAGTCGCAGATGACCTTTCATGCTGGAGATTGGGTGCAAATTCGCAGCAAGCAGGAAATCCTTGCCACGCTCGACAAGAGCGGCCGTCTGGAAGGACTTCCGTTCATGCCGCAGATGTTCAAGTACTGCGGCAAGTCCTTCAAGATTTTCAAGGTCGCGCACAAGACATGCGACACGGTCAACGGCACGGGCGGACGCTGGCTCGCGGGCGGAATTCATCTCGACCTTCGCTGCGACGGCCAAGCCTACGGGGGCTGCCAGGCAGCGTGTCTGATCTTCTGGAAGGAGGCATGGTTGAAGCCGGTCTCCGATGCCTCAGTTGCCATCGCCCCGGCGCCGATGCCGCAATCTCCGACAGTCACGCCGATGAACGGCTGTCTGGAGAGCGACGTGCTCCGCGCAACCTCGGTGATGAGCGATGGTGAGGAAGCGTATCAGTGCCAGGCCGTCCGCTTGCCCTACTTCACACGCCTGCTTCCCTGGTGGCGACCGGACCAATACGTTGCGGACTATCTCTCCGGCAACGTGAACCTTCGCAAGATCTTCAACGGCCTCGTCTATACGGTCTACACCAAGGGAACGCGAGCCTATCACCCGTCCCTTGGGCGGCCTGGCCGCTGGTTTTACAACTGGTTTCAGAAGCACCGTGGTGGCACGCCCTATCCCCGGCAACGCGGCCGCCTTCCGGCTGGTAAGGCTGCGCCGGTCGTCGAGTTGAACTTGCAACCCGGTGAGCTTGTCCGCATCAAATCCTATGAGGAGATACTTTCGACGGTGAATTTTCAGAACATGAATCGAGGTCTCTTCTTTGACGGAGAGATGGTCCCCTATTGCGGCGGCACCTACCGCGTCAAAGCACGCGTCTCCAAGTTCATCGATGAGAAAACCGGCAAAATGAGGTACATGAAGACACCCGGCTTGATCCTCGAGGACGTCTGGTGCGGGTCCTGCTTTAGCACCAAGCGAATGTTCTGCCCGCGCGCAATCTACTCGTGGTGGCGCGAGGCCTGGCTGGAACGCGTTGAAGAACCGCCCAAGGTGCTTCACACGCCGACCGCAGTGGCGAAGAGCAACGCCAACGCATGATGTCCTGTGCGTCAGCGCCGCCGCGAATTGTTTGGCGAGATCCTTGCCCGGAGATCCCTGCACAGAGTCTACAGGTCCGGGGCCGCATATAACTGAGGCCTGGATATCGATCTGGAGCCGCGTCAGCGGCATCAGTTCGATGGCCGGGAGAAACAGGGCGCCGGGCCGTTTGCGTGGTGGCGGATGATGGCTGGAGTTACCTCAGACACTGAGCCTGTGAGCTGTGGAGGTGGGGACGCTTGAAACTCCGACGCGCTTCCGGAATAGAAGCGCAGCGTCGACCATTCCGTCGAGAGTTCAATCCAATTGCTCATGCCGGCCCCCGGATTGTTGGCGAAACCGCTCACATAGGCCGCGGTCGGATTTCGCCACCAGTCGGCACCGACATTGGCGACGAGCTTTGTGCCCGGCGCATCGGTCTTCATGTCGATCTGGACGTACACGCCATCGATGCTTCCGGCCTCATACGTCCCGCGCGTCGTCAGCCAGAAGTGGGTATTGAATCCGGTCACGGGGGCCGGAAGGGCGGCACCGCCGCCCGGAAGCGCCCTCACAGTGATCTCGCTGGCTTCCTTTGCGCCAAAGTCAGCGGCGTAGTGCCCGCCGGCGATACTATCGGTGGCCTGATCCTGCACCAATAACCATTCCCGGGTCGCGCGAAGGCGAACATAGGTCTTTGCATTGGCGACCATGATGCTCGCGTTCGGATTTGGGTCCTCTGACGAACCGACCTCCGGATAGACCTGCGCCCATCCCGTGACCGCCGTGAAATCCGAAGGCGGCGCGCCGTTCCCCGGCGGCTTGTACGAACCGCCGCACCACGCAAAATTCCGGGGGACTCCGACAGCATATCCCTCGCTTTCACCGCGCGTGTTCTGGTCGACCGCATCGAGGACCAGCGAGGTTATCGTCTTGTCGCCCGGCAAGGTCTTTGATTGGCGCGCCGATGCCGACCAGTCCGGCGCCACGTGAAAAAGGAACGTGGCGACGATCGCCACCGCCGGCGCCGCGGATTTTTCGGCAAAGAGCCGGAACTGGCGGTAGACCTGACGCATCCTGCGCTGCCTCCGCGACTGGATATCGCAGAATTCGAAGCGTGATACAGAAAAGCGCGCGCACGCAGCGCTGGAAATGGAGCCCCTGTTACTCCGCGGCCTGAATTTCCCTGAGATGATTGCGCACCGATCGCTTGACCACCTCCTCGAGCGTGGATTCCGCTTCGTTTTCATCCTCGTGTCGGCGCGCCCGCATGAATTCCAGCATCACCGCTAGTCCCGCCCCCAATGCGATACCGCCCAGCATGACGATCAGGACCAAATGCGGCGTTCGTGGAAACATCGGCAAGGCCGGGCGTTCCGCGCGCTGCACCACCCGAACGCTCGAGAGTTGGGTTTTCTTGGCGATATCCTGATTGATCTGCTCCTCGATCACCCGGCTTCCATAGTGATCGGCGGCGGTTGACGCTCTCGTGAGCACGCGTTTCAGCCTGTCATACTCGGCCTGCTTTGACGATAGGGACCCCAACTCCTCGTTCACCTTGTCGATTTCGAGCATCAGCGCCTTCTCGACGTTGAGTGCGCCGTTGAGCTCCGTGTTCACCTTGAGCAGGCCCGCCATGGCATCCTGATAGACCTTTATCAGCAACAGCGGCGGCGCATCGTCGCTTGGGACGGTCCCGACCGAACTATTGCTTGCCTTGTAATCGCGCCCGCGAAGATCACTCACGATGGCGGTGACGGTCCGCGACTGGTGGACCGGCCGCAAGGTCACGAGTTGGTCCAGGATTGCCTGCTTCTGGCCTTTCCAGTCCTCGATGGAGCTGCGCGTTGACGACAGCTTGGCATCGAGCGCATCGGCGCGCTGGAGAAGCAGCTTTCGCTGATCGTCGACGGAGTAGATCCCGGCCTCGACCGAAAAATTCCGAAGATCCGTGCCCGCTTTCTCGGCCTCCTGCTCCAGGCGCTTGGTCTGTTGCTGATAGAAAACCTCGGCGCCGGGGATTTGAACGAGATCGGCCTGCGTGGCGATCAACGCGTTTGCGAGTTCATTCAGGAATTGCGCCGCGATGGCCCGGTCCGGATGACGGAATGTCACCTTCAGAATATCGGTGCGCCCCTCTCCCCTGGCTGAAATCAGATCGCGCAGCTTGGCAATCAGCTTCTGGTTATCATCCTTCGCTTCATCCGCGCTGTCGCCAGCACTGTTCGCCTCGGTGCGCGGCTTGAGAAAATCGAACTGCGGAGGCAGTGCCCGAAGGCTGGATGTCAGCCACGCACTCGCCACGAACATGGGGCTCGATTTGTCCTTCTTGAACAAGCGGCTGAAACCGACTTCCGAGGCCGCCAAGCCGATAACCTGATCGGTTGTTGCAATCCGGGCCAGCGACTCGATGCGGCTGGTCAGGTCGGGGCCTTCGCCAAGAATACTCCCTGCCGATCGATCCTTGATCCCCTGCCCGACGCGCAACAACGTGTACGACTCGTAGCGGTCGCCGACGGCGCTGTGGAAGAGAAATCCCGCGGCCGACGTCAGGATGAGGGCAACATATATCACCCGTCGCCGTCGCCACAGGATCGGCAGGATGTCGTTCAGCCGCGGAGTGTGATTGTTCGCGCCATGTTGCACAGCCAAAGCTCCAGATTGGAAGCAAACCGCATGTCGGGTTGTCCGGGCGAATGATGCGCCCTGAAGCCCTGCCCGAGTTGACGATCATCAAGTCGCCGGTTTTGTCGGCGCTGTGAGGATCGGCGGACGACAGCCAACGCCCGATCGCGGCAATCCGCGATGCTAAATCTCGCCCGGTCATACCCAACTTCCGGCCGCGCAAGCCTGTGCGGAAGGACTAATCCCAACGGCGAATGGTACTCCCGAAGAGTGCGCGGAGCGCGCCGAGCCCTCGTGTATCAAGGGAGCCGCAGAGCCCAAGTAGCGTGCGAACAGCGTAACGGAGGGTCGGGTATGGGTATGCCGCAAATTGGAACTTGTGGGGCCGAACCGCTGGCTTATGGGGCGCTCCGCAAAGAAATCCCCGAAAGGCGCCCCCAATCAGCGCCATTGCTGCTCGTCCCGCGCGGACGCGTACTGTTCTGGGAAGGCGAGCATCAGGCCCAGAAAATCCAAGTCGTCAAGGGCGTGGTGCGGGCCGTCCAACTGCTCGAAAACGGAAACCGGCAGATCCTGACGTTCTTCTGGCCCGGCCAGGTTATCATGCCGACCCGCTCGTCATGCCAGCGGATAACGGCCGAGGCCGTCACCAACTGCTGGGTGCAGCGTTCGACGGCGACAGGTATCTGCCACGAAGAGGACCCCTGCGGCGCCCGCCAGATCCTGATCGATACGCTGGCGCTTGTCGCGACGAGAAATCACAAGAACAGCGTCGCCCGGATTGCGGACTTTCTGCTGCGCATCAGAAAACACCTTCCTAACGATCCGAAGCGACCGCTCGCGCTCTCACTGTTGCTTCCGCGGGCGGATATCGCCGATCACCTGGGGACATCCATCGAGACGGTCTGCCGCATCCTCGCCGAGTTCAAGATGAAAGGGCTGATCGACCTGCCCAACCGAAAGACAATTCGTTATCTCGATTTGCCCGGTCTTCTGCAAATCGCCGGCGATTAACCCACAGCAACAGCATTTCACCCCTCGCGATCAAGAGGCGTCGAATGTCTCTCGTCCATGATACCAACCTCGTAACCGATCTGGTTCATTCAAATTCCCGCAGCCAGACCGTCGCCCCGATCTCGCTCAACGTCATGTCGCCGCTGGTTGCGATATTCGACCTCATCTGGATCGTTGCACTGGGTGTCACCGCGAGCCTCCTCTACGATCACATGGCTCTCGATGGACACAGCACGGCACAGAGCCACCTCGGCACCGGCATCGCCGTGGCCGCGCTGTATTCGGCATTGAGCCATGCGGCCGAACTTTATCGCGGACCAAATCTTCTTCGGCTCAGATGGCAGGTGGAACACGCCACGCTTGTCTGGTTGATGGCCTTCGTATGTCTCGCATCCATTGCATTTCTGCTGAAGACAGGCGCGATATTTTCGCGCGGTGAGATGCTGCTGTTCTTTAGCAGCGGCATGATCGCCAACGCGGCGATGCGGTTGATCGTTGCCCGGGTTTGCCGCTTCGTTCTCGCGTCGGGTGCGCTGAAATCCACGCGGGTCGTACTGGTGGGACTGGCGGACGAGCTGGCCGCAAACGGCGCATTGTCCGCGCTGGAAAAGTACGGCTATGCCGTAATCAGCGTCTTTCCGCTGCCTACCGACGAAAATCCGGCCTCCGCCCGAGACACGCTGAAGGCGTATCTGCGGCAGGTGACCCGTTACGTCAGGGACATGAATATCGACGAGATCATCGTCGCTATACCATGGCGCTCGACGGAGTTGCTCCGCGAGGTCGAAAACGAGCTGCGGGTGCTGCCGATACCGGTCACGCTCGTGCCCGACACCATCGCAGGCCAGGTGTTGGATCATCCGTTGGCTGAACTGGGCCCGACCAAGGCGGTGCAGCTCCAGCGGCCACCCCTGAATGCGTTCCAGCGCAATCTGAAGCAAGGCATCGATCGAGTACTGGCCGCGACATCTCTCGTTCTCCTGATGCCCTTCCTGGCCGTGATCATCGCGGCGATACGCATGGAGTCGCCGGGGCCGGCGTTCTTTCTCCAAACCAGGGTCGGATTCAACGGACGGCCGTTCAAAATTTTCAAGTTCAGGACAATGTCCACGCTCGATGATGGGCCGGTCATCGTTCAGGCCACCAAGAACGACAGCCGCATCACGCATCTTGGCGCGCTGCTGCGGAAGCTCAGCATCGACGAACTGCCGCAACTGATCAACGTGCTCCGCGGCGATATGTCGCTGGTCGGTCCGCGTCCGCACGCGCTGGCGCATGACAACGAGTACGATCGGCTGATTGCGACCTATGCCATTCGGCACAAAATGAAACCCGGCATCACCGGCTGGGCTCAGATCAACGGATTCCGCGGCGAAACGCCCGAAATCGGAATGATGATGCGCCGGGTGGAGAGCGACCTGTGGTACATCGAGTCCTGGTCGCCGTGGCTCGATATCCGCATCATGCTGCTCACCGTGATCCGGATCCTGCAATCGGAAAACGCTCGTTGATCCAAACGGCCCCTTCCTTGGCTCGGCGCAAGGTGCGCCGTGCTCAAGCCGTCGTGATCGAAATTACTGGTACGATTTTCAAATTGTCGCATCGTTATTGAGAACGCTCATATCGATGCAATCAGGATGCGTATGCTGCGTGCTTTTCCTCTCATCCGAGAAGGAACGCAAATGTCGCAGACAGACAATCCAGGCTCCGTTCGCTCACGTCGAACCGACGTTTCCGCTCCGCACGATCCTCGCAAAGGTCACCTTGATTGGGCGGTCCTCGTCGTCCTGTTCGCATTAGGCTGCACCCTCGCATGGATTTCCCTTTTGTTGTGGGGTGCTGTTCGCGCCATTCAAATCGCCCTCCTCTAGGTGAGCGTCGATGTCGGACTGTTTTACAAAAGCATCGTCAGCGACACTTGATACCGACGTGCGCGCTTATTGACGGATAGCAACTTTGCTTTGTCCCCTTGGCCTAAAATCTGTTCCCGTACTTGCGCTTTTGAGGGCCAGCTTCCCCTGATGAATGAAGAAACGTCGATAGCGGACGGATGACTTAGTGAAAACATCCACTGAGAATTCTCGAAAATGGTGTTCTCAAGCTCATACCCACGGGCCCATACAGCGCTCACATCGATCTCCGGATCGAACATCCTGTCCGAGTGTACTTTGAAGACCTGTTGCCTGCACGTTCGCGCTCTCTCAACTCTCGCCTCTCATCGCAAGCCAACGCGTGATTCACACACATTGCAAAGGTCGCTGAGATGAAAACGGTTCTGTTCTGTGGCGGTCTCGGCACGCGCATCCGGGACGTATCCGAAAACATTCCGAAGCCCATGGTTCCGGTCGGCGACAAGCCGATCCTTTGGCATCTGATGCACTACTATAGCCAGTTCGGCCACAAGGACTTCATCCTTTGCCTTGGCTACAAGGCAAACGTCATCAAGGAATACTTCCTGAACTACAAGCCGCAGGCTTACGCCGATTGCGTCGTCTCGGGTTTCGGCAATGACGTGGAAATTCTCGGCAATCCGCAGCAGGACTGGCGCATCGCGATGATCGATACCGGCATCTGGCGCAATATCGGCCAGCGGCTGTGGGCGGTGCGTGATCACGTCGCCGGTGAGGAGATGTTCCTCGCCAACTACAGCGACGGCCTGTCCGACGTCAATCTCACCGACATGATCGAAGCCTTCCGCGTGAGCGGAAAGGTTGCCTGCTTCACGGCGGTGCGGCCGTCGTTCAGCCTGCATCTGGTCGACATGCATCCGGACGGAAAGGTCGAGCGGATCCGCGCAAGCCAGGAAGCCGATCTCTGGATCAATGGCGGCTTCTTCATCTTCCGAAAGGAGATATTCGACTATATGCGCGACGGCGATGAACTCGTCGAAGCGCCCTTCCAACGCTTGATCGAAGCCGACCAGCTCATGGCATTCCGGCATGAGGGCTTCTGGCGCCCGATGGATACGCTGAAGGACAAGCAGATCCTCGAGGACCTCGTCGACAAGGGCACGATGCCCTGGCTTCTCAATCTCAATCCCGCCGCGGCCGCGCCCCGGACCGAAAGGAAAACGGGATGAGGCCCTTCAAGCTTGCCGATGCGAATGACCGGCTTTCCGTGCTTTGCATCGGCGCGCACTCGGACGACATCGAGATCGGCGCCGGCGCGACGATTCTCGGCTGGATCGATCGTGGCGTGCGCCTCGACGTTCACTGGGTGGTGCTGAGCGCACAGGGGTCGCGTCGCGACGAGGCGCGGGCATCCGCCGAGGCATTTCTCGCCGGTTCGGAACGCTCGGTCATCGAACTGGGGGAATTCAAGGACGGCTTCTTCCCCTACCAGGGCGCCGAGATCAAAATCTGGTTCGAGGCGCTGAAACGACGCATCTCGCCCGACGTGATCCTGTGTCACTCGCGCCACGATGCACATCAAGATCATCGCGAAGTCTGCGCGCTGACGTGGAATACGTTTCGCGATCACGCGATCCTCGAATACGAAATCCCGAAATGGGATGGCGATCTGAGCCAGCCGAATATCTTTATTCCGGCCAGCCGGTCGCTGATGGAGCGCAAGGCGAAACTGCTGCGCGACCATTTCGGCACGCAGCGCTCGAAGGACTGGTTCGACGCGGAGACATTCATGGGTCTGGCGCGGCTGCGCGGCATGGAATGCCGCGCACCGGACGGATTCGCCGAAGCCTTTCACGGACGGAAAATAACGGTGCAGTAAAGCAAGGAAACCGCCATGCGTGTGATGGTCACAGGACACCTGGGTTATATCGGAACCGTGATGGTGCCGATGCTACTGACGTCTGGTCACGACGTGGTCGGCTTCGATAGCAATCTTTACGAGCGCTGCACCTTCGAGGCGGGAGGCCGCATCCTGCCTGTGCCGCATATCCGCAAGGATATCCGCGACGTCACGCGTGACGATCTCAAAGGGCTCGACGCCATCATTCACCTGTGCGCCCTGTCAAACGATCCGCTGGGAAATTTCCGACCCCAACTGACCTACGACATCAATCATGGCGGCAGCGTGCGGCTGGCGACGCTCGCCAAGGAAGCGGGCGTCAAGCGGTTCCTGCTGGCCTCCTCGTGCAGCAACTATGGGCAAGCCGGCGAGGCCATGCTCGATGAAACCGGCGCACTCAATCCGGTGACGGCCTACGGCGAATCCAAGGTCAGATCGGAGCGCGATATCTCCGCCCTTGCCGGCGACGGCTTCTGCCCGACCTATATGCGTCCGGCCACCGCCTATGGCGTCTCGCCGCGCATCCGTTTCGATATCGTGCTCAACAATCTGGTCGCCTGGGCGGTGACCAACAGGCTGATCTATCTGAAGTCGGACGGATCGCCATGGCGGCCGATCGTTCACATCGAGGACATTTCGCGCGCCTTCATCGCGGCGCTTGAAGCACCGACTGACGTGGTTTTCAATCAGGCCTTCAATGTCGGCCAGACCGAGCACAACTACCGCATCAGCGATATCGCCAAGATCGTCGCCGACGTCGTGCCGGGCTGCCGACTGGAATATGCCCCCGATGCAAGCCCCGACACGCGATCCTACCGGGTCAATTTCGACAAGATCGCGCGCATGCTGCCCGCCTTCAAGCCGCAATGGGACGCCCGGCGCGGCGCCGAGCAGCTCTACAGCGCCTACCTCCGAACGAAGCTGACGCTCGAGGAGTTCGAAGGGCCGCGCTACCAGCGCATCGGTCACATCCAGAAGCTGATTGCCGATGGCATCCTTGGCGATGATCTGCGACATCGCCCGGTCGCTCAGTCCGAGCCGGACCGTCAGTTCGCCGTCGGTGGCTAGACCGGACCCAAGTCATGATCTTTACCGAAACAAAGCTCAAGGGCGCGTTCATCATCGATCTCGACCGCAAAACGGACGAGCGAGGCTTCTTCGCGCGCACCTTCTGCCAACACGAATTCCGCGAGCACGGCCTCAGGTCCATGACCGCCCAGACCAACGTGGCCCTGAACACAAGAAAAGGGACGCTAAGGGGCATGCACTTCCAGTATCCGCCGGCCGCGGAAACCAAACTGGTGCGCTGCATCCGCGGTGCCCTGCTCGACATCATCGTCGATCTGCGGCCGGAGAGCCCGACCTATCTTGATCACATCTGCGTCGAGCTCAACGAGGACAACATGACGGCGCTGTACGTGCCGGAGCGCTTCGCCCACGGCTTTCAGGCGCTTCGCGACAATACGGTGACAAGCTACCAGATGGGAGAGTTCTACAAGCCAAACGCCGAAAGCGGATTTCGCTATGACGATCCGCTGCTAGGACTCGAATGGCCGCTGCCGGTGTCCGTGATGTCACAGAAAGACCTGGCCTTGCGCTCATTGCGCGAGATCGAAGACGAAGTGAAATGCAGAATGTCGCACGCACCGACGGCAGCGTGACCGCTATAACGGTCGGCCGATGCCGAAGGCTGCCAAATTGATCAGGGAGCAGCTATGATCCTGAATTCCTTGCCGGTCCTCGCGGCTGCATCCAGGTGCCGCCATTGCCGATCCGAACTGACGCTGACGCTGGTGGACCTCGGCCTGTCCCCGGTCGCCAATGACTATGTCGATCCGGAGAATGCCGGGAAAGCCGAACCGTTCTATCCGCTGAAAGCGCTGGTCTGCCGCAATTGCCGTCTGGTCCAGACGTCCGACATGCTGGCCGCCGACGATATCTTCCGCGCCGACTATGCTTACTTCTCCTCGCATTCGACATCCTGGCTGAACCATGCCCATACCTATGTCGAGGACATGATCACGCGCTTCGGCCTGACCGAAGCATCCCGCCACGTCGAAATCGCTTCGAACGACGGCTATCTGCTGCAATATTCGTTGGCCAAGGGCATCCAGTGCCTGGGAATCGAGCCGTGCGAAAGCGTCGCGCTGGCCGGCAAGGCAAAGGGCATCGATACACGCATGAGGTTTTTCGGCGTGCAGTACGCGCATGAACTTGTCGCCGAAGGTTGGACCGCCGATCTGATCACGGCCAACAACGTGTTGGCGCATGTGCCGGACATCAACGATTTCGTAGCCGGCGTGAAAATACTGCTCGCCCCGGAGGGCGTCGCGACATTCGAAGTGCAGCATCTCCTTAAACTGATGCAGCTTCACCAGTTCGACACCATCTATCACGAGCATTTCTCCTATCTGTCGTTGATTGCCGGACAGCGCATCTTTGCCAGCGCGGGCCTGCGCGTCTTCGATGTCGAACTGCCCAAGTCGCATGGCGGATCCATCCGCTTTTTTGTCTGCCACGAACAGGCCAGCCATCCGCAAACCGCCCGGTTGGCGGAGCCTCTGGCGGCCGAGCGGGCGTATGGCCTTGACGGCGATGCCGCCTATATCGCCTGGAATGAATCGGTGAAGGCGACCAAGCGTGACCTACTCGATCTTCTCATCGGCCTGAAGCGGAACAGCAAGAAAATCGTCGGCTACGGCGCGCCTGCCAAAGCCGCGACGCTTCTGAACTATTGCGGGATCGGGAGCGACTTCATCGATTTCACGGTGGACCGCGCGCCGTCGAAACAGGGGCGTTATGTGCCCGGCGTTCGCCTTCCCATCTTCCCTCCCGAAGCCATTCTCGAGGCAAAGCCTGATTTCGTGCTGATTTTTCCCTGGAATCTGAAGAATGAAATCAAAGCTCAGATGAGCGAAATCAAATCATGGGGCGGGCGATTCATTGTGCCGGTGCCGAAGGCGACGATTGAAGATTAGTCATTGCAGAGGAAAACTCAGCCGTATGGGTGGCGAGACATGTATTGGAAGGGCCGTGTCTTTAGACCGGATGTTTTGAAGTCCGGGAATGTCCAAGGCAGATTTTGACGGTTTTGATGTCCAGATCCCTGGAGAACGCAACGGCCCTGGTTACCGGCGCAAGTTCCGGCATCGGGCGCGCGACCGCGAAAATTCTTGCTCGCGCCAAGGCGAGAGTCGCACTGGTCGGGCGGCGCCAATCCATCCTTGAAGAACTCGCGACGGAGTGCGGCTCACGCGTGTCCGCGTATCCTTGCGACATGACGGATGATACGCAGCTCAATGAGCTTGCGGGCAGGATACGTAGCGATTTTTCCGGGATCGATATCCTGGTCCATTCGTCGGGAATCATCAAATTGGGAACGACGGAGACATCGCCTGTCTCGGATTTCGACAGCCAGTATGCGGCCAACGTTCGGGCGCCTTACATCCTGACCCAGTTGTTGCTGCCCCTTCTGCGTGAGACATCCGGGCAGATTGTTGTCGTGAACTCATCGATAACCCGCGCGCACAACACGGCCGGCCGTGGTTCCTATGCCGCCACCCAGCATGCCGTGCACGCGATGACGAACGCTCTGCGCGATGAGGTCAATGAGTTCGGGGTGAGAGTGACAACCATCTTTCCCGGCACCACGGCAACCCAGCGCCAAATGGATCTTCACGCCAAATCCGGCAGGCGATACGATCCCGATCGCATGTTGCAGCCGGAGGACGTCGCTGAAGCCGTGTTGTTCGCACTCACCATGGGCAGAACGGCAGAAATTACCGATCTTTACCTGCGTCCGATGCTCAAGCCTCTGACCTGAAGGGCCGCATGCCGTCCGGCAATTGATGCGCTGGAGGAACGGAGGAGATCTTATGAACGATATCGGCCGGTCGCCATCGGCCGATCGGCGTGTTCCGAGAGAAGCGAGGCATTCAGTGTCGAACAGGAAGCGCCATGCCGGTGCCGAAGAGGCCGCTCCCATCGACCTCCACGGGTTGGTGCGGGAACTCTTTCCGATCAATCGAAGCCTCACCGGCGCCGGCGTTCGGGACACGCTGGCGATCCTGGCGCGATATGTCCCGCTGGAAATCAGGGAAATTCCGAGCGGCTCCGCAGTGCTCGATTGGCACGTTCCGCTTGAATGGAACATTCGCGGCGCGACCATCAAGACGCTGGACGGCCGTTGCCTGGTCGACTTCGCGGACAACAATCTGCACGTTGTTGGCTATAGCAAGCCGTTTCATGGCGAGGTGAGCCGCGCCGAGCTTGCGCGGCACGTGCACACCCTTCCCGACCAACCCGACCTCATTCCCTATCGCACGGGCTACTACGCCGACGATTGGGGGTTCTGCATGACGGACAATCTTTGGCGAACGATGCAGGACGCTTCCTATGTCGTCGACGTCGACAGCGATCTTTCGCCGGGATCACTTGCTTACGGAGAATTTTTCATCCCGGGCGAGGCATCGGACGAGATCCTGGTCACGGCTCACATCTGTCATCCGAGTCTGGCGAACGACAATCTTTCCGGAATTGCCGTGGCCATCGCACTGGCCATGCGACAAGCCCAACTCAAGACGCGATTGGGTTTTCGCGTCCTGTTTCTGCCCGCAACGATCGGCGCGATTTCCTGGCTTGCTCACAACGAGGATCATCTTGACAGCATTCGTCACGGGCTGGTCCTGACCTGCATCGGCGATAACGGCCGCTTCCACTACAAGCAAAGCCGGAGCGGCGCTTCCATCGACGATGCGGTGGCGCACGTCCTGCGCCATTCCGGCCATCCGCACGAGATCATGCCCTTCGATCCCTACGGCTATGACGAGCGGCAATTCTGTTCGCCGGCCTTTGACCTTCCGGTCGGCTGCCTGATGCGCAGCGTTCATGGGACTTTCCCCGAGTACCACACGTCCGCGGACACCCCCGATTTCGTGAAGCCCGAAGCGCTCGATCAATCCTACGCGGTCATTGCGACCCTGCTCGACCTTCTGGACGCGAACCGCACCTACATACGGACCGACGGAAGAGGCGAACCCCAACTGGGACGGCGCGGCTTGTATCGCGCGATCGCCGGCCAAAAGGAGGCTGGCGGCGCCAGTCAAATGGATCTTCTGTGGGTCCTGAATCTGGCTGACGGCAAGCATAGCCTGCTGAAGATGGCGGATCGCGCCGGCGTACCCTTTTCCCGCATCCAGAAGGCTGCGCGGCTGGCGCTGGATGCCGAGCTCATCAGAGAGACCGTTCGCGATTGACCAGCCCGATTCCGGATCAGCCGCCTCCGGTCGAGATCAGTTCGAACGCCTGCTCTATCCCCTGCCTCGCGTGACATGCGTGCTCGCACTGCGAACGGGCTGAAGTACAGCCGCATGCGGCATCGCCTTGGGGACGTTATCGCCCGCGGTCTGTACGCCTCTTTGCAGCGTATAGGCCAGAAACAGAAACACCGCCCCCTCGCTCGCGAGAACGCCAAACGCGGCCACATTCGGACGCATCGTGGCATATGCGAGAGCAACGATCAGCAGATTTCCGCACGCCGCGATCGAAGCCAGCTTGAGCGCAAACCCATCGTGATGCCGATGATGCAGATAGGCGTTCCCCAATGCAAAATTGGTCGCCAGCAGCGGAAACCCGAGCAGCATCCATCGCAACGGCTCCGCCGCGTCGACATAGTTCGCCGAGAATACCAGCGTCAGAAAGAACGGCGCGGTAATCGCAAAGAACAGCGAGACAACCGACGATCCGACGAAGCAGATACCTCCCAAAACGTACCACCGCACGCGCTGGAAATGGCCACCTGTTGCCAATCGCACCAGTTCCTGAGACAGGAAGGCAAACGATCCAACGCCGGCATAGAACAGCTTGTCGGCTTGCAGATAAAGGCCAACATGCGCCTGCGTGAACAGCACAACGACGAAAAGCCCATTGGACCAATGCGAACCCAGCATGATCAGCCTGATGCTCAATGAATCGAGTGATTCGCGGAAAATGTCCCGGTCAAGGTGAAATACTGTCTTCAACGATACGTAGCGAAACAGGCGTTCGCTGACGAGAAGAACCGAGCCTAGCCGGGACGCGACCAGAATGCTCAATATGATAACGAGCGTCGGCTGATATTTGAGAAGAATAATTGCGATGTAAATCGCGACGGCAAGCGACGAGAAGATGATCTCCGATATCGAGTACAAGCGAAAAAGACTGGTGTTGGCCGCGACCAGCCACGGAGATCGCAATGAGAAGCCGACGACGAGGAGTATCCCGAGGATCGCCGTCAACGGTTGCCCCGATGTCGGCATATACGCATACGCAACCGGAAGGCAGAGCAGCATGATCAGAAAGCGCTGGGAGTTGACTTTGTAGTAATAGGCGGCCTGATCCGCAACTTGCGGTCTTTGAGCCAGGTTGCGATATGCCGGTCGCGAGTACCCGAGATCCGCGACCTGCGAGGCAAACATGCACACGGCATGGATGCTGAGCAAAAGCACATTCTGACTATGACTGAGCGTTAAGGCCGCGGCCTTGAAGGCGACAAATAGCGACGCTGTATTGGCGACGTAAAGCACAAGCATTAGAAACAATCGGCTTGAAATGCTTGGCATCCTCAAGTTTCCTTTGCCAATACCGTAACCTTCAAGCCAGCGTGCGGCGTGCTAAAAAATCAGCCTTACGGTTTTGCATGAGGTTGCCTGTCACGCCTCGAACGCTGGCTTTACGCCTCGGTGGCGGAAGCAAATGACATTGCATGGAACATCTGCCGATTGGGCGAAAGTAAGCAATTTCGCCCAATCTGAACTCATGGGCCAGCTACCGTCTGGGCTGAACGCCGGAACGGTGCTTGGCCACGGCCTTTAAGGCTCGAAATATTGAGCACTTTCGACCTCTGACGTGTTCGCCGTCCCGGCTACGCCGAACTCGCGCTATTTCTAACGCCGAGCCACTGGTTCGGTATTGACGAGAGTCAACTTCGCACTGCGGCTCCAGGTCGCGGATTTGAAACTGTTCGGCTTGCAATCGGGACGCAGCAAATCGCCTTAGGATAGGTTGCGTGAACTCCATTGATCCATGGGCAACTCAGCCCCGGCCGTCCGGGGATCGCCGGCGACTTGACGCTCATCAATATTCCAAAGCGTTCCAGCCTTACCCTCTGACAACTCCCGCGCGCCTCCGCGACAGGCATCGGTCTCGGCGGTCGCGCAAACATCGGGAATGACTGATCTGGCCGTGACGTCAGCGAGACGCTCCAGGGAGACAGTTCATGCGGCTTTGGTTCTATGCTCTCTCGCCTTTCATGAAGCGGTTTCGGATCTCGCGCGCGCGGAAGATCAAACGCATTTTTCCCGATATCGACGATCGTTCGATCGTCGATATCGGAGGCTCTCTTCATTACTGGCGGCATGTGAAGCAGGAGATCGAGCCAAAACAGGTCACGATCTACAACATCGCGCTGGACAACCAGTTCGACGCCGCCAATGCAGGGGGAGCGCCGGAGAATATTCAGGCAAGCGTTTACGACGGCAAGCACATTCCCGCGAGCGACAAGCAGATCGACGTATTGATCTGCAACTCGGTGATAGAGCACGTCCCGCCGGGCGAGCGCGTTGGCCTCGCCCGCGAGATCATGCGCGCCGCCAGAAACTACGTGATCCAGACGCCGGCGAAGGTGTTTCCCCTCGAGCCGCACTTCGTCATGCCGTTTCTGCATTGGCTGCCCCGGCGCATCGGGCGCACGGTCGTCAAATTCTCGCCGTTCGGACTGGTCCATCGCGATCCGTCGCTCACGCAAACCTTCTTCGACGAAGTCAATATTCTATCCGCGAACGAGTTCAGAACGCTGTTTCCCGAGGGCGAATTCGTCGTGGAGCGATTTCTGTTCATCCCCAAATCTTATCTGATTATCCATAAGGCTTGAGCCGGGCGTCACAGCCGATGGTGCAGGACCTAGCGCAAGCGAGTTACCTGTCTTGGAATAAATCCGGTTGGCGGCGTGCGATCTCCACCGTTTGTCGCCTCTCTCACGATAGCAAGAACCGATGTCATCCTTAACTCTCGACACGATTCAGCGAGCCAAAGGCGCGACGGTCTCCCGAGGAAACGAGCGCTTCTTCCCGGTGCTATGCGGATTTCTGGTCGTCCAAAGCCTGTTCACCTTCATCTATCATCTGACCAACTCAACGGCGTTCTATGCGGTCAGTAACTCGATTGCGATTACCCTCATCGGATATGCCCTGATCACCATTCTCCGATCTGGGCGTGACAGCTCGGCGAGCACGGCATTCCTGGTGGTGTCCGCGACGGCAATATTCCTGAGCGTCCTTGCCAATATCGGGCACACATCGATGTCGGATGTGCTGAAATACTTTTCCCTCTACATTTTTTATGCCGCCGGCTGTCGCAACAAGACCCCGATACGACCGATAGAGCTGTATTGCCTCTATACCCTGGCCGCCTTGCCGATAGCGTTTATGGCGTTTGGAACAAGCAGGATCTGGGAACCTCAGGACGACCCTTTCGGCTATCTTCCCAACGCAAATATCGCGGTGCTGCATTTCAGCGCCTTGCTTTTCGCGGCATCTCCGGTTTTCGGCAATCGCGTGATTTTCCTGCAGCTTTTGAACGCGGCATTCATGAACAAGATCGGCGCTATCGTCGCGACGGTGATTTCAATCTGCATGTGGGCCACCGTTCCCCTGCGACGAGAGTCGGTTCTCTCGGCCGCGGCCATCGTCACCCCCGTGATCATCATCGGCATCGTCGCTTATCAGCTCGGCGCTTTCAACCGCGCCATCACGGCTTTTGACGGATTGGTCTTCGTCCTCAACATCGATCCACGCTCCGTTGTTTCGATGTCATATCAAAAGCTGGTTCTGCTCACAGGCTCGACCGATCTCTCGGGATTCTTCCGCCTGATCCACTGGACCAACATCTGGGATATCTATTCCAATGGCAGCATCGGGACGCTGATCTTTGGCTACGGTCCTGGCGAAACCCCCGCGCTGACCTATGCCGAGATGGTGCCGCACAATGACTATCTTCGTATTCTCGTCGAGTACGGCCCCATCAATCTCGCGATATTCGTGTGCTTCCTGATCTATATACGAGGCGCGCTGAAGACCCCGCCGGCAAGGGTCCTGTTCGTCGTCCTTTGCATATACTTTTTCTCGGAGAATCTGCTGGACAGCTTTACGTCCATGACCCTGTTCTTTGCCTATGCGGGACGCATGACGGCATTTGGCGCGATGGCGTCAGCCGAGCAGACCTTGAAACTAACCGGATCAAGAACATGAACGTCCGTTCTATCGATCACGGCGGCGATGTGTTGACCGGATTGCCTGATCCGGAGCCAGGCAGGTGGAAGGAGCGCGGCTTTGCGCGAACCCAGGCGCCGAAGATCGACTCTCTCGACCACCCGCCGCTCAAGGTTCTGTTTGCCAACAAGTTCTTCTATCTGAAGGGCGGTGCCGAGACGGTCATGTTCGATGAAATCGACCTGATGAGGAAGCACAAGGTCGACGTCGTCGAATTTTCCATGTGCGATCCACGCAATCGTCCATCGGAGTACGCATCGTACTTCGTCTCGCCGAAGGACTATCGATCCAATTCACGCGCCAGAAGGTTGAGGTCCGCGCTTTCGTTCATCCATTCGCGCGAGGCGGTCGACAAGATTTCCGGCCTGATCCGCGATCAAAGGCCTGACATCTTGCATTGCCATAACATTTATCACCAGTTGACACCGTCCATCATCGGCGCGGCTTCGCGGGCCAAAATTCCGGTCGTTCTCACGCTGCACGACTACAAGGTCATATGCCCGGTCTATACCCGGCTTTCCAACGGCAAAGTGTGCACGAAGTGTTCCGACGGCCGCTACGAAGCGGTGCTCGCGCAACGCTGCGCCGATGGCTCGATCGGGCGGAGCGGACTGCTGTGGGCGGAGGCGCGCTTTCATGCCGCGGCGGGGAGCTATCGGCGGGTGGACAAATTTGTCGCCCCGAGCCGTTTTCTGCGTGATGCCGTTGTGCCTCTGTTGGGTGAAAGCAAGGTCGTCTACATCCCGAATGGTGTCGACACCTCCCGCATCGAGGCGTCCGGGCAAGACAAGGGCTTCGTTCTCTATCTTGGACGCCTTTCACCCGAAAAGGGAGTTGAGACCCTACTGCGAGCGCACGCGGCGGACGATGCTGCATGGCGGCTCGTCGTCGCCGGATCAGGTCCGTTGCTGGGAAGACTGCAATCGGAATTTCCGCTTGCGGAGTTTACCGGCCACCTCACAGGCGCGGATCTCGAAGCGAAACTCAGGGAAGCCTCCCTGATCGTGGTTCCGTCCGAGTGGCACGAGAACAATCCGCTTTCGGTGCTGGAAGCAATGGCACACGCGAAGCCGATTGTCGCATCGCGCATCGGCGGAATCCCGGAGCTCATCAGGCACGGACAGACCGGTCTGCTGTTCGAACCCCGGGATATCAAGCAGTTGTCGAGCCATATCAGGACCATGCTGGGCGATCCCGACCTGCGAAGGAAATTCGGCAACGAGGCTCGGAAGATCGCTGAAATGGAGTATTCGCTCGAAAGACACGGAGCCGCATTGCTCTCACTTTATGAGGGCTTGATCGCACCAGCCGGAGCCCTTTCCCGGCGCGCCGGCAAACGTGCTGACGAGCTTCATGAACAACTGGCATGAAATTGTCTTCAACGCGCATTTGAAGTCGGAGCCGTAATGTCAAGTTCAGAAATTACGAACGAACCGGCAAGCGGCCCGCTCGTCACCATAGCCATTCCAACATTCAATCGCGCGACGTTGCTCAGGGGCTGCATTCAGCTTGCCCTGGCGCAAAGCTACAAGAACATTGAAGTTCTTGTTTCGGACAATGCGTCGTCCGACGATACAGGGAAGGTGTTGAGGGAATTCGGCGACAGCCGGCTCCGGGTCTTGAGGCAGGAAACCAACATCGGTCTGCTACCGAACTGGAATGCATGCCTGGCGGCGGCCGAGGGCGAATACATTATTTTCGTGTCCGATGACGACAGGATATCCCCAAATCTTGTCGAACGCTGCGTCGAAGTCATCGGAAGCCAAACGAAAATTCCGGTAGTCGTCGCATTGACCAACTGCCATTTGGCCTCGTTCGGTCAAATCAAGCCGGCGCGGACGAGCCAACATATGACATCGGGACTGAGAAACGGACCTGACGTCCTTATGGAATTCCTGGCGGATGAGATCAGCGTCGCGATTTGCAGCGTGATGATGAACACCCAAGCCTTGCGCTTGCGCGGGGGATTTTCCCTCAGCCTTCCCCACACGGCAGACGTTGCCGCATGGGCGCCTCTCCTCCTCGAAGAGGAAGTCGGCTTCATCAACGAGGCCTGCGCGACCTTCAATCTCCATGACGATTCAGAGACAGGCCGATTGGGCGTCGTGAAAGTCCTGACCGACGGCTGGAAGGTCGCGGACCTGATATCTTGCACGGCGGACGAACGCATCGAGGCCGCATCGCTGCGCCAGGAGCTCAAACTCCAGGCGCAACGCTGCTTTTCTCGCCGCGCATTGAGGTTCCTGGCGTATCATCGCAACAGCGGCGCCAGCTTGCGCGAGGTTTTAGGTTTCGTATGGCTTTTCCGGAACGACTTGATGAGCGTGGACAAATTGTCGATCCTGAAATTTGTCGCGATCATTCTCTGTCCAACGCCAATAGCAGCACGCCTTCGGCATCTCAGACACACTTTCTCGCCAGGCTGGCGCAGCCGGCAAAGCGTCGCGAAGCCCGGATGATCGGCACCGGGCCGAGCCGGCGCAAACCTTGCGACGGCGGCACCTGGCTTCAAGTCTTGTATCGCGGGCTCGAATTCAGACCAGGGAGAGCAACGCCCGACTTGGAATTCACCAGCGCCACGTATGCCGCCGACGTTTTCTGCGCAATCTCCGTCCAGTTGTAGCGACGGGCACAGTTCGACCTGATCGCTTCGCGCCCCGAGGCGCTCAAATTCAAATCGCTCAAAGCACGCATTTTGGCGCTCAATTCCGCGATACTTCCCATGTGGAAAACGCGCTCCGCATCGCTGACCACCTCCATGTTGGAGGGAATGTCGCTGACCAGCACGGGCAATCCATAACTGAGCGCCTCCAGCAATGCGATCGGCAGCCCTTCATGCGAAGATGGCAGAACAAACAACCCCGCATGAGCGTAGAGTTGGCGCAGGGAAGCTCCGGTCTGGAATCCGGTCATCACCACGTTGTCGGCGAGAGCCGCCTCGGAGGCGAGACAGTCGGCGTACTTGTTCTTGTGATCGATCCGGCCGACGATCGCCAGCTTCCAGCCGCTCAGTCCCGCGCGGTTAAAGGCTCGCAGAAGATCCAGTTGCCGCTTCTCGGGAACAAGCCGCCCGACCGTCACGACGTACCGGCCCGGCTCCAAGCCCAGCTCGACCACCTTGTCGGTCTCACGCGGCATCTCCGCAAAGACAACGCCGTTGGGAATGATCTCGCAAGGCTTGCCGTATTTGCTGGTGACAAGCTTTTCGATGCTCCGGCTGATGACGATACGTTGATGCGCGAAACGCATGCCGAACGCTTCGCCGAGACGTAGGAGAGTGCGTGCCGCCCATCCCCATTTCTCGCGATTGTAATCCTCGCCGTGATGAGTGACGACAACCCGCAAACCAAGCAGGCGAAGCAGCGGGACGACAAGAGCGGGTCCGATGCCGTGGATGTGCACAACTTCCGGCCTGCGGACGCCGGCCACCAAGGCGCAGATCAGTGAATGAAGCAGCGTCTCGAGATAGGCGTTGCGCACGGTCCACAGCCGAAGCAACTGCACGCCTTTCCACTCCTTGCATTGCTTGTCGACATAGGGCGAGCGCACGCAGGCTGTGACGCGGTGCCCCATCTGCACGAGTTGCGGGGCGAGATTCTCGACATGCGTTTCGATGCCACCCTGGACATTCGGAAAGCCGCGAAAACCAAAGATATAGATCTCGCCCTTTTTCATTGTGTACTCCGCTGAATCCGGCGTGTTGACGCGCGAGCAGCTAAATGCGATCGGCTGCTTGGAAGGTTGCGAGAGCGTCTCTTGTCGTATCAGCGTCGTTCAGCGCTGTTGTCTTCAGCGACTTGTAAACACGGCTCCTCGGGGCAACTTGACGGTTATCAATATCGCGCGGCCGCAATCGCGATCATCGCGCTGACGGGCGCTTCGTGGCCGTTGTTTCGGCCGGCACGAAAGAAGGGTGATAGGGAGACGCTGCAATCACACAGCCGCAATTTGAGAAGCAGACGCCCTGCTCTCTTTGCAAACGCGCTATCGACAAACTGCGATGAGTAGCTCGATAAATCGATGCCGACGCTTCATTCGGTGTTGAGAAGCATACCGAAGCACATCAAAAGCGGCGCTCATTTCCGACCCGAGATGACCAAGCCATTGTTGCAGCAGATCGCGCCATTGATCGCTGAGGCGCAACGCCACAAGTCTTGGCCAAGGTGGGCCGGGGCGGCTGGCGGCCCTATGACCGGAACCGCCGCAAGGATGGTCTGGCGCGAGTACCGCTATCCGATGCGCCGGTCGCGACCTTTCCAGAACGGATCACGCACCGCGCGGCGCAACAGCTTGCCGACCGGGCTTTTTGGCACTTCGTCGATGAAGTGCACCGACTTCGGCACCTTGTAGCCGGCAAGACGCTCGCGGGCGAAGGCCATCAGCGCGGCGTCATCGACCTGCTGATCAGCGCGTAGCGCCACGAAGGCGGCGACCGCCTCACCCCACTTGTCGTCCGGAATGCCGACGACCACGACTTCACGCACCGCCGGATGGGCAGCGAGCGCATCCTCGACCTCGCGCGGATAGACGTTGTAGCCGCCGGTGACGATCATGTCGGAGGTGCGGTCCACCAGATAGAGATAGCCGTCCTCATCGAAGCGGCCGACATCGCGGGTGCGAATGAAACCGCCGGGCAGCGCCATCTGCGCATTCAATTCCGGCGCGTCGAAATAGCCCCGCATCATGAACGGCGAGCGCAGCGCGATCTCGCCGACTTCGCCCGGCGCAACCTCGTTGCCGTCTTCGTCGACAAGGCGGATTTCGCAATCGATGCTCGGCCGCCCACAGGCGGCAAGGCGCCGCTCCGCATCGGGGCCGACGTGGTCCTCCTTGGTCAGGTGCGTGATGAACACCGGCGCCTCGGTCTGCCCGTAATATTGCTGGAAACGCGGCCCCCATAGCTTGAGCGCGCGGTTGATGGTAGGGCGTGGCATCGGTGACGCCCCGTAGATGATGGAGCGCACCGAGCTGAAATCAGCTTCCGCGATGCCGGGCTCATCCATCAACATGCCGAGCATGGTCGGCACCATGTTGAGCGCGGTCGGCTTCCAGCGCTGCACCGCCTCGATGTAGGATACTGGTGTGAAGCCTGGCAGCACGGCGGCCGTTGCGCCGCTGATCCAGTACGGCAAGATGAAACAGCCGCTGGCGTGGATCATCGAGGCGGCGTGCAGCATCATGTCGCCTTCGCGCACCTCATGATTGGCGAGGATGTTGAGCGCCATCGCGGCCCAGCTCGTCTGGGTGTGCTCGACGGCCTTCAATTTTCCGGTGGTGCCTGAGGTAAAAATGGTGACGACAATGTCGTCAGCCTCCGGCTTGCGGTCGGGTGGTGTCACCGGCTGGGCTTTCGCCAGCGCCTGAAGATCACTTGAGCTGGCGGCGTCACCGATGCTGATGGTCTTCAGCCCGGGCACGATTTGAGCCAGTTCGCGCGCCCGATCGGCCAGATCCGTACCATGCAGCAGGATCCCGACGCCGGCACCTTCCAGCATCTGCTTTTGCTCTGCCGCCGAGAGCCGCGCATTGAGCGGCACCCGCGACAACCGCGCTTTTGCGAAGCCGAAGTCCACCGGAATGGTGAACACCGAATTGTTCAGCAACAGTCCAGCGCGGGTACCGACCGCAAGCCCGAGCGTGTTGATGAAGACATTGGCGATCTGGTTCGAGAGCTGATCCACCTGCGTGAAGGTGAGCTTGTCGTGGCCATACATCACTGCGGTTCGCGGCCCGAAATAGACCGCGCCGCGACGCACCAACTCCGTCAACAACATCGCAACCTCCCTAATGTGTTTTTATCGATAGGGCTTTGCGTCACCCATATTCATTCGTCATTGCGAGAAGCGTAAGCAACGAAGCAATCCAGAGAGCCCCGATTTAGTCCCATACTATTTTATCGTCCCGGCCAGGACGGCTTCCGCTTCTCGCCGAACGCTTTCAAGCCTTCCTTGGCGTCCTCGGTCATCGCCAAGAGCGCGATCTGACTTTCGGTGTAGGCGATGGCCTCGTCGAACGACATCGCAGCGATGGCGCGCATGGCGTATTTGCCGCGGCGGATCGCGGTCGGCGACTTGTCGGTGAGACGGCCGATCAGCCAGTCCACCTTGGCGTCGAGTTCGCCGGCCGGCGCGATGTGGTTGACAAGACCGGCGGCCTGCGCGGCATGGACGTCGAACGGCTCGCCGGTCAGCGACCATTCGTTGATCAGCCGGCGCGGCGCCAACGATTGCAAGAGGCTCATCACCTGCATCGGGAACACGCCGACCTTGACTTCCGGCAGGCCGAAGATCGCGGTTTCCGTCGCCACGGCCATGTCGGTCATGCACAACAGGCCCATGCCGCCGGCCATGCAGACGCCGTTGATACGCGCGATCGACGGCTTGGTGGCATTCTGCGCCAGCCGCAACAGGTCGGCGTAATCGACGTTGGGCTTGGAAAAATCCATCGCCGCGAAGGCGCCGCCGGTGTTCGCGAGATCGGCGCCGGCGCAGAATGCCTTGTCGCCGGCCCCGGTCAGCACGATGACGCGGATCGCGGGATCGTCATGCGCCTCGCGATAGCCGCGCACGATGCCGGCTATCACCTCGGCGTTGAGTGCATTGCGCTTCTCCGGCCGGTTGATCGTGATCCAGAGGGCCTGTCCGCGCTTTTCCTGCACTACGCTCGTATTGTCCGCCATCGTCCGCTCTATCCTTTGGTTATGCCGCTTCATCTTTCGCCGGGTCGATCACCGCGACGATATGGCCGGTGGTGACCTGCTCGCCCTCGGTGACGCCGAGTTCCGCGATGATGCCTGAAACCGGCGCGACATGCACGTGCTCCATCTTCATGGCCTCGAGCGTCGCCACCGGCTGCCCGGCCTTGACGGCATCGCCGGGCTTGACCAGCACCGCCACCACGCGCCCGTTGAGCGCCGCGCGCAACTTGCCGTCGCCGCCGCCTGCCGTCGCACGTTCCGGCGCGGCACGGGTGAGGTCATGGACTGCCAGCACCGCTCCATCGCGCAGGATATAGAGGTGGCTGTCGTCGCGTCGATAGCGCACGCTCTCAGTCAGGCCATCGGCCTTGATCCGGATAGTACCACCGTCAAGAGCGGCGATGGCAACGCGGCAGCCCTCGCCGTTCGAACCGATCGCGTAATCGCCCTCGCGTGTCCGCGCGATCTCGATCTCGCAAGTCTCGCCATCGATGGCGAAGCGCATCAGCATCGGGAAGGTTGCTGCCAGCGAGCGACCGGCGCGCCACAGCGCCGCATGCGGATCTGTGACGTAAAGCAAGAGCGCCGCCAGCACATCATTGGCAACCGCGGCAACAGGCGGCCGCGCCAGCAGTTCATCGACGTGTTGTCCGATGAAGGCTGTTGTCGCACCGCCTTGCGCGAACACGTCGTTGCGCAGGCAGGAGGTCAGAAACTCCTGATTGGTGGTGACGCCGAATGCTACCGTCTGCTCCAGCCCGTGGATCAGCCGCCGACGCGCCTCGTCGCGTGTGCCGCCATGAGCAATCACCTTGGCGATCATGGAATCGTAGAACGGCGGAATCTCGATGCCGGAATGCAGCGCGTGCTCGACGCGCAGATGCTCCGCCGGCTGCCATTCCAGCATCCGTCCCGACTGCGGCATGAAGCCGTGGCGAGCGTCCTCCGAACACAGCCGCACCTCGATGGCGTGGCCGGAGAAGTGCACGTCCTCCTGCTTGAGCGCCAGCGGTTCACCGGAAGCGATGCGCAGTTGCAGTTCGACCAGATCGAGCCCGGTGATCGCTTCCGTCACCGGATGCTCCACTTGCAGACGGGTGTTCATTTCCATGAAGTAGAAGTTTCCCGCCGCATCCAGCAAGAACTCCAGCGTGCCCGCGCCCTCGTAGCCGATGGCCTTGACGGCTTTCACCGCGATCTCGCCCATCCGCGCCCGCAACTCCGGCGTCACCGCCGGCGACGGCGCTTCCTCGATCACTTTCTGATGACGGCGCTGCACCGAGCAGTCGCGCTCACCGAGATGGATGCCGTTGCCGTAGCGGTCGCCGAACACCTGGATCTCGATGTGGCGCGGCTCGACGATGGCGCGCTCGAGAATGACCGTGGGATCGCCGAACGCACCCTGCGCCTCGGAGCGCGCGCTGCGCAGGTGATCCGGGAACGCTTCCGCGCTCTCCACCAGCCGCATGCCGCGGCCGCCGCCGCCGGCGACCGCCTTGATCATCACCGGGAAACCGATGCGCGCGGCCTCCGCCGCCATGGTGGCATCGGACTGGTCCTGGCCCTGATAGCCCGGCACGCAGGGCACCCCGGCCTTTTGCATGATCGCCTTGGCGCCGGCCTTGTTGCCCATCGCTTCGATGGCTTGCGGCGACGGGCCGATGAAGACGAGGCCGGCGTCGCGGCAGGCGCTCGCGAAATCCTCATTCTCGGCAAGGAAGCCGTAACCGGGATGCACGGCATCCGCGCCGGTCGCCTTCGCCGCCGCGATGATGGCATCGATGCGCAAATATGACTGCGCCGGCAGCGGCTCGCCGATGCGCACCGCCTGATCGGCGGCGCGGACATGCGGCGCGTCGGCGTCGGCATCGGAATAGACCGCGACGGTTGCGAAACCGAGACGACGCGCGGTGCGCATCACGCGCAGCGCGATCTCGCCGCGATTGGCGACCAGGATTTTGCGGAACGGAGTGAACTTCACGATTGCGTCCCCACTCATGGCCGCGCCACCGAGAACTGCATGCGATGTGGCGTGCGGGCATCGCCCTCGCGGCAGATCGCCATCACTTCGGCGAGCACCGCGCGGGTGTCGCGCGGATCGATCACGCCGTCGTCCAGCACGCGCGCGCTGGTGGAGAACACATCCATCTGGCCGTCGAACACCGCGGTGATCTTCGCCTTCATCGCATCGATCTTGTCCCGCTCCACCGGCGCGCCCTTGCGGGCGGCGGCAGCCTCGGTGACGATCGCCATGGTTTCCGCCGCCTGCTCGCCGCCCATCACCGCGGTCTTGGCGTTTGGCCAGGAGAAGCAGAAACGCGGATGGAAACCGCGCCCGCACATGCCGTAATTGCCGGCGCCGAACGATGCGCCGCAATAGATGGTGATCTGCGGCACGGTGGCGCTGGTCACCGCCTGAATCATCTTCGAGCCGTGCTTGATCATGCCGGCTTCCTCATAGGCCTTGCCGACCATGTAGCCGGTGGTGTTGTTGAGATAGAGCAGCGGCGTCTGCGACTGGCAGCATGCCTGAATGAAATGCGTCGCCTTGTTAGCCCCGGCCGGATCGAGCGGCCCATTGTTGGTGATGATGCCGATGGCATGGCCTTCGATGCGCGCCTGCCCGCACACCGTCGCCGGGCCGTAATCCGGGCCGAACTCGACGAAATCGGAATCATCGACAAAACGCGCAATGGCCTGCCGCATATCGACAGGACGCTTATGGTCCATCGGCATGATGCCGAGCAGTTCCTCGGCGTCGTAGCGCGGCGGCCGCGCCTCGATGCGCCTTTGATCGGCCTGCGGCCGATCCCAGTCGAGCCCGGCCATGATGTCGCGCGCGATCCGCAGCGCATCGCGATCGTCTTCCGCGAGATAATCGCCAAGGCCGGAGATGCTGGTGTGCATCACCGCGCCGCCCAACTCTTCCTCGGTGGCGATTTCGCCGGTCGCGGCTTTCAGCAGCGGCGGGCCGGCGAGAAACGCGCGGGTGCGGCCGCGCACCATGACGATGTAGTCCGACAGGCCGGTCTGGTACGCGCCGCCCGCCGTGGACGAACCGTGCGTCACCGTCACCACCGGCAATCCCGCCGCGGACAACCGCGCCAGGTTGCGAAAAATGTTGCCGCCGCGCACGAAGTCCTCGACGCGATAGCGCAAAAGGTTGGCGCCGGCGCTCTCCACCAGTTGCACGTAAGGCAGCCGGTTCTCCAGCGCCAATTCCTGCACCCGCAAGGTCTTGTCGAGGCCGTAGGGCTGCAACGCACCGGCATCGATGCCGGCGTCATTGGCGCTGACCATACAGCGGATGCCAGAGACGAAGCCGATGCCGGCCACAAGGCCGCCGCCCGGCGCGCTCTTGTCCGGGTCCGGCACATCGAACATGTAGCCGGCAAGCGTCGATAATTCGAGGAACGGCGCGCCGGGATCGAGCACCAGGGCCACGCGCTCGCGCGGCAGCAACTGGTGACGCTTGTGGAAACGGTCCTTGGCGGCAGCGGACTTGGCGCGGCTGCGCTCCTCCAGCATCCGCATCCGTTCGATCAGCGCCAGCATGCCCTCGCGGTTGGCCTTGAAACCGGCGCTGCCGGTCGCGATGGTCGATTCAATAACTGCCATGTTACGAACGTTTCTCCAAAACTAGCATCATGCCAGCGGCATCACCGCTTTCCGTCATGGCCGGGCATAGCCGTTCGAAGAACGGCGTCGCTTCGCTCGCACATACCCGGCCATCCACGTCTTCGTCGTGGAAACATTGAAAGCCGTGGATACCCGCGACAAGCGCGGGCATGAGGTGAAGGGATGCGAAGCCGCGATCCGACTTTAGCCATGCCGATCATGCTCTAATGCTTGATCCCGAAAATCTGCCGCGCGTCCGCCGGGCTTGCAATGGTGCGTCCGGCCTCGCGGGCATATTGCGCCATGGTTTCGATCAATTGCCCGTTCGAGGTCACCTTGCTGCCGTCGGGGCGATAGAAGGTGTCCTCAAGCCCGGTGCGCAGATGACCGCCCAATTCGGCACAGCGCCGGTGCAGCGGCCAGATCTCGGCGCGGCCGATCGCGGTGACCTGCCAGTTGGCTTCCGGCAACTTCAGCTTGAGCAGGATCGGGAGCAATTCGGGATCGGCCGGCATGCCCGACGCGACGCCCATGACGAAGTTGTATTCCAGCGGGCCAGAATACATGCCGGTCTGGCGATACATGCCGACGCAGCGCACGATGCCGACATCGAAGCATTCGAATTCCGGCACAGTCCCAGCGTCCTTCATCGCGTCGAGAAAGTCCTGCACCTTCTCCACCGAATTGTCGAACATCATCGGCGGCCAGGCCCAGGTATTGTCGGCCTTCACTTTCAGGTAGTTCAGCGAGCCGGCGTTGCACGCCGCCATTTCCGGTTTCGTCTCGCGCACGCAGGCGAGCGGGCCGGCATATTCCGGGCCGGAGGTACCGGTGGTGTGGTTGATGATGACACCCGGGCAAGCCTCGCGGATCGCCTGCTGGATCTCGCGCGAAACGCCCACCTCCCACGACGGCAGATGGCCTTTGTTCGGCGCCTGCTGGCGCAGATGGATGTGCATGACGCTGGCGCCGGCGTCATAAGCGGCCTTGGCCTCGCGCGCCATTTCCTCCGGTGTCACCGGCACATGATGCTGCTTGGGATCGGTCAGCACGCCGTTCAGCGCGCAGGTGATGACAACCTTATCGCTCATGCCGGAAAAGCCCTCGTTTGCCTGCCGATCATGGGTCGGCGGATGACATGAGGGCATGATGCGAAACCGCCCGGGCGGCTTCTTGCGTCAACCGGCTATCGCGATGCAGTGGCTTCCAAGGGCTGGCCGATAAAGGAGATTGGCACATTCGGGCACTTCATCACAGCCCGTCATGGCCGGATTTGTTCCGGCCATCCACGTCCTAGCTGCTCTTGATAAAGACGTGGATGGCCGGGACGAGCCCGGCCATGACGAGACTACGAAGTCATCAGGACCGCCCCGAGCGCAGGCCGAGGCCGATGGAGGCGTCGCTACGATAGATCGCGAGATCGCGCGAGCCGATGAAGATGGCGCGCGGCTTCAGGCCATAGAAGCGGCGGATCGAATGGCTGAAATGCGTCGAATCCGGATAGCCGATATCCTGCGCCAGATGCGCGAGATTGATATCCTCGTTGACGAAGTGCAGCAGATGGCGCGCCCGCTTCCAGGCGCGGAAGGCACGGAACGACACGCCGGTCTGCTCCTTGAACAGATGCAGGAAGCGCGACTGCGACAACCGCACCGCCGCCGCGCATTCGGCCGCGTTGACATTGACGTTGGAAAATTCGCACAGCCGCGCGATGGCCTCGGTGATGCGCTGGTCGAGTGCGCGGGCCGCGAGCGGCTCGCCGAAGAAGATCGTGTCGAATTCGCAGGTGGTGAATCCCTCGCGACGCCCGGTGATCCGCAACGCGTCGTAAGCGCCACGAATCCGCGCCGTGACCGCTTTGCCGGCCGGACCCCGCAGCCGCTGTTCGAGCGCCAACAACGCCGACGGCAGCACCGTTTCCGGCTCGATCACCATGCAGATGATCGAGGGATAATCGCTCTCGACGCCGTGCACGATATAGGGCGGCACCACGACGATCTCGCCTCGGGTCACCGTACCGCCCTGGGTGACGCTGAATTCCCCATGCAGGGCGACATAGACATTCAAGCCGCCGCTGGTCCGCTGCAGCGGCTTGCCGAGCAGCCCGGCGTAAAACACCCGCTCCGGACTGATAAGCATCAGATGCTCCGATGCCGGCCGCGCGCCGTCGTCCATGCTATCCGCTCCCGCGATTGCGATGCCTGTCACGTCAGGGCATAGACCCCGGCGCGGCTCTTGGTGGCGCCGAAGCATACAGCAACCGGACCGGAAGTCACCGCCGGACGGCACCGGTTTGAGCCTGAGGCGAAGGGTCGCTTTGGGGGATCTGGGCCATCGTCAATCATCCGCCGTCATGCGCGGACTTGATCCGCGCATCCATCTTCTAATCCAAAAATGATGGATTGCCGGGTCAAGCCCGGCAATGACGTCTCAATACATCGTCCGCCAGTCCTTACGTCCGCCGTGGAACCTTCTGCTCCTCGCTGGCACGGACTTCAGCGGCGACAGCCCGCTTGTAGCCCTCGCGCTGCTGCAGGCGCTGCCAGTAAGCGGCGACGTTGGGGCCGAAATCCTTGGAGAGGCCGAGGTTTTCCGCGAGCCGCAGCGCGTAGCCGATGACGATGTCGGCGGCGGTGAAACGCCCGGCGCACAAGGTTTCGGCCTGCCCGGTCGCCGCCTCGACGGCGCGGAGGCGACCCAGGAACCATTTCGCATAGTCCTGCGCGACCTGCGGATTGCGCCGCTCCTCGGGCTCGAGTTGCGTATAGCGCAGTACCAGCGTCTGCGGGAACGTCAGCGTGGCGTCGCTGAAATACATCCAGTTCAGGAACGCGCCGTAGGCGGCCTCGTCCTGGCCGACGATCAGCGGCGTCGGCCCATGGCGGGTCCCGAGATAGTAGCAGATGCCGGAGGATTCCGACATTTTGGTCTCGCCGTCGATCATGAACGGGATGGTGCCGAGCGGATTGATCGCGAGATATTCCTTCGCCAGCACGCGCGGCGGGAACGGCAGCATCTTCAGGTCATAGGGGAGCCCAAGCTCCTCCAGCATCCACAGCGGGCGGAACGAGCGCGCGGCAAAGCAGTGATACAGCGTAATCATTTTGGCTCCGTCGTGGGTGTCAGCTTGGGCTTCGCACCGGGCAGCGTCCCCATCATCTTGCACAGGATCGACAACATCACCTCATCGGCGCCGCCGCCGATCGATGTCAAGCGGCCGTCGCGATAGGCGCGGCTCACCGGCGTCTCGTTCATGAAGCCCATGCCGCCCCAATATTGCAAACACGCGTCGTTGAGTTCGCGGTTGAGCCGCCCGGCACGAAGTTTTGCCATGGTGGCGAGCTTGGTGACATCCTCACCCGCGACCAGCGCCTCACCCGCGCGATAGATCAGCGAGCGCAGCAGTTCAACCTCGGTCTGCAACTCGGCCAGACGGAAGTGCACCACCTGATTGTCGAGAATGCTCTGGCCGAACGCCTTGCGGTTACGAGTATATTCGATGGTCTCTTCGATGATGTGCTCGTGCGCCTTCAGCCCGGCGGCGGCGCCCCACAGCCGCTCCTCCTGGAACTGGATCATCTGATAGGTAAAACCCTTGCCCTCCTCGCCGATGCGGTTGCGCTTCGGCACCCGCACGTCCTCGAAGAAGATCTGCGCGGTGTCGGAGGAGCGCATCCCCATCTTGTCGAGCTTGCGCGCGACATTGACGCCCTTGCTCTTCATCGGCACACAGATCAGCGACTTGTTGCGATGGGCTGGCCCGTCGCCGGTGTTGGCGAGCAGGCAAATCCAGTCGGCCTGGGTGCCGTTGGTGATCCACAGCTTGCCGCCGTTGATGACGTAGTCGTCGCCGTCCGACCGCGCGTTGGTCTTGATCGAGGCGACGTCCGAGCCCGCGCCGGGTTCGGAGACGCCGATGCAGGCCACCATGTCGCCGGCGACCGCAGGCGCGAGGAATTCGCGCCGTACCTCGTCGGAGCCGAACTTCGCCAGCGCCGGCGTCGCCATGTCGGTCTGCACGCCGATCGCCATCGGCACGCCGCCGCAGCGGATGGCGCCGAGTTCCTCCGCCATCATCAGCGCGTAGCTGTAGTCGAGCCCTTGCCCGCCGAATTCCACCGGCTTGTTGAGGCCGAGAAAGCCGAGATCGCCGAGCTTCTTGAACAGCTCATGCGCGGGAAAGATGCCATCCGCCTCCCATTGATCGACATGCGGATTGATCTCGTTGGCGATGAACCTTTGCAGAATGCGGCGCGGTTCGTCGTGGTCGGCGGTGAAAAGCATCCTCGATCGTTCCTCTCGTCTTGATTACAAGCCCATCTGGCGGCTGGCGAGATCCTTCATGATCTCCTCGGTGCCGCCGCCGATGGCGTTGACCTTTACTTCGCGATAGATGCGCTCGACCTTGACGCCGCGCATGAAGCCGGCGCCGCCAAAAATCTGGACTGCCTCGGAGGCGCAGAACGCCATGGTCTGCGTCGCCTGATTTTTCAGCATGCAGATTTCCGCCACCGGGCTTTCGCCCTGATCGAGCCGCCAAGCCAGCATCTCCAGCATCGCCTGCGAGGCCGCGACGCGCTGCGCCATGTCCACCAGCTTGTGGCGGATCACCTGATGCTGGGTCAGCGGTTTGCCGAAGGTGTGGCGCTGCTTCGCATATTCCGTCGCTTCGTCGAGACACACCCGCGCCGCCGCGGTGCAGCCCGCCGCCATGGTCAGGCGCTCGCTGTTGAAGTTGTGCATGATGATCTTGAAGCCCGCACCTTCTTCCCCCAGCAAGTTGCCGGCCGGTACGCGGCAATTGTCGAAATGCAAGGTCGCGGTGTCGGAGGCCCACCAACCCATCTTCTTCAGCGGCGTGCGTGTCAGGCCGGGCGTATCGCCGGGAATCACCAGCATGCTGACGCCGCCCGGCCCCGGCCCGCCGGTGCGCACCGCCGTGGTGATGTAGTCCGCGCGCATGCCCGACGTGATGAAGGTCTTCTCGCCGTTGACGACGTAGACATCGCCTTCGCGCCGCGCGCTGGTACGCAGGTTGGCGACATCGGAGCCACCGCTCGGCTCGGTGATGGCCAACGCCGAGATTTTCTCGCCGGACAGAATTTCCGGCAGCACCTTCGCCTTGAACTCCGGCGTGCCGGCGCGCGCGATCGGCGGCGCGCCGATCGAATTGCTCTTCAGGCTGGCGCTGACGCCGCCGGCGCCCGCGCGCGCCAGTTCCTGCACCGAGACGATCCACATGAAATTGTCACACGGCGTGCCGCCGTATTCCTCCGGGAAGCCGAGCCCGAGCAGGCCGATCTCCGCCGCCTTGCGATAGAGCTCGCGCGGGAAGGTCCCGGCCTCGTCCCATTCGGTGGCGTAAGGTTCAATCTCCTTCTGGACGAAGCGGCGCACGACGTCGCGAAAGGCCTCATGATCGGCGTTGTAGAACGGGCTTTTGGCCACGGCTGGCACCCTTTCTGTGATCCACGATTGCTGTACGGCAGGATGCCGCCAAACCCGGAACGCCACTTGCGTCGAGTGGCTGTACCGATATGCGTCGCTTGAGAGGTTTCGGATCAAACCACCCGACGGTAGCGCGGCGCATGATTCTCGCCTAAACTTCGCAAATCACACTCATCCAGTCCGATCATCCTTTCAACCGAGAAGCCGCACGACATGGCCCCGAGGCGACGGACGACGCAAGATTCCAGCCGCCCCCTTCCAGCGATGCCGCAAGCCAAATCAACCAGCCGCGCGAAACCAGCGCCCGCAACGTCCCGCCGGCGCCGACCGACAACCGGCGGTGATGCGGTGCCGCGCGAGGCGACCGATGCATCCACCGCGTCGAAGTCGCAGAAATCGCGCGAGGCCATCCTCGAATCGGCGGCCAAGCTGTTCCGCCGGCAGGGTTACTCGGCGACGACGCTGCGCCAGATCGCCGACCTCGCCGAAATCCAGGCCGGCAGCATCTACTATTATTTCGACTCCAAGGATGCGATCCTCGACGAAGTGCTGGACGAGGGCCTGCGCCGCGTCTTCAACGGAGTGAAACTGAAGCTCAAGCAGGCCGGCGATATCTCGCATCGCCAGAAGATCGCGCTCGCCATCGAAGCGCATCTCGTCGCGCTGCATGACGCCAGCGATTTCACCTCCGCCAATATCCGCATCTACGGCCAGTTGCCGGAGCGCCTCAAGGGCCCGCACCGCGCCATCCGCCGCGCCTATGCGCGCTACTGGGACCGCCTGCTCTCGGACGCACAGAAGGCCGGCGAAATCCGTTCCGACATCGAACTCATCCCGCTGCGCATCTTCGTGCTCGGCGCGCTGAACTGGACGGTGGAGTGGTTCGACCTCAGCAAGAAAGATGCCGTGCAGAAACTGGCGCGGCGGACGGAGTCGATCATCTTCGACGGCGTGAAGCGGTAAGCTTGGCGCGCCTGAATAAAACGCGAATAGCGTCAGACACCCTATCCTCCGTCATACCCGCGCTCGTCGCGGGTATCCACGTCTTTGCTGAGATTCAACAAGCAAAACGTAGATGGCCGGGACAAGCCCGGCCATGACGGCGAATGTGAGCAAGGGCCGTAGCCGTCATTGCTGCGAGCACTCGGATCAGCGCGCTCCGCGCTATCCGAGCACAGGCTCCGCGAAGCAATCCAGAGAGCCATGAAGCAAGACCTGGATTGCTTCGTCGCTCGTGCTCTTCGCAATGACGATCAGGGCTACGCGATGTCGAAACGACCTGCCCTCACCTGCCCTGCCAATTCGGCTTGCGCTTCTCGGCAAACGCCTTCGGTCCCTCGATGGCGTCCTGGCTGGCATAAACCTCCTCGTGAAGGCGGCCGGCTTCGATCAGGCCGTTTTCGAGGCCAAGGTCCATCGCCGCCAGCACGCTGCCCTTGGCGGCCTTTACCGACAGCGGCGCGCCCTCGACAATCTTGCGCGCCAGTTGCAGCGCGCGGGCGCGCACCGCGTCCGGCGTATCCTCGAGATAATTCAGGAAACCGTAGCTCGCGAGTTGCTCGATCGGCACGGTTTCGCCGGTCAGCACCAGTTCCATCAATACCGGCTGCGGCAGCATCCAGAGCAGCGGCACCGCCCATGGCGAACCGCGTCCCATCTTGACCTCGGTGATGCCGGCGCGCGTGCCGCGCAGGCCGACGCGCAAATCCGACTTGATCGCCAGCAACATGCCGCCGGCCATCAGCGAGCCGGTCATCGCCGCGATGATCGGCTTGGTGACGTTGCGCATCGCCGTCTGCATCGGGTCGCGCATCAAGGTGAGGATATCGACCCCGTCACGTGCGCGAATTTCTGCTGCCTGCCGCAGATCAAGCCCCGCCGAGAACACGCCGCAATCCGCCGACGTCAGGATGACGACGCGGACGGCCTTGTCGTCCTCGACGCGCGCCCATGCTTCCGTCAGGCCATTCATTGCCTCGACCGACAGCGCATTCTTGCGCTCGGGGCGATCGATGGTGACGGTGGCAATGCCGTCCTCGACGACATAGCGGATCGGCGCATTCTCCGGCATCGGGAACCCTTTCGTAAATTCTAACATCTGTTAGATTATCCCAAACTGGCCTTGACCGCGACCTTAAACTGCAACGTCTAACCTCAGGACCGCCATGCAACTCACAGCCAAGATGCGCTTCGCCCCCGACTTGTTGAAGGATCAGGTCGCCCTCGTTACCGGCGGCGGCACCGGCATGGGCCGCGCCACTGCGCTGGAAATGGCGCAATCGGGCGCCAAGGTTGTCGTGCTGGGCCGACGACCGGAACCGATCGAGGATTGCGCCCGCGTCATTCGCGAGGCCGGCGGCGAGGCCATCGCGATTTCCGGTGACATCCGCCAACCCGAGCAGATCGAGGCGGCGATGGCGCGTATCCGTCAGGAGTTCGGCAAGCTCAATATTCTCGTCAACAATGCCGGCGGGCAATTCGTCACACCCGCGCGCGAATTGAACAACAAGGGGTTCGAGACCGTCATCCGCAACAACCTGATCGGCTCGTGGCAGATGACGAAAGCGGTCGCCGATCATTTCATGTTTGAGAACGGCGGCTCCATCGTGTTCGTCACCGCCTGCGTGCGCTCGGGGCTCAGCGGGTTTGTCCACACCGCGGCCGCGCGCGGCGGCGTGCTGGCGATGATGAAGACGCTGGCGTTCGAATGGGCCGAGTTCGGCATCCGCCTCAACTGCGTCGCGCCCGGCACGGTGAAGACCGAGGGCATGGGCCACTATCCCATCGCGCCCGAACAATGGCTGAAGCTCAACCGCAACATCATGGGCCACATGGGCGACGTCGAGGACATCGCGGCCGCGATCATCTTCCTCGCCTCGCCGCTCGGCAAGTTCGTCACCGGCGAGGAATGGTACATCGACGGCGGCGAGACGCTGCACCTCGCCCACGACGCGCGGCAGATGATCGACATGATGAAATTCGCCACGCGCGAACGCGGCGACGGCCAGCCGGGAAAGGCTTAGCACTTTCGCAGATCGCAGCAAGATGCGTTCGGCGTGATGGCTCATTTGCACGTCATTGCGAGGAGCGTCAGCGACGAAGTAATCCGGAACTTCTTCAGTAAAGACTGGATTGCTTCGCTTCGCTCGCAATGACGATTTCAGTTCACTTCGCTCTGGCCGCCATGAGCGTCGTGAAAGCTACAGCGCCTGCCCGACCCGTACGCCGTCATCGATGGCACGCATGGCGTCGAGTTCGGCGGCCTCCTTCGCGCCGCCGATAACATGCGCTTCGATGCCGCTGGCGCGCAGTTCGTCATAAAGGCTCCGGTTGGAGTCCTGCCCCGCGCAGATCACGATGGTATCGACCGCGAGCACCTGCGGCTTGCCGTCAACGGTGATGTGCAGCCCTGCATCGTCGATTCGGTCATAGCTGACGCCCGCCAGCAGCTTGACGTCGCGCTTGGCGAGGCTCGATCGCAATATCCAGCCGGTGGAGACGCCGAGCCCCACACCGGGGCGTGACGCCTTGCGTTGCAGAATGGTAATTTCGCGCGTTGCTTCGCGCGGCGCCAGCGGATCGCCGGACAGGCCACCCGGTTGCGACAGAGTCACATCGATGCTCCACTCGCGCTGGAAATCCGCGAGGTTGAGCGCGCGATGTTTCGGCGCTTCATCCGGCTGCGAGTGGCAGAGATATTCGGCGACATCGAAGCCGATCCCGCCCGCGCCGATGATGGCGACGCGGCGACCGGCCTTGCGCTTGCCGCTGAGGAGATCGCTGTAGACGATCACGCTCGGATGATCGATGCCGGGAATCGTCGGGACACGCGGATGCACGCCAGACGCGACCACCACCGCATCGAAACCTTCGTTGGCGAGGTCCGCTTGCGACACTGGCGTGTTCAAGCGCAGGTTCACCTGCCCCGCCTCGATGCGACCGCTGTAGTAACGCAACATCTCGTCGAATTCGACTTTGCCCGGCACCACGCGCGCCAGATTGATCTGGCCGCCGACGCGATCGGAGGCTTCGAACAACGTCACCTTATGGCCACGCCGGCTGGCTTCCGCCGCAGCGGCAAGTCCGCCGGCGCCGGCACCGACAACGGCCACCTTGCGCGAACGCACCGCCGGCCCTTCTTCGAACAGCGTTTCGCGGCAGGCGCGCGGATTGACCAAGCAGGTGGCGCTCCGATCGGAGAAGATGAAATCGAGGCACGCCTGGTTGCAGGCGATGCAGGTGTTGATGGTTTCCGGCCTTCCCTCGCGCGCCTTTTTGGCGAAGAACGGATCGGCCAGCATCGGCCGGGCCATCGACACCAGATCGCTGTCGCCGGAGCCAATCACCTCCTCGGCCAGTTCCGGCGTGTTGATGCGGTTCGACGCCACCACCGGAATTTTGACCGCACGCTTGATCCGCGCCGCGGCGAAGCGCCACGCCCCGCGCGGGATCGGATAGGCAATGGTCGGCACCCGCGCCTCGTGCCAGCCGATGCCGGTGTTGAGAATATCGGCGCCGACGGCCTCAACGCGCTGCGCCAGCCGATCAATCTCATCACCGGTCGCGCCGCCCTCGACGAGGTCCAGCGCGGAAATGCGGTAGATGATGATAAAGTTGTTTCCCGTCGCAGCGCGCACGCGCTTCACCAGTTCGACTGGCAGGCGATGGCGGTTCTCTTCGGGGCCACCCCATTCGTCGGTGCGATCGTTGGTACGCAGCACAGTGAATTCGTTGATGAGGTACCCTTCCGAGCCCATGATCTCGACGCCGTCGAAACCGGCTTCCTGCGCCAAGGTCGCGCAACGCACGTAATCCGCAATCGTCTGCTCGATTTCCTCGCCGGTCATCGCGCGCGGCGTGAAGCGGTTGATGCGCGAGCGGATGCTGGACGGCCCAAGGCATTCTTCCTGCTTGGCGTAACGGCCGGAATGCAGGATTTGCAGGCAGATCTTGCCGTCATATCGATGTACCGCGTCGGTGATCTGCCGCAATTCCGGCACCTGCGCGCGATCGGTCAGCATCGGCCCGCCCGGCTCGATCAGGCCGGCGCTGTTCGGCGCATAGCCGCCGGTGATGATGAGGCCAACCTCGCCCTTCGCACGCTCAGCGAGAAAGGCCGCCATCTTTTCCACGCCGTTCTCTTCCATATCGAGCCGGGTGTGCATCGACCCCATGATAATCCGGTTGCGCAGGGTCGTTCCGCCGACCTTCAGCGGCGCGAGAAGATGGGGATAGCGCGACAGACCCGGATCGGCTTGCATGGCGTGGCTCTCGTTGGCATTGTCAGCTTTCTAACAATTGTTAGAATGGTTCGAATAATCAAGACAATTCGTGAGGACGCCGGTGGACACCACGCTGAACGAACAGCAGGAAGCCTTTCGCGAGGCCGCGCAGCGCTTCGCCACCGAAAAGCTGGCCCCGCATTACCAGAAGCGCGCCACCGAACACCGGCTCGACCGCGCGATGCTTGCCGAGATGGGAGCGCTCGGCCTGATCGGCGTCGATATTCCCGAAGCCTATGGCGGCCTTAGCGAAAGCAGCGTCACCGCCGGCCTCATCATCGAGCAGATCGCCTACGCCGACTTCAACGCCAGCTACGTGCAACTCTTGGCCTCGCTGATGGGCGGCATGGTGGCGCAGCACGCGACGCCTGACGTCGCGAAGGAGTGGCTGCCGAAGGTGACGCGCGGCGAAGCCATCATCGGCCTCGGCCTCACCGAGCCGCGCGGCGGATCGGACGCCGCCAATCTCATTCTTCGCGCCGAAAAGTCCGGCAACGGATACCGCCTCAACGGCGAAAAGACTTCGATGAGCTGCGCCGACCAGTGCGACGCGGCGGTGATCTTCGCCCGCACCGGCAAGGTGGAGGACGGCGCGCGCGGCGTCAGCGCATTCTTCGTCGATCTCAACCAGAAGGGCATCACCCGCACCCATTTCGACGACATCGGCACCAAGCCGGTCGGGCGCGGCTCGGTGTTCTTCGACGACGTGTTCGTTCCGGCCGAATGCCTGATGGCCGAGGAGAACAAGGGCTTCTCCAAGATCATGACCGGCTTCGACTACAGCCGCGCCCTGATCGGTCTCGAATGCATCGGCCCGGCGCAGGCGTCGGTGGACGAGGCGTGGCAATACTCGCGCGAGCGCACCGCGTTCGAGCGGCCGATCGCCCAATTCCAAGGCGTCAGTTTTCCGCTGGCGGAAGCCGAGACGCAACTCACCATGATGCGCCAACTTTGCTTCCACACGCTGTCATTGCGCGACTACCGCTTGCCGCACACGGCAGAGGCCGCGATGTGCAAGTGGTATGTGCCGAAGACGACGTGCGAGATCATCCACCAGTGCCTGCTGACGCACGGACACTACGGCTACACCACCGACCTGCCGTTCCATCAGCGCTATCTCGACGTGATGGGATTGCAGATCGGCGACGGCACCGCGCAGATCCAGAAACTGGTGATCGCACGCGAGAAGGTCGGCCGGGTCGCGGTGCAATACGCCAAGCAGGATGCGGGGAAGTAGGGGTAGTTTCTTTCGCCAAAGGTCGTCATGGCCGGATTTATTCCGGCCATCCACGTCTTAACAGCATATCAGCAAGGAAGGCGTGGATGGCCGGGACAAGCCCGGCCATGACGGAATTGGTCAACAAATAGTTGTGCGCCCGAATTCCGGGTAACGCAACCATTTACCGATCCGGCGCGAATTCGACCGGCGCGACATTCGCCGGTGAAGCGCCCTTCTCCCACAGCTTTGGATAGGTGACGTAAAAATCCTTCAGCAGTTGATCGATCGGTGGATCGACGAACCAGCCACGGTCGTTGACATATTCCATGTGACGCCGGTTCTGGGTGTCGAACTCGTGGAACAACGCGTCGCTCTTGCCGTCGAACACCAACTCGCGCACGCCGAAGCGCTGGCATAGTTCGGTATTGAACGCCGGTGTCACCTTGAACATCTGGCCGTCGAGCCACAGTGCGACATAGCCGTGATAAATGAACAGGTCGGTCCCCATCAGGTCGGAAAGCTTCGCCGAGTTGAGATGGTTTCGCACGTCGGCAAATCCGGGCGCCGCCGGAATGCCGGCGGCACGCAGCACCGCCGCGAGCAGGATGGCTTTCGGCACGCAATAGTTCGAGGGCCGCTGAGCCACCGTGCTGGCGCGATAGTCGTGCGGCGTGACGCCGATGTTGAACGGGTCGTACTTGATACGGTCGCGCACCGCGTCGAACAGCCGGATCGCCTTCTCGGTCGGCGACGCATTTTCGAAGCCGCGCAGCGCCGAGGCCGCGAACTCGCGCACCGGCGCGGAATCGCTATCGACGAAGGATGTCGGTTTCAGATAATCGGCATTCGGAGAAGCAGTCACGTCAACCATCCCGCTCGATCAGTCAGTCATGCGCCATGAATCTAACAAATGTTAGAAACAAGCTGTTGTCAATCGCGGCGGCACGGTATTGTACTTCCGCATGTTCAATTGAAAGATCGTAGGACAGCGCATGAGCGACGCCAACCACTATGTTTGGGAACCCTCCCCCGACCTCGTCGCGCAAAGCAACCTGACGGCCTTCCTGCGCGCCACCGGACACGCGGACTATGACAGCCTCGCGGCCGCCGCCGAGGCCGATCCGGCCTGGCTGATGGAGCAGGTGTTCAAGTTCTGCGACGTGCGGTTCTACAAGCCTTACGAGACGATGCTGGATACCTCGCGCGGCGAGCCGTGGGCACGCTGGTGCGTCGGCGGCACCACCAACATCGTGCTGAACTGCATCGACAAGCATCGCGGCACGCCGGTCTGGGACCAGACTTTTCTGGTGTGGGAGGGCGAAGACAAGACCGAGCAGCGCACCCTCAGCTACCGCGAGCTTGACCACGAGGTAAGCCGCCTGGCGCAGGGCTTGCGCGATCTCGGCATCAAGCAGGGCGACGTCGTCGCGCTCTATATGCCGAACCTGCCGGAAACGTTCATCGCCTTCTTCGCGGTGATGAAACTCGGCGCGATCCTGCTGCCGCTGTTTTCCGGCTTCGGCCCCGCCCCGATCATCTCCCGCCTCAACCATGGCGAAGCGAAAGCAGTAATCACCGCCAACGGCACCTGGCGGCGCGGCACCCCGGCGCCGCTGAAGCCTGTGCTCGACACCGCGCTGGAGCAGGCTCCGAGCGTGCAGCATGTGGTCGTGGTCGATCGTGGCGGACTGTCGATCGAGACGCCGATGCGCGCCGGCCGCGACCACTGGTGGCACGACATCACGGCCGGCAAGGACGGTGACATTGCCACCGTCGAAATGCCGGCGGATGCCCCGGCGATTCTGCTCTATACATCCGGCACCACCGGCGAGCCGAAGGGTTGCGTCTGGACCCAGATCGGCTTCATCGGCTCGATGGTGACGCGCGACATCATCATCTGCTGCGACTTCAAGCCGACCGACCGTTTCTTCTTCATGAGCGACATGGGCTGGATGGTCGGCGCGATGACCGCCTGCATTCCGAGTTTCGCCGGCGCCAGCCTGCTGGTGGCCGAAGGCACGCCAGATTATCCGGACACGGGGCGATTCTGGCGGCTGATCCAGGATCATCGCGTCAGCTATCTCGGCGTCTCGCCCACCATCGTCCGCAGCCTGATGCGCTACGGCGAGGAAGTGGAGAACTACGATCTCTCCAGCCTGCGCATGACGACGTCGGGCGGCGAGGCCTGGACCGCCGCGCCGTGGCAATGGTTCTTCGAACACGTCTGCAAGCGACGGCTGCCGATCATCAATATTTCCGGCGGCACCGAAGTCGGCGGCTGCATCTTTCTCGGCACACCGAACCACCCGATGAATCCCGGCTCGTTCTCGCGGCCGGCGCTCGGCGTCGGCGCCGATATCGTCGATCTCAGCGGCAACAAAGTGCCGCCCGGCGAAGTGGGCGAACTGATCCTGCGCCACTCCTCCATCGGACTAACGAAAAGCCTGTGGAAGGCCGATGCGCGCTACATCGACAATTACTGGAGCACGTTGCCGGGCATCTGGGTGCACGGCGACTTCGCCATGCAGGGCACCGACGGCCTCTACTACATTCTCGGTCGCTCCGACGACACCATCAAGATTTCCGGCAAGCGCACCGGACCCGCGGAGCTTGAGGGGCTGTTGGTCGCAACCGGCAAAGTCGCGGAGGCCGCGGTGTTCGGCATTCCGCATCCGGTGAAGGGATCGGCCATCGTCTGCGCCTGCGTGCTGATGCCGGGTGTTGCCGAGAAAGGCATCGCAGACGAATTGTCCGGCGCACTGGTGAAGGGCATGGGCGCGTCGTATCGCCCGGAGCGCATCGTCTTCGTCGACGACCTGCCGCGCACCCGCAACCTGAAAATCATGCGCCGCGTGCTGCGCGCGGTGTTCGAGGAAAGAGATCCCGGCGACCTGTCGTCGCTGGCCAATCCGGAAACGGTGGACGCCTTGCGTCGGCAGTTAGCGGCGAGCTAACCACAACAACAAACTCTCTGTCGTCATGGCCGGATTTATTCCGGCCATCCACGTCTTCAACTTTGAGGATAAAACGTGGATGGCCGGGACAAGCCCGGCCATGACGAAATAAGCGTTCTCTGGAAAGTTAGAAGGTGCTCAAGTATCGAGCGTCTAACTCCCTTTAAACTGGGCACTCCGGCGGGAATGATGGCTTGCGCTTCTCGAGGTGCGAGGCGAGGCCTTCGCGGGCCTCGTGTCCGGAGAAGCCAAGGATTTCCAGCGCCGTCGAGGTGTCGAACAGCGGTCCGTTCACGCGCAGCCAGTTGTTGAGCGAATACTTGGTCCAGCGGATCGCGCTCTGCGCGCCGGTGGCGAGATCCTCCGCGGTTTCCAGCGCGATCTTCTGCAACTCGGCATCCTCGACGCACAAGGACACCAGCCCGATGCGCTCGGCTTCCTCGCCAGACAGCGGCTTGCAGGTCAACAGATAATACTTCGCCTTCGCCAGCCCGCACAGCAGCGGCCAGATGATGCAGGCGACGTCGCCCGCCGCGACGCCGAGCCGCGTGTGGCCGTCGACGATCTTAGCGGATTTGCCGCAGATCGACACGTCGGCGAGAATGCCGACGACGAGGCCGGCGCCCACCGCGACGCCATTGATCGCGGAAATGATCGGCTTGTTGCAATTGATGACGTTGTAGACGAGATCCTTGGCTTCCTTCCAGGTCGCCATGCGCGCGACCGGATTATCGAGCAGCCCCTTGATCAACTCGAAATCCCCGCCCGCGGAAAACGCCTTGCCCGCGCCGGTGACGATCACCGCGTTGATATCCGGATCGTCGTTGATGTCGCGCCAGATGTTGGTGATCTGGGTGTGGGTCTCCGCGTCGACCGAATTGTAGGTTTCCGGCCGATCGAAGGTGATCCGAAGGATCCGCTTCGACGGATAATCGAGCTTCAGTTTGGTGTAGGCGGCGTAGCGGTTCGACATCAGCGTCCTCGTCGGTCGATGGCCTGTTCCGCGAAGAGCGCACCAGGCCGGTGAAATCGGTCCCTGCCTCGAAAAAGCGAACAACCCGCTATGGAAACTTTTTCGAACAGATGTTAGAATTTATGTGGGATCGCGCGGCGCCGCAAGCGCCGACTTGCCACCGACATCCTGCCAACACATGCCTGCCAAACCATCAATGGCTTTTGGGATGATGGCGTTTTTGGACGGCCTTGCAGGCGCGCGACAAAGCGCCTCTTATAGCGCCATCCGGAACAGGCGGATGCCGGACGGCGGAGGAAGACGAAAAATGGACCACGGGCAAAAGAACTCGCCAATGACGGCCGCCGGCACCAGTTCGACACTCGGCAGCCTGTTCCGCGCCCGCGCCGCGATCCAGCCGGCCGCGCCCGCCATCGACTACGACGGCCGGCTCATCAGTTACGGAGAATTGAACGATCGGGTGAACCGCGCCGGTGCGATGCTCGCCGCGCATGGACTTGCGCGCGGCGATCGCGTTGCGTTGCTGTCACGCAACCGTCCCGAATATCTCGAGATTGAACTCGCCGCCGCGCAACTCGGCGTCATCACCGCTTGCCTGAACTGGCGGCTGTCGAAACGCGAACTGGTCTACTGCATCGAACTGGTGTCGCCGAAGCTTCTGATCGCGGAGGCGGAACTGGCTGCGCCGCTGGACGATGCGCTGTCGGTTCGCGATGTCGTGACGCTCGGCGCGGATTACGAGCGAGCGTTGCAAGGGCAAACCGGCGCGCCATTGCCGATCGTGGCAGAGCCGGAAGACGGTCTTGTCATTCTCTACACCAGCGGCACCACCGGCCTGCCGAAAGGCGCGGTAATCTCGCATCGCGCGATGATGGCGCGCGCGCTGGTGTTCTCGTCCGAACTCAACATCGCGCACGACGAATCCTTCGTCGCATGGGCGCCACTGTTTCATATGGCCTCGACCGATCACGCGCTCGCCACGCTGTTGCGCGGCGGTACGGTGATTGTCGTCGACGGCTTCCAGGTCGCGCCGCTGCTGTCCGCTGCCGCGCGCTACCGCATCGGCTGGTTCGTGCTGATCCCCGGCATGGTGGAGGCGCTTGCCGAGGGCTTCCGCGCCAATCCCGTCACCGTGAAGGGTATCCGCACCTGCGGGGCGATGGCAGACCTGGTGCCGCCGCAAGCCATCGCCGACATCACACAGCTTTTCCAGGCGCCTTACATCAACAGTTTCGGCTCGACCGAGACCGGCCTGCCGCCGGCCAGCACCAATCTCATTCCCATCGGCAACCTCCCGACACGGCTCTCGAAACAGCAAAGCAGTTTCTGCGAAATCAAGCTGGTCGATCCCGACGACAATGAGGTGCCGATGGGGGAGCCCGGCGAACTCGCGATGCGCGGCCCCACGCTGTTCTCCGGCTACTGGCAGGCGGACGAAACCAATGCGCGCGATTTTCGCGGCGGCTGGTTTCATATGGGCGACGTATTCCGCCGCAATGGGGATGGCACGCTCGATTTCGTCGATCGCGCCAAATACATGATCAAGTCCGGCGGCGAGAACGTCTACCCGGCCGAGATCGAACGCGTGCTGATGACGGATTCCCGCATTACCGAGGCCGCCGTGGTGCGCACGAAAGACGCCAAGTGGGGCGAGGTGCCGGTGGCGTTCATCGCCCGCCGCGACGACAGCCTCACCGAGGCCGAATTGACCGCGATGTGCCGCCGCGATCTCGCCAGTTACAAATGCCCACGGCAATTCCACTTCATCGACTTCGCGGATTTCCCCCGCTCGACCAGCGGCAAGGTGCAGCGTCACGAGCTTGAGGCGCGGCTGACGCAGACCGCTTCCGCCGCCGCGACATAGGAGATTTCATGACCAAGGCTGCGGCCCTCGCCGGCCATAGGAATTCATTGCGTGGACAGGTCGCCATCGTCGGCATCGGGCTGTCGCCGGTCGGCAAGGTGCCCGGCCGCAGCCCACTGTGGCTCGCCGCCGCCGCCGCGAAGCAGGCGCTGGCCGATGCCGGCATGCAGAAGAGCGAGATCGACGGCGTGCTGGCGAGCCCGGCGATGGCCGCGCAGTTTCATCGTTTCAGCGTCGCCTTCAGCGAATATTTCGGCGTGCGGCCGACCTTCTCCAACACATTGCAGGTCTCCGGCGCGACCGCGGCCACCATGTTCAACATCGCGGCGGCTGCCATTCACGGCGGCCTCGCCGAAACCGTGCTGGTGGTCGGCGGCGACAGTCTTCTCTCGGGGCTCACGCCGGAACTGGCGCTGCGCTCGCTCACCGAGAGCCGCGACCAGCAATACGAGATGCCGTTCGGCATTCCGGTCGCCAACACCTTCGCGATGACTGCGCATCGGCACATGAAGGAATTCGGCACCACCCCGGAGCAACTGGCGCAGGTCGCGGTGACGCAGCGCCGGCACGCCGCGCGCACCCCCGGCGCGCAGCAGACCGAACCGATCACCGTCGAGGACGTGCTCAATTCGAAGATGGTGACGTCGCCCTATCGCAAGCTCGACTGCTCGCTGATTTCCGACGGCGGCGCGGCATTCGTGCTGACGTCAGCCGAACGCGCCAAGGCGCTCGGTATCGAAAAGCCGATCTACATTCTCGGGGGCGGCGAATGCTACACCCACGAACACATCTTCCTGATGCCCTCGCTCACCACCACCGGCGCGGTGCAATCGAGCCAGAAGGCCTACGCCATGGCCGGCTACGGCCCGAAGGACATGCACACCGCCGGCGTCTATGACTGCTTCACCGGCACCGTGATCATGATGCTGGAGGATCTCGGCTTCTGCCCGAAGGGCGAAGGCGGCCGCTTCGTGGCAGACGGCCAGATGACCTATGGCGGACAGATTCCCTCCAATACCCACGGTGGGCTGTTGTCCTTCGCGCATTCCGGTATTCCGGGCTCGCTGTTCCATTTCCACGAGGTCGTCGCGCAACTGCGCGGCGAATGCGGCGCGCGGCAGGTCGCGAGCGCCGAACTCGGGCTGGTCCACAGCCTTGGTGCCGGCTTCGCCACCAACGCCACCACCATTCTCGGCACGGAGAACACGCTGTGATCTCGCTCGAAGACGCGGCCCGCAAGCCGCTCCCCTCACCCGACGCAGATACCGCCGCGCTCTGGCGCGGCCTGCGCGACGGCCAATTGCTGCTCCAGCATTGCGACGATTGCGGCAACGTGCAGTTCTACCAGCAGGGTTTCTGCCGCCATTGCAGCGGCGAAAACCTGACGCATCGCCCGGCCAGCGGGCGCGGCAAGGTGCATTCCTTCAGCGTCGTCCATCGCGCCCCCGGCCCGGCCTTCAAGAATGACGTGCCTTATGCCGTACTGCTGGTGGAACTGGCGGAAGGGCCGCGGATGATCTCGACCTATACCGGCGGCAAACCGGACGAGGTGACATTCGACATGGATGTCGTTCTGGTCTGCGAGCCGGTGTCCGACGACATCGCCCTGCCTCGCTTTAAGCGGGCCTAAATTCAAAGGCTTGCGCCGGCCAACACCACAATTGCGAGCAATCTAGAAGGCCATAACGTAGGGACTGGATTGCTTCGTCGCTATCGCTCTTCGCAATGACGGAAAAGCCGCTTGGGCATAAATCTAACAATTGTTAGATTTTGAACATCTGTTAGATTGCAATGGCCAGGGCTTGTCCCTAAGCTCGCGCCGCTTTCACCGGAACCGATCCATGGATTTCGATCTCACCACCGAACAGCAGCAAATTCTCGATTACGGCAACAGCGTCGCCAAGCAGTACGACCGCCGCTACTGGCTCGACTGCGCGGAGAAGCACGAATTCCCAACCGCGCTCTATCAGAAGGTGGCGGCGGACGGCTTCGTCGGCATGATGGTGCCGGAGCAATATGGCGGCGCCGGTCAGGGCATGACCGAAATGCACCTGTTTCTCGAGGGGCTCTCCAACAACGGCATCCCGCTGCTGAACCTCGTGGTCGGCGCCACCATGAGCCTCGGCCTGATCGCCAAGTACGGAACCGAACAGCAGAAGCAGCGTTTCCTGCCCGACGCCTGCGCCGGCAAGACGCGTTTCTGCTTCGCCATCACCGAGCCCGATGCCGGCACCAATTCGATGCGCATCACCTCGGTGGCGAAGCGCAACGGCAACCGCTTTTCGCTGAACGGCCAGAAGACCTTCATCACCGATGCCGACGGCTCCGATTACGCGCTGGTGGTGACGCGCACGATTCCGCACACCGAAGTGAAGCGGAAGACCGACGGCTTCACGCTGTTCGTCGTCGATCTGAAGGCCAAGGGCGTCAGCAAGCAATATATTCCGGTCAGCATCCCCGCGCCGGAAACCCAGTGGCAACTGTTCTTCGACGACGTCGATCTCGGGCCGGAGGATGCGATCGGCGAGATCGATCACGGTTTCGGGATCCTGTTCAACAGCCTCAATCCGGAGCGCATCCTGGTCGGCTCGATCTGCTGCGGACTCGGCCGCTATGCGCTCAATCGCGCGGTGGACTACGCCAGCGGACGCAAGGTGTTCAACAACACGCCGATCGGCGCTTATCAGGGCCTGCAACACCCGCTCGCCAGCGCCTACACCGATGTCGAAATGGCGTCGCTGATGACGCTCAAGGCCGCGTGGGTCTACGATCAGGGCCGCGAGGCCGGCGAATTCTCCAACATGGCGAAGCTCGCCGCCGCCGACGCCGGCACCAAGGCGGTGGACACCGCGCTGCAATGTTTCGGCGGAAACGGTTTCACCAAGGAATACGGCATCTTCGACATCTATCCGCTGGTGCGGCTGTTGAAGACCGCGCCGCTCAATCGCGAAATGCTTCTCAACTATATCGGCGAGCGCGTCATGGGCTTGCCGCGCAGCTATTAGGGTCCTGCCGCAATGGCTGTGATGAAATCGGATATCTCGACGACGAGCGACGAATATCGCCGCAACGAAAACGCTTATCGCGAACGTGTCGCCGACCTGCATCGGCGGCGCGCCGCCGCGATGCTGGGCGGCCCCGAACGCGCGCGCAGGCTGCACAAGGAGCGCAAGCAACTGTTGCCGCGCGAGCGCATCGCCGCGCTGATGGACCCCGGCTCGCCGTTCCTCGAATTCAGCCAGTTGGCCGGCGAGGGCATGCATGAAGGCGTGCCGCCCGGCGCCAGCATCATCACCGGCGTCGGCATCGTTTCCGGCCGCCCCTGCATGATCATCGCCAATGACGCCACCGTGAAGGGCGGCACCTATTACGGTATCACCTGCAAGAAGCACGTCCGCGCCCAGCACTTCGCCTGGAAACATCGCCTGCCCTGCATCACGCTGGTGCAATCCGGCGGCGCCAACCTGCCGGATCAGCCCGGCATCTTCCCGGACGAAGGCCAGTTCGGCTCGATCTTCTACAATCAGATCCGTATGTCGGGCGAAGGCATTCCGCAGATCGCCATCGTGCACGGTCCCTCCACCGCCGGCGGCGCCTACATGCCGGCGCTGTGCGACGAGACCGTGATCGTGCGCAATCAGGGCGCGATGTTCCTCGGCGGGCCGCAGCTTGTCTACGCCGCGACCAAGGAGGAAGTCGGCGTCGAGGAACTGGGCGGCGGCGAGATGCACAGCCGCATCAGCGGCGTCACCGATCACCTCGCGGAGAACGACAGCCACGCCATCGCCATCACCCGCGACATCGTCGCCAACCTCGGCGATATTCCGCAGCAACGCTGGCAGGTGGCGGAGCCACGGCCGCCGCGCTTCGATCCGAAAGACATTTACGGCCTCATCAGTGCCGATCCGCGCGTACCGACCAACAACCGCGACATCATCGCGCGGCTGGTCGACGGAAGCGAATTTCACGAGTTCAAGCCGCTCTATGGCGACACGCTGATCACCGGCTTCGCCCGCATCATGGGCTTCGAGATCGGCATCGTCTGCAACAACGGCGTACTGTTCTCCGAAAGCGCGCTGAAGGCGACGCATTTCATCGATCTGTGCTGCAAGCGCGGCATTCCGCTGCTGTTCATGGCGGATGTCACCGGCTTCATGGTCGGTCGCGAAGCGGAAGAAGGCGGCATCTCCAAGCACGGCGCCAAGATGATCACCGCGATGGCCAGCGCCGACGTGCCGAAATACACGCTGATCATCGGCAATTCCTATGGCGCCGGTTACATGTCGATGTGCGGCCGCCCGATGAAGCCCAATGCGATGATGATGTGGCCGAACGGTCGCTCCGCCATCATGGGTCCGGATCAGGCGGCGAATACGCTCGCCATGGTGCGCGACGAGGTGCACAAACGCGAAGGAACGAGTTGGACCGAGGAGGAGCGCGAAGCCTATCGCGCGCCGGTGCGGCAGCAGTTCGAGGATTTCGCCAACGCTTACAATTTCGCGCGCAACATCTGGTGCGACATGGTGATCGATCCGCTGGAAACCCGCAACGTGATGGCGCTGCTGCTCGATCTCGCCGGCCGGTTGCCGCCTAAAGAAACGCGCGTCGGCGTGCTTCGGATGTAATGACGGGAGAAGCACGTCGTGTTCGATAAAATCCTGATCGCCAATCGCGGCGAAATCGCCTGCCGGATCGCCCGCACCTGCCAGCGGCTCGGCGTTGCCGTCGCCGGCGTCCACTCCTCCGCTGACGCCGAAGCGCTGCATGTGAGGGCGATCGGCGAATCCATCGCCATCGGCGGTGCGGCTGCCTCCGACAGTTATCTGCGCATCGATGCGGTAATCGACGCCGCAAAGGCAACCGGCGCGCAGGCGATCCATCCCGGCTTTGGTTTTCTTGCCGAGAACGCGGCATTCGCCCGCGCGGTCGAGGCCGCCGGCCTCACTTTCATCGGCCCGACGCCGGACGTGATCGAACGACTCGGCGACAAGGCGCTGGCGAAGCAGGAAGCGAACGCAGCTGGCGTGCCGATCATTCCCGGCAGCACCACGCCGAGCGAGGACAAGGCGGCGGTCGAACGCATCGTGCGCGACACCGGCCTGCCCGTGATGCTGAAGGCCGCGGCCGGCGGCGGCGGCAAGGGCATGCGCGTCGTCTCGACATTCGATGGTCTTGCTGACGACATTGAATCCGCGATGCGCGAAGCCAAGAACGCCTTCGGCTCCGCCGGCCTGATCGTCGAGAAATTGATTCCGCGCGGCCGCCACATCGAAATCCAGATTCTCGGCGACGGCAAAGGCAACGTCATCCATCTGTTCGAGCGCGAATGCACCTTGCAGCGCCGGCACCAGAAGGTGATCGAGGAAGCACCGGCGGCGAACCTGCCGGCAGCATTGCGCGACCGCATGGCAGCGGACGCCGTGCGGCTCGGCAAGCGGCTGAACTATCGCGGCGCCGGCACCGTCGAGTTCATCTTGCAGGACGACGCCTACTATTTCCTCGAAGTGAATCCGCGCTTGCAGGTCGAGCATCCGGTGACCGAGAGCATCACCGGCCTCGACATCGTCGAACTGATGCTGCGCATCGCCTCCGGCGAAGGCCTGCCGCTGACGCAGGACCAGATCGCCTGCCACGGCCACGCCGTCGAGGCGCGCATCTGCGCCGAAGACCCCGCCAACAATTTCCTGCCGAGCACCGGCGACATCGTTCACGTCAGCTTCCCGGCGGGCGATATCCGCATTGAGACCGGCGTGGAAAGCGGATCGGTGGTCACCCCCTATTACGATTCCATGCTGGCGAAGCTGATCGCCTTCGCGCCCACCCGCAACGAGGCGCTGGACAAGCTGCGCGAGGCGGTGGAGGCGACCTCGATCTTCGGCGTCACCACCAATCAGGCGTTCCTCGGCGCTCTGCTCGACTGGTCGGCGACGCGCGAGGCGACCTTCCACACCCGATCGATCGACGAAAGCATCGGCCAACTCGTCGCGACATCGTCGGAAACCGACCGCGAGGCGCTCGCGCTCGGCGGCTGCTTCTGGATGATGCGCCAGCGCGAGGCAGCGGCGCGTGATCCGTGGCAATCGCGCGATCTCACCGGCTGGCACATGGCGGCGGGCGACGCTGGCCTGTCGCCAATCCCGGAATTGCATTTGACGACGGGAGGCCACAGCGCCGAGATTCGCTTCGCGCCGGTGCAGCCCGATGGCGCGATGACCGTCGGCATCAACGACGACGAACTGACAGTGCGGCTCGACCCGATCGGCGACGATCGCTTCACCGCCGTGGTCGGCTCGCGGCGCGAGGTGGTTCGCATCCGTCAGGAGCAGAACGCCATCTTCGTCCACGACGGCCGCGGCGTTCACGCCATGCAGGCGTTGCCTTACCTCAGCTATATCAGCGCGACCTCGGAGACGAGCGGCGACCTGCGCGCGCCGATGACCGGCATGATCCTCAAGGTCAATGTCGCGGTCGGCGACAAGGTGAAGACCGGCGACGTCGCCGCCGTGCTCGAATCGATGAAGATGGAATTGCGGATCGCGAGCGAGGTCGACGGCGTCGTCATGGCCGTCAACTGCCGCGCCGGTGAAACGGTCGAACGCAACGCCGTCGTTGTGGTGGTCGAACCCGAACCATCATCGTAGCCGCGCCGATCAATGGGACAGAATAAACTGGGAGGACGTCATGCGATTGGGCAGCGTCAATTACGAAACCAAGGGCAAGATCGCGATTCTGACCTTGGACGAGCCGACCAAGCTCAATGCGCTGACGACGGGCATCCGCGAGGGCATTCTGGCCGGCCTCGCCCGCGCTGATACCGACGACGGCATTCGCGCCATCATCATCACCGGCGGCGGCGACAAGGCGTTCTGCGCCGGCGCCGATATCTCGGGCTTCGAACTGGAAGCCGAAAAGGGCCGCAAATTCCTCGCCGCCGCGCTCGACGTGCTGGCGGCGCCGGAGCGCTGCGGCAAGCCGGTGATCTCCGCCGTCAACGGCCTCGCCTATGGCGGCGGCTTCGAACTGGCGATGGGATCGGATTTCATCATCGCGTCCGACCGCGCCAAGTTCGCCGTGCCGGAAATCCAGTTGGGCCTGCTGCCGGGCTTCGCCATCGTCCGGCTGCACGAGATCGTCGGCCGGGCAAAAGCGAAAGAACTCAGCATTCTCGGCGATCCGATCAGCGCGGCGGAAGCCGAGCGGATCGGGCTGGTGCTGCGCGTCGTACCGCACGACACGCTGATGACCGAGGCGCTGGCCTTTGCCGAACGGATCGCCGCCAAGCCACGGCTTGCGGTGGCGATGGCGAAGTCGTTCTACAATCGCGGCCTCGGCGGCGACGAGATGCGCCATGCCGTCGACGGCTTCCCGCTCTTGATGATGCACGAGGACGCGCGTGAGGGCATCAGCGCCTTTCTCGAAAAGCGCAAGCCGAAGTTCAAGGATTAGACACGCCCATGCAGCGACGAACTTTCACCGGTGCGCACGGCCAGACGATAGCCGCCGAAGCCATTGGCGACGGGCCGCCGGTGTTGCTCGCACATGGCGGCGGACAGACCCGCGCCGCGTGGTCGAAGGTATCGCGCGCACTGGCGAAGGCCGGCTATCAAGCCATCGCCATCGACATGCGCGGCCACGGCGAAAGCGAATGGTCACCCTCCGGCGCTTACCACTTTTCCGACTACGCCGCGGACCTCGTTGCGATCGCCGATACATTACAAGCGAAATCTTCGCTGGTGGGAGCCTCGCTCGGGGGCCTTGCCGGATTGTTGGCCGAAGGGGAATTGCGGCCCGGTATCTTCACCTCGCTCACGCTGGTCGACGTGACGCCGCAACTGGAGCCGGAAGGCGTCGCCCATATCCTAGGCTTCATGGCCGCACACATCGACGAAGGCTTCGCCACGGCCGACGAAGCCGCCGCCGCGATCGGCGCCTATCTGCCGCATCGCAAGCAACGCGGCCCCTCGGAGACGCTGGAACGCTATCTGCGCAAATGCGACGACGGGCGGCTGCGCTGGCATTGGGATCCGCAATTCATCACAGCCGCGAGCCAATCCTCCCCAGAGGATTCGGAAGCGCGCTTCGCCGCCGCCGCACGCCGGCTGAACCTTCCCGTTCACTTGATCCGGGGCGCCTCCAGCAACCTGGTGACGACCGAGGCCGCGCAGCAGTTTCTCCAGTTCGCGCCGCACGCGACCTATACCGACATTGCCGGCGCCGGGCATATGGTGGTCGGCGACCGCAACGACGCCTTCACCGAAGCCATCGTCGGATTTCTGCGCCAACAAGCGCCGCTCTCGCACGCGCATTCATGATGTTTGTGAGCTTCGGACCATTTCAGCGTCCGCGCTCAATATCGCGCTTGCGTCAAAATCTTACGCTGGTTAGCTTAACCATCAAAGCCTCCACAGAAAGGCTATCACCTTCTCATGTGTGCCGCCCGCGCGGAGCCAAATTGTAGATGACGGACGGAAACGACAAGTCGAGGGGCGCTCAAGGCAGTGCCGGTCCTGTGCTGGAATGCAAGTCCGTCGAACGCCGGTTCGGCGGTATCATTGCGTTGAACGGGATCGATCTTCGGATCAATCGCGGCGAGATCTTCGGTCTTGTCGGGCCGAATGGGTGCGGCAAAACAACCCTCACCAACGCCATCACCGGATTTTATCCGCCGCAGCGCGGCAACATCCTGCTCAACGGCAGCGACATCACTGGCCTCGCGCCGCACAAGGTCGCGCGCCTCGGCGTGGCGCGCACGTTCCAGAATCTCGCGCTGTTCAACGGCATGAGCGTGCTCGACAACATCCTGCTCGGCCGCCACGTCCACATGCATGCCAGCGTGTTGCGCACCGCCGGCTACTGGTGGCTGGCGCGCGGCGACGAGACCGCAAATCGCGCGGCGGTTGAGGAGGTCATCGACTTCCTGCAACTGGAGAGCGTGCGCGATGAGTTGGTGGACGGCATCCCGATCGGCCTGAAGAAGCGCGTCGAACTCGCGCGCGCGCTCGCCGCCGAACCGAGCCTCTTGATTCTCGACGAGCCGATGGCCGGCATGAATCAGGAGGAAAAGGAATACATGGCGCGCTTCATTCTCGATGCGCGGGACGAGCGCCATGTCACCGTGCTGCTGATCGAGCACCACATGGACGTCATCACCGGCATCTGCGACCGCATGCTGGCACTGAACTACGGCGCGATGATCGGCTCCGGTATTCCGGCAGAAGTCGTCGCCGATCCCCGCGTGGTGGAAGCCTATATCGGAGGCGCGCATGCAGCCCACTAAAGGCAGCGCCTCCGCGAAAGCGACGACTTGGGATTTCGGCGCCGACACGACCCTGAGCCGCCTGCTCGCCAAGAACGCCGAGGTGTTTCCCGGCGACATCGCGATGCGCGAGAAAAGCAAGGGCATCTGGCAGGAGATGACCTGGCGGCAGGTGCTCGACAGCATGCTGCAATTCGCCGCCGGGCTGGAGAGCCTGGGATTCAAGGCCGGCGACGTGCTGCTCGTGGTCGGCGACAATCGGCCGCGGCTCTACACCGGCATGATCTCGGCCGGCGCGCTCGGCGGTTACGCCATGCCGGCGTTCCCCGACGCCACGCTCGATGAGGTGCGCCATTTCGTGCATGAGGCGGACGTCCGCTTCGTTCTTGCCGAGGATCAGGAGCAGGTCGACAAGATGCTCGACCTGCGCGAACAGGGCGCCAGCATCGCGCACATCATCTACGACGACCCGCGCGGTCTCGCGACCTATCCGTTTCCCGGCCTGATCTCGTGGGATGCGCTGTGCGCCAAGGGCGAGGAACGACTGAAAGCTGAGCCGGCCTTACGCGAAGCCCTGATCCAGCGCGCCACGCCGGACGGCCCGGCGGTGTTCGTCCATTCGTCGGGCTCCACCGGCAAGCCCAAGGGTATCGTGCTGTCGCACCGCAACCTGTTGTCAGGCGTGCGCAACGCCTATCACGGCGGCGCATTCGATTTCGGCGAAACCATCCTGGCCTATCTGCCGATGGCGTGGGTCGGCGACTTCGCCGTCACCGTCGCGGCCGGCGTCGCGCTGCGCTTCACCATTAACATTCCGGAGAAGCAGGAAACGGTGCTGCAAAACCTGCGCGAGGTGGCGCCGACCTTCTATCTCGCCGCACCGCGAAGCTGGGACAACATGCTCACCACGATTCAGGTGCGCATGGAGGATTCCACGCCGCTGAAGAAGGCGATCTACAAGTTCTTCATGGCATCGGCGCTGGCGGCGGAGCGCCGCAAGCTGGAAGGCGGCCAGCCGACGCTCAAGGAAATGCTGCTCAGTCCGCTCGGCGAGTGGCTGGTCTACGGCCCGATCAAGGATCAATTCGGCCTGTCGCGCCTGCGCGGCGCCTTCACCGGCGGCGAAGCGATGGGCGAAGACACCTTCGTGTTCTATCGCGCGCTCGGCATCAAGCTACGACAGCTCTACGGGCAGACCGAAAGCAGCGCCTACAACGCGCTGCAAAGCCCGGACGAAGTACGGCTGCACACCGTCGGCCGCCCCTTCCCTGGCGTCGATGTGCAGATCAGCGATGCCGGCGAAATCCTGATCCGCTCCGGCAGCGTGTTCTCAGGCTATTTCAAGCAGGAGGCCGCCACGCGCGAGGCGCTGCGCGACGGCTGGCTGCACACCGGCGACGCCGGCTATCTCGAACCCAACGGTCACCTCGTGGTGCTGGGCCGGTTGTCGGATGTGGTCCACACCGCCAAGGGCGAACGCTACATCCCGAACTACATCGAAAACCGCCTCAAGTTCAGCCCCTATATCAAGGAAGCCGCCGTGCTCGGCGCCGGCCGCGACACGCTGGCGGCGCTGATCTGCATCGACAAGGAAGCCGTTGGCTTCTGGGCCGAACTGCGCGGCATCTCCTACATGTCCTATGCCGACCTGTCGCAGAAGCCGGAAGTGGCGGCGCTCATTCTGGAAGCCGTGCGGCACGTCAACCGCACGCTGCCGGAAGCGCTGCACCTCAAGCGCTTCGTCAACCTGCACAAGGAATTCGACGCCGACGACGGCGAGATCACCCGCACGCGCAAGATCCGCCGCAACGTCGTCGAGGATCGCTACGCGCCGATCATTCATGCCATCTACGACAATCAGAAAAGCGTCCTGATGAAAGCCCAGATCACATACGAGACCGGCGAGGTCGGCGTGATCGAGCGCACGCTCTCGGTGCAGGAGGTCTGAGCCATGGATATCCTGCTGCTTCTGGAATCCGCCCTCAACGGCGCACTGGTCGGCCTGATGTATTCGCTGGTCGCGATGGGCATCGTGCTGATCTACAAGTCTTCGTCGGTGCCAAACCTGGCGCAGGGCGCGATGGTGATGCTGGCCGGCTACATCATCCTGGCCTTCGCCAACCAACTGCACCTGCCGCTGTGGGTCGCGATCCCGCTCGGCATCGTCACCATGTTCATCATCGGCGTCGGCATCGAACGCGTGGCGCTGCGGCGGCTGGCAGGCCGCCCGATCATCATGATCCTGATGATGACGCTGGGCATCGAAATCTTCCTTCGCGCCGGTTCGATGACGATCTGGGGCGGCACCTCGCGACCGCTGCCGATCGGCATCAGCGATGCGCCGCTGTTTCTCGGGCCGCTCTTGATCAACCGCGCTTACGCGGTCGGCGCAGGCGTCGCCGTTGCGATGTTCGTGCTGCTAGTGCTGTTCTTCCGCACCCGGATCGGCGTGGTGCTGCGCGCGATCTCGGATGATTACACCGCAGCGTGGTCGGTCGGCATTTCGGTCGAGCGCGGCGTCGCACTATCATGGGCGATCTCGGCGGTGGTGGCGACCATCGCCGCGGTGCTGTGGGGATCGGTGCAGGGTGTCGATCAATCGCTGGCATTGTTGCTACTCAAGGGCGTGACGGTCGCCGTGCTCGGCGGACTCGATAGCATCGGCGGTGCGCTGCTCGCCGGCATCCTGCTCGGCATCGTCGAGGGACTGGCTTCCATCGTGCTCGATCCGCTTCTCGGCGGCGCCAGCCGCGAACTGGTCGACGCTGCGATGCTGATCCTCACCATCATGCTGCGACCGCACGGCCTGTTCGGCCGCCACGACATCGAGCGGGTGTAAGATCATGCTGTTCCGTCAAGCCGGCATTCTTCACACCAACTACGCTCAGGATCGGGCGTTGTTTCCGATCCCCGCCGACCGCTGGATGATCGGCGGTCTGTTGCTGCTGGCGGCGGCTGCGCCGTTCTACATGAACTCGCTCTACCTCAGCAGCTATCTGTTGCCGTGGCTGGTGTGGACCGCCGCCGCCCTCGGCCTCAACCTCATTCTCGGCTGGGCTGGACAATTTCACCTCGGCTACGCGGCGGTGATGGGTATCGGCGCCTATGCCGCGGTTCACGCGCAGCGCAACGGCGTGCCGTGGGAAATCGCCATCGTGCTGGCGGGCTTGACGGCCGCGGTGATTGGCAGCGTCTTTGCCTTCGCCGCGCTGCGCGTCAAAGGGCTCTATCTCGCACTCTCGACACTTGCGCTGCAATTCGTGATGGACTGGACCATCTCGCATGTCCCCGCCATCTCCGGCGGCACCCAGGCAACGCTGCAAGCGCCGGACATCCGCATCCTCGGCCAGGCGGTCACCTCCGACGCGGGCCTCTATTACGTCGCGCTGGTATGGTGCGTGCTGGTCACCACCTTCATGCTGAACCTGCGGCGCACCGCGCTCGGCCGCGCACTGGTTGCGGTGCGCGAGAAGGACTACGCCGCCGCCGTGATCGGCGTGAACAGCTTCTATTTCAAACTCGTCGCCTTCGCGACCTCGTCCTTCATCGCCGGTGTCGGCGGGGCGATCCTGATCGGCACGTTCTATCACGCGGTAACGCCGGAGCAGTTTTCCGTCGACGTCTCGATCCAGGCGCTGGCGATGGTGATCGTCGGTGGCCTCGGCAGCATCATCGGCAGTTACTTCGGCGCGGGTTTCATTCTGCTGATGCCCGGCGTGATGAACGCTTTCATCTCGTGGCTGACGGCCCAGTTCGGCTTCTCGCTCGGCATCGAGACGCTGGCCCATCTGCCGCACGCGCTCTACGGCGCGCTGATCATAGGCTTCCTGCTGATCGAGCCGCTGGGGCTCGGCAAGATCTACGGCAACATTCGCGATTACCTGCTCGTCTGGCCCTTCGGCTACGTCAAGAAATAGCGCACCATGACAGCCATGACCGAAAACGCGACCGAAGAGGTTTTGACGCTTAACAACGTCGAGGTGGTCTACGATTACGTCTCGCTGGCGATCAAGGGCGTGTCACTGGCTGTTCCGAAAGGCGGCATGGTAGCGCTGCTCGGAGCCAACGGCGCCGGCAAGAGCACCACCTTGAAATCGATCAGCGGCCTGCTCGCGGCCGAGCGCGGCGAAGTGCGCCGTGGCGAGGTGAAGTTTCAAGATCAGAACATCAGCGCCCTGATGCCACAGGACCGCGTCAAGCTCGGCATCGCCCATGTGCTGGAAGGCCGTCGCGTGTTCGAACATCTCACGCCGGACGAAAACCTGATCGCGGCCTCCGCCGTGCGCAGCCGCCACGACGCCGCCCGCAACAAGGATCGCGTCTACAGCTATTTCCCGCGTCTGTTCGAGCGCCGCGGCAGCGCCGCCGGCTATCTCTCCGGCGGCGAGCAGCAGATGCTGGCGATCGGCCGCGCGCTGATGACGCAACCGAAGCTGTTGATGCTGGATGAGCCCAGCCTCGGCCTTGCGCCGTTCCTCGTCGCCGAGATTTTCCAGATCCTCAGCCGCATCAACCGCGAGGAAGGCCTGTCGGTGCTGCTGGTGGAGCAGAACGCCATCGCCGCGCTGGAAATCGTTTCGCACGGCTACCTGATCGAGAGTGGCCGCATCGTCATGCACGACACCGCCGAAGCCCTGAAGAGGAATCCCGACATTCAGGAATTCTATCTCGGAGGCGCAGAGAACAAGAATTTCCGCGACATCAAGCACTACCGCCGCCGCAAACGCTGGTTGACGTAAGGCCGGCGCCTGCCAAACTCACCCAAGCCGAAACCAAGAAAATATCATTCCACCGTCCGAACAAGGGAGGACACAAACATGAAACTAAGATCGATCATCGGCGGCCTCGTGCTGATGCTGACCAGCAGCCTCGCCGCGCACGCTGCCGACCCGGTGAAGTTCGCGCTGTGCTACGACCTCAGCAAGGCCTACACCTTCGTGACCCCGCAGGTGGCGCAGGCGGCCAAGGACTATGCCGACCTCCTCAACGCCAAAGGCGGCCTCGAAGGTCATCCGATCGAAGTGATCGTGCAGGACCATGGCAACGAGCCACAGCGCGGCATCGAATGCTATGAGCGGCTGAAGCGCGAAGGCGTCATGGTGTTCGACATGCTGTCGACGCCGGTGTCGCGCGCCGTGCTGCCGCGCATCATGAAAGACGGCAACATTCTGATGCAATCGCTGGCCGGGCGTGGCGACGCGGTGGACGGCGACGTGTTCAAGTGGGTGTTCCCGATCGGCCCGACCTATTGGGGCCAGGCCGCCAACGACATCGGTTATATCAAGCAGATGTCCAAGGGCAACCTGAAGGGCGTGAAGGTCGCCTTCGTCTACGTCGACTATCCGTTCGGCCAGGAGCCGATCGGCATCCTGAAGACGCTGGCGCAGAAGGAAGGCTTCGACCTGCAGCTGTTCCCCTACCCGCTGCCCGGCAACGATCAGGCCGCCGCCTGGACCCAGATCCGCCGCTTCAATCCGGACTGGATCATCAGCTGGAGCCTGTCGAACATGCACGTCATCGCTTCGCGTGAAATGAAGCGTAACGGCATTCCGATCAGCAAGTACATCGCCGTGAACTGGCTCAACGAAGTCGACATCAAGAACATCGGCCCCGATGCAGCCAAGGGTCTGAAGCGCGGCACCAACGTCGCCGGCGGCTCCAGCCAGCCGCTGGTGCAGGAAATCATCAAGGAGCTCTACGATAAGGGCAAAGGCAACGGCGACCGTAAGAACCTCGAGGACGTGTACTACAACACCGGCCTCGCGATCTGGTCGATCGGCTTCGAAGGCGCACGTCTCGCCATCAAGAAGGACGGCTGGCCGCTCACCCCGCAGAAGCTCAAGGATGGTCTCGAGAGCATCAAGGGCTTCGACGCCAACGGCCTGATGGCGCCGGTGACGGTGACTGCCTCGGATCACGGTGGTGGCGGCAAGACCCGCATCGAAATGTGGGATGGCACCAAGTGGGTGCCGCAGACCGACTGGATCGCCTCGTTCCCGGAAGAAGTCTGGAGCGTCGTGAAGGAGCAGTCGGCGGCCTACGCCAAGTCCGAAGCGAACAAGTAAGCGCGAAAGGAGCACGTCATGGCCGGGCTTGTCCCGGCCATCCACGTTTTTCTTTCTGCTTGACCGTTAAGACGTGGATGGCCGGAGTAAATTCGGCCATGACAATGATAGCCAAAAGCCCTGCTTCTGATGGTCAGAAGCAGGGCTCTTTGCATTCCTTGCTTGCTGCCGAACGATCTATCGCCCTGACGTCCCACCGATCTGCTCGAAGACCGTTTCGCAAGTCATCAGATCGAGATGACCACCGCCGGCGTTCTTGAAGAAGGTGATGTCGCTCGCGGCACGACGCCCCGCCACTGCGCCGCCGGCGAGATCGTAGAGATCGCCGAGCACGTCGGCCTCGGTCATCACCCCATCAGCGATCGGCTGAAGGATGTCGCCGACGCCGTGAAATGCGGTTTCGCGGCGATCCACGAACACGCGCGCGCGCCGCACGGCTTCGTCATCCGCCTCGCGCGTTTGCGGCGTGTAGCCGCCGACCAGATCGAGATGGACGCCCGGTTTGAGATTCGCTCCCTTGATCAGCGGCGTATGAGAGCGCGTGCAGGCCGATATCAGATCGGCCTCGCGTGTCGCCGCATCGAGATCGGCGACGACCTCCGCCTTGATGCCGTCCTGCGCCAACCGATCCGCCAGTTCTGAGGCGCGCGCTTGATTGCGATTCCAGATCAGCACACGCGCGAGCGAGGGCCGTACCACGCGATGCGCCTGTGCCAGCCACCACGACATCTTGCCGGCGCCGACCACCAGCATGGTTTCGGGCTCCGGATTGGCAAGCAGTTTGGCGCCCAACGCCGAGTCCGCCGCAGTCCGCCAGTGCGTGATCGAGGTGCCGTCGATCACCGCCAGCGGCCGCCCGTCGGTGCCGTCGAACAATACGCAAACCGCCTGCACCGCCGGCAACGCGCCGGCGGCGAGGTTTGACGGGAAGCTCGTGAACATCTTGCTGAGCATGTAGCGGCCGGGATCGACCGCGCTGCGGATCACGTACTGCGCCGCCTCGGTGCCCATGAATCCGTCGAGAATTTCGATCTTCGTCCGCCGATGTGCGGCCTCCATCGCCGCGATCAGCACTGGAAACGAGAGCGCACCGGCTACTTCGGCATCGCTGACAAACCGCATTGCACCTCCCCGCTTCCGCCGCGCCCCTTAGACAATCTCGATGGTCATGGGCGGGACAACTTCCTCGCAGTCACGCGTATCGCCCACTTCCCACATCAGCATCGAGAGCGACGCGGGGCCATCGAGCGCGATCAACGGCGAGTGCCACACGCCCGCGCGATAGTGGATGATGGCATTATCGTTGGCAATAAACGCCCGCGCTCGCGCGATGTCCGGCTGCCCGTTCGCGTCATCGGGCGCCACCGCCAGCAAAAGCGTCGCGCAACGGATCGGCACGAACACTTGCGACGTCAACACATGGCGTTCGAAGCAGGCCAGCTTGAACGGCAGCGGCGACGGCTTGAGATGATAAACATCGAGCACCGGCCGCGTGGCAGCGGCATCGTGCTCCAGATCGTCGATACCGGGAATGCGACGGCCACGATCCTGATTGACGACGCGCCCGCCTGCCGCGTCGATCGCGGCCAGCGAACCAAACGGCGCGAATGCCTCCGCCATCAGCGGCTGCGCGTGGAGACGGAGAGGATTTTGCGCGCCGGTCATCTCAGAAATTGATGCCGAGCCATTGCTTGACCTGCTCGTGCAGATCGCCGGCAAAATCGGCGGGTTCGCCGGATGCGGTGATCTCGCCGAGGCTCAGCACATAGATGCGATGCGACATCGCGATCACGCGCCGCACGTTGTGGTCGACCAGCAGGATCGCCATTTCCTCGGCCGCGAACAGGCGAATCCACTCGAACACTTCCTCGACGATTTTCGGCGCGAGGCCGATCGAGGGTTCATCGATCAGGCACAGGCGCGGCCGCATCAGCCATGCCTTGGCGAACTCCACCATCTTCTGCTGGCCGCCGGAGAGGTCGCCAGCCTGCGCTCGCAGCTTCGCCCGTAGCGCCGGAAACTTTTCCAGCATCGCCTCGAAGCGTTGCTCGATCTCGTTTCGCGCCGGCGTGCCGGTGGCACGCGAGAGACTTTCCAAGGGCAGACGCAGGTTTTCCATCACCGTCATGAACGGAAACAGGCTGGACTCCTGCGGGATATACCAGATACCGCGCGCGCTCAGCTTGTGCGGCTCGAGCCCGGTGATGTCGTTGCCCTCATACATCACCTTGCCGGCCTTCGGCTTGAGGAAACCGCAGATCGCCTTCATCACCGTCGACTTGCCGGCTCCGTTGAGGCCGATCAGGCCGGTGATGCGGCCGGCATCGACGTTGAGGCTCAAGTCGCGCAGCACGTCGATATCGACGCTATAGCCGGCGGTGACATGGTCGAGGGTCAGTACAGCGCTCATGCCGCCTGCCCTCCGAGATAGGCTTCGATCACACGCGGATCGTTCAGCACCTCGCGCGTCGTGGCATCGATCACCACCGCACCAGCGTTCATGCAGACGGCACGCGGACAGAGTTCGACCACCACCGGCATGTCGTGGCTGACGAGAATGAACGTCTGCCCCTTCTCGTGGCGCGATCGGATGAAGTCGCCCATGATCTCCTTCATGGTCGGGTGCACGGCGGCGAACGGCTCGTCGAGCAGCGCGATGCGCGGCGGCACCATGAAGCAGACGCCGAATTCCAACAGCTTCATCTGACCGCCGGAGAGTTGCCCGGCATCGAGATGGCGGATCACGTCGAGCCGCAATTCGCTGATCAACGCGTCTGCGCGCGCCAGTGCCTCGTCGGCGCCGAGCCCCAGCGCACGGCCTGCCACCAGCAGGTTGTCGATGACGTTCATGCGGCGGAAGACGCGGGTAAGCTGGAACATGCGCATCACGCCGCGATGCGCGAGCCGCTCCGGCGTCAGCCCCTGACAGGGCACGTTGTCGAGCAGGATCTCGCCGCCGTCCGGGTCCGCCAGACCGCTGAGAATGTTGAGCAGCGTGGTCTTGCCCGAGCCGTTGGGGCCGATCAGCCCGACCAATTCACCGGCCGCGACGTCGAACGACACATTGTTCACAGCGACAAGGCCGCCGAACCGCTTGCTGACGCCTCGCACGGACAGAAGTGTCATGCCCGCCCCCGGCGTTTCACGGCCGCCCTGGCCAATCCCCACAGACCTTCGCGGAAGAAGCGCGCGAAGATGATAACCAGCGCGGCGAACACCACGAGTTGATAACCGCCGACGTCGCGCAGCCACTCCGACAGCACGTAGACCAGAAACGCCGCGACCAGCGGACCCGCCAGCGTACCCATGCCGCCGATTACCGTCATGCTGACGATCAGACCGGTCTGGCCGATCAGGCCGAGTTCGGGCGTCACCAGTTCGGCGAAGTGCGCATAGAGCGCGCCGGCGAAACCGGAGGCCGCCGCCGAGATGGCGAAGGCCGCCGTCTTCCAGAATACCACGTTGACGCCGGCACGGCGCGCCGCGACCTCGTCATCGCGAATCGCTTGCAGGAACAGCCCGGCCTTGGAGCGCAGCAGCATGTAGAACAGGATCAGCAGCACCACCAGCGCGCCGAGGAACAGGTAGTACCAGCCGACACGGCTGTTCATCAGTCCCTCGACACCGAGCCCGAGATCGCCGCGTGTAATGTCGATCGAGTTCGAAGCGACGAGACGCATGATCTCGGCGAAGCTCAAGGTCGTAAGCGCGAGATACGGTCCGACCAGACGCAGCACGGCACGGCCGAGCAGCAGGCCGACCAGGCCCGACACCACCACGGCCGCGACGATGCCGAGCAGCGGCGCCACGCCGAAATAGTGATTGAGCAGGCCCGTGGTATAGGCGCCGATCATGGCGAAGGTCGCCGGCGCCAGCGAGAATTGCCCGGTATAGCCCGCCAACAAATTCCAGGCACCGGCGAGAATCGCGAAATACATCGAGACGATCAGCACGCCGAGCCAGTACGGATTGCTGACGCCGAGCGGGATCAGCGCAACGATGGCCATCGCCACCAGCGCAGCGCGAAACTCTACCGTGGTTTTGGTGTTGGAGAGTTGCGCGCCGGAACGGTCGGCGGCGGGCGATGTTGCAGATGACGGCGCCATCACACCTCCCGCCCTTTTTCACCGAACAACCCTTGTGGACGGAACAGCAGGAACAGCATCAGCAGGATCAGACCGAACGCGTCGCGATATTGGAAGGAGATGTACACCGCGCCGAAACTCTCAATCACGCCGAGGAACAGGCTGGCGATGATCGCGCCCGGCACCGAGCCCATGCCGCCCAGCACAACGATGATGTAGGACTTGATCGCCGGGAAGATGCCGACGTCCGGCGAGGCATTGATGACCGGCGACAGCAGCGCGCCGGCGAAAGCCGCGAGCCCGCCCGACAGCATGAACACGATGACACTGGCCTTCGCGGTGTCGATGCCGGCCAGCGACGCGCCGAGCCGGTTCTGCGACACCGCACGGATCTGCTGACCCCAGAACGACCATTTGATCAACGCCGCTGTGATCGCGATCACCGCGATGGCGATGCCGGCGGCGAGCAGCCGATGGCCGCTGATCAGCACCGGACCAAGCACCACGCGGCTGGTCTCCACTAGCGGCGGCCCGCGATAGGCATAGGGCCCGATCACCTTGTCGACAAGGTTGATGAGGAACAGCGAGAGGCCGAAAGTGACGATGACCGCGTACTCGTCGCGCATCAGCCCCCATGAGGTGTAGCCGGCATAGAGCGGACGCATCAACGTCCGCTCCGTCAGCCAGCCAAGCAGCGCGCCAACCACGAAGGCGAGTGGCAACGCTATCCACACCGGCACGCCGAGGGCCAGCGCTATCAGCGTGTAGGCATAGGCGCCGACCATGTAGAATTCGCCGTGGGCGAAGTTCACGATCTTCAGGATGCCGAAGATCAGCGACAAGCCGATGGCCATCAAGGCGTAGAACAGCCCCGTAATGAGGCCGTTCACCGCGAGATCGACGTCGATACCACTCATGAATTTTGTCAGCCCTGGGACTTGATCAGCCCGCGTTTACTTCGCGGGCTTCCAGAGCTTGGATTTGTCGAGCGGCTGACCCGGCTGCGATACCAGCGCGGCATCGCCCACCTTCTGGTTGATCTCGGTGAGCTGGAACGTCACGTAAGGCACATCCAGCCACTGGTTGAACGCGTAGCCCTTGTCCTTCGAGAAGGTGATCTCGCCGCGGGTGCCGGTGTACTTGGTTTCACCCAATGCCTTGATCAGCGCCTCGGAGTTGGTCGACTTGGCGCGCTTGACCGCATCTGCGATCAGGAACAGCGAGTCTGCAGCCTGAAACAGCAGGCGGTTCGGCTCGTTCTTGGTCTTCGCGGTGTAGGCTTCGCCGACCTGTTTGCCGAGCGCCGGCTGCGCCATCTTCGGATGATAGAGGCCGAACACCAGCATGCCCTTGCCGGCTTCCTTCACGTTCTGCCAGAAGTCCGGATAGTCGGCGAGGCCCGAACCGTCGTAGAGCCAGGTCTTCGCCGACGGCGCGACGCCCTGTTCGTAAAGCTGGTTCATCATGATGTAGGCCGCCGGCGGCAGCATCAGGTTGATGATGGCGTCGGGCGCGTTGGCGCGCATCGGCAGGATGGCCGGCAGGAAATCCTTGGAGGCGCGATCCAGCGTCTCGTATTTGTATTGAACGTCGGGCGCGACCTTCTTCAGCGCTTCCCCGATCGCCTTCGCAAGGCCGATGCCGTAGTCGGTGTTCTCGGCGATGGAGACGACGCGTTTGACGCCCAAATCCTTCATCGTCGCAGCAGCGGCGCTGCCGACGCGGCTGTTGTAGTTGCCCGGATTGAAGACTTCCGGATATCCCTTCTCACGGATCGCGTCCGACCAGCCGTTGGTGTTGATGTACGGAATTTTATAACGGTGCGCGACCTCGATGCCGGCCAGCGCCGCCGAACTCTGGTGTTCGCCGGTGATCGCTACCACCTTGTCTCGCGTGATCAGCTTCTCGACAGCGGCGCGCGCCTTCTCCGGCAATCCTTGCGTGTCTTCGATCACCAGTTCGATCTTGCGACCATCCACACCGCCGGCGTCGTTGATGATCTTGGCGGCGACTTCGAGACCGTCCTTGACCTGGGTGCCCTGCACCACCGAACCGGGAGGCGACTGCGTGATGGTGACGCCGACCTTGATGGGGTCGGCAGCCTGCGCTCCGGCAACCGGAAGCATGATCGCCGCAACCGCCAGCGCGACACCCAGCATATCTCGACGCAGTAAACCTGCCATTTTGTGACCTCCCCCTTCGGATCAGCATCCCTTGATGCTTGTTGTTCAGATCATGTTACCGCGATTATGCGCAAGGACTTTTCAATTTGAAACATCATTTTCGTCTAAGAGCTGCGCGATTTTGCTGCACGTTTCGCATTGCAAGAAGCGATGCCGGGAATCACTTACGCCGATGGCAACGCCATCCGCAGAAAGGCATCACGCAGCGGCTGGCCTTGCAGTCCCACCCCGAGAAGCAGCGACAGCAGCAGCCGCGCCTTCAAGCCGCCCAGCGCGCCGCCGGGAATGAGGCCACGCCCGAGCAGATCGGTTTCCGAACCGGGAAAGCCGTAGGTCCTGGCGAACACCGGCCCCGAGGCGACGCGCGAACTGAGCACGACGGGAAAAATCTTCGTGAGGCTTGCGAGTGCATCCACCATCGCGGCCGGCACATGGCCGACGCCCATCGCCTCGATGACGAGCCCGCGATAGCCGAGCGCCGGCAGGCCCGCGAGCATCCGGCCGTCGTCGCCAAGGGCCGCCGTGATCAGCGCAACCGGTTGGTCCGTCCCGGCATCGCCGCCGGCGATGACGGCGTTGCGCGTGACACGCAGATTGATCCGCGCCGTACCTTCGATGACGCAGCCGAGCGGCCCGCCTGAAAGCGACGCGAATGTCGAGGGCAAAAACGTGCTCGCCTTCTGCACGAAGCGCGCGGCGTGAATGGTGTCGTTCAAGACCACCAGTGTCCCGAGCCCGCGTGCCGCGAGCGACGTGGCGACGATGGCGCTGGCCAGCAGATTGGCCGGCCCGTCCGCGCCCGGCGCTTCCGCGCCGCGCATCGCGCCGGTGACGACCACCGGCTTGTCGCCGCCGACCAGGCAATCGAGCACGAATGCCGTTTCCTCGATGGTGTCGGTTCCTTGAACGACGATGGCGCCAGCGATATCGCCGGCCAGTCTCTCATTCAAGAGTCGCGCGACCTCGCGCAGATGCGCGAAGGTAAGCGACGGTCCAGGCAGACGGAATGGCGAAATCGCCTCGATCTCAGCCACCTCCGCCAGCGTAGGCACCGCGCCAACGAGATCCGCACCGGTCAATGTCGGCACGATGCCGGGCCCTGTGCCCGACGTCATCGTGATCGTTCCGCCGAGCGAGACGAGCAAAATTTTAGGTTGCCCCGCTGAGACTGCCGTCATCGTTACCCGTCCCCGATCCGCAAATCACGCCAATAAGCACGATGCCGGTCACATCGCTCCTATGGTCTTATAGCGGTTTTGTGAGAGCTGAATAGCCGACAGCGTCAGGACACCACGGGAAGCACGTCGATGTCGTAACCGTGCGTCAGCGAGCGATTCAGCACCGGATCGTGCAGCTCCATCTCAAAGCGCGCGGCAGGGCGAATGCCGCCGATGGCGCCGGGCGTGCCGCAGAACATCAGCGTGCCGGCCGGCAACGTGTCGGCGTTGGCATATTTGCGGATCAGGTCGCGCGGCGTGCGCAGGCTCGATACTGCGCTCTCCTGATAGAGCACGCGCTGGCCGTCGATGGTGGCCCATGAGCGCAGCACCAGATTGTCCCAATGGCCCTCGACTTCAGCATAGGACCAGAGTTGCCGCCCGACGGGCTTGCCGCAAAGCTGCTTTGACAGCGCGATGCCAAAGGTTTCCGCCTTGCGGTCGGTATGGTCGGAGCCGATGCCGATCCACAAGCCGTCCGCCAGCGCGATGACCACCGGCTCGACTTCGCCGGAGCTATCTGGACCGAGGACGACCAGCTTGTCGGCCTGGGTCAGCGTCTGCGCCGCGACACGATAATAGAGTGGCGTGGTCGAAGGCCGCGGCACGCCGATGGCGGCCAACTCCTCGATGTGATGCTCGATCGCCGCGACGTCACGCCCCGCCCATCCGGCGATCACCAGCGTGTCGATCGTGCATCCGATCCGGTCGGTCCCATTCTTCGTGATACGATCAAACTGCAACATCTTCGGTCCTCGGTGATCCTGCTTGTTCTGAAATCTCGCCGCGCTCGATCTGCAAGGTGCGGTCGGCAATCGCATCGAGCAGCGCGGGCGTGGATTCGGTGATGAGCAGCGCCAGTTCGGGGCGATGCTTGCGCAACTCGCCCAGCGTGCGCGCATAGTCGAGCGCCAAGGCCGGCGCAAGCCCCTGAAACGGCTCGTCGAGCAGCAGCACCTTGCGCGCGACCATCAGCGCGCGGCCGAGCGCCACCATCTTGCCCTGACCGCCGGAGACGCCACCGCCCGGTCGCTTGCGCAGATCGCGCAACTGCGGAAGGAAGGTGTAGATTTCTTCAAGTCGGCTGTTCAACTCGCCCTTGTCGAGATTGAGCGCGAGGCCCGGCAGCCGGATGTTCTCCTCGATCGTCATCTCCGGCACCAGCCGGCGATCCTCCGGCGCATAACCGATGCCTGCCCGCGCGCGATAATGCGCCGGATGTTTGCGGAGATCGTCGCCATCGAGCCGGATGTCGCCGCCGTCAATGGCGAGAAGCCCCATGATCGCCCGCAGCGTCGTGGTCCTTCCCGCGCCATTGCGGCCGATCAGGATCGTGGTCTTGCGTTCGATGATCTCGCAGTTCACGCCGCGCAGCACGCGAACGCCTTCGATGGAGACTTGAACCTTGTCGAGAACAAGCGTCATGCGACACCTACGACATTCTTCAGAACGCGCTCGTCCTTGAATACCTCATCGGGATGGCCCTGCGCCATCACGGTGCCGGCATTCCAGACCAGCACACGGTTGGCGTAGCGCGCCACCACGTCCATGTCGTGTTCGACGAACAGCGCGGTGATATTGCGGGTCCGCAGCGCGCTCATCAGCGCCTCCATCAACGAGAAACGCTCCAGCGTGCTAACACCGCTGGTGGGCTCGTCGAGCAGCAACAGACGCGGCTTCAGCGCCAACGCCACCGCAATGTCGAGCAGCTTGCGGTGGCCCTCGGGCAAGGTACGGCTGACGCGATCCTTATCGTCGCGTAGGCCGACCAGATCGAGCAGCGCGGTCGCCTCCTCGCGCCGGGCCGGCAGCGCCAGCGGACGCACCATGGTCCAAAGACCGTTTTTGGCCGCGAGCGCCAGCATCATGTTGTCGAGCACGCTCTGATCGGAGAAGAGCTGCGGAATCTGGAACGCGCGCGCGACGCCGCGGCGGGTGATCGCGCGCGGGGTCAGGCCGGTAATGGCGCGGCCGTCGAGATGAATGCTGCCCGACTTCGGCCGCACGTAACCCGTGCAGAGATTGAGCAAGGTGGTCTTGCCGGATCCGTTCGGGCCGATCACGGCAAGAAACTCGCCTTCGTTGATATCGAGGCTGACGCCGTCGGCCGCCTTCACGCCATTGAATTCGACGTGGAGATCCCTCACCTGCAAGATGGACGCGCTCATTTCGCCGAAACCTCGCTGCGGGTGAGAAGGCCGTACAAGCCCTTCGGCAGGAACATGATGACGCCGATCAGCGCCGCGCCGACGATCAGATTCCACGCATCGGTAAAGGCGGCCGCTTCGGTGTGAAGCAGTTCGAGGAAAAACGCGCCGATGAAGGCGCCCGGCACGCCGCCGATGCCGCCAAGCACGGCGACCAGAACAAGATGGCCCGACGCGGTCCAGAACGCGAAGTCCGGCACCACGCGGCCGATGGCAAATCCGGCAATGGCGCCGCCCAATCCCGCCAGCACTGCCGAGACGATATAGGCGACCAGCAAGACGGCCCAGACCGGAATACCAAGATATTCGAGGCGCACTTCGTTGGTGTGAACCGCCGACAGTGCATGGCCGAGCGGACTGTCGAGGTAGCGATGGACCGCGAGCCCGACCACCACCATCAACGCGACGCTGCCGTAGAACAGCACCGCCTTGAAGGTCGGCTCGCTGAGCGTAATCCCGAACACGGTCGGAACGGGAATGGTCATGCCATCGGTGCCGCCGGTGACACCGTAAAGCTTGGCGAACAGCGCGTAGAACACCATCGACACCGCAAGATTGAGCATCGCAAAGAAGATCGCGCGGTAACGAATGAGAAACGCACCGACCACCGCACCCGCCAGCCCGGTGATCACGACCGAGAACACGAGCAGCACACCAAAGTCGGCAATGCCGGCGCGTGCGAGAAAGGCGACGCCATAGGCGCTCGCCGCGAAGAACATCGCATGCCCGATGGAAATCATGCCAGCGCGAAGCAGCACCGCGACACCAAGCGCGGCCAGGCCTTTGGCGATGGCCATGGTCAGCACGAATTGCAGCCACGGCGCGGCCATCGGAGCCACTGCAATGGCGAAGATCGCAACAATCAGAACTATCGCCCGCATCAGATTCTCCGCGTCGTGATCGCACCGAACAGGCCATAGGGACGCACCAGCAGAACGATCAGCATCGCTGCATAGGGCGCGACGGCATCGAGCGACGGCACGAAATAGATCGCCAGCACGCGCGCAAGCGCGACGATCAATGCGGCGAGCGCCGCACCCTCGATCTGCCCGAGCCCGCCGATGGCCGCGACCGCGAAGGCCAGCACCATGGTATCCGCGCCGAGACCAGGCGCGACGCCGGACGTCGGCACCGCCAGCGCGCCGCCGAGCGCCGCCAGGAACACGCCGAGCGAGAACGCGAGAATGAAAATCTTGTTGGTGTCGACACCGATGGATTGCGCCATCTCGCGATCCGCGACGACGGCGGTGACCAACCGTCCCAGCCGGCTGTGTTTGATCAAGAGCCGCAAGCCGAATACGACAATGATGGCCATCGCGACCAGGAACATCTGATAGTTGAGATAGACCACGCCGCCGATGCTGGAACTTCCCATCAGGCGCATCGGGGTGTCCTCATAAAACGACTGCACGCCGAAGATCATGCGTTGCAGGTCTTCAAGGATCAGGAACAGACCGAACGTAATCAGGATCTGAACCGCTTCGGACTTGCCATAGGTCCAGCGGATCAGCGTGCTTTCGATAAACGGGCCTAGCACCACCGCCACCAGCGCGGCGCTGAATAGCAGCGCGACGAAGGACAGATAGGGATTCAGATGCCGGCTGACGATGAAGGCGCAGACTGACGCGGCGACATAGGCGCCGATCGAATAAAAGCTGCCGTGCGCGACGTTCAAGACGCGCAGCACATTGAAAACCAGCGTCAGTCCCACTGCCGCGAAGAAAATCAACGCTGCGCTGGACAGAGTATCGAGCACCAGCGGAATGATGGCATTCATTGTCCGTTCCCCCGTCCGGCAGCGCCTCCCGCGGAGCTTCCGCGAGAGGCGCGCCAGACCTGTGGCTTTCAGCCTGCCGGCTTACTTGTAGCTGCCAGGCTTCGGCAACGACGCCGCGAATTCCGGCTTGAGCGTCGAGATCCAGGCAATCGGATCCTGCCCCTCTTTCGGCATCAGAGCGTCGCCCTTGTAGCGGACCATGTCGCCGATCACCGGGAAGCTCTGTGTCGGCGATTTCACGGTGACACCGACGATCTGATCGACGACGCCGTCGCCGTCAGGGCGGGTCTGCATCTTGCCGGTCAGCGTGGTCACCGCACTGCCCTTCATGGCCTCGGCGATCTCGGCTCGGCTCGGCCACTTGCCGCCGTTCTTCTTCATCGCGCCTTCGTAAGCGGCCTTCACGTAAAGAATGGTGTTGGCCATCTTGATGGAGGGGAACACCGGATATTCGCCGAAGCGCGCCTTGTAGGCTTCCGCGAACTTCTTGGTCTCCGGATTGGCTTCGGCATCCGGCGACATCCACCAGCCATCGCCAAGAACACCAACGATCACGCCGTCCGGCAGCGGCACGCGCTGGAGCACGGTCTCCCCGAGCGCCAGGATCACCTGGCTGGACGTGAACAAGCCACGCGGCTGCGCCTGCCGCACGAAGTTCTCGAGATCGGCGCCCCATAAATTGGAGAACACGACATCGGGCCGCGCCGTGGTCAGACGCGAAATCTCGGTCTGGTAGTTCGGTGAGCCGAGCTTCGGAAACAGTTCGGCGACGACCTGAACGTCCGGCTTCAGTGCGTGCAGCGCCGCCTTGAAGATCTTCGCCGCGTCATGACCGAACGCGTAGTCCGGGTTGATGATGGCGACCGTCTTCACGTCCGGCTTCTTCGCCAGCAGATAGACCGCATAGGCGACGAATTCGGGAACGGTGTTGCCGTTGGGGCGGAACACATACTTGCTCTTGCCGTCCTGCAAAAGCTGATGCGTATCGCAATTCCAGCCGACGGTCGGCACTTCGAGCTGTTCTGCGATCGGCGCCAGCGCCAGACAGTTCGCGCTCGACAGCGCGGCCAGCATCACCTGGTTCTTCGGCTCGGCAGCGAGACGACGGTACTCGGTGATGACGCCCTGCGCGCCCTGCGCTTCGTCAACATAGGTCGGCGCGATCTTGACGCCGCCGATGCCGCCAGCCGCGTTGATCTGATCGATCATCAGGTCGGCCGCGTTCTTGCCCGGCATGCCGTAAGCCGCCGCCGGGCCCGACGTGAAGGTGAAGATGCCGAGGCCGAGCGACGCCGGCTTTTCCTGGGCGAACGCAGGCATCGTCGCGCCGAGGCAACCCACGAGCGCGAGCGCGGTGAGGACCGTCTTGAACTTCATCACATTTCCCCTCTCGAAGTGATTTCGATTGTTATTTGGAAGATGGCGTGACTTCGCCGGCGACTACACCGGATCGAAGTAGTGGATCTCCATGAGCATGCAGCCGTTGACCGACTTGAACGGACCATGCTTCGCGTGCGGCGGACGGCAGGCGTAGGTGTTCGGCGGAAAGCTCTTGCCGCCCTCGCCGTTGGCGTCGTTGCCGACGATCAGGTCGCCGGAGATGAGATACACTTCCTCCCAATACTCATGGGAGAACGGCGCGGTCGTATAGACGCCCGGTGCGAACCGCAGCAGCCGCGTGCGGGTACCGCGACGATTTTCCTCATCGAGTGCGCCGGACAGAATCTTCTGCTGGATGCCGGCCGGATAACCCGCCGGGGTTTCCCAGCCGCTGTTCATGTCGAGCGTATAGAACTCGTCGTGCTTCTTGTTCACAGGCATCGGTTTACTCCTTGAATTTGAAATCAGGCGGCCTTGCCCGGCGCGGCGGAGACGCCGTCCAGGTCGTAGGAATCGAGCATGCGTTGCACCAGCGCGTCGGACGCGGCCCAGTCATAGGTGCGATAGGAATGCCCTTTGGTCACGAAAGTCGCGCCGGCGTAGAACATTTCGTACTGCTGGTGGCGCGAACCGAACTCGGAGCCGACCGCATCCCACGCGAGCTTGTAGAATTTGACGCGGTCATGGGAATTCGCCTTCGGCGACTGCTGGGTCTTGCCGATCAGCGCCGCGATCTCGGGATTGCCGAAATCGGCGATGGAGGACGGCAACATGATCATGCCGCCGCCGGCGAGTTCGCGTAGCGTCGACAGGATGTGACCATAGAGTTGCTGTGTCAGCACCTGCGCCGAATAGAGCGTATGCCGGTGCGGGATGAAGTAAGGACCGACCTGCGAGCCCTTGGCCTCCATCGCCGCGACCAGCGCATCCACCATACCGGTTTCGGCGGCGAGTTGCCCCAGCATCTCGCGCACCTGCGGGAATTGGGTGACGCCGTTCATCTCGGCGGTGCGATGGGCAATCCCTGTGAGGAACTTCAGCTTTACGCTGAGGCGCACCATGGCTTGATAGTTCTGGTAGACGTGGCACGGCGTGACGTGGAATTGCTTCTGGCACATCTCCACATTGCCTTCGATGAAGACGCGGTCCCACGGCACCTTCACGTCGTCGAAGAAAAGCACCGAGTCGTTCTCGTCGAAGCGGCTCGACAGCGGGTTGTCGAACACCGACACTGCCGCGCCCTCATAGGACTTGCGCGACAGCATCTTGAGGCCCTTTGTGTTCATGGGAATCGCGAAGGACATCGCATAACGTTCCTCGCCAGGACGCATCGGCTGAATGGTGGTGACGAACACTTCGTCGGCGACGACACCGCCGGTCGCCAGCATCTTGGCACCGCGCACCGTGATGCCTTCAGCGTCCCGATCGACGACACCGGCCGTCAGGAACGGGTCGGCCTGGTCGGCCGCGCCCTTGGAGCGGTCCGCCTGCGGATTGATGATGACGTAAGTGAGATAGAGATCGTTATCGCGTGCAAAGCGATAGTAAGAGGCCAATGCGTCGGCACGCTTCGGATCATACGCCTTAAAGACATCGAGGCCCATGTACATGCCGGCGATGCAGGACGCGACGTGATCCGGCGCGCGGCCCATGAAACCCGCATGAAGCGACGCCCAGGCTTCCAGCGCCGTGCGGCGCTCGACCAGTTCGGCATAGGAGGTCGGCAACTGCCAGATGCGATTGGCGCGGCCGCCGCCTTCGTAACCGAAGGTCATCAGGTCGCGATTGTCCGGCGCGCTGGCGAAATCGAACAGCGACGACATCGACGTCGCCACGTTGCGAAACGCATGATGATTGGTGACATCATGCACCACTTCGCCGTTGATGTAGATGGAACGGCCATCGTTCAGGCTCGACAGATATTGCTTGGCAGAGCGCATCGGTGTTCTCCAGCGTGAAAAGTTGAATGTCCGGATTTCGGTCAGTAGTGGATCGGAAGCGGCCACTCGGGCTTGCGCTCGGTCTCGTCGACCAGGTCGCGATAGCGGCCGCGGAAGAAGATGAGCGGCATCGGCGCGTTGGGATGGGTCGCGTGGCGAACGACGCGCACCACGAAAATCACATGGTCGCCGCCGTCGTAATTGGCGTAGGGCTCGCATTCGAAATGGGCGAGCGCTCCGGAGATCAGCGGCGCCTCGGCGTGTCCCACCGTGGTCTTCACCTGATCCCACTTGTTCGACAGCGCGCGGGCGAATTTGTTGGAGATGCCTTCCTGTTCGCGCGCCAGCACGTTGATGGCGAAGCCCCTGGCTTCAAGCATCGCCGGCAGGCTGAGCGCCTTGCGGTCAACGCTGAACAGAACAAGAGGCGGATCGACAGAGACGGTATTGAACGAACTCATCGTCATGCCGACGAGATCGTCACCCCTGCCGCGTGCGGTCACCACGGCGACGCCGGTGGCAAACTCTCCAAGCGAGCGCCTGAATTCGCGATCCTGCATGAATGACGTGTCCGCCGTTGACGTTCCCGATATTATCTTTCTAGAATAGCTTTGTTGTAAAGATAATTTGCGAAATGTCAACGACAGATTCGGGAAACTATGTGTCGCGAACACGCGCACGACTCATGATAGACTGCAAAATTCGAGAAAAATGAGGGACTTACAGTGGATTCCCCGTTGCTGACGACATCACGCCCCGAGCTCCTGGACGACAGCGGCGATCAGACTTTCCGGGAGCTGCTGTATGCCTACTTCGCGTTCGGGCGCAGCCTCGATGCTGCCCGCGCCAAATTCGCGGACTATGCCGACCTGTCGACGACGCAATATCTGATCCTGATCGCCGTCATGCATTCGCGAGAGGACGAGCCGCTGGGAATCAACCAGCTTGCCGAGCGTCTGTATCTCAGCGGTGCTTTCGTCACCATCGAGGTGAACAGGTTGGTATCCGATGGGCTGATCGAAAAAACCACGCACACCAGCGATCGCCGTCGTGTCCAACTCGCGGTGACACCGGCCGGCATTGAACGATTGACGCGGCTCGCGGCGTTCCAGCGCCCGGTCAACGACGCGCTATTCGGTACGCTGTCGCGCGCCGAGTTCAAGCAGTTGCTGCAACTCCTCAACCGTCTCGCCGCCGACGGCGATCAGGCGATCAAACTCGCCTCGCATATCGAGAGGACGCTGCGCCTCACCGACAATGAACCGACGTCCACGCCGACGCGCGGACGCAAACGCAGCGGCGGACGATCCCGTTAAGACGACCTCGCCCGCTGCATTTGACGACAGCGCAATCCGTTCTGATTTGAACGCCCAGCGGTTCGAAACGCACCTGGCTGCGCGTGTATCAGCGCACCGTCGGCGATGGAACACGTGGTCCCCTCACGCGTTCATCGGAAATTGCGTTCATATTGACAGTGTCGGCATTTAGAACACGAATAAAATATCAGCGTGTTTGATCCGCCTGCTCAAGACGAGCACGGCCCTGACCAGCTCGCAGATCGACCCACGCGACGCAATCGCCGTGGTGGAACCAAGACGTCATAGGGACGGGGAAACGACTTGAACGGGTACCTCGCTTGGGATGAGACCGCGGCGCGCGGCGTGATCGACGCGTTGAAGGCGCAACCTGGCGCATTGCTTCCGGTGCTGCACGGACTTCAGGAAACCTTTGGTTACATCGCGCCCGACGCGGAACCCGTGATCGCCGACGCGTTGAACATTTCGCGTGCGGAAGTTCACGGCGTCGTGACCTTCTATGCCGATTTCCGCACCACGCCGCCGCCTGCGCACCAACTCAAGCTGTGCCGCGCCGAAGCCTGCCAGGCCATGGGCGCCGATCGATTGGCCGAACGCGCCACCGCCCGGCTCGGCATCGGCATCGGTGAAGCCACCGCGGACCATCGCGTCTGTCTGGAACCGGTTTACTGCCTTGGGCTGTGTTCCGTTGCGCCGTCGGCGATGCTCGATGGTCGCATCGTTGGCCGGCTCGACGAGCATAAGCTCGACGCCTTGCTTGCCGAGGTCGAGCGATGAGCCTGCAAGTCTACATTCCCGCGGACGCAGCCGCTGTCGCGCTCGATGCCGATGAGGTTGCCGCAGCGCTGCAAGCCGCCGCTGTACGGCGCGGTGTCGATGTTACGATTACGCGCACCGGATCGCGCGGGTTGCACTGGCTGGAGCCGCTGCTCGAAGTGGCCACGGCCAAGGGGCGCATCGGCTACGGTCCGGTCAGCGTTGCCGACGTTGAAGCGATTCTCGCGGCTGCGCTCGAAGCCAGCGCGCATCCGCTCTGCGTCGGCGTCGTCGATGATCTGCCGTTCCTGAAGCGGCAGAACCGCCTCACTTTCGCGCGCTGTGGCATCGTTGATCCGCGTTCGCTCGAGGACTATATCGCGCACGCCGGCTACAGAGGGCTGACGCGGGCGCTGGAGATCGGCTCGACCGCGACCATCGCGGCGGTGACGGCGTCCGGTCTGCGCGGCCGTGGCGGCGCGGGATTCCCGACCGGCATCAAATGGGACACGGTCGCAAAAACCGCGGCTGCACAGAAATACATCGTCTGTAACGCCGACGAAGGCGACAGCGGCACCTTCGCCGATCGCATGATCATGGAAGGCGATCCGTTCGTCCTGATCGAAGGCATGACAATTGCCGGCATCGCGACCGGCGCAACGCAAGGCTACATCTACGTCCGCTCCGAATATCCGCACGCCATCGCCACGCTCAACACGGCGATTCTCGCTGCGCGGCGCGGCAACAAGCTCGGCCGCAACGTGGCGGGCTCCGCACATCACTTCGACCTTGAGGTACGAGTCGGCGCCGGCGCCTATGTCTGCGGCGAGGAAACTGCCTTGCTCGACAGCCTCGAAGGCAAGCGCGGCACGGTGCGCGCCAAACCGCCGTTGCCCGCCCATAAAGGTCTGTTCGGCTGCCCGACCGTGATCAACAACGTGCTGTCGCTGGCAACCGTGCCGATCATCCTCGACAAGGGCGCGGAGTTCTATCGCGATTTCGGCATGGGTCGTTCGCGCGGCACCATGCCGATCCAGCTTGCCGGCAACATCAAGCATAGCGGGCTGTTCGAGATTGCCTTCGGCATCACGCTCGGCGAACTGGTGGACGAGATCGGCGGCGGCACCCAGAGCGGACGGCCGGTACGCGCGGTGCAGGTCGGCGGCCCGCTCGGTGCGTATTTTCCACGCGAACTGTTCGATACGCCGTTCGACTACGAAGCCTTCGCCGCGCGCGATGGACTGATCGGCCACGGCGGCATCGTGGTGTTCGACGACACCGTCGACATGGCAAAGCAGGCGCGTTTCGCGATGGAATTCTGCGCCGTCGAATCCTGCGGCAAGTGCACGCCCTGCCGGGTCGGCTCGACGCGCGGCGTCGAGGTGATCGATCGCATCATCAAGGACGAGGGCCGCGTCGCCAACATCGAACTGCTGAAAGACCTTTGCAACACGCTGAAGTTCGGCTCGCTCTGCGCACTCGGCGGCTTCACGCCCTATCCGGTGTTGAGCGCCATCACGCATTTCCCGGAAGACTTCGGCATCACGCCGCCGAGCCGACAGGCGGCGGAATAAGGAAACGATCATGTCGCTGGTCAACGAGATCGACTACGGCACGCCCCGGTCACCCTCGACAGAAATGGTGACGCTGACCATCGACGGCCGTGCGGTGACCGTCCCCGCTGGCACCTCGATCATGCGCGCGGCGATGAATGCCGGCGTGGAGATTCCAAAACTGTGCGCAACCGATATGCTTGACGCGTTCGGTTCCTGCCGGCTCTGCCTGATCGAGATCGAAGGCCGTGCCGGCACGCCAGCGTCCTGCACCACGCCGGTCGCCGAAGGGCTCGTGGTCGCCACCATGTCCGAGCGGCTCGACCGGCTGCGCAAGGGTGTGATGGAGCTTTACGTTTCCGATCATCCGGTCGCCTCGCTCGATCCCTGCCAGCAGGATGACGTCGAACTGCTCAACGTCGCGGCGCAGGTAGGCCTGACCGAAAACCGCTACGGCTTCGACAGCATGCGTCATCGCAACACCGGGCTCGACGTCTCTAATCCGTACTTCATGTACGACCCGGAGAAATGCATCGTCTGCTCGCGCTGCGTGCGCGCCTGCGACGACGTGCAGGGCACCTTTGCGCTGACCATCACCGGGCGCGGCTTCGATTCAGTGATGGCGGCCGGCTCCGATCAATCCTTCCTCGAATCCGACTGCGTTTCTTGCGGCGCCTGCGTGCAGGCCTGCCCCACCGGCTCGCTGATCGAGAAGGCCGTCGTCGAACAAGGCAAGCCCGATCGATCGGTGATCACGACTTGCGCCTATTGCGGCGTCGGCTGTTCGTTCAAGGCCGAGATGAAGGGCGATCAACTGGTCCGCATGGTGCCTTACAAGGGCGGCGCGGCCAATCACGGCCATTCCTGCGTCAAAGGCCGCTTCGCCTGGGGTTATGCCAACCACAAGGAACGCATCCTCAACCCGATGATCCGCAAGTCCACCAGTGATCCGTGGCGGGAGGTGAGTTGGGAGGAAGCGATTGCCTATACGGCGTCCGAGTTCAAGCGCATTCAGGCGAAACACGGCGTCGGCGCCATCGGCGGCCTCACCTCGTCGCGCTGCACCGATGAGGAAACCTTTCTGGTGCAGAAGCTGGTTCGCGCCGGCTTCGGCAACAATAACGTCGATACCTGCGCGCGCGTCTGTCACTCGCCGACCGGCTACGGTTTGGGTCTGACGTTCGGCACTTCCGCCGGAACGCAGGATTTCGACTCGGTCGAACAGACCGACGTGATGCTGCTTATCGGCGCCAATCCCAGTGACGCGCATCCGGTGTTCGCCTCGCGCATGAAGCAACGGTTGCGTCAGGGCGCGAAGATCATCGTCATCGATCCGCGCAAGACGCAACTGGTGCGCACGCCGCATATCGAGGCGGCCTATCACCTCCCCGCCCTGCCCGGCACCAATGTCGCGATCCTCACCGCGCTCGCACACGTGATCGTCACCGAAGGGCTATGCGACGAGGAGTTCATCCGCACCCGCTGCGACTTAGATGCATTCCAGGATTGGGCGGCGTTTGTCGCCGAGCAGCGCAACAGCCCCGAGGCGCTCGCCGACGCCATCGGCGTCCCCGCCGCCGACATTCGCGGCGCGGCGCGGCTTTACGCCACCGGCGGCAACGGCGCGATCTATTACGGCCTCGGCGTCACCGAGCACAGCCAGGGATCGACCGCGGTGATGGCAATCGCCAACCTCGCAATGGCGACCGGCAACATCGGCAAGCCGGGCGTCGGCGTCAATCCGCTGCGCGGCCAGAACAACGTGCAGGGCTCGTGCGATATGGGCTCGTTCCCGCACGAGTTCTCCGGCTATCGCCACGTCAGCAACGACGCCGTGCGCGAAATGTTCGTCAGGGATTGGGGCGTGCCGCTGGAGAAGGAGCCGGGACTGCGCATCAACAACATGCTGGATGCGGCGGTCGATGGCTCGTTCAAGGGGCTTTACGTTCAGGGCGAGGACATCATGCAGTCCGATCCCGACGTGCAGCACGTCGCCGCCGGCTTAGAGGCGATGGAATGCGTGGTGATGCAGGACCTGTTCCTGAACGAAACCGCCAACTACGCCCATGTCTTCCTGCCGGGTTCGACCTTCCTCGAGAAGGACGGCACCTTCATCAACGCCGAACGCCGCATCCAACTGGTGCGCAAGGTGATGGAGCCGAAGAACGGCATGGCCGACTGGGAAATCACCTGCGCGCTGTCGAACGCGCTGGGCTATCCCATGCATTACAACCATCCGTCGGAGATCATGGATGAGATCGCGCGGCTGACGCCGACTTTCGCCGGCGTGTCGTTCGAAAAGCTGGAAGAACTCGGTTCGATTCAGTGGCCGTGCAACGAGAAGGCACCGACCGGAACGCCGGTGATGCACATCGGCAGCTTCGTGCGCGGCAAGGGTAATTTCGTCATCACAGAGTATCTGCCGACCGCCGAACGCGTCGGCCCGCGCTATCCGTTGCTGCTCACTACCGGCCGCATTCTGTCGCAGTACAACGTCGGCGCGCAGACACGGCGCACCGACAACGTCGTGTGGCACAACGAGGATCTGCTGGAAATTCATCCGCACGACGCGGAAGAGCGCAGCATCGCCGATGGATCGTGGGTCAAGCTGGCGAGCCGCGTCGGCGAAACCACGCTGCGCGCGCAGATCACCGACCGCGTCGCGCCGGGCGTGGTCTACACCACCTTCCATCATCCCGACACGCAGGCCAACGTGGTGACCACCGACTATTCGGATTGGGCAACCAACTGCCCGGAATACAAGTGCACGGCGGTGCAGGTATCGCCCTCCAACGGACGTTCGGAGTGGCAGGAAGACTACAGCGCATTCTCCAAACAAAGCCGCCGTATCGCCACCAGCGAAGCGGCGGAATAACGGCTTGCTGGAAACTAGTCTCGCAACATCGGAACCGCAACGGATGGGACACTCATCAAGCGCCCCCAACAAGCTGGTCGCCATGGCGAACCAGATCGGGACGTTCTTCGCCACCCAGCCCAAGATCGATGTGCCGGAGGCGGTCGCCAATCACCTGCGTAAATTCTGGGATCCCCGGATGCGCAGCCAAATCACATCCTATCTGCAAAACGGCGGCACGGGGTTCGATCCGCCTATACGCGAAGCAGTGCAACTGCTCGTGACGCAAGACCGGTCCAATCAATAACTGTCGCGTCGAAAACAAACTGACAAAAGGGGAGGAGACCTGATGGAATTCACGGAACCGAAGGCCTACACGCGATCGCTGATCCCGTTTCTCGATCGCTCCCACTCGATTGCAAAGCCAGGCTTCTCGCGCTGGCTGGTGCCGCCGGCGGCACTGTGCGTGCATTTGTGCATCGGACAGGCTTATGCCTTCAGCGTGTTCAACCTGCCGATGACCAAGCTCATCGGCATTTCGCAACCGGCGCCCGAGGACTGGAAGCTGACCCAACTCGGCTGGATTTTTTCGCTGGCGATCTTTTTCCTCGGCGTGTCGTCCGCCGTGTTTGGCCGATGGGTCGAGGAAGGCGGCCCGCGCAAGGCCATGTTCGCCGCAGCCCTGTGCTGGGCGGGAGGCTTCTTCATCTCCGCTATCGGCGTCAAGGTCCACAATCTGTGGCTGATCTATCTGGGCTACGGCGTGCTGGGCGGCATCGCGCTCGGAATCGGCTATATCTCGCCGGTCTCGACGCTGATCAAGTGGTTCCCGGATCGGCCAGGCATGGCCACCGGCATGGCGATCATGGGCTTCGGCGGCGGCGCCTTCATCGCTTCGCCGCTCTCGGTGTGGCTCATGAGCAAGTTCTCGACGCCGACCCACATCGGGGTGATGGAGACGTTCGTCGTGCTCGGCGTCGTCTACCTGTTCTTCATGCTGGTCGGCTCGCTGCTCGTTCGCGTTCCGCCTGCGGGCTGGGCTCCGGCCGGTTACGTTGCGCCGGCGCAGTCGAAAAAACTCATCAGCAAGAACGACGTTTTTGTCTATGACGCGCTCAAGACTCCCCAGTTTTGGCTGATCTGGTGGGTGCTGTGCCTTAACGTCACCGCCGGCATCGGCGTGCTCGGACAGGCTTCCGCGATGAGCCAGGAGATGTTCCCGGGTCATATCACTCCGGTAGCAGCCGCCGGCTTTGTCGGCCTGATGAGTCTGTTCAACATGGGCGGGCGCTTCGCCTGGGCGACGACGTCGGACTACATCGGCCGTCGAAACACCTACTTCGTGTTCATGGTGCTGGGCTTTATCCTGTATTGCACGGTGCCTCATGCCGGATCGACGGGCAACGTGGCGCTGTTCGTCATCTGCTTCCTTGTCATCATCAGCATGTACGGCGGCGGGTTCTCCACCGTTCCGGCCTATCTCAAGGATATGTTCGGCGTGCGCTACGTCGGCGCCATCCATGGACTGCTGCTGACGGCATGGTCAGCGGCGGGCATCTTCGGCCCGGTCATCGTCAACTATCTCCGTGAGTACAATATCACTCACGGCGTCCCGAAGGCGCAGGCCTACAACAACACCATGTACATCATGGCGGGCCTGCTGGTGATCGGCTTCATCTGCAACCTGCTGGTCAAGGCCGTCGATGCACGTTTCCATATGAAGGACAGCAACGAAGCTGAAAGCGCAACGGCAGCGGCCGCTGTAGCAGCCAAGGCTTGAGGGGAGAGAAACATGTCAAACGCAACTCAGGACAGTTCGACCACGTTGAAGCTGATCCTCGCATGGGGATTCGTCGGTATCCCGCTCGTCTGGGGCGTGCTGCAAACTCTCACCAATGCGATGAAGCTGTTTCAGTAGGTTTGCGCGGCGAAGCACGAAGCCACGCTTCGCCTCTGCAATAGTCGGCCCTCACAATGAGAAATGCCCGCATTTGCTGCGGGCATTTCTTTGTGCAGGAACCGAGGCCAAGTCACCATCTTTCGCCATGACCGGTCTGTCCCGGCCATCCACGCCCCCCGATTTGCCTCGATTTCAGAACGTGGATGCTCGGCACGAGGCCGGGCATGACGGATCAGATTGGATGCATCATGATCTTGGTCGCAATGTGCGCCTGCGCGATGATCAGGACGCAATGGCCTTCGCTTCAACGCTGTCGAGGAAACGCGGGACAGTGCTGACCGTGCCGGTGTTGGCGGCGATATAGCCCGGCAAGGTCGCAACCGCGTTGTGAAATTCGCTCCCCTTCATGATCTCGAGCACGCGCTGCATCGGCTCGGTTTCGAGGAAGGCACGGCGGCAGACGAAGAAGTAATCCTCCGTCAACAGCCGGATGAAATCGAGGCCGAACTGACGCGCGGCCGCTTCAACACCGAAACTGGCATCCGCCATGCCGCTTGCGACATAAGCGGCGACGGCAGCATGCGTGAATTCGATGCGTTGCGCGCCGTCGATCGCCGCTTCGTTGATCTTGTGCAGCGCCAGCAATTGATTGAACAGCAGCCGCGTTCCCGAATCCGGATCGCGATTGACGAAACGAACCTTGCGTTCAACCAGGTCCTGAAGCGACTTCACGCCCAGCGGATTGCCGGGCTTGACCATCAGCCCGAGTTCGCGCGTGACGAAATTGATCACGCGATACTCGCGCGGATCGAGCCACTCCTTGCAAGCATCGACGCTTTGCTGGCGCAGCACGCCGCGCGGCAGATGCACGCCCGACAGATCGCAGGCGCCTTGCGCCAATGACACCAGCGAATTCTGGTTGCTGACATAACGCAGATCGATACCGATGCCCGGCGTTCGGTCGAGCAGTTCGCGCAGTTTCGGAACGGCGAAGCCGTGGCTGGCGTGAACGCGTATCACTGAGGGACCGCTGTGCAGGAACGGCTTGATCTCGGTCGAAAGCTCCTGCGCAAGGTTTTCAAGCTGCGGCCCGAGCCGCGCCTGCAACCGCTGTCCGGCCCACACCAGCTTTTCACCGAAGCTGGTGAGCGTGGTGCCCTTGCCGCGATGGGTCTCCACCAGCGGCACGCCGAAGAAGTCCGACCATTGTTCGATCAGGCTCCAGACGTGCCGATAGGACAACCGAGCGTAACTGGCGGCGCTGGTGAGCTTGCCGGTTTTCCGCACCTCATTGAGAACGCCGAGCATCACCACCGCCGTCTGTGGGCTGCCCTCCTTGTGGAAACGCCAGATGGTCTCGATTTCAATTTGCATCCGCGGTGCCTATTATGAAATGAAGATCATATATTGGCCTAGGCACCAGCATTTCATATTCGCGGGAAATGCTTCAATAGCTAATATTGAGGAACACTTCATAAGTTAGGATATGATCTTGATTTCATATATTTGTGCTGCAATGCACGCTGCCGGGCTGGACCAGCGCCAATCGATCTTTGCGCTTGGGCACACCCCGCGCTCAGATTGCAGCTTCCGACGGCGTGACTTGACCTGAGCCGCCCCCTTCCCGGCTGACCTCATCACGGCCGCGCTTGGGCGATGACAGCGTCATCGCCTGCTCGTAGCCTCGCGGATCGACGCGCCAATACAGCACCGTCACCACGGCGATGCTGATGAGATGCAGTACCCAGCCGGCCAGGAAGTTGCCGGTGAGGTCGTGCAACACGGCGACGATCCATGGCGGGATCGCCGCGATCAGGAAACCGCCACCTTGCATCAACGCGGATAACGCGCCGGCTTGCGCCGGATCCGGCAAGTGGTCGAGCGCCACGATCATCGACAGCGCGAAGCAGCCGCCCAGCCCCGCGCCCAGCAAAATCGCCCAGACAACTGGCGCGGCCTCCAGCCATAACGCGAGCCCGGCAAAGCCGGCGGCCTGCATCGCCAGAGTTAGCCAAAGCCACGGACGTAAATCGTTACTTCCGCGCGCCAGCATCGGTAGCAGCAGCGCCGCGATCGCCTGGCAAAGAGCCATCATCGCCAGCAAGCTGCCGCTGGCGGCGCCTGTCCAGCCATGCTCCTGATAGGACGGCGCGAGCCACGCCACGACCGTCGAATAGCCCCCATTGACGAGGCCGAAGCACGCCATCAGCAGCCACGTCCGCGGCCGCTTGAGAAATCCCGCCGCAGCGTTGCTGCCCTGTGCTGCCGCGTTGTCGCGAGGCAGATGGCACGCCACAAGCACCATCGCCGCCAGCGCCGGCACGGCCATCCAGGCGAGGCCCGCGCGCCAGTTTCCAAACAGATCGGCGACTATCGGCGACGCCTGCGCGCCGAGCGCGCCCCCGCCCATCAGCATCGCTGAATAAAGACCCATCACCATGCCGACGTGGCGCGGGAACTGTTGCTTGACGATGCCGGGAAACACCGCTTGCACGATTGCGGCGCCAAAGCCCAGCAGCGCCGCCGTCGCGACAATCTGCGCGCCAGTCGAAACAAACAACCGCAGCAGCGAGGCAAGCCCGAGGATAGCCAGCGCGACAATCACCGCGCGCCGCGCACCAACCCGCGCTTGCAGGAAAGGACCGGCAAAGGCAAAGCAACCCATGAGCAGCATCGGTACCAGTGTCAGCAGCGCCATGCCTTGAAGGCCAAGACCGGTCTGCGCGCTCAGGTCCGCCGCCAGCGGGCCGACGCTGGTGATGAACGGCCGCAAATTGAGGCCGACCAGGGCGACCACTGTGAGCTGGAGCATGTAGTCGAACCGTGACGGAGCGCGGGACGCCATGTCGTTACCCCCACTTGTCCTGACTCCGCGTCCAATCCGCATAGATGTGCGGATGCTGCTCAAGCCGAACCGGCTGGTAGCGGATCGTCATCGACTGTTCGGCGAAAGGCTTGGCCAGATCGGCATAGACCGCTGCGGTCGACAGACCATAGGGGGCGCCGTCGTCGTTGGAATGGGCATAGGTCACGCTGCCGACACCTGCCATCCGCATCGCCGCCATGCACATCGGACACGGATGACCGCTGGCGTAAACCGCACAGCCTTCGAGGTTCGGCGAACCGAGCTTGCGGCTCGCGGCACGGATCGCGGTCAGTTCGGCATGCGCGGTCGGATCGTTGGTGCTGTGGATTTCGTTCACGCCAGACGCGATCACTTCGCCATTCTTCACCACGACCGCGCCGAACGGACGGCCGCCCTTGGCGATATTGGCGTGCGCCAGTTCGATGGCCTCGCACAGGAAGCGATTTTCATCCGACATGCGTGTCTCCTTGCCTTACCGCGCGCCCGCCGCGACCAGACTCCTTTCAATCGCGACATAGCCGCGACTGCGGGCATGATGCAGCGGCGTTTCGCCCTTACCGTCGGCAAGATTGACGCTGGCTCCGGCCTTCACCAGCAAGTCGACGATCCGCTGATGATGCTCGCCACATCGACTGTCACGCCTTCGGAAAGAAGCTTTTGAATGCCGGCGACATCTCCCATGGCTGCCGCCGCATGCAATGAGATTTCGTTCATGGCCGCTCCCGATGCGACGGAGGAAATGCACGTCAGCGCAAGACACACGGCGCCTGCGACGATCGAAGGACGAAGCATCTTCCAGTCCCGTCTCAACCTGACCGATCGCGGCTCGAATTCCTTCCGCGCCGCACGAGTCACGACCTTTAGATAACGGGCAGCGACAATATTTGAAAATTAAATATATTGATTAATAATATCGCGAATATGAATATCGATGAAGGGGCCGATCGCACCGGCATTTCCTCTCCCATAGACACATCAACGGCAGACCCCATGCTCGATCCACGCCTTTTGCGCTCCCTGGTCGCCATCGCCGATGCCGGCAGCTTCGTCCATGCGGCCGAACGCCTGAACATGACGCAATCCACTATCAGCCAGCAGCTTGCCCGGCTTGAGGAAGCGGTGGGACAAACGCTGATCGATCGCGCCGCGCGCCCTGTTGCACCGACGGCGGCGGGTGAGCGCCTGCTCGGCTACGCCCGCCGAATCCTGGCGCTTCAGCAAGAGGCGGAGACAGTGCTCGGCGATCCTGCCGGCACGACATCGATCCGCATCGGCGTTCCCGAGGACATTGTGAGCGCGGCGACGGCAAAAGTGTTTGGTGATTTTGCCAAACGCCATCGCGAAATCAGGCTGGACGTCACCGCCGGACTGAGCCGCGATCTGACCAGACGCTATCGCGGCGGCGAATTCGACATCATTATCGTCAAGGAAGCGGAGGCCGGCGCCGACTGTCGCGCCACATTCCCGGAAGCAATGGCCTGGTTCGAAAGCGCCAACGCGCCGGGCAAGTGGCCAGATCCGATTCCGCTGGTCGCCTTCCCGCCCGGCGGTCTTTATCGCGAGGCAATGTTCGAGCGGATCGAGCACGAGAGACGCCGCTGGTACATCGCCTTTTCCGGCAGCAGCCTCCACAACGTGCTGGTTGGGGTGGAAGCCGGACTCGGCTTGTCGCTTCTGCCGAAAAGTGCCGCGGTCGGATATCGCGTTCGTCCGTATGCGGCGTTCGGCACGGAGCCTTCGATGGTCATTTCACTCTATGCTTGGGAGAACGCCGGAGCGGTGACCGAGCTTGTCGAGCGTATGAGCGCGATGCTGGCCGCAAGGCTCGATAAACCCGAGCCATCGCGACGGCCAGGAAGCAGACGCTAATGTCGGCGGGCGTCAAAAAGCGCGCCGTGCCGCCACCGGGACTCCAGTGCAACAAAGCGTTTGTACTCGCCATACTGGTCATTTGCGACCGGAGACTCAAACGCCCGTCGTGAGTACCCCTTTCGGATTAGTACCGCACCGGGAAGCGACATCCCTCGACGAGATATGAACCCAGGTCTGATCTCTTCGATTCTGATCCTTTCGATTGCGCGAGGATGAAGTGGAAACACAACCCAACGTGTCTCCCTCATCTGATTATCAGTGCGACTAAAATTGAATCGAACGAGCAGCATCATCCGACGACCGGAGCCCAAAAAGTCGACGGCATGACTGAGAAACAAGACAAATAATGCCTGCGATGACGCCGAGCCAAGCGCCCAACAGACACGTAGTCGTCAGGGCGCAAAAATGACCGCTATTATCACGAGCGCAAATCAACTTCGCCAGGTTCAGCTTGCTACGTGCAGCGTCAACTACTCTCGGTTGAAACAGCGCACGCGTTAAAGGTTTCTCGCCGAGCAGCACAACCAAAGCGAAGTAACAGGTCATCCAAGACAAGTAGCTTTAGCGCCAATCGAGCGCGTTAGCTTTCGCCTGCGCGACCACCTGCAACTCATTACTTCGTCGCTGACATTAAATTTGATGATGGATAACTAACTAATCGAATTCAGCGGAAAGGCTTGCCAGAATAGCACAATCGCGACAGCAAGAACCTACCGCAAGCTTCTCTCAACTCACGCAAAATCACCACGACAGGAGAGTTCGCCAAGGCGAGAAATGGCGAATTCGATGGGCGATGCTATGGCTGACGCCGCCCATTGCGTTGCTGTTCCGTCACCATCGATAATTTTCTCGCCATCATTCATGGCCAGAGGAGCGTGGGATTTCGGGGTACTCATTATCAAAGGAAGATGGTGGATGGGTCTTTCTACACCTAAAAGTTTCAGCGCAAGCGATTCCGTTCGAGCGCATATGTCGATACCTCACCGTTCAACACCGGTTGCAACTTATCACTGCTGAATCGGTATCGGGTCGATCGTCGAGGGTTGGCGCAGGCGGATAACGAGCAGTCACGCGACTGCCTCGAAGAATACAACTTGCCTGGGCAACGCGTGTTTTTTCCGCTTCGGCGGGCATTTGACAGCCCTTACGCCCGGGCATGTCACTCTGACGATCGATGCGTGCATGACGTCTTACGTGAGATTGGAAAGCTGAGCTAGAATAGCAATGCAGAATGAAACCGTTCAGACTGAAGACGCCGGGCTTCTCGCTCTCTGGTTGTTTCTTCGTCTTCAGGGCGTGCATGCCGCGCTCGATCAGATCCGCGAACGCTGCGGAACAACGACAGTCGGCATCCGAACGATGCTCAGCTGCGCCGGCCAACTCGGCGTCGCCGTCGGTTCACACACCACGCATTGGAAACATCTGGTCAGCATGCGGCTGCCGGGAATCGCGGCGTTGCGCGATGGAGGGTTTCTACTGCTCGGGCGGGCCGACGACAATGGGGCGCTGGTCCTCTATCCAAGCTCGTCGCAGCCTAAATTGATGACACGTGCGGAATTCGAAGCGATATGGGACGGCCGTGTCGTATCCGCCGGATCGCCAAGCTTGATACAGCGCGCGCGGCATGCTCTGGACAACGCGTATAGGGAAGGCCGCAACCTAGCCAAACGGACTCGTCATTTTCTTGAGAGCCGCGTCGGAAAATACAACGGTATTGTTCGTGTTCGTCACGCCGCCGTCGATATCTTTGCGCGCGGGCGAGAACTCGCGCGTCGCTTCTACCAAAGCAACCACAGCCAGACAGCAGCGCCCGCAACGGAAGCAGAAACCGCGAATGCCGATGGCTCCGGCTTGCTGGCCTTGGTAACGCTGCTGCGGTGTCACGGCATCGCAGCCGATCCGGAGCAAATTCGGCATCGGCTCGGCACTCCGCAACCCGGTGTGGCGGACATGTTGCGCTGTGCGAAAGACTTCGGACTCAAGGCACGCCTTCAAAAATCCGGTTGGGACCGGCTCGCCGTCACCCCGCTGCCCGGGATCGCCGTTCTACGCGACGGCCGCTTTCTGATCCTCGGCAAGGTGGTCGACGACGTGCTGCTTGTCCAATGGCCGATGATCCCGCAGCCCGAGACGATCACACGGGCCGAGCTCGAGGCGATCTGGGACGGCGACGTCGTGCTGATGGCGCGCAGGGCTTCCTTGGCCGATCTCTCGCGCCGGTTCGACATCACCTGGTTCCTCGGCGCGATCCACAAGTATCGCCGCCTTCTCAGTGAGGTGCTGATCGCATCGTTCTTTCTTCAACTCTTTGGCGTCATTTCTCCGCTGTTCTTTCAGGTCGTGATCGATAAGGTGCTCGTCCATCAGAGCATGACCACGCTCGATGTTCTGGTCATCGGCCTAGTCTCCCTGACGATATTCGAGGCCGTTCTCGGCACGCTGCGCGTCTATGTGTTCGCGCATACGACAAACCGGATCGACGTCGAACTCGGTGCCAGACTGTTCCGGCACCTGATGGCGCTGCCGATTGCCTATTTCCAGGCACGGCGGGTCGGCGACTCGGTGGCGCGGGTGCGCGAACTGGAGAATATTCGCGAATTTCTGACCAGTTCAGCGTTGACGCTCGTGATAGATCTCCTGTTCACCTTCGTCTTTCTGGCCGTGATGTTCTACTACTCAATCTCGCTGACGTTCGTGGTGCTGGCATCGTTCCCGTTCTACATCGGGATTTCCGCCGGCGCGGCACCGCTGTTTCGCCGACGCCTCGACGAGAAATTCAACCGCGGCGCTGAAAATCAGGCCTTCCTCGTCGAGAGCGTCACCGGCGTGGAAACGCTCAAGGCCATGGCGGTCGAACCGCAGATGCAGCGGCGCTGGGAAGAGAAGCTTGCCGCCTATGTCACGGCGAGTTTTCGCGTTCTCAGCCTGAACAACACCGCAAGTCAGGCAGTGCAGGCCGTCAACAAGCTGGTGATCGCCGCGATATTATACGTGGGCGCCAAGCAGGTAATTGGCGGCGAGCTGAGCGTCGGCGAACTTGTCGCGTTCAACATGCTGGCCGCGCGCGTGAACCAGCCGGTGCTGCGGCTGGCGCAGCTCTGGCAGGATTTCCATCAGGCGCGTTTGTCGGTTGACCGGCTTGGCGACATTCTCAACACCATTCCGGAAGCGAACTTCAGTCCCGGCCGCGCCGCGCTTCCAGCCATTCGCGGACAAATCACCTTCGATCATGTGAGTTTCCGCTACCGCATTGACGGACCCCAGGTGCTCCACGACGTCTCTTTCTCAGTCAAGCCCGGTCAGGTTGTCGGCGTGGTCGGCTCGTCCGGCTCAGGCAAGAGTACCATCGCCAAGTTGATTCAGCGTCTCTACGTGCCGGAGAGCGGGCGGGTTCTGATCGACGGCGTCGATCTGGCGATGGTGGATCTCGCCTGGCTTCGCCGGCAGACCGGCGTGGTGTTGCAGGAGAACGTGCTGTTCAACAGCTCGGTTCGGGAGAACATCGCGCTGGCGGACCCGGCGGTTTCCATGGATTGCGTCATTGCCGCGGCTGAACTCGCGGGCGCTCACGATTTCATCCTGGAGCTTCCCGAGGGTTACGACACGGTCGTGGGCGAGCGCGGCAGCAGCCTGTCGGGCGGACAACGCCAACGCATCGCCATCGCGCGTGCGCTCATCACCGATCCACGCATTCTCATTCTCGACGAGGCGACCAGCGCCCTCGACTACGAAAGTGAACGGGCGATCCAGCAGAACATGAAACGCATTGCCGCCGGGCGGACGGTGTTCGTGGTCGCCCATCGTCTTTCGACCGTGCGTCAGGCCGACCGCATCATCACGATCGAGCGGGGCCGCATCGTCGAGGACGGCCACCATGACGAGCTGATCCGTTCGAACGGACGCTATGCGAAACTGCATTACCTGCAAGCGGGCATCCATGACTCCCGGTAATAAGAACATCATCGCCTTTCCGAGAACCGAGGTCCGTCGTCGCGAGTCCGAGATCGCATTCCTTCCCGCGGCGCTCGAGATCGCGGAGACGCCGCCTTCTCCGGTCGGCCGCGCTATCGGAGCAAGCATCATCGCGGTGTTCTGCGTCGCATTGGCGTGGGCTTCGCTGGGCAGCGTCGATATCGTCGCGACCTCGACCGGCAAGATCGTGCCCGGCGGGCGAACCAAGCTGATCCAGCCATTCGAGACCGGCGTGGTCCGGGCCGTCCATGTGCGGGATGGCCAAACCGTGAAGGCCGGCGACGTCCTGATCGAACTCGACTCGACCATGACCGATGCGGATCGGGAGCGCCAGAAGAGCGACTTGGTCGGCGCCGAGCTTGATGCCGCACGGCTGCGCGCGGCGCTCGCCGACGATCCCCTCACCGCTTTCCGTCCGCCCCCCGGCGCGACGTCCACCCAGATCGAAACCCATCGTCAACTCCTGCTCAGCGAACGCGCCGAGCAGGATGCGAAGCTGGCGGCGATTACGCGCCAACTCACCCAACGGGAAGCCGAGCGCTCGACCACATCCGCGAGCATCGCCAAGATTCAGGCCACCATTCCGGTGCTGACCGAGCGCGTCGACATTCACAAAGGTCTGCTCGACAAGGGCCTGGCGTCGAGGGTGGTTTACCTCACCGAATTGCAGGATCTGGTCGGTCTCCAGCAGGACGTCATGGTCCAACAGAGCAAGCTGCGCGAAGCCGATGCTGCGATCGCCTTGCTGAAAGAGAGCAGCGAGAAGACCGCCGCCGAGTATCGGCGCGCCGTCTATGAAGCCTTATCAAAGGCGGAACAGAAGGCAGCCAGTCTGACGCAAGACGTGATCAAGGCGGAGCAGCGGACCAAACTTCAGCGCCTGACCGCACCGGTAGACGGCGTCGTGCAACAGCTTGCCGTCCACACGGTCGGAGGCGTTGTCACACCCGCTCAGGCCCTTGCGGTCGTGGTGCCGAGCCAGGCTCCGCTCGAAATCGAAGCCATGGTCTCCAACCGCGATATCGGATTCGTCCATACCGGCCAGAAGGTAGAAATCAAGGTCGATACCTTCAATTTCACCCGCTACGGTCTGCTTCATGGCGAAGTGATCAGCCTGTCCTCGGATGCCATCACCCGCGACAAGCAGCCTGCCCACTCGAACGATCGGACCGCCGACCAGGCAAGCAATAGCGAACCGCGAGGACAAGAGCTTGAATATGCCGCACGAATATCGCTCGATCGCACGGACATGCAGATCGACGAAAAGCGCGTCAAACTCAGCCCCGGCATGGCCGTGACGGTCGAGATCAAAACAGGCTCGCGCAGAATCATCAGCTATCTGCTGTCGCCGCTGGCAAAGTACCGACGCGACGCCCTGCGTGAACGATAATCTCTCAGTCCTTGCGCGACGGCTCGTTCAAGGCTTCAACCATCGCGGTACGGCGTCATGACGCCGTACCTCCTTAGACTGCCATCACGTTGCGCCAATCCGTTTGACGGATGTAACCAACGCAATCGAGTTCGGGAATGAATCGCTCGCCTCAACCGCCGAAGGAAGGGAGTTACTATTCGCCGGCTGCGCCGGCAGAACATTGTTCATTCCCCAAATCGCCGCCTGGGTTCGGTTCTGGACTCGAATCTTCCGCAGGATCGCCTTGACGTGAACTTTCACGGTGGCCTCCGCGATGTCGATCTTGCGTGCAATCCCCTTATTGGAATTGCCTTCGATCAGACACTGCAGGATGACCAACTCACGCGGAGAAAGCTGCGGTGCAGCCGCATCCTCCGTGGCCACAATGATCGCCCGCTCGGCCTCGGCCAGCGGCGCTGCCCTGGTCTGATGATCGCTTTTGATCGCCGGAGCCGACGACGATAGAAACGCCGGCGGGAAGACCGTCTCACCCATCATCACCAGTTCGATGGATTTGACGAAGGCATCGCAAGACATTGCGCTGACAAAATAGCCCGTAGCGCCGGCCTGGAATGCCAGATCAGGCTCGGCTTGCCGGTAGTGATCGGCCACAACCCCTATGCGCCCGCTGGGATATTGATCTCTCACAAGTTCGATTTGCTCGATGGCGAGATCGAAATCATCGCTGGTATGAACAATCAGAAACAGCAATTGCTGTGATCGAGCCGCATTCGTCAACTCATCGAGGCATGAAACCGAAGCCAGAACGCGAAAATTCTTCGCGCGCAGGATCCGGACAATTCCTTCTCGGATGAGCACACTTTTTCCAATTAGAATCGTGCCGAAAGATTCATGCCGCCTCATTCGACCCTCCTGGTCAGTAGGCAAATGATTGCTTCGCAAGATGGATGCTCGGAATCATTCAGAAACAGATCGGAAAGCGTCTGTGTTGCTTTTTGGATTTAGGCTTGCATCTTCTGGTAAGGGTCCGAGGACCCTACGCGTCTGCCCCCGACGTCGTATCTTTTCCGGATCGCATGCGGGTCTATCGGGAGATCCCTTAACGGGACACGCTCAGATGCAGCGCTGGTAAGCAATGGGAAGGGTAGTTCGGCAATGGGAATAATACGCTGACACAAACTCATTGGAGTTCTCTCGAACTGGAATGCAACACTACGAAATGGTCGTCATCTTGCTCGATAAGAGCCGCAACATGCCCCGTATTTGATGAGGTTGCTGTTCAATATTGAACAGTAGCGCGCTCCGGTTTCGTCGCTTCTTCAGAGTTTTGAGAAGATTCCGCCGGTTAGTTGAGATTCTTTGATCACCTCAGTTCAACATTGCTCACAAACTGATGATCGGGGGTGCCGGGTTACAGCCATCTTCACCAATTGATGGTTGCTCCTAGGTGGCGCAGCGGCTTTGCTGCAATTGCTCTCCCTCTGACAGAAACACAACTATAGAGTGCATTAATAGATTTATCAATTTTTGATTTAGCTATACTTGATCGGCGCGGCAACTGCCGAGCGTCGTGCCGGGCAACGCACGCAGCGACGCTTTCCCGCCCGTTGCTGCTAAATTCAGAGGTCGTGCTCGTCCTGCTGGGCTATGTCAGCCTTGTCATGCAGGATGGCGTTCAAGAGCGAGGCGTGAACCCTGATCGTTCCATTATAACTGATGAAGCCAAGCTTTTTGAATTTGTTCATGAAGAAGCTGACCCGCGACCTTGTCGAACCAATCATTTCGGCCAGCGTTTCCTGGTTAATATCGATGTCGATGGGCTGCGCTTTCTTGCCGAAATTCGCCAGCAATAGCAGCACGCGCGCCAAGCGCTTCTCGCTCGGATTGAAAAGCTGGTCGACGAGGTCTTCCTCGATACGACTGTTGCGCGCAATCAAATGCATCATAAACAATTGAGCAAATTTCGGCTCGGCCTCAAGCATCCTTGTCATTGCGTCCTTGGATATTTGCGTGACGACACTGGCCTCAAGTGCCACCGTCGTGGCCACACGAAACCGGCGGCCATTCAGGCAACCCTCACCGAAGAATTGTCCGGGTTCCAGAATGCCGACGATGGCTTCCTTGCCCTCCTCGGACACCACCACGAGTTTGATTCTTCCCTTCTGGATATAGAGGACCGAATCCGCGACATCCCCCTGCGCGTAAACGATATCGCCCTTCTGAAGCTCTGAAATCGATTTTCCCGTTCCGACTTTCGCAAGAAAGGCACCGGGATCAAACACGTTCTTCGCCGACTCGATCACGACGATACCTCGCTCGGTAAGCTCCAGGTACCTCATCATCCAAGACAATAGTATTCAAACTCGATAAAAGGTTCATCGACCAGAGGGATAGAAAGGGTAAATAATAAGAGAGTGAACGCCCCGAGCTCTCCGCCTCTACGCGGGTTCCCGTGACAGCGATGTTTTGGTTTCCGGCATCGCAGCCCAAATGGTAACCAGGCCGACCATCGCCACCGAGGCGAGGCCCATAAAAGCCGCCCCGTGCCCGAAATGATCGCTTGCGTAACCCGCAAGCGCAGGACTGAGCGATGCGCCGATGCCGGTGGCGGTGCCGACAATGCCCTGCGCGAGATTAAAGTGGCCGGAGCCGTACGTGAGGTCGGCTACGATCAGTGGAACCAAGACACCGAAGACCGCTGCCGTAATGCCATCGAGAACCTGAATGACGACAAGCATCGACGGATCGCTGGTCGCCGAGAAAAGGCTTCCGCGAAGTGCCAATGCCGCAAATGCCAGCATCAGCAGCGGACGCCGCCCCCATGTCTGCGCCTTGCGGCCGACCGAGGGCGATATCAGCGCAACCATCGCTTGAGGAACGATGATACTGGCGGCGATCAAGGCCGGCGCCGAGGAGCTCGAACGTGCCGTTACGACGCCTGCCATCATCGGCAACATGGCCGCGTTAGCCAATTGCAGCAGTAGCACGACCGCCGCAAAGATGAGCAGCGAAGGCTGACGCAGAAGATGAGCGATACTGGTCGCGCCTGGATCCGACGGCGGTCCCGAGAGCGCGCCATGCGCCTGTTGCGGATCGATCTCACGATCGCGAATCCGCCATAACGACAGCACCGTCGCCACCGCGAACACAAAGCTGACCACGAAGACCATGCGGCTTGAGAACAGATAGCCGATGCCGCCCATGACGGCTGCGGCGCTGCCGTTGCCGAGAGAAGCAAACCGCGCGTTCCGCCCCAATCTCTCGCTGATTGCCCTCGGCCCTACCAACCCGAGGCTGATCGCCGCGATCGCGGGACCCAGCACGCAGCTCGCCGCTGCATGTAGGGTCGCGGCAATGGCGATCACCGGAAAGATCGGCCACGCCGCGTAAGTCAGCGCCACGAGACCGATCGTCGCTACCGCGAGACCCGCCACGAGCCGCTCCGAACGCGCGGCGTCGATAATGGCCCCGCCGGGCATCTGGCCGATCAAGCCGACGACGCCGCCGATCGACAGGACAAGGCCGATCTCGGTCAGGGTCCACTTCTGGGTCGTCAAATAGACGACGACGAACGGTCCAAAGCCTGTCTGAAGGTCGGCGAGAAAGAAGATGAACCAATCCAGGCCGCGCTGGCTCTGTGGCGAAGGAACCGGCTGCCGTGGCGCCGATGGGATCGCCGACGATGGGGCGTTCGCACCGTTGCTGTCCGCTCGCCGTTGCAACGGACGATTCGATTCCATGAGAGCATCAACAACGTCACGGTCTGTCACAGCATCAAAACCGTAGGGGGTTCAGACTTCCGGAAGCGCCGAGCACCACGACCGGCGTGCCCTCCTTGTATTCCGGCGCCGCTTTGACCTGATCCTGCGTCAGCTCGAGCGTGATACTGCTGTTCTTGTCCTGCATCTGGCCGAAATGCAGCGCGTTCCAATCGACAACGATCTTACGGCTGCCGACGCCGAGAAACCCGCCGAAATCGATCACCGCAGCGCGCACCGCACCGCTCCTGTCAGCGATGATATCGACGATCCTCCCCATATTCTCACCAGTCGGGCTCTTGACCTCCCGGCCAAGAACACCGTGAGCATCGGCAGGCCCGATCACGGTGATGGAGGGCGGAGGCGATGCCGGCTTGCTGGACTGGGCAGGAGCGGCGGGCTTCGCCGCGCCGGAATTCGCCGGCGGCGAACCGCCATCGTCGGCCGCCACGGACACGCCAACCGCAACAAGCATCAGCATGACAGCAGATAGAGCTACGCAGATTGGCCGCATGGATCCTCCGCAAATTCTAGCCGCCCGTCGCGTCAATGCGCGAACATCATCGACACCTGAATGTGGCCGCGCAATCGCAAGACTTCGAGCGCAACACCCTCGCCATGACGGCGCAACCGAAGATCGACGCTGCTTTCGCCAAGCGACAGATCACGAACGATCATTTCATTGAGAAAAGCCGGAAGATGCGGGTTGCGCAGTCGTATCTCGGCAGCATCGGCATCAAACTCCAGTCCGAGCATCGCCTCAAGCAACGAGAATGGCGTCGCGCTTGCCCAGGCCTGCGGCGAACAAGCGACCGGGTACAGCGTCGGCCCGCGTCGCCGTTCACGGCGAAATCCGCAGAACAGTTCGGGGAGTCGTCGCAACTCCATGTAACTGGCCGCGTCGAACAGCCCCTTGAAAATCGTTTCGACCGAATCTTTGAAGCCGTATCGCGACAGGCCGAGAGCGATCAGGGCATTGTCATGCGGCCAGATCGATCCGTCGTGATAGGACATTGGATTGTAGCGCGCCTCGCCATGCGCCACGGTCCGGATGCCCCAGCCGCTGAAAAATTGCGGCCGCATCAGATCGGCGGCAACCATCCGGGCCCTGTCCTCGCGAACGATTCCGGTAAACAGCAACTGGCCCGCGTTCGATGCCCGCACCTTGCAAGGCTGCTTGGCTCCGTCGAGCGCCAGTGCATAAGTCCCGAGGTCGTCGCACCAGAAGGCATCTTCAAATCGTTGGGCCAGCCGTGCGGCATCGTCATCGAGCGCACGTGCCCGATCCATCAAGTCCAGACGCCGCGCACAGCGGGCGGCGAGTCGCTTGCCGGCGAAGACATAGCCCTGCACCTCCGCAAGCGCGATATCGCCTTCCGCCAACCGTCCATCAGCATGGAAGATGGCGTCGAAGGAATCCTTCCACCCCTGATTGACAAGTCCCTGCTCGGACGCCCGCTGATACTCGACGAAGCCATCGCCATCGCGATCGCCGGGGCCGTCGATCCATGCCAGCGCGGCTTCCACCGCCGGCCACAACTCGGCGAGTGTCGCGACGTCGCCGGTACGCTCGACATAAAGACCAGCCAGCAACACAAATAACGGCGTGGAATCGACGCTGCCGTAATAGCAGGCGAACGGCACCTCGCGGAGCGCCGCCATTTCGCCACCGCGCATCTCGTGCAGGATTTTCCCGGGCTCCGCGTCCGACAGCGGATCGGTTGCCTTGGCCTGAAATCTGGCCAGCCGACGCAGGACGCCGCATGCCACCCTCGGATCGATCCACAGCATCTGAAGCGCGGTAATCAAGCCATCGCGGCCGAACGTCGTCGAGTACCAGGGGATTCCCGCATAGGGATAACGGCCATCCGGCGTCTCCGTCATCAGCATGTTGAGATCCGCCATCGACTGGCACAACACCTCGTTGAGAATGTCATTCGAGGTTTCAATCACGGCGGCGCCTGCCGTCGCTTCCCGCATTTCGCGGCGATGCGCGAGAAGACTGCGAAAGAACGGAGGGATTTTCCGTTCGGCAGGCGGGTTGCAGGAAATCACGACAAACAATGAGACAACCTGCTGCGGCGCCAGTTCGAGGTGATACGCGGCACTGGTCACGGCCAGCTTCGCCGGCGGCGGATCGAAATGAAGTCCCGTTGTCCGGATATTGCCGTCGAGTCCGGTGTACATCAGGCTCACATCCGTGGGCCCTTGTATTTCCGATAGGCTGGAGCCGCGACGCGGCCGCTTTTCGCCGCGCACCTCGAACAAATCGGCGAAATCGCTATCAAACAGGAACGTCAGATCGAAGCGCGCGGTGCGGTCGCCATGATTTTGTGCGCCGATCCGCTGATAGGCCGTCCCGCGCCACAGAAAGATGGTGCGCACGATATGGATCATGTCCTTCTGAAGAACAATCCGATCGCCGCTGAAAATATCGGGATTGGTAAGGTCGACCGTCAACCCCGAGTTGTCGTCGCGCAGGTTCGAGCCGAGCAACAGCGGCTGCATGTCGTTCAAAACCAGTTCGAACCTCGCAAGATGCCGCGTGTCGGAATTGAACAATCCATCCGGCCCACCGGCGGACGCCCCGATATCCCCGTGGCTATCCAGCACGACGAAAGTATCGTCGTGCTTCAACGTTCGCCGCGGCCGCGCCATTGGCCCCGTCATCGGGATATAAAATGGCGATTCGGATGCGATCGCCTCCCTTTCCGTGACTTCGACGCGGGTTGCGGCTTTGGCTGTCATATCTGAACCTCCACGCGGCTGAGGGCCATTGTGCCCGGCCGGCACGGCTGCATTCACTCATCCTCGAACCTACGCCGCATGAACGGCAAGGCGGCGCATCTCCTGTGTCACGAGTTGCCGGTAAGGCCCGTGAGTGCGCATCAGATGATCGGGGGGGCCATCCTCAATGATGCGGCCACCCTTGAGCACGACGACGCGATCGAAGTTCCGCACCGTCGTCAGCCGATGCGCGATGGCGATAACGGTACGCCCTTGCATCAGGCGGTTGAGCGCCTCGCGAACCGCCTCCTCGGACTCGGTATCAAGCGCCGCCGTCGCTTCGTCGAGCAGCAGGATCGGCGCGTCCTTGAGAAACGCGCGCGCAATCGCAATGCGTTGACGCTGGCCGCCGGAAAGCCTGACGCCCCTGTCGCCGACCAAAGTGGCAAGTCCGTCCGGCAAGCCGTCGACAAAATCACAGCGTGCGGCGATGGCTGCGCGCCGCACCTCGTCATCGGTAGCGGTCGGGCGACCATACCGGATATTGTCGATGATCGACCGATGAAACAGCGAAATATCCTGCGGGACAACCGAGATCGCATCGCGCAAACTCTGCTGCGTGACATGGGCGATATTCTGCCCCCCGATGGTGACGCTGCCGTGATCGACGTCGTAGAAGCGCTGAAGGAGAGAGAACAGAGTGGACTTTCCCCCACCGGATGGGCCCACGATGCCGACCCTTTGGCCAGCCGGCAGCCGCAACCGCAACCCGTCGAACACCTTGAGGCCGTCGGGATAACTGAAAGAAACATTATCGAAGGAAATCGCCACACCCTTCTTCACCAAGGGAGCGGCTTCAGGGTGGTCCTGAAGCTCATGCGGCACCAGTAGCGTAGCGATTGCTTCCGACATCCGCGCCAGATGTTGCGTCACATCCACGAGAGCGACCGCGAGGTCCCGCGTCGCGTGCAGGATCGAAAGGCCCAGCGTACAGACCAGCACCACATCGCCGGTACTGGCGCTGCCGCGCTGCCAGAGCACAATCGCCCAGGCTAACAGGCCCACGGTCAGGATCACCGTCACCGCCGCATGCATCAGTCGCAGCTTCTCGAGATAACGCAAGCTACGGCCCCGCGCCTTCATCTCACGATCGACAGTCGCATCGAACCGATCGTGCTCATGGCGCAGACCGCAAAACGCGCGCACCAGCGCCATATTGTTGATGACGTCCACCATCTCGCCGTCGACGGCGGCCGCCTTGCCGGCGAAGTCATCATGCAGCGGCTTGCCGGCCGCCGCCATCCTGAACATCGCCATCACAACGATCCCCGCGATCACCGCAAGGCCGCTGGCCATCGGGACGCTCACGGTTCCGATCAAGATGATCGCCGCAACGGTGGCGATGCACGGTGGCAACACGTTCCACACGAACATGTTCTCCACCGTGAACACCGCGTTCGACGCCGCAGTGATCCGGCTGCTCAGCATCCCCGGCAACCGATTGGCGAAGTAGCTTGGCGCATGGCCGGTAAGATGCCGGAAAATGTCGGAACGAAGATCGCCGGTCACCTCGACAAATGTGTAGCTCGCTCTCCAACTCGCGACGCGCCACAAAAAATTGTCGGCGCAAATCAGCCCCATGAGAAGAGCGAATGCCAGCCATACGCCATCGCCTCGGCTCGGTCCTGCGGACAGTGCATCGACAAGTGCTTTGACGCCATATTGCGTTCCCACTGAACACGTCACTGCCGCAATTACCGCACCGAGGATTATCGCGTGCGCCGCGAGGTGGCGGCGCAGATAACCCATCACCAGTGAGAACGGGCGATCGGCGTAAGCTGATAGATTGTCCATCGATTATTGAGCCTCGCTTTGGAGTGAACGATGTTGCGTGAGCCAGCGCGGCCGTGATCGGACCATCGCCATTGAAAAGAAAAATCCCCGCACCTGCTCCACGTTTGCCCTCACTTCGCCACACGCTTTGAGGCAACGGCCAAAATAGTTCTGACTTCGCTGGCCGGTTGCATCAGGGATGTGACCGTGTGGAGGAACCTGAACTGACGAAGGAACCCTACAGAAGGGAAAACGTTCCCCGCTTCGGGCAGGGCTGACCCTCGCGCGACAAAGATCGCACACTCAAAATTTGACAGGAGGTTGTCAGATGCGCATTGCGCAAGTTGCTCCGCTGACGGAGGCTGTTCCGCCCAGGTTGTATGGCGGCACTGAACGGGTGGTTCATTGGTTGACGGAGGAGCTTGTCGCGTTAGGCCACGATGTCACGTTGTTCGCCAGCGGTGATTCACATACGTCGGCCCGGCTCGAAGCGGCGTGGCCGAAAGCTTTGCGCCTCGACGGTTCGGTTCGCGACCCCAACGCACTTCATATGGTGATGCTGGAACGGGTTCGTCACAAATGCGATAGCGGTGAATTCGATTTTCTGCACTTCCATCTCGACTACTATCCGTTCTCGCTATTCTCCAGGCAATCCACGCCGTTTCTGACAACACTCCACGGACGTCTCGATCTTCCCGAACATCAACCGGTCTTTTCGACATTCTCATCGATCCCGGTGATCTCGATCTCGAACGCGCAACGACGGCCCGTTCCGCATGCGCGATGGCTGCGCACCATTCATCATGGGCTTCCTGAAAAGCTCCTGACGCCGCAGCCAATCAGGCCGAGCTACCTCGCTGTGCTCGGCCGTATCGCGCCGGAAAAAGGCGTGGATCGCGCGATCAGCATCGCGATCCGATGCGGCATCCCGCTCAAGATCGCCGCGAAGATCGACCGTGCCGACGAGGAATACTATCACGAGCGGATTCGCCCGATGATGGACCACCCGCTGGTTGAATATATCGGCGAGATCAGCGATCGCGAGAAATCTGACTTTCTCAGCGGCGCCATCGGCCTGATGGTCCCCATCGACTGGCCGGAGCCTTTCGGCTTGGTCATGATCGAGGCGATGGCTTGCGGAACGCCGGTGATCGCCTTCAATCGCGGCTCTGTCGCCGAAATCGTGGATGACGGGAAAACCGGGTTCGTCGTCGAGGACGACACCAGCGCCGTCGCTGCGGTCGATCGATTGGCAACTCTCGACCGGGCGGACATTCGCGAGGAATTCGAGAAGAGGTTCACGGCCCGGCGGATGGCGCTCGATTATCTCGAAGCCTATCGGGAGCTGATGGATGATGTGGAACCCCACATCAAACTCGTCAGCAGCGCCAGCTAGTCACCCGCATCCGCCGCAGGATCAACGGACTCGGGGTGGGCAAGAAACGTCCCACCCCCGATCAGCGACGAGCACACAATCACCACCTCATATTCACCAAATGATCACACAAAGCACGGCCGAACACCACGCTTTGACAATAACGTACGAGAGGTGGACGGCAGAAGGAGCAACTCCATGCGAACCTTGGCAACATCGGCGATCGCCGCTTTTCTCATCTTCGGCGGCCCCACCCTAGCTCAGACGCAAGCGACCCCTGCGCCTTCAAATACCGAGACGCAATCGCAAGAAAGCGGCGTGACGATCCGCAGCATTCAGGTTGTCGACGTTGAAGATCTGGGAGCGGATCTCCGCGCGAAAATCGATTCGCTTCTCCAAAATGCTAAACAGGAAGACCTGAAATCGCTTCGCGATTCGATCGATGCAACTCCCCAAGCCGTCTCCGCGTTGAAGGCAAAGGGACGCGTCTCCGCGCAGGTCGTCGCCATCAATGTCGATGACAACGGCATTCTCACGATGTTCACCAAGAAGAATGCATGATTACTGGAGTATGAACCGTCATGAAACTGAATGCGGCACAAGTCAACGAAACCCTGACGCAGATGGAAGCACGGGTTCTCCCCGATGACCACCCCGCCGTTGGCAAGTTGAGCGAATTGTTTGGCGACCACACCTTCTTTGTCGATGATAGCGGCTTGAAGGTTCTGGAATCGACGGGATCGGCGGAATCCGAGACGCAGGCCGGCTCGGTCGTCAGCCTTGCTGATTGGAGCGACGCGACATCCAGCACGCTGAGAGCGCATCAACCGACGCCGACCGGTGTGGTGGTCGTCCTAAGCCAATCCAAGCATTAACACTCTTACGGATGATCCCTTAGCGATCCACTCGAAGTCCGGTCGCCGCAGTTCGCGCATGTGATGATTTTGACCTACGGAATCATCACGTCATGAGCGGGTTCGAGGCGGCCGGATTTGCCTTATCCATGATTTTCGTCGGCACTGAGCGTCGGCTCCGGTTCGATGCCTGCCATCCTGGTTTCGCGACGGAATAGGACGTAGAGCGCCGGCAACACCAGCAGCGTCAGGATTGTCGACGAAACGATCCCGCCGATCACAACGGTCGCCAATGGACGCTGAACCTCGGCGCCGGCCCCAGTCGCGATCGCCATGGGGACGAAGCCGAGCGAAGCCACAAGTGCCGTCATCAGAACCGGCCTCAACCTTGTCAGCGCACCATCCCGAACGGCATCGCGGATCGGCTTTCCATCCCTGCGCAGCCGTTCGATGAACGTAATAATCACAAGTCCATTCAGAACTGCCACGCCGGAGAGCGCGATGAAGCCGATGCCAGCACTGATCGACAGGGGAATGCCGCGAAGAAGGAGCGCGAAAACCCCTCCCGTGAGCGCCAGCGGAACACCGCTGAAAACCAGCGTCGCATCCGCCGCCGATCCGAGGCTCGCGAACAGCAGCAGGAAGATCAAGAGCAACGCAATCGGAACTACGATCATGAGGCGCTCCGTCGCAGAGACCAACTGCTCGAACTGCCCGCCCCAGCCGATCCAATAGCCGGCCGGCATCTTGATCTTCTGCGCGATCTGCCCTTCGGCATCGACGACGAACGAGCCAAGATCCCGGCCGCGGACGTTGGCAGATATCACGATGCGCCGCTTGCCATCTTCGCGACTGATCTGGTTCGGACCCGGAGCGATCGATATCTCGGCAAGTTCGGACAGCGGTGCATAGCGCATTTGCGCAAGCGGGGACATCCCAAACGTCGCAGGGGTCGCCTTCGGCGCGGTTTCAACAGGCGGTAAAGGTATCGGGAGCGCCCGGATCGCTTCGATATCCGATCGAAGATCGTCCGGCAGTCGCACTACAAGGTCAAAGCGCCTGTCACCCTCGAACACGAGACCTGCACTCTTGCCGCCGACGGCAATCTCAACAATGCCCTGCACGTCGGCCACGCTGATGCCAAAGCGGGACAAAGCTTGCCGATCCAGTTTCACGGTCAAAACCGGCAGACCTGTCACCTGCTCCGTGCGGACGCCAGCAGCACCCTGGATGTTTTGGAGAACCGCCTGCACCTGGTTTGCAAGCTGAGCCAACACCTCAAGGTCGTCACCAAAGATCTTGACGCCGACATCGCTGCGAACACCGGAGATCAACTCATTGAAGCGAAGCTGGATCGGCTGCGAAATCTCGTAGCCGCTGCCAGCGATCTCCTCCGCCGCAGCCTCGATCTCCGTCACCAACCGCGACTTCGGCTTTTTCGGATCAGGCCACTCGCTGCGAGGCTTGAGCATCACGTAACCGTCAGAGATCGACGGGGGCATCGGGTCGGTGGCGACTTCAGCCGTGCCGGTCCGCGCAAAACTCTCCTTCACCTCAGGGATTTTCTTGAGCCGCTTCTCCAGCGCCTGCTGCATCTCCAGCGATTGGGTCAGACTGGTCCCCGGAATCCGCAACGCTTGAATCGCAACGTCCCCCTCATCGAGGTTTGGGATGAATTCGCCACCCATGCGGGTCGCTGCGTATCCGCTGACGACCACCAGAACGGCCACCGCGACCGCGACAACACCGCGGAAACGAATCGCCTGATCCAACATCGGCTCATAGATGCGACGCGCGCCACGCATGAACCAATTCTCTTTTTCGGAAATCTTGCCCGTCACGAACAAGGCGACCGCCGCAGGCACGAACGTCATGGACAACAGGCTGGCCCCAAGCAGAGCGAACAACACCGTGAGCGCCATCGGCGTGAACATCTTGCCCTCGACGCCGGTGAGGGTCAGGACCGGTAGATAAACAACGGCAATGATAAGCGTCCCGAACAAGCTCGGCTTGATGACTTCGCGCGATCCGTTCACGATCGTCTCGAAGCGTTCATCCCGAGTCAGAAGGCGCGCCCTCGCCTTCTGTTCATGAGCGAGAAGGCGAAGGCAGTTCTCCACGATAATCACGGCACCGTCGATGATGATCCCGAAATCGATCGCGCCAAGACTCATCAGGTTGGCGCTGACCTTGTTCTCAAACATCCCGCTAATCGTGAACAGCATCGACAATGGAATGACCAGAGCCGTCGCGAACGCCGCCTTTAGGTTTCCCAGGATGAGAAAGAGCACTGCGATAACGAGCAAGGCACCTTCCACCAGATTCTTTTCAACGGTGGCAATGGTCGCATCGATGAGATCCGTCCGATCGTAGATCGCGCGGATCGAAATGCCTTCAGGCAACGAACGTTCGATCTGCTTCAGCTTGGCCGCGACACGTTGCGCAACAGTTCGCCCGTTCTCCCCGATCAACAGCATCGTCGTTCCGAGAACCACCTCCCGGCCGTCATGCGTCGCCGCTCCGGTGCGCAAATCCCGCCCTTCTCGAACGTCCGCGACGTCCATGATCCGGACCGGAACTCCGTTTCGAGAACCAAGGACGATCTGTTTGATGTCGTCGATGTCTCCCACCTGCCCCGGAGTCCGGACCAGATACTGCTCTCCGTTCTTCTCGATGTAGCCTGCACCGACATTTGCATTGTTGACGGCAAGCGAGGTCATAACGTCACGGAAGCTCAGGCGATAGGCCATCAGCCTGCCCGGATCCGGCATCACGTGGAACTGCTTCTCAAAGCCACCGATGGTGTTGACTTCATTGACACCCGCGACGTTCCGCAATTGCGGCTTGATGATCCAGTCCTGAATGGTTCTCAGGTCGGTCAGCCCGTAGGGCCTGCCGTCCGCACGTTTGGCATCGGCCTTCGCTTCCACCGTGTACATGTAGATTTCACCGAGGCCGGTGGATACCGGCCCCATCGCCGCCTCGATGCCGGTGGGAAGCGTGTCCTTGATGCGCTGGACGCGCTCATTGACAAGCTGGCGCGCGAAATAGATATCCGTTCCATCCTTGAATACGACCGTCACCTGGCTGAGGCCGTAACGGGACAGCGATCGGGTGTTCAGGAGGTGCGGCAATCCTGCCATTGCCGTCTCGATCGGAAATGTAATCCGCTGTTCGACCTCCAGCGGCGAATAGCCCGGCGCACTTGTATTGATCTGCACCTGAACATTGGTGATGTCGGGAACGGCATCGATCGGCAGACGTGTGAAATTCCACGCGCCGAACACAGCCATCAGCAGCACGCCGATCATCACCAGCCAGCGTTGATGGACCGAAAATGAAAGAATCCTGTCTATCATCGCGAAAATCCGAACCTGGATGCGTGCCGTCCTGGCCGGTTCGCCGAAACGCATTTCAACGCGATCGGCGCTTCACTGAACCCAGCCTGCATTTGATCGATATCAGTGCTCATGGCTCGCAGAGCCCTTCGCGATCTCTGCCTTCACCACGAAGCTGTTGCTCGCGGCATACTTGTCACCATCACGGATGCCAGACACGATCTCCACGTGTTCGGAATCGCGGGCACCCAGGGAGACATCGCGGATCTCGAATCGATCTCCTTTACGAACGAAAACGACGCTCCTGTTGTCGATCGTCTGAATCGCGGAGGTCTTGACCGCGACGGGCACGTGTCGCGCCGGCAGGATCAGCCGAGCGGATACAAACAATCCGGCCCGCAAGCGCATTCCCTCGTTGCGGATCACCGCACGCGCCAACGCGGTCTGGGTATCACTACTGCCGACGGGTGAAATGTAGGAAACCTCGGCCTCGATCGGTTCCCCTCCGTCCCCGACCTCGATCAAAAGCCTGTCTCCGACGCGAACGCGCGGCAGATCGCGGCGATAAACCGCCAGGTCGACCCATATCGTCGCGACATCCGCGACGATGAAGGCTGGCTTCTGCTCCGACGCATACTCACCAAGAGCGATCTGGCGATCGATCACGGTGCCGGAAATCGGTGCACGCAGTTCGTAGACCGTCAGGCTCTGATTGCTCTCGATCTTTGCGAGAAGATCACCCTTTTCAACCACGTCTCCGATCCGCTTCTTGATTTCGCGCACGACGCCGGAAAATCGCGGTGTGACTTGAACCAGGGTTTCCTGATTTGGCTGAAGAATGCCGTTCAACATAATCGAGTCATGCAACGTTGCGCGTTGCGCCGACACGATCTCGATGCCTGAAGACGCGACCTTGGCGTCGCTCATCTCGATGGAGTTTTCATCTTTGTGTCCATCGGAAATTTTACCGCCGCGCTGTGCTTCCGACGCGACATTCTCAGTCGAGGTTGCGACGTTGCTCGGCAAGTTGGCGTACACTCCAACCCCCGTTGCGAGCGCAATTACCACAACTATCAATGCGATCCGCCCTTTCATCGTGCATTCCCCCGCGCCAGCGCGAACGGATTGCCTACGAGCCCCTCAATAGTGGCAACGGCGACGTGAAAATTCTGCTGCGCCTCCTGCTCGCGCAGGCGCGCCTGCATGAGACTGGCTTGCGCATCCAGCACTTCGAGCAAGGTATAGCGTCCTTGCCCGTACCCTTCCGAGATGGCCGCCGCGGCATTTTTCGCCTTGGGGATCGCCGAGGTGCGCAAGATCGCAAGCTCCCTCAACGCGCCTTCCAGCGAATCGTAAGCGCGCCCGGCGAGGACGATGAGAGTATTGCGGTTCGCTTTTCGCTGCGCTTGAGTCTTGGCCAAGTTCTCCCGGGCGGAGAGAATGTTGCCCTGATTCTGATCGAACAGCGGGATCGGGACCGACAGGGACAATCGAACCGCGTTATCGCCTGTCTCATTGTAGTGGCGCAGGCCGACAGAGGCAGTCACGTCCGGATAAGGCTTCAGGCGAGCCAGCAACAGTTCCGCATTTCGTTGCGCGTAGATCGCGGACCAACGCGCCAGTTGCGGATTTGCGTCGATGGCCGCGACCACGGACTGGAATTTGGGCGGACGACCAACGGCCTCAAACTGTCCCGAAACATTGCTGAATCGCGGCGTGGGATCCCCCATCAGGACAGCCAATTCGCGACGCGCACTTGCCAGCGATGATTTTGTGCGTTCCCGATCCACCTTGACCAGGGCGGACGCCGCCTCGGCCCGTCCCGTTTCAGCTACCGAGGACGCGCCTGCTTCGACACGACGCTGGAGCAGCGGAGTGATCTTGTCGATCGCCTCGATGTGTTCGTCGAGGATATGGATTCGCCGCTGGAGCCCAAGGACATTCACGAAGGCGATCGCGGTCTCCGAAAGAACTTCGAGCCGTACCGCCTGTCGTTCGATCGCCGCTGCTTCCAGCGCGGCCTGGCCTGCGGCGATGCGGGCATCGCGCTTGCCCCACAGTTCGAACATCTGGCTGATTTGCAACGTCGATTCCGCCGATCGCGTCCCACGGTAAACGCCAGACCCAAACGAATTATCCTGTTCGTAGGAAATCTCGGGATTGGGCAATGCGCCGGATTGAATACGGTGCCCGCGCGCGATGCCGATGTCGCGCTCCGCCGCAGTCAGGCGCGGACTTGCGGCAAGCGCACGCTGAAGCGCGGCCCCCATGGTGATTGTTTGCGAATGCGCCACATCGCTCAGCGTACAACTGATGAGCAGCGCCACCGCCCACGCGAAACGCGTGTCGATCCTGGATGGCATGATAATAAACCTGACGAACGACGGATTCAGGGCGGAAAACACCCAGCGACGAGGTTCAGTTCAGGCTTTTGGAGGCGGAAGGTCTATACCGTCGGAAAAACTGCGCCGCTCCGCATCATGATGAAACGCGAGCCTCACCGGCATCTCGCTGATCGTGGCGGAGGAGGCGATCGGGGCAGGCACCGACACCGAAAAACAACCATGGCAGTGATGATCGGTTACAATTCCAGTGTCGGAGTGACCTGTTCCCTCCTGAACGAGGGATATAACGACCGATCCGGAAGGCTTCGAGACTTCGAGATCGCACAGTCCATGAAGCGCGCCAACGCAAAGATAGATCATCAGCACCAGAAGGGTTAACGCCCTCCGTGGCACATTCAGAAAATTGCGATGGAACAAGCGGCTCGACAACTCTGAATCCGGCATCTTGGTCGTGATACGAACTAAATTAGCACGGCGCGTCGAGTCCTGTCGATCTGGAACAGTATAACAATCGATGCTGGACCTGCACGGGTCTTCCCGAACTCACGGGATAGGCCGCGACATCGCGCCTCAAGGGACGAATTGGCGGTTTGAAATTCCTGCAAACCTTCGATGCCGCCTCCCGACCGAAGGACAGTTGGTGACCGTCAGGACTCACACAACGCCGGCCATCCCGCTGACCCGAACATCAGGTCAGTCCGCTTCAACGACACCCCGATGCCTATCCGCGTTCGATCGGCAGGCTTTCATCCTTAGCCCACTCGCTCATCGACGCGTCATAGACGGCGATGTCGGTATAGCCGAGCTGATGCAACAGAAAGGCATCGAGCGTCGCCGCGATGCCGCCTCCGCAGTAGAGCAGCATGGACTTGGATCGATCAGCGCCAGTGGCTTGAAACAGTTCGTTGGTCTCTTCAGGCGTTTTGAACACGAGCGAACCTGGATCGAGCAGAGAGGCCGCCGGCACGTTGACGCTGCCTGGAATACGTCCCGGCCGGCCATAGCGCGGATTGTCTCCCTTATGCAGATCTGACGCGAGCGCATTGATCGTGCAGATTCGCCCATCGCCGATTGCGCCCACGACCTCATCCTTGCCAACGAAAAGCCCCGGACGCGGACGCAACGGAAACGACGCGGGTGGGTATTGCTTTCCCGCCGCCTCGGTTGGCCGGCCTTCGGCCTCCCATTTGTCGAACCCGCCGTCCAGAATAGCGGCGTGGTCCCATCCGACCGCTCGCAACTCCACCAGATGCGGGTCGCCCATTGCGGAGTCTTACGCGCATAGAGAACCACACGCGTACCGTCGCCGATACCTCTTTCGGCGAAGCGAGCCGCGAGTTCTTCAAGCGGCAGCATCATGAAGCTGTAACGGCTCGTTCCGTCGGAAAGCTCCCCTTGAAGATCCAGAAAGGCCGCGCCAGGGATGTGCGCTTTCTCATAGTCTTCACGGCCGCTCTCCACCCGATAAGGCCGCCCCGTGCCTGCCTCATAGCGCAGATACGTTGTGCAATCGAAGATGCGCAGTTTCGGATCGGAGAGATGATCGGCCAGCCAATCCGTGCTGACGATAGCATCGGGATGTACATATCGCGTCGGCACGGATGATCCTCCAGCGCTGTGTTTGCCGAGATCGGCTGACCGAAGTGGAGCGTAAATCACGCCTATGGTGCGGGGCAAGTGCAGGAACCAACATAAGGGACATCTTTCCTCTTGAACCATAAGAAAGATAGATGACCAGGATACATAAATAGTCCCCGCGCAATATAAGCCAAAAATTGCGCAGGCTTCAGTGCACTGAGGGGCCCTGTCGATGATTGAGGTAGCATCGCGTGCAAAAATATAACTCGATGATTGATCTAAGGAACGTGATGAGCAACGTTAGCTTGATCCCTTCACGCTTCTCGATGGAACGAAACGCAATGAAGCAGCTCAATCTGATGTTTCTGGCCACGCTCGTGCTGATCTTGCCGTCCATGGCATCCGCCGATGAATGGCCCGCCAGCTTTCTCGCGCGCGTCGAGGCAACGGCGCTGGTTGAAACACTCAATGCCGAGCTGCTTTCGCACCCGAGCGCGACCTTGACGCTGGAGCGCTGGTGCGGCGCTCATCGCCTGGCCAACGAGCCAAAAGTCTCGGCACACCTGATGCGCGGCGAAGGGAAACAGATCACAGCAGAAGATCGTCAGCGGTTGTCGATTGCCGCGGACGAGCCGGTGCGCTACCGGCGCGTGAAATTGTTTTGCGGCTCCAAACTGCTGTCCGAAGCCGACAACTGGTATGTTCCCAGCCGCCTTACGCCAGAGATGAACCGCCTTCTCGATGAAACGGATACGCCGTTCGGACGTGCGGTTAAGGACCTTGAATTCCAGCGTCAGACGCTCAAATCGACGACGCTGTGGCAGCCACTGCCCAAAGGATGGGAGCTTGAAGCGGCACGCCCCGATGAGGCGGGCAGTCTCGCGATACCAGATCATGTGCTGGAGCATCGCGCCATTCTGCACACCAAAGCGCGGATTCCGTTTTCGATCGTGGTCGAAACATATACGAAGCATATGTTCGATTTTCCGCTCGCTGCGGCGAAATAGTCGATGCGGCGCTCAGACCTGGACAACCGGCAAGCCGGCGTATTTTTAGCGGGCCAAAGCCGATGGCGCTCGCATCGCCATTGCGGGCGCAATGATCCGACACGTAAGAAAAACTTCGCCGATCGAATGTGCGCTGACGATTGCTTTTGGGGGTGCGCGCCGGCTCCGATATCAATAGACTGGCCGAATGAAAAAGATCGGCTTTCTTTCGTTCGGACACTGGACGCCTTCGCCGCAATCGCAAACCCGCTCGGCTGCGGACGCCCTGCTGCAATCCATCGACCTCGCTGTCGCGGCCGAAGAGCTTGGAGCGGATGGCGCCTATTTTCGGGTCCATCATTTCGCGCGGCAACTCGCTTCGCCGTTTCCGTTGCTGGCGGGTGTCGGCGCGAAAACCAGTCGTATCGAAATCGGCACCGCCGTGATCGACATGCGCTACGAGAACCCGCTTTATATGGCGGAGGACGCAGGGGCAGCCGATCTGATCGCCGGCGGCCGGTTGCAACTCGGCATCAGCCGCGGCTCACCGGAACAGGTGATCGATGGCTGGCGATATTTCGGCTATCAGCCGGCCGAAGGTCAGTCGGATGCCGATATGGGCCGGCGTCATGCGGAGGTGTTTCTCGACCTCCTCCGCGGCCAGGGTTTTGCGCAACCCAACCCGCGACCGATGTTTCCCAATCCGCCCGGCCTGCTGCGCCTCGAACCCTATTCCGAAGGCTTGCGCGAGCGCATCTGGTGGGGTGCCGGTTCGAACGCCACAGCAGTTTGGGCGGCAAAGCTCGGAATGAACCTGCAAAGCTCGACGCTCAAGAACGACGAAACCGGCGAAGCCTTCCATGTGCAGCAGGCCGCACAAATCCGCGCATACCGCGCGGCGTGGAAAGAGGCCGATCATGCGCGCGAGCCGCGTGTCTCCGTCAGCCGCAGCATCTTCGCGCTGGTAGATGATCGCGACCGCGCCTATTTCGGCTCCGGAAGCGAAGAGGAAGACCAGATCGGATTTATCGATCCGCAGACCCGGGCGATCTTCGGCCGCAGCTATGCCGCGGAACCGGATGCCCTCATCGAACAACTCAGGCAGGACGAAGCCATCGCCGAAGCCGACACGTTGCTTCTGACGGTCCCGAACCAATTGGGCGTCGCCTATAATGCGCATGTCATCGAGGCAATTCTAACCCACATCGCTCCTGCCCTCGGGTGGCGCTGACCAAGCAGTCCGACACATCTTGAAGGAAGAATGATTTGAGCGTTGCTTTCACCAAGGAAGACAGTGCCGAAACCGCGTCGGAAACGCTGCTGCCCGACCGTCCGGTTTCGCCTCATCCGAATCTGGTGACGACGGTGGGTCTGAAGGCTCTGGAGCATCAGCTTCAAGAGGCCCGCGACGCGTATGCGAAAGCGCAAGCGATCGAAGACGTCAACGAGCGACGGCGACAGGCCGCGATCCCGCTACGCGACATGCGCTACTTCGCGGCGCGCGTTCGAACGGCCCAGGTCATCGCCGACCCGACCTCGGCCGATACTGTTGCCTTCGGAAGCACGGTGACCTTCCGACGCGACGATGGTCGCGTCCAGACATATCGCATTGTCGGCGAGGACGAAGCCGATCCCAAGGCCGGCTCGATTTCATTCGTGTCGCCCGTCGCACGATCGCTGTTGAACAAGACTGTCGGGGACGAGGTCAGCGTATCCGGTCAAAACCTCGAGATCATATCGATCTCGTAGCTGTATTGCAGATTAGGCAAGATCCGCCAGATCAAGGCGGCTCAATTCAATCTCCCTCAACTCCGGAGATTGAAGCGCATCTCGCATCCGAGACGACACCTTACCTGAGCGCAAAATAAAAATTATCGCCCGGCAACGAGCCATAAGTGAACGGCTCCTGATTGCGTTGGGTTTCCCGGAAAACATCGTCCCGGATACGGCGAAACAGCATATTGATTTCAAGATTGGGATCGACGACGTACTTCAGAAACGCCGTCGTGAATGGGCTGTGTTCGCCGTTGCCATCGCGTGAGATTTGTCCTTCGCGTGCGGCATAGGCCACCAGGGTGCCCCCTTCGGGCTCGATACGAGCCAGGCCGCGTCCGATCGAGCGCGACGCAACCGTTCGTCGCATCTTGATCAGGAACGGATTGTCCCGGCAGGAATCGAGAATAACAAGGCGAAGCTTCTTGGCGCGTTCGGTGGCCTGTAGCAGACGATCGAGCGAGACGGCTTCATCCTGAACGTCGCGGTCGGATTTTAGCCGAACATCGACAGGAAGCAGATAGTTCGTGCCATCCATTTCCAGCCCGTGGCCGGCATAATAAATCACCGCCCAGTCGGCTGAAGCCGCCAGATCTTCGAAGTCACGAAGCTTGCCGAGAAACGCGCTGCGCGTGAGGTCGGTCCCGGTAATCACGGTCTGGAATCCGAGCTTTTCGAAAGTCGCCGCGACCGCCTCGGAGTCGCGTCGCGGATTCGGCAGCACCGGGACGCCTTGATAAGCGGAATTGCCGATCACAAGTGCGACACGAACGCCGCGTTCCTTGTTCAGGCGAACGCGCTCTGAAGCAAGCTTCGCCTGAGCCTGCATTGCGGCCGCTTCTTCACGAGCCTTGATCTCCGCCTGCAATCGCCGCTCAAGTTCGGCATTGGCCTTGGCTTCAACTTCCGCCTTCACCTTGGCTTCAGCCTCGGCAAGTCGCCTGGCATCTTCTGCCGCGCGTGCATTGGCCTCCGCATTGAACCGCGCTTGCGCCGCAGCCACGGCTGCGCTGGCGCGCTGATCAACCTGCTGCTTGACGCGGGCTTCGAAATCCGCAGTGAGGCGAGCCTCGAGTTCCTTCTTTGCGCGAGCTTCCGCGGCAGCCTTTTCCTTGGCTCTTTCTTCGGCTTCCCTGCGCTGCTGCGCGGCGATTTTCGCTGCCTTTCCGGCCTCGTCCTTTTCGGCTGCAACATTCGCCGCCTTTTGGTTCGCGGCGAGTTCAGCGGCCTTGGCCTTCGCCAATTCGGCGTCGGTGATGGCCGTCAGATGCGTCCTCGCCACCTCTCTGGCCGGCTTGGCAATGGAGGCGTCGGCTTCCGGCGCGAGCGTCAATGCCTTCTGAAAATCGAACCGGGCATTCGCCGTATCGCCCATTTTTTCCCGCGTGATGCCGCGCCCGACGAAAGCGGCGACAAAATCAGGGACGCTCCGGATCGCATCATTGTAGTCGACGAGCGACCGCTGAAGATCGCCGCGCTCGCGAAGTACGTCGCCCCGATAACTCAGCGCGATTGGAGATTTCGGATTGAGGCTCACGGCCTTGTTCAGATCGGTGAGAGCGGCTCCCAAGTTTCCCTGCACACGCTCGATATCGCCGCGATTGACGTAGGCCAGAAAGAATTTCGGATTGATCAGTATGGCCTCGTTGCAATCGGCGATCGCATCGTCGAATTGTTTTTTGTCTTTATAGACTAATGCGCGATTGTTGAACGCTTCCGCAGTGCGCTCGAGCGATATTGCCTTGTTGTGATCCTCAAGGGCTTTGACCAGGTCACCCTTGATGCGCCACACCTCACCGCGCCGACTGTAACCACTGGCCGCTTGGGGAGCCAATCGGATCGCTTCCGACAAATCCGCGATCGCGCCATCGGCGTTGCCTTGGTCAATTTTCGCCGCGGCCCGGTTCAGATAGCCGGTCGGATCGTTCGGCAGGAGGCGAATGACTTCATTGAAGTCTGCGATCGCGCGATCAAGCTTTCGCCTGAACATCAACGCCAGACCGCGATTGATGTATGCCTTGACGAAGTTTTTGTCTTGAGCGAGCGCACTGTTGAAATCGACAATCGCCCGCTCGTACTCCTCCTTGCTGAACAAGGCGGATCCGCGCGCATTGAAAAGCGCCGCCGAATGCGAGTTCAGGCGAAGTCCCTGATTGAAATCGGCGATCGCAAGGTCATAGTCGTTCTGCATCTGACGGGCGATGCCGCGATTGAGATAGGCGTCGGTGAACTTCGGATTCCGATCCAACGCTTTCCCGAAATCCTCGATCGCGCTTCCGAGATCGCCGATGCGAATCTTGCCGATGCCGCGGTTGTTATAGAATCCCGAGATGTTGGCGCTTTCGCCCTCGCGCCCGATCAGTCGCGTGCAGGCGGGGATGCCCGCGTCCGGATCGCTCGATGTGTGATTGCACAAATCAAAATCATCGGCGGCGCGGGCTGACGTGAACATCGCGAAGCAAGCGAGAATGGCGATCGTGCGACCTAGGGACCGAAGTGCCGCCATGTGATTGTCCTCTGGGACCTTCTAAGAGCCCACTTCACCGGCTCAATTCTAAGTTAGCCGTGCGCCGATCCGCAACGTCCTCCCCTAGTTGGGTCGCCGGTCATAAAAATTGGTTCACATTCCTATGTCGCGAATGCTGCGATATTTCCCCGAAGCCGGAGCCAATCTTGGGCGTGCAACGCACAACGGCAGCCGTCGCTGCGCTAGAGGGTAATCCCAATGTCAAACGCCCCATAAGCGAGGCTTACAGGGCGTTCTTTTGAACCCGTATGGGGCTCGGAGGCGCTTGATCCAGCTTTGATGCGCGGGCGGCAATGGCCCGCGATCAACGAACTACCATTGATACCGAACGCCGGCTTTGCCGCCTGCGCCGAACAGACCTTCGCCCCCGCGAACTTCGCCCAGAACGAACGACGAGAAGCCGTTCCCAAAATCGAAATTGAAAGCGAGGATTCCCTGTCCGCGAATTTTGCCTTCCTGGGCGAGCAACAGCGAGCTGGTGGTCCCGAACGCCGCATTCTGAAGGACGCCGCCGCTCACGGACACGTCCTCATAGGCAAGCCCGGTCACGGTGGTGGTGACGCGCACCCGATCCCACATCGGTTCAATACCGAACCGTGCGCCGCCCTGCACTCTCAGCAGGCTACCGTTCGACAGCCCGAGCAGCGCGGCATTGGAGCCGTACTCGGTCCACGTGTAGTTATAGCCGACCGTGGGCTCGATCCAGTATTGGTCGGACAGATGGAAGCGGTAGTTGATGTTTCCAAACGAGCTATAGTTGGTCAGCGATGTGGATCCCGAGCCGGTGAACGTTGCCATGGTCGGCGGCGGCACCGGCGCGTTGGCGGTAAACGCAAGATTATCGACGAAACTTTCATTCAGGCTCAGGAAGTCAACCTTGAAGGTGTTGTCGATCGAGAACCCGCCGTTGAAATAGGTAACAAAGGCACCGACCGTCGGCCCCGACAGGCGGGCGTTGAGGATACTGGAACCATTCCCGACGCTGTTCAGGTCGGCAGAGGTCGTCGTCGTGGTCAGCCTGAAATCCGTCTCAGCGTAGCCGACGAGAACGCCTGCGATCAGGCCATCGCCTGCCGTCAGCAGATTACGCGATGTGAAATCCACGCCGCCCAGGAAGCCGACGGTGCTGGCCCTGCTTTCGGCCGACAACACCAACGGAATCGGAATGCCCGCGGGCGGCACCGCGTTGGTACAGCAATTGATGCTGGAAGCCCCGGTGCCGGTGCGGCGCTCATAATCGCCGAACACGCGCGCCCAGGATGCGACGCGAACACCCTGGTCGATGACGGGCACAGGAGGCGCCTTGTAGATGGGAGCGCGAACCGGCGCGGCGTGCCGCTCAACCCGGGCCGCGCGCCGGCTTCGCTGTGATCTGCGCCGCGCAGGTTCAGCTGAAGTCGGCTGAGCCGGAACTGCGGCTGGAGTTGCTTGCGCAGGGGCAGGACGCCGGCAGACACCACCGACCCGCTCGGTACCGTCCGGGCAGCGATCCGCTTCAACCTGTCGGCGATCAGAGATCGCGCTGGTGGCGGTGCGCGTGGTCTCCTGGGTCGTCGATTGGGAAAGATCGCTAAGGGCCTGACTGGCAAGAGCCGCGTTCGAGAAAGCACCCGTCGTTCCGTTGGTGCAGGTTCCGTTTTGCAGCGCGATGCCCGGCTGCCCCGGAATTGCCGACGGGCAGAAAATCTGCGCCTGTGCGGAACCGACGGAAGCAATTGACGCGAAAACGGTGACGAGCCCGGCGAATATTGAAACGGAAAACGGCGTTCGCTTCATTGACTGCGCCCCACAGCACGATTCCCAAAAGAATATTGACCAATAATTGATCTGGCGGGAGAACGATGTGACATATTTGCCGCATACTTTGTAATTAGCGCAAAAGAACAAATCGCAAACAAAGGAAAATCAATCAGTTGGTCGCGCTCACGTATTTTTCTTTCGGAGTGTGCCGAATGAGGAGCGCGACAAGGCATCGGCATTCCGGCACGCCGCACCGGACGCCTCATCAGGTCGCCCAGTTCCGTTGCCACATCTGCCCTCGATGGCCCCGCCCTGCGAAGGCGCATCTCAGGTTCGGATGACTGGGACCCGCGCACCGTGGCCGGACGCTCGACCGCGTCTCCCAACTTCGTGATACGCCGCAGTTTAATTTGAACCATCGCGCCCGACAGCGAACGAATGGTCGAAGCTTTGGCGGCCTCTTGAGCCGCGCCACGAATTTTGAGGATCGGATATCAGATAAGGACCGGACACATGGCTTCGCCGAGAACGCGAGACAAAGTCATAGAACTCCTGAATGACGTTGCCAGGAAGGCGCCCATTCGATCCGATATCAATCAGCAGGATTTTGATTACTACACCGGGCCGCCGACAAGCCCCGACTGGAACAGCACCCATCCAGACAATCAGATATTCACCTGGCAGGAGCGCTTCCATTACGACTGGAAGGTTCGCAAGCCGCCTAGAAACACGACCGGGTGCAACCAGTTCGCCGGGCAGATCATCCGGCTTGCCGGCGGCCCCTACATCGGAGGCCTCGACCTGAGATCATCGCTCGATACCGCAGGCGCTCCATATGCGTGGATTCCAGCTGGAAGCGGGGCAATGCCGAAGACCGGCGACGTTCTCGACTTTGGCGGTGAACACATTGGGATGACCTACAACAACCCCAACGGCAGCTTCCGCCACATCGATGGAGGTCAAGGCGGGCCTGGCCTCGGATACGATATGATCAACTATGCCATGGGGCCGTTCAGCGCGGTTCGCGGATGGGCCGATGTCGATCTTCTTTTCGGCAGCGCTCCTCTTGCCTCATCGGCGCCGGCCTGGCTCGCGGGATGGTGGACGCTGACCTGGCAGGGAACGAAGTACTGGTACTATTTCGGCAAGGGCGGCTTCGTACAATATCAGAAGGTGCCGCCCGCCAACTCCAGGGCCGTGGCGTCGCAATTTCAGAAACACGATGCCGGGACCTTTACGATGAATGACGACGACACCTGCACGATCCGCTGGAGGATCACCGGATCGGTCGAGAAATGGACCCGAGGGGCAACCCCGGATACCATGACCGGCATATACAATAGCAGCGAGGCGCTCTCGGCACGAAAGCTGTGATGCCACTGAAAGCGCGGGCGTCCAACATGCATGATGCATCGTGCCATTAGTTATGCCGCGGCATCCAACGCAGGCGACTGTTGACGAGGCCAGCGCCGTCGATGCCAGGGACGATTGACGACGCGTTTCTTTGTACTGGTACTTGGAGTCGGTAGAGGTGGGTCATGGATTGGCCTCTAGCGGGAATCGCAATCGGGATCGCTGCGTTTACCGGCGCCACCGCTTACGGCGTGGTCAGCTATATTGAATCCGATTCACCGCCCCAGCATAAGGCCGCCGAGAAATCCCCCGAACCGGTACTCACGCCAAGATCAGCTCTCCCGCGCTTCATTTCGCCGGACGAGCAATTCGACGACACAACACCGCTCATCAGTCTTTCGAAACCGCAAGGTTCATTCGAATTCGAGAAACCGTCGGAAGCCTCGCCATCGCAACCTGCCCCGCCTCCCGTCAAGGCAAGGCACCCGCCGCCCGCCAGGGCAATCACGCCAGCCGCAAAGCCGCTCCCGCCGTCCAACACTACCGCGATGATCAACCCGTTCCATGCGCAACAAGCCGTGCAGTGGCGGGTCATCCCGACGGCGAATGCAAGCTACTTCAATCTCGGCGGACACATCGATCGCGCCGGGACCGTTGACAGCGTGGCCAGCGAGCAACTTCGAGAGGCCTTCAAAGCGCACCGAAACTTCAACAGGCTGCCGCCCGATATCAGGACCCACATCCTGACCCAGAACATCAGCCTCCCGAAGATTGCCCCCTACCGGGGCTTACTTGGAATCAATGACAAAACGATCGAGCGGGAACAGGCGGTTCGCTTCGAGCGCGTCGGCGGTCTCCGCAACCCCGGATAACGACTGCGTCGCGCTGAGCTCTCAGATCGACGTTCCGGACGCGCCCAGAGTATGACTTGCCGAGGTTGAATCCGAGGTCGTCACCCTGAGGTGCTGGGGCGTTGCGACAGCCGCAGCAAGTTGGCAAGCCAACTTGCGTCCTTTGAACCCTATCTCGGGTAAACCCGAGATAGGTGGGCGAGGGTCGCCGCGATCCTTCGAGGCTCGCTTCGCTCGCTCCTCAGGATGACAGTACGCGCTTCAATTCAAACGATCACGCTTTAGTTCGCGATGGCTACCCGACCAGCAACGCGGAGTTGGCCAACTTCAGCAACAAACTCTCGACGCCGGGAGCCTCGGGAGATCCCTCCGGCATCGTGCTGTTGAGACGATTTACCTCTGCCTGCAGTTCGCCAAGCGTGCGCGTGCCGTCAACCTTCGTCAGGAATTGACGGGACATCGCGTTATCAACCGCAACGACCGAATGGCGCAGATTCGTCACCATTTCCCCCGCGCCTGATTGAAGCCTCGCGACAAGGCTCACCTCCGGCTTCTCGCTGAGAGTTGTAACGATATCGGGTCGATGAAAGCGGAAAATGATATCCCCTCGCCGTACCGCGACAGCCAGCAACGCGCAAAGGTCTGCCATGGCGGAAGGACTTCGCTCAACGTGTGCCTCAACTTCATGTCGATTGAAAACTTTGTCCACCACCTCGTCGAACGTCAGGGAATGCGGCCACGCCTCACCCAGGCTGCGGAAGACCGCCTTCTCCAATGGCGGAGACGTCTCAACTTCGGCATTGTCATTGGCCCGAGAAATGCCCGATCCGGCATCCGTCTTCCGATCGCCCGCCCTTGCCTTCAAGGGCGCCGAAAGAAAGAAACGTTTTACGAAATCATCGGTCACCTGCCGCGTCAGCTTGATGTCCTCGTGGCACAACAATGTTCGGCGAAATCCTGCGCCATCGATGAAGTCCTGATATTGATCCCGAACCATCAGCATTTCAGGCGGAAATGACTGAAGCGTGGATCGTGCCTCGTCCGGATAGTTCGTCATGTCCTGCCGGACGAAGTCGACATCCCCAAGATATTGCAATCCGTGCTGGTTCGCTTCTTCCACGAAACGATGCAACAAAAATGCCTCGGCCGAGGCATTGAGATCATCGTGAAACAGGACTTCGTTGTAAATCTTGTCGATTCTCTCACGCTGATAGCGCATCACCTTGCCATACGCGGTATCGTCGGGGGTCGACTCGGTGATGAATTTGGTGATCGCGCGCGCCTGATCGATTTTTTCCTTGGGATCAGTGAGATGACGCGTATGAAACAGCATCATATCCCGCACCATATCGCGCATGTGCGAATAAGGGTGCGCATTGTAGCTGACGTAGCTCACGCCCTGCGGATTCAGAAGCTGCCGTGAGATCGTGAAAATCTTCCGCCTGACAGGCTCCGGCACCCACGAATAAACGCCATGCGCGATGATGTAGTCAAAGCGGCCGAACTGATCACCGACACCGAGAATGTCGAGATGAAGCAGCGAAATGTTCTTCAGCGCGAGCGCTGCGATCCTCGTCTGCCCCGCTGCAATGGCCTCCGAGCTGAGATCGATCCCGACAAACTCGCTGTCCGGATTCTGATAAGCCATCGGAATGATATTACCGCCGACGCCGCACCCAAGTTCGAGTACGCGGCAATTCGGAATCGGCGCCGGCCTCATCCCATAAAGCGCCGCGATGGTCGCGAGACGATTGGGATGCGTGTACTCGAACGACCGCGCGGGATAGCGGATTTCGTCGTAGAGGGTGGGGCCAGATGAAGTGGTCATGACAATCAACATGCTTCGTTAAAGATCGATGGCGTATCGGATCGTCCACGCGGCCGCTCGTGAGGCTTATGAATAGTCTCCCGAATAGACTTCCCCTGGATCGATGCGGCCCCAGACGCGAAAAGCCATCGGATGGGTCAACTCCCATTGCGGGACTCCGCTGCCAGGCGGGTAGGGTATGGTTCCGGTCGGGCCATCGATCGGAACGACCTTGGCTAGACGATCCGGCCCAGAGAGGCGGAAGGTTTGCAAAATGATCCGGCGCTTCATGCTGACCACGTCGAACCTGCCAGATATCAATTCCTGCTCGGCGGTCGGCCCCTTCCGTAGATGCCCTTGAACGACCCCTCCCGACATCTGACTATAACCCCGGAATTCAAAATCATCTGGGGTCGGCATCCGCTCCAAAAACAAGAGCCACCAACCTTGCGAAAGGCGCCCCGACGCGTAACCGAGCCGCCGTTCAAGTTCGGACGCCGGTTGCTGACGCAAAAACCGGGCTTTGGTGACGTAGCCCCCCAATAGAATCTGTTGCTCGGGAGAAAAATCCGGATGCATCGAAGTGGCCTCACAAAAGTATCAGCGGTCGCAACTCGTTAGGAAAGAGCCGGAGTTTATCTGAAACAAGATACGATGCGTAGGGACGGTGAGTTACGTCACGTTGATCCGAGTTGGAGAATGTGACTGTTCTAAGTGCCTCCTCGTTCGATCATAAAGTCGAATACACAAAATTTCCCTCGGCAATCTCCACCCGCACCTCCTTCAATTCCTCCTTCGCCAGCGACTTATTGAGGAATTGACGCGACAGCGCCGGCAGCAGCGTGTTGGTGATGATGTTGTCGATCATGCGTCCGCCCGAATCCGGATCGTTGCACAGGGACACGATGTGATCGACGACGGCATCGTCGTAGATGAATTCGGCGCTGTGATTGTCCCGGATACGGCGAGCGATCCTGTCAAGCTGAAGGCGAACGATTCCAGCCAGCATCGAACCCGATAACGGAAAGTACGGGATCGTCACAATTCGCCCGAGCAACGCTGGTGGAAATACTTTCAGTAATTCCGGCCGCAGCAGTTGCGCAAGCTCTTCCGGATCGTCGCGATACTTCGGATCGCGCGACAGGCCCATGATCACATCGGTGCCGACATTCGTCGTGAGGATGATGAGCGTGTTCTTAAAATCGATGCGGCGTCCCGTGCCGTCCTCCATCAAGCCTTTGTCGAACACCTGAAAGAAAATCTCATGCACGTCCGGATGCGCCTTCTCGACCTCGTCGAGAAGGATGACGCTATACGGCTTGCGGCGCACGGCCTCCGTCAACCGCCCGCCCTCACCGTAACCGACATAGCCCGGAGGTGCCCCCTTCAGGGTCGAAACCGTGTGCGCTTCCTGGAACTCCGACATGTTGATGGTGATCATGTTCTGCTCGCCGCCGTACAGCGTTTCCGCGAGCGCCAGCGCCGTCTCGGTTTTGCCGACGCCCGAGGGGCCGGCCAGCATGAAGACACCGATCGGCTTCTGCGGATTATCGAGCTTGGCGCGATTGGTCTCGATGCGCTTGGCGATCATCGACAGACCGTGCGATTGACCGACAACCCGACGCGTGAGGATCTCCGGCAGCTTGAGCACCGTCTCGATCTCGTCGCGCACCATCCGGCCGACCGGAATGCCGGTCCAGTCCGACACGACCGACGCCACCGACTGCTCGTCGACGTGGGCATAGATCATGCGCTGTTCCGGATCGATGTTTTCCAACGATTCAAACTTGCCGCGCAAGTCGCCGCGCTTGCTTTCGACGTCGTCGCCCTCGGCAGGCTTGGCGATGTCTTCGCGCAGGCCGCGAATTTCCTCCACGATCTTCTGTTCGCTCGCCCAAGCCTTTTCGAGACCGTCGAGCTTCTCCTTGAGGGAAGCGATCTCGGCGTCGATAGCCGAGACGCGCTCGTTGTTGTCGACACCGAGATCGCTGTCGGAAACCAGCGCCGCACGTTCGGCCTCGCGCGCTGCGATTACCACGCGGGTATCTTCCAACGCTGCCGGAGTCGAGCTTTGACTGATCGCCACGCGCGCCGCCGCCGTGTCGAGCAGGCTGACCGCCTTGTCCGGCAGTTGCCGCGCAGGAATATAGCGATGCGACAATTGCACGGCCGCGACGATCGCATCGTCCGAAATCCTGACCTTGTGATGCTTCTCCATCGGCCCCAGCAATCCGCGCATCATGACGCAACACGTCTCGACGTCGGGCTCATCGATGTGGATCGGCTGGAAACGCCGCGTCAGCGCGGGGTCTTTCTCGATATATTGCCGATACTCGGCCCAGGTGGTCGCCGCGATGGTGCGCAGCGTACCACGTGCCAGCGCGGGTTTCAGAAGGTTGGCGGCGTCGCCGGTTCCCGCCGACCCTCCCGCGCCGATCAACGTGTGCGCTTCATCGATGAACAGAATAATCGGGGTCGGCGAATTCTGAACCTCGTCGATGACGGAACGCAGCCGCTGCTCGAACTCGCCCTTCATCGACGCACCCGCCTGCATCAATCCGATGTCGAGCGCGCAAAGCCGAACGCCTTTCAGCGGAGGCGGCACATCGTCCGCCGCGATCCGTTGCGCGAACCCTTCGACGACGGCCGTTTTACCGACGCCCGCCTCGCCGGTCAGGATCGGATTGTTTTGCCGCCGCCGCATCAGAACGTCGATCAATTGGCGGATTTCATTGTCGCGGCCGAGAATGGGATCCATCTCCCCGGATTTCGCCTTCGCGGTCAGATCTTGCGAAAAGCGGTCGAGCGGCGTGGTCCCTTTGGGGCCTTGGGCTTGGTCCGAACCCGCGTCGGCACCGCGAAGGCCAGCGCCATCCATGGGACGCAGACTTTCTTCCTCCGATCCGGCCCAGGTATTGCGGTGCTCGGTGGTCAAGGCTTCGACATTGATCTTATCGAATTCCTTCGACAGATTCATGAAAGCGCGGCGCAGGTCGGTGGATTTGAGCGCGGCCACGAGCACGTGACCGGTCCTGATTTGCGTCTCGCCGAAAAACAGCGTTGCATAGTGCCAGCCGCGATCGAGCACATCGACGACATTGTTCGCGACGCCCGGCATGTCGGTTTCGTTCTTGCGAAAGCCGGAAATCACGCCGGCCAGATCCGACAACAGCCGGGCGCGGTCGATCTTGTAGTGATCGACGGTCAAACTCAGATCCGTTCGCTCTTGCTGAAGAATGTGAAACAGCCAATGCGCCAGTTCGATGTTGCGGTTTCCGGCGCTCTTGGCATGGCGCAAGGCTTGAATGAACGCGTCATATCCCGCCCGATTCAACTTTCCGGTTACGGCTTCGAGACTGATGTCGGTCACGGGAACCTCCTGAAATTCAAATCCAAAGGTTACGATAAATGGTCAGACATCCCGGACGCGTCAGCGCCTTTCAAGCATCCGGCCGGGGCCGCAATCTGTCGGCCGGGCTAAAGCGAGCATCGTAGCGATAGGGCTCCTTGGAGGTCCAATTCGGCGCCATCCATGTGGTCCAGCCGAGGCGTCCGCTCTTGCCGAGTCTGACCGGCTCGATAGCGCCCGACGGAATCGCCAGTTCGACGTCCCATTCGAGTTCATCGCCCAGATAGAAGAAGACGGCGTCAGCCAGCCGCTTGGCCAGATTGTTCGATCCGGTCGGAAGAAACTCTTCGTGGTGAGCCAGATCGCGAACATAGATCCGAACTCGTATCTTATCTTCGATGCTGAACACGCTCGAGCCGAGCAGCGCATTCTGCCCCAGCACCGCATGGCCCTGACCGATCCGCGTTACGTCCGCAGGATCGAAGGTCAGCCAGTTTCCGACGAACTGATCGACATCGACCTCGGTTTCGAAAAGGCCCATGAGAAATCCCCGCAAGCGGCTGGCCGATTTCGATTTGGGTGCCAGAAGTCCGGCATAAGTCAGCTTGGCAAGATCGGGAACCGAATCCAGATCGCGCAGATGCGGCGAACCTATTCCGATGAATGAGCCGATGAACGCCACGAAGCGATCGTCATCCGGCCTGTCATGCTGTCCGATCGGGCGCGCGTCCGACCAAGCGCGGAAGAACAGTTGCAGAAACCGGTTGTTGAACAGATCGAGAAAGCGAGCGAAGGAGTCGTCGCGCATCAGGAGCCAACTCAGGCTCTCGTCCGTCGTCGTCAGCGGCAACGCGCCTTGAGGGCCGCTAAGCCCGAGAAACCGGGCAAAAATTTTCAGCCGATCGCCCTGCGATTGCACGCTGGTCAGATCGGATGCGGGAAACTCCAGAAAGGGATCCTGTCCGAGTTCGACATATTCCTCACGGCGCGTAGCACTATCGCCGATGCGCGGACGATCCGGATGCTCGCGCTCGATCCGCCGCAGCACATCGTAGAAACTGAAGCGCCAAGGCTCCGCCTTGAGATCGTCGGTCCAGCTCATTGCGACCTACGTGTTCCCATGCGTGTCGGCCAACGCATGATTTCGCCGCGCTCATTCGAGACCACGACGGTCTGGGTGAAATGATTGAAGCCGGAATAGTCGGCAAAGAAACGCTCCAGCACGGCGCCCATCAGGAATGCGCCGCTGCCCTCGAATCCCTTCTCGTCGACGGTGACCGTGATTTCCTGTCCGCGTGCCGTACCTGTCCCGATCCGCTCACGAACGCGCCTGACAACCGGCTTGCTGTCCACCCGGCGAACGGCTCGAATCTTACGTTCGATCACACTGTCGGACGCGTCGGCGAACATCGACAGCATCTCACGCAGCGCCTCCGCCCGATTGCCGGCGGCGCGCGCGGTCGTGCCGAGATAGTTCAGCGTGAGCATATTGATCAACCGCCACGCCATCGCCGCGCCTTGCGTGGCTTCGTTGCGGGAATGGAGCTGGGACGCGACCGGCTCACGCGGCAGCGTCGGTCCGGCGACGCAGGTGACCTTGAGCGACGTATCGTCGAGCATCTGCAAATCCGCCCCGCCCTGCCCGACCGGCAAGTGTTCAGTAAGATGACGGTTGGAACATAGCGTCCGAACACTGAGTTCGGCCGGCGGGCGTTGAGCCGCATTCTCGGACAAGTCGACGAAGGAGATGAAAACATCAGTGCCAACGTAATCCGACGTCTTGCCGTAAGCCTTCTCCTCGACGGTGCGGCGGCGCGGCAAGCGGCGGATGGTGTAGAAAACCTTGATCGCCGATCCGTCATCCACCTTCGCGGAGTAAAGCGGCGCAACCGGCACCTTCTCCTTCTCGCCCGGATAGTGCGCATAGACATTCAGAATGCGATGCGCCTCGAAATTCAGATGATGGCTGCGGTCCGGCACCACATGATATTCGTGAAACCGGGACTTCAGGAAAATGCGATCTGCTGTTTTCTCGAACAGATTGATGGCGGGCGCGGAATACAGCGAAAAGAAGTCCGGCTGCACCGCCGCGGACAGCCGCGGATTTATGTCATCGAACGCGAAAATGATTTCGACATTCTTGGTCCGCAGCTTCGGCATGATGGAATCGAGCTTCGTCAGCCTGATCCCGAGAAATTTTCGCGGAAAAACGAAGTATTCGCGCAACAACTCAGAACCGCGAAAAACGCGCGTATCGCTGGGGAACAATGCGTCCTTCTCGTCGAAGCCAATCTGCTCAACGCAACCGGCAGGCGCGGGAATGATGACGGGATCGCCGAAGTCGTCCAGATAGCGGAAATACACGCCGACGAGATCGGCGATCATCTGCTCGTAAAGCGCAACCGAGTCAGACTCGCTTCCCACAAAATGGATCGGGAGTTCCTTGATCCGGCAGTTCGAAAGCCAGGATTCCGGCTTCATGCGCGAGTCGGCAGGAGACAACTCGTCTTCAAGACGCTCCGCGCTCCGCGCCGTCAGCGACAACCGCAATCCTGAAAGAACATTATGACCAACCGAAAGACCGGCCGCCTGGATCGGCCCGGCACTGGGCAGATATTCGGCGGCTACAATATCGAGCGGCCACATCACGATTTCGCTGCACAAGCGATAGCGGCACACCACGCTGCGTTCCCGCTCGCGATAGGTCGCATCGAAATAACCGTCGCGCCGGATTCGTTTTCCGTCGAACAGCGCGGGGTCCGCGAACGGCGGATGGATTTTCACCATCATGACCGACGGCGTGGGCGCCAGATAATTCGGAACGAGTTGATCGAGAAGGTTGCTCGTGAATTCAGGAAATTCCTGCTTGAGCTTGAGTTGCACGCGCGCCGCCAGAAAAGCCGCCCCCTCGAGCAGCGCGCCGACCATCGGGTCCATGCGCTCGGCGACCAGGCCACCCAGCCGCTCGGCAATGCCGGGATACTCTTCGGCGAAATCCCTGGCCTGCTCGAACAGAACGGCCAGTTCGCGATTGTAGAGATCGAGGAACTGTCGATCCATTGCTATAACCGATTGAGCTGAACGGCGCCTGATTGCAAGTCCAGGTCGGCAACGAATTCAACCGGAATATTCACCGGTTCACAACGCAGATCCGCTTTGACGAGAAACCGAAGTTTCAATTGCTCCTGGCCGATCGACTCGTCTCGCCGCGCGCGCACCGACTTGCGGTCGAGACGCGGCTCGAAGTTGAACAGCGCCTCCTCGATCTCCTTGCCGATGCCTTCGACGCCGGCGTCTTCTAAAGTCCGGCTGCCGACATCGGGAAGGCCGAAGTTGAGAACGGATTTACGGACGCGATCAAACTCGGACAGATCGATCGACGATTCCAGGGCGATGGTGTTCATCAGCGCCTCCAGATCGATTGCCACTTCGCGTCGCAATATCGCATCGGTGACGGGAGACCGGCCGGCGGTTCTCCGGCCGGCAATCACGCGCTCTCCGTCAGCGGTTCTGACGTCGTGCCTCACCTTGGCGTCGCGCGCCGCATATGCGCTGCGAAAGGCGTGCATCAGCGGCGCGCTTAACCGGTCCTTGCGGCGACCATCATTCATGATCAGGACGCTGCATGATGGGATCAGCCTTCCTTGTTGGCCTTGAGGTCGTAGGTGACATCGGCCGGAGTATCACCGCTGCCGTCCGCCTTCTGCGGCGTGTAGGTCATTTTCACCCATGAAAAGCTCAGCGAAACCTGCTCGTGCGGGATGCTGTCGCCGCTACCGTGACCACCGACCTGTACGCTCGTGACCATGATATCTTTCATCTCTAACTTCAGGTATTCGAGCGGCTTGTCTCCCGCTTTCCGAGCGATGAGTACCCCATTCGGAATGTGCTTGCCGGTCAAGCAGATTTTTTGCAAATCGGGAGACGCTTTGTCGAGCGGATGCGTGAAATGCAAATCCTGCACCGTCGCCTTGGCCGTGCCGTGGCCGCCGCCAAGCGGACTGCCAGCTTGGGTCGCGCCCCAGCTGAAGCTGGTGATATCGATCTCACCCTTGTGCTTGGAGTCCTGGCTTTCGCCCTTAACATTATCAAGTTTGAGAAAATAGTCGGTAGCCATTTTCATTCTCCTGGTTTCAATTCAAATGGGCATCCGCCATCGATCACATGCCGTGGAACGGATGTGTTAAAGTGGTCAGTCGTGAACTTAGAGAGCTAAATCGACGGGTTAGATAAATCCCGACGTATTCGATACACAATCAGGCCGGCGGCCCTGGCAACCGTGAAACGAGACTCAATCCGATATCCATTCCTTCGAGCTGATAGTGCGGCCGAAGCATGAACCTTGCGTTGTAGTATCCCGGATTTTCCTCGTTCGGGATCACCTCCACGCTTGCCGCCGCGAGCGGCTTGCGTGCCTTTGTCGCCTCGTTGGATAGAGCCGGGTTGGCATCGACGTATTCGTTGATCCAGCTCTGGAGCCACCGAGTAAGCTCGTCCTTTTCCTTCATCGAGCCTATCTTGTCGCGAACCATGCACTTCAGATAATGCGCGAACCGCGACACGGCGAACATGTAAGGAAGGCGCGCCGACAGGTTGTCCGATGCAGTCGCGTCGACACCCTTCTCACCGAAATACTTCTTCGGCCTGTAAAGTGACTGCGCGCCGATGAATGCAGCCTTGTCGGTGTTCTTCCTGTGGATCAGCGGAATGAGACCGTTCTTTGCCAGTTCGTGTTCGCGCCGATCGCTGATTGCGATTTCGGTCGGGCACTTCAGATCGACGCCACCGTCATCGGTGGGGAACACGTGGGTCGGAAGGTTCATCACCTCACCGCCGGACTCCACGCCCCTGATCCGCGTACACCAGCCATATTCCTTGAAGGCGCGATTGATGTTCACGGCCATGGCGTAGGCGGCGTTCATCCAGCCGTAGTTCTCGCCCTTGTGACCATCGGTATCTTCTTCGAAGGCGAATTCCTCGACCGGCTCGGACTTCGCTCCGTAAGGAAGACGGGCCAGAACCCGCGGCATGCACAGGCCGACGTAACGGGAATCGTCCTGATCGCGAAGACCCTTCCAGGCGGCATATTCCGGTGTGTCGAACACCTTTCCGATGTCGCGCGGATTGGATAACTCATTCCAGGAGTCCATGCCCATCAGCGTCGGATCGGCGCCTGCGATAAACGGAGCATGGGCCGAACCCGCGATCTTGCTCAAATCGCGAAGCAGCTGCACGTCGGTAGGCAGATGGCTGAAGTGATAGTCGCCGATCAGGCAGCCGAAGGGCTGACCGCCGAGCTGACCGAATTCGTACTCGTAGATCTGCTTGAACAGTGGGCTCTGATCCCACTTCGCGTCCGGATAGAGGCGCAGCGTGCGATACAACTCATTCTTCGAGACGTTCATCACCCGGATCTTGAGATTGGAATCCGTCTCCGAGTTGTAGACGAGGTACTTCAGCCCACGCCAGGCGCTCTCTATCTGCTGGAATTCCTTGGCGTGGATGATCGCGTTCATCTGCGCGGTCAGCTTCTGATCGATCCGCGCGATCATCTCCTCAATGGTGTCGATGACATCGCCCTTGATCGTCGAGCCGTCCTTGAGCGCCTCGGTGACGAGCGTTGAAACCGCGTTTTCGACCTCGGTTGCGGCGCGCTCCGTCCTCGGCTTGAAACTCTGCTTCAGAAGCGACGCAAACTCGTCCGCTTCGCCTGCCTGGGGGGGTGCACCAGCGCCCTGACGTTCTGCTTCAACCGCCATGATCGGCAATCCTTATTTTTCGGTCGTGTCGGAAGAAGAAGTCTCTCCGGCGGCCTTCGCGCGGTCGCGCAAGGAAGCCATCAACTGAGGATCGGCCAACAGCTTCTTCAACTGATCCTCGGCCGCGACCTTGCCGTCCATGTAGCGCAGCAGGTTTGCGAGTTGCTCGCGCGCTTCCAGCAATTTTGCGGTCGCAGGAACCTGGCGGGCGACGGCAGCCGGACTGAAATCGTCCATCTTGTTGAAGCGCAGATTGACCGACAGCTTTTCGCTGGGGTCGTCGCTCAGCTTGTTGTCGACCCGCATTGAAATACCGGGCTGGATCGCCCCCATGCGGTTGTCGAAATTATCCATATCGAATTCGAGAAACTTGCGATCGGCGAAGTTGGGCTTTTCCACTCCGGGCAGGTTACCGGAGAGATCGGACATGACGCCCATCACGAAAGGCAATTCGACCAAACGATCGGCATCATAGGGATCCTCGTAGCTGATGTGCACGCGAGGTGCGCGATTGCGCCGGATGAACTTCTGGCCGCTGTCGGTAGCCATCGGTGTCTCCCCTAAAAATATTTGTTCTTAAAAGCCTTAGCGCCGAAATTCGAATGGCGTTTGGGCTTAAAAATACGGCATCCTTGTCATTAGTCAACGCGCGCGAGAAACGCGTTCAAATCCAAAAACTTTTTTTCGGTTATTTTTTTCGGGGTATTCCGAGGCCTATTCCGGCGGCTTGAGGGCATCCGCCGGCAGCACCGAGCGCAACAGGGAAAAGAAGTCCCGCTGCCCGAGATCGCGTATTCGCTCGAGCAGCATTGGAATTGGGCTGGACGGCTCGGCGGTGCGGAAAAAGGTCGCTATTTGATCAATCATTCCAAATGCTTGGGCTCGACTACCGACGAGGTATTCGGGCGGAGCCTCCTCGCTTGAAGCGGCCTCGATCTCGCTCAAAGTCTCACCGATGCGCACGATCGGAAGGTCGACCACCGCATTGGTCCCGACCTTGATCGCGGCCTGATCGACATGGTCCGGCGTGAGAATGCGGACGATTTCGGTGAAACTTTTACCGATCACTTGCTCGGAGAGATTCACCAGCAGGCGCGCCGGACTCGAGGGCTCATACAAGGCGTAGTATCGCGCCACGGCGCCAAGTGCCGCGGCAGCCTCGGCCGTCGACTTGATAGCTCCCGCAAGAGGCGAGCCGACTGCCCGTTGCAGATCTCCCGCCGGTTCCACATCGGCGGAAGGCTGCTCATCGCTATCTGCGCTGAAATCCGGACTTCGCCGCTTGATCGTATCGCCGAGCCATTTGGTAATCGCGCCGGCTTCGGTCGCCAACTGTTCGAAACTCAGGGACTCGCCCGAAGGGTTCTTGTCGGACCACACCTCGCGAAACTGCCGCGTGGCGGCGACAATGTCCTGGAAATCCGTATGCACTCCGATCAGCCCGTCGAGGTCGCAGGTATCGAGCACCCGCTCCACCGACACCAGATCGAGTGTTGCTTCCCCTTCGGCAGGAGGCACCGCGCCGGTCGCCGTCAGATAGTTGCGGTAACTGACCGATCCGATCCGGCGGTCCTCGGCAACCGGCAGGAATTGCAGCGGCATCGTTACCGTCGGTGCGACATCCAGCGCTTCGAGCGCAATGCCTCGGTACGCGAAGTCACCGCCTTCTCCCTTGGGATGCACATGATCCCAGTACTGATCAAGAAGAACCGCCAACGCCTTCAGGCACGCGACGAAGCCTTTGAGATCACGATTGAGGATCGAAAGCTTTGCCAGCAACACCGTCAGGCGAATGTCATGCGTCTTCTCCAGAAACGGTTGCGCGCTCGCGAAGTACTGCTCGAATGCGATCATCTTCGGATCGAACATTCGCAATTCGCCGCCCTCGGGATCTCGGGCGCGGAAATAGGATTGCGGCAGCACGGATTCGACGGATGCGAAGAAATTGAGGAAATCGATATCACCTTCGGCATCCAGATCGGTGCCGCACGGATCGGCGTCGGAGATCGGCCGGGTCAGACTTTCCAAATCAACGCTTGGCATTCGTCGCTCCTGGCGGCATTTTTCGGCTTCGGCGAACTGAAAACAAGACACTTCGGATCGGCGTCTAAGAAAATAATCATACTTGGTGAATGAACCGAAATTGCATTTCGTAACACAAATCATGGCACGGGATAGTCCGTGACGCGCGGCTCCCGCTGTTGCTTGTAAGCCATCTCCACGACTGACTGGAGTTTTTGATGCTGAAACAGGACGACCGGGTCGGTGAAATGACAACGCCGCTGGGCAAGGACGTCCTTGTCCTTGCTCGCCTCAAGGCCGTCGAAGGGCTGAGCGAGCTTTTTACTTTTCGTATCGACGCATACAGCGAGCAACCCGACCTCGATTTCCAGTCGGCGATCGGCCAGCAGTGCCAGACGAAAATCAAGACATATGGCAAGGAGCGTGCGTTCAACGGAATCCTGACCAGGGCGGAATGGGTCGGGAGCCATGACGATCAGCACCAGTATCGCCTCGTGCTGCGGCCATGGCTGTGGCTCCTGTCACGCACCAGCGATTGCCGGATTTTCCAGGACAAGAAGGCGCCCGACATCATCAAGGAAGTCTTCACCGACCACGGATTCAACGATTTCGAGATTAAGCTTCAGGCCCAATACCCAAAGCTCGAGTATTGCGTGCAATTTCGCGAGACCGACCTCGATTTCGTCAGTCGTTTGATGGAGCAGCACGGCATCTATTATTTCTTCAAGCACGAAAACAGCAAGCATATCCTCGTGCTCGTCGACTCGAGCAACATGCATCAGCCGGTGCCCGGTCAGGAGGAAACCCCGTTCTATCCGTTATATCGCGACGAACGCGGCGATGAGGAACGCATCGTCAGTTGGACAAGCGAGCGTCGCTTCAGGACGAGCAAGGTCAAACTCAAGGACTACAACTACCAGAAACCCAACCTGAAGCTCGTCAGCGACGCCGAGGGGCAACAAAAATACAATCCGGAACTCGCGTTCTATGATTTTCCCGGAAAGTACATCAACCAGTCGGACGGCGATTTCTACGCCAAGGTGCGGATCGAGGCCGATCAGGCTTCCGACAGGCGACGCTTCGGCGAGGGCGACGCGCTGAGCCTGTTTCCCGGCGCCACCACCACGCTTAAAAAGCATCCGCAAGGTTCGCAGAACATCAAATACCTGATCGCGCGGTGCCGACACACGTTCACATCGCAGTATTACCGGAGCGGCACCGATACCGAGGAGTTCACCGAATCTTCGGGGTCGTTTGAGTTTTTCCCGAACGACCTTCCGTTCCGGGCACCGATCGTCACGCCAAAACCCAGGGTGCTGGGAATTCAGACGGCAAAGGTCGTCACCAAGAGCAAGGACTCGAGCGAGGAAATCGACGTCGAGAACCTCGGCGAGATCTACGTTCGCTTTTACTGGGACCGCAACGAAGACCGGTCGTGCCGGCTTCGCGTCGCGCAAGTCTGGTCCGGCAAGAACTGGGGTGGCCAGGTCATTCCACGGGTCGGCCAGGAGGTCGTTGTCGAATTCCTTGAGGGCGATCCGGATCGCCCGCTGGTCGTCGGCACGGTCTATAACGACGAATACAAGCCTGCATACGACTTGCCCGGCAAGAAGACCGTCGCCGGATTGATGTCGAATTCGAGCAAAGGCGGCGGCGGCTTCAACGAATGGAGCTTCGACGACAAAAAGGGCTCGGAACTCATCAACGTTCATGCCGAGAAGGATCTCAATCTCGTTATCCGCAACTCTGAAACGAGAACGATCGGCGAAGCCTTCGGAACCGGCGTTTCGCGCGAAACGACATTGAAACACGGCGACGACAAACTGGCCGTCGAGACCGGCAATCAGACGGTCGACATCCAGATGGACCAGACCGTCAACGTGGGCAAGTCGATCAAGATCACCGCCAATGTTTCGATCGAACTGATTGTCGGCGCAAGCAAGATCACGATCGACCCTGCGGGCGTCAAAATTGACGCGCCGACCATCACCCTGAATGCGATGGGATTGCTGACCGTCAAGGGCGCGACGGTCGCGATCAACTGAGCCTTGCAATGAACGAAGTTCGTTTCACCACGGTGCGAGACCTCTACGACGCGTTCGAGACCGCCGAGGAAGATGTCGGCAAGCCCGCCAGCGACATCCACTCGCTTGAATTTCTGCGGGCTTTGAAACGCGATCGCGAATGGTCCGCCGCGATCTCGTTCTGTGCTTACCTGCTGCCGCGCCGTGCGGCCGTGGCATGGGGTTGCCGCGCCCTGCGTCGCGTGTTGCCGCGGGCCACGGCGGACGATGACAAGGCTCTGGCATTTGCGGAGGCGTGGGTTGAGGAGCCGCAGGAACTGCAACGGCGCAAGGCGCTGGCGCTCGGCAATCAGAGCAACATGCGGGTCGCGACGACATGGCTTGCGCTTGCTGCCGGCTGGTCCGGCGGAAGCGTGGTGCCTGTCGAAAGCGGTCACATTCCCGCGACAGCCGAACAGACCGCGCGCGCCATTCGCGGCGGACTGCTGATGGCACGGGCACGGTTGCCCCAGGAGACCGCCGACGCCATACTCTCTGCGTGGATTGAGGATGGCATTCGACTGGCAACTGGAGAGTCCGGCTCCTCCTGATCGAGAAAGATTCCATGGCGCTTCGTCTGGAAATTGAGAACGAAACGAACTTGCCGGATGGCGGACCGGTGACGTTTACCATTGCCGGCAAGCGAACCGTCGACATCGGCCGTGATCAACATCTCGACTGGACATTGCCCGACCCCAGCCGTTTCATTTCCGGCAAGCACTGCGAGGTGCGATACAAGGATGGCGGGTACTGGCTGCACGATGTCTCGACCAACGGCACCTATCTGAACGGCGCCGAGGAACGGATGCGGGGCCCGCATCGTCTCAAGAGCGGCGATCGCTTTATTATCGGCCAATACATCATCGTTGCGGCGTTCGATTCCGAGGGCATGGACGCCGATAGCGCGTCGTCTTCAGGCAGGGGGGCAGCCAATGCGGCCGCCTCACCCGGAGAGCTTTGGGGCTCTGCAGATGCCGTTCCTCCGCCGATCGATCCGAAGTTGCTCAGGACGCCGCAAGAAATGGCCCGGCCGGCACGCGCGGAGTTTCTCGATTGGGCGGCTTCTGTCCCGCGCGCCGAGCCCGTGAGTTCGTCGAACGCAAGCGCATTCGCACGACAGACATCTCCGCAAGCACCGCTCTCGGAGGACACCTGGGCTGCGGACCCCGCGCCGCCACGCAACTATGCGGCCTCTCCGGCGGCCCGTTCCTTTCCTCCTCCGCCGCCGCAGGTAACACCGCAGCAGCCGCCTCCTCCGGCGCCTGCCCCACTCGCGGCGCCGCCGTCGTATTCAGCACCGCCGCCCGATGCTCCCGTTCGGCCGGCAGCTTGGAACAGCCTCGATGAAGTGGCAGAGCCGGTTCAGAGTTCGCCCTTCCTGCGAGCCAAGCCAGCGAACCGGCCTGTTGCGCCACCCGCGCCTGCTTCATCGGCGGTTGATCCGGCATCGATCGACAGCATGCAAGCCGACGATGACTTCTTGCGTATGTTCGCCACGGCGGCCGGGCTTCCGGCGGATACCTTTTCAGCGGCCGACCGCCGCGAGGTGGCGCAACAACTCGGCATTGCGTTCCGCACCGCTGTCGAAGGCGCGATGCAATTGTTGAAGGCCCGCAATCAGGCCAAGCAACTGACCCGCAGCGCCAGCCACACCATGATCGAGGCGACCGGAAACAATCCGCTCAAGTTCAGTCCGTCACCGGAAGACGCGATGCGGATCATGTTCGGTGGGAAAAGCCGCAGCTATCTCGACGCGCGGGCGACGTTCGCACAGACCTTCGACGATCTGAAATCGCATCAGCTCAAAACCTATGCGGCGTTGCAGCACGCCGTGTCGCGGCTGGTGAACGACCTCGATCCCGCGATCATCGCGAGCGATTTCGACAAGCGTAAGGGCGGCTCCTTGCTGTCATCGAAGAAGGCCATGCTGTGGGAGGATTACCGAGCGCGCTGGGACGCGCACATGCTGCCCCAGAGCGGAGGCCCGATCGCGGCATTCATGCTTCATTTCGCAGACTATTACGACGGTGCCGGCGGATCTGGGAGTAAGGGATAAGTTCTTGATCGGTCAAATTTATCAACTAGAATCTCGGCAGTTATTGTTACTCGTGGAAGGCGCGCCCTCGTCAATCTGATGCCGTAAACGACTTTTTGATCGCAACCTGTTCCGACGGATTTTCAATGTCTTGGTATAGCAAGGTTTTCTGGTCGGAAGGACTGTTTCTGCGGCCGCATCATTTGCAGCAGAGCGATCGTTACGTCGAACATCTTCTCGAGAAGCGCGTCCGGCACGTGACGCCCTATCCCTGGGGTTTCTCCAGTTTCGAAATCGACACCGACCTGTCGCAGCAAAGCAAGTTCGCGCTTCGCCATGCCGCCGGGGTGATGCAGGACGGCACTCCGTTCGACATGCCGGGTGAAAGCCCACTGCCCGAGGCGATCGACATTCCGGAGAATGCCGCCGGTCAGATTTGCTGGCTGATGATCCCGATCGCGGCGCCCAACACCCGCGAGGCGGACGACAATACAAGCGAAAGCGCAACTCGTTACGTCCGCAGTTCCGAAACCTATATCGACTCCACCTCGACCTTGCGGATCGAGGAAGAGATCGACATCGCCCATCCGCGCCTGACGCTCGAACTGCGGAAAACGCCGAAGCCCGGATATCTGGGTTTGGGCATTGCCCGCGTCCTCGAAGTGCGGGATCGGAATATTCTTTTCGATGACAAGTTCGTCCCGCCGATGCTGCTCTGCGCGGGACATCCGACGATCGAAGGCTGGCTCAACCGCGTCATCGGATGGATCGATACCAAGCTCGATGAGCTTGCGCGGTATGCAGTCGATCCGTCGTCCGGCGGCGGGCTGCAAAGCGTCGACTATCTCGTTTTGCAGCTTCTCAATCGGGTATCGCCGGTGCTTCTGCACTTCCAGCACTCGCGCTATGTCCATCCGGAGCGTCTCTACGAGGAATTGCTGCGGCTCGCGGGCGAACTCGCGACCTTCGCCACAACCGAGCGGCGGGCACGCCAATACCCGCTCTATGATCATGACAATCTGGAGATGGTTTTCGAACCCGTCGTCCGTGACATTCAGGATTTCCTGAGTGCGCGGCTCGGACGCCGCGCTATCAGGCTCGAGATCATCGAGCGGGCGCAGAACGCGTTCGTCTCGCCCATTCGCGACCGCTCGCTCTTCCGCACCGCCACGCTCGTGCTCGAAGTCGCCGCACGACGCCCGCTGGTGGAAATCCAGAACGATTTTCCGCAGCTGTTCAAGCTAGGCCCCAACACCAAGATGAACGAGATCGTCCACGCCAATCTCCCGGGCATACCTCTCGTCTATCTTCCGACACCACCACCGCACATCCGCGCCATCACCGATCACGTGTATTTCTATCTCGATCGCAAATCTCAACTCTGGCCTGAGTTCAGCACGGCAGCGTCGATAGGCATGCACTTTTCGGGAGATTGGCCGGAACTCAACTTGCAGCTTTGGGCGATCCTGGAAGACCGCTAAATGAGCAACAAGGACAACCCGTCGAATCCGTTTGGTCGTGGCGATCGCACGATCATCCGCCCCAATCCGGGAGGACGGTTGCCGAGTTCGCCTTTACCGGTGCCGCCGCAGGGCAATCCGCTGCCACCTCCACAACCATCGTTCACGCCGATGCCGGGAAGCATGCAACCGCCCTACCCGGCGTCCGTTCCCGGCGCTCCGCCACAACAGCAATCGCCATTTCCACAACAACCGCGCGGCGTGCCGCCAGGCTATCCCGCGCCCAATCCCTACGCGCAGGCGCCCTCCACTGCCGCGCCTGAAGACTGGATCTCAAGCACCTCCGCGCCGCCGCCCACCTTCGAGTTGCCGGCGAGCCCGCCGCTCCGGGTCGATGAACTGGTCGCGCCGAACGCCAATCCCATCATGCGAGCGGCCGGCCCGCTGCTGCAACTCCTGGGACGGCTCCGCGTCGCGCTGATGCGGGCATCCTTTGCGAGCCTGATGGAGCAGGTCGCCGACGCGGTCAAATTCTTCGAGACCGACATCCGGTCCGCCGGGATATCCGATCAGCAGGCCAATACGGCGAAGTACATTCTTTGCGCCACGGCTGACGATATCGTGCAGCATATTCCGACCGAAGAACGCCACGTCTGGACTCAGTATTCGATGCTGAGCCGGTTTTTCGGCGAGCGCGTCGGTGGCGTTCGCTTCTTCGAAATCCTCGATCATCTCAAGCTCGATCCGACGACCAACTATTACACCCTCGAATTGCAGCACGCATGCCTTGCGCTCGGATTCCAAGGCATGCACCGGGCCTCGGCCGGCGGGCCGGCGGCACTGCAAACGATCCAGCGCAATCTTTATGAGATGCTGCGCCGGGTGCATCCCAAGGAGGTGCGGGATCTGTCGCCGCATTGGCAGGGCCAACAACTCTCGCGCAGGCTGTTCCGGGTCCGCGTTCCGACATGGATGGTGGCGGCCGTCGTCGGCGTGCTGCTGATGGGGTCGTATTTCGCGCTCCGCAGCATTCTCTCCAGTAGGGCGGAGGCTGCGGCAAAAGTGACGCTGGCGCTCCACCCCGACGATGCGATCGAACTGAAACGCAAAGTCATCGCGCCGCCACCACCGCCGCCTCCGCCGCCTCCACCGGAACACATCACGCAGCTACAGCGTATCCGCAACGCCTTGGCCGCCGAGAAGACCGCGTGCGCCCTGACCGCGGATCAGACAACTTCGTTCATCGTAATCCGCGTGTGCAACCTCGTCCTGTTCGGCGCGGGCGAGGCAAAGGTGCTCGATGCCTTCAAGCCAATCGGATCCCGCATTGCCGCAGTGCTCGACAGGGAGCCGGGTCGTATCAAGGTGGTCGGCCATACCGACAGCACACCGCTGAAAAACGCGCGGTTCCCTTCGAATTTCGAACTGTCGGTGGAACGAGCGAAGGCTGTGGCGGACGTGCTTAAAGGTGGACTGAGCCAGCCCAACCGCATCGTAATCGAAGGCAAGGGCGCTGACTCCCCCATCGCGCCCAATACAACCGCCGAAGGGCGGGCCAAAAATCGACGCGTTGAAATATTCATCGAGCGCAGTGAATAGGCCGTTAGCGATGAAATCGACGGGAGCTTCGGCGGCAGGTTCGAACTGATGGTGACGAAGGACATCATAAAGACAAGCATAACCGCCATCGGGCTCGCGGCGCTGGCGTCGCTCGTCTATTTTATCGGCCCGCTGATTGCCATCGGCGGCTGGCGCCCGCTTGAGAGTCCGATCGTTCGCGATATCGTGGTGCTGCTCATCGTGCTGATCGGCGCGGCTCTCGGGGGCTTCAGCTTCTACCGCCGCCGCAAGGGCGCCAAGGAAATCGCCGACGGCATCAGCGGCGAGACGGAAACCGTCAACGACGAGCCCGTCCTCAAGGAGCGCATGAAAGATGCGCTGGCCACGCTGAAGAGCACCAGCAGCGACAAATCCGGCTACCTCTACGACCTGCCCTGGTACATTATCATCGGACCTCCGGGTGCAGGAAAGACAACCGCGCTCGTCAACTCCGGGCTGAAGTTTCCATTGGCCCGCGGCGCCACCCCTGCGGCTGTGGCAGGCGTCGGCGGGACGCGCTATTGCGACTGGTGGTTTACAGAAGAAGCGGTGCTCATCGACACCGCCGGGCGCTACACGACGCAAGACTCCGACGCAAAAGGTGACAAGGAGAGTTGGTTCTCCTTCCTCGATCTACTCAAGAAGAGCCGACCGCGCCAACCGATCAACGGCGTGCTCGTGGCCATCAGCGTCGAGGACATCCTGACGCTCCCCAAGCAGGAGTTGACGGCCCACGCCAACGCGATCCGCGCCCGCTTGCTGGACCTTCACCAGCGGCTCAAGGTGAATTTTCCCGTCTACACGCTGTTCACGAAGACCGACCTCGTCGCGGGCTTCAACGAGTACTTCAGCTACCTCAATGAAGCAGCCCGCCGGCAGGTCTGGGGCGCAACGTTCCAGACCGCAGACAAAAACAAAAATCTCGTCGGCGATGTTCCCGCCGAATACGATCTACTCCTTCAGCGCTTGAGCGAGGAAACCGTCGACCGCCTGCAAGACGAGCCCGCGCCCCAATTCCGCGTCCAGCTTTTCGGATTCCCGGCTCAGATGGCACGCCTGAAGAGCCAGATTCACGATTTCCTCAACCAGATTTTTGAGCCGACCCGCTACCACGTCAACGCCAACCTGCGCGGTTTCTATTTCACGTCCGGCACCCAGGAAGGCACGCCGATCGACCAGCTGATCGGCTCGCTCGCACGGAATTTCGGTGCGGAGGGCGTCAGCAGTCAGGCCTATTCGGGCTCGGGGAAAAGCTTCTTCCTGACCGATCTGATTTCAAAAGTGATCATCGGCGAGGCCGATTGGGTTTCGACCGACCGGCGCGCCGTGCGGCGCAGCTTTATCCTGAAGACGGTCACACTATCCTTGATCGGCCTCTGCTCCGTGGCGCTGCTCGCCGGCTGGCTGACCAGCTTCAAGAACAACTCAAACCTGATCGAGCAAACGCAACAGGCGGCCGACGACTATTCGACATCGGGCGATGCATACATCAAGCAGACAGTGATCGCCGATCGGGATCTCGACAAGATCCTCCCGCTGCTGCATCGCCTGCGCAACATGCCTGCCGGCTATGGCTCCCGCAAAGACGCGATCCCAACCTCCGAGCGGTACGGATTGAGTCAGCACGAACGGCTCGAGTCGTCGTCTGCAACAGCCTATCACATCGCCTTGGAGCGAATGTTCCGTCCGCGCCTGCTTTATCGGCTCGAAGAACAGCTCAACGACAAGATCAACGATCCTGCTTTCGTGTACGAGGCCCTGAAGGTCTACCTGATGCTCGGCGGGCAGCAGCCGGAGGACAAGGCGCTGATCCGCTCGTGGATGCAGCGCGACTGGGCGGACAACCTGTATCCAAGTGCCACCAACGCGGAAGGACGCCGGCTTCTCGAAGATCACCTGATGGCGATGTTCGACCTCGAAGACGAGAAGCCGCCGCTGGTCCAACTCGACGGCCGGCTCATCCAGGAGGCGCAGAAATCACTTGCCCGCCTTAGCGTCGCGCAGCGCGCCTATCAGTTCCTCAAATCGGAGGCCCGCGAAAGCGATACGCTCGACTGGATCCTCGCCAAAAAGGCCGGCACGGATGGGCCTACCGTATTCGAGGCGGCGAATGGCCAGCCCCTGGATACGATCCGTGTTCCCGCATTCTTCACCTATGACGGCTTCCATCAAAAATTCATTGCGCGACTGAGCGGCCTTGCGGAGCGCATGAAGCGTGACCGCTGGGTGCTCGGCGAGGCCGGGCAACAGGACGCGATCGATCAGCAGTATCACGACCTCGCCGGCAACCTGCTGGAAATCTACGGCAACGAATTCACGCTCGCCTGGCGCGAGGCGCTTTCCAAACTTCGGATGAAAAAACTCACCGCCGACAAACCGCGCTACGTGGTGCTGCGCGCGCTGTCCGCGACGACCTCCCCGATGCGCCAGTTGCTTGAGTCGATCCGCAACGAAACCATGCTGACCAAGGAACGGCCCAAGCCCGCCAACGCTCCCAATGCGCCCCCGGCTTCGCCCGCGAGCACCAATGCCCCGCCGCCATTGTTCGGCAACGCGCAGGACGGGCCGCCGGGAACGCGCATCGAAGCGCAGTTCAAGGCGTATCATGAAGTGCTCGAGGGCGATGCCACGCGCCGTCCTATCGACGCGGTCATCGCGACGCTCAACGACATCGCGCAGAACCTGACGCTGATCACGGAGAACCCGCAGATGGCTCCGCAGGCCGTTCTGTCGCTGCAAAATCAGGTCGCCGCGCTGCGCAACAACGCATCCCGGATGCCTCCTCCATTTTCGGACATGATGCGCAACGCCGCGGCTGAATTCGAAGGCAACATGGCAGCGTCGACCGCGGGACAGCTTCTGGTCGCACTTCGCGACCAGATTACGCCGGCGTGCCAGCAAACCATCGCGAACCGGTATCCGTTCATTCGATCCGCCAAGCAGGAAGTCCCGCTCGGCGATTTCGCCAAGCTGTTCAGCCCCGGCGGCCTGCTCGACAAGTTCTTCACCCAACATCTCGCGCCTTACGCGAATACATCTCGTCCGGAGTGGGTATGGCGCCCGGAAAGCCCGGTCGGACGCACGCTGTCGCAGGAGACGCTGCGGCAGTTTCAGAAAGCCGCCTATATCCGCGATGCATTTTTTCAGAGCGGCGGCAGCGTTCCGATGGTCACGCTGTCGATCAAGCCGCCGGTCGGCAACGTCGGTATCACTATCAAGACAGATATTGGTGGCACGGTGATTACAAGCCCGAGCGCACAGGCGCCGTCGCTTTTGGGCGGGACGCCCCCGCCGCCAACCGCGACGCCGACGACCGTTCAATGGCCCGGACCGGCACCCCGCACAGCCATTTCCGTTGCCAGCGGCAACGATCCCCCCTCCGTGCTGGAACGCACCGGCCCGTGGTCGCTGTTCCGAATGCTGGAGGCCGGCTCGCTCCAAAGCAGAGCCGAGACGTCAAGCTCGACATTTATCGTCGCGGGAAACGAACTGAACTATCAGATCTCGACCGGATCGCTTCAGAATCCGTTTAACCTTACGCCATTGAGGGAGTTTCGCTGCCCAAGCGGAATCTGATGTCAATGCGATGCGGCTTGTTCGGCAAACTCGGCAGCAAACGCGATTTCATTGCCGTTGCAACGCCGCGCAAATTTCTCGAGGTCTGGGAGCCATGGATGCAGGCCTGCCTGTCGGCAAGCCGTCATCAACTCGGCGACGGTTGGCAGAGCGCATTCCTGTCAGCGCCGATCTGGCGTTTCTGGCTGGGCGCCGACATCTGCGGTACCAGCGTCGCCGGCGTCATCATGCCGTCGATCGATGCGGTCGGCCGCTACTATCCTCTGACGCTGCATGCCATCGCGGATGACGAAACATCGATCGCGCTGCCGGACGCGGATGCGCAGGATCCATGGTACGAGGACGCGGAACGCTTCCTGCTCGCCACGCTGGACCCCGGCGTGAGTTTCGAAGCCACGGCGACAGCGCTGGAGCAGCTGCATCCCGCGAGTACGCAATCCGGAACGAATGCCGAGTTGATCCGATCCGGCAGTCTCGTAGGAATGACGCCCGGAGACGATGGCTTCGCCGCTTCGCTGGCCATGCTCCGATCGACCAATCCAGGAATCTACGCCGCCGGCACGTTCTGGTGGACGGCAGGCGGCACCGACTTCGCCTCCATGGCGCTGAGTTGCCATGGCTTGCCCGATCCTTATGACTACTCGATCTTGTTGACTGGACAACTCGCACGCGCAACGGCTTCAGCGTGACAGGCGCAACCTCATCTCGGGCCGCCGTGCGGCGCGCCCTCGTATTGCAGGACGAACACCCGTGCATGACGTCGGCAGTGTAACGCACCCTGGAAAAGTTCGAAGCCGCAACGAGGATTCCTGCCTGGTCCGGTCCGACATGGGGATGTGGGCCGTTGCCGACGGCATGGGAGGGCACGATGCGGGCGACGTCGCGAGCCAAACCGTCATCGAGGCACTCAACGCGGTTCATCAAACGAGTTCCGCCGCAGAACTTCTGGACCAATGCGAGGCACAGGTGCGCAAGGCCAATGCGCAGATCGTCGCTTTGAGCAAGGCGCGCAATGCCGCGACAATCGGCACCACGGTGGCGGTTCTGCTGGTCCGCGACAATCACTTCGCTTGCATTTGGGCCGGCGACAGCCGCATCTATCGGGTGACGAACGATACGATCGATCAACTGTCGACCGACCACACCGAGGTGCAGGAATTGCTGACGAACGGCACCCTTTCACCGGACGAGGCGAAGCATTGGCCGAGCAACATCATTACGCGGGCGATCGGCGTTTCTCCCGAACCGGACCTCGACATCATCACCGGAGCCGTGGAGGCTGGAGACATCTTTATCGTGTGCAGCGACGGGCTTACGCGACACCTGGATGATAATGAAATCCGGCAATCCGTCATCTCACACGAGGCCCAAGCCGCCTGCGACGCCATGTTGGCGCTGGCCCTGGAGCGCGGCGGTCAGGACAACGTCACGGCAATCGTTGTGCGGACACCAGCCAGCCGAAAGCCGGAGAGAGAACCGACGATCTCGCCCCTCGTGCGACCAGTTCCGCGAGCACGGCCGTGACCAACTTCGATACATCCCGCACGTCTTATCGCGGGGTTCCTCCGGGAACGTCGCTGAACGGCGTCTATGCGATCGATCAGATGATCGGCGCCGGCGGCATGGGTGAGGTCTATCGCGGACACGAGGTGCAGACCGGCGCGACCGTCGCCATCAAAATGCTGCTTCCCGACATGGCCGAGAACGAAGCAGCGCTCGCGCTGTTCCGGCGCGAGGCCTCGGCACTGCTGAACCTGCATCACGACGCCATCGTCCGCTATTTCCTGTTCACCGTCGAACCCACGCTTCAGCGCCCCTATCTCGCAATGGAGTTCATCGACGGACGTTCGCTCTCCGACATTCTCGAGACCGGCCCTCTTCCATACGACGACGTAGTCAAGCTGATCCGGCGCGTTGCCTCAGGATTTCACGTCGCGCACCAGGGCGGGCTGGTGCACCGTGACGTTTCGCCGGATAATATCATCGTTCCGCGCGGCGACGTATCGAGCGCCAAGATCATCGACTTCGGCATCGCGCGCTTTACCGCGGTCGGCGACCCGACCATCATCGGTGATGGATTTGCCGGAAAGCACAACTATGTTTCGCCGGAACAAGTCGGCCTGTTCGGCCACGACGTCACGTTCAAGTCCGACATCTACAGTTTCGGGCTTGTGCTGTTCTATGCCGCGACCGGCCACAAGCTGGACATGGGCGGCAGCCAGTTTCAGCTCGTCGAAAAACGGAGAAAGGTTCCGGACCTCAGCGAGGTCGATCCACGGCTCCGTCCCATGCTGGAGCGGATGCTGCAACCCGATCCGAAAGAGCGACCGGCCTCGATGGCAGAGATCGGCGCGTGGCCGTTTCCTGACCGCAATGCAGCGGTGCCCAAGCCGGAACTTGCGCGTGCAATCAGTCCGGCCGCAAGCAACGCCGCCCCCGCTTCCCGCAAGGAGCAGGAGCACGGGCGTGGCGTTTGGTTGAAATCACTCGCGGCATCGATTGCGTTGCTTCTGATTGGCGGCGGAGTCTATGCGTACTACGCTCTCGTGTGGTCGGTTGGTGGCAAGAAACCCGCCTCTCCACTACCCGAACTCAAACAGCAAGCGTTGATCCCGAAGCCCAAATCCTCTCCACCGGCCGAGACGGCGGCACTTCCCGCGCAACCGGCAGCACGTCCCCCGCAAGCAACCGAAACGGCGGCACCCGCCGCACCGCTCGAGAAGCAGGCCGCACTGCCGAAGCCTCCGAATCCCGCGCTGTCGTCCTCCAATCCGCTCGAACGCATCCGAGCCTATCTCGATCAGTATGATGGCGGGGACTGCTTCCTGATCACACCGGTTGCGATCAGTCGGACTGCGGCGGTCCTCGAAGGCTTCGGAAATTCATCGGCAACCTTCGATGCCTTTGCGCAAGCGTTTCGCAGCGCGCAAGGTTTCAACGCCTCTATCGGAAGGCGCCAAATCGCCGCGCAACAATGTCCCGTTCTCAAGTTCGTCAACGAACTCCATGTCGATCACGCTCGCGCGCCGCGCATCAATCTCGACACCACGGAACTGAAAATTGGCGATGCTCTTTCCGGGACGATCGAAAATTTTTCCAATCGGACGATTGAATTTCTCCTGATCACCGACAACGGCCAGGTGCAGAATTTGTCGCCGCTGCTCAAGCCCGGCACCGACTCGATGTCATTCACGATCGGATTGCAAAGGAACCAGTCGGATGCGACCCCTCTGCAGTTGCTGATGGCGATTGCCTCGACACACCCGCTGCCATCTTTGCAGAATCGGCAGCCCGTCGCCGCCGACATCTTCTTTCCGCAAGCATTGAAGGAAGCCAAGGACGCCAACACGTCCGTCACGGCAACCGTGCGGTTTTTCAAACTGGAAAAATAGCAAGGAGGCTACGCGCGGGCCTCAGAGGCTTTCCGCTCTTGATGGAATCATCGGTCGTCATGCGCGGACTTGATCCGTGCATCCATCTTCTTCAAGAACGATGGATTGCCGAGTCAAGCCCGGCAATGACGTTTCCTCCTAAACAGGAAACGCTCTGGAGGCTGTCTCAAAATGCGATCGATGAAATCAAGGCTTACTCTTTCGTCATTGCAAGGAGTGAAGCGAAGCAATGACGGGAGTTCAGGTTCACACATCCCCCAGATAGACTTGTCTGCTTTTGCGGTCAGTCTCTTAGGGCCCGATGAGAACGGTCGGAAAGCCTGTTGTGATAACACCGCCGTGCGCCGTGGCATCGCCAATGCGTGCCGCAAGCGAACCGCCGATCAGGACGGTGGCGGAGCCCATTGCGATCACATCTGGACCGCCGGCGCAGACTGCCATGTCGCCGACACGCGCCGCCGGGATTCCACCGATCAGCACCGTCGGACAACATGGCGGCAAAATCGGGCCGCCGACGTGAGGAACAACACCTGTCACCATCGGACAGACATGCATGTCGGTAATGCGGGCGGCTGGAGGCATAGCTCAATCCATCGATGGCTCAGTGAACGATTTCGTTTCCAAACGTGCGACCATTATCGACTTCTCAAAATCGCCCGATGATAAGAATCCTCAGATCGGCATCGGGTTTGAAGTCCGTCGCGACATAGTCGGATCCGTTTGCATCCAATTTCAGTCGTCCCGCGCAGAAGCTGACCAGACGATCCGGCGCGCCCTTGTCGATCGCCAACTTGAACGACTTGATCGGCCCGGCCCAGTTGGCGCCAGTCTTGAGCACATAGTTGATCCTGCGCTCGCCGAGACCCGCCGTATTGGCCGCTCCGGCGCCGGCGCGCTTGTCGAGTTCCGAAAGAAACGCATCGGTGACGCAGTAATCCTTGCGATACCGGGCAACCTCGGCCGCCAATGCCTTGTTCTGCCGCAAGCCCTTGCGCAGGATCGTGTCGGGGCTGCCGCCCACGCTCGGCCGATAATGGTGCTCGACCAGAACAGGGCGATCGGCCGGAAACGTCTGCTCGCGCACCGCGGACGTCTTGACCGACCATCCCGGGGCGTATCGTGGTCGCCCGCGCTCATCCGCCCCCACGGGCATCAGCAGGCTCGTGGCGATCATCTCCTTCTGCGTCGCGGCAGGCAAATCCGCTGGCCGCAACTCCCGAGAACCGATCGGAAGCAGCGGGACCTTCAGCTGCTTGAGCTGAGCGCTGACATCCGTCGTCCCAAGCATCGCACGTTGATCGATCGTCAGCGCGACGGGTTGGCCGTCCACGCTGGTCTTGAAGTCGACGAAATTCACGGGGTCGGCGGACGGCAGCGAAATGTTTTCAGCATCCGACAGATCGATGTCGGGCAACGGGAAAGCCACGGTAACCGTCAGCGGTTTGCCGGACACATTGCTGAAGCGGTAGTGGACATCGACCGCATCCAGCGAAATCTTCAGTCGCTCGCTCTCCATGGCGATCGCGTCGGTCCGGGCCAGTTGCAGCCCACCGATCGACATTTCCGCGATGGAGTCGTTCGCATAGCCAGACGAGAGACTGCCGGCCAAAACCGGGAAAATTGTCAGAACAACCCAGGGCGTGAGACTTTTCACTGCTCATATCCGCGTTCGCAGGTCGCAGCTATTAGTCAGTCCACCGGGCGATAAAGTTCACCCCATTCGGAATCCCAGACGTTATCCGGATCCAAGACGACCACCGGGACCTTGGACTGATTGGCTAACCGGATCGCATTGCGAAAGGCGTCTCGCGCCGCGCCAAACCCGGTCACCAAATCCTGGGGAACTCGTCCGCCGGTTGCGCTGGCCGGGAAGCTCACGGAGCCCATCGCGGTATCGCCTTCCCTTTTCAAGGTGAGAAGGATCGCGTCCGGCTGAATTTCGTCGACCTGTTCGAACCTGTTCTTCGCCATCTGCGTCTCCATTAGGAGGGAGTTTGGGATAGGTCGCGGCTAGTGTATATGAGATAGCCTTGATGACATAGCACCGCAGACGCAAAGGACAGGCCACAGGGACATTTGAGCGCGGTGCGGTCGCACCGGGATTTTGAGGCTGGATATGTTTTATCGATGCCCGATCAAGACATTTGCAGCGATCGGCTCAGTGGCGGCATCGCTGTCCATGGTGTCACTGGAGACGTGCCGGGCAGACGACACCCTCGTTCGGGAGTTTTCCAGCGGAGCCGGCGCCAACGCCGTCGGCATCATCGACGCCACCGAAGATGTCGAACTGACCGGGCCGCAAGCCTTGTCCTCGGATGGCGCCGGCAATTTGTTCCTGCTGGACCAGGTCAACGGCCGCATCGTTCGTTTCGATCCCAAGAAGCCGACGGCCGAAGCCCGCATCCTGAAGATGCCGGAGAACATCAAACCCAGCGATCTTGTCGTCCGCAACAATGACATCATGGTGTGGGACGGCTCCATCCGGACCCTGCACGCGCCCGACGGCCCTTCTACCCGCAGCGTCGACAACGAGCCCGTCCAGCTTGAAGAGGTCAGCACCCGCGGCGTCGATGACCGTGTTGCGATCTCCGCCTTCGCACAGATGGGCTCGGAGCCTCCCGGATCGGCATCCGATCTCCTCGACCAGAACACGCGTGCCGTCATCACCAAGAAAGGCCGGCAGCCCGACCGGCAATACATCGCGTCGCGCAGCAAGGGATCGATCGTCGCCGACATCATTCCGGAGAAGTCCGACAACGCGGTTCGGGTCGAGATTACCGCCGCGGACACCAACGATACCATCGCGCAACTCTCCCTGCGCACGCGCGACCGTCTCGGCACCGTCGAATTTCTTGACGTCGACAACGATGACCGTTTCTACGTCCTGGCGGAAAACATCCCAACATCAGGCAGGAAGGCGTCCACTTATGTCGCGCGCTACGCCTCGAACGGAAAGTTCGAAGGCGTTTACGATCTGCCGCTCGCCAATACCCCGCTGACGCGGCGGTTTGTGACCATCTCGGGCGATGGTGACGTCTACTTCCTGCGGACCAAACCCGATAAGGTCGAAGTCGTCGGCGTGGGATTCCGTGCGCTGCGGGATTTGGCATCGGCCACGTCAACCTCGCCTGCGAACACCCCATCAGCCGCGACCAGCAAGTTCGACGGAGTCGCGGCGGTGCGGCCCTCCAACCGTCAGCAGGCCATCGAGACCGCGTTCGCGTTCGAAGGCCTTCAGTGGAAACTGACGCCGGAGAATTACGGCCCGGACCCCGACACGGCTTGTTCGGGCTTTAGCCGGATCCGACGCCCCTGGTATCTCCAGGGCAAGGTCAATCAGGAAGTGCGCGGCGTTCCCTATTGCTGGGGCTGCCATGGATCGCTTGCCAGCTTCCGTGCGCAAATCGCGAAAGGCACGAAGGCGGGCAACGTCTGCACCCATAACGCGCCGCGCGCCGACGTTGCCGGCGTCGACTGTTCCGCATTCGTCAGCGCCGCCTGGGGGTTGTCCGTCCATTACACCACCGCGGCGATCCCCGCGATTGCCAAGCCGCTTGAAAATCCTTGGGATTTGAAGCCGGGAGACGCACTGAACAAGCCCGGCTCCCACGTCATGCTGTTCCTCAGATTTACACCGGACCGCAAGGCGGAGGTGATGGAGGCCTCGACCGGCGGATGCAATGGCCGCGTCTGCCGCAATGTGTACCCGCTCGCCGGCCTCCTCGCGCGCGGATACGTCCCGGTGAGATTCCGCGCCTTCGCGGACGATCAGGTCGTCGTTTCCGAGAATGCCTATCAGAAAGACGTCGCAACCGGCCGCTCGCAAAAAGCAGCCGCGCGGAAAAAGAGATAGTTGAACGACGCGGCGACCACCGCCGACCAATGCAGGTGGCCCGAGATGGCACCCAGCCGTGTGTTGAGGATAACCGATGCGTTTGATCTTGATACTTTCGGCCAGCATATTTCTGACCTTCCTGGCGCCTCTCGCAATGACGCCCGCCTCGGCGGCGTCGGCCGTTCAAATTCGCGATCCGGACGGTGGCGAAGTCCGTGGCTTTGTGATCGGAATCGACGCTTACCAGCATGTCCGACCGCTCAAGGGAGCCGTCGCCGACGCACATGACATCGAGCATACCCTCAAGGAAATGGGTGTTCACGACGTTGTCACCATGATCAACGAACAGGCCAACCGCGCCCAGCTCCTGCGTGAACTGAGCGCGATGGTCGCCCGCACCAACCCCAATGACCTCATCTTTCTTTCGATCGCCGGACACGGCACCCGGGAGCCGGAGCGCGTCAAGGGATCTCAGCCGAACGGCCTGGAGAACGTTTTCCTCCTCCCTGGCTTCGAGCCGACCGCCGAAGGCTCTCAGCAGCGCGTCCTTGGGAGTGAGTTCAACCACTTCATCAAGCAATTTGAATTGCGTGGCGCAAAGGTCGTGTTCATCGCCGATACCTGCCACGGCGGCGGCATGGCGCGCAGCATCGATCCGCGCGCCGAGCAAATGAGCTTCCGGCAAGTGCCGCAATACACATTGCTGGTCGATACCCTCAAACCCGTAACCGACTCCAACAGCCCTCAATCGGAACTCGACCTCGACCGCACGGCTTTCCTCGCCGCGGTGGATCAAAACACGAAGGCGCCCGAGGTTCGGATTCCTGGAATAGAGGGGTTTCGCGGCGCGTTGAGCTATGCCGTTGCGCGCGCGCTCGAAGGCAATGCGGACGCCAACAATGACGGAAAGGTCACCGTCAAGGAGCTGTTCGACAATGTTCGGCAGGTTGTCTACCAACTGTCGGATCAACGCCAGATCATCGTCACCCGAAACTCGCCAGGACAATCGCTCGACTCGAGCGTCGTCGATCTCACGCGCGGCGTGACGATGGTCGGAGGTCCGAACTCTCTGCCTCCCTCGCCTTCCGCCCCAGCCGCACAGTCACGAGTCGCGAACGCGTCGTCCAGCAGCGCGCCCGCCGCCGCCACAGCGGTCAAATCCAATCCACCGGCTTTCGAACGGACCACCACACCAATTCGGCTCGCCTCGCTGGACGGAAACTCTGCTTACTTCTCGAAGCTGAAGTTCAACGACACGCCCGTCAAGACCGTATCGCCCACCGACAACCCGGATTTGATTTGGGATCCTGCATCGCATGACGCGATCGCCTGGGGCGACGTCGTCGCCTACAATGTCGACGCCAGCGAGCTGTCAACCGTTGTCGATCGCACCGCTACCATCCGCGAATTCAAACGATTTTCGACGAAGTCGCCGCAGGTGATGCGGATGTCGCCTGACGACCGGCAGCACCACAACGCTCAGACCGTTGAGATCAATCTCTCGGATGTTGCAGGACGTGCTGTTGTCCTCTTCAACATCTCCGGCAACGGCGCGACCCAAATGCTTTATCCACTCGGAACTGACGCGTCGCCCGTCCGATCGAATAATTTGCGCATACCTTTAAGGATTCGCGAGCCGTTCGGCGCCGAGCAGGTCATCGCCATTACATCGGAGCAGCGCATCCCCGATCTCGAGCAGGTCCTGACGCAACTGAACGGGCGACGTCTGCCGGGACATGTCATCAAGATTCTTCAGCGATCGCTTCCGCCCGATGCCCGGATCGGATCAGTCGGTTTCTTCACCGCTCCATAGCTTTTGGACTCCGCTGCAAATGATGTCCGCCATGCGTGATTTTCATCTTTGGCCGGTCGGTCGATCTGCAATGCGGCTTGAGCAGCTCGTCTTGCCGACGAGCGCCAATCGACTGCGCCGCGAGACCCGTGGCCATGCTTAGACGAGCCGCAACCATCGTCCTCGTTCTTGCGGCCGGGTGCGTCGCCGCCCAAGCGGGCCATCCCGCGTCCGGGCTCAATCCGGCTTCGAGCAAGCCTGCCTTTTCGTCGCCCCTGACGCTGATGGCGCAAGCCGCAACGCCGGCGGTTACCATGCCAAATCCGGCAAGACTTGCCATCAAGATGATGCCAAGCTCCCCGGTCGAACTCGGAGCGAACATTGAGTTTCAAATCACCTCGGCAAAGCGCGGGTATGTTCTGTTGGTGGATATCGACTCCACCGGAAAGATGACCCAGATATTTCCCAATCCGGAACTGCTCGAACGAATGGACGACGACAACATCAATTTGATCCGGGCGAACGGTCGGCTGACGGTGCCGAGCGAAGCAATCATCAAGCAGGGTTTCAGCTACCGCGCGACGGGACCGGTCGGACCGACTGCAATTGTCGCGATCCTCAGCCACAGAAAAGTTCAGCTCATCGATCTTCCGGACATGACCGAGGGTGGAACCACGGCCGCCTCGGCGAACCGCCTTTTGAAATGGGTCGACGAATTGAGAGTCGCGGATCCTCACTCAGGTAAATTGCTGCCAAGCGAGTGGTCATATGATTTCAAGAGTTACGAAATCCGATAAGCGACGAAGCGCCATCTCTGCTCACGAACCTGAGGGCTTCGCACGCGACGCCGAACCGCGACCGAGCACGCTTCGACGCCTATTCGGCTTTCTGCGCGATTTTTTCGATACGATCGATCATCGCATCCGCTTTGCAACAGACCGCGAGGCTTCCGGCAGTTCTACCGTTTCATGACGTTTAGTTTCGAGATCCCGACGGCGAAGAATTTTGCGAGACAAGGGAGATTGCAACATGGCATTCAAGATGACTCTCAACCCCAACCCGGCCGGATTGACGTGGATCATGAACGTATCGGCCAAAGTCGGCACCGAGGACGATTGCGTCAATCGGCCGAACGACGTTGAAGCAGTCCAACGCCTGCTGAATCTGTTTCTCCCCAAAACCAAGGTCTTCAAACTCGGATTTGGACCGGTCAGAACAAATGGCGTCTTCGATGCGCTGACAGGATTCTATCTCTTCAAACTTCAACGAGGCGGCATCCTCGCCGGCTTCAAGAGCGACGTGGTGGATGGCTGCGTGTCCAGGGCCACGGGCTTCGGGTACGGTGGTCACACCCAGTTCACGATCGTGTCGTTGAACCAATCCGCACGCGACGCCGACAAGGCCGGTTACGATAATTTCATGGACACGTTCATGGCACTCGCCTGACCGCCAACCCAATCGGCGGCCGCGAGCCGATCCACCGACCATGACGGCTTGCCGCCAGCGGACAACTCGGCTCGGTGTTGGCTCATTCTTTTCCCAGGCCCGCGACCACACGCGCATAAGCAACGTGCAAGGGCTCTGTCGCGGAGTTTGATTCTTTCGCAAGAATCTCCGCAACACTTCTCATTACGAGACTCTTGAGATGATACTCCAGCCGTCGCCGCTGCACTTCATCCGCGTTTCTGTTGTTTCGGAGAAAAGCGTGATGCTGCGATACGGCTTCATTCAAAGCCGCCAATCCGTCGTTATCCGCAGCCGTCGTCATGATGACCGGTGGAACCCAAGACGCATCAAGGTGCTGCCTTAACTTGAGCACGGCGCGAATTTCGCGTGCGATTTTGTCGGCGCCCGGCAGATCGGCTTTGTTGATGACATAGATATCCGCCATTTCCAGCATTCCCGCCTTCATGGCCTGAATCTGGTCGCCGGACTCCGGAATGAGCACGAGAACCAGCGTATCGACCAGCGACCGAACGGCGTGCTCCGCCTGCCCGACGCCGACCGTTTCGAGGATCACCTCGTCGAACGGGTAACCATCCAGCGTCGCCAGCACGTCCGCGATGTTATCGGCGAGCCCGTCACTCGCACTCCGGCTGGCGAGCGAGCGGATAAACAAGCGGGGATCGTCGGCAATATGATCCATGCGTATCCGGTCGCCGAGGATGGCGCCATGCGTCAGCGGACTTGAGGGATCGATCGCAACCACGGCAACCTGTGCGCCGCCATCGAGGCGTTTCCGTGCAAAGCGCCCGATCAACGTACTCTTGCCGGCACCTGGTGGTCCGGTGATGCCGATGCGATATGCGCCGCGCGACGTGCCCTGCATTCCTGCCAGCGCTTCGGCAACCGATGCGTTCGCGATCCGTGACAGCGCCCGGCCCAGCGCGCGCCGATCCAATCGCTTCAGCTCTCGCTCAAGCCCATCACCCACGGAATTCAAGCAGCCTGTTCAGGCGACAGCTTGCGCGCAAGCTCCGACACCACATCATCGAGCCTCATTTCCGCAGTGAAGATTCCGACCACGCCCGCGTCCATCAGCATCGCGCGATCCTCGGCCGGAATGGTGCCGCCGACGAACACCGGAATGTCGCTTGCATTCAGAGCCTTCAATTCGCGCATGGTTTCCGCGACCAGCTCCTTGTGGCTGCCGGACAGTAGTGACAGGCCGACCGCATCGACGTCCTCGTCGACCGCCACGCGGGCAATGAAGCCCGGCGTCTTGCGCAGCCCGGTATAGATCACCTCGGCGCCGGCATCGCGCAGCGCCAGCGCAATGATCTTCGCCCCGATGTCATGCCCGTCGAGGCCGGGCTTGGCGATCATGATCCGCTTGCCTTTAAGATTGCTCATAGCCGTACTGGCTCCTGAAATTCGCCCCATCCCTGCTTCAGGCGCGCGACCATCTCACCGACGGTCGCGTAGGCATGACAGCAATCGATCAGATAAGGCATGAGATTCTCATTGTCCTTTTCCGCCGCGGCCGCCAGCTTGTTGAGACTGGCTTCGACCGCGACATTGTCGCGCCGGTCGCGGATGGCCTCAAATTTCTCGATGACCTTGGCCGCGGCCTGCGGGTCGAGACGGAACACCTCGCCGAAGTCATCGGTCTGACTTTCGCGACGGAACGCATTCTGCCCGACAATGACGGTATCGACCGCATCGATCTTGCGACGCCGCTCGGTGGCGCGCTCCGCCAATCGCATCTGCAACCAGCCATCCTCGATCGCCTTGACGACGCCGCCATAGGCATCGATTTCATCCATCACCTTGAGGATCTCATCTTCCATCCGGTCCGTCAGATGCTCGACGAAGTAACTGCCGCCGAGCGGATCGACCGTCTTCGAGATGCCGCTTTCATAGGCGATGATCTGCTGCGTCCGCAGCGCGATCTCGGCGGAGAACTCGGTTGGAATCTGGAACGCTTCATCGTAAGCGCAGGTGAAGATCGACTGCGCGCCGCCAAGCACAGCGGCCATGGTTTCAATTCCGACGCGCACGATGTTGTTATAAGGCTGCGATGCGGTCAGCGACGACCCGCCGCAGACCACGCCAAAACGGAAGTGCATTGCCTTGTCGTCAGTGACGCCATAGCGGTCCCGCAGGATCTTTGCCCATACGCGACGCCCGGCACGGAATTTGGCGACCTCTTCGAAAAAGTCCATGTGGACATAGAAGAAGAAACTCAGCCGCTTGGCGAACTTCGTCGCATCGCCGCCACGCCGCAATAGTTCATCCACATAGGCGAAGCCATTCGCCAGCGTGTAGGCCATTTCCTCCACGGCCGTCGAACCCGCATCGCGCACATGCGCCCCCGCAATCGATATCGGATTGAAGCGCGGCGTGGCATCGTTCGAGAACAGGATGGTGTCGGCGATCAGGCGCATCGAAGGACGTACCGGGAAGATCCACGTCCCGCGCGCGACATATTCCTTCAGGATATCATTCTGGATGGTCCCAGTCAGCTTGGCGCGAGGCACGCCCTGCTTGTCGGCACAAGCGCAATACATCGCGTAAATGATCGCCGCGGTGCCGTTGATCGTGAAGGATGTCGAGATCTTCGACAGGTCGATGCCGTCGAAGAGGATTTCCATCTCCGAGAGATTGGACAAGGACACGCCGACTTTTCCGACCTCGGCCCGCGCCATCGCATCGCTCGGGTCGTAGCCGCATTGCGTCGGCAGATCCAACGCCACCGACAAACCGGTTTGCCCCTGGTCGAGCAGAAACCGATAGCGGGCGTTGGATTCCTCGGCGGTGCCGAAGCCGGAATACTGGCGGAAGGTCCACAGCCGTCCACGAAACCCGTCGGGGAAAATCCCGCGCGTGAAGGGAAATTCAGCCGGTTGCCCGGGATTGGGATCGCGCACCATCTCCGGCGTCGCCAGCACCGGAACATCGATGCCGGATGGCGTTCGCGGCAGCGGCAAGGCGAGATCGTCATGAGCCATCGATTTAGCGGAAGCGGTCATGGTTTACCCCTCACTGTGCGGGAGCCAGCACCTTGGCGGCGGCGGCCCAATGATCGTCGTGGGTCCAGCTCGCGACGAAGTGTTCGAGTTCGATGGCCCGGCGCTCCTCGTGCGGCAGACCGAGGCGCTCCGCGAGCGCCACCGCCTTGAACCCCCGAAGCACTCGCGGCACCTGCTTGCGCATCGGCGCGACGAAGGCGGCGACGAACGCATCGAAATCCTCGTCGACATTGGCGACGGCTTCCGCCAGCCCCAGCATCACGGCTTCCGTCCCTGAAATCACCGCGGCGCGCGTCGTCAACGACAACGCGCGCGCGTGACCAACCAAGCGCACGAGATCCAGTCCGCCTCCCCATGACGTCGAGATGTTGATGCGGCCCTGGATGAATCCGATCCGGGCGTGCGCCGCCATCAGCCGCATGTCGCAAGCGACCGCCAGTTCCGCGCCTCCCCCGAGCGCATCGCCGTTCAGCGCCGCGATCACCGGCAGCGGAAAGCGGCGAACGGCATCAAGCGCGGCATAGGACTCGTTGGAGAATTGCCGCGAAGCTTCGGTCTCGCGAATGGCTTCGACCTCCCGCAAATCTCCGCCCGCCGCAAAGCTCTTCGTGCCAGCCGCGGTGACGACGGCAAGCCGCAAGTTCTCGCGGTCCCGATGCGCTCGAAACGCTTCCCCGATGGCGGCGAGGACAGAACGACTCAGCGGATTGCGCTTCTCCGGACGATTGATCGTGACGCGAAGAACGTCATCGTCGACCCGGACCAGAACGTCACCATCGCTCATGTCACCTGTTCTCCGATCGTCGTGAAGCAGCGGTGATCGCCAAATCTTGTTCATCGCCACGTCTTGCGCTTCTTCCATCTGCGAACACCGCGCACGCCTTTGTCTTTGATACCAAGATAAAACTCCCGGACGTCGTCCTTTTCCAGCAACGCGGGGCCGGTATCCGCCATGACGATGCGCCCCATTTCCAGAATATATCCGAAATGGGCGACATGAAGCGCAACATTGGCGTTCTGTTCGACCAGAACGATGGTCGTTCCGCTGTCGCGGTTGATCCGGACGATGATCTCGAAGATGTCCTTGACCAGCTTCGGCGAGAGGCCCAGCGAGGGTTCGTCGAGCAGGATGACCTTGGGGCGCGCCATCAGGGCGCGGCCGATCGCAACCATCTGCTGCTCGCCGCCGGACAGCATACCGGCAGGACCGTTGGCACGGGTCTTCAGCGACGGGAAATACTCGAACACCCGCTCAAGGTCCGAGGCAATGGCGGCATGGTCGTGCCGCGTATAGGCGCCGAGTTGAAGGTTCTCCTTGACACTCAGGAACGGAAACAGCTCGCGCCCTTCCGGCACCAGGCTGATGCCGAGCCGCACCACGCGATCGGGGTCCATGCGCTGAATATCGCGTCCTTCGAACGAGACCGATCCCTTCTGCGGGTCCATGATTCCGCTGATGGTCTTGAGGATGGTGGTCTTGCCGGCGCCATTCGCACCTAGGATCGCCACGATCTGCCCTTGCGCAACGTCGAAACTCACCCCGCGAATGGCCATGGTCGGACCGTAATAGGTCTCGATGTTGCGCACCTCCATCAAATGGCTCATCCGCATCACCCTCCGAGGTATGCCTTGACGACATCGGGATGGTTCTGCACCTCCGCCGGCGTTCCGATGGCAAGAAGCCGTCCGTAATTGACCGCCATCACGCGATCGGAAACGTCGTTGACCAGCGCCAGATCGTGCTCGACCATCACCACGGTGATGCCGAGATCGTCGCGAATGTCGCGTATCCAGAACGAGAGGTCTTCGGTTTCCTCGACATTCAGCCCCGAAGACGGCTCGTCGAGTAAAATCAGTTTCGGCTGCGTGCAAAGCGCGCGCGCGACCTCGATGACTTTACGCACGCCGTATGGCAAGTGCTGCACCACGACATCGCGATAGTGCTGCAAATCGAGAAAATCGATGATCTCCTCGACCCGCCGGCGAATCTCGCGTTCGGCACCCCTGACGCGCGGCAGGAACAGCATCTCCTCCCAAGCGCGGGTTTTTCGGTGCGCGTGCTGGCCGAGCAGCAGGTTCTGAAGCAGCGTCGCCTGTTCGAACAGTTCGACGTTCTGAAACGTCCGCGCGATGCCGCGCCCGGCGATCTGGTGTGGCGGCATGCGCGTGATGTCGTCGCCATCAAAGACAAGCATGCCGCTCGTCGCCTGATAGATGCGGCTGATCAGGTTGAAGATCGTTGTTTTCCCGGCGCCGTTCGGCCCAATGATGGTGAAGATCTCGCCCTTGTTGACGTCGAAGGTAATCCCGTCGACCGCCTTGATGCCACCGAAATTGATCGCAAGATCCTGGGCCTGGAGGATCGTCATTGCAACCGCTCCGTTCGCATATAGGTCTTCTGCCGCTTGAAGGTCGCACTCTTGTACATCGGAAACTGGGAGAAGAAGAACTTGATCTTCAACCAGAGCCCATTGAGGCCCAGCGGCTCGAGCAACACCACCAGCACCAGGATCAGGCCATAGATGCCCGGCTCCAGCGCGGGTTGCTGGCCGATCGCGGCCGGCAGATAGTCGCGCACGATGGCGATCACCGTCGGCAGCAGCACCAGAAAGATCGCACCGAAGATCGCGCCATGGATCGAGCCGACGCCGCCGACCATCACCAGCATCAGGAGTTGGATCGACAGGATCGGCGTAAAGATGTCCGGGGTCAGATAGCCGACCTTATGCGCGAACAATCCGCCGGCGATCCCGGCGAGGAACGCGCTCACCGCGAAGGCGAACGCTTTATAACCGGCGAGATTGACCCCCATGCTTTGCGCCGCGATTTCGCTGTCGCGGATCGCGATCCATGCGCGCCCGGTCGGCGCGCGCAATAGGTTGATGATGCCGAGAATGCATAACACGAGGATCGCAAGGCAAAGATAGTAGAAACCGACTTCGCCATCGATCTCGATGCCAAGAAACTGCGGCTTCGGCACCGGAGCGCCGCGCGATCCGCCCGTCAACGTCTCCCATCGCACGAAGACCTCTTCGGCAATGGCGCTGAACGCCAGCGTCGCTATCGCAAGATAGAGGCCGCGCATGCGGATCGCGGGAATGCCGATCACCAATCCCGCCATCGCCGCCGCAGCGCCACCGCACAAGATGGCCGGTATGAACGGGACGCCATGACGGATCAGAAACGCATGAACATAGGCGCCGATACCGAGGAACGCCGCATGGCCGATCGAGATCAGTCCGGTATAGCCCGTGAGCACCATCAGCGAGAGGCCGGCGAGCGACCAGATGAACAGGAAGCTCAACTCACCGACGTAGAACGGAGCGACGACGAGAGGCGCCGCGAGCAAGGCGACCGCGAGCAGCGAATACCAGAAGACGGCTCCGCCATGGGGAAACAGGTTGATGTCCTGATCGTAACGCGTTTTGAAAATGAAGCGCATGCTACACCTTCTTGCGTCCAACGGCGCCGAACAGACCCTGCGGCCGCACCACAAGCACCGCGAGAAGCACAATATATGCGGCGGTGTCCTTGAAACCTTCGGGGAGATAGACACCTGAGAACAGCTCGATCAGCCCGATCAGGATGCCGCCCACCACGGCGCCGGCGATGGAGCCGAAGCCGCCGATCACTGCGGCGGCGAATGCTTTCAGGCCGATCGCGCCCGTGTTGGGATCGATCAGGCTGATGGGCGCCAGCATGACACCAGCAATGGTGGCCACGCCTGCCGACAGCGCCCATACGCTGGAAAGCACGCGCTTCACGGGAATTCCCATGCAATAGGCGGCGAGTTGATTTTGCGACGCCGCCTGCATCGCAAGGCCGACGCGGGTAAAACGGAAGAAGGCGAACAGGAACACGCACAGGATCGCCGTCGTCACCAGGATCGCCAAATAGACCGCGGAAATCACCACGCCATCGATGTGCAGGACGGCCTTGTCAAACGGTGACGGCAGGCCGCGCGTTTCCGGTCCCCACACCATCGATGCGGCGCTGCGCATCATGACACCGAGCCCGATCGTCAGCATCACCGTCGAGAACTGCGGCTGACCGATGATGCGTCGCACCACAACCATATCCAGCAGCCCGCCGAACGCCGCCATCACGACAACCGCGAGCGCCAGCCCGATCCAGTAGTTGAAACCGAACTCCACGATCAACGTGAATGCCACGAACGCGCCGAGCATCATCATCTCGCCCTGGGCGAAGTTGACGACTTCGCCGGCCTTGTAGATCAGGACGAAACCGAGCGCGACGAGACCGTAAATGCAGCCGACAGCCAGTCCATTAATGAGAAGCTGCAGAAACTCAGCCATCGATCGGCCTCCATGCATGGAGAGGCGATCCGCAAGGCGGGGCAATCAGGTCACAACAGTCGAAGGATTTCGAACCGCCCATGATCCTCCCTCACGTTCGTCGCCATTTGCACCATCGGCGTCGTGAGACTCCGGGAGCAACGATACGTTACCGGATGCTAGATCATTTATGACTGGCAAGTCAACTTATGCGTTTCAACGGAATGCATATCGCGAACTCGACATCTCATTCGACAGGATTCGCTTATCCTCGGAATCGCGAATTTTTCGGAGAAATATAGCGTTTTTCAACGATCGGAGCAGTTCGTTCCGCATTTCAGATACTCAATCGAAGCGCGTGAATACCTCCCGAGAAGAACGCATGGTAGGAACTAAAATTCACAAAATATGATCCATTAGTCATTTTTGTGGATTTGCCGACCGATCGCTGATAGGGTGACGGGAAATCGTCGAAAGGGAGGACGCCAATGAGCGTTGAAGGCAAGGTCGTTATCGTCACTGGAGCCGCGCGCGGCATCGGTCAGGAATATGTACGCGCCCTCGCCGCGGCAGGCGCCCGCCCGGTCGCGGCCGACCTCAACGATTGCGCCGACACCATCGATCTCGCCAAGGCCGCCGGAGGCCAGGCGCTCGGCGTCAAGTGCAACATCACCGATGCCGGATCGACCGATGCGATGGTGCGCGCAGCAACCGACGCCTTCGGCCGGGTCGACGGCCTCATCAACAACGCGGCGCTCTATGGCGGCCTGCGCGGCGGCCGTTTCGAAGCAATTGCCGAGACGGACTGGGACGCCGCGATGGCGGTGAACGTCAAGGGCATCTGGAATTGCTGCAAGTCCGCCGTGCCGGCGATGCGGGCCTCCGGCAGAGGCAGCATCATCAACATCGCCTCCCTTGCGGCGACGTTCGGCACGCCGTTCGTCCTGCACTACACCACATCGAAAGCGGCAGTGATCGGCATGACGCGCGGGCTGGCGCGCGAACTCGGCCGCGACAACATTCGCGTCAACGCCGTTGCCCCCAGCGCTGTCATCACCGAAGGCACGCGCGAATTCTTCGCCAACAAGCTCGACAAGGCGCTCGACGTCGTGAAAGCCGGGCAAGCCATTCAACGCAACCTGCAACCGGGCGACCTGTCCGGAACGATCCTCTGGTTGTTGTCCGATACGTCGGCGTTTGTTACCGGGCAGACGATTTCCGTCGACGGCGGCACCGTGATGAACTGATTAGCGGTCGAACGGGAGAAAGCCATGACCAAGAGTTCGAAAGCCGAAATCAAGCCCGCCGCGATATCGGATGCAACGCGCCAGTTCGTCGGAACGCCGCGCGCCATGCTTATCGACGGCGAGTGGGTGCAGGCCCTGTCCGGCCGCACGCTGCCGGTGTTCGATCCCGCAAGCGGCGAGCAGTTTGCCACCGTACCGGCCGGCGCGGCGGAAGACGTCGATCGCGCGGTGGCCGCCGCGCGGTGCGCATTTGAAGGCCCCGATTGGCGAAAATTTCGCCCTGTCGATCGCGAACGTCTGCTGTTGCGTCTTGCCGATGAGGTGGAGGCGCACGGCGACGAACTCGCCGAGATCGAGTGCCTCGACAACGGCAAGAGCCTGGCGCTGGCGCGGCGCGTCGACCTCAAGAACACCGTCGAATTCCTGCGCTACATCGCCGGTTGGGCCACCAAGATCGAAGGCGCGACCGTCGACGTGTCGTTCCCCCGGCCCCGCGACGGCGAGTACTTCGCCTATACCCGCAAGGAGCCCGTAGGCGTCGTGGGCGCGATCATTCCATGGAATTTCCCGCTGATGATGGCGGCGTGGAAGATCGGCCCCGCTCTCGCGACCGGTTGCACCGTCGTGCTCAAGCCTGCCGAAGAAACGCCGCTGACGGCGCTGCGGCTCGGAGAATTGCTGCTGAAGGTCGGCTGCCCCAAGGGCGTCGTCAACATCGTGACCGGCATCGGCGCTGAAGCCGGCGCCGCCCTGGCTGCGCATCCGGGGATCGACAAGATCGCGTTCACCGGCTCCACCGAGGTCGGCAAGTTGGTCGGCCACGCCGCAATGGACAACATGACGCGCGCTTCGCTCGAACTCGGCGGCAAATCTCCCGTCATCGTGCTTGATGATGCCGATCCCGCCGCCGTGATCGGAGGCGCCGCCAGCGCCATCTTCTTCAATCAGGGCCAGGTCTGCACCGCAGGCTCCCGCCTCTACGTGCAGAAGAAGCTGTTCGATCAGGTGGTGGGCGGCATCGCCGACTCCGCCGAGAACATGAAACTCGGATCCGGTCTCGATCCGACAACCCAGATTGCGCCGCTGGTTTCCGAACGGCAGCGCGACCGCGTCTGGAGCTATATCGAGGCGGGCAAGGGCCAAGGCGCGCGTGCCGTTGCCGGCGCGACGCGGCCGGACCACGCCGGCTACTTCATCCGGCCGACCGTATTCGTCGATGCCGAAAACAGCATGCGGATCGTGCAGGAAGAAATCTTCGGGCCGGTGCTGGTCGCCATGCCGTTCGAGGATCTGGATGAAATCGCCCGCAAGGCGAACGATACGCCTTATGGTCTCGGCGCCAGCATCTGGTCGCGTGACCTGAGCAAGGTTCACCGCTTGATTCCGAAGATCAAGGCCGGCACCGTTTGGGTCAATTGCCACAACCTGATCGATCCGGCGCTGCCGTTCGGCGGTTACAAGCAATCCGGCATCGGCCGCGAGATGGGGCGCTCAGTGATCGATCTTTATACCGAGAACAAGTCGGTCTGCATGGCCGTGTAGATGAGGCGCCATGGTGCGTGTCGCGACCATTGATGAACTCGATCTTCCGGACCTGATCCGTCCGGGCGATCGCGTCATCTTCAGTCAAGGCACGGCTGAGCCCCGCAGCCTCACCCAACGCCTGGTCGCCCAACACAATGAACTACCGGAGATCGAGGTTTTTCTCGGCGCACAGTTCTCCGAAACATTCAGCGCCGGGGACTGCCCCCGAATGTCGTTCGTAAGCTACGGCGCGCTCGGCAGGACGGCGGCGCTGGCACATAAGGGCCGGCTGAGCGTGATCCCGTCGCATTACGGCTGGCTGTCGCAAACCTATACCTCCGGCGAGCGGCGCGCCGACGTGGCGTTGCTTCAACTGGCGCCGCCGCAGGCCGGGCGCGGCTACAGTCTCTCCCTCGCAAACGATATCGCCGCGCAGGCAGCGCGCCACGCGCGCCTCGTCATTGCCGAAGTCAATGCCGATGCGCCGTGGACCTTCGGCGCGGAACTGCCGCCAGAGATCACACCGCATATTCTGGTCGAAGCCAAGCATAAGCCGATCGAGTTGCCGCCGCCCTCCACCGGACCGACCGAAGAGGCGATCGCACGTTTTGTCGCTGAACTCATTCCGGATGGCGCCACGCTGCAACTCGGCGTCGGAATGATCCCGGAAGCCATTCTCGCCCAACTCGCCCATCATCGCGATCTCGGCATCCATTCCGGCCAGATCGGCGATGGCGTGGTGAAGCTGATCGAGAGCGGCGTCATCACCAATTCGAAAAGGCGGCTCAATCAGGGATGCACTGTTTCGGGATCGCTATTCGGAACGCGACGGCTCTACGACTTCGCGCATCTCAATCCGGTCATTCGCGTCCGCCCTCCGTCGGAAACGCATAGTTTCAACGTCATTGCGGATATCGACAGGTTCATCGCAATCAATTCGGCGATCGAGATCGATCTCACCGGTCAGGTGAACGCGGAAGTCGCGAACGATATCTATGTCGGCGGGCTCGGCGGGCAACTCGATTTCATTCGCGGCGCCAACGCGTCGGCCGGCGGGCGCGCCATCATCGCCCTGCCGGCAACTGCACGGAACGGTACGGTCAGCAGGATCGTACCATCGCTGACGACCGTGACCTGCCCGCGCGGCGATGTCGATGCGATCGTCACCGAATTCGGGATCGCCGAACTTCGCGGACAATCCCTCGACGAGCGACGCCGCCGCATAATTGCGATCGCGGCCCCACAATTCCGCGACCAGCTCGCCGCAACGCAACACTGACGGACACCGGAAAGCGCACAAACTGCCGCAAAATACATTCGTCTCGATTGACAATGATCCATGAACCACGGATCATATTTCACAACAAGAGGCGATGTCAGAAATCGGGAGGCTGACATGGTTGATCAAGATCGCTGCCGCTGGTGTGCTTGCCACGAGGCGCGCGCATCAAAACATCCTCGCCGCAGCATCGATGGTCGCCAGTGATGCTCGCACCTGTCTCTCCGGCATCGTATCAAGACTTCGAGCGCCCGCTTCTCGTGGATGGCTGCGATACCGTCTCGAAACTGTTCTGGGCCAAGGTTCAGCAACGCGGCGACACCATCGCGATGCGCGAGAAGGATTTCGGCATCTGGAATCCGATCACCTGGAAAGAGTACGGCGGCCGCGCGAAACTCGCCGGACTGGGCTTGAAAAGTCTTGGACTGAAGCGCGGTGACGTCGTGTCAATCATCTCGGAAAATCTTCCAGAGTGGCTCTACACCGACATGGGAACGCTCGGCGTCGGCGGTGTCACCAACGGAATCTACACCACCGATTCAGCCAAGCAGGTGGAGTACATCGTCAACGACAGCCGCACCCGCTTCTTCTTTGCCGAGAACGAGGAGCAGCTCGACAAGATCCTGCTGACGCGCGCCAATTGCCCCTCGCTGGTCAAGATCATCGTCTACGACATGGAAGGCTTATTGCGGTTTGATGATCCGCAAGTCATCTCGTTCGACGAGTTGCTGCGGCTCGGCGCCGCCTACGAACAGTCGCATCCGGGCCTGTGGGAACGCGAAGTGGGGTTGGCGAAGCCAAACGATCTTGCGGTTCTCATCTACACGTCGGGAACAACCGGTCCGCCCAAAGGGGCGATGATCAGCCATCGCAATATCATTTATCATATCTCCAACGCCGAGGTTTTCTGCGAGAGCGCCGCCGGAGACGAACTGCTGTCATTCCTGCCGCTCTGTCATATCGCGGAGCGCAAGTTCAGCGTCTTCTATCCGCTCAAGACCGGCGCGGTCATCAACTTCATCGAAAGCCTGGACACCGTTCCGGAGAACGCGCGCGAAGTGGCGCCGACCTGGTTCTTCGCGGTCCCGCGTATCTGGGAGAAGTTCTATTCCGATATCACCATCAAGATGTCGGACGCCACCGTCGTCGGCAAAGCCGCCTACAATGCCGCTATCGCTGTCGGCAAGGCTCGCGCCTTGCGTGGCCTCGCCGGCGAGACCATTCCGCTCTATCTCAATGCCGCATTCTGGATCGCGGACAAGCTGATCCTCAACAACCTGAAGACCTATCTGGGCTTGCGCCGGACCCGCATTCTCGGTACCGGGGCTGCGCCGATCTCGCCCGACCTCATCGTCTGGTATCTCGCGCTCGGTCTGGAGATGCGCGAAATCTACGGGCAGACCGAGAACACCGGAATCTCGACGGTGATGCCGCGGCGAAAGAAACTCGGCACGGTCGGCGTCGCCCTGCCCGATACCGAGATCGCATTATCGCCGCAGCGTGAAATCCTGGTGCGCGGACCGCACGTTTTTATCGGCTACCTCAACAACGAGAGCAAAACAGCGGAGACGGTGATCGATGGCTGGCTTCACACCGGAGACATCGGCGAGATCGACGACGACGGCTACGTCAAGATCACCGACCGGATGAAGGACATCATCGTCACCGCCGGCGGCAAGAACATCACGCCATCGGAAATCGAGAACCAGTTGAAATTCTCGCCCTTCATTTCCGATGCTGTCGTCATCGGCGACAAGCGCAAGTATCTCAGTTGCCTGATCATGATCGACCACGACAACGTGGTGAAATACGCGCAGGACCGCGCCGTACCATTCACGAACTATGCATCGCTCTGCGCCGCGAAAGAGGTGCGGGACCTCATCAGTGGCGAGATCGAGAAGGTCAACAAGAACTTCGCACGCGTCGAAACGATCAAGCGGTTCGCCTTGATCGACCAATTGCTGACCGCGGAGGACGACGAACTGACGCCGACGATGAAACTGAAGCGGAAATTCGTCAACGAGAAGTACAAGACCTTGATCGACGCGATGTACGACGAACGCAACTAAAACGCACAAGACAATCCAACGCTCTGGGAGGAGTGAGTATGAAGGTCAATCTCTGGATATCCTGCATGATCGCGGCGTTGCTGGCCTCAACCGCAGCAAACGCGCAAGCCCCGGTTTGGAAGACTCAAGGCGTGACCAAGGACGAGATCGTCCTTGGCATGCATGCCGACCTGTCCGGTGTCGCCGCCACCTTCAGCGTCGGCGTCGTCAATGCCTTCCGCATGCGCATCGATGAGGTGAATGCCGCCGGCGGCATCCACGGGCGGAAGCTGAAGCTGGTGGTCGAGGACACCGGCTATCAGGTCCCCAAGGCCATTCAGGCCGCAAACAAACTCATCAACCGCGATCATGTTTTCGCAATGATCGGAAACCTCGGCACGCCGCAGAACAACGCGGTTCTTCCGGAGCAGTTGAAGGCCGGCGTTCCGAACATCTTCCCGATCTCGTGGGCGGAATCGATGTCGAAGCCGTTCAATCCGCAGAAATTCGCGATCTACGCACCCTATTCAGATCAAATCCGCTCGGCGATCAAGTACATGGTCCAGAAGAAAGGCAAGAAAACCATCTGCGCCATGTATCAGGACACGGACTTCGGCACCGAGGTCTTCAACGGCGCCAAGGCCGAACTCGACGCGCTCGGCCTGAAGTTCGCCGAGGTCACGACGCACAAGCCGACCGACCAGGATTTCACGGCACAACTGACAAAGCTGCGCGCCGCCAATTGCGACCTCATCGCCATGGGGACCATCGTGCGCGACACGGTCATTCCATACTCGACGGCGCGCAAGATGGGATGGGACGTCGACATGATCGGCACCTCGGCGAGCTATGATCTCGCCATCTCGGGTGCGCAGGGCGGCACCACAGACGGCTACTATACGGCAGGCTTCTTCGACGCGCCCTATCCTGACGCGGCGCGCCCCGCCGCCGCCGCGTGGATCGCCAAATACAAGACCCGTTATAATGTAGAGCCGACAATTCAGGCGGCGATCGGTCAGGTGATCATCGACCTGACCGTCAAGGCCATCGAGAATGCCGGTCCGGATCTGACGACACAGAAGCTCGTCGAAGGCATGGAAAAGATCCATGACTATCAGGACATCTTTGGAGGTCCGACGCAGGGCTTCTCCGCGACCAAGCACGTCTCATCGCATGACTCGGTGATCTATCGGGTCGAGAAAGGCCGCTGGGTCCGGCTCGCCGACAGCCCAAGCAGCGCCAAGTAAGGCGATGCCGGCGGCGCCCTCACCTCATGAGGCGCCGCCGGCACCCGTTCTCCAAGCAGCGTCACCTGTCCGCTGCCGCAGAACAGAGATCGAGCCGGGGTTTCGTCACCCTGGATGAACGACTGATAGAATGCAGATCGCGGCATGGTATGAGGTAAGGGCCATGAAACATTCAACGCAAGTCGAACTGATCAAGCGCGTCTTCGAGATGCATGAGCAGAAGACGACCTCGATGGGTGACAAGATCTATCGGAATCCCATCTCCGACTACACGTGTTCCGATCAAGCACAGCTTGAGCATCAACAGCTGTTCCGCGACCATCCGCTGGTGATGTGCCTGACGTCGCACATGCCGAACCCGGGCGATTATGTCACCGACGAACTCTCCGGTGTGCCCGTGCTGGTGACGCGCAACGCGGAAGGTCAGGTGCGCGCCTTTCTCAACGTCTGCCGCCATCGCGGATCGCAAGTCGCGCATGGTTGCGGCTCGGGGAAAAAAGTTTTCGTCTGTCCCTATCATGCCTGGAGCTATGATCTCGAAGGCCGTCTGCGCAGCCGCGGCCCGGCCGATGCATTTCCGGACATCTGCGCGGACAATGCCAGTCTGGTGCCTCTCCCGGCGGTCGAGAAACACGGGATCATCTGGGTGAAGCCCACACCCGGCGGCGAGCTCGATGCCGATGACCTGCTTCAGGGTCTCGGCCCGGAGCTTGCTTCGTTCAACCTCGAAACGACATGCCATTATCAGACGGCCAATCTGCACAAGCAGATGAACTGGAAACTGGTCATCGATACGTTCCTTGAGACCTGGCACATCGGCACGCTGCACCGGCAGACGGTAGCTCCGATCTTCCAGCCGAACATCAACGTCTTCGATGCCTTCGGCCGCAATGGACGCTTTATCCTGCCACGTCGCAGCATTCTGGAACTGCAGGACAAGCCGGAAGCCGAGTGGGATCTCCTCAAGCACTCGGCTATCATTTATCTGCTGTTCCCGAACACCTTGATCGTCTGGCAAGGCGATCACATCGAAACCTGGCGCTCGTTCCCGAAAGGGTTGTCAACCGATGAATGCATCGCCGAAGCCGCGCTGTATTCTCCGGAACCCGCGACATCCGAGAGAGCCAAGCAGCACTGGGACAAGAATATGGAGCTGCTGCTCGCGACCGTCGAGGAAGAGGATTTTCCGGTCTGTCTCGACATCCAGCGCGGCTTTCGCTCCCATGCGCAGGGCTTTATCACCTTTGGTCGCAACGAACCCGGCTTGACCCATTATCATCACCAGATGCGCTCGCTGCTCGGTTTGCGGGAGGCTTCTGCGGCCGCAGGATGACCTCTGCGCGTGAAGATATGCTTTTGGATAGCCCCTCGTCGAGGTCAGGGGCTACCAAGGTCAGGCCGGTCAGCCTCTCCCGGGCAGCCGTGGACATCCGGAATGCCTTTGCGCGACCACCTCTATTTGCTGTAAATCCCTCGAACAGCGATTCCGAGAGCCAGACAGTGCCGACAGTGAAGCCGAAGCAACCGACACGAAAGCTCAAGCTCATCAAGAAGCTGGGGCGGCCGCAAAAGCTGACGCGTGCCGCGAAGCAAAGCTATATCCGGGCGGCTCTGCTGGAATCCGCGGCCAAGGTAGTCGGCGAGGTCGGCTACTCCGCCGCCATGGTGTCCGCCATCACCCGCCGCGCCGGCGTCGCACAGGGGACTTTCTACAATTACTTCGATTCGCGACAGGACCTGTTCGATCAGTTGCTGCCGAGCTTGAGCGATCAGATGCTTGCTTTCATCAATGAGCGATCATCCTACGCGGCTCATGATAGCGAACGGGAAAAGCTGCGGTTTGAGGCGTATTTTTCCTATCTGGTCGAGCGTCCGGAATTCTATCGCATCCTGTATGAATCCGAGCAATTCGCACCCAAGGCTTATCAGCAGCATATCGATGTCGTTGGAAAGGGTTATCAGCGCGTCCTGAAACGGGCGACCGATGCCGGCGATGCCAGGGCCGTCGATCCGCGCGAACATGAAGTGATCGCATTCATGCTGATGGGCGCCAGAAAGTATCTCTCCTTCAGATTCGCGCGCTCCGACGGAACAATGCGGAAGATGCCGGAGTTCGTCACCCGCGCCTACATGCGATTCGTTTGTGATGGCTTCTGGAAACCGGAGAAAGCTACTGCTGCGCCCGCAATCAAGGAGCGAGAGACGAAGCCAGTCAAACTGGTGAGGGCCAAACGATAGCTCGGATGACGGGTTCAGGCATTTGTTTGAAATGCGCCCTGCTTCAGGATCGTGACGACGCAGGCAGCCTCATCAAGCAGATGGCGCCACCGCCATTTTGAGCAAGCGCGATCCGGGCATAGAAAGGGAATCATGAGCAACGAGCCTTCCTCCAAAGTCCTGGTCGAAAAAGCAGGCCCCGTCACGACGATCACCCTCAACCGGCCGGAGGTGCGGAACGCCGCCGACCTTGAGACACTGACGCTCCTGCGGACGGCATTCCATGATTTCGAGAATGATCCCGGCGCGCGTGTCGCGGTGCTGACCGGAGCCGGCAACGCGTTCTGCGCCGGAGCAGACCTCAAGGAGCTGGCGTCCGGCAAATCCATCGGCTTCGCTTGGGCCGGAAGCGACCAGGGCCCGCTGCGTGAATTCCTGTCGAAACCGATCATCGCTGCGGTGTCCGGGCATGCGGTCGCCGCGGGACTTGCGCTCGCGATTTTTTGCGATCTTCGGGTGATCGACGAAACCGCCGTGTTCGGCGTGTTCTGCCGCCGATGGGGCGCCCCGATGACGAACGGAGCGACGGTCCGGTTGCCGCGCCTGATCGGACAAAGCCGCGCGATGGACATGCTGATGACCGGCCGCGCCGTTCACGCGGAGGAAGCACTGGCGATCGGCCTCGCCAACCGCCTGGTGCCGGTTGGCACCGCCCGACAAGCCGCGGAGGATCTGGCCCGCGAGATCGCCGGATTTCCTCAAGTTTGCATGCTTGCCGATCGCATGTCCGCTCACCAACAATGGGGTCTCTCGGATCAGGATGCAATCCGCATCGAGGCGCAGTACGGACAAGAAGCATTCCGATCCGAGACCCAAGCCGGCGCGCAGCGCTTTGCGGATGGCGCGGGACGACACGGCAGCTTCTGAACGTCACATCAAGAGCCGCTGGATTTCCGATCAGCGTCCGGTATATTTGGGCGGTCGCTTTTCAACGAAGGCATCAAGCCCTTCCTGGCAGTCCTGCGTGCTCGCAACAAGCGCGAAACTATCCGCGGCATGCTCGATCGCGCGGCGATAGTCCGCATCGACCGCGCGCATGAAGGCGTCGCGCCCGATCTTCATGATGGCTGGTGATTTTTCGGCGAAACGCCGCGCGATGGTGCGCGCGCGGTCGAGAGCCGATCCCTTCGGAACGATTTCGCTGACCAGGCCCATCCGGAACGCGGTGGACGCATCAAATGGATCACCCAAGAACAGCGGCCCGAACGCTTGATGCTTTCCAACCAGCCGCGGCAATTGGACAAAGTGCAAAGCCGGAATCAATCCGACGTCGATTTCCGGATATCCGAACGTGGCCGCATCCCCTGCGATGATCATGTCACAGGACACGGCGATCGTCATGCCGCCGGCGCGCGCCGCACCATCCACGGCGGCGATGGTCGGCTTGCCCATTCGATATTGCACATCGTTCAGCGCGAAATAGAGGCGCTCGAGAAAAGCCTTGGCATCGAGCCCGCGTTTGCCGCGCACGATATCAAGATCGAGCCCGGCACAAAAAACCTTGTGGGCGCTTGCGATGACAACCGCACGCACGGATGAATCGTCTTTTGCCTTGCCCAAGGCGTTCAGCAACTCATCGATCAACGGCATGCTCAGCGCGTTGACGGGCGCGCGATCGAGCGTGATTTCCACAATTGCATCCGAAACGGCATAGTGAACGAGCGCAGCACACATTGGCGTTTACTCTCCGTTGATCTGGCCAAGCGTGCAGACGTGCCTCCTGCTCCAGATCCAATCGCCTCATCGATAACACCTCGCTCATTCGCGTGCCAGTCGCGTGACTGATCCAGCAAGCACGTAGCACCTTCAGCTTGAGCAAGCCTGCTATTTTTCGGTCGCCTCTTTTGCCAAATCGCAGCCGCCTTCCGCGAGCGGGCGCCAAGCTTCCTCCGGCGGGATCGTCGCAATTACCTTTTCATAGTCCCACGGCTCCTTGGATTCCTCTGGCGACTTGACCTGAACCAGATACATGTTGCGCAAGACCTGGCCGTCACTGCGTATCCGCGCGTTCTGCGTCATGAAATCGTTGACGGGGTTTTTGCGCATAGCAGCCGCGACAGCATCCGCGTCGTCCGTGCCTGCGGCCTTCACCGCTTCCAGGTAATGCATGACACCGCTATAGACACCCGCCTGGATCATGGTTGGCGCCTGCCCTCGCCGCCGCGCCATGAATCGCTTTGCAAAAGCGCGCGTTGCCTGGTTCTGGGTCCACGAAAACGATGTCGCGTAGATGATCCCCTGCGCGGCTTGCAGGCCGAGCGAATGCACGTCGGTGATCAACATCAGCAGTGCCGCGATGCGCTGGTCGGCGGATTTACCGATGCCGAACTCGGCCGCCTGCTTAAGGCTGTTGACGGTGTCGCCGCCGGCATTCGCCAGCGCGATCACCTGGGCCTTGGAGTTCTGCGCCTGCAGCAGGAACGACGATAGATCGGAGGCGCCGAGCGGATGGCGCACTGCGCCAAGTACCTTCCCACCCGCCTTCGTGATGAAATTCGAGGCATCGCGTTCCAACGCATGGCCGAAAGCGTAGTCCGCCGTCAGGAAGAACCAGGTGTCCTTCTTCTGCTTGAGCAACGCCTTCGTCACAGCGGATGCTTCAGCATAAGTGCTGTAAGTGAAATGAAAGCCGTAGGGTGAACACTGCTTTCCAGTGAGATCCGACGAACCCGGTCCGGAGATAAGAAATATCCGTTTCTTTTGCCGCGTGATTCCCTGGATCGCAAGCGCGGTTGCCGAATTTCCTCCGTCAGCGATCGCATCGACGCCCTCCTCGTCGATCCAGCGGCGCACCGTGATGGCGGCGATATCGGGTTTGTTCTGGTGGTCGGCCGCAACGATCTCGATCTTCTTGCCGAGCACTGTCGGACCGAAATCCTCGACGGCAAGCCGCGCCGCCTCGACGGAGCCTTCACCACCAAGGTCGGAATAAAGCCCTGACATATCGTTGATGACACCGATACGGACGACGTCTCCGGATATCTGCGCCGAGGCCGGACGAAACGCCAGCAGGCCGCCGAGCAGCAACGTCATGAATGTCAGATATCGTATTCTCGTCATATGTGCTCTCCAGATTGGCGAACCCGCGTTACGCATCCAGCACTGCATGGACCTGCGTGGCCTGCACCGCGGCCTCCGCGAGCACGAGATCGATCGCCTCGCGCTCCCACGCCGCATCGGCCCCCACCAGTGGATCACGGCTCGTCAGCCGATGTTCAAGCACGAAGCGGGCGAACAGCGCGCGTCGCGGATCGACACCGGGCTGGCTGCCCTCCCACGCCAACAGCACCGCCGAAGCCGCGTGATAAAGTGCGCTGGCCGCCAGCCGCACCGAAGTCTCCGAGTCCGGTTCGGCCGCCACGCGCTCCGCGAATGTGATAGCCCGCGTGAGCGCGAGATCGAGGCGGTCGCGAAATTGCTGCGGCAACGAGGTTGCCTCATCGAGACGACGCTTCATTGCGTCTGCCAACGCCCGATGCGCCCGGCTCTTGCCAACGGCGCGCTTGATGATGTCCAGCGCGTTGATGTTGCTCGTGCCTTCCCAGAGGACGCCGATATGAGCATCACGAATGAGGCGCGCATGGACCCATTCCTCGATGTAGCCGTTGCCGCCGCGCACCTCCATCGATCCGGTCGCCACCGGAATATTGTCGCGGCAGGCTCGGTACTTCAAAAGCGGCGTCAGAATACGCACGAGGTCGACTGCCTCCTGCGAACCGGCATTGGCGCGATCCATCGCGTCTGCCGCGAACATCACCATCGATAGCGCCTGCTCGGTCGGCACCATCAGTTTTGCCAGTTGACGACGCAGCAGGGGCATCTCGACAATCGTCTGCCCGAACGCGACGCGTTGGCGCGCGCAGACCAGCGCTTCATTGACGCAACGCCTCATCATGGCCGCGCTCCGCACGCCATGCGAGAGCCGGGACAGATTGACCTGCTCCATCATCTGCTTGATGCCGCGATCCACCGCACCAACGAGATAGGCGACGGCCCCTTCGAGGCGGATCTCTCCACTCGCCATCGAGCGGGTGCCGAGCTTGTCCTTGAGACGAACGATCCGGTAGCTGTTCCGGCGACCGTTCTTCAACCGGCGAGGCAGCGCAAATAGCGCAAGTCCGGCCGTGCCGCTCGGCGCTCCCTCCGGCCGCGCGAGCACAAGCGCAACATCGGCGTCGGTATGGGAGCAAAACCACTTGTCGCCCGTGAGGCGCCAGACGCCCCCCTCACATCGAGCGACTGTTTCTATCGTTCCGACGTCGGAGCCACCCGCCCGTTCGGTCATGAACTGCGTGCCCTTCCATAGCGTCGCGATGTCGCCCGACAGCATTTTCGGCAGCAAGTAATCCTTCAGCTCGGGGCTGCCGAATTTACGGATGAGATGGATGGAGGTGTCGGTTACGCTGATCGGGCACATCAGCCCAAACTCGGCCTGCACGAACAGGTATTGAAAGGCATATTTGGCGACCACGGGCAGCGGACGTTCCATGCCGAGCACGCCGCTGCGGTGGCTCATGGCGTGAAACTGAAAATCGCCAAAGGCGATCTTTTCCATCTCACGGTAGGCGGGATGATAGTCGATCCAATCTTCGTCGCGACCGACGGCGTCGCGCGCGTTTAGGACCGGTGGATGCTTATCGGCGATTCGCGCGAGCTGGTCGAGCCTACCGCCTGCAAGTTCGCCGAGACGACGGAAGTGCGGTTCCAGGTGTCGATGGTCGTCATCCGACAGATAGAGCTTGAGCAGATCGCGCGCTCCGCGGTCGGCGTCGTAAAAATTGAGGCCTGCGTAATCGAGCGCGACATGGCGTGATGGATCCAGTTCATCCGCTTCTCGAACAACCGCAGCGCTAAACGGGGCATGATTACCGTGCATGGCCACCTCCTCCGCCGACCGAACCTCTTGGGGCTCGCAGCCGAACGGCATTTGCCCAGCCCGTCCGCCACCCAGGATGAAACTAACGGTCCCAGCCACAAACATGTCGCCGGGATATTGCGCCGTCCAGCCTGACGGCCATAGTGACAAAAAATTCCAGATATATGAAATCGCGCGACGGGCCCGTCACGCTCCGGTGATCGCCGGGCATTGACGGCTGCGTTTGCGGCGCTCACAGTTGTCCAGTGACGCGCCACGTCACCGGCCCCGGATACCCCCCACTAGAAGGAGCGGTCCTCTCGCGCCAGCCAGGATGTCGGGATGAAGCAAGCCCATGCAGATACGCGAGCACCACCACACCGCGGCCGGCGGCGCATTGCGGCCGAACGGATATTGAGCGCTGCCGACGATCCCGCGGTAACGGTGATCGAGGCCAATCGCTGCGACACCGCCTTCCGCGCCGCGGGCGATGAACTGGAGCCGTCGACGATCAAATCGGCGCATCGGGTGCTCCGCATCTTCGAATATTTTGCGGAGATCCAGCGCCCCGCCACGATGACCGAGATCGCCCGCCGTCTCAATTATCCGACATCCAGCACATCGGTATTGCTCAAATGTCTTGTCGATCTCGGATACCTCAAGAGCGACAGCCGTATGCGTACCTACGTGCCCACCGCACGCATCTCGCTGGTCGGCGGCTGGCTTCGCGACCGTATCCTGCCGGGCGGTAATCTCGAGAAGATCATTCATGAACTGCACGCCAGCACGCAACTCACCACGTTTGTGGCAAGTCGCAATGGCCTCTACAGCCAGTATATTTACGTACTGCAAGGCACGACAGCCGTTCGCTATTACCTTGAACCCGGCAGTCTGAGGCTACTGACGCAGTCGACGCCCGGCCGCGTGCTGCTGAGCCTTATGAGCGATAGCGACGTCCAGCGCATCGTGCTTCGGATCAACGTCGATGGACTGGCCGCACCTCCGATACAATTCACCGGCCTACAGTGCGCACTCGCAACAATTCGTCAGCAAGGCTTTGCCTACACACGCAACAGAGGAACCCCTGGGCTCAGCACGATCGCCATGCAGCTCCCCGCGACGCCTCATGCGAGTGCGCTCGCCATCGCGGTTGCCGGATCAAGCGAGAAGATCGATGCCGAGGCATCAGAAATCATCGGCAAAATGCGTGATTTGATCGAGACAGAAGTGCCAGGCACGCTGGTGCAGATCGATCCCGACGTAAAACCCCAGGAAACCTGACAGCGCCGTGGCTCAGATAGCCGCATCAGATATATGCCGGCACATCACGCGACGCATAGGTCCGAGCACACCGAACACATCTGCTCAACGGGCTAGCGTCTCGCTAAGACAGCCCATCTGCCTCTGGCTACATCGATTCCGACCACCTCGGTGCGCATTTCTTCCGCACCATGTCCTGAGGCGCGGAAACGATAGTCAGCAATGTCTGGTAACCACCTAGACGCCGTCGTCCGCGGTACAGCTTGTAAGTTCATCCAGGAAGCATTCGCCGCATAACGCGATCCCGATACAGGAACGCGTGCATCAACGCGGCCGCAACATGGACGCCGACAACGACCAGCAACGACCACTCCATCGCCTGATGCCAGCCGTCGATGAAACGGATGCCTGGGGCGCTTTTCGATGCAAGCATCGGCAGAGGCAATGCAAAGAAGTAAGAGGCCGTCCAGCCGCGGAACGAGGCAAATAGCCATCCTGTCATCGTCGTGGCAATGACGAGCGCATAGAGAAGCCAGTGTACGACGCCAGCGGTGTAGCGCTGCCACAACGGGAGCGAGCTTTCCGGCATCACTGGATGGAAGATGCGCCACGCCAAACGCACAACAATCAAGGCAAGAATGGTGAGTCCGAGCGAAACGTGAATGATCATTGCGCGGCCCGGCTCCATGCCGCCATGAATATCAGGCATGAACCATCCGATCGCATATTGTATGACGAGCAATCCGACGACGCTCCAGTGCAGGATTTTGGCAACGGCTCCATAACTTATCGTTGCTTTCATGCCTAGGAACCTCCAATGAGAATACCGACCGCTAACACGATGACGCCCCCGAGCACGATCTGAAAAGCCGCTTGAAGGAATGGCGTGTCCATATAGCGGGCACGGATATAGGCGATCGCCCATAACTCGAAGAAGACCACAGCGCTGGCGATGGCCGTGGCGATCCAGAAGCCGTTAGCCCACGAGTCAGGCACCAGATAGGGCAGCGTGTGACCCAGACCGCCAGCAGTGGTCATGATCCCGCAGGTAGCTCCGCGCAACCACGGAGAACCACGCCCCGTCATCGATCCATCGTCGGACAGGGCCTCCGCGAACCCCATGCTGATACCAGCGCCAATGGAGGCCGCGAGACCGACCAGGAATGTCTGCCAGTTGTTGTGGGTCGCGAATGCCGCGGCGAAAAGCGGTGCAAGCGTCGAAACCGAGCCGTCCATCAATCCGGCAAGGCCCGGTTGAACGTATTGCAGCACGAACATTCGCTTGCGGGTTTTGTCTTCCTCCTCGCGGGCATCTGGACTGAGGTTGCCAGTCAGTCTCGCGGCGAAGCTTTCGTGACCTTTCTCCATCTCGGCAAGATCGCCAAGCAGTTTGCGGAGTCCAATGTCGCGGGTTTGTTCGGCGGCTTTCGTATAAAAACGTTCAGCCTCGAACTCCATCGTTTCGGCTTCTTTGCGGATAGTATCGAGGGAGAGATTTTTGGTCAGCCAGATCGGACGGCGACGCAGAAACCCCCGAACGTTGTTGCGCCGGATCGGCGGCAGATTGGGACCAAACCGTTGTTCGTACATTTCGAGAAGCATGTGGCGATGGTTTTTTTCTTCCTCGGCCATCCGTTCGAAAATCCTGGCGGAGTCTGGATATCTGCTCATCAGATCCTCCGCGAAACTCATGTAGATGCGGCTGTCCTCCTCCTCGGCCGAGATCGCGACGGCAAGCACCTCCCTTTCGGTCAGGTCGGCGAAATTTTTCATGAAGGCTCCAAGGTCATAATTTAGAATGATTCTAAATTCAATATGGATGCCACAGCGACAGGTCAAGCCCAGAGTCGCGTTGCCATTCTGAGAACAATCAATGCGGCGTGCCGCGAGCGAGGGCGAAAATGAAGAAGGTCAAATATCGTCTGATCAACCCGCGGCTGGCACCGCGACGGACCAGGCTGGAGCTACCTGGATGGGCGGGTGAGCGTCAGCCACGCGCGAATGGTTCGCGCGAACAGGTCTGGCATTGTGTGCCGTTTTCGGAAGGCGCCCAGTACGGGATCGAGTTATTCTATCCCTACGACAATGAGCTTCGCGTGAGCACGAAAGATGGCAAGCTCGTTTTTGACGGAGATTTTGGACCCCCGCCAAAGTCTGGAGTGCAATGGCCGCCGTTCCGGAATTTCGGCGACACCTACTACACTTATCAGTTGCTCCTCGACTTAAAGGTCGAGAAGGGATTGGCCATCAGGACCGAACCGCATCCGCGTTTCTACACCGACCGCACCGATACCGTGCCGGTGGCAGTGCCTGCACTGGTGCGAAACTGGTGGCCAATGCTGTTTTTCATGGTGTTCAAGTCCCCCGCCGAAGGACGAACCCACATTTTCCGGCCCAATGAGCCGTTCGTGCAAATCATCATTATCCCGGAAGAGCCCGCCTTCGAGCTTGAGAAGATGAACGACGAGGAGGCCGCCGAACGAGAGCTGCAATCGCGCCGTATATTTGCCAATCGGCCCAAGCTGGCAGCAGGCACCGAGTGGACATCGTCAACCAACACCGTGTTTGACGGCACTTATCGTCATCTGCATCGTGCCGCCAAGGACAAAGCCCGAAATCAATGACTCACCTGGCAGCGAAAAATGAGCATGGCCCTTTCGCTCTGTTTCGCTCAATCGTCATCACGATAAAAGTGATGGTGGTGATGATGGTGGTGGTAATAGTGATGATGGTGGTGGTGATGATGATACCATCGGGGTGGAGTTACGAAGATCCGTGGCGCCCGGTACCATCGATGATGGTGGTGATGGTGGTGATGATGATGATAATAAAACTGGGCCAATTCAATTTGGCCATCAGCCGAAGGCGGCGAAGCTGCGTCGATGGCCTGAAGAAGCGTCAGCGCGTTCGGAATAGGCTGTAACAGATCGGCATACGAGTCTGCCCGGAAAACGTCGGTTGGCGCGGGATTTACGAGGGGTGCCGCCTCCGCGACGTTACAGGCTCCGAGCGTTGCCACGGCTCCGATAAGTCCGGCGATCTTTTTGTCCATGCATCTCTCCTGAGTCGTTCCGCCGAGCCGGATGCCCGGTAAGACTTAACATTCTCTCGTGCCGCAAGTTCCAGGTTGAAATAATCTTAGCGAGCCCGAGCGTGCGGCTCAGGCTATATCTAGTGCCCGCCTCCCGACAGACTTGGCGCTGCCGGGCGAAGCAATGAGAACATGCCGCGTGCAATACGCAGCATGTTATCGAAAGCTACCCGAGAGCGCAGATTCGCGATCGACATCTATTCGCAGACCCGGACCCGACGCCGTACCCAGCTATAGCCGTCCCAATACGGCCTTCCCCGAGTCCAATAGCAATCCGGCGCGTACCGTGGCGCAGCTACCATTCCACCGATAATTCCGCCAATTATACCAGCAGCGGGGTCATCGGAGTAATATCCGTGATGGTGGTGGTGGTGGTGATGATGGTAAAAATGATGATGGTGGTGATACTGTGCAAGCTGGACCAGTGGCGCCTCGCGAGCGCGAGCCGCATCGTCCGCCCTCAACATTGCAACCGCATTGGGGATAGGCTCCAGTAGCTCGGCATAAGACTGAACCTGCAGGTTGGGGCGAGGGTCTTGAGCGGAGATTGCCGCTTGACCGGTGGCACTACAGGTCAGCAGCGCAGCCGTACTGCAAAGCAAAAGCGAAACACTATTCTTCATTTTACGCCCTCCTCCAGCAACTGTGCGTCGGCATCAGCTTGTTTCATACTTCCCTTCCGGCCCGAAAGGCCGACGAGGCTTAATCAATCATCAATCGCGCGGCCATGTCTTTCGTTCTTAGCGACCTGAGATTCGAAATCGGGGCGCGATTTAAAGCGGAATTGTGGCGGCAAGCGTCACTCACCGGTTAACAGGATCAAAGTTGCGTAAGACGATGTAACGACTTCGATCAATCCGATCGGCGAGTAACATCAATCCGGGTGCGGCCCTTGATCGGGGTGCGGAATGCGAACGATCGCCCGTAGGCCAGAACCGGGTGCCGATTTATTTTCAAGGCGGATCGATCCATGACAGCGTTCGACAATCCGTCGTGCGATCGAGAGACCCAGACCGCTCCCCTCGCCTCGGGACCGGCTGCCCCTGAAAAAGGGTTCGAAGATGCGATCAAGGTCAGCATCCGGAATTCCGGCCCCCGTATCCTCGACCATAAAAACGATGGATCCGTTCTCGGCAAACAAGCTCACGTCAACCTGTCCGCCTGCGGGTGTGTGTCTCAAGGCATTGTCGAGAAGATTTCGAGCGAGTACCGTCAGGGCGACGGGTTCGAGCCGAACCGAAACAGATTCGATCCGGGCAAAGCCGAGGTCGACAGATTTATGCCGCGCGGCAGGAAGCAGGTCCGCCACCACCTCCTTGAGGACACGATCGAACTCGCCTTGCGGCTTATCCTTGGAAACGTCGTTGTCGTATTTCGCCAGCGTCAGCAGTTGCTCCAGCAGATGCGCGGTTCTACGAATACCTGTTTTCAGAGAAGCAAGACGATTGCGCCCATCCTGCGAAAGATCGGCCTGCTCAAGATTCTCGGCCTGAACGACCAGAGCTGTGATGGGCGTGCGTAGTTCATGCGCGGCATCGGCTACGAACCGCCGCTGGGCGTCGAACATTGCGCCAATCCGTTCGAGCAGGCGATTGATGGATGACACGAACGGAAGCAGTTCTGTCGGGATGCCTTCCACCGGCAATTTTTCCAGATGATCCGATTGCTTTGCGTCGAGGCGTTCTGCCAACCTGGAAAGTGGACGCAGGGTCCGATCGATGACGATCGCGATCAATACCATGAGGCATGGAATGAGGACTCCAAGCGGCACGATGGTCCGTAGCGCACTGTCCTGGGCGACCTCGTCACGGTTGGTGGTCGGTTGACCGACGGCAACGCGGCTTCCATCGGAGCGCGTCCGGACCAGTATCCGCCACTGTGTTCCGCCGTGTGTTACAGTCTGGAAGCCATCCGGAAGATCGTTCGGCAGTTTGGAAACCGAATTCACCCGATCAGCAGCACCGTGGTCGGGTCCAATCTCCTCGATAAGGACCTGCGCTTCGCCGTCGATGTTTCCTTCCGATGGAAGCGTGGTCGAGAGATGGTTCCTTGCCGCCAGCGACCCCACCTGCAACAAGATCGCGTCCTGCAATTCGATCGCCTCAGCGAACGCCCATCGGTAAGCGAGATAACCCGCCACAAGCGCCGTCCCGACAATGAATATGGCGAGTCCTGTAAAGAGCCGTCCGCGCAGTGAGGAGATCAACATGACCGATCCACCATCCAGCCGACGCCTCTCACGTTGCGGATGGACGATGCCCCAAGCTTCTTGCGGATCGCATGGATCAGGAATTCGACGGCATTGCTCTCGACCTCCTCGTTCCAGCCGTAGATGTGCCGTTCGAGATCGGCACGTGACAGAATGGTGCCCGGGTGGAGCATGAGAGCCTGAAGGAGAGCGAACTCACGCGCCGTCAACCGATCCGTGCGGCCATCGTGAACGACCTCGCGGGTTGCCGGGTCAAGGCTTATCGCGCCATTGCTCAGGATCGCCGAACTTCCGCTTCCCTGCCGCCGCAGGATGGCCCGGATCCGCGCGAGCAGTTCCCGGATTTCGAAAGGTTTGACGATGTAGTCGTCGGCGCCGAGATCGAGTCCCTGGATGCGATCGTCGATCGCGTCGCGTGCCGTCACGATGATGACGGGCAACTGGCGGTCCATTGTCCTGAATTCGCGCAACACCTGGGTGCCGTCCGGAGATGGCAGTCCAAGGTCGAGCAACGTCAGATCATAAGTCTCTGCACGCGCAGCTTCGATCGCCGTTTGGCCGTCCTTGACCCAATCCACCGCATAAGCGGCGTCCTTGAGAGCCTGCGCCACCGCCGCCCCAACCATTCGGTCGTCTTCAATCAGTAGAATGCGCATGAATGATCCGTGCCGACGGGGTGTTGAAACGCTCCCTTATACCAGTCGCCCGGCCTGTGCGGCCTCCTTCAGCAGATGCATCCCGATCGTTCCGGAGACGATTCCGGCCTCCCGGATCAGGAATACTCCAGTTTGAATCCGCTTACTTAGGGGCGCCTTAGGTCGAAGGTCCACGATCTTGCTGCAAATGGCCCAGTTTCTAAGCCCCTTCTAAGTCGGGCAGGCTCAATCGGCATCGACGACGGCCCGACCTGATCCAGCACCTACGGCCGGGGGCAAAAGACATCAATCGAAGGCAAATCTCATGAACAACGAACTCTCCGACGGCTTGAGCAAGGTCCCCGCGGTCACACTGGGGTTCTGGGTCATCAAGATTCTCGCAACAACGCTCGGGGAGACCGGCGGCGATGCTCTCACGATGACCGTTCTTCACGCCGACAAGGATGCACACAACGGCGGGTATCTGATCGGCACAGCCGTCTTCCTTGCCATATTCGTTGCGGCGGTTGCGGCCCAAATTTCAACGAAGAAATTCAACGCCTGGGTCTATTGGATCGCCATCGTGGCGTCGACGACAGTTGGCACGGCCATGGCGGATTTTTTCGACCGCTCCCTGGGAATTGGCTACACCGGCGGCGCCTCGATCCTCTTTCTTCTTGTCCTTGCTTCCCTTGCAACCTGGTATCTTGTCATGGGAACCGTGGACGTCATCACTGTCGCAACGCCAAAAGTCGAAATCTTCTATTGGGTGACGATTACCTTTTCCCAGACGCTGGGCACCGCTCTCGGCGATTGGCTCGCAGATACCGGCGGGCTCGGTTATCAGCGGGGCGCTCTGGTTTTCGGTGCCGCGCTGGCAATCACCGCCGCGCTCTATTATTGGACCAGTGTATCGCGCGTATTCCTGTTCTGGGCCGCCTTCATTTTGACGCGACCGCTTGGGGCGACCGTCGGCGACTTCCTCGACAAACCGGTGAGCCATGGCGGTCTTGACTTGAGCAGACCGCTCGCTTCGGCGATGCTGGCGGCACTCATCGTTGGCCTGATCTTGTTGTTGCCTCAGCGCGCAGGCCAACATCCGGCCTGATCCCGGACGAAATGGTATGCTACCTCGGGTCGACCAACGATTGGAGGCTGCGACCGTTGTGAGCAAAACACCGCGAAAGCGCATCCGGCGGCAGATCAGCTTCGCCGCCCTGACCGTTGGGCTGACGGTCATCTACGCCCTCCCGGCCATGGCAGGCCCTCCCTATCAGTCCGACGATCCGGAGCCGACTGACTACGGTCACTACGAAATATACGCGTTCAATAGGGGCGCGCGCTCGAAGGGTGATCTGTCGGGAGCGAGCGGCATCGATTTCAACTACGGCGCCGCCCCCAACCTGCAACTCACCGCAACGCTGCCCGTCGGCTTCGATTTCCCCTCAAACGGACCGACTGCTTTCGGACTCAGCAACATCGAACTGGCCGCAAAGTACAGATTTCTTCACCAGGATACGTTCGGGTTTGACGTCGCCGTGTTTCCGCGCGTCTTCCTGCCAAGTGGCTCCAAGTCGGTCGGCGATCGCCAAACATCACTTCTCCTGCCGATCTGGATACAAAAGGACTGGGGCAAGTGGTCGGCGTTCGGGGGTGGCGGTTGTCAGATCAGCGCAGCGGGTCGTTCACACGACTTCTGCATGTACGGTGGCACCCTGACACGACAGGTTTTGCCAAAGCTACAGCTTGGCATCGAAGTCTTTCATCAAACCGCGGACGGCGTGGGCACACCAGCAACAACGAGCGCTGGGATCGGAGCTAAATTCGATCTGAATGACAACATCCATCTCCTTGGCTACGCCGCAAAAGGCATTCAAAACGCTCGGATCGCAAATCAGTACTCTTGGTATGCAGCCGTCCTATTCACGTTCTGATCTGTCGATGTGGTCCAGTTAGGAATCCCGATGAAGAATTTCTTCGGGCGCCGGTCGCCTTGGCGCAGGAGTTGATCGACGGTCTTCAGTCAGGCTGCGCAATCGCCGACAAGACGTATGATGACACGTTAAGAACGAGTCGATCTGCGCCTCTAACCTACTGATATTTCGATGGGGGCGACTTAAGAATGAGTCGGCTCTCCTTTTAAGAACGAGTCGAATCAACCAATTTCATTTTAAGAACGAGTCGGCTTGTACAAGTGCTTGATATTGCTCGTTTCAAGCACTTGCGGTGGGGCCATGAACTTTCCGAAAGATCGTAGAATACGGCGACGCCTCTAGGCCAAAAGTTGGCCCTCCGGCACCACAACCTGAAGTTGATCAGACCGGATCTATTTGAGAAGCTAGTCTCCTAGAATCAGCAAGCATCAGCGACGCTGAATCCTTTTTGGGTGGGAGACAGACATGTCCAGCGGCGGCAATGGTGGTGAGGATCCTATTCGAACGGCTCCCACGACTGTCAAAAAGAAAGCAGGACAAGGGGGCGGCGGCTCCGGGGCTGGAGGGCCCCCCAACGAGTGCAATATCATCGAGGAGACCAAGGTCAATTCGCCGAACCGCACGGTTGCGAGCACCCTTCGAGCGGGCGACGTACTGGCACTCGATTACAATTCGGGGCCACCGAAGCAACTACTGGTAAAGACCACCTCGTCAGCGGTGCTGGGTTCGATTACTTCCAACCTAATGCCGCAGTACATTCAGTGCATTCTAGCGGGGGTTAAATACAATGTAATCATCCTGGCGATTTCGGGCGGCCTCATTGACGTTCGGATCGAACCAGCATGACCTCAATCACCATCGTCGGCGGCGTCTATCTGGAATATTGCGAGTGGCCCAGTTGGGACATGGTTTGGGGATCAGGCGGCCGAGCCGCCGCGGCTGTTGCTGGTAGCCAGATCGATAACGTTCGGCTGATCTCCTATTTGGACAACGATACCAAGGCTAGATTTGCGCCGTTTGCGGATCTGTATGGTTTTAAACTGGAAACCGTCGCACGCGATTGCCCGATTTCATTTGACTACGTTCATCCGTTGTCCGTTCCAATCATCCGGCCAACGTTCGGGACGATCCCGGCGAACCCGCCGATTGAGATCACGTCTGACATTGTTCTGCGGTTTGGAATGTTGGAAGGCACCGGCATCATCAATGCAGATACCTGTGTGTACGATCCGCAATCTGCGTTTGGTGCAGAGCCATTCGACCAGAATGGGAGCACAGCAAAGCGTCTCGCGATAGTCGGGAACAGTTCTGAAATTCAAGCCATGTGCCAATCGAATGATGCACTGGCAGGTGCACGGGATTTGATTGCGAATTCAATCGCGGATGTCGTGGTTGTCAAATCGGGGATAGACGGTGCGTTCGTTGTAACCGAGCGAGGGACAGACAATATTCCAGCATTCAGTGCACAGAACATCTTCAAAATTGGAAGTGGCGATGTTTTCGCGGCGTCTTTTGCCGCGTTCTGGGCAGTCCATGATATGGACCCAGTCCAAGCAGGCAGGCTGGCATCGATCGCCGTATCGGACTACGTGGAAAGTCGGGAACTTCCTATACGAAGTTCGGATGACCTAGCCCGCTCGAAGAAATTGCCTCTGACGGCCTGCCAGGACCAAGTTTATCTGGCGGGGCCATTTTTTACGATGGCACAGCGTTGGCTGATCAATGAGGCCAGGCGATCTCTTCGTGGTGCCGGGCTAAGGGTACTATCCCCCTTCCATGACATCGGACACGGCCCCGCTGAATTTGTTGGCCCTGCTGACGTTGCAGCCCTGAAGAAGAGCGATGCCGTTTTCGCCATTTTGGACGGGCTCGACAGCGGCACGGTTTTCGAAATCGGATTCGCCAGGGCGCTCGGCAAATCGGTTTATGTTTTCAGCCAAAACGTCGCGGAGGAAGATTTGAAGATGGTCGTCGGGACCGATTGCAACGTGTTCAATGATTTTGTGACTGCGATCTTTGCAATCGCGACGCGATCATGAAGACGGCCTTGCTTCTGTCGGGCGGGATGGATTCGACGGCCATTGCCTATTGGAAACGGCCCGCCATCGCCGTCACCATTGATTACGGTCAGTTGCCCGCTCCGGCGGAGATCAGGGCGAGCGCTGCAGTCTGTGACGCACTTGGTATCGAACACCGGGTCATATCGATCGATTTGTCGGAGTTCGGCAGCGGAGATATGGCAGGGCGTCCGCAGTTGGAGGTCTCGCCGCTTACTGAGTGGTGGCCCTTTCGGAATCAGATGCTGATCACGATTACAGCGATGGCCGTCTTACGCGACGGAGTAACGGAACTAATGATCGGAACGCTCCGAACCGACTCCGGACACATTGACGGGACACCGGAATTCGTCGAATCCACGAATCGACTGCTCTCAATGCAGGAAGGAGGGATGAGACTGACCGCCCCGGCAATCGAATTGACCGCAACGGACCTAATCAAGACATCGAAAGTCCCTTGGCCGATTTTGGGCTGGGCCCACTCCTGTCATTCGTCCGAATATGCCTGTGGCGAGTGTGGCGGTTGCCGCAAGCACTACAGAACGATGGAGGCCATGGGTGTCGAGCCATATTGACGCTTCGCGCACATCATCGCTCGAACCCGTTCCCCGTCAGAATCCCCTACCCTACGAACCCATTGATTGGCCAGTTGTCCGCCGAATTGGTATTCCGCCTGCAATCGAAGCTTCGACGTCAGATTTCATGGATGTCGTGAACTCACGCTCCTCATTGAGGGAATTTGAGCGCGCGCCTTTGAGGGAAATCGTCAACTTCTTGAATTGTGCAACCCAGGTGCAATCTACATGGATCAATGGTCCGACGAGATCAAAGCGACCCGCTCATTCTGCGGGTGGACTCCATTCCACGGAGATATTTTTACTGACCGGCTTCGGAAATCTTCGAGTCTTCAGAATGGTCCCATTGGCTCAAGAGATGCACCAGATCGAAATTCAGCATCGAAGCGAGGTCATGCAAATCCTCGTTAGGGTGACCGAGATGGCACCTCGTGCGGGCGGTGATTTAATTGTATTGCTGAGTGATCTCGGACTTCTGAATTCATGTTATGAGAACGCGATGCCGCTTGCATGGCGTGATGCGGGCGCCTTAATGCAGATGCTGCATCTTTTCGCGGCCATGCATCGTTTGGCATTTTGTCCTTTAGGAATCTCGGGCACTGAATTGGTGAACGGCATCGCACCTTTGAATGCGTCAGTTCATGCAATGGGAGTTGCCGTTGTCGGCCGATCCTACGATTGACTAAGCATTCTGCAACAGCCGCATATGTTGCCACATCACCGCATCCAGAAGCCATGTCGGCGCTTCAATCTCAGTGGCGAAATCAACAAATCTCGTCTCCAGCGACAGATAATCCCTTTGCGGCGTTTCCTCGGCCTGAAAAAGGCCCATCATCCTTCCCGCTCGGAGGATATGGACGTCAAGAACTGCGACGGAGCGCGATCTACGGACATTCCGGACTATCCATGACGCGGTTTTCAAACCTATTCCCGGAAGACGCACTAACGTCTCGCGCAGGCTGACGTCGTCCAATTCAGATTCACGGACGTCAGATAGACCGGACAGGCACCCCTCCAGGTAGATCGCCTTCTGTCGAGGGAATCGGTAGCGTAGCGCTCTCTCCCCCAATCGAAATGGCTCACTCAAGTGTCTCTCGATTTCTTCGGCTGGTGACTTTCTATCGAGAATGCCTCTATCCCGAAGCCTTCGAAACGCGGCCAAGCCAAGCTCAGCCTTCATACCATAACCGCCGAGAAGACAAGCAGCAGTCTCTTCAACCAGCGTATTGCCCAAACGCAAGTCTCGATACCTGCCAAGTAGATCAGCCTGCCAAACCTGGCCGCACCAATATGCGACGGTAAAAAGCTCGTCGAAATGTCCCCACGTGATCCCGGAATTCAGCGAGGTGTCCGAGGGCGGCATCAGACGTCGATAAGTCTGACCATCGATCACGGTGTACATCGTCTGCATTCAAAAGCCGCCTGTTGCATTTATTCATTTTTATGTATTTATGCACAAATGAAAGGAAAACAAAAGACAAATCTCGTCGCTGAACGTCTTGAACGGCTGTTGGAGAAACGAGGCTGTACGCAGCAAGAACTGGCGCGAAGTCTGCGCATCAGCCAAGGACATCTATCGAAGCTGAAGAACGGCCTCATTTCGCCGGGAAAAAGACTCGAGAAACGGATCGACCTACTTAATGAAGAAGTTCCGTCCCCCCTCCAACCGTGGCTCGAATCGGTGAGACGGGTTTGCTTGGCTTCGCCAGACGCCAAAATGGCAATCGATGCCATTCTTAGAATTATGCATAAGGATGCATAATTCATTAGCCGATGGGAATTCCGTTCACAGTAAAACTGATTGATATTGCCTGATAATCGCCGCGGCTAACTCTCCCGAATGTCCGCCGCCGCATCCAGGTAAGCATGTACGCGTGCCAGCGAAAACATGTCGCCGCGCTCCATGATGTCCGCAGGCGAGCGACCGCCAAACACGTCGTTTGGCTTGCCGATCCAAGCATAGCCGCGTTCCGGATCGGAGAAGAGATAGCGCAATCGCTTGTGAATGCCCATCAATAGCGAAAGGCGGGTCGCGAGATCCCTATTAATCCGCCCAGGGCTACCAGCTTTCCATCGCGCGTAGATTCTTGGGCTCAAACCACCAAGGACCTCGCGTGCAACGCTGTCGCCAACCTTCCATTTTTCAAAGAGATTGACCACGGCGCGCGCCATCGCTTCTGCTTCGGCGGCAGTGAAGTGGGATGCCTCATGTGATGCGGCGGTTTGCCGAACTTTCTGGACCATAGTGGGACCCCAACCTCATGATGATCGGGTGAACAGTTTTCGCGGAACAAAGCTATCCGAAATCAATCGTTTCGCCGTTTTGCCTTTTTACCCCTGACTCCCAGTTTGCCCCCCTACCTGCGTGACCATGCCAAAGCCAAAGGTCCCAACAAGATGCCTGCCGCAAGGACACCGAACGCAGGGAGCCATGCCGAAGCAACGTCAGGGCCTCCGCAGGCATCGAGAGCAGCACCGATGGCCCATGCCCCCAATGCAGAAGCCCCAAAACCAACTGTCGAATGTATAGCCATCGTCGCACCGCGGTTTTCGGGGTTTGCGGCCATTGTCATGCCTGCGGTCAGCGCACCGGAGTCGGCAGGAACCGTGCCAGCGTAGAGCAGGACTAACGGCAATAGCGTCCAGGGCGCACCGTCCGCAAGCAAACCGATCGACAGCGCGATTGATGCAGACGCAATCATGATCATCGTGATCGCGCGATGCCGCCCAAATCGCAGAGCCATTTCGTTTCCGAGAATACTGGACGGCATCGCGAGGACTGAGAACACGAAGCTGACGACGACAGGGGTAAAGAACGTCGATCCATCCCCCTTGGCGGCAACGAACGTCCAGAACGCAACCAACCACGTCCGAATTCCATAAAGTTCAAAGCAATGGGCGCCATATCCGAGCACAAAGCCCATTGCAGGCTTGTTTCGGAAAACCGGCGCGAAGTTTAACAATCGCCCTTCGGATCGCTGCGGCGGTGCGACAGGTTTCAGGGATGCGCAAACCATCATCATCAGAAGCGGGCCGACAGCCGTGATGTAGAAGGCCTCCCGCCATCCGGCATTCTCGGCAACGATTTGCGAGACCAGGAATGAGAGCCCCACTCCGAGAGAGAAGCTGGACGTGTAAAAGGTGACCGCTCTGGACGAGTCCCCGGGGTCCAATCTGTCGGTCAGCGCCTTGAGTCCGGGCATGTAGGCTCCGGCAAAGCCGATACCCGCCAGCGCCCAAAATGCGGCACCGGACCAAAGCCCCTGCGCGAACAGTCCAAACATCACCGTCGCGACCGAACTCAAGAGAGAGCCGACAATCAGAACGAAGCGGGCATCTATCTTGTCCGTCAACGTCGCAAGGAATGGCACCGCAAGCATGTAGCCAGCGGCGTAGCTGCCAGCGAGCAATCCACCGTTCGCACTGGTCAGGCTCCATTCCGGGATCAGGAATTGGGCGAGGACCGAAGGTACGACAACGTGCGGCAGCAGGCTGCCGAGTTGCCCCAGACACATGGCGAGAATGGCAGGACGTCCTTGCAACGTGCCGCGCAAGATCATCGGTCGGAGTCCATGTGCATCAAGTCGCTCACCATGAACATGATATCCTGCCTGACCTGTTAGCTGGCTTGCTTTGCGGGAGCATCGCCGATCACATTTTTGGCCGCCGACATCGGTATCAACAGTAGCGCACCGAAAGCAACCAGGCTCAACATCGACGACGCCACCACGACGCCACCGCCAAACCAATCGATCAGAAAGCTGAATCCCAGTGGCGCTACAGCCTGACAAATCCGGGATGGCGCACCAATCAGCCCGAGACGATAACCATAATTTTCGGGACCGAAGAGCGCCAACGGCAACGTTCCTCGTGAGATCGTGAGCAGGCCGTTACCCGCGCCGTGAAGCAAGGCGAACGCCGCGGCGGCAGGCCCTCCAAAAATCCCGATGACGCAGGCGCCGATCGGATGCGTAATGCAGGCAAGCCTCGTGGAAAACAACGGATGAAATCTGCCAAGCGTGCTTGCTTCCAGAACGCGCGCCGCAACCTGGGCCGGGCCGATCATCATCCCTGCGAAGACCGCCTGCGCGGGTGTCGCTCCAAACGCCTCGACGATGCGCGGCAGATGCGCTGCCATCGCCGACGTGACGGTCCAAGCGGCCGCGAATGCCACGGACAACAGGATCATGGGACGGTCAATCTGAATATGCGGCTTGACGGTCGATCCTTCGGCACGCTTTGCCGCAGTCACCTTCGGCAGGAACAGCAGGTTGAGAGGAAGCCCAATCAGAAGGTGCGCGGCGGCCCAAGCGTAACATGTGTTTCGCCAGCCGATGGTCTCCAGCCCCCATGAACTGAGCGGCCAGCCGACCGTGCTGGCGAATCCGGCGACCAATGTAATTCCGGTGATTGCACGCCGAGCGTTGTCGCCGTAGATGCGTCCCAGCGCGGCGAACGCTGCATCATAAAGCCCCGTGGCCATCCCAATCCCAAGCAGGAACCAGGCAGCACCAAGCATCCAGCCCGACGTCGATGCGCCGAGCAACGCCAACCCCACCGCAAGTATCACGTTCGATCCGGACAGGACCGGACGTCCTCCAAGCAGATCGATTTGACGGCCGACATGCGGCCCCAATAAACCGCCGATGATCATTGCGGCCGAGAACGCTGCGAAAAACCAGTTGCTTGAGATACCAAGGTCGTGCGCGATCGGATCGGCAAGGATCGCCGGGAGATAGTAGCTCGACGCCCACGCCAGCGTTTGCGTGCTGCCGAGGGCAAGGATGATCGGAAGCTGGCGTTGGCTCATGCGGGTACCCTCACGAGCAACCGCACCCGGATTTCCCAGCGGCCTTCGCGTTGGCATCCTCTGCACAGCAAGCGTTTACCTCGGCGGGCGCCGGGCCGCCGCAACATCCGGACGACGTGATGCCGGACTCGACGCCACCGCGCGTGCACACGCCCGTTTCCGGAAGCTCCAGTTCGACACGGGCGGCCGCCTCGTGATCCCCGGCGATCTCGGCCGCAATGGAACGAACCTGTTCGTAGCCCGTAACCATTAGGAACGTCGGGGCCCGTCCATAAGACTTCATGCCAGCGAGATACAGGCCCGGCTCATTCTGCCGAAGTTCGTGGGCGCCATGCGGGCGCACCGTCCCGCAACTGTGTTCGTTCGGATCGATCAACGGAGCCAGATCGACAGGCGCTTCGATCGCGGAATCCAGACGCAACCGCATTTCGTTCAGGAACGAGAGGTCGGGCCGAAATCCCGTCGCCACGATCAATTCATCGATGATGACATGACGGCCGCAGCAGGCCGAACCTGCCCCGACGCGCAACCGTTCTCCCGACGCGGAAACGTGCGTGACGCCGAAAGCGGATTCCACCTTGACCTTGCCGTTGGCAACAAGGCCAGCAAACGCCGCTCCCAATTTACCGCGCGCAACTAACTTGTCGTTAGCGCCTCCGCCGAACGCCTTCGATGGATCGGTGCCGCGGAGAAGCCAGATGACCTCGGTGGCCGCATCCTCGTCGCGAAGACGCGCCAGATCGGTCAACGTACCGATGGCGGAGTGGCCCGCGCCGAGCACAGCAACGGTCTTGCCGGTGTACCGCTCCCGATCGTTTCCGGAGACGTCAGGCATTCCATAGGCGATCCGGCTTGCACAGTCCCGCTCCCCGATTGCAGGAAGACCGTTCGCGCCCGCGGGATTGGGTGATGACCACGTTCCCGACACGTCCATCACGGCGTCGGCCCGCAAGACCTCCGGCCCCTTGCCGTTTTGGAAACGGATTTCGAATGGCGCGCTCTCGCGTCCCTTCGTCTTTGCCTTGTCGAACCCGACCCGACTGATCGCGGTGACGCGGCTGGACGTCTGGATGACATCCTTCAGCGGCGTCTTGGTCGCGAGGAGATCGAGATAGTGGTCAAGTAACTCGCCACCCGTGGGATAGACTTCCGGATCGGGGGAATTCCACCCCGTTGAAGCCAGCAGACGGGCCGCCGCGCCATCGATGTTGTATTTCCACGGCGAGAACAGTTGGACATGCCGCCACTGCCTGACCGCATTCCCGGCACGCTCCCCCGCTTCCAACACAATCGGCGTCATGCCGCGCTCCAGCAGGTGTGCGGCTGCGGCAAGACCGACTGGGCCACCGCCGATGACGGCCACGGTTTTCGACGTCATTTCCGCTCTCCATATTTCTAGAATGATCGAAATTTAAAGTCCGAAAAATCTATGCAGCCGTCTTTGTCGCGTTACACCCGGAAGTCGCCTCGTCGGCACAACATTCGGCTACGAGGAAATCCACTAAGCCTTGCATGGTGTCGTATTCGGCATGGCACACGAGCGTCGTTCCCTCGCGGTCTTGTCGGATCAAGCCCACGCTGACGAGCGACTTGACGTGATGGGACAACGTGGACGGCGCGACCTTCAGTTTTTCCTGCAAACGGCCGACGGGCATTCCGGACTGCCCCGCCCGCACGAGGGTCCGATAAATCCGGAGCCTGGTCGGGTTGCCAAGGGCTTCGAGGCGCGATGCTGCGTCGGTGAGTTTCATGGCCGAAGCATGAGATGCCACGGGATGGAAGTCAAACCATAATTCTAGAATGTTCGAAATACTGTCCGCCCGATTTCTTCGACAAGAGTTGACAATTTCCGATATTTCCATAAATCTGGATATATGGAAAACGAACAAGCCGTCCTGGCGCTTGGCGCCCTCGCCCAACAAACTCGGCTCCAGGCCTTCCGGATACTGGTGCAGCACGAGCCCGATGGATTGGCCGCTGGCGATCTCGCTCGACTGCTTGAAGTGCCGCAGAACACGTTGTCCGCCCATCTTTCCGTGCTGGCGCGAGCCAATCTTGTCGTGTCCGAACGACAGAGCCGCTCGGTCGTCTATCGCGCGAACCTCGCGGCGTTTCAGGCCGTCGCCGTCTTCCTCCTACAAGACTGCTGCGGCGGACGTCAGGAGATTTGCACACCCATTTTCGAAAGCCTCTCGCCCTGTTGTCCTCCTGCACGAAAGAAGGAAAAAGCTCGTGTCTGATCGCGTCTACAATGTCCTGTTTCTCTGCACGGGCAATTCCGCACGCTCGATCTTGGCCGAATCCATCCTTCGCAAGGACGGAAACGGCCGTTTCCGCGCATTCTCCGCAGGTAGCCAACCGAAGGGAGCCGTCAACCCGGTTGCATTGCGCGTGCTGGCCAGCCTCGACTATCCAACGGATTCTTTGCGTTCGAAGAGCTGGCAAGAATTC